>Ga0209026_1000008_pt1 | contig 573745 bp, 535 predicted proteins | sample AraplaCL_Col_mCL_FD_184262 | JGI IMG/M metagenome (GOLD analysis project Ga0209026, IMG submission 184262) | Arabidopsis root microbial communities from the University of North Carolina, USA - plate scrape CL_Col_mCL (SPAdes) (version 2) | ecosystem: Host-associated > Plants > Roots >... | reverse complement strand
GACCAAATTGGTTTAATCCAAAAGCAACCAGGCCAAGCCCGCAGCATCCAACTCCTTGTCCCGCCTCAAGAACTGCCAATCCTCGGCATAGACCAACCCGTCATAATCTCGCAGACGGGACACTAGGAGTCGCCGACGAATCTACGTTGGACGAGGGTAACGAATCCTGTCCACTACGCCGCTGTCTGTACGCTGAGCAAAAGGGGTGGCAATGGGCTATAGGGGCAGACAAAGTTCTCCCACGCTTATACGACGGATGACGTCAATGAAGAGATCGCATTCCGCGCTCATGACTCTCCGCTCCAGCGCGGCGACATCGTCTGACGGCTCAATTGCAACAGTTGCGGTGGCAATCGTTCGGCCGTGGTCATATTCGGCATCGGCAAGGTGGATCGTTACTCCCGTTAAAGCCTCGCCATTGTCAAGAACGGCTTGATGCACTTTGCGGCCATACATTCCCAGCCCGCCATATTGGGGCAGAAGTCCAGGATGGACATTCAATATCCGCCGCTCGAAAGCGCCGAGCGTGAGCGGTCCCAACTTCCTGAGATAGCCAGATAAAATGATGAGTTCAGCACGATGTTCGAAAAGTGTCTGCCGAAGCTGACTATCAGCATCTGCTTCCCGGTCTTTCGTGGGAATATGAAAGGATGGAATACCGTTTTCGTCGGCATAGACGAGCGCCGTGGAAGTAGCTTTGTTGCTGATCAATGCGACAGGCTCAGCGTCCAATCGCTTCCCTTGGATCGCGTCATGAACGGCCCGGAAGGATGTGCCATTATTTGAGGCTAGAAAAGCGATTCGAAGCCGATCCATTCGAAATCCTCGTTCAGCGAGATCACTATTATACCGCGCGGTTCCTTGCTGATGGAGGTCAACGCAAAGTGCACTTCGCGATGAACTGCCGAATTTGTGTGGCATATTTCTGTATCAAGGGCATAGACCCATCAGTTCAAGATAGCTGCAAGTTCGGCCAACGGCGGCACCTTTGATCCGCCTGCTTCCAGCTCGAGGCGATCGCCAAGATACGTATAGAATGAGATAACCTTCGTCATGCACTTCTTCCACGGCGGCTGATCGGCGCGCCCTTAGCCTGCCCGACAGCTCAAGCCTCTTCGCTGTGTTGCGGCAGGTGGCGATGCTGCTTGCTCTCCCAGGTCTCGATCAGGAATAGCGCGATCGAGCTGGCAGAATTGAGCGCCAGACGTGCGATGCGAGGATCGATGCGACGGAAGCCTTTCTCACGCCCATGGGCGTCGCCAGCATGGGTACGCAGCGCGCCGATACCTTTGGTGACAGACGTAAGGCCGCCCAGTACCTGCCGAACATCTTGTTCGATCTCGGCAGGTAGATCAGTGCGGCCGGGCGAGAGGTTTAATGGCTCCTGCACGGCTTTGAGCAATCCGTCGATGTCGCGCTTCGGCGGCAGCGGCAATCCAAGTTCAATCAGGATCGAGCGACATACTGCCTCGACAAGCGAGCATGCTGCGGTGACCGCGTCTTCCGGGTCAGTGCTGATACTCGGGAGCGCTCGAGCGATTTCGATTTGCACGGTGTCGAAATCCAACTTCTCGACCTTGCTGATGAAAGGCTCGACGATGAGGCCAGCGGCAGTGCGTTCCACCAAATGCGCAGTTCCACTGACAATCGTGACTGCCAGACCATCGGCCTCCAGCGCGGCGTTCACATGTTGTCGGACAGCAACCGCCTTGTCAGGCGCGGAGAGATACTCCCGAGGATCACAAACCCGCAGGATAACCCTCTTCATGGAGTCATCGTCGTCCCAACGGTTCGCGAGGTCACGTAGGAATTGGGTCGTCGCGGGGACACGTGAACTGTTGCCGAGGCGCATGTCGAGACCGCAGTCGAGAAACAGCGCTTCTATCTTGGGGCCACTCCGATAGATTCCGATCGGCTTGGTGACATCTGGCCCCTGGCCGGCACCACCGGTTATTACGTCCGTCAGCGCCTTTACGACAAAGGGGGAAAAACGCCCGCTCATGCTGCTGGAGCCAAACGTCGATCAAGATCGAGGCCGCCAATCCATTCGACCCAGGACTTGACGAAATGCAAGAAGGCTTCCTCAGTCGCGATCACCACCCTGTAGGTTTCTCCCTGTTCGCGTTGTTCCACAGTCTCCTCGTAGCGCGAGAGGAAGGCCATATAGACCATCTGATTTCCGGCGATCTCCTGGCCATTCTTGTCGAGATAAATGATGTTGCCATGCGCTAGGGCGTTGCGGAGCACACGTAACACCTCACTGGCTTTGCGTGTCTGGATGGTATTGGCCTCCTCCGAACGCGGATCGCGGCCCTCCTGATCCACCCACTTATGCACTTTGTCGACAGTGCCCATGATACGAGACTGTCGCCATTCGCCGCCGTCCGGTGCTTTCTGCCAAAATGGCGCTTTCAGAAACTCGGCCTTCTCGAGCGCCTTTAGATTTGTCACTAGGTCGCCATCGCGTTTTTCATCGTGAAGGAAGTGACTTGTGCGCATCCGCTCGAATGGGATCGTCAGGACCGCAGACGCTGCCAAAAGCCCAAATGAACCCAGCAGGCTTTTCTCCCGTGCGGACGACTCCAGCATTTCGACGAGCTCGAGCGCTCGCCGCGGATATTCAATAGCAAATCGATCTGGCACTCCCATGCCATCCCTCCCCATGGACTACAAAACCGACGGCATATTTCGCAACGATAGGTGGTTTGGCAATGGATATAATTACCGACGGCCGGGACTTCGCGGTCGCGGCGCCCGTGGTCCGAAAAATCTTGCCGAGCCCCATTGACGATCGAACAAAAAGGGAACATAAGCGTTCCCGCAATAATATCTGTGACAGCGGCCCATGACGGCGCCGCACCTTCGCCTCTACGGCTTCCATGGAAGGGAACGTGGCAATGCACTCGTTGCGAATACGAATAGCATCCTTCCGCGAGCTTGAAGCCGCGGTCCTGCGCGCCACGCAAAGACTCCTAAACAGCACACTTGCCTGACCGACGCTCTGGGCACGCATCCGCGCGCCTTCGGTGATTCTGCCGAAGTACATTCGGCGCCCATTCCGAAGCCTCGGTAATGCTTGGTTGTACTTTCCACCGCCCCTCTCGCAGGCGACGGCAAAGGACTCGCGCCCGGCGCAATACTTGGCGAAGCAGGCTCAAGGATTCGGACTTTAATCCATCTATTACAATTAGTTAGGCGAATCGCGGGATTGCTGTCTCGGTCCAAGTATGGGACCTTTGCGCCCGCGTCCGGCGGTGTCCACGTCGCTTGACCGATTTTAACAGATAGTTCGTCGAACGTGCCTCCGGACAGCGGGAGCGCGAACGGAGGGGCATTACCGATGATCAGCCATGCCAAGAGTTTCTGCGTCAGCAACATGAAGCTGGGATCAGACGATCTCGAATCCTACGGGATCACAGAGAGGCTGTTGGAGCAACTGCGTCCGCTGGTCAGTCCGCTACCCGTCGCCCGCGCGAGTGACGACGAGCTATCTCTCTTCCACATCAAGAAAGGGAGTATGCGAAATGAAAAGCATTCACACTAAGCGGCCTTCCCGCCCAAAGCCGTCCCAGATCACCAAACAGCGCGGCAATGAGAGAGAAAGAAGGATGCCACGGAATTTTCGATCCATAGAAATCGCTGGGTTCTCGCATTCTCAGAACGCGTTCCATCACGCTCCACGCCCATGCCCGATAGGGAGAATCGTCCTCGCCAAATCGGATAACGCAGGCAGCAATCGCGGAGACGCCGCTCTGGATCGCATGTGGCCCGACATCGGCGCGCTCATCAAACAGGTCGTCACGATCGTGCTTTTGGGCGTAGCCGACAGCGTTTGCCAACGACCATCCCTCGGCTACCCGGATCATCGGGGCCATGTTCGAAAGTAACCTGATTGGCGGCCGCCAAGACCTTCGCCCGGGTCAATCTCTAACGTATGGCCAGAGTATAACGGACGGTTGTGTTGACTGGCCTACGACGTTGGGCATGCTAGAGGAACTTGCGCAAGCTATGCGCGCGCGCAGATCAACTCAACCCTTTGTCGAGCCAATTGGCTTACTGATGTTCTGACGTCCAGAACAGCAAAATCTCGTATCGCGGTGTCTATTGGCTGGCCCATGGCCATCAGCGGCGGATGGCCGCAGGGCAATTCGACAGCGGCCGAGCGCGCGACAATTGCGCGATGGCGAGGTGTGAAATCAATATATTTGCACTGGGAGCACGCTTGTCTCGACCACTTGCGCTCTCTCCAGCCCTCAATACTCTCCGACTGGGGCGACCCGAGTGGCCGACATCTCCGCCCTTACAGATCGCGTCGCGCAACCTCATCCGTGAGCATCTTGTCCCACGGTTCGCAAAACGGAAACGCTCTTCTTAACTCGAGCAGACTTCCGAAAAGGTGACGTTCGCGCGCCTGACAAGTTCTGAAGAACGTCGGCTTGCCGCAGCGGCATATCGCTTGTTTGTCGTAGCGCACCGCAACCTTCGGCTCTTCATGGTTGTTAAACGTTTGTGACGTTTCGACCGCAGACAAGCCTCCCAAGGTCATGTAATTTGAGAAAACGCAATGAAATCAAGAAATTCTTAAGTTTTCAAAGAGGCGAGAACTCCATATGGATCATGTTAGCGATTCGACCGCTCGCCTGATACTAGCAAACACGGTACGGCAATTTCGCTTGATACATAATTGGAGCCAGGAGCTGCTAGTGGATTGATCGAGACAAAGGAGTCCGATTTGGGATTCCCATTTTGGCCTGCATATGCGACGATCTTGCATGCGCACAGGTATCACATTTGAGGTTTCCGCTGCCGACCGGGTTCGGCTGAATGCAATCGTTTCGGCAGGCAGTTCGCCGCAAAAGCATGTGTGGCGGGCGAAGATCATCTTGATGAGCGACGAGGGCCTGGGAACGGCCGCGATCATGGAGGCGACGGCTAAGTCGAAGACCTGCGTCTGGCGTTGGCAGGAGCGCTTTATGACGGAAGGTGTAGACGGCCTTTTGCGCGACAAGAGCCGGCCGCCCGGCACTGCGCCGCTCAAGGGTGACCTTGTCGACCGCGTTGTTGCTCTGACGCAGGAGCCTCCCACGCAGGAAGCCACACACTGGACGGTTCGTGCCATGGCAAAGGCTGTGGGGATTGCGGCATCCTCAGTCGTCAAGATCTGGCACGAGCATGGTCTCGCACCCCATCGGTGGCGTAGCTTCAAATTATCGAACGACAAGGCGTTCGCCGAGAAGCTTCACGATGTGGTCGGTCTCTACGTCTCGCCGCCTGCCCATGCGATTGTCCTTTCCGTCGATGAGAAAAGTCAGATCCAGGCGCTGGATAGGACGCAGCCGGGTCTTCCCATGAAGCGGGGTCGTGCTGGCACGATGACCCATGATTACAAGCGCCACGGCACCACCACACTTTTCGCTGCCCTGAATGTTCTCGACGGCTCCGTCATCGGTCGCAACATGCAGCGCCACCGGCATCAGGAGTTCATCCGCTTCCTCAACACGATTGAGGCTCAGTTGCCGAAGGATAAGGCGGTTCACGTCATCCTGGACAACTATGCCACACACAAACAGCCCAAAGTCCGCGCCTGGTTGGCGCGGCATCCACGATGGACGTTCCACTTCGTTCCGACATCATGTTCCTGGTTGAACGCCGTCGAGGGTTTCTTCGCAAAACTCACCCGTCGTCGGCTGAAGAACGGTGTCTTTCATTCGGTCGTTGATCTTCAGGCAGCCATCAACCGCTTTATCAAAGAGCACAACGAAGAACCCAAGCCGTTCGTCTGGAAAGCAGACCCTGACGACATCATCGCAGCCGTCAGACGTGGGCACCAAGTGTTGGAATCAAACCACTAGGGTTCGAAGCGGGAGTGGACCGGACTTTCATTTCGCATGTTGAACGGGGCGTCCGTAATATATCTATCGACAATATCGAACGCTTGGCGATGGCGTTGAGCCTGCAGACCTATCAGTTGCTGATGCCGTTTGATAACGCTGATGAGATCAAACTGTATCCCAATATGAATGCTACAAAAGTGGCCATCCCCTTAGCGCATAGGCGCTAATCGCCGCCGCGCACCTGGCAGCAGGTTCACAGTACAACCACTTTCGGGCAGATGTTGAAATCTGTCGAAAGCAAAGAGACAAAGGTTGTTAACTGCAGCAATCTCTTGCCAGCGGCAATCAGCATGATACATACGTTAGCGATAGCGAAGTTATAATTTCGCCTATCAGTAGTATCACGTGGTGGCGAAAACTTACAGTAATTGAGAAATCAAGGGGAATTGTGTGGCGCAGCCGTTTTCGATGATCCGAGCGTTTCATCTCGCCGATTGGTTCACGCTCGCTAACGCAATGTGCGGTACGGGCGCTATCTTTGCGATTATGGAATACAACGGATCCAACCAAGTTAAACATGTATACATAGCTTGTATTCTAGTTTGCCTGGCGTTGGTTTTTGACATACTCGACGGTCATATCGCCCGCTGGCGCCAGAACGCTTCGGCTCTTGGTCGCGAGCTTGACTCGCTGTCGGATATGATCTCTTTCGGTATAGTTCCAGCGATGATTGGTTTCAGCATTGGCATGCAAGGTCTATGGGACCGCCTCGCTCTGGCTTATTTCATCGCTTGCGGCGTGTCCCGACTCGCGCGATACAATTTAACGGCTGCAGCGATCGTCGGTCCGAATGAAAAAGTTCGGCAGTTCGAAGGAACACCCATCCCGACGTCGCTCCTCCTCGTTCTACTACTGACGATCGCGGCTGCGAAAGACGCTGTGGGAAGCGGGATTTGGTTCGGGGAGCTAAGTATTATGGACCAAAAGCTTCATCCATTCGTGCTTTTGTTCGTTTTGTTCGGCTCATTGATGATCAGCCGAATTCCCATTCCAAAGCCATAACTGTGACTGCTCTTTCCGCTGTCCTCACCATCCAAAACTTAACAACGTTCCAGGCACGGTGCCATTGGCAAAATCGCGCTCATAAAGTCGAAGTTCATCCGATCCACATCAACGATATTCTGTCAGTTTCCGGCAGCAAGCAAAGCTTTACTAGTCTCTGTAATCGTTGCCTATCGGCCATTAGTTTAGTCTCTAAAGTACGGACACAGAGATTAATATCTCGCTGACGCAATCGCATATAGCACGAGATGAGCGATATCCGCTCAGTCACATCCGCATATGAAACCCTGCACTTTGTCGCCTCCGTCTGCATGAGCAGAACGAGCAAGCAAACAAGACGCGATTTTGCCGGCTTTGCCGTGGGAAGCGCCGCAAATTATCCGTGGTGCCCTACATCGCGGGTGACATGGCGAAGGAAATCGTGCGGTCGGTGCAAGTAGCAAACGGCGGACAGGCAGTCGCGCCGGAAGAGATTGCCGGAAAGATAGAAGCGATCTTGCGTGGCATTGATGAGGCGACGGCCTTCAATCTGGCGAGCATTTCGACAGAAGAAAAGGAAGCGGTGGTTGATCTGATCGCCGATCAGGTGCGGGCGATGATACTTGCCGACTATACGCTGACGGAAATCGAGAAAGAACCGGAACCGGCAAAGGCTATCGAGTGGAACGGATGACAAAGCTTTGGAGCCATCAAGTCCGACAAAAAGCCTCAATACAAATGGCGGCATACCTGGGCAGACGGAAACGGAAATGACTTCGTTGGCTACAAGGATGGAGTATGCGTCGGGCGAATTTTCCAAATCGATTACACGAACCAGCGGGACAAATGATTTTGGCTAGCCCTGTCGTCGCCGGCGGGCTGACGCTCAGATACGAGGCAATCCCCTCCCCGATGAATGCCCTACCAAAGGCGACCGGAATTTCCCACAGCAACTCCCTGCCGAAGAATTTCCGCCGGCCTTTTCTGGCTTCATTACTGTATCACATCGTCCGGCCGACCCTTGCGCCTACCATATCCTGCCGCACCGATGTCCTGCTATAGAGCTGGCTCAGTGGTTCTTGGTCGACCCTTTGCCGGTGGTGAAGCTGCAGGTCTTGATCTTGCAGCTCGCGTCGTCGCTCGTCGGAATGCTGGCACTGGTCATATTGCCCTGTCCGAGGCAAGCCATCGAATTCGAGACGGTGCGGCTGTACATCATCATGCCCGGATGGTGCGAGGGATATCGCAGCACGATAGACCCTTCCTGAGCCATCTTTTCATGCACGGCTGCGCAGGTCATCGACTTGGAATTATAGGCCGACATGGCCATCGCGTTCGCGGAGAACATTCCAACTGCGGTAAATATGATGATCGTCTTCATGGGGCTTCCTTTGGTCGCGCCGAAGGGCGCTATCGAAAATGAGATAGTCGTTGATTAGCATTGGATTTATGACAGTGAACCGACTTCCCTTATCGGCCGTGTGACCACTGCCAAGGCTGACGCGGCGCCCGTTTGGGTAGGATTGCGCCAGAGCATGATGCCGAAAAGTGTGCACGGTTTTCGGACGACATCATGCTCTACTTCTTTGTTTCTAGAGCGGATTCAGATTTCAGGTCGAACGGACCTAAAATCATCCGGCTCTAGAGGTCACGGTGCGCCGCATGACGCCTGCCGGCAGCATGCGGGCCGAACGGAGATCTAAAAATCGTCCGTCAAGACGGATAAGGCCCGATGTGACGAACGGCCTTGTTCATGACGATCGGCCTGGACCGAAATCAGAACGTCCGCTCGAAGCGCAGGATGCCGGAGAAGCTGTCGTCGCTCGGCAGGTCATAGTGGACATAGGTCACTTCCGGCTCGATCAACAGGTTCTTGACCGGGTTGAACTTCACGTTCGTGGTCGCCTCGAAGATCTTGGAGTCGGTATAGGCGAGCTGGAGGTTCCACTTCAGCTTGTCGTTGATCGGAACGCCGACGCCGCCCCAGACTGCCCAGTCGCCCCAGCCGCAATCCGCGCCGTGAACGACGCCGTCAGAGGTCGTGCAGGCCGAGACATGCTGGTTCGAGCCGGCATACTGGTTGAGCTTGTCGCCGTCCGTGTTCCAGCCGCCCATCAGGAAAGCGGAGAAGACGCCGAAGTCGGCATCGACACGGGCCTTGATCGCGCCCTCCTCGACGATCGAGTCATAACCGCCGACCACGCGGAACTGCCAGGCGCCCGCCTTGTAGCCGAGGCCGGCGACGACGTTCGGAGCGTAGTGATCGCTCTTGGAGAGCTGCCAGCTTCCGCCATAGGCGCTGGCCGTGGTTCCGGAGTTGCTGTCTTCGAGCGAGATGACGCCGGTGAAGCCCGTACCGCTGTCGTAGTTGTAGGTGATCTGGTTCAGTTCATACGGACCGTCATAGATGACGTCGTCCTGAACCACGTCGCCGGCATAGCCGATGAACTGGTTGTACTGCGAATCCGTCTTGCCCACAGTGAAGCCGGCAAGGGTGATGTAGGCCCATAGCAGGTTCGTCGAAGTGGCGTTGCCGTCGTTCCAGTCCCAACGAACGATGGTCTCGGTCTTGAGCGGACCGTATTCGGTATCGGTTGCGGTGTTGAGGTTCAGCTCCGCGCGGGTATGCCACTTGGTGCCGAAATTGCTGTCGCGATTGTAGGGGTCCTTCCACTGGCCTTCCGTGCGGATCTTGCCGCCGACCCGCAAACAGGTCTCCGTGCCGGGAATGAAGAAGTAGCCAGCGCCGAAAGCATCGCAGATGCGGACATATTCCAGCGGCTCCGGCTCGGCGGCGACGATGGCGTCAGCCGCATGGGCGCCGGATACGACGCAAAGGGCAGCAGCGGAACCGATAAGCAAGCTCTTGATGTTCATGGTAACTCCATTCGTCAAACGAACTTGCGCGATGGACGAACCTGCCGCCGCTCGACATCAAGTTCCAGTGCCTATTCCGAAGCGCGAGGCTTCGCTTCCGGTTAGTAAGCTGCATTTACTATTTCGTTTTTACAAGAATTTAGGCAGGCACCCGCCATGTGTGACAGCACCTGCATATGGCGTGTTGCTCAAACGACGCACATGTGTATGAACGATGACAACCAGGTGACAGCTGGATGACAACATAGGCAACTGCACGACCCTTGCCGTACGGACCGAGATACATTGCTGGACTGACAGCGATGTATCTTGCTAGACTTGAAGGCACACCGACAGCACATCAATCCATGGCAAATCGCAGGCAGGTTCATCATGCCGAAGATCGATATTGCAGCCATACCCAAGATCAAGGGCACGCATTATCTCGCGCCGTTCAACGATCCCTGCACGGAGCGCGTACGTCAGCGGCTGGGTGATGCAGGCGGCCTCAAGGATTTCGGCGTCAATCTCATGCGGCTGCCGCCGGGCAACTGGTCGAGCCAAAGGCACTGGCATTCGGAAGAGGATGAATTCGTCTATGTGCTGGAAGGCGAGCTGACGTTGATCGAGGATGACGGAGAAACCGTGCTGCGCGCCGGCGACTGCGCCGCCTTCCCGAAGGGTTCGGGCAACGGCCATCACATGATCAACAAGTCCGATACCACGGCCATCTATCTCGAGGCCGGCTCGCGTTCGCCGACTGACCTCATCACCTGCTCGGACATCGACATGATGAACTCCAGCACGGATGGACGCTTCGTGCACAAGGATGGCATGCCTTATCCCGACGGCTAAATCAGTCGTCGGTCGCCACGGCCAGCCGATAGGAAAGCAGATGAGTGGGCGCACCATGCAGCATGACTTCACGCTCGAAACCGAAGCCGCATTTCTCCAGCACCCTGCGGGAGGCGGTATTGACGGGACGGACAAGCCCGACAACCCGCTTCGCCTTGAGATCACTGCGGGCGAAGGCCAAGGCCTCCGTCACCAGTTCCGTCGCATAGCCATTTCCCCAGCAATCAGGATGCAAATGATAGGAAAGATTGAGTCCTTCGAATTCCCTTGAGACGGTAACGCCTCCGAAGCCGATCAGCCGCCCTTCCGTTTCGATCGCCCAGCGTCCGAATCCATGCAGGCGCCAGTGCGCCCGATCGCGTGCAAGTCGCCTCGCACTTTCCGCAGGAGAGTCCGGTGCCGGATTTGGCCGATGGGCGACAAGCTCCGGCCGGGCAAAGAGCGCGGTGACGAAATCGAGATCCCGCTCTTCCGGCCTGCGGAGGGACAGACGCACCGTATGCCGGATCATGCCCCCTCCCCTTGAAGGATCATACCGCCTCGGCAGGGACCGGCGGATCGTAGCAGCAGGCATCCGTGGAAACGCACATGCTGCATCCGCTCGCCTCCAGCGCTTCCGTGACCACTTCCACGAACAGGCGGCGGAACCATACCGAGCGGCTGTCGGCCTGATCGACGCGCCGGTAGAGCATCGTCACCGGATCGGCCGGCAGTTCGAACGGCGGCTCCGAAATCTTCAGGTCGTGCAGTTGCGCCATACAGCGCGCAATGGCCTCGGGAACCGTCGCAATAGCCGGAATGGCGCGCAGCGTCGTCGGAAGCGCCGAAAAGCGGGGAACCGTTGCCACCACCTGCCGGCGATGGCCGAGGCGTGCAAGGGCGACGTCCACATTGCTGGATGTAGCTCCTTCCAGCGAAACGGTGACATGCGGCGCGCTGGCGAAATGCTTCAGGCTCAGCGGCGCCGCGCATTTCAGATGCCGGCCATCGTAGATGCAGAGCGAAGCCTGTTCGAAAAGCGGCGCGCGAACATGCCACGAGGCCGGTTCGTCATGCACCGAAATGCTGAAGTCAAAGGCACCCTCGTCCAGCAGGCGTACCGCGTCACGCCGGTCGAACGCCACGCTGGTCAGCCGCGCATGCGGCGCGAGCCGGCGCAGCCGCGCCATCAGCGGCCCGAAGAAGGAGGATTCGAGATTGTCGCAAAGCCCGATCCGGAACTCGCCATGCCAGTTCTCCGGATCGAAGGCAGCCGGCGGGCGGATGGCGCGTTCGATACCCGAGAGAGCATCCTCGATCGCCGGCGCGATGGACAGCGCCCGCGGCGTCGGCTGCAGACCACGCCCGACGCGTACGAACAATTCGTCGTCCAGCGTCTCGCGCAATCGGCGGAGCGCTGCGGAAAGACCCGGCTGGCCGAGCAGCAGGCGCTCGGCCGCACGGCTGACATTCCGCTCCTGCATCAGCACGGAGAAGGCGAGCAGCAGATTGAGATCGATTTTTCGAAGTATCGCATCATTCATCATCGCCAGCAATACCTGACATGGTTACTATCAATTTGCAATAGGGTTTGAAGATGTACATTTTCTCGTTCCCTGCCGCTTTCGACCTCCCAAGAGACGGCAGCCTAGAAAGGAACGATCCCGATGACTTCTTCCCAAACCCGAAGCGGGGCGGGATTGGCGTTGCTGCTGCTATGCGCCGCCAATTTCCTCGACGCCATGGACGTCTCCACCATCGGCGTGGCCTTGCCCGCAATCCAGAAAGAGCTCGGCATGCAGGCAACCTCGCTGCAATGGGCCGTCAGCGCCTATGTGCTCGGCTATGGCGGCTTCCTGCTGCTCGGCGGCCGGGTCGCCGATCTCTTCGGCCACCGCCGCGTCTTCCTCTGGTCGCTCGCCGTCTTTGCCGCCGCCAGCATTGCCGGCGGTTTCGTCGACAGCGCTCCGACGCTCATCGCCGCGCGCCTGATCAAGGGCATCGCTGCGGCCTTCACGGCACCGGCAGCCCTTGCCCTCCTTCTCTCTGTCTTCGGAGAAGGCGAAGCCCGTGCCAAGGCGCTCGGCGTCTTCTCCTCCACCGGTGCTGCCGGCTTCGTGCTCGGCATGGTGCTGGGCGGCGCGGCAACGCTCATCAGCTGGCGCGCAACCATCGTCATGGGCGCTCCCGTCGCCATCCTCGCGCTGATCGTCGCCCCGCTCGCACTGCCCGCCGACCACAAGCGGAGCGACCCGCGCACTCGCTTCGACTGGGCCGGCGCCCTGACGATCACCCCCGGACTGCTGCTCTTCGTCTTCGGCGTCACCAATGCCGCCGCCGATGGCTGGCAGGCCTTCGCGACCTGGGGCTCGCTCCTCGCCGCTTTGATCCTGATCGTGCTGTTCCTGATCGTGGAATCGCGTCATCACGATCCGATGGTGCCGCTTGCCATGTTCCGGCGTGCCAAGCTCAGCCACGCCAATGCCGTTGCCGCACTGTACCAGGGAGCCTATGTCGGCTTTCAATTCGTCGCGACGCTCTACTACCAGACCATTGTCGGCTGGTCGGCCTTTGCGACAGGCTTCGCCTTCGCCATAGCCGGCTCCTGCGTCATGTTCCTTGCTCCGCGCTTCGCTACGATCGGCCAGAAACGCGGCACGACCCTGCTCATGACCTTCGGCGTCGGATTGCAGGCCATCAGCTATCTCTTCTGGGCGCTGTCTGCGGGACACATCGATACGATGGCACTCGTCGCCGTCTCGCAGCTCCTGCTCGGCGTCGGCTATGCCATGACCTATCCGTCGATCCAGGTCGCGGCTCTCTCCGACGTTGGCGACGATGAATCCGGCCTGGCTTCGGGCATGCTGTTTGCCTCCTTCCAGATCGGCGGCGGCATCATCCTAGCGGCGGCATCGGCCGTCTTCAGCGCAGCACCGAGTTTTGGCTGGAACCCTTATATCGCCGGCATCGGTTTCGTGACGATCCTTGCCGCCGCCATTACGCTGCTCGCAGCGCTCGGCCCGCGCTCGTCTACCGCAAGAGCCTCGAATTATCAGGCTGCGGAATAATCCAACGCAAGATGACCCGCCCTCCTCAGGCGGGTCAGTCCCTTTCTTTGCCGGCAGCTTCGCCGGCGCGGCGCATCAGGAAATCACGCTCCCTCTGATTTTCAGCAAGCGCGGCGGCCGCCTCAAAGGCTCGCCGTGCCTCGTCATATCGGCGGAGCTTGCAGAGAAGATCGCCGCGAACGCTCGGCAGGAGATGATAGCCCCTCAGCACGGGTTCATCGCGGAGACTTTCAACGATTTCCAATGCCGCCTCCGGACCGTCGGCCATGCCTATGGCGACGGCGCGGTTGAGTTCGACAACGGGCGAACGCAGAAGCCCGGCAAGCTCCCCATAGAGATCGGCGATCCGCCGCCAGTCGGTTTCATCGGCCGTTCTCGCCCTTGCATGGCACGCGATGATCGCGGCTTGGAGAGCATAGGCCCCGCCCGCGCCACTAAGCTCCTGTGCCCGCATCAGCGCTTTCAGACCGCGTTGAATCTGCAGCCGATCCCATCGGCTGCGATTCTGTTCGAGCAGGAGGATCGGGTTGCCGGCAGCATCCGTTCGTGCGGCGGCGCGGGAGGCGTTGAGCTCCATCAATGCCAGCAGCGCATGCGCCTCCGGCTCCTGCGGCGCCACAGATGTCAATATTCGCCCCAGCCGCAGCGCCTCGCTGCACAATTGCAGCCGCATCCAGTTTTCGCCGCGCGCAGCCGTATAACCCTCATTGAAGATCAGATAGACGACCTCCAGCACCGAGGCGAGACGTTGCGACAGCTCCTCGCCACGCGGCGTCTCATAGGAAAGTCCCGATTCCGACAATGTCCTCTTGGCACGGACGATACGCTGCGCGATCGTCGCCTCCGACACCAGAAATGCCCGCGCGATCTCTTCCGTCGTCAGGCCGCAGATCATCCGCAAGGCCAACGCCACCCGTGCCTCGCGCGAGATCAGCGGGTGGCATGCCGTGAAGATCAGACGCAGCATTTCATCGCCGATATCATCATCGAGAGCGGTGTCCAGGTCAGGCATGATCTGCTCGTCCTCCTCCATCTCCCGGGTGATCAGTTCGTGCTTCTCGTCAAGCATCCGGCGCCGGCGCAGATGGTCGAGCGCCCGACGTTTGGCGGCAGTCATAAGCCACGCGCCGGGCCGCTCGGGGATGCCCGTTTCCGGCCATCGCTCCAAAGCCGCAATCAGTGCCTCTTGAGTGATATCCTCGGCCAGGGGCACATCGCGCAGCAATCGCGCCAGACTGGTGATCAGCCGCGGCTGTTCGATCCGCCAGACGGCGAGGATCGCCCGATGGGTGCCGGCGGCCGTCACGACCGCCCGCCTTGATGACAGATCGAATGCATCATGCCCTTGCTTCGGCGAGAGGATCGCATACTCCCTCGGCATTCGGCTCGAAATAGGCGCGCACCTCACATGTTCCTTCCCAGCCGGGCATGAAATCCTTGTGCAGCTGCATGAACTCGACCGCCAGCGCCACGGCCTCCTCCTTGCTCTGCAGCTCGAAGATCGCGTAGCCGCCGACGACTTCCTTCGCCTCGACGAAAGGACCATCGACGACGCTCAGTTTGCGATCTTTGATCGTGACGCGCGCGCCGGTCGCAAGCGGCATCAGCCCTGCCGTATCGATCATACGACCGGCTTTGATTTCCCGATCGGCGAGCTTGTGGACGGCCTCGAGAAGCGCCGGCGATGGCTGCATGAAATCCTTGGCAATGACGATAGACATGAAACGCATGGAAAATTCCTCCGGAAGCGAGACGCTGGCACCATTGCCGCTGAACAAGCCCGCTCATATTGACGACGAGGCAGCTCTCTGGAAATCGACAGCCGTTTCGAAAAAATCTGCATGAAGACCGAAACGCCAGCAAATCGTACTTCCGGCGCATATGGCTCATCAAGATCGACAACGTCCAAAACGGCCTTGGCACAGCTGAAAAGCCCGGGTTCGGATGATCCTGCAACTCGCCACATCGCTTTGTTGACTTCACATGATCATTGCAAGATGGTGAGGCGAAATTGCACCTGCGGACTTTCGAAGGCCGGCGTCTTTCCATGGGCGCAGCCTCTGGCGGAGATCCGCGGACAACTCGGCGGGAGCTTGTTTTCATGTTCGACCATATCTCGATCGGCGTCAAAGACCTGGCGAGGGCACAGAGATTCTACGACGCTGCATTGGCACCACTCGGCTACGAGCGCCTGAGCAACTTCGATGGCACGATCGGATATGGCGCGGAGCGCGCTCAGTTTTGGGTCAGCGAGGTGGAACGCCCCGTGCCCGCCGATCGCGGCTCCGGCCTGCATTTCTGTTTCGTGGCTCCGAGCCAGGCGGCCGTCGATGCCTTCTATGCCGCCGGTATGGCCAACGGCGGCGAAGACAATGGCAGTCCGGGCATCCGGCCCGACTACAGCCAGTTCTACTACGCCGCCTTCGTCATAGACCCGGACGGCTATCGGCTCGAAGCCTATTTCCAGACCGGCGAATAGAATCCGGCCGGCGGCGGCGCGAGGGCGGACTCCGTCGGATCGTCTCGGTCGCGATGCCGGTCTGCGTGTGCCGACCGGCGCTCATTACCTCCCGGACGCAGTCCTGAGCTGGCTTTTGTCACTGGTGATTTTTGCAGCCGGCTTGGCGGCGATCGGCCTCCTGCGGCTGGCAGCCCCGGCTCACTCCCGAAAGCGGTTTGCTCAGCCGGCATTGCGCATGCGGATCAGGCGACCGTGCCTGGCCGCTTTTCGCACGCGAACCGCCATCTCGGTAAGCGCAAAGGGCTTCACCAGATAGTCGATGGCGCCGATGCTCATGGCCGCAATCTGATCCGATAGCTGATCGTAGGCCGACATGACGATCACGGGGGTGGCATCTCCGCGCGCTTCCGTGAATTTCAGCAGGTCGAGGCCGCTTCCGTCCGGCAAGCGAAGATCGAGGAGGACCACATCATGCGTCGCTGCTGCAATTGCCGCGATTGCGGATTCCAGGTTCATCGACCAGTCGACGGACCAGCCTTCCGCATGCAGATGATCCTGCACCGCATTTCCTATAATCGGATTGTCTTCGACCAACAGAAGCCGCACGATTGCATCCCCAATTGCAACCAGCAGCTATGATGCCTATTTCTGACGATGACCTGAATCCTGAATGTGAAAGCAAACATAATGCGGACAGGACGCAGAACAGCCCCGCGCAAAACCCCTATTCAGGTAAATGTCAGGATTGGCCGCCATGGTCGCCGGCTTCTGCAGCCAGAGCACATCCTGCAATAGTAGGTCTTCAGTCCCGACCGACAGCAGATGCCTCGGAGAACGTCATTGACCCATAAACAGGCACCATCCGGCCGGCAAAATATCAGGCCAGCCGTCGGTAGCGTCTTACTCTGCCTCATAACCGCCCTCTATGTACTTCTTGTGACAAACCGGATGTTCTGGACCAAGGCATCCGGCTATTTCACGGCCGAGCCGGCCGCCTTTATCGCCTTCATAGCCGGTATCTCGGCCGGCGTGGCGGGGCTCTTCATCCTTTTCTCCGCCAAATACGTCACGAAGCCGGTGCTCATCTTCTTTGTGATGGTGGCGTCCGTGTCGTCCTGGTTCAACGATCAGTTCGGCGTCATCATCGACAAGGAGATGATCCGCAATGCAGCCGTATCGACGGGCGCGGAAAGCGCGCATCTGATCACGGCGCGATTCATGACATATGTCCTGCTGACGGGTGTCCTGCCTTCGCTCATCATCGGATGGGTCAGGATCGCCCATCGACCCATCCTCAAGAAGCTTGCCTACAACACCCTCGTCATTCTCGCCTGTACGGCGATCTTCGTTGCTGCCGGCACCAGCTTCTATAAAACCTATGCCGGCGTCGGGCGCGCGCATCGCGACCTGATGGATACGCTCAACCCGGTGATGCCGATCGCGAGCGCGGTTCGCTACGTCATCGACGCCCAAAGGAATTCGGACGTCGTGGCCGAGCCGTTGGGAACGGATGCCCGCAGGGTGGGCGTGGTGGACAAAGGCAAACCGCGCGTGACGATCATCGTGGCCGGTGAGACGGCCCGCGCGCAGGATTTCTCGCTTGGCGGCTACGCCAAGATGACCAATCCGGAACTGGCAAAGCGCAATGTCGTCTATTTCCCCAACACAAGCAGCTGCGGCACAGCGACGGCAACCTCCATACCCTGCCTGTTCTCGGTCTATACGCGGACGCAGTACTCGCATCGCAAGGGACTCGAGACGGAAAACCTGCTCGATGTGCTGACCCGTGCAAAGGTCGATGTGACCTGGCTCGACAACGACACCGGCAGTTACGACGTGGCGAACCGCATCTCCTATACCTATCTGCCGCCGTCCGCCGACCCGCGTTTCTGCAAGGACGACGAATGCAGGGACGAGATCCTTGTCGACAGGATCGACGGCTGGCTGAACAATATAAGAGGTGACAGCGTGCTGGTGCTGCACCAGCTCGGCAGCCATGGCCCCGCCTATTATCAGCGCTATCCGGAGGAATTCCGCCGGTTCCAGCCGGATTGCCGTTCCAATGATTTCAGCTCCTGCTCGCAAGAGGAAATCACCAACGCTTACGACAATACGATCCTTTATACGGATCACATCGTCTCGATGGTCATCGACAAGCTGAAGCAGCGCGCGAACACCGTATCCGGCTCCGTGCTCTATTTCTCCGATCACGGCGAGTCACTCGGCGAAAACGGCATCTATCTGCACGGCACGCCCTATATCATCGCGCCGGCTCAGCAGACGCAGGTGCCTATGCTGGTGTGGATGGCCGACGATCTCGCCAAAGCCGCCGGTTTCGACATGGCCTGCCTCGCCAAACGCGCAGCCGAGGGCCCCTACTCCCACGACAATATCTTCCACAGCGTTCTCGGCATGATGGATGTCTCGACGAAGGTCTACGATCCCAAGCTAGACGTATTCGCTCCCTGCCGCACGCCATCGAACAAGCTCGCGCTGAACCGATAGGCTGAAGGTTGATCGGCAGCCCCTGCATCGACGGGGCCGCCGATCGATCAATATCGCTCAAAGACGCTTCGGTTCGTGGATCGTCCGTTCGTTTTCCACATTGCCGGTATTGAGTGTCGTATTGCGTTCGAAGAGCAGGACCTCGCAGGCCGGCTCGGCGACCGGGCAATGTTCCACCCCATGCGGTACGATGATGTATTCGCCAGGTCCAAGGACGATATCGCCGCCGTTTTCCTCGCGCAGCCTCATACGCAGCGTGCCCCTGACGACGAGGAACAGCTCGTCTTCCTCCTCATGATGGTGCCAATGAAAAGCGCCTTCCAGCTTCGTGAGCTTGATCTGAAAATCATTGATGTCGCCGCCGACATGCGGACTCCATGTCTCATCGAAGGCTGCAAAGGCTTTGGTAAGATTAACCTTTTTCAGTATGGCCATATGTTTCCTCCTTCAGGGTTCAAACGGCTTGACGTCGTTGCCGCTAATATTGGCGCCGGCAGGACCGAAGGCAACGCCGGCCAGCGCCCACGTCTATCGAATTCCTCGAAGGTTTCCGCCGAAACTTTCTGGGTGGCTGATGATCGGGAACGACACTACATGCCTGCTCAACATCATTTCGACGGACGACAGGAAAAACCATGACAATAAATAATGTCGAATTCGGACTCGATACTTTCGGCGACGTGACCTTTGACGACACGGGCACGCCGCTGCCGCATGCGCAGGTCCTCCGCAATGTCGTCGCGGAAGGTGTCCTTGCCGATCAGCTCGGGATCGATTTCTTTGGTATCGGCGAGCATCACCGTGAAGACTTCGCGGTCTCCTCGCCCGAAACGGTCCTCGCCGCCATCGCCAGCCGCACATCGAAGATCCATCTGGGATCGGCCGTGACGGTGCTGAGCTCGGATGACCCGATCCGCGTCTTCCAGCGCTTCTCCAGCCTGAACGCCATTTCGAACGGCCGTGCGGAAGTCATTCTCGGCCGCGGCTCCTTTACGGAGTCCTTCCCGTTGTTCGGCTTCGAGCTATCGCAGTATGAGCAGCTGTTCGAGGAAAAGCTCGATCTGTTCGCCGCCCTGCTCAAGAACGAGCCGGTGAACTGGCAGGGCAGCATCCGCCCGCCGCTGCGCAACCAGAAAGTCTTCCCGACCATCGAGAGCGGTCAGCTGAAGACCTGGATCGGCGTCGGCGGCAGCCCGGAATCGGTGGTGCGCGCGGCTCACTACGATCTGCCGCTGATGCTGGCGATCATCGGCGGCAGCCCCTATCGCTTTCAGCCTTATATCGACCTCAATCACCGCGCTTTCGAACAACTCGGCAAGCCCGTGCGGCCGATCGGCATCCACTCGCCCGGCTATGTCGCCGAGACGGACGAACAGGCGTGCGAAGAGCTATGGCCCTGCTTCAAGGCCATGCGTGACCGCATCGGCCGCGAGCGCGGCTGGCCGCCCATGACCCGGAACGAATTCGACAACGAGATCGAAAAGGGCTCCCTCTATGTCGGTTCGCCCGAGACGGTCGCCGCCAAGCTTGCCCCCGTCATCAAGACGCTCGGCATCGATCGCTTCCAGCTGAAGTACAGTGCCGGCGCGCTCGGTCACGAGAAGATGATGCGATGCATCGAACTCTATGGCCGGAAGGTGATCCCCGCCGTGCGCGCTGCGCTGCAGGCGTAACACCACCGCATATCTCCGTCTTCGCCTTTCGATCAAATCAGCGGGCGCTTCGCAGCACAGCGAGGCGCCCGCCGCTTTTCTGCTGTCATGTCTTTGCAGTAAATGCTACGGATAATGATATCAGTAGCATTTGCTACAATCAAAGGCGCCGGATGAAAGAGAAGACGCAAAAGCCTCATACTTTCGACGACCGGGTCCTCGGCGCGATCGAGGCGCTGGCGCCTGCGGAGCAGCGCATCGCCCGCTTCTTCACCGATCAGAAGCAGGCCGTCTTGCTGAATTCGGCGGCGCAGATCGCGCAACTCGCCGGCACAAGCGATGCAACGGTCGTGCGCACTGCCCGCGCCCTTGGCTTCGAAAGCCTGTCGACACTGCGGGCCGCCCTGCTTGCCGAGCTGACCGGAACGCCTTCACCCAAAGCACGCATGGAGCGCACGCTGGCGGAAACAGGCAATCAGGCGAGCAACGCGCTTCGCCATGTCTTGGGTATGCATCAACAGGCTCTGGACGTTCTCCAGCATGAGGAATTCGCCGCAAGCTTCGAGCGTTGCATCGATATTCTCGCAAACGCTGCCAGGCGGCATATCTTCGGCATTGGCCCGTCCGGCGCCGTGGCGGATTATGCCAGCCTTCAGTTCAACCGCATCGGCCTGCCAACCAACGCGCTTACCGCCTCCGGCGTCACGCTCGCGGATCGTCTGCTCTGGATAGGTGCGGGCGATGTGGTACTGCTGATGGCCTATGCGCCGCTCTACCGCGAAGTCGAGGTGCTGCTCGAGCATGCAGGTCGGCGCGGCGTGCCAGTCATCCTGATCAGCGATGACCTGGGCCTGCTGGTTCCGGATAAAGTCGCGGAAATCCTACCCGTCCCGCGCGGCAATGCCGGCCACCTGGCCATGCATGCCGGCACGCTGGTGCTGATCGAGGCGTTGATCGTCGCGCTCGCCGCAAAAGGCCAGGACGCGGCCTTGGACAGCCTTGACCAACTCAGCCAGTTGCGCGGCGCTATCGACAAGGCATGGAGCAAGCGCGGTACGAGAAAACGCAAGTGAGCGGCGCCGATGGTACCAAGCGGAAGCATCCATGTGGCGACGATCTTCGCCCGAGCATACGCTCACCCAAAAGATGAAGAACATCTACCCGGAAAACATCATTCGAATTCAAAGCCCTAACCGTCATTCGGGAATCGTTTCATGAACAGCCTCACACCCATTCTCTCCACCGTGACGGCGTCCTTCCTCGGCTCCTTCGTCGAGGTCGTCGAAGCCTTCACCATCGTTCTCGCTGTTGGCGTCACGCGAAGCTGGCGCCCGGCACTGACGGGCGCTGCCCTTGCGCTTGCCCTGCTGGCGGCCCTCGTCCTCATCTTCGGACCGCTGCTGGCGCTGATCCCGATCGAAATCCTGCAGTTCGTCGTCGGCGTTCTGCTGATCCTCTTCGGCATGCGCTGGCTGCGCAAAGCCATTCTCCGTTCGCTCGGCGTCATCGCCCTGCATGACGAGGAAGCAGCCTTTTCGAAGGAGACGGCAACGCTAAGGGCACAGTCCGCGGATCGCCGCGCCGATTATCTGGCCGGCCTCGCCTCCTTCAAGGCGGTGCTGCTGGAAGGCGTCGAAGTGGTCTTTATCGTTATCGCGGTTGGCGGTGCGCATGGCCTCACGCTCTATGCCGCCCTCGGCGCGCTGGTCGCCTTCATACTTGTGATGCTGATCGGGCTGCTGGTGCATCGCCCGCTTGCCAGCGTACCGGAAAACACCCTCAAATTCGTCGTCGGCCTGATGCTCACCAGCTTTGGCATCTTCTGGACCGGCGAAGGCATCGGCGCCCATTGGCCGGGAGAGGATCTCGCCTTAATCGCCATCTTTGCGATCGTCTCGCTCGCCTCCTACGCCATCGTCCGCGGCCTGCGCGGCAACCAAACGGCAAAGGCAGCCCAATGACCGTCCTCCGTATCGCCCTATCCGAACTCATCGGCATGTTCATCGATGACGGCAGCTTGGCCACGCTCTGCCTCATCCTTATCCTCGTCATTGCCGGCGCCGTGGAGTTTCTCACCATGCCGCCGCTCGTGGGCGGCCTTCTCCTGCTGGTCGGTTGTCTCGCCATCCTGCTCTACAGCGTCCGTCGCGCCGTAAAACGATGAGTTTCACAACAGTCTACAAAGCCTTGGATTTGCAGGCTGTTGTCGTTTCATCTTTCGACCGACTTTAACGCTCGACAGAATTCTTCGCAGATGCGAAGAATTTCGCACGCCAAGCGAAAAGGAGAGACGGCATGAGCAGCGCCTATCCCGAAGTCTATCTCGTACGCCACGGGCAGACGGAGTGGAGCCTTTCCGGCAGGCACACCGGCCGCACCGATATTCCCCTGACCGCTGCCGGCGAGGAAGCGGCCCGCAAACTTGCCGGTCGCCTGCCCCTAATCGATTTCGCCGCCATCTGGTCGAGCCCGTCGCAGCGCGCACAAAACACCTGCGCGCTGGCCGGCTTCGGCGACCGGCGCGTCGTCAAGGATGACCTCGCGGAATGGGATTACGGCGCCTACGAGGGCATCACCACCAAGGCGATCCTAGCCGAACGCCCCGGCTGGCAGGTCTTTCGCGACGGCTGCCCGAATGGGGAAATGGCCGCCGATGTCGGCGCCCGCGCCGACCGGATCATCGGTGAACTTCGTGCCATCAACGGCCCGGTCCTGATCTTTTCCAGCGCCCATTTCCTGCGCGTCTTCGCCGCCCGCTGGGTCGGACTGCCGCCGGAAGGCGGCGCGCATCTGGTTCTCGACACGACAAGCATCAGCGTGCTCGGCTACGAGCATGACCTGACCGAGCCGGTCATCCGCCACTGGAACGAGATCTGACGGCCGCGCACCGATCCGCTATACTTCCACAAATATTTCGAGCGGCCATCGCCGTTCGAGTTTTTTGGGAGTCCAGCTCCCGCCATAGGGCGATGTTTCTCAGACGCTGACGGGCACAGTCGCGAGCAGCCTGGCAATCCTCGCCGCCGCCGCATCCGCGGCTCGTGCCTCCATGCGGGCGATGCCGAACAGCAGCCCGGGTCGCGCAGGTCCCAGATGCAGCGCCGATATCGGCCGTACCGCGAAACCGTTGGAGTTGACGATACGCGCCATGGCAACATCATCGGTCTTTCCGTCGCGGAACCAGCTTGCCAGCTGCAGCCCGCCGGCACCCGCTCCAACCTCCAGCCACATGCCGCAGTGACGATTGAGTGCTTCGACGGTCGCCGCCATACGCTCAGCATAAATGCCGTTCATCTGCCGCAGATGTGCACGAAACCGTCCCTCGCGCAGGAAGTCGGCCAGAGCGGCCTGGATATGAACGGGCACGATGGCGCCCCTCAGCCGTTGGGCCGCCTCGATCGCTGCCACCAGTCTGGACGGCACGACGGCATAGGCAACACGCAGACCAGGCGCGAGCGTTTTCGAGAAGGTGCCGATATAGGCAACCACCTCGCTGCGATCGATGCCTTGCAAGGCGGCGATCGGCCGCGAGGCATATTGGAACTCGCTGTCGTAATCGTCTTCCAGCACGATCGCACTATTGGCGCGTGCAAATTCGAGCAGCGCAAGACGGCGCGACAGGCTCATGGTGACGCCGGTCGGATATTGATGCGAAGGCGTGACATAGATCAGCCGCGGCGATGACCCGGCGCCCCGGGCGACATCGAGACCCTCGGCATCACAAGGTACCGGCACTAGCCTGGCACCCGCCATCCGCAGGATTGCCTGCGCGGTCGCGTAGCCCGGATCCTCCATCCAGACTAGATCGCCACCCGGGTCCGCGGCACGGATTACCACGCTTGCGAGAAGCCCGATTGCAGCGCCTGTTGACGGTACGATCACCACCTGCTCGGGCCGGGCGATGACGCCGCGCGTCGCAGCGATATGATCGAGAATGGCTTCGCGCAGCTCGCGAACACCGCCATGATCGCTGTAGCCGAGATCATGCACTCGCAAAGAACGGCCCCGGGCACTCAGACAACGCGCCCAGGCAGCATGGGGAAAGGCTGATACATCCGGCACGCCGGGCTCGAACAATCCTCCGGTTTTGAACTCCGTAACGTGCGGCTGGTTCGGCAACGGCGCCGCGGCCTGCCCCGACAAGGGTGCCGAGGGAAAGGCTGCAACGCGTGTTGCGGCACCGGTCGTCGATTGCAGATAGCCCTCCGCCTTCAGCCGTTCATAGGCATTGACGACGGTCGAACGCGCAACGCCGAGCGAGACAGCCATCGTCCGTGTAGACGGTACACGCTGTCCCGCCGTCATCTGTCCGTGAAGAATACGGTCTCGCATCAGGCGATAGACTTGCCCTTCCAGATCGCCCGAACTCCGGTCGAGTGCCGGCCATTGCGCTACCGCTGCCATGAAAACCCCAACTGGTCTGCTGAAAATCAAGAAACTGGCTGTTTATAACCTACCTCTTTGCTGGCAGAGATCAACGCTCAATCGACGAGGAAGACATGACCGATCTCAGCGCGCCCGATACCAAGACCTATCCGACCAGCGAACGTACACGTGTGCGGCGCAGCCCGAAGCGCGCCAGCCACGCCCATGCCGATGTTCACGCCATTCTGGATGCCGCCCCGCTCTGTCATGTCGGTTATATCGTTGACGGTGCACCTTATGTGACGCCGACGCTGCATTGGCGGGAGGACGACCATGTCTATTGGCACGGCTCCGCTGCCAGCCGCTTCCTGCGGGCTGCGGAGAACATGCCGGTTTGTCTGACCTGCAGCATCATCGACGGCTATGTGCTGGCCCGTTCGGCCTTCAATCACTCGGTCAATTACCGCTCGGCCATGGTTTTCGGTACGGCTCGATTGGTCGATGATCTCGAGGAAAAGACCGACGCGCTGCGCCGCCTGATCGAGGACCTGTTTCCCGGCCGCTGGGACGGCCTGCGGCCAATGACCAAACAGGAGGTGAAGGCAACCTCGGTGATGCGAATGAAAATCGACGAGGCCTCCGCCAAGATCCGCAATGGCCCGCCGGGTGATATAGACGAAGCGGATCATCCGGTCTGGGCAGGCGTCCTGCCAATCGAAAGCCGTTTGGTGCCGCCACGGCCTGCGCCCGGCTTGCCGGACGGGATAGAACTGCCACAATCCCTGGCGGACCTGATACAATCCGGCCGGCTCCGTTAGGCTTATATTGGATGACCAAAGGACTTTGACATGGATCTCACGAACTGGAAGGGTGCCCCTCGCCCCGAACGGATTGCACTCGAAGGCCGCTACGCTCGAATCGAGCCGCTTGATGCTGCCCGTCATGGCCAGGATCTTTACGCCTCGGCCCGGGCAACCGGCGCAGAGGATCGCTTCCGTTATCTCTTCGAGGATGCACCGGCCGATTACGCCACCTTCTCGCCTTGGCTCGAGAAAGCCGCCTCCAGCGCCGATCCGCTCTTCTATGCGACGGTCGACAAGCGCACGGGACGCGCCGAGGGCCGCCAGGCGCTGATGCGCATCGACAGCACGCATGGCGTCATCGAGATCGGCAGCATCCTCTGGGGACCCGCGATCGCCCGCAGCCGCGTGACGACCGAAACGCTCTATCTGTTTGCATCCTACGTCTTCGACACGCTCGGCTATCGCCGCTTCGAATGGAAGTGCAACAATCTCAACGAGCCGTCGAAGCGAGCGGCGGAACGCTTCGGTTTCGCCTTCGAAGGCATTTTCCGCCAGCACATGGTCGCCAAGGGTAAAAACCGCGATACTGCCTGGTTTGCCATGATCGACAGCGACTGGCCGCGGCTGAAGGCCGGCTACGAACGCTGGCTGGCGCCGGAGAATTTCGACCAGGCCGGACAACAGAAGACCAAGCTGACATTCGAATAGTCCGGATACTTCCTGCGGCTCCGGACTATAACAGCTTGCGGAAATAGACCACGCGCCTGGTTTCTACGAAGCCGAGCGCGGCGTGAAAAGCATGGCTCGCGAGATTGTCGATGAGCGCATCCGAGGCAAATTCCGCGCAGCCGGCATCTCGCCCCCAACTGGCGACGGCCTGGCAAAGCGCCTGCGCCACCCCTTCCCGCCGATTTTCCGGGCGCACATAGATGCCCTCGAGGAACAGGACTGGAGATGTCTCGCATCCGTTGACGTAATCGTGTCGCAATGTCGCTTCGGCAAAACCGATAATATAATCCTCAGCATCGATCGCCACGAAGGCAATACCGTTTTCATTGGAGCGAAACAGCGCCAGCTCCGCGCGGTGATGTTCGACCGAATCGCCGGGCCAAAGCGCCACGCGCAGGCTCACCCAATCCTCCAGATGCTCGTGCCCCGCCTTCTCTATCCGCATGTTTCTGCCTCCCTTCCAACTATCTGTCACCGGCGAACGGAAAAATTTCGCTTTCGACTCCACAATCATCGCGCTACATATCTCGCATACTCATGCGCTATTTTTCGCTGATCAAAATCTGAGGTTGATGGAATGACATTTCAAAGCAGTTCGCGTCTTTACGCTGCTGTTTCCTCTCTGTTGTGGCCCGCGATCTTCCTGGCGGGATTGACCGGTGCCTATTTCGCCTTCGAGTCGGACATGCATCTCCTCTGGTTCAACGTCACCTATCTTTCGACGGTGGCGGTGATTGCGCTGTTCGAAAGGCTCATGCCCTATGAGCGGACCTGGCTGAAGCGCGACGGCGAGACTTTCAACGACATTGCTCACACGCTCTTGAACAAGGGCGGCGTGCAGATCGCCGCTGCGATCGGCACCTCCTTTCCGATGGCGGTGGCGACCGTGGCGCAGCCGGCGCTCAGTTACCATTCACGTTTCTGGCCGGATCAGTGGCCGATGATATTCCAGGTGGTACTCGGCCTCGTCATCGCCGAGTTCGGCCTCTATATGGCTCATCGCCTGGCGCATGAGCATCTGTCGCTGTGGCGCTTCCATGCCCTGCATCACAGCGTCGAGCGGCTATGGGTCATCAATACCGGCCGCTTCCATGTCATCGATACGCTGTTCAAGATCGCGCTCGGCCAGATTCCGCTTTACCTGCTCGGCGCGCCGTTGCCGGTCTTCCTCTGGATCGGTGCGGTCACCGCTTTCATCGGCCTTTTGACGCATTGCAACGTCGACATGCGCACCGGTCCGCTCGATCTCGTATTCTCGACGCCGCGCCTGCATCGCTGGCATCATTCCAAGGTGCTCGCAGAAGGCAACACGAATTATGGGGAAAACCTCGTCGTCTGGGACCAGCTGCTCGGCACATTCTACAATCCGCCGCGTCCCTCCTCCACGGATATCGGCATCACCGGCAAAGTCGCCAAGGGCTTCATCTCCCAGCTTACGCAACCTTTTTCCAAGAAGGGCCGCAGGGAAATCATCGGCAAGAAGCCGAAGGAACTGATCTTAAAGGAAGAACGGGACGCAAAGGCCGCCGCGGCAAGACGGAACGGCAACGCCACGATCCGCAAATCAGGCTAAAACTGCTTTCGACAAACGTCCGCCGTCCGACCTGCGGGCGCCCACGCTCATCGATGCGTGCCCTGTGGATGGAAACATCGCGAAAAACTCCCGCCTGGCAATGTGCGTATTTCAGTTTCAAACTGGAAGGATATTGTCATTTAACGTGTATTGAAAAAGGCTGCCCGGGGGTCTACCTAGGTCCTTGCAATTGATTAGGAAGAAAGATCAGGAAAATCATTAAGATGGAAGGGAGGTTTACCACAGAATACCTAAAGCAACTCCACAGAATATTTTTCATCTCCAGAGAAATAGATCGCCTTGAACGAGAATTCATCAAGCAAGGCATAGCACATTTTCACGTCTCGGGCGCCGGACATGAGTCGACGGCGTTGCTCAACGAATTCCTTCAGGACGACGACTGGCTGCACCTGCATTATCGTGACAAAGCCCTGATGCTGGCGCGCGGCATGCCCGTTCGCGAGTTCTTTTCCAGCCTGCTTGCGACAGCCAATTCCCACTCCGCCGGCCGCCAGATGAGTGCGCATCTGTCCTCCCGCGCTCTCAACATCACCTCGATCGTCGGCCCCGTCGGCAACAACGCGCTGCATGCGGTCGGTGTCGGCGCGTCCCTGAAAGACAAGCCGGGGATGCCGATCGCCATCTGCTGCGTCGGCGATGGCACCACGCAGCAAGGCGAGTTCCTCGAGGCCGTTGCGGAAGCGGTGCGCAGCCAATATCCCGTCGTCTTCGTCATCGAGGACAACAGCTTCTCCATTTCGACGCGCACGAGCAGGCAGACCTTCTTCGATCTGCCCGGCGGCCCCGCCCCCTCCTTCTTTGGTATCGACATCATCCGCACCGAGGGCGATGACCTGGCGGCATCGCGTGAGGCTTTCCGCAAGGCCGTCCGCCACAGCCGCGACAAGCGTACGCCAAGCATCGTGCTTCTGAACGTCGAACGCCTTTCCGACCACACCAACGCCGACGATCAGAAAACCTATCGCACCCTCCTCGAAATCGAAGCCGGCTCCTCGCGCGACCCGCTGCCGAGCCTGCGGGCAATACTGCAGACGGCGGGTGTCGACGCCGATGCGCTTCGGGAGATCGAACAGGAGCTGGTTGCGGAAGTGCAGGCGGAAGCCGCCCTTGCCCGTAAGGAAGACGCTCCGAAGGTCGAGCCAGAAGCCAAGGCTCCCTATCCCGCGTCCTTCGATAAGAAGGCCGAATATCGCGGCAACGAGAACGCATCGACGCTGACGATGCGCGAAGCCCTGAATGCCGTCCTCGACAAACAGCTGGCCGCCAATCCCGAGGTCGTTCTCTTCGGGCAGGATATCGAAGACCCGAAAGGCGACGTTTTCGGCGTCACCCGCGGCCTCAGCACCAGCTATCCCGATCGGGTGCGCAATGCCGCGCTCAGCGAATCCACCATCGTCGGCACGGCCGTCGGCCGCGCACTGGCCGGTCAGCGTCCCGTCGCCTTCCTGCAGTTCGCCGATTTCCTGCCGCTCGCCTATAATCAGATCGTCTCGGAAATGGGCAGCATGTTCTGGCGCACAGGAGGCGCGTGGGAGGCTCCTGTCATCCTGATGGTGAGCTGCGGTGGCTACAAGCCCGGCCTCGGCCCGTTCCACGCTCAGAGCTTCGAGGGAATGCTCGCGCATACGCCCGGCATCGACGTCGTCATGCCTTCCAGCGCCGGCGATGCGGCCGGCCTGCTCAACGCCGCTTTCGAGTCGCGGCGCCCGACAATCTTCCTCTACCCGAAGGCTGTCCTCAACAACTCCGACGGCCGCACCTCCGAGGATATCGGCAAGCATTTCGTCCATCCCGGCTTGTCGCGCCATGTCGCGCGCGGCCGCGACATCACGCTCGTCAGCTACGGCAACACCGTTTCGCTTTGCGCCAATGCCGCAAGCGCCTTCGAGGCTCAGGGCTTTTCCGTCGAGGTGATCGATCTGCGCTCGATCTCGCCTTGGGACGAGAAGGAAGTGCTGGCGAGCGCGAGGCGCACCCGCCGTCTGATCGTCGTCCACGAGGACAACCGCACCGTCGGTATGGGCGCGGAAATCGTCGCAACCGTCGCCGAAAAGACCGATGTGCCCGTCGTGGTGCGCCGGCTTGCCCGCTCCGACGCGCACATCCCCTTTAATTTCCGCAATCAGCTCGAGACGCTGCCCTCCTACCGCAAGCTGGTGGATCTGATGGCCGAGGTGCTTGAATGCGAGGTCACCTGGCACGAAGAGGACGATAGCGGCCCGACGGCAGCCATCAAGGCGATCGGCTCCGGCCCTGCCGACGAAAACGTCCTCGTGACGGATCTGCTCGTCAAACCCGGCGACAAGATAGAAGTCGGCCAGCTCGTCGCCGTCGTCGAGGCGACGAAGGCTTCGGTCGAAATCTGCGCCAATATAGGCGGCGTCGTGCAGGAGGTCTTCGCCACGATCGGCGACCAGATCGCCACCGACAGCCCGCTTCTGACCGTCGATGCCAACCGCGATCTCAGCGAACAGAATTTTGCGCTCGCCTCCGAAATTCAGAACAAGTTCGTGCTGCGGCGGCTGAAGTCGCATGTGATCCAGACGCTGCGCCGCCATACCGGCAGCTTTTCCGAGATCGCCATCAACGGCATCGGCTTCGCGACCGGCGCCCGCCGTGTCACCAACGAAGAGATCATCCATAATTGGCCGAACCGGCGCGCTGATGAAATCCTCGCGCTGACGGGCATCAAGAGCCGCTTCTGGGTTGGACCCGACGAAGGCACGCTGAGCCTCGCCACGAAGGCGGCGCGCGATCTTCTCAAGCAGAACCGGATATCGATCCACGATATCGACCTGGTGATTGCCGCCACCGGCACACCCGATATTGCCACGCCTTCGCTGGCAAGCCGCGTCGCGGTTGCCGTCGCCGAAGATGGCGTCCGGCCCTCGCTTGCCGCCTATGACATGGGTGCCGCCTGCTCCGGCTATCTCTATGCCCTGCAGCAAGCCTATGATTTCATTGCCCAGCAGAACGACGCCAAGGTGCTGATCATCACTTCGGAAGTTCTGTCGCCGCTGCTCGACATGAACGATTTCGCCACGGCAATCCTCTTCGGCGACGCGGCGACGGCAAGCCTCGTGACCAGCCGCGACATGGCGCGCAACCCGCTCTTCACCGCGAGCCGCCCGATCGTCAGCGGCCGGCCGGAGCCGGGAGACCTGCTCTACGTTCCGCTGCCGGATGATGGCGTCATCGCGATGAACGGCCGCTCGGTCTTCACCGAAGCCGTGCATTCAATGACCCGCTCGATCGAAAACGCATGCGTCGATGCTGGCATCGAGCTTGCAAATCTCGATCTCCTGGTGCCACATCAGGCCAACCAGCGCATCATCGACACCATTGCCAAGCGTAGCGGCCGTCCGGCGCTGAGCGTTATCGAGACCTATGGCAACACCAGCTCATCCAGCATTCCGCTTGCCATGCTGCATGTCGCCAACGAACACTCAGAGCCGCTCAATCTCGGCCTGGTAGCCTTCGGCGGCGGCATGACGGCGGGGGCTGCGATCGTGCGGACGGTGAAGTAGCGGCGGTTTGGTCGAATGAGATTCAACCGATCTGGCGGGACGTCAACGCGTTCGGACGCTGCTATCTGAAACCGGCTGCATCGGCTCGCAGAGGAACGGCCGCTCCGTCGATGCGAAGGATTGGAAACTGATCGCGCGCCCGCTTTCAGAGAGCGACCGCATATGCTGCTGAAAGAAAAGCCTGAGCTCCTTGAAGGTCTCAAATCCGAGAACGTTTGCGACGCGAACGACGGTGGATGGGGAGACCACACAGGCGCTCGCGACGGAACTGATCGTACCGAAAGCCACAAGGTCTGGCCGAGCAAGAATCGCTCTTGCAACACGCTCCTGTTGTTCGGGAAGCCGCAACCCCGCCGCCACAATCATCGCCTTCAGCTCGTTGACGCTTTCCGGCCTTTTCAATGAGTTCATGAAAATGACTCCCATTGCTGGAGAAAGCCGCGCCGGAGGCCGGCGCAGCTCGCGTCATCACAATATGGCGACGGACTGCCTCCTTGAGACGGACTCGATGCAGGCCAATGCGATCGCCAGCGCATTGCGGGCGTCCAAACCCGTCGGAGCGTCCTTGAACTCACCGGTCCTGACCGAGCTGACGAAGGACGCGAGCTGGGCGGTGTAGCCGTGGACGAAGTGATCGGTATCGCGCCGCCAGGTGTCGTTGGAGACACCGTCCTTGTCGAAAAGCGTCATGCTCGAACGGCGCACGTCGCCCATGGTCACCATACCGCCAGAACCGAAGACTTCACCGCGGATATCGTAACCGTAGAGAGCGGAGAAATTCGCCTCTGCGACGGCGATGGAGCCGTTGTCGAAGCGGATGTTCACGACGGCGGTATCGAGGAAGCCCTTTTCCCTGGCATCGGGGCGCACAAGCGCATCCGCCATCGCGAAAACTTCAACGGGCTCGGCTCCGGAATTTAGCCACAGCAGCGTGTCGAAGTCGTGGATGAGGGTCTCATAGAAGATGGTCCAGAGCGGAATCTTGTCGGGATCGACTCCGAATGGCCCCGGATCGCGGGTCAGGGATCGAATGAGCTGCGGCGCACCGATCTTGCCGGCATCGATTGCGGCTCGCCCCTCGGCGAAAGCCTGATCCCAGCGGCGGTTGAAGCCGACCTGAAGCGGCACGCCGGCTGAGCGCGCGGCGGCAATGGCGCGATCGGCATCCTCAAGCGTCAACGCCATCGGCTTTTCGCAGAAGATCGCCTTGCCCGCCTCGGCCGCCTGAACGAGGACGTTGGTGTGGAATCGGGCGGGCGTGGCGATGATCACGGCATCGAGGCCGGGATGTGCGAGAAGGTCCGCAACGTCGGTGTAGGAAGCGTCGATGCCGAGTTTATCTGCAAGTTTCGCAGCGGCACCGGCTGCCGGATCGGCAATGGCGACGAGTTCGGCGTCGACCAGCCGCCTGGCGACGGTTTCGCCGTGGAACGAGCCGATGCGACCAGCACCGATGAGGCCGACATTGACGGCTTTGATCTTGGGCATGGAGTTTGTCCTGTAGGGTTATGGTGTCAGATTGTGAATGCCGTGCGGAATGCGGAGAGAGCTTCGTCGGCGTCGCCGGCAGCCCAGGCTTCCATGCCGATCGGGCCGGCGTAACCCATCGCTTTCAGTGCCTTCGCGATACCGTTCCAGTTGACCTCGCCAGTACCCGGCTCGCAGCGGCCCGGCACGTCAGCAACCTGAATTTCTCCGATCCAGGGCAGGCATTTGCGGCAAAGCTCGATCAGATTTCCTTCGCCGATCTGCGCATGATAAAGATCGAGGTTGAGGCGCAGCCGCGGATGGTCGACACTGGAAACAAGCGCCAGCGTGTCCTCCGCGCGGCCAAAGGGCACGCCGGGGTGATCGACGGGCAAGTTCAGGTTTTCAAGCGTGAAGACGACGTCTTCCGCTTCGGCCAGGTCGACGATCCGGCGAAGAGTGTCGCGAGCCTTCAGCCACATCGCACCCGTGACGACTTCGATCGGTTGCACTGGAAGGCCGCGATCACCAAGGCCGGTGCCATGGAGGTTCAGTCGCTGGACACCGAGGCGCTTGCCGACCCGGGCAGTTTCACGCGCCGTTCTTAGAAGTTCGTCGGCGCCGTCATCATCGGTCAGACGGCCTGTAAGATAGCCATTCATGATGGTGAAGGTCGCGCCGGTCGCCTCCAGCTTGCTGATGTCGTGTTCCGGCCAGTTCCACAGGCCGACGCCGAAGCCCAGTTCCTTGAGGCGGGACGCACGCCATTCGATCGGCCTGTCGCGCCACAGCATCTCGGCACAGGCCGCCAAAGGGAAGAAAGTCGTGGGAGCAGTCATAAGTGTTACCTTGTTGATGGGTATGAATATCCGCGGCGCGGGAGCGACGGACCGAATTGCCGTTCCGAAATGTTCAATCAGATGGTTCCGCCGAGCTCCTCCGAGAGGGACTGTAGTTCCTTGCCGCCGGCCATCAGGTTCTGAAGACCGTCCAGATCGATTTCGTTCTTGGCGAAGGTCCCGAGCGTCTTTCCGCGGTTGAGTGCGGTGAACCGGTTGCCCACCGCATAGGCGTGGCGGACGTTGTGCGTGATGAAGATGACGCCGAGCCCTTTGCTGCGGACCTGGTCGATGTACTTCAGGACCATCGAGGTCTGAGCAACGCCGAGCGCAGAGGTCGGCTCGTCGAGAATGAGGATTTTCGCGCCGAAATAGACAGCGCGGGCGATGGCAACACATTGGCGTTCACCACCGGATAGCGTGCCGACCGCCTGATCCGGCTCGCGGACATCAATGCCGATCTTGCGCATCTCGTCGCGCGTGACGTTATTGGCGAAGTCCATGTCCATGTATTTGAAAGGTCCGAATCCCTTCAAGGGTTCGCGTCCCATGAAGAAGTTTCGGGTCACCGACATCAGCGGGATCATCGCCAGATCCTGATAGACCGTAGCAATCCCGGCATCGAGAGCATCACGCGGACCGCCGAAGGCGCGCGGCTGCCCATCGACCAGGAACTCTCCCGACGTCGGCTTGAACACGCCCGACAACGTATTGATCAAGGTCGACTTGCCCGCTCCGTTGTCTCCTAAAAGACAGAGGACTTCGCCAGAGTTGACACTCAACGAGATGCCGTTGAGCGCAATGATGGAACCGAAATGCTTCACGAGGTTCTTGACCTCGACGAGTGGCGTCTGAGGCGTGCTCATCAGCGTTCTCCCGTCACGCGCTTGCGGATGACATTATTGAAGATGACCGCGGTCAGCAGCATGCCGCCGAGGAAGACGAGATACCAATCCTGATCGATCGAGGTGTAGGTCAGTCCGATCAGCACCATGCCGAAGACGATGGAGCCGAAGAATGCACCGATCGCCGAACCATAGCCGCCGGTCAGGAGGCAGCCGCCGATGACGGCCGCAATGATTGCCTCGAACTCCTTCTGAAAGCCGCGGCGTGCGTCGGTCGAACCTGCATCGAGCACGGTCAGGATTGCGACGAGAGTGGCGCACATGGCGGTGACCATGAAGAGCGTCGTCTTGACGCGGGCGACCGGGACACCGGATTTGCGGGCGGCGCGCGGATCGCCGCCGGAAGCAAAGATCCAGTTACCGAAGCGTGTCCGCAAGAGCACCCATGTGGCTGCCAGCGCGATCAGGACGAACCACAGGATTTCGACGGGAATGCCCGGAACCTTCGGCGCTCCGCTGGGAAACGTCTCGATGATGCCCTGGCTCCCGAGCCAGGAGAACAGTCCGGTAAACGCATCGCCTGAGAAGATCGGCGCAAGCGGACTGTCGGCGGCTGCTTCCTTCATGCCTCGAAGCTGCGTCGCGCCGCCGCTCGCCCATTTCAGCCCAACCAGCGTCAGGCCGCGCAGGATGAACAGGAAGGCAAGCGTGACGATGAACGACGGAAGGCCGGTGTGCATCGTGAGCTGGGCATTGGTGACCCCGATTGCGACGGCGAAGCCCATGGCAATCAGGATCGCGACACTGAGCGGCAGATGCAGAACCACAAGCGCCGTACCGAATACCAGGCCGGCAAAGGCGACCATCGAACCGATCGACAGATCGAATTCGCCGCCGATCATCAAGAGAGCAGCACCGATCGCAAGGATTCCGAGCTGGGCGGCCGGGGCCATGAAGTTGATCACGCCGGCCAGCGTGAACATGGCGGGATTGGCGGTGAAGAAAAAGAAGACGGTGACGAGCACCAGTCCAGCGACCGCGCCAAGCTCCGGACGCCGCAGCAGCGCGGTCATCGTGGAAACCTTTTTCAGCCGCTCGTCGGACCGGGCCGAAGTCCCGTTCTGTTCGTTGGCCAGCGTCATGGGATCGTTCCTCAGGTTATTCGTTGTCTTTGCGCGCCACGGCATTCAGCAGACGAGCCCCGCAGAAAGACCAAAGTGACGGTTGAGGCAGCTCCCGCCATAGCGGGAACTGCGACGGCTCCGGCTCAGCGGATGCCCTGGGAGGATTTCTCGACGACCTTGGCCGCCGTGTCCTTTTCTACGAAACTCGGACCGGAGGCGACGTTGCCTGCCGGGATCGTGCCGTAACGCGCATTCAATGCGAGGAAGGTCACAGGCAGATAACCCTGAAGGTACGGCTGCTGATCGACGGCGAACAACGCCTTGCCGTCGGCCACTGCCTTGAGGAAACCTGCCGACAGGTCGTAGGACGCGACCTTTACCTTGTTGCCGACGCCCATTTTCCCGACGACAGCGACGGCACGTTCGCCGACGAGCGGTGCGGATAGGCCGAGAACGACATCGATCGACGGATCGGAGGTGAGCGCCGCCTGTATCTTGGCTTCGATCTCGGCCGGATCGGCTGTCGTCGGCAACACGGTCACCTTACCGCCTTCGAAGCCTTTTTCCGTTCCCGCGCAGCGCTGATCGAGGGCCGCATTGCCCACTTCCTGATTGACGCACAGAACATGCTTCAGGCCGAGAGACTTCAGTTTTGCACCGACCTTGATGCCGGCCGGAAGTTCGTCCTGGCCGACATGCAGCTTGATGCCGAGTTTTTCGGCTGCGGAGATGCCGGAATTCATGGAGATGACCGGAATGCCGGCGGCGACAGCTTTCTTAATCGCCGGGCCAAGGGCATCGGGGTCAGGATCGGAGACCACGATTCCGGCAGGATTCTGGTTGGCAGCGGCTTCTATGAGCTGGCTCATGGCGACCATGTCGAAGGTTTCCGGCGCACGGTAGTCCACCCGGACATTGCTGTCCTTGCCGGCCTGCATCATGCCGTTCTTGACGATGGACCAGAACGGATCGGATGCCTGGCCGTGCGTAACGGCGATGATCGTCAGTTGGTCCTGCGCTCTTGCAGCCGTTGAACAGGAAACGGCGATCCCTGCCGCCAGAATGCCATAGGCGAGTTTGCTGAGAATAGATTTCATAATGTTCCTCCTCCTTGTGCCGCCCGCTCCTCAGGTCGGCAAAATACGAATGCTACCGGGTGCAAATGTCTTGCTACCGGGTGCAAGCAGGTGCATCATAGGCTTGAATAAGGTAAAAGCAAGCATTCATTTCACCGAAATCGAGAAATGGAATATTTGTTCTATTTTCTCCGGAGGCAGCATGCGAAAGCGAGAGACGGTCAAACGAGCCACGGCAAAGGAAGTTGCGGCCGCCGCCGGCGTGTCAAAATGGACGGTCATCCGAGCGTTTACTCCCGGATCGTCCATCACGGAGGAAAGCAAGCGCCGCGTCATGGAGGCGGCAGCGGCGTTGAACTATTCGCCCAATCTTCTCGCACGAAGCCTCGCGACGAACTCAACGCGGCAGGTCGCCGTCTTCGTCGACGACTTTGCCAATCCGCAAAAGCTGCCCGTTCTGGAAACGCTGACGGAGCAGCTGCAAGCCGCAGGGCTCGTCGCCATGCTGATCAATATCAACAACCACTTCGACCATGTGCATGCATTGCTGCATGCAGACCAACGTCAGGTCGATGCCGTCATTCTCTTCGGCACCGCGTTTCGTGACGAGACCCTGACGGACCGCCAGCTGGGCCATACCCTGCCGCCCATGTTCGTGCTCGCGCGCGATAGCCAGATCGAGGGCGTGCCGGCGGTAGTCTGCGACGCCGAACTCGCACTTCGGGACATTGTCAACCACCTCTACGAAAAGGGATATCGACGGCCCGCCTTCATGAGCGGCGCCACGGCACTATCGACCGCACTTCGCCGCAAGCAGCACTTTACCGAATTCTGGGCCGAAAAGGGCATCGAGGTTGTGGACTATCTTTCGGCTGAAAAATACAGCGCCGAAGCCGGGGCGATTTCCGTTCGAAACTACCTCTCCGTAACCGCTGCAGCAGATCGTGCCGACGTTCTGATGTGCGAGAACGATATCCTGGCCTTCGGAGCAATGGATGAGATCAGAGGAAAATTCGGCCTCCGCATCCCCGAGGAGATCGCGATCGTCGGCTTCGACAATTACGAACTCGGTGGGTCGCACGCCTACAGCCTCACCACCTATGAACAGCCCCGACACGAAATGGTTCGGGCGATCATTGCCATGATCCTCGGAACCGTTGAAGCCGAAACCGTCACGTTGCCTGGTAAATTGGTTATTCGAAATTCGACATGAGCGCCCTTCGTAACAAGCGATGGGTTGTTGGCAGCGAGGTGTCGCGACACCTCGCAAAATATATCAGCATCAGCCATTTGCCGCCGGTTGCCGGCGAAGGTGCGGAGCCAAGCGATGCCAAAGGCGATGACATCTGGTGGTTTCGGCAAGGCTTGAAAGCGCGCCCCTCACTTGCCGAAGCCGAATGTCTTGCGCAAACTCTTATCGACTGCATTCGCCGGCATGAATCTGCGCAAGCGGCTGAGAAGCGTCGCATTGCCGCCGGCCGGTTGGCGCATGCGGTACGGACCGTTGATGGCGGCCAGGATTTTCGCGGCGACAACCTGCGGTGACGGCGCTGATTTGATCTGCGCCTGAACCGTCTCGATGGTCGCATAGGCCTGCGTTTCGTAGACGCCCAAAGGGGCCTCGGTATGTGCCGCGTTTACGTCGAGCCTCGTGTTGGTGAAGGTGGGTTCGAGCAGCACGACCCTGACGTTGAACTCGCGGATTTCGTGGTCCAGCGACTCCGACAGCCCCTCAAGCGCATGCTTGCTGCTGGCATAAAGCCCCATGAATGGCGCTGGCAGGAAGCCCAAGACCGAGCTGACATTGATGATGAGCCCGCTACGGGCGGCACGCATGGATGGCAGAGCGGCCCGTATCATGCGCAATGGGCCGAACACGTTGGTATCGAATACTCTTTGAGCTTCCGCGGTCGAGGTATTCTCGACGGGGCCGATCAGCGAAACGCCGGCATTGTTGATCAGAACGTCGATCTTGCCTGCTTCGGACAAAACCCATTCCACAAAGTTCGTAACCGATGTGTCGTCGTTGACGTCAACGGTTCCGAAACGCACGCCGGGGATTGAATTGGCGCGGTTCGGGTTGCGAACGCCCCCAAACACCTTGAAGCCGTTTTGCGCGAGAAGGCGCGCAGCGGCCTCGCCTATTCCGGATGATGCGCCGGTGATAACGACGACTTTCTGATTGGACATGCATGCTCCTGAGGTTTGTGCGAACGAGTGCTAGGAAGCTTTCGGCGGGATGGGATTTTTGTTCCTTTGTCCGGTGGGGATTCCGCATTTTGCTTCGCACACATTCAGTTAGATTTCGATCGCAATCTAACTTGATTTTGGATGTCGAGCAACATATAAAATGAGGCCGTAGCTGCTTTGGGAGAATTTTGATTGATGTGATGCGCTGGAGCGTGCCGGGATTCGGCGGCCGGAGAGGCGTGGCCAAGACCGCTCAGTCGATTGATGACAGCCCGCAGCATCGCCAACGTGCTTAGCGCCACCATGGATTATGTTCGCGGCCGCGATCTGTGCGGCACGCTATGATGAACGATGGACGATCGAGCAAACGAGGAGCGGTTCTTTGCCGGACACTACGCTGATGAATGGTTTGGAGTTTGTGACGGCGCTTTCGCAGGGGACCCTCCCCCGCCCACCGATGGCAGATCTGCTGCCATTCACACTTCTTCCACCCGAGGACGGTCACGTCGAGCTTCTCGCCAAGCCAGAGGCACGTTTTCTCAATATGATGAAGACGGTCCACGGCGGATGGATCATGACGATGCTCGACACCTCCATGTCGCTTGCCGCGCAAACAACGTTGACGCCCGGCGAAATCTGCCCTTCGCAAGAAACCTCCGTCAAGTTCATACGTCCGATTTCTGCCGACTGCGACCAATTGAGGGTCACCGGAAAGGTGATCTCTCGCGGCCGGACAGTCATCACTTTAGAGGGCAGGATCGAAAGCCTTCAAGGCAAGCTCCACGCCCACCGCACGTCAACCTGCTTGATCGTTCGGCCCGGACCGTGAAGGTCGAGTAGGTATTGGCCGTTTGAGCACGCCGCGACGGATCGTTGCTACGCATTTGCAACGATTTTACCGAAGGACCGCGCCGAGATGCGAAAAAGCGAAGGTGGAAACACTCAACGACTTAGAGCGTGATGCCGAAAAGTGTAGGCGGCTTTCGGGCGACATCGCGCTCTACTTCTTTGATTCTGGAGCGGATTCAGATTTTAGGTCCAACAGGCCTGAAATCATCCGGCTCTAATGCCTCATGACGGCGGTTCCAGCGCGGTTGCGGGAAACGATTTCGTCGTTGGTCAAGCCACCGCCGGCTGCCATGAACTCCTTGATCAGGGAATCGCGATTTTCGGCTGCGCGAGATCGATCCGCAAATAGCAGTGCTTCTTTCAATTCGGCTTCCGAAAGTTCTGTACAATAGGCAGGGGTGCCGGGTTGTTGACGCCATGATTCCGAAAGCGCACCTGAATCCACGGCATCGAAACCGGTCGCCTCCACCAGCGTCATCGCGATCCCCTTCGTCTTGGGATCATCGCCTGCAACCGGGAGGCCGATACGCTCATTTTCTCCTTGGGGCCGGCCTTTCTCCGCCAATGTTAACGCCAAGGCCGCGTTCCATGCTTTGACGAGCGGGCGGCCAATTTGCTCACTTACCCAAACGCTTTCCGGCATACCACCATCCACTTTTGCGATCGCGCCGTCGCGGAACGGATAATAGTTCGAGGTGTCGATCACGACGACGTCGTCAGGCACATCATGGAAGAGTTCGGCAAGATCGGAATAGTTTCGGAAGGGGATCGACAGTACGATCACCTCGACGTTACGAACTGCTTCTTCCTTTGAGACTGCGACTGCACCCACATCACGGACAAGATCACGGATCGTCTCTGGACCCTTGGAGTTTGCAAGTTTGACCTTGTGGCCGCTGGCCACAAGTTTTTTCGCAAGGGTTGCGCCGACGTTTCCGGCCCCAATAATCCCGATTTTCATGGAATGTCCTTTCTGCGAGCTGGGAAGGCGGTTATGGCAACGTTTCGGGGCGAGCGAACCCATGAAGGACATCACGGAGTTCCACCAACCCCTCATCGGTGAGCTGGCAAGCCGTCTTGATCTTGTCCGTGATGGACCAAAGTTCATCGCGTAAGGCTTCGCCTGCTTTCGTCAGATTGATCAACACGCGACGCTCGTCGTCGCGGTCGCGCGTGCGCGTCACCATGCCGGCAGCTTCGAGACGCTTGAGAAGCGGTGTGATCGTTCCGGTGTCCATGTCGAGCGTTGCGCCCAGCTCTCCGACCGCACATGGCGTTCCTCCATAGAGCTCAAGCATCACGAGATACTGCGGAAACGTCAGTCCAAGCGGCTGCAGAAATGGCTTGTGAAGACGAGCCATTCGATTGGCTGCGCCATAGAGCGCAAAGGAAAGCTGGGTACCCACCTCACGGCGGGAGTTCATCGCATTCATCGACATGATTCTTTATCTAGTGCACTTTTATCTAGCGCACTAGATAATCGGTATCTCGACGGAATCAAGATGGCTGAGCAGATTTAGGCGTTTATGAGTGCCCTGGAAGCCTCGGCACGTCGCGAGACAGGTTCGCCGAGCGCCCGCATGATGAAACGAATTTGTGCGTTGACCGACGCAGCAATCTCGTCTTCCTCCTGGAAGCATTGCGCGACCAGGACAGGGTGGGAAAACGGCAGGAACGCCGTGACCACTCTTTTTGCGGCATCGTCGATGTTTTCAACTTGGAATTCACCCGATTGCAGGCCCTGGCGGATAATCGCTTCCAGGATCGCCCGCATTCGCTCATTATGCGCATTCATCGCTACCCAATTTTCGCTCGTAGCAGCGACAAACAGTTCGTGAACGGGTTTTTCTTCCATCAGCGTCCTCCTGCTGTGCCGATGAAGGACGTTCAAAAGTTGGGCGAGCTTTTTGCTCGCTGCCGCGTCTGTCCGTGCGATGGAAAAAGCAATTTCATCGCGCTCATTAACGATACGGCCACACACAGCATTGTCGATCGCGGCCCTTGTAGGAAAGAAGCGGTACACGTTCGCCCGACTTGTACCGAGGTCGGACGCAATGTCTGCAATCGTTGTCTTGCGATGGCCGATCCGGCGAATGTGTTTTTCCGCAATATCCAGGATGCGATCACGCCCTTGCGCTAAAATGGCTTCATCCGAAGCCGAGAAATAAGGCCTCTGCTCCTCGAACTCCGGTTCCTGTCGATCGGACGCCCAGTCAGCATCCTGGACCGTCGATGCTGAGCCGTCAGCTTTTTCCTTCACGCCTTGGGCGGTCACGTCCGTACATAGCCGAAACATGATGTCACTCCGCAGCCATAACGCGTTGCAGCTCCGGAGCATTTTGCACTGGATGATGTGCTTCTCCCTTCGTTGGCTTGATGCGGAACCACGTGGCATAGAGAGCAGGAAGAAACAGCAGGATCATTACGGTTCCGACCGCTGTACCGCCGATCAGCGTGTAGGCCATCGACCCCCAGAACACCGAATGGGTGAGAGGGATGAAGGCAAGAACGGCGGCGAGTGCCGTCAGCATGACCGGACGTGTCCGCTGCACCGTCGCCTCGATGACGGCGTGATAGTCGTCGAGACCGGCTGCCTGGTTCTCCTTGATCTGCTCGGTCAGGATCAAGGTGTTGCGCATAAGGATTCCCGCCAGCCCGATCAATCCGAGAATGGCGTTGAAGCCGAACGGCTGATGGAAGAAGAGCAGGACCGGAACCACGCCGGCAAGGCCGAGCGGCCCCGTCAGCATGACCATGGTCATGGTCGACAGGCTGCGGACCTGCAAGATAATGACGATCAGCATGGCGGCAATCATCGCCGGGAAGATCTGGACGAGGGCGACATTGGCCTTCAAGGACTCCTCGATGTTTCCTCCCATCTCGATACGATAGCCGGCCGGAAGCGAGGCGATCAGCGGCTGAAGCGCCTTCATCACCTGCTGCGAAACCTCCGGCGGCTGCGTTGCCTCGTTGATGTCGGAGCGGACGGTAATGACGGGCGTTCGATCGCGTCTTTTCAGGATCGGCTCTTCAAACCGGATTTCCGAGTGGCCGATCTGATCGAGCGGAACCTGTCGGCCATCCCGGCTCATCAGCGAGAAGTCTGCCAGTCTTGACGGATCGAGCCTGTTTTCGCCGGCGCTACGCGCGATGACGGGCACGTTGCGGATGTTCTCGCGAACCTGCGTGATCGGAATGCCACTCAACAGCAATTGCATCTGCTGAGCTGCTTCCGCCGGCGAAAGACCGATGAGACTCAACCGATCCTGATCCGGAACGAAACGCAGCACGGGCGTGCGGTTACCCCAGTCGCGGTTTGCCTGCCGGACATCCGGTATGCCCTTCATGACATCGAGAGCCTTCTCCGAAATCTGGTACAACTGCTTGGGATCGGGACCCATGATGCGGAACTCGACTGGGAACGGCGTGTAGGGACCGAAGACGAGCTGCGTAACACGAACGTAGGCTTCCGGAGCGAGCCCGTCTGACACAGCAGTGCGAAGGCGTTGCTTCAGGGCTTCGCGGGCCTCGGCGTCCGGCGTCAGCACGACGATCTTGGCAAAGGATGGGTCCGGCAATTCCGGCGCCATCGCGAAAAAGAAGCGAGGAGCGCCCTGCCCTACATAGCTCGTGACGGTCTTAGCCTCGGGTTGTTTCTGCAGCCATCCTTCGAGCTTTTCGACCGTCGCCGTTGTCGTCTCGATACTGGTGCCCTCGGGCAAGCGGACCTCCACCAGTACTTCGGGGCGGTCCGACGTCGGGAAGAATTGCTGCTTGACCGCTCCCATGCCGACAACGGACACACCCATAGCGATGCCGACCACCGCGCAGGTGATGAACTTGTGCCGCACGGCAAACTCGATCATCCCCCGAAGGCGGCGATAGTTCGGCGTGTCGTAGATGGCGTGATGGCCACCATCGATCGGCTTGATCGCCGGCAGCATCTTCACGCCGAGGTAGGGTGTGAAGACCACGGCGACGATCCAGGAGACGATGAGGGCAAAGCCCACAACCCAGAAGATGTTGCCGGCATATTCGCCGGCGGTCGAGCGGGCAAAGCCGACCGGCATCAGCCCGATGATCGTCACCAGCGTGCCGGACAGCATGGGGGCGGCCGTGTGGCTCCAGGCATAGGCGGCCGCCTTGATGCGATCCATGCCCTCTTCCATCTTCACCACCATCACCTCGATAGCGATGATGGCATCGTCGACCAGAAGGCCGAGCGCCAGGATGAGCGCCCCAAGCGTGATACGGTCGAAGAACCGGCCGGTCTCCAGCATGATGAGGAAGACGACGGCAAGCGTGAGGGGCACGGCAAGGGCAACGACGATGCCCACGCGCCACCCGAGGCTGATGAGGCTTACGAACAGCACGACGCCAAGCGCCATGGCGAATTTCAGCATGAATTCGCCGACGGCTTCCTGAATGTTGACGGCCTGATCGCTGACCTTGGCGAGCGTCATGCCGAGCGGCAAGGTTCGTGCGATCGCACCGGATCTTTCTTCCAGCGCCCTGCCGAGTTCCAGCCCGTTCCAGCCCTGCTGCATGACGACGCCCAGCATGATGGCCGGTTCGCCGTTGTGACGAATGAGATAGGTCGCCGGGTCTTCATAGCCGCGACGAATTTCCGCAAAATCCGAGAGCTTCAGCGTGCGTCCGGCTGCGACGATGGGCGTATCGGCGATTGCCTGGATGCTGCCGTAAGCCCCATCGAAGCGGATGAACACCTGCGGGCCGCGCGTATCGATCGATCCCGCCGGCGTCACGGTATTCTGCCGCTGCAAGGCGGCCGCGATGTCCTGTGCCGAAATTCCGAGAGTGGCCAGTTTGGCAAAGGAGAATTCGACAAAGATCTGTTCGGGCCGTTCTCCGAGAATGTTGATCTTCTTGACGCCGGGCACATGCAGAAGGTCCTGGCGGATCACCTCTGCCTGGCGCACGAGGTCGCGCATCGGCATGCCCTTGGCCTTCAGGGCATATAGACCGAAGCTGACGTCGGAATACTCATCGTTGACGAAGGGACCGAGCACGCCCTGGGGCAAGTTGCGTGCCTCGTCTCCAAGCTTCTTTCGAGCCTGGTAGAATTCCTCTTCGACCGCTGTGGGCGGCGCGCTGTCCTTCAGCGTGACGGTCAGGAAGGCATATCCCGGCCGCGTGGTCGTCTCGACACGGTCGTACCAGGTAAGTTCCTGGAGGCGCTTCTCGAGAGGCTCTGCGACAAGATCCTGCATTTCGCGCGCCGTCGCGCCCGGCCACACGGCCGTCACGGTCAAGGTCTTGATGGTGAACGAGGGATCCTCCGCTCGTCCAAGTTTGGCGAAAGCGTAGACGCCGGCCGCAGCCAGCAGCACGATGAAGAAGAGGGTAACGGCTCGCTCGCGAACCGCGAGCGCGGAAAGATTGAAGGTCATTGGTTGGCCGCCTCTGTTTTTTCCGCACGGACGTTCGCACCGTCCTGCAGGAGATGCGCTCCGAGAGCGACGATCGGCTCGCCTGCCTTGAGGCTGGAAACCACCGCGACCTCCTCGCCCATCTTCTCTACCTTCACTTGCCGGAAGTGCACGGTCGATGATTTTTGGTCAAAGACCCACACGCCAGTTCGGCTGCCATCATCAAAAACAGCACCAATCGGCACCGCCGCATGCGCCTGACCGCCATCGCTGGCGATTTTGATCGTCACCGTCGCGCCGAGCGGAGCCGACGCTGCCGCGCCATCCAGGACCCAGCGTGCTTCATAGGTGCGGGTTTGAGGATCGGCGGCATCCGAGATCTGCCGAAGCCGCGCCTTGTCTTGCCGGCTTTCGTTGCCGTAGATGCTGGCCTCTGCAACGTCCCCAATCTGGGGCCGAACGGATTCCGGAAGCCAGACCACGGCCTCGCGAGGTCCGGCTTGGGCGAGCCGGATGACCGTCTGTCCAGCCGCGACCACTTGCCCCGGCTCCCCGAGCGTTTCGACCACGGTGCCATCGGTATCGGCGATCAGCAGTGAATAAGTTGCCGCATTTTCGGCGACGCTTGCATCGGCCTGCGCTGCGGCAAGTTGTGCAGTTGCGGTGTCCAGGGCTGCTTTTGCCTGTTCATAGCGCTGCGGAGAAGCGGCCGCCAATCCGTTTTTCACCAAAGCGGCGTAGCGTCTCTCGTCAGCTTGCGCCTGGGTGAGGACGGCTTGAGCCGCAGCGACCGCGTTGCGTTTTGCGGCAAGCGCCAGACGCAGGTCGGTCTCGTCGATGCGCATCAAAGGCTGACCGGCTTTCACCTGCTGGCCGACGTCAACATAACGCTCCATGATCTTGCCGGGCACCCGAAATCCCAGGTTGCTTTGCACCCGAGCGGCGATCGTGCCGGTGAAGGTGCGTATCATCGTGTCCGGCCTCTTTGCATCCACCAAACTGACGAGTGGCGGCGCCACGCGGGGGTCCGCGCCTTGCGCCTTTCCTTCCGAAGATTCGGCAAGGAGAACGAAGGTAGTGGCGCCAACGGCCGCCAATATGCCGACGGAGGCGAGGAGAATTTTGCGATTCATGTCATTTGACCCTTGTTGACGGGCGCAGCAGTTAAATTAGATTGCGATCTAACTCTAAATGTGCTATAGATGTCAAGTGAAATCTAAATGGAGATCGATATGAGAGTCAGTCGGGCTCAGGCAGAGGCAAATCGCGAAGCGGTCATCAACGCGGCAAGCCGGCTCTTCCGGGAGCATGGATTCGACGGGATCGGGCTGAAGGACCTGATGAAGGGCGCCGGTCTTACCCAAGGCGCTTTTTACAAACAATTCGCGTCGAAGGACGATCTTGCCGCGCTTGCATCGAGGCGCGCTCTGGAAAGCGCCACAAGACGATGGTCGAGCGCGGCCGCAGACGCCTCCGACCCCTTGGAAGCGGTCATGGCATTCTATCTCTCCAAGGATCACAAAGGAGAGATGGCGGAAGGTTGCCCCCTGGTGGCGCTGGGAGCGGATGCGGCTCGGCAAAGCAGGGAAGTCAGGCGCCCGTTTGAAGATGGCATTCGAGCTCACTTCGAGGTGCTGGATGAACTGATGGGTGATGCCGGCGGCGCAAGTCCGAGCGATAAGGCGATGGCGATTCTGTCTTTGATGGTCGGTGCCGTTACGCTTTCCCGTATCATCGAGGATGAGAAGCTGTCGCAGGGCGTACTCGACGCGGCCACTGGTGAAGTCAGGCGTATCGCGCATCGCGACGATGTTGCCTGAAGGCTATGTCGGCTTCGGAGCCGGCACTGAAATCGGCCGAGATCTAGCTGCCGGCCGTGTGGGGTGAGAGCGTTCTTGGACCTTTGAGGAATTACAGGTTTTGAGAGCAGGCCTTGACCCATTGTCGGTCGGGACGCTGATTGCATGCCTATTCCTGAAGAAGGCAGGTGGAAAACAGATGCGTCGTATTGTTGTTACGGGTATGGGGGCCGTCAGTCCCCTTGGAGCGAACGTTGATATGTCCTGGTCGCGCCTTCTGGCCGGCAAAAGCGGCATTCGGCGACTGAGTGACGATGTGGTCGGAGATCTGCCTTCGAAAATCGGAGGCGTGGTCCCCTCTCTCGCCGAAGATCCCGAGGGAGGCTTCGATCCGGATACGATCATGCCGCCAAAGGATCAACGCAAGGTCGACCGGTTCATCATTTTCGCGCTGGCGGCCGCGGAAGAGGCGCTGACGCAAGCGAACTGGAGGCCGGCGTCGGATGAAGACAGGCTGAGAACCGCGACGATCATCGCGTCCGGCATCGGTGGCTTTCCAGCAATAACCGAGGCCGTTCGCACCGTCGATCAACGCGGTGTGCGCCGCCTCTCGCCCTTCACCATTCCGTCCTTCCTGGTCAATCTCGCAGCCGGACAAGTCTCAATCCGCCACGGCTTCAAAGGCCCACTTGGCGCGCCCGTGACGGCATGCGCCGCTGGCGTTCAAGCCATCGGCGATGCCGCCAGGCTTATTCGATCCAATGAAGCCGACATTGCCGTTTGCGGCGGAACGGAAGCCTGCATGAACATCGTCAGCCTTGGCGGTTTCGCCGCGGCAAGATCGCTGTCGACCGGTTTCAACGAAACGCCGAGCAAGGCCTCGCGTCCCTTCGACGTTTCTCGTGACGGCTTCGTCATGGGCGAAGGGGCAGGCATACTCGTCATCGAAGCACTGAGCCACGCTCTTGCTCGCGGTGCCACCCCGATTGCCGAACTCGTCGGATACGGGACGACGGCCGACGCCCACCACATCACCTCCGGTCCCGAAGATGGAAACGGGGCGCTGAGAGCAATGGAGCTTGCCATCGCGCAAGCCGGCGTGGCCCCTCATGAAGTGGGTCATCTGAACGCGCATGCCACTTCGACACCGGTGGGCGATCTCGGAGAAGTCAGGGCTATCAAGAACTTGTTTGGCGATGGAAAATCTGTCGCAGTGAGTGGAACGAAGTCGGCAACAGGACACTTGCTCGGTGCAGCCGGGGGGCTGGAAGCAATCTTCACGATCTTGGCCCTCAAGAACCAGATCGCACCACCGACCCTGAACTTGAGTATTCCGGATCCGGAAGCGACCGGAATCGATTTCGTCGCAAATGAAGCACGCCCCATAGACGCTGAATACGCGATATCCAACGGCTTCGGTTTTGGCGGTGTCAATGCCAGCGCACTTTTCCGGCGCTGGCCGGCGCAAAGCCGTCGACGGATATCCTCCTTCGGCTGATGGTTCCTCACCGCATCATGAAACCTTTATCTTTGCCCAGGAGCTGATCTTCCATGAAACCGACGGAGGTTACTATCCGGAACATAACGCACCTCAGGCCGAGGATTGCCGTCATTGGCGTCGGCGGCGGCGGTGGCAATGCTGTCAACAATATGATCGCGCAGAATCTCAAGGGGGTCGAATTCATCGTTGCGAACACCGATGCCCAGGCTCTGTCGATGTCAATGGCGCCGCGGCTTGTCCAGCTCGGCCTGAGCGTCACCGAAGGGCTTGGCGCCGGATCCCTCGCGGAGACCGGACAGGCAGCAGCGGAAGAAACTGTCAACGAGATTATGGACCACCTGGCCGGAACACACATGTGTTTTGTCACTGCGGGCATGGGAGGCGGCACTGGAACAGGCGCGGCGCCCGTCATCGCTCAGGCTGCGCGGAAGGCGGGCATGCTGACGGTCGGTGTCGTCACCATGCCATTCGCCTTCGAGGGTACACATCGAATGCGGACGGCACGACAGGGGATTGAGCGTCTCGGCGAAAGCGCCGACACGGTGATCGTAATTCCCAATCAAAACCTTTTCCGCATAGCCGATGCCAAGACAACCTTCGCCGACGCCTTCGAAATGGCCGATCGCGTTCTTCACGCGGGCGTCAGCTCCGTTGTCGATCTGATCGTCAAAGAAGGGTTGATCAACCTGGATTTCGCTGACGTAAGGTCTGTGATGCGCGACATGGGTCGAGCGGTGATGGGCACGGGCGAAGCGGCGGGGGACGGCCGCGCCAGAATCGCGGCAGAGGCGGCGGTTGCCAATCCGCTTTTCGACGATACATCGGTCAGGGGAGCGAGAGGACTGCTCGTCTCCATCTCCGGCGGGCTGGACATGACGCTTTTTGACGTTGACGAGGCAGCCACACGTGTCCGCGAGGAGGTCGATGCCGACGCAAACATCGTCGTCGGCGCGACTTTCAACGAAACACTTGAAGGACGACTGCGGGTTTCTGTCGTCGCAACCGGGTTACGGCAGCCGGCAGAAGTGATCTCCCTTTCAGAACGCAGGGTGTGACGCTCTTGGTATCGCCGGGATCAAGCCGGAAGTTGTGTGGCATTCGATTTATTACAGTGGTCACTGCAAGCCGAAGCTAAATTGGACCTGGAAAACGCGCACCAGCGTCCGGTCAGCTGGAGCCAGTCCATCTAACTCGCAAAAATCGGCTATAGAGTTCCAGGAAATGGTCGCAGCGGTTTTCCGTCCGGAATGCGTCGGGAAATAAGAGCATAGAGCATTTTCGCGATTCGAAGAAAAGCGGAAACGCTCTCGGACGACCAGCTTTGGAAAAGCAATAGCTTGAGGATGGCAACTCAAAAAGATGAAGCAAAATTTTTCAATTTTGCTTGATCCAGAATTCAGTTAGCCAGGGTTTTTATCAAGCTGAACAGCCGATGTGATCAGGGCCTCGGGCGATTTCTGAACGCTTCGGCTTCGGCGTAGAACTTCTTTTCCCATTCCTTGTGATTATCGAGGCCCTCCTTGATGAAGGGCGTGAAGATCGCCAGGTTCATCAGAGCCCAGTTGATGATGCGGGCCGGGAATTTCAGCGGCTTTACGAAATCGACGAAGAGCACCACGCGGGTCTTGTCGGAATGGTTCCAGGCTTCGTGCTCATAGGCGTCGTCAAAGATCAGCGCCTTGCCTTCCTGCCAGTGGCAAACCTGCTTGTCGACGCGGATGGCGAGCTTGTCGTTCGGCTCCGGCACGATGAGGCCAAGATGCAGACGCAGCACGCCGTTATAGGGTCCGCGGTGAGCGGGAAGATGCTTGCCCGGCTCGAAGATGGAGAACATCGCCGTCGTCAGGCCGGGAATCTTCTGCACGGCGGCCCAGGTGTTCGGGCACGCCTTGATGTTCTGCTCGGACTTCACGCCGAAACCGAGGAGGAAGAAGGTCTTCCAACGGGTGTCCGTAGAGATGGTCTTCACGTCGGTAGAGATGTCCTGGAAGGTCGGCAGCTCGCTCTGACGCAGCAGCACCTTCTCAAGCTCGGCACGGATCGCCGGATAATCCTTCTCGATCTCGGCCGCCCAAGGGAAGGTCGCGACATCGTAGACCGGCGGGTTGCCGAGCTTGGCATATTTCAGATTGAGGCTTTCGGCCCAGGCGACGATGCCCATGAAGAAGCGCGTCATGACGCTCGGACGATCCATCGGCGTAATGCCGGCCGTACCGAAGGTCTGTTCCGGAGCACGAGATTGGTTGGAAGTGGGAGCAGGTGCACTCAAGGGGCTCTCCGTCATGTCTGTCTTTTGGGCTGTCCGGGAGGAAATCTGCCTTATGGGAATTGCATGGAAATTCCGGAGTGGCAACAGGCTCGAACATCGTTAGTGCTCGCCTGCCGTTCCTGATTGACGCCCGACTCCTTTGTTATGCGATGATCATAATAGGCGATTATATGAGTTGAATAGTCGAATTTCGCAAGAGAGTCCGTTCGCAACGAGCGGCGGTTTGTCGTGGAAGAAATCTCCGGCGATTCTCGAGATGGATTCACCTCAGAATCGGCAAAAATGCGGCGGGATCCGCCGACTCTCCTTCACTGCACAGTTTGAACCTGAATTATTAGCCGGACAACTGCAAGTCCCGCAACCAAAGCCGCGATCGACAGGAAAACCGACAAGGCGACATAGGCAATGGCCGGCATCCACTGTCCGCGCTCCCAGAGCGTGACGCTTTCCAGAGCAAAGGTCGAAAACGTCGTGAATCCACCTAGAACACCTGTCGTCAGAAACAACCGCACCTCCTGCGGCATACCGCCGCGAAAGGCGAAATATTCCGTCAGCAGCCCCATGGCGAACGCCCCAAGGACATTGACGATGAGCGTGCCGAACGGAAATTCTATTCCGAGCAGACGTGCGGCGACCTCGTTGAGACCGAGGCGGAACGCGCCGCCCAATCCAGCTCCGAGAAACACGACAAGATAGAGCACGACAACCTCCAGCCGTCCTTGCGTCAAACCTTTTCCATCTTATGGATATTTTCCCGCCGCGTCTGCAAGCCGTGCTTGCGAATATGACGAAGCGGCACATCGGCAGCGATGTTGCCGGAAGCAGCACTCTTCGCGATGCCGAGACGCTGCGATAGATAAATGCTGGTGTGGCCGCTGCAGATATAGGCAAGGAAGCAGGCGACGGCGAGATAGACGGTATGCGTCGCGCCGAAGAGCTCGATGCCCATGATCATGCAGGCAAGCGGCGTATTGGTGGCGCCGGCAAAGACGGCAACAAAGCCCATCCCGGCGAAGAGATCGGCCGGCGCGCCGAGAATGGCCGCAAGCGCATTGCCGAGCGCGGCTCCGATGAAGAACAACGGCGTCACCTCGCCGCCCTTGAAGCCGGCGCTGAGCGTCACGATCGTGAAGACCGCCTTCCAGAACCAGCTCCAATAGTCGATATGGGCAGGATCGAAGAAGCCTATGATCGTCGCATCGCCCGTGTTGGGGGACCAGACGCCAAGCCCAAGATATTGCCGCGTGCCAAGCAGATAGACGAGGCCGATGAGGATCGCGCTGGCGATGACGGGCCTGAGCGGCGCATAGGCGCAAAAACGTTTGAATGCCGCCGATGCGGCATGCGAGACCTCACTGAACGAGCGTGCCATCAGACCGAACAGCACGCCGGCGAAGCCGACCTTGGCGAGCAGCAAGGCATCAAGATGGAACGTACCGGCCGGCGTACCGGCGAGATAGCCGATCCGATACTGGATATGCTCGATCCCCCAGGCATGGCAGGTCCAATCGGCGGCAATCCCCGCCGCAAGGCCGGGGATCAGTGCTTCATACTGCATCCGCCCGATCGTCAAAACCTCTAGAGCGAAGACCGCACCCGCGATCGGCGTGCCGAAGACGGCGCCGAAACCCGCTGCTATGCCGGCCATGAGGAGGATGCGGACCTCGGCGTGGCTGAGCCGGAAGACCTTGGCGAAGGCGCTGGCAATGCTGCCGCCGAGCTGCACGGCCGTCCCTTCGCGTCCCGCCGAACCGCCGACCAGATGTGTCAGAACCGTCGAGACCAGAATGAAAGGCGCCATGCGCAGCGGCACGCCGCCGCCGGGCTCGTGGATCTGATCGACGATCAGATTGTTGCCGCCTTCCGAGCCGCGCCCAAAATGCTGGTAGACCAGCACCATCAGGAAGCCGGCGACCGGCATCAGGAAGATCAGCCAGGGATACTCGAAGCGCGTCGCAGTCGCCTTATCGAGGCTCCACAGAAAAAGCGCGCAAAGCGAACCGACGACGGCCGCCATAGGCACGACCAGAACTATCCATTTGAACAGGCTGCGAAATTGCTGAAAGCGATGATGAAAATAGGCGGATGCAGACATCAGTTTGTCCCTCCCGCGAAGCCGATGGACGATCTTCCGGGGACACTGGATAGGAAATATGAGCGGGATAACGGCATGAAAAAAGACATGAACCTACTCCTTTACCCTTCGGGCGCGTTGAGTAGGAGTCATCAGCTTCCCTGGAAATGTCAGAGCAGCGGTTCGGCCACGATGGCCCGGCAGAAATCCATTACCGTTGGGCATTCAATACAGAAATAGGGCTACCGCTGTCAATCTGTTGCGGCGAACTGCATCGGATGCAATTTCATCAAACGGCGATGGCGATCATCTCGATCGGCGCGAGCAAACCGCCTTCGACCGACATATTGACGTTGCTGCTCCGCTCACCTGCCCGCGGCCCCATCAGGGTGCGAAATCCCTGGTCCCGTGCCTCGCCTGCTGCTGCCCTGGCGCGCGCTTCATGCACAAGCCGGATTGCCAGGGCGCTGCGATCCTGCTCCTGCTCCACCGCGAAGCCGGCTTCTTCGAGCAGATGGCGGTAGACATCGGGGCTGCAGACGAAACTTGTCTCCGGCTCCATCGCCCATGGCATCGGATAGGGCAGCATGCCTTCGCGCATCTGCATGATTTCATAGAGACCAAAACGGCTGCCCGGCTTGAGAATGCGCCTGATCTCCGCAAACAATCGCGCCTTGTCTTCGATGTTCATCCCGACATGGATGAGGGTAGCGCGATCGAAGCTGCCGCTCTCGAAGGGCAGCGCCAAAGCACTTCCCTGCTGAAAGGAGACTTGATCCGCAAGACCGCAACGGACCGTCAGCGAATTGGCAACCCGAACGAATTCCTCGGTCAGATCGATGCCCGATACGGTGCATCCATAGGCATCCGCAAAATGACGGGCGGGGCCGCCGAGCCCCGAGCCGATATCCGCAAGCCTCAGCCCGGCGGCAAGATCAAGATCGCGCGCCAACTCCACCGTGGCCGCATGACGACCCAGATGAAATTCATCCACTCCCGCCAGGTCGCGGATGCGGAGATTGTCGATATCCTTGCCATCGGCCAACAGGGTTTGCAGGATCGCTGTTTCCAGCGATCCGTGCGTGTAGTGGCTGGCAACTTTTTCCTCGGTAGACATGCATGTACTCCCAAGGCTTTGCTTGAAGGTTGCTTACGCCATCAGACCTTCAGCTCACGCCGTTCGACTTCAGTCACCATGGCAAGATCCAGCACGCGCTGCAAGTTGGCCGCGTGGCGGAAGCTCGGGTCCTGGCTGCTGCCGGTCGTCACGGCTTCAGCGAAACGCTGATAGTTGGTCAGGACCGGCGGCACTTCGATGACCTTCCAGGTCGCCGTTTCGGTGTCTTCGCCGAGGCAGCCACGCAATTCGGAACCGTTGGGGCTGTGGGATACTTCCAGGCCACCGCGCTCGCCGTAGATGCGCAGTTTCAACTCGTTCAGATGCCCGGTTGCCCAGCGGCTCGCATGCACGACACCGAGCGCGCCGTTGGCGAAATCGACCGCCATGGAGAAGCTGTCGTTCGCGTCAAGCGTATATTCGCCGATCCGCTCGCCGGGCGCCTTCTCGAAGGTCTTCAGGCGCGCGAAGACGTGATCGATATCCGTCGCGGCGCCATAGGCGGCGAAATCACAGATATGGATGCCGATATCGCCGAGAACGCCGTTCGAGCCATGCCCGGTCGACAGACGCCAAAGCCACTTGGACTCACTGCGCCAATCGCCCCAGGCCTTGGAAACGAGCCAGCTCTGCAGGTAGGACGCCTCCACATGCTTGACCGTGCCGATCTCGCCCGAGATCACCATCTCGCGCGCCTTCTGCAGCTGCGCGACATTGCGATAGGTCAGATTGACCATGTTGACGACCCCTGCCCTTTCGGCAGCTTCCGTCATCTCGAGTGCCTTTTCGTAGTTTTCCGCAAGTGGCTTCTCGCAGAGAACATGCTTGCCGGCGGCAAGCAGCGGCAAGGTCGTCGGATGATGAGCCTTGTCCGGCGTGACGTTGGTCGCCGCATCGAACTCGCCCCAGGCCAGCGCCTCGTCGAGCGACGAGAAGCGCTTCTTGATATCGAACGTATCGCAAAAGGCGGTGAGCCTCGTCGCATCCGTATCGACGGCGCCGACGATCTCGACGCCAGGAATGCGGGCAAAATGCTCCACATGGTTCTTAGCCATGCCGCCCGTGCCAACTACTATGAGACGCATATGATACCTCAGCGATAACCGGCTTCGCCGGCCTGGTGCAGTTTCGGGCCGCGCTCGACGATCGGCTCCAGTGCCTTTTCGACCGGCACGTTCGGCGCATCATGGATGCTGGCCTGGGTGCCGAGCGGGTTATGCGCCCACTTCACCGAATTGATCAGAACCTTCTGAATAGTGCCGTTGTGATAGGTCGGATAGGTCTCGTGGCCGGGACGGAAATAGAAGATGTTGCCGGCGCCACGGCGCCAGGTCATGCCCGAACGGAAAACTTCGCCGCCCTGGAACCAGGAGATGAACACGGTTTCCAGCGGCTCCGGAACGGAGAACTGTTCGCCATACATTTCCTCGTTCTCCAGCTCGAAATGCTCGCCGAGGCCGGCTGCGATCGGGTGGCGGGGATTGATGACCCAGAGGCGCTCGCGCTCGCCGGCTTCGCGCCATTTCAGTGCGCAGGGGGTGCCCATCAGGCGTTTGAAGACCTTGGAGAAATGACCCGAATGCAGGACGATGAGGCCCATGCCCTCCCACACGCGCCTGGCCACGCGCTCGACGATCTCGTCCTTGACGGCGCCGTGATCCTTGTGGCCCCACCACAGAAGAACGTCGGTATCCTTCAGGCGGGCCTCGCTGAGACCATGCTCCGGCTCCTGCAGCGTTGCCGTGGTCGCTTGAATGCCGGCATCGGCATTCAGTGCCTTGGCAATGGTGTTGTGCATGCCTTCGGGATAAATCTCGGCGACGACCTTGTTTGTTTGCTCATGAATGTTCTCGCCCCAGACGACGGCACGAATAGTCATTACGGCACTCCTCTAATACCATTGGGATTGAATAGGTTATGCGATCCAAAGCGCTTTGGGAAAGCGCCGTATTTCAAGCCTTCATCAGCCCATTCGCCCCAAGACATAATGGGACCAAAGGGATTTGACAAAGGCAAAAACTGCTATGAACAACACCTCTGTTTTCAGTGCGACACGGATTTTGAAAAGAGGTTGACGACGAGCACGCCGGCGATAATCAGAGCGAGGCCAATGATCGCGGCGAGATCGAGTTTCTGCCGGAAAAGCACCACTCCAACCATGGAAATCAGCACGATTCCGAGCGCACTCCAGATGGCATAGGCAATGCCTACCGGGATGACCCTCAACGTTACCGAAAGGCAATAGAAGGCGGCTGTATAGCAGACTACCAGAACGATCGTCGGACCGAGGCGCGTAAACTGCTGTGACATCTGCAGCGCCGTCGTACCGATCACCTCCAGCACGATCGCAACCAGCAGCATTGCATAGACCGATGCGTTCGCCATTCCAATTTCTCCGATAGGGCTAGAGCCGCGTCAGCTCGATCAGCCGGTCGATCAGCTTTTGGCGGGCGCCTTGGTCCATGTCGTGGCTGCCGAGCAGGTCAGCCAGCCAGATCCCATCGGCCGCCAGCCTGACGATTGCTGCATCCACCGAGGAATCCGTACCGATATATTCCTCGCTGCGCTCGCGCACCCATGCGTGCCATCGCTGCCGCAATTGCGGCTCGGTGAGCAGCACCATCGTTACCTGTGCCCAGTCCTTGTTGCCCTGCGGCTGATCGCGCAGCGCCAGGCAGGCATGCAGGTAACCGCGGGTAAAGCGGCCATGCGGCAGCGGATCGGCGCGCATCGCTTCCTCGATCGCGGCATCCAGCCGCTCCAGGAGGCTGTCGAACAACGCTTCGAGCAGCATGTTCTTGCTGGGGAAATGATGCAGCAGCCCGCCCTTGCTGACGCCGGAGGCGCCGGAAACGGCATCCAGCGTCACCGCTGTCATCCCCTTTTCGGAAGCAAGGCGCGCCGCCACCTCCAGCAATTGCTGGCGGACGAACAAGGGCTGCTTCTTCCTATGGTGCGCAGTGGACATGGCGACATAACATACCAGTTGGACGGTTTCGTCAACGACCTACTTGATCGCCTCTGAAGCTTATCGAATGTGGCTGATCTTTACGTTCCTCCCTCCTTAGTTTACCGAATGATGGGCGGCATCATTCTCATCGAAGATGCTCACCTTCGTTGCATCGACGGTGAAGGCGATCGGGGAGCCGGTGGCAATGGTCGTCATGCCGGGATCGGTGCCGATGATCTTCGAGCCGTCCTTGAGCCGGACGTGAACGAGCGACCGGTCGCCCAGACGCTCGACCGTCTCGACCTGACCGCCGATATCGCCCTTCTCCGCTTTCGCAACGACCAGATGCTCCGGACGGATGCCGAGCGTCAGCCCGGAATTCGCAAGGCCATTGAGCGCTATCGCCGTCCTGATGACCGATCCGTCCGGCAGCGCTGCCGTCGCCAGCCCACCTGCCTCGCCAACACCGGCTATGTCGATGAAGTTCATGCCCGGCGATCCGACGAACTGGGCGACATAGCGCGTCGCCGGGCGCGTATAGATCTCGACCGGCGTAGCCACCTGCTCGATCTTCTTGTTGTTCAAGAGCACGATACGGTCGGCAAGCGTCATCGCCTCCACCTGGTCGTGGGTGACGAAGACCATCGTCGCGCCCAGCCGCTCGTGAAGCTGCGCCAGCTCGACGCGTGTGCGGGTGCGAAGGCCCGCATCGAGGTTGGAGAGCGGCTCGTCGAAAAGGAAGACGTCCGGCTCGCGCACGATAGCGCGGCCGATCGCGACACGCTGGCGCTGGCCGCCCGATAATGCCGAGGGTTTGCGATCGAGAAGATGCGGCATTTCCAGGATCTTTGCGGCCTCCTCGATGCGCCTCGCGATCTCCTGCTTGGGCGTTTTGATATTTCTCAAGCCGAAGGACATGTTGTCGCGAACCGTCATATGCGGATAGAGCGCGTAGGATTGGAAGACCATCGACACGCCGCGCTCGCCGGGCGGCAGCTGGTCGACGCGCTTTCCACCGATCCAGATCTCGCCGCTGGTAATCGACTCCAGGCCGGCAATCATCCGCAGCAGCGTCGACTTGCCGCAACCCGAACCGCCGAGGAAGACGACGAACTCGCCGCGCTCGATCGTCAGATCGATGTCGTTCAGAACCTGCACGGCACCGAAATGCTTGGTGAGGGATTTGATATTGATACCTGCCACTTCACGCCTCCCGCGGAAAAATCGAACTTCGTCGGACTTGCTACTCATCGCACCCCATCCGGCCGCGATCGCCGGGATGGGGCTTCCGCATTGGTTATTTGACGGCACCTACGGCGACACCGCGCGTAAGGGTCCGCTGGAAAATCAGGAAGAAGATGATCGTAGGCGTTATGCCCAGCAGCGAGGCCGCGGCAATTGCCGTCGGATCCTGGGTATTGGCTCCCGTCAGCACGCCCATGGCGACGGAGACCGTCTGGTTGTTGTTGGAGACCAGAAAGACCAGGGGAATCAGGAATTCGTTCCAGGTCCAGATGAAAAAGAAGGTCGCAAGCACCGCAAGGGTCGGGCGAAGCACGGGCACGATCACCATCCAAAGGATCTGCCACCGGCTCGCATTGTCGATCTGCGCCGCCTCGATGATCTCGCGCGGAAACGTCGTCAGCACCGAAGACAGAAGATAGGTCCCGAACGCGGTATGCAGCACGCCGATGATCAGGATCACCGAGAACATCGAGTCGAACAGGCCGACCTGCTTGGCCATGTAGTACAGCGGATAGACGAGCGCTTCCTGCGGCGCCATGATCGCGATCAGCAGGATTACCAGCAATGCCTGGCCGCCGCGCACTCGGCCGATGCCGATCGCATAGGCATTGAGCAGGCTGAGGACGACGGCAAGTATGGCCGTGCACGCGCTGATGAAAACACTGTTGAAGAGCTTACGGGGGAAATCGACGGTCGCCCAGAAGTTCTTGAGCGCCGTCAGATCGAAGCTGCGCGGAAAGGCCAGCGGGCCATTGGCGGCGTAGTCCGCAGGCGTCTTAATGGCGTTGAACGCCGCCAGGAAGAACGGAAACAGCGTTCCGGCCAGGAAGACGAGCAGGATCGCCAGGACGATCCAGCGGCCAATCCCCTTCTTCTGGCCATGATGCACCGAAACGGCCTGGGCGGAAATCGAAGACGTGACCGCCATGTCAGTGCCCCCCCTCGGATTGTTTCGATTGCATGCGCAGGAACACGATGCCGAGTATGATGGTCATCACCGTCTGCAGCGTCGCGATGGCCGCGGCATAGCCGACGCGATTCGTCGTGAAGAAATGGTAGTAGGACAAATAGGACGGCACCGTCGTCGCATTGTCAGGCCCGCCCGAGGTCAGAACGTAGATCGGCGCGAAGACCTTGAGAGCCGCGATCAGCGTCGTCAGGGCAACCACGAAAATTTCCGGCATGAGCATCGGGATCGTGATGGAGCGAAAACGTCCGAACCAGCTCGCATTGTCGAGCTCGGCGGCTTCATAGAGCGAAGGGTCGACGCGCGCCAATCCGGACATGAAGACGACCAGACAATAGCCCACCTGCACCCAGACGATCACGGCTGAAACCGCCCAGAGCGCATAAGTGGCATCCCCCAGCCAATTCTTCGCCATGAAATCGAGACCGATCGTCTTCAGCACCGCATTGATGATACCGATCGGATTGAGGATCCATCCCCAGAGAACGCCGGCAGCGGTCAATGGCAGAATCTGCGGCAGATAGAAGCCCGCACGGAAGAAGCTCGACCACGTCTCGCTGAACTGAGCGCTGATATAATCGAACAGCACCGCCGCCAGCAGCAATCCCAAAAGAATGGGCACGATCGTCATCGAGATGATGAAAAGCACCGTATGCTGGATGGATCCCCAGAAGACGGCATCCTGAAGCAGCCTTTGATAGTTTTCCAGACCGACATAGCGGGGTGGGATGACGCCGCCCTTCCATGTCGTGAAGCTGATCGCGAAATTGGCGATCAGGGGAACGAGCACGACGAGAACAAACCCCAGCGCACCCGGGATCATATAAAGATAGTACCCAGCCCTGCCGGCGCTCTTCGACTTATCCATCGAAATCCTCCAGTCCGATACAGCGAGGCGGCATGAAAGCCGTCTCGCCGTTGTGATTGTCGCCGATGGTGTTTACTGCGCCGCCTGCACGTCGTCGTAAGCCTTCTTCAGGCGCGCTACGAACTGGTCAGGCGTGGTCGAACCGTTTACAAGGCCGGTGGTGGCCTGGATCAGCAGTTCGTAATAGCCCGGAACCGGCCAATCCGGGTAAAAGCCGAGGCCGCCCTTGCTCGAGATCTGGTTGAAGAGCTCGACATTGCGCTTGCCGACTTCGTCGGTGACCGAGGCCGGATCGGCGGCAATGGCAACGCCGCCGAGATTGGCCTGCATGTTCTGGTTCTCCTTGCTCAGAACAAGATCGATGAACTCATAGGAGAGATCCTTGTTCTTGGCGCTCTTCGGCACCATGAATAGATTGCCGGTCGAACCCACGCTATACTTCGTGGTCGGGAAGATGAACTGGCTCCATTTGAAGTTCTTGATCGAGCTGGCGAAATTGCCGTTGTTCCAGGTGCCGCTGACGAACATCGGCGCCTTGCCCGACGAGAAGAGGTTATCGGCGCCGCCGGTACCCTTCAGGCCGGTCGAATCCTTCGAAATGTAACCCTTGCTCACCCAGTCGGCGATCTTCTGCGCGGCGAACAGGAAAGGCTTGGTGTCGAGCGGCGCCTTGAGACCTTGATAGTTCTTGACCCAGGTGTCGTCAGCCTGCGTCAGCGCCAGCGTATAGACCAGGTGCTGTGCGTTGGAATCCACCGTGCCGTAGGCAAGCGGCGTAATGCCCTTCTTCTTGAATGTATCGAGCGCAGTCTCGAACTCGTTCAGCGTCGTCGGCACTTTCACGCCGTTGGCCTGGAACATGTCGATATTATAGAAAACCGAGACGAATTCGCCATAGACGGGAATGCCGATGATCGGACCGGAACCGTAGATGCCGTTCGCATCGTATTTGCTGAGCTGGCTATTGGTTTCGTTGAGGATCTTGTTCCAGCCCCGCGACTTGAACTGATCGTCGAGCGGCGTCAGCAGCCCCTGCGAAGCGACCAAGCCCGCGGTGGCATTGCCCTTGTTATATTCCAGAACATCAGGCGCCTGATCGGAATTGAGGATGAGGCTGCCTGCCTTCTGCAATTGCTCGAAGGTCTTCTGTTCGAAATTGATCGTGACGTCGGGATGCTTGGCCTTCAGCTCTTCAAGTGCCTTGGTCCATGCCTTGGCCTGCGAAGTATCCGGCAGTTCGAACCACCAGACATTAAATGTTTTGCTCTGGGCTTGCGCCACACCGGCAGCCAACAGAAGCGACATGCCGGCGGAGATCGCCAGCTTCGAAAAAATATTCATATATTCTCCTCCACCATGCGAACCGTGACGGTATCTGTCCGATGACATGGCCCGCGCTGCCATCGGCGTTTTTCCTTCACCTGCACCAAGCGCCCGCCTGCCACATGGGACAAGGAGCGGACGCTCGGCAGTTCCTCCGTTTGGATAACCGTCCTGCCTGAAGCGTCAGCCGCTCCGGGCATTTCATTAACGCACAACTTGCCTCTTAAATCGATGCAGTTTTGCAAACGCATGCGTTACTGGACGAATTCGCCACCCCGGCTTGCCTTGAGATAGTTCAGGCCATGAACCTGGCCAGTCATTTCGAGCGCATCGCGATAGACCGGGTCATGCCAGCCTTCGATGTCGATGGAGCCGGACCAGCCGGCGAGGCGCAATTCGGAGATGATGTCGGTCCAGTTGCTGTCGCCGAAGCCTGGCGTGCGCATGAACACGAATTTCTCCTTGCCGAAGATGCCGTGCTCCTTGATGACATCCCAGCGGATCGTCGCATCCTTGCCGTGGACGTGGAAAATCTTTTTCGCCCATTTGCGGATCTGCGGCAGCGGCTCGATCAGATAGACCATCTGATGGCAAGGCTCCCATTCCAGGCCGAGATTGTCGTCAGGCGTCTCGTTGAACATCAGCTCCCAGGCGTCGGGATTATGCGCGATGTTCCAATCGCCGGTCGCCCAGTTGCCGTCCATGGCGCAATTTTCGAAGGCGATCTTGATGTCCTTGTCGGCAGCGCGCTTGGCAAGCTCGCTCCAAACCTGCTTGTAGCGCGGCAGGCTGTCGGTGAGCGGCTTGTTGCGGATGCGGCCGGTGAAGCCGGCAACGCAGGTCGCGCCGAAATGATGGGCGTTGTCGATGCAGTCCTTCCAGCCTTGCAGCGTCTGCAGGTCCATCTCGCGCTCTTCGAGCGGATTTCCGAACATGCCGATGGTCGAGATGGTGATGTCGCGATCGCCGATAGCGTCGCGGCAGCGCTTGCCGAGTTCCGCGAGATTCTGGCCGTTGGTGCTCTGCCAGAAGAAGGGTTCGAAACTTTCGAAGCCCAGATCGGCGATCTTGGCGATGTTATTGGCGGCATCCTCGTTCGTCGCCCTGATCATCGTGCCGATACGGATGGCTTTTGCCGGATTTGTCATGATGTCATTGTCCTTGTGCTGAAATATCGACGCGCCGGCCGGTCTTGGCGCTCTCGATGGCGCCTAGAACCATGGCGAGGCTGCGAATATTGTCGTCGCTTGCGGTCTCGGGAGCCTTGCCCGTCTTGATCGCCTCGATGAAGGAGGCGATGACGCTGGCATGGCCATGCGTTTCTTCCTCATGTCTCGGTCCAGGGACCTCGATCGGCGTGAAGCCGTGCAGCAGGCCGGGCTCGTTGCCGGCAACGGCAGCCTCGAAATTCTCTTCGCCGTCCCAGGTCAGCATGCCCTTGCTGCCGGTGAGCCGCCATTGGCTCTCCCAGCTCGTGCGCCGGCCCTCCGCGCACCAGGAGCCGCGATAGCTGAAAACGACATCATCGGAAAAATCGAAGAGCGCATGCGCCGAAGCGCCGTGCTTGTACCAGGAGCCCACGGGGTTCTTCTCGACGCAGTAGACCGAAAGCGGCACCTTGCCGGACACAAAACGAGCGGCATCGAACGTGTGAATCGCCATGTCGAGCAGCAGCACATTGTCCATCTCCTCGCGGAAACCGCCGAAATGCGGACCGAGGAAGAAATCGCAATGAACGCCCGTCAGCTCGCCGATCGCCCCCTCCTCGACGAAGCGCCGCAGGCGGCGGATCCCGGAAATGAAGCGGCGGTTCTGGATAATGGCATGGACCTTGCCGGCCTTGGCGGCAAGCTCGATCAGGGCCGCACCCTCGGCCAGCGACGTCGCCATCGGCTTTTCGCTCAAGACATGACAGCCGGCCTTAAGCGCCGTCGAAACCACGCCGAAGCGCGCCGCCGGAATGACGACGTCAAAAACGAGGTCTGCCTTGGTCGCAGCGATCACGTCTGCGAGGTCGGAGCCAATGACGGCACCCTCGAGGGAAAACTCTTTCGCAAGGTTTTCAGCGGTCGCCCGATTGAGATCGACCAGGCCGACAACCTGAATGGATTCGGCAAGCGATGGTGTCGCGGCGATGGCCCTGAGCCAGCCCTTGGACATAGCTCCGCACCCGCACAAAATGGCATTAAATTTCACGATGTCCTCCAGCGGGCGGTGCGTAACCCCTCATGACACGCGCTCCGTAAACGTTTACGATACTATGCGAAAAGATTTTCCTGTGTCAATAGAGGAGGACTACGGAAAATGGAGCATGGAGGAAAACCGCGGCCGATGAAGGGAATTCGTCAGCTTGCCGAGCATCTCGATATCTCGATCGGCACAGTATCACGCGCGTTGAACGGCAAGCCTGATGTCAACGAGGAAACCCGCAAGCGCGTTCTCGCCGCCGCCGAACAGCTCGGCTATGTGGCAAACCAGTCCGGGCGCAGTCTTAGGCAAGGCACGACGAACGTCATCGGGCTGATGATCCAGTCCAGCCGGGAAACGGTTGAAAACAGCGACAACTTCTTTCTGACCGTAACGGGCGGACTGCAGAGCGTGTTCTCGCGCCATAAGCTCGATCTGATCATGCTGCCCTGCCCGCATGACGAGGACCCTTACGAATATCTGAAGCGCATGGTGGCAAGGCGGATTGTCGATGCGCTGATCATTTCGGAAACGCAGCGCGTCGACAAGCGCTTCGATCTGCTCGCCAAGGCGAAAATCCCGTTTGCCGCGCTAGGGCGCAGTCTTTCGGGCACACAGCATCCATGGGCCGACCTCGATTTCGACGGCGTCGTCAATTGCGCCGTCGACCGGCTCGTGGCGCATGGACATCGCCACATCGCCGTCAGTGCGCCTTCAAGCGACATCAATCTCGGCTTCATCTTCGTCGAGGGCTATCGTCAGGCGCTGGAGCGGCATGGCATCGCCTATGATCCGGCATTGGTCATTCGGGCCAAATCGAGCGAACAGGGCGGCTATCAGGTTGCCGACGAACTGCTAAACCTCGAAAACAGGCCGACGGCCGTGATCCTGATATACGAATTGATGGCGATCGGCTTCTATCGGCGCGTCATGGAAGCCGGTATCATTCCGGGGCGCGACATTGCGGTCGTCAGCTTCCGTGAGGCGCCGCGCGCCAAATTCCTGCAGCCGGCGCTGACCTGCTTTCGCACGTCCGTACACGATCTTGGCGTCGAGCTGGCTGAAATCCTGCTTTCCAGTATGCCCGCCTACAGCGAGGAATACCCCAGGAAGACACGCCAGACGGTGTGGCCGCTCGAGCTCATCCCCGGGGAAAGCGACACATTTCACTTGAAGGCCGAAACATAAAACAGCGCCGAAACGCCGCACCGGCCGCTTCGACGATTGCGGCCTTGCCCGTGAGTCGCCATGTAGGACATCGCAAAACAGGGGCCGGGGGCTTGAGCGAAGAAACCATCACACTTTACCAGGCGATCGGCGGCGACCCGACTGTGCGGGCTCTGACGTCGCGCTTTTACGAATTGATGGACACACTGCCGGAGGCTGCCAACTGCCGCGCCGTGCATCCACCGAGCCTCGAAGGCTCGCAGGAGAAATTCTACGAGTATCTGACCGGCTATCTCGGCGGGCCGCAGCTCTATATCGAGAAGCGCGGCCATCCCCGCCTGCGCAGCCGCCATTTCGTCGCCGCGATCGGCCCGAAGGAGCGCGACGAATGGCTGCTGTGCTTCCGCCGCGCCATGGATGAAACCATCGAGAACGAAAAGCTGCGTGCCATCATCTGGGAGCCGGTCGAGCGTCTGGCATTCCACATGCAGAACCGGGAATGAGGAAGACATGACCACAGGCACCATAATCCGTCCGGTCACCCTGTTTATCGCCGGCATCCTCGGCGGCGGCGGTGTCGCGCTGGCCGCGGCTGCCACCCATGGCGGCGACACGCATTTCCTTGGTGCGGCCTCCACCATGAGCCTCGCCCATGCGCCCGCCCTTCTGGCCCTTTATGCCGGCTATGACCGCATCCGCACTGCGCCGATCGCTGCAGTCCTGCTGGGATTAGGAACGCTGATCTTCGCCGGTGACCTGATCATGAGGCATTTTGGCGGAAACTCGCTCTTTCCGATGGCTGCTCCGGCGGGCGGGATGGGCATGATCGCCGGCTGGGCCGCGATAGCGCTCGGCGCCTTCTTCAGGATGAGTTCCACAAAGGCGTGAACCCGGCACGATTACGTATGATGCCGGTTATTCAGGCTCAAATACCGGGAACCACGCTGAAGCCTTCGAATTGCGGCGGCCCCCAATAGAGCCGCTTGTTTTCGCCCGCATTGCGATGCGCCATGCGAAAATGCTCGGATTTCGTCCAGTTGATGAAATCCTCTTCGCTGTGCCAAGCGGTGTGCGATGAAAACAGCGTATAGCCGCCATCGACATCGGCCTTGCCGCGCAGAAGACGAAACTCCAGAAAACCGGGCACTTCGGAGAGCCGGGAATCGCGCCCTCTCCACACCTCTTCGAATTCGCCCTCCAAACCGATGACGACCTTGAAGCGGTTCATGGCGATGTACATGGCAACCTCGTTCGACGATCAGACTTTCTTGCGACCGGCGACAGTCTTATCCACGTCAGACGCAAAGGCAATGACATTTGCGCCATCGCGGCCCGCGTCATTGAGAGGCCGATCCGATGCCTTTCCCGGCAGCCGCGCCTTCCAGGCGGGGAAGGATGCGATGTTGGCGGCGCGCTGCCGCTCTTCGGCGCGGCGCATCAGCAATTCGCAGAGTTCGGGCACAAGCCCGTCGCCATTCTGTGCGGCCAGCTTGTGCAGGCCGATCAGCATAAGCCCGTCAGGGCCATTATCGATCATCTTGAAGCATCCCGTTCATTCATCGTCTGCAGCGCCCGCTCCAGGCTGGACTTGCTGCCGTTGCGCAAGGGAATGAAGGCCTTGCCGAACTTCTTGCAGCCGGTCTTCACCCGCAGGCAGGCGTCGTGGCTGATGCAATCGATCGGGCAGAAGACGCAGTCGACCGATGGCAGGACGGTGTCGATGCGAGATACCGCTTCGCGCAGGCCGCCATCGTGATGGATCAGCTCGGCGCCGAAGTTGCTGGCGATCTGGCGCAGATGCGCCACCTGGCAATCGCGACCGCCCACATAAAGGAAGCTGCACCCGTCGAGACCGGATTTCCCGGAAATCTGCGCCGCCGCCTGCGCTTCGCGACCCTCGCGCCCAGAATCTTTCTTCCCCTTACGCGCCATGCATCACCCGTTTGCTGGTTGCTCTCGCGCGCTCGAGTCCATCGAGCGCGAGGCGACCTTATTGAACTTGATTTTTGCAGTAAAGTATAAAGTTGAGAGTTTTAATCATATTTTTAAGCACAACGCCGATGCCCTTGCGTTTTCAGTCGCAGCCGGCAACCGGAATCCAATCCCGCGCATGGATCGAGTGCTCAATCCTATCGTCCCGTCACTTGCACTTCTTGGGTGAACGACCAGCTCGGCTTGCCCCATTCCGAGGGCAACGGGGGGAACGGCGCCGCCCGACGGATACCGCTGGCGACTGCTTCGTCCAACTCCGGAAAACCCGAACTCCGCGCGACAGAAAGAGCGGTCAGATCACCGCTCGAGCCGATTGTGAGGCGGACACGAACAGTAATACCGGGTTGATATTTGGATGAGAGACGCACAGCGCGCCGGATACGCGACTGCACCTTGCCCGGATAATTGGCGACGGCTGCACTGCCGGCGCCGGTCCGGTGAGCGTTTGCCTGTGAATTATTATCGGACTGCGCCGTTTCGGTCCCATCGACAGAGCCCTTCTTCGAATTCTCCTGGCTCTCGCCGCGCGATCCCGACTTTACCTTCGCGACTTTGGCGACGGGCTTCTTGACTTCCTTCGGCCGCTCGACCGGCTTCGGCTTTTCGACGGGCGTTACGACTTCCGGCGGCGGATTCGCCGGCTGAACTTCCGCGATCCGGGTATCTATAGGCTGCACCGGTTCGGCCGGCTGGACCACCGTCGTCTCGGCTGGTGCTTGCGTCGCCAGAATCTGCGGCCGTTCCGGCGCTACTTCCGGCGGCTGGGTTTGCTCGACAGGCTGGAGGGTTTCAGCGGTTTGCACCTGCTGCGTTTCCACCTCCTGCGGCTGGACAACACCGGGCTGCGGCGGCGCCTGGTCAGGCGTCACCTCGGTCGGCTGCACCGTCTGCGGCTGCACGGCCTCGGCGGTTACCTGCTCTGGCTCCGTTTGCGGGTTTTCCTCGCCCATGGCCATCTGATCGGCATCGGAATTGCCGATCATGATGACGCTGACGGTGTCACCGGCCTCTTCCTGCGCCTCCTCTGGCGCCGCTGCGAAGGTGAATAACAATGTGGCGACGATGGCGGCATGGAACAGACTTGAGCCGAGGCCGGAAAAAAGGAGCGGCATCCTGTGACCCGATAGGGTCCGATGCGGCTTTTCGGGAAGCGCGTCCATTGGCAGGGCTTCAGTTGCCTGGACGGCAGGCTCCGCCGGATGATCCGGAAACAAGCCGATCTCGGTAAAGCGGCTATAGTGCACCACAGCCTCGCCCGCCGGCGGTCGCGGCACGCCCTCGAGGCCGGTCAGTTCGTGACCGGGCAGCACGCTCGGATAGTTGTCATTCAAGCCGCCATTGGCGCGGCGCTCCATGGAAACTTTCGCCGAGCGTGTCGCCATGGCTTCAGCCTTCGAAAGGAACAGATGTCTGCGAGCGCGTGTTTAGAGCGGCCTTGCACTCACCTGCGGCCGGACCGTCACAGACCGGCGTGTCGTTGACGATGATGCGCGATAGGGTCTCGCACTTCACCCCCGGCATATCGAATTGCCGCACCCGCTTCTTGCCGAGCGGCAGATCGCGAAAATCGAGCACAATGACGCGGTCGACGGCATTCTTGTCGTTGAAGAAGGCAAGCTCGAACGAGATCTTGTTGATCGGTGTCGCCATATCGTTTTCGGCAACAAAGGTCATCATGCATCCCTTCTGCGAGGAAGCCAATGCATTGAGCTCGACGGTGAGCTTGTGCGCAGCCGATGCGGGTGCCGCGGAATTCACATCCTGAGCGAAAGCAGAAACAGAAGATGCCGCTGCAAACAGCCCCGAGGCGGCGAGCGCCAAGATCGTTTTCGTCAGCATCAGCATGTCTCCTGTATGTGCTTGACGCCGCTCGCCCAGCGCGGCCTTGGCGTGTATCGTCGAAATTTTTAAACTTGACTCTATAAGTATCCTATTGTGTGTTTATGAAACCATGAGTAAGAAAGTCAAGATAAATTTGGCCGCGCAACGGTTCGGCCCCCGATGAATTTTAGGCAAAACTAAACAGGATGATTGCTGAGAAGACCCCTACGCCGCCGGTGCAATGCATGGCCGCACCACAGATACGAATTGTCGAGAGCACGGATATTTTCCGGGGCCAGACCGAAATCATGATCAAGCATGAGGGCGTCATCTACCGCATGAAGATTACCCGCCAAGGCAAGCTGATACTCAACAAATAGGCAGACAGATGACTGAGACGACCCGCCCAACCCCCGCTGAAATCCGCGCCTTCCGCGCCGAAAACCCGAAGATGCACGAGCGCGATATCGCAGCCCGCCTCAACATTTCCGAAGCCGCTCTTGTGGCGGCGGAAGTCGGCATCTCGGCCATCCGGATCGACGCGAATGTGGATCGCTTCCTGGCGCACATTGCTTCGCTCGGCGAGATCATGGCCCTGTCGCGCAACGAAAGCGCCGTGCATGAGAAGATCGGCGTCTATGAAAACATGAAGTTCGGCGCGCAGGCTGCCATCGTACTTGGCGAGAATATCGATCTGCGCATCTTCCCGAAGCGCTGGGCGCATGGCTTTGCCGTCACCAAGACGGATGGCGAGCAGAAGAGGCTGAGCCTCCAGTTCTTCGACAAGGCCGGCGATGCGGTCCACAAGGTGCATCTGCGCCCGGCCTCGAATGTCGCGGCCTATCATGCCATGGTCGCCGAACTGCGGGTCGAAGAGCAGTCACAGGAATTCGTCGAAGATCGCTCGGGTTACGACAATGGCGCGACCGACGGCGGTGTCGGCCGTGACGAGCTGCGCGACAACTGGAGCCGCATGACCGACACGCATGAATTCTTCGGCATGCTGAAAAAGCTGAAGATCGGCCGCCAGGAAGCGATCCGCACCGTCGGCGATGACTACGCATGGAGGCTGGACGCCGGCGCTGTTGCCGAGATGATGCACGCCTCGGTACGCGAGGGTCTGCCGATCATGTGCTTCGTCGCCAATGAAGGCACCGTCCAGATCCATTCCGGCCCGATCCATAACGTGCAGACCATGGGTCCCTGGATCAATGTCATGGATCCGACCTTCCACCTGCATCTGCGGCTGGATCACATTGCCGAGACCTGGGCCGTGCGCAAGCCGACTAAGGACGGCCATGTCACCTCGCTCGAGGCCTATAATGCCAAGGGCGAGATGATCATCCAGTTCTTCGGCAAGCGGAAGGAAGGCTTCGACGAGCGCCCCGATTGGCGCACCATCATGGAAAGCCTGACGAGATCAGGCGCCAGCGTCGCCGCGTGAGAAATGGTGCATGACGATGTTTAAGAACCTCAAGCACATCCGGCCATGGGAAATCGCCCTGACCATGATGGTGATGAGCCTGCCGCTCGTGCCGGCCAATCCGATCGCGGGCCTTGGCAGCTTCGTGCGCCACACACACGCCGCCGAGGCGGCACCGAAGATCGATACGTCACGCCTCGTCACCATCGGCGGCGATATCACCGAAATCGTCTATGCGCTTGGCGAGGAAAAGCGGCTCATCGCCCGCGATTCCACCAGCCTCCATCCCAAGGAAGCGACCAAGCTTCCCGATGTCGGCTATATGCGTGCCTTGTCGCCGGAAGGCATTCTGGCCGTCAATCCGACCGCAATCATTGCCGTCGAAGGCTCCGGCCCGCCGGAAGCGCTGGCGGTGCTGCGCAATGCCAGCCTGCCTTTCGAGACCGTGCCGCAAACCTACGATCGCGACGGCATTCTGAAAAAGATCGAAGTCGTCGGCGCGCTCCTCGGCGTGCCGGACAAGGCCAAGGCCCTGGAAGGCAAGGTCGCCGCCGATCTCGACGCGGCCATCAATGAATCTGCCAAGCGCCCGGAGGCCGAGCGCAAGCGCGTGCTCTTCGTGCTCAGCAATCAGAACGGCAAGATCATGGCTTCCGGCAGCGACACGGCCGCCGACGGCATCATCAAGCTCGCCGGCGCCATCAATGCCGTCAGCGGCTTCTCCGGTTACAAATCGGTGACCGACGAGGCGATCATCGAAGCCAAGCCTGACGTCATTCTGATCATGGACCGCGAAGGGCCACTGTCGATGTCGAACGAAGACCTTCTCACGCAGCCGGCCATTTCCCTGACGCCGGCGGCCAGCCGCAGGGCTATCGTGCGGATGGATGGCATGCACCTGCTCGGCTTCGGACCGCGTACCGCAAGCGCCATCCGCGAGCTGAACATTGCGATCTACGGAGGCTGACGTGGCATTCAACGATGCTGTGGCGGGGCTGAAGCAGATGTCGCGAACCACGGCACGCCGGCGCCAAGGGGATCGCACCGCCCTTGCGGCCCTCGTCATCGCCGGCCTCGCTCTGTTTTCAGCAGCGGCCTTTCTGTTTTCGATCACGACAGGCGCGGCGAATGCTTCGGTCATCGACGTGATTGAGGCCATGCTGAGCGGTAGCGCGGAAAGCACGCTCAGCATTCGCGACCGCATCGTTATTTTCGATATCCGCCTGCCCCGCGCAGTCCTCGGCTTCCTGATCGGCGGCGGGCTGGCGGTCTCGGGTGCTGTCATGCAGGGCCTCTTCCGCAATCCGCTCGCCGATCCCGGCTTGATCGGCGTATCGGCCGGCTCCAGCCTCGGCGCTGTCGCCATGATCGTCCTCGGTGGTGGTACGTTTGTTCCCGTCGCACATCTGTTCGGCATCTTCGCTCTGCCCATCGCCGCCTTCGTCGGCGGCCTGGTAACGACGATACTGCTTTACAAGATTGCAACCCGATACGGGCAGACATCCATCGCAACCATGCTGCTCGCCGGCATCGCACTCGGTTCGCTGGCGCTCGCAGCGACCGGAATCCTCATCTACATGGCCGACGACCGGCAATTGCGCGACCTCACCTTCTGGAGCATGGGATCGCTGGCGGGCTCGACCTGGAGCAAGGTTACGGCCGCAGCTCCGATCATCCTCCTTTCGCTCCTGCCCCTGCCCTTCATGGCACGCGGGCTGAACGCGCTGACGCTCGGCGAAGCGGCCGCATTCCACATGGGGATAGCCGTGCAGCGATTGAAGAATATCACCATCGTCAGCGTAGCCGCGGCTGTCGGCGCCTCCGTCGCCGTCAGCGGCGGCATCGGCTTCGTCGGTATCGTCGTGCCGCATGTTCTGCGCATCGCGATCGGGCCGGATCATCGCTTTCTGCTGCCCGCATCGGCGCTGCTGGGCGGCTCCTTGCTCGTCATCGCCGACGTGATTGCCCGCACCGTCGTTTCCCCGGCAGAATTGCCGATCGGCATTCTGACGGCCGGTGTCGGCGGTCCGTTCTTCCTTTGGATGCTGCTCAGGCAGCGCTCGCGCCTCAGCCTGTGAGCCCGCGATGATCGAGGTCTCCAATCTGAACGTACGGCTTGCCGGCAAGCCGGTCGTGCGCGACGTCTCCTTCACGGCCGAGGCCGGAACGCTGACGGCGATCTGCGGACCGAACGGCTCCGGCAAGACCACGACGATGAAAGCCGTCTCCGGCGAACTCGCCTATCGCGGTTCCGTGCACATGAACGGTGCCGAGATCGGCGGTCTGGAACCCTGGCAGCTCGCCGAGATGCGCGGCGTGCTGCCGCAGGCAAGCTCGATCTCCTTTCCCTTCACCGTGCGCGAAATCGTTCGCATGGGTCTCGCGAGCGGCCGCAGCCGTCATCCGGAGCAGGCCGACCGCATCGCGACCGAATCGCTTGCCGCCGTCGATCTCAGCGGCTTCGAGGGCCGCCTCTATCAGGAGCTTTCCGGCGGCGAACAGCAACGTGTGCAGCTCGCCCGCGTGCTGTGCCAGATTTCCGAGCCCATCACGGACGGCAGGCCGTGCTGGCTGCTTCTCGACGAACCGGTCTCCAGCCTCGATATCAACCATCAGCTCGCCATCATGACGCTTGCCCGGCAATTCGCCCGGCGCGGCGGCGGCGTCATCGCCGTCATGCACGATCTCAACCTGACCGCGCTTTTCGCCGATCGGATGGTCCTGCTCAAGGACGGCCGGCTGCAGGCCGAGGGTTCGGTCAAGGACGTGCTGACGGACCGGCATCTTCAGGGCGTGTTCGGCTGCAATCTCAGGGTCAACCGCGTCCCCGCCGATGGCGCCTCTTTCGTCCTCGCTCATAGCGCGCTGGGCGACTGGCCATCCACCGCCCTGCACGCTCCGGAACTTTTTGCTGCATCCGCGCGTTGGGAACAAGTGATCGAAATCAATGTTTCAAATGCAAGATTGCGTAGTGTTTCGGATATTCTCCGACAAAGGCGGATAACAGGCGCCTTGAGGCGCGCAAGCAAAGCGAAAGGGAGCTGAACATGGCTACATCCATTCTGCATTCGGCGCGCCGCAAGCGCGATGGCGGCAGCCTGCAACAGGTCGAAGCAAGCATCGAGGATCAGATCGAATCGCTGCGCGAAGAAGTTGCAGCCTTCGCCAAGCTCGTAAGCGAAAACAGCGCCAAGCAGGGCGAGAAACTGCGTGCGAGCGCGGAATCCGGATTTGACGATTTGACTGTTCGTGGAGAGGAGCTGCTGCGCGATTTGCAGCGTGGCTACGCAAGAGGATCGCGCGAGGTCCGCAGGACCGTGCGCCAGCACCCGGTCGCCACCATCGGCGCGGCGGCCGCATTCGGCCTCGCCGTCGCTCTACTTCTGTCTCGCCGCTAGGGTGGCGGCATGATCGCTCCGGTCCTACGCCTGCTTCTGTTGGGCACATTCAACCGAACCGTTGCGCGAACCAAACGCAACGGTATTTTCATTGTCATCGCAGCCCTTCTTCTATTGACGGCCTATGTCTTCGCGCTTGTCGCGGCAGCCATCTGGCTTGCCACGATCTACGGCGCGGCGGTATCGGCACTGTTGATCGCAGCGGGTGCCTTGCTGCTTGGCCTGATCGTCCTCGTCATCATGGCAATCATCAACCAGCAGGAGCAGCGGCGAGCCCGTGAGCGTCGGCTGGCGATGGAATCGATGGCAGCGGCGGTCCTTGGCCTCGCGCGCAAACAGCCGTTGATGACGGCTGCCATTGCTGCTGCCCTCATATTCGGCAGCCTGTTCGGAACAGGCGACGAAGACGATTGATCCGGCCATCCCTAAAGCGGGAAACGGTTGCCTAAAGCGGGAAACGGTTGGCAACACGGAAATACATCCACAGTGCCCACGACTTTCCAGCCAACGCATGAAGCCACGCGAAATTATCAAGTTATACACGACCCGCCCGGTCTGCCGGGCGGTCCTGCTTATCAGAAAGCGAATGCTTTGGAGGTCAGCGGCGCGGAGGTAGCATCGGGGCCGAAATCCGCCTCGCCGGAAATATCAAGCAATTCCTGCAGCCTCTGGCGCGCACGATTGACGCGGCTCTTGATGGTGCCGACCGCACAGCCGCAAATCTCGGCCGCTTCCTCATAGGAAAATCCGGACGCACCCACCAAGATGATGGCTTCGCGCTGATCCGGCGGCAGCTGATCCAGTGCCTTGCGGAAATCCTGCAGATCGACGGCACCGTATTGCGAAGGATGCGTCGCCATGGATTCGGTGAACACGCCGTCGGTGTCCTGCACCTCCCGTCCGCTCTTGCGCATCTGGCTGTAGAGTTCGTTTCGCAGGATGGTGAAGAGCCAGGCTTTCATATTGGTGCCCATCTCGAAATGGTCCTGCTTGGCCCATGCCTTCATGATGGTGTCCTGGACAAGATCGTCGGCGCGATCGTGACGACCCGTCAGGGAAATGGCGAACGCGCGCAGGCTCGGGAGGGCCGCGAGGAGTTCGCGCTTGAAGCTCGATTGCGTTTCCATCGCGCCCACCTCCTATTCGGAGACCTTTGCGGAAGCCAGGCGCTCGGCCTGATCAAGCTTCTCGAGCAGATCGAGAAAGCGATCGGGAATGGCTTCATCCTGCGCGGCGGCATAAAACGAACGCAGCCGGTTGCCGATTTGATTGTTGGGGTCGAGGATATCCACCGCGCGCAGGTCTGATGTCTTCTTGTCCGCGTCCTCGTGATTCTGGATAGTCATTATAGCCCGCTCGCTTCTCAATTGTCTCGCGTTCATGGATAAGCGCACCCTTCGCCTCCCCGTCAGGAGGCCTGATTGAACTCATCCAAACGTGTTGCCTAACGAATCGTAAAGGATGAGGACTGCCGATTGTAAGCATTGTAATGCGACTGCCTAAAAAAAGTTCCGACAAACAGGAACTTTTTTACTCAACTGACGTTTGTTAGTCATTACGGCGTCTGCGCTGTATTTAATTAGAATTTGATAAAGGGCGGGAGCCATTGATGACACTTTCAACACGCATTGCGCCGCATCTTCCCTATTTGCGTCGCTATTCTCGTGCTTTGACCGGAACACAGACGTCGGGAGACGCCTATGTTGCTGCGGTTTTGGAAGCCATCATCGCCGACATCTCCATCTTTCCGGACACGGACAGCGACCGCGTCGCACTCTATAAACTGTTCACGAAGCTGTTCGGTTCCGTGACACTTCAGATTGCTGAACCGGCATCTCCTTTTGCTTGGGAACAGCGCGCCTCGGTGAACCTTTCGAAGGTCCCCCCGCTTGCCCGCCAGGCCTTCCTGCTGGCATCGGTCGAAAGTTTCCGCATCGGCGAGATCGCCGATATCCTCGACATTTCAGAAAGCGACGCCATGCACCTGCTCGATACCGCGTCTCAGGAAATCTCGCGGCAGGTGGCGACGGACATCATGATCATCGAGGATGAGCCGCTGATTGCGATGGACATCGAACAGATGGTGGAAAGCCTCGGTCATCGCGTTACCGGCATCGCCCGCACGCATGCCGAAGCGGTCGCGCTCTACAATGCGACCAAACCGAGCATGGTGCTTGCCGACATTCAGCTCGCGGACGGCAGCTCGGGTATCGACGCCGTCAACGACATCCTCAAGACCGCAAGCATACCGGTAATCTTCATCACCGCCTTCCCCGAGCGGCTGCTGACCGGCGAGCGGCCTGAACCGACCTTCCTCGTGACCAAGCCGTTCAATCCGGACATGGTTAAGGCCCTCATCAGCCAGGCCCTCTTCTTTAACGAAACCACAAAGGTGGCCGCCTGATCGAAGTAAAATCCCTGTGTCGGAACAAAGATTATGACCGGACGTTGCTGTCGAGGGCGGCCGGTTTACCGACTGTTATATGGAGCGATTTTATAGGTCGGTTCAAGTTGTTGCGAGTGAGAACGTCCTATCGGCGGGGTTCTCGGAATTCGAGTGAAAGGCAGGCCGGTGAATACCTCTGAACCATTACCCGGTGCGCCTTTGAGCTTGGAAGGCAAAGCCGCTCTGATGGAGCGGGCGCTTGCGAGCGCCAGCGTGTCGATCCTGTTTCAGGATGTCAATCTTTCGATCCGCTATGCCGACAACCTACCGGATCATCTGCAGCCGTCCGTCGTCATAGGCGGTAACGACTCGCATCTCTTCGGCGAGAAGGATGGAGAGCATCTTTCTCGGCTAAAGCGGGGCGTACTTGAAAGCGGCAAGCCTGCAACCGCCGAGGTCGAAATCGCCAGTGGCGACGGCATACGCATCTATGAGCTGAAGATGGAGCGTATCGGCGGCCGCAAGCCGCAGGGCGTGCTCTCCGTCATCTCCGAGATCACCGAAAGCCGCCACCGCGAGAAAGTGCTGAAGTCGCTGTTACGGGAACTGTCGCATCGCTCGAAGAACCTGCTGGCTATCATCCAGGGCATCGCAACGCAGACCGCGCGCCACACGCTTTCCGTCGACAATTTCCTCATCAAGTTCCGCGGCCGCCTGCAATCGCTGTCGAATTCGCAGGATCTCATCACGGATTCCAGCTGGCGCGGCGCATATCTCTTCGAACTCGCGGAAAAGCAGTTTGCCCCCTATTGGCCGGATGCCGGCGTGCCGATGCCGATCTACGGCATCAATGCCCACCTCACACCCAATGCCGCGGTTCATCTGGGGCTCGCCCTGCACGAGCTGATCGTCAATTCCGCATCGCATGGCGCCATCTCGACGGGCGCCACCAGTATCACGCTGAATTGCAAGGAGGCCGAACTCGACGGCAAGAAGGCCATAGAGGTCGCCTGGTCGGAGCGTTTTTATGCGCCCACCAGCCATGAATTCGAGGACAACAGTTTCAGCCGCACGGTGCTTGAGCGTGTCGTGCCGACCTCCATGAATGGCCGCGCCGACTTCGCCATCGACGACGGCAGCATCGGCTACCGCCTGACCATTCCCGAAACCGAATACGAAATTCTGAGACGCCGCTGAAGCGCGGCGAAGACAAAAGAAAACAGTCAGTGCGAGGGCGGCGCACTGACTGCTTACACTCATCGGGAGGGGACCGTGAGTAGAAGTCCTGAGATATATTGGGCGTGCATCAGGAGATGCGATCATCATCAGGACAGTGACATAACGACGCTGCAAAGCCTTGGTTCCATGCACCTGTTAAAAAATTCATCTATTTTTCATATTTCCTCGCGGCCGTAAAAATGATGCCGGCCCCCGCTTGATGCACGCCCCTCTCCCTAACGGAGCCAGACTTCGGCAATCCGCTTCTTCTTCCACTGCAGAAAAATTGAGCTGAAACATAGGCTTGTCCAGATATGGGAGCCGGTTCGACATATGTTTTCGCTGCGGCGGAAATGCGTCCCCTGGCGGATTTCATGGTCAAAATTTTACCGTTTGATAAATTTTTTAAGCTGAGTTACCGTTCCCGTACTAGCCGTTTACTATAAGAGGGAACTTCAATGGGACGACTGGAAACTGGGATTCATAAGGGCAGGCTGACGCCCGCCGAATATGATGCAAACTTTTCCGATCTTCACCCGCGCCTCAACAAGCATGAGGCGCTGGTCGCATCCGACCGCTGTTATTTCTGTTACGACGCGCCGTGCATGACGGCCTGTCCCACCTCCATCGACATTCCGATGTTCATTCGCCAGATCTCGACGGGCAATGCGCTCGGCTCGGCCAAGACGATCTTCGACCAGAACATCCTCGGCGGCATGTGCGCCCGCGTCTGTCCCACCGAACAGCTCTGCGAGCAGGCTTGCGTGCGCAATACCGCCGAAGAGCGCCCGGTCGAGATCGGCCGGCTGCAGCGCTATGCGACCGATGCGGCGATGGCCGAAAACAAGCAGTTCTATACGCGTGCCGAATCCACCGGCAAGAAGATCGCCGTCATCGGCGCCGGCCCGGCAGGCCTTGCCTGCGCCCACCGTCTCGCCGTCAACGGCCACGACGTCACCATCTTCGACGCCCGCGAAAAGGCCGGCGGCCTGAACGAATATGGCATCGCCACCTACAAGACGGTCGACGACTTCGCCCAGAAGGAAGTCGACTATGTGCTCGCCATCGGCGGCATCGAGGTGAAGAACGGCCAGACGCTCGGCCGCGATTTCAGCCTCTCCGACCTCTCGCAGCAATATGACGCCGTCTTCCTCGGCCTCGGCCTTGCCGGCGTCAATGCGCTGCGTGCCGAAGGCGAGGATCTCGATGGCGTCGCCGACGCCGTCGCCTATATCGCCGAGCTTCGTCAGGCCGGCAGCAAGGCCGACATCGCCATCGGCCGCCGCGTCGTCGTTCTCGGCGGCGGCATGACCGCAATCGACGCCGCCGTACAGGCGAAACTGCTCGGCGCGGAAGAGGTGACGATCTGCTACCGCCGCGGCAAGGAGCACATGAATGCCTCGGAATTCGAGCAGGATCTGGCCGCCTCCAAGGGCGTCATCATCCGCCATTGGCTCGCACCGAAGCGCATCCTCGACAAGGACGGCAAAGTCGCCGGTATCGAGGTCGAATATACGGAGTTGCGTGACGGCAAGCTCGTAGGCACCGGCGATGTCGGCGTCATCGCCGCCGACCAGATCTTCAAGGCGATCGGCCAGACGTTCGAGGCTTCAGGCCTCGGCGCATTGCGCATGGAATCCGGCCGCATCGCCATTGATGGCGAAGGCCGGACCTCGATCGAAGGCGTATGGGCCGGCGGTGACTGCGTGCTTGGCGGCGATGACCTGACGGTCTCGGCCGTAGCACAAGGTCGTGACGCGGCCGAATCCATCAACCGTGCGCTTAGCTCGGCCACGCCGGCCGCTGCAGTCGCCTGAAGGGAGCACCGACATGGCTGATCTCCGCAATAATTTCGTTGGCATCAAGTCCCCGAACCCGTTCTGGCTGGCCTCCGCGCCGCCGACCGACAAGGCCTACAACGTCGAGCGCGCCTTCAAGGCGGGCTGGGGCGGCGTGGTCTGGAAGACGCTCGGCGAAGAAGGCCCGCCGGTCGTCAACGTCAACGGCCCGCGCTACGGCGCGATCTGGGGCGCCGACCGCCGTCTCCTCGGCCTCAACAATATCGAGCTGATTACCGACCGCGACCTCTACACCAACCTGCGTGAGATGAAGCAGGTGAAGAAGAACTGGCCGGATCGCGCGTTGATCGCCTCGATCATGGTGCCTTGTGAGGAACAGGCCTGGAAGGCGATCCTGCCGCTGGTCGAGGAAACGGAAGCGGACGGCATCGAGCTCAACTTCGGCTGTCCCCACGGCATGTCCGAGCGCGGCATGGGTTCCGCGGTGGGGCAGGTACCGGAATATATCGAAATGGTCGTGCGCTGGTGCAAGCAATATACGCGCATGCCCGTCATCACCAAGCTGACGCCCAACATCACCGATATCCGCAAGCCCGCCCGGGCCGCCAAGGCCGGCGGCACCGACGCGGTATCGCTCATCAATACGATCAACTCGATCGTATCGGTCGATCTCGACAACTTCGCTCCGAATCCGACGGTCGGCGGCAAAGGCAGCCATGGCGGCTATTGCGGCCCGGCGGTCAAGCCGATCGCGCTCAACATGGTGGCCGAGATCGCCCGCGATGCGGAAACCTATGGCCTGCCGATCTCGGGCATCGGCGGCATCACGACGTGGCGCGATGCCGCCGAGTTCCTGGCGCTCGGCGCCGGCAACGTGCAGGTCTGCACGGCGGCGATGACCTATGGCTTCAAGATCGTGGAGGAGATGATCACGGGCCTTTCCGACTGGATGGATGAGAAGGGGCACCGCACTCTGGACGATGTTATCGCCCGCGCCGTGCCGAATGTCTCCGACTGGCAGTATCTCAACCTCAACTACATCGCCAAGGCCAAGATCGACCAGGATGCTTGCATCAAGTGCGGCCGTTGTCACATTGCCTGCGAGGACACCTCGCACCAGGCGATCACCAACATGGTCGATGGCGTCAGACGCTTCGAGGTGATGGAAGAGGAGTGCGTCGGCTGCAATCTCTGCGTCAACGTTTGCCCTGTCGAAAACTGCATCACCATGGAAGAACTGCCGGCAGGTTCGCTCGACAAGCGTACCGGCAAGATCGTCGACCCGAACTACGCCAACTGGACGACCCATCCGAACAACCCGATGGCGCGTCAGGCGGCGGAGTAAAGCAAACCGCTATCGAAAACTTCCGCATCCATGCTCCATGCATGGATGCGGAAGATGGTGACTGTGGTGACGATGTGAGGAAGACGCTGAGCTACAGGCGCCGAATCCGAAGACCGTCGACGAAAAGCTGTTCGAGATAACGGGCGGCATCCTCGAAACGACCCTCGCCCGAATGCTCCTCACCGAGCACGGCACGCACCTGCACGTCGAAGTCGGCATAATGCTGCGTGGTCGACCAGATCGAAAAGATCAGGTGATAGGGATCGCATTTGGCGATCTTGCCAGCCTGCGCCCAGGCGCGGATGACTTCCACCTTCTCGTCGACGAGCGCCTTCAGCGGCCCGCGCAGCTCGTCCTCGACATGCGGCGCACCTTGCAGCATCTCATTGGCGAAAAGCCGGCTTTCACGGGGGAAATCCCGCGCCATCTCGAGCTTGCGGCGGATATAGGAGCGGATCTCGCTTTCAGGATTGCCATTGGCGTCGAAGGCGCGCAGCGGCTCCAGCCATGTAAAAAGCACCCGGTCGATCAAGGCCCGGTGCATCGCTTCCTTGGTGCGGAAATAATAGAGCAGATTGGGCTTCGACATGCCGGCGACGTCTGCGATCTGATCGATGGTCGAGCCACGGAAGCCGCTGACGGAAAACACATCCAGCGCGGCTTCCAGTATGATTTCCTCTTTCTCTTCCTGGATTCGTGTGCGGCGCTGTGTCCTGGCGGCTCTCGGGATGGCCATGTCTGCTCTGTTTCTCCTTGAAATCCAAGCCTTTCGGCCATGCCCTCATTCACTCTGCCGATGCATCGGATTTGGGCAATCGCCTGAAATTTTATCGGAAATTTTCGTTCTTTTCGTCTTGAGCCGCGCCACGGAAGTTGTAATGTTTACCAATCGGTCAAATTATCTGTCAGATGTTTCTTAAACGCAACTGGCGATTTTCCGGGCGAGAAAAACAAGACGCGGGCTCGGGAATTTGAAATAAGACCAACGGGAACAATTTGGGCATGCGCCTTGCATGCCCCAGGACAAACAGGTGAGGATTGCATCATGGTGGCAGCGCCAGGAGAAAACATGCGTATCAATGGCGATCGCCTTTGGGATACGCTGATGGACATGGCGAAAATCGGCCCCGGCATTGCCGGCGGCAACAATCGCCAGACGCTGACCGATGCCGACGCCGAGGGACGCAGCCTTTTCAAGAGCTGGTGCGACAAAGCCGGCATGACCGTCGGCGTCGACAAGATGGGCACGATGTTCGCGACCCGTGCCGGCACCGACCCGAACGCGCTGCCCGTCTATGTCGGCTCGCATCTCGACACTCAGCCGACCGGCGGCAAGTATGACGGCGTGCTCGGCGTGCTCGCCGCGCTCGAAGTCGTCCGCACGATGGACGACCTCGGCATCAAGACCAAGCATCCGATCGTGGTCACCAACTGGGCGAATGAGGAAGGCGCGCGCTTCGCTCCCGCCATGCTGGCCTCGGGCGTCTTTGCCGGCGTACACACGCTTGACTATGCCTATGGCCGCAAGGATCCGGAGGGCAAGACCTACGGCGACGAGCTGAAGCGCATTGGCTGGCTCGGTGACGAAGAGGTCGGCGCGCGCAAGATGCACGCCTATTTCGAATACCATATCGAGCAGGGTCCGATCCTCGAGGCAGAGGACAAGACGATCGGCGTCGTCACGCACTGTCAGGGTCTGTGGTGGCTGGAATTCACGCTGACCGGCAAGGAAGCCCATACAGGTTCGACGCCGATGGCCATGCGCGTCAATGCCGGCCTTGCCATGTCGCGGATCGTCGAGATGGTGCAGAGCGTGGCGATGGAGAGCCAGCCGGGCGCCGTCGGCGGCGTCGGCCAGGTCTTCTTCTCGCCGAACTCGCGCAACGTCCTGCCGGGCAAGGTGGTATTTACGGTCGATATCCGCACACCCGACAAGGCAAAGCTCGATCGCATGCGTGCCAGGATCGAAGCGGAAGCGAAAGAGATTTGCGATTCCCTCGGCGTCGGTTGCTCGGTGGAAGCCATCGGCCATTTCGAACCGGTGACCTTCGATCCGAAGCTCGTCGCATCCGTGCGCAATGCCGCCGAGAGGCTCGGCTACAGCCACATGAACATCATCTCCGGGGCAGGCCACGATGCCTGCTGGGCCGCCAAGGTCGCGCCCGCCACGATGGTCATGTGCCCCTGCGTCGGCGGCCTCTCGCACAACGAGGCCGAGGAAATCTCCAAGGAATGGGCGACCGCCGGCGCGGATGTGCTGTTCCACGCAGTCGTAGAGACGGCGGAGATCGTGGCGTGATCATGGCCTACGCCCAGCCATCCCCCTCATCCGCCCCTGAGTTGATCGAAGGGCAGGCACCTTCTCCCCGAGGGGAGAAGGGGATTCCCGCCGCAGCGCCATCTTTCTTAGCAAGCCGCCGGCGCAGTCGGAAATTGCGCTGCACCAATGGCGCCACGCCTCACCTTCTCTCTTCGGGGAGAAGGTGGCCCAAAGGGCCGGATGAGGGAGCGCCGAGGATGCCAGAATCTCAAAACAGGGAACAGACGCCATGAGCACAGTCATCAAGGGTGGAACCATCGTCACGGCCGACCTGACCTATAAGGCCGACGTCAAGGTCGAAGGCGGCAGGATCGTCGAGATCGGGCAGAACCTCTCGGGCAACGAAGTGCTTGACGCTTCCGGTTGTTACGTCATGCCCGGCGGCATCGATCCGCATACGCATCTCGAAATGCCATTCATGGGCACCTATTCCTCCGACGATTTTGAAAGCGGCACGCGCGCAGCCCTTGCCGGCGGCACGACCATGGTGGTGGATTTCGCGCTCCCCTCGCCCGGCCAGTCGCTGCTCGAAGCGCTCACCATGTGGGACAACAAGTCCACCCGGGCGAATTGCGACTATTCCTTCCACATGGCGATCACCTGGTGGGGCGAACAGGTCTTCAACGAGATGGAAGCCGTCGTCCGTGACAAGGGCATCAATACCTTCAAGCACTTCATGGCCTATAAAGGCGCGCTGATGGTGGACGACGACGAAATGTTCTCCTCCTTCCAGCGCTGTGCCGAACTCGGCGCTTTGCCGCTCGTCCATGCCGAAAACGGCGATGTGGTCGCGCAGATGCAGGCAAAGCTGCTGGCCGAAGGCAATAACGGACCGGAAGCGCACGCTTACTCCCGCCCGGCCGAAGTCGAGGGCGAGGCAACGAACCGCGCCATCATGATCGCCGACATGGCAGGCTCGCCCGTCTATATCGTCCATACCTCCTGTGAACAGGCGCATGAAGCCATCCGCCGCGCCCGCCAGAAGGGCATGCGCGTCTATGGCGAGCCGCTGATCCAGCACCTGACGCTCGACGAAAGCGAATATGCCAATCCGGATTGGGATCACGCCGCCCGCCGCGTCATGTCGCCGCCCTTCCGCAACAAGCAGCATCAGGACAGCCTCTGGGCCGGCCTCGCCTCCGGCTCGCTGCAGGTGGTCGCGACCGACCATTGCGCCTTCACGACCGAGCAGAAGCGCTTCGGCCTCAACGACTTCACCAAGATCCCGAACGGCACCGGCGGTCTTGAGGATCGCATGCCGATGCTCTGGACCTACGGCGTCAATACCGGCCGCCTGACGATGAACGAATTCGTCGCCGTCACCTCGACCAACATCGCCAAGATCCTCAACGTCTATCCGAAGAAAGGCGCGATCCTCGTCGGCGCCGATGCCGATATCGTCGTTTGGGACCCGAAGCGCTCGAAGACCATCGCCGCCAAGACTCAGCAGTCGGCGATCGACTACAACGTCTTCGAAGGCAAGGAAGTCACCGGCCTGCCGCGCTATACGCTGACGCGCGGCGTCGTCGCCATCGAGGAAGGCACGATCAAAACGAAAGAAGGCCATGGCGAGTTCGTCAGGCGCGACCCGTTCACCGCTGCCAACCGCGCGCTTTCCACCTGGAAAGAAGTCACCGCGCCGCGCAAGGTGCAGCGCAGCGGCATCCCCGCAAGCGGGGTATGACGCTTGGGCACGGCGCTTCGGCTCATCGGCCGCCTAGAGCAATTCCAGGAAAAGTGCGTAGCGATTTTCCGTCCGGAATTGCGAGAAAATAAAGAGATAGAGCATTTTCGCGATTCGAAGAAAAGCGAAACGGCGCTAGCGCGGCACATACCGCTCCAGATCCGGCAGCAGGACCACGCTTTCCTGCTCGTTCGGATCGGTGCGGGCGATGACCGCTGTCGCCGGCCGATCGCTGAGGTTGGCGGGAAGATGCGGAACGCCAGCCGGGATATAGAACATCTCGCCCTCGCGCACGATGACGTGCTCCTCCAGACGCTCGCCGAACCAGCAATGCGTCTCGCCGGAGATCGCGTAGATCGCCGTCTCATGCGAGGCGTGAAGATGCGCCTTGGCGCGGGCGCCCGGCGGAATGGTCAAAAGATGCATGCAGATCCCCGTCGAACCCACTGTCTCGGCGGCAATCCCTTCGAAATAATTGAGGCCCTGTTTTCCGGCATAGGTGCTGCCGGGCCGCACGACACGGCAGGTGGGCTTCGATGAGACACTCATGGCATTGCTCCCCTCTGTCCAGCAGCCACAAGGCGTCCTCGCCTCTTCGGACTGCGGCAATGCCAAACAGAATAACACGCAATCCGCCCCAACCATGCGGCGAAAACAGGACTGGTAGGTGTTAATGACGTCATCCGCTTCCTCCGTCGTCTCCGCGCGGAATCTCTGTCTCACCTACAATACGAACGACGGGCCGGTGCATGCGCTGAGCAATGTCGATCTCGATGTGCGCAAGGGTGATTTCGTCTCCTTCATCGGCCCTTCTGGCTGCGGCAAGACCACTTTCCTGCGCGTCATCGCCGATCTCGAGCGCAAGACATCGGGCGACATCAGCGTCAACGGCATGTCGCCGGAAGACGCCCGCAAGGCTCGCGCCTATGGCTATGTCTTCCAGGCCGCAGCCCTTTATCCCTGGCGCACCATCGAGAAGAACATCGCCCTGCCGCTTGAGATCATGGGCTATGACAGGCAAGAGCAGGCCAAGCGCATCGCCCGGACTCTGGAGCTGGTCAATCTCAACGGCTTCGAACACAAGTTTCCCTGGCAGCTTTCCGGCGGCATGCAGCAGCGCGCCTCGATCGCCCGTGCTCTGGCCTTCGACGCCGATCTGCTGCTGATGGACGAGCCCTTCGGCGCGCTTGACGAAATCGTCCGCGACCACTTGAACGAACAGCTTCTGAAGCTGTGGAAGCAGACGAACAAGACCATCTGCTTCGTCACCCACTCCATACCGGAGGCCGTCTATCTGTCGACCAAGATCGTGGTCATGTCGCCGCGGCCAGGCCGCGTCACCGATGTCATCGAATCGACGCTTCCGGCAGAGCGGCCGCTCGGCATTCGCGAGACGCCGGAATTCCTGGAAATTGCCCACCGTGTCCGGGAAGGATTGCGGGCCGGACATAGCTACGAGGAATAGGAGCGAGCCATGAACCCGCAATTCCTCCTTTGGCTTGTCGGCGCGATGGCGATCTTCATCGGCGGTGCCACAGCCTCGCGCGCCTATATCGCCAACAACAACATGCTGGTGCTGATCCTGTCGCTGGCGCTCTATTGCGTCGGCAATCTCATGATGGTGCGGCTGATGCGCGAGGGCGGGCTTGGCCTGGCGATCTCCGCCTCCTCCATCGCCCAGCTCGTCGTCGTCAACGTCATCGCCTTCATCGTCTTTGGAGAACGGCTGAGCCTGCAGCAGCTTGCCGGCGTGGGCCTTGGCATCGTCGCCATGATCCTCATGCTGCTTCCCGCGCAAGGAAGGGCGTGACCATGGAAAAGGAACAGTTCTTCAAGCACAGGTTCCTGCCGGTCGCGACGATCGTGCTGGCGATCATCCTGCTCTGGTATGTCTTCGCCGTCATCCTCAATGCGCCGTTCCAGCGCGATATGGACCGGCGCGGCAATGCCAGCCCGACAGCGATGGAATTCATCGGCAAGACGCTGTCGCAGCCGAAACCCACCCTGCCCGCACCGCATCAGGTTGCGCAGAATGTCTTCGAAAACACCTTCCTGCGGGTGCCCACGAGCAACCGCAGCCTTGTCTATAATGCCTGGGTGACGCTGGCTCCGACGGCGGTCGGCTTTGCCTTCGGCACAATCCTCGGCGTGCTCTTCGCAGTCGGCATCGTTCATCTCGTCGCGCTCGACCGCAGCCTCATGCCCTGGATCATCGCATCGCAGACGATCCCGATCCTTGCCATCGCCCCGACGATCATCGTCGTCTTCAGTGCCCTTGGCATCGATGGTCTGATCCCCAAGGCACTGATTTCCACCTATCTGTCGTTCTTCCCGGTCACCGTCGGCATGACGAAGGGCCTGCGTTCGCCGGAAATCATGCATCTCGACCTGATGCGCACCTATAATGCCAGCAGCTGGCAGACCTTCTGGAAACTGCGCGTACCGGCCTCGATACCCTTCCTCTTCACGTCGATGAAAGTCGCGATTGCCGCAAGCCTCGTCGGTACGATCGTCGGCGAACTGCCGACTGGCGCCGTCGCCGGCATCGGCGCAAAGCTCTTGGCAGGCTCCTATTACAGCCAGACAATCGATATATGGGCGGCGCTGGTCGCAGGCTCGGTCCTTGCGGCAATTCTCGTCGGCATCGTCAGCATCGCTGCCCGCATCGTCGAGCGCTCGATGGGAGGCAGAACGGCATGAGATCCTTTCACTTCTCCTGGCAGGGTGTGCTTGCCATTCTTCTCTGCCTTGCCGCGATCCCCGCATTGCCGCTGCTTGGGACGGATGCCGCAGTACCCGTCAGCAGCGGAACGACGTTCGTCATCTTCATTCTCATCGCCGCGGCCGCCGCCCTCTCCTTCATGCACCTTTCCGAAGACCTGAACGCGGCGATCCTCTTCTTCGGCGCGCATGCGGCGGCATGGCTGCTGCTCGCGGGAATTTCCGGCAATGAAGGCAAGGCGCAAGCGTCCTTCTTCATTCTGATTGCCGCTGCCTGGCTACTGGCCTGGCGCTGCGTTTCCGTCTTGTCGTCGATGCGCTCGCAGTCGGCCGCCGGCAGCTATACGCTGCGGCTGCTGATCCCGGCGATCTTCGGCATATGGATACTGATCATCTGGGAAGCCGTCACCCGCGGCGGCGGTGTTTCCCTGGTGCTGCTGCCGCCGCCAAGCACTATTGGCGCCCGGATCGCCAGCTCGCTTCCGACGCTCTGGATCGATGTGCGCCAGACGATCCTCACCTCCGTCCTGATCGGCTATATCATCGGCTGCGCCAGCGGTTTCGTGGTTGCCATTCTCGCAGACCGTTTCGCCTTCCTGCGCCGCGGTCTGCTGCCGATCGGCAACTTCGTCTCGGCCCTGCCGATCATCGGCGTCGCACCGATCATGGTCATGTGGTTCGGCTTCGACTGGCAGTCGAAGGCCGCCGTCGTCGTCATCATGACCTTCTTCCCGATGCTGGTGAACACGGTGACGGGCCTTGCCGCAGCCGGCAACATGGAACGCGACCTGATGCGCACCTACGCATCGAGCTATTGGCAGACGCTGTTCAAGCTGCGCCTGCCGGCTGCCGCTCCCTTTATTTTCAATGCGCTGAAGATCAACTCGACCCTGGCGATGATTGGTGCCATCGTGGCGGAATTCTTCGGCACGCCCATGTCGGGCATGGGCTTCCGCATTTCAACCGAAAACGGCCGGTTGAATCTCGATATGGTCTGGGCCGAGATCGCGGTTGCCGCGATCGCCGGCTCGGTCTTTTACGGTATCGTCGCCATCATCGAACGAATGGTGACGTTCTGGCATCCGTCTATCCGCGGTGGGCAGACGTAATCCAGGATCCCTTCCAAGGGATCAAGGCATAACTCCAGAGGGAAAAGGGTGAAGACATGAAAAAAATAATGTTTGCATTGATGGCAAGTGCCATGACGCTTGCCGCCACCCAGGCCGCAATGGCGGCGGACAAGGTGACCTTGCAGCTGAAATGGGTGGCTCAGGCGCAGTTCGGCGGCTACTTCGTTGCCAAGGACAAGGGCTTCTACAAGGACGAAGGTCTCGATGTCGATATCAAGGCGGGCGGCCCCGATATCGCTCCGGAGCAGGTGATCGCCGGCGGCGGCGCCGATGTCATCGTCGACTGGATGGGCGGTGCGCTGGTTGCCCGCGAAAAAGGCGTTCCGCTCATCAACATCGCCCAGCCCTTCGAAAAATCCGGCCTGGAACTGATCTGTCCGAAGGATGGCCCGGTCAAGACGGAGAAGGATTTCAAGGGTCATACCCTCGGCGTCTGGTTCTATGGCAACGAATATCCCTTCTTCGCCTGGATGCACAAGCTTGGCCTGAAGACCGACGGCGGCAAGGATGGCGTCAATGTTCTGAAGCAGAGCTTCGACGTGCAGCCGCTCGTCCAGAAGCAGGCCGACTGCATCTCCGTCATGACTTATAACGAGTACTGGCAGGCGATCGATGCGGGCTTCAAGGCCGAAGACCTGACCGTCTTCAACTACACCAAGCTCGGCAACGACCTTCTGGAAGACGGCCTCTACGTCAAGGAAGACAAGCTGAAGGATGCGAAGTTCAAGGCCGACATGGTGAAGTTCGTCCGCGCTTCGATGAAGGGCTGGAAATATGCCGTCGAGCATCCGGACGAAGCCGCCGAAATCGTCATGGACAATGGCGGCCAAAATGAAAGCCACCAGAAACGCATGGCAGGCGAAGTCGCCAAGCTCATCGGCAACGGCAAGCTCGACATGAAGACCTATGACCGTACGGTCGAAGCCTTGCTCGATCAGAAGATCATCAACAAGAAGCCGGCTGGCGCCTATACGCATGAAATCACGGACGCTGCTCTGAAATAGTTTTAGATCATGGCGCACCATCGAAACGCGCGGGGCTTCCGGTCCCGCGCTTTTTTTCATTTTGTAACAGCAGCAACAAAAGGCTGGCTTTCTTGCAGCAATTGGCTGAAAAGCCTCGGCCATCAATTATTCGAATGCTGACATCACAATGCCGTGATTGCTTCGCATGGTTGCAAACGATAGGAATACCCGCGAAATCATTTTCTCGTGATCTTGCGAGAATTGAAAACCGCTCCCATCTACAGGGGCGATTTTAGGATGAGGGGCTGCAAGGCATGACAGACGGATATTACAACGCCGCGCATCGCATGCGACGCGCAAAAGTCGCCGTAACACTTTAAAGTTGATGCATAAGTTTAAGTCGATTCCGATTTGAGGAATTGTGCGGTAATCCGCCGGGAAGCCGGCTCGCATGCAGTGATCTCCCGTGCTCGCGACGGAAAACCGCGAAATCCTTTGACCAAATGCCAAACTGGAACCGGACGCATGGCCCTCACGCCGTTTAGACTTCTGAGCACGACCGCCATTCTGCTTTCCCTGCTGGCCGCATCGGCCGCCCGGGCAGAGCAGCCCGCCGTGACCACGCCGAAGCAGAACCTGCCCGCAATCGTCATCACCACAGCCGCAATGCGCCATCTGACCGACAAGGTCGTCGCGACCGGCACGGTGAAGGCCGTCGAGGAGGTCTACATCCAGCCGCAGGTGGATGGCCTCTCGATCCGCTCTCTTAATGCCGATGTCGGCGACAAGGTCACGGCGAACAGCACGCTTGCCACGCTGAACGACGATGCGCTGATCCTGCAGAAAAGCCAGATGCAGGCAACGCGGGCCAAGGGCGAGGCAAGCCTTGCACAATTGCACGCACAGCTCACCGAAGCCCGCGCCAATGCGGAAGAGGCCGAGTTGCAGCGCGTGCGCGCCGTCGCCATGGGCGCCAAGGGCACGATGTCGACCTCCTCTGTGGAACAGGCAAATGCTTCGGCCGCCGCCAACAAGGCGCGTGTGGTGTCCGCAGAACAGGCGATCGCCGTTGCCGAGGCCGACCTCAAGGTCACCGACAGCCAGATCGCCGACACCGACCTGAAGCTCGCCCGTACCGGCATCAAGACCCCGGTCTCAGGCACCGTCGCATCGCGCGATGCCCGCATCGGCGCCATCGCCAACGGCAATGGCGATCCGCTTTTCACCATCATCCGTGACAGCCAGCTCGAACTGGTTGTCGATGTGTCCGAGAGTGACATCACCAGGATCTCGACCGGGCAGAAAGCCTTGATCGCGCTTTCCGGCAGCCGCGAAAAGCTTGCCGGAACCGTCCGCCTCGTCGCGCCGATCGTCGATTCCGTCACACGTCTCGGCGCGGTGCATATCACGATCGACGACGGCGAGAAGGCGCGCGCGGGCATGTATGGCAGCGCCGCGATCATCATTCGCCAGGAAGATGGTGTCGCTCTGCCGCTGACGGCAGTCAACAGCGAGGAAAACGGCTCTTCGGCCCGCAAGGTCGAAAACGGCGTGGTCAAGTTCGTCAATGTCGAGACCGGCATTCAGGACGGAGGCTATGTCGAGATCATCAAGGGTCTGAAGGCCGGAGACGACGTCGTCGCCAAGGCCGGTGCCTATGTCCGCGACGGCGATCACATCACACCCGTGCGCGACACGTCGCAAGCCTCCAACTGAGCGAGAACGGCAAGATGAACTTCTCCGCCTGGTCCATCAGAAATCCGGTCGCCCCGGTCCTCGGCTTCTTCCTGCTGATGGTGGTGGGTGCGCACGCCTTCTTCAATCTGCCCATCACCCGCTTTCCGAACATCGATGTGCCTGTCGTCAACGTCACCGTGAAGCAGAGCGGCGCTTCGCCGGCCGAGCTCGAGATGCAGGTGACCAAGGAGATCGAAGACGCCGTCGCCAGCATCAACGGCATCGACGAGATCCAGTCGACCGTGACGGACGGCCAATCGCAGACCGTCGTGATCTTCCGCCTGGAAGTGCCTACCCAGCAGGCCGTTCAGGATACCAAAGACGCGATCGACCGCATCCGTGGCAACCTTCCCTCAACGATCGACGAGCCGATCGTCTCCAAGGTCGACGTTGCGGGTCAGGCGATCCAGAGCTTTGCCGTTTCTTCGCCGAACATGACGCTCGAAGAGCTGTCCTGGTTCGTGGACGACACCGTCAAGCGCGCGCTGCAGGGCAAGGCGGGCATCGGCCGTGTCGACCGCTACGGCGGCGCCGACCGCGAAGTGCGCATCGAACTCGATCCCAACAAGCTGAACGCCTACGGCATCACGGCGCTTTCGGTGAGCCAGCAGCTTCGCAGCACCAATATCGATCTCGGCTCCGGCCGCGGCCAGGTTGCCGGCAGCGAGCAGGCGATCCGCGTGCTCGGCGACGCCCGCGATGTCGCGCAGCTCGCCGACACGACGATCGCGCTCACCAACGGCCGCTTCGTCAAGCTCTCGGATCTCGGCGCGATCAAGGACACCTATCAGGAGCCGAAGTCGTTCTCGCGGTTCAACAGCACGCCGGTCGTCACCTTCGGGGTATTCCGCTCCAAGGGCGCGAGCGAGGTGACCGTGGCCAAGACGGTGGCCGACACGCTCGACAAGGTGCGCGCGGAGAATCCGAACGTCTCGATCGAGATGATCGACGACGCCGTCTACTACACCTATGGCAACTACGAATCCGCAATGCACACGCTGATCGAGGGCGCCATACTGGCCGTCATCGTCGTTTTCCTGTTCCTGCGGAACTGGCGCGCGACGCTGATATCTGCGGTCGCACTGCCTCTCTCTGCGATCCCGACATTCTGGATCATGAACCAGATCGGCTTCTCGCTGAACCTCGTCAGCTTCCTGGCATTGACGCTGGCGACCGGGATCCTGGTGGACGATGCCATCGTCGAGATCGAGAACATCGCGCGCCACATCAAGATGGGCAAGACGCCCTATCGCGCCGCCATCGATGCCGCGGACGAAATCGGCCTGGCGGTTATCGCGACGACCTTCACCATCATTGCCGTCTTCGTGCCCGTCTCCTTCATGCCTGGTATCCCGGGCCAGTACTTCATCCAGTTCGGCCTCACCGTCGCCTTCTCGGTGTTCTTCTCGCTGCTGGTGGCACGTCTGATCACGCCGATGATGGCCGCCTATCTGATGCGCGCCGAAGACGGTGTCCACGATCATCACGACAATGACGGCCGCTTCATGCGCGGTTATACCTGGCTGGTACGGCAGACGACGAAGCGCTGGTATACGCGCTATCCGACGCTGCTTGCCGCCTTCGCCTTCTCTGTCGCTTCGGTCTTCGCCCTCATCATGTTCGTCCCCGGCAGCTTCATCCCGCCGGAAGACTCCTCGCGCATCGTGCTGTCGGCGGAACTGCCGCCGAACGCCCGGCTCGACGATACGGAACAGGCGACAAACGAGATCTATCGCCGCGTCAGGAACATCGACGGCGTTGACAGTGTCTTCGTGCTCGGCGGCGCCTCGCCGAAGGGCGATCTGGAATTGCGCCGCGCAACGGTGACGCTGACGCTCGGGAAGCTCGACCAGTCGCTGACAAAGAAGCTGGTGAACGACGTCCTCGGTTCGATGCCCGTCATCGGTCCCCACCTGCCAAAGGTTACCGCCCATGGACGCGTGCGTCCGCAATGGGAAATCGAAAAGGAAGTCTTTGCCAAGCTGCGCTCGATTCCCGATGTCCGCATCACCAAGCTGAACGATCGCGGCGATCGCGACCTGACCTACAACTTCCTCTCGCGCAGCGAAAAGGATCTGAACCAGGCCGTCGGTATCCTGGAAGCCAAGCTGCGTACAGATCCGGCCCTTGCCAATGTCAGCGCCGACGGCGCCCTGCCTCGGCCGGAACTGCAGATCTATCCGCGCAAGGACGAGGCTGCGCGCCTTGGCATCACGCCGCAGATGATTTCCGACACGATCCGCGTGGCGACCATCGGCGATATCGACGCTTCGCTCGCGAAGATCTCGCTCGACGATCGCCAGATCCCGATCCGCGTTCAGGCCTCCCTCGGCATGCGCCGCGATCTGGCGGCGATCCGTGCCTTGCGCATCAAGACGTCCATGGGCACCACCGGACAGGCGTCCGCCGGCCCCACCGTGCCACTGTCGAGCGTCGCCGACATCGACTATTCGGAGGGCCTATCCTCTATCAAGCGCAACAACCGCTTCCGCGTCGTCGCGATCGGCGCCGACCTGCCGCAAGGCGTGGCACTTGATACGGCGTCCGAACATTTCCTCGATATCGTCAACAACGCCAAGATCCCGGCAACGGTACATCTGGCGGAAAGCGGCGACACCAAGGTGCAGAAGGAAATGCAGCAGAGCTTCGGCAATGCCATGCTGCTCGGCCTCATGCTTGTTCTGACCGTGCTGATCCTGCTGTTCAAGGATGTGATCCAGCCTTTCACCATTCTGCTGTCGCTGCCCTTGGCGATCGGCGGCGTGGCATTGGCCTTGATCCTGACCGGCAATGCGCTTTCCATGCCTGTCATGATCGGCATTCTCATGCTGATGGGCATCGTGACGAAGAACGCAATCCTGCTGGTCGATTTCGCCATCGAGATGATGCATCGGGGCATGCCGAGGTTGGAAGCGGTCATCGAGGCCGGCCGCAAGCGTGCCCGTCCGATCATCATGACCTCGATCGCCATGTCGGCCGGCATGCTGCCATCCGCCCTCGGCGTCGGCGAAGGCGGCTCGTTCCGCGCCCCGATGGCCATTGCCGTGATCGGCGGCATCATCGTTTCGACCGTGCTCAGCCTGGTGGTCGTGCCGTCCTTCTTCCTGATCATGGACGACCTGTCCCGCCTGCTCGGCTATCTCTTCGGCAGGCTTGTCGGCAGGAAGGATGTGGATGACGAGGTGGTCACCAAGGAAGGCCTGGCGGCCGCCGTCAACGAAAACCGTCAGTCGCTCACCAGTCTGGAGGAGCGGCTTGAGATCATCGAGAACAAGGATGGCAGAGGCAGGTCCGTGGGCACGAATGTCCTGAAGCTGCCGCCCTTCGCGGCAGAATAGGCCAGTTTCAGCAGATGAAATGATAGTGACGGGGCGGCTCAGAGGCCGCCCTGTTCCTTCAGGAAATCGACGATCTTGCTGACGCCCTCGCCCCGCTTCATGTCGGAAAAGACGAAAGGACGCGTCTGGCGCATCCGGGTCGCATCGCGGTCCATTACGTCGAGATCGACGTCGACGAAGGGCGCCAGATCCTTTTTGTTGATGACGAGAAGATCGGATTTGGTGATGCCGGGACCGCCCTTGCGCGGAATTTCCTCCCCCTGGCACACCGAGATCACATAGATGGTGATATCGGCAAGATCGGGCGAGAAAGTCGCTGCCAGATTGTCGCCGCCGGACTCGATGAAGACGACATCGAGATCGGGAAGCCGCTCGTTCAGACCGGCAATGGCCTGCAGATTGATCGTCGCATCCTCGCGGATCGCGGTGTGCGGGCATCCGCCGGTCTCGACGCCGACGATGCGGTCGGATGGCAGCGCCTGCATACGCACCAGCGCTTCGGCGTCCTCGGTCGTATAGATGTCGTTGGTAACAACAGCGACGGAATAATCGTCACGCATCGCCTTGCACAGCTTCTCCGTCAATGCCGTCTTGCCTGAACCGACCGGGCCGCCGATGCCGACGCGCAAGGGTCCATGTCTCGATTTCATGCTTGCAACTCCGATAAAGCAACAGAGCAATTCCAGGAAAAATGCGGAGCGGTTTTCCGTCCGGAATTGCGCAAAAACAAGGGGATAGAGCGCTTTCGCGATTCGAGGAAAAGCGGAATGGCTCTATCATAGCGAAGCACCTGACCGCCGCACAGCGGCGAATGACGTAGGTGGTGCTTCGGTTGCGGTATTTTCGTATGCATCATGAGCGGAAGAGCCGCGTACGCTGGATCTCATGGCGCAAGCTCGCAATATCCGCCTGCACCGTCGCAGCGCCGAGATCATCGACGCTGGATCGGGCCGCCCGTCGCGCAACATCTGCAAAGAGATCTTCCAGCCGTGCCAGAATGGCAACGCCATCTTTCTGCCCGCTGACGCCAAGGCGAATGCCGGCAGATACCATCTGCGAGGCCAGCGCGTGCAGGAAGGCGGCAGCCGCCTTTTCCACTGAAATGCCATGTGCGCTGGCAATGGCGCCGACCGCAACCGGATAGGCCATTCTTGCCGGGAGCGTGGAAAAGATCTCATGTGGCCAGGCGGAAGCTGCCGAAAGAAAGGCATCTCCAAGCAGCATGGTCTCGTTATGCCGCTCTTTCGAGCCGGCCAGCGCCTCGGCAAGTTCTGCAACGGCCGCAAGCCGCTTTGTATCCGAACCCGCCCGATGCGCCTCGACCAGCAGGACTGCGTCATTCCACACCGCACCATTCTGGATAAGCGCTGAGATCCAGTCTCTCAATCCTATGCTATCGCACACAAGATCGTCATGGACAGCGCGCTCGAGACCGCTGGAATAGGCGAACGATCCCACCGGAAACGCGGGCGACAGCCAGGCCATCAGCCGCAGGAGCGCCTGCAGATCGCGATTATCCGTAACCGCCGTATCGGTCATCGCGGTTCAATCATGCGAATGGTTGTGATGATCGTGCCCGTGATCATGATGGTGGTCCTGGCCATGCGTATGGCCGCCATGAGAGTGATAGGCGCCGCGCGCAGGCTGGAAAGGCTCGCTGACTTCGGTCACCGTCGCACCCAGCCCTTCGAGCATCGAACGGATCACATGATCGCGCAGGATCAGGATACGCTCTTCCTCGATCTGAGCGGAAAGATGCCGATTGCCCAGATGCCAGGCAAGCTCGATCAGATGCCGGCGGTCACGCGGGCGGATTTCGAAAAGCTTTTCGTCCGCCGCAACGATCTCGATCAGCTCGCCATCCTCGCGCACCAGCAGATCGCCGCTGGCAAACAGCACCGGCTCCTTCAAATCGAGCATGACCATCTCGCCATTTTCGAGGTGCAGCAGCTTGCGGCGCAGGTGGCGCAGATCGTGCGGCAGGACGACGCGATCGATCGGATTGGAGGAAGGGGTGCCGACCGGCAGATAGGAGGTGACGCGTAGCATGGCTGTTCCAGATGAATACTTTGTCGGACCATGCAAAATAGTCGCCTTCCGCGCAAGCATCAATGACGCGCCGGAGCCTTACATCCGTTGTACATAGCGTTGCAGTTCCCTGACATCCGCCGTCGCTTCCCGTTCCTGCTCCGTGGCGCAGCGATGCCAAACCTGCGAAAGCCGCTCGCACTCGTGCATGACGCGGTTGCGGCCAAGCGTCTTGGCAAGATAGAGCGCCTTGTCGGCTGCTGCATAGACGCCTTCCGCCTTGCGGTCGCTGCCTAGGTCGGCAACTCCGGCGGAGATGGTGATCTTCACTGAACCGCCTTCGACGAGGACCGGACATTCGGCAATCCGCTCCTTGATTTCCTCGATACGAGCAATGCGTTCGGCCGTATCGCCACCGTGAATGATGGCGCCGAATTCCTCGCCGCCAAGCCGGGCGATCACGTCTTCTCCAGTGAAGGCGTTGGAAAACATCTGCGAGACGGCGACGATTACAGCGTCGCCGGATGCGTGCCCAAAGCGATCGTTGATCGTCTTGAAGCGGTCGAGATCGAAGATTGCCAGCGACGCGCCCTCGCCCGCCCGATTCAGCGCTTCGGTGAAAGCACGACGATTGAGCAGGCCGGACAGCATATCGGTCCGGCTCAGCCGCTCGAACTCGGCGTGGGAGACTGCAAGCTTGTGGATGGAAAAGCCCGTCAGTACCGCCAGCACACCGGAAACCGTCCCCCCGATGATCCATGCCATCAGGACCCCGAAGCACATCGCCTCCAGAATCGGCACCGGCAGAAGATTGCACCAGTCCAGCACGAACAGCATCGTGATGATGATCGCAAGCGACATGATGACGGCGGCAAAACTCATCTTAAGCGCGAAAATAAAAATCGCACGCCGTTGCTGAAAGTTACCGAGCTCGGCCTGCAGCGAAATCCATTGTTTCATGCGATTCACCTTCCTCAGCCTACCGTTTCGATCATGTGAGATAGGGGTGAAGGAGCTTCCAGCACTTTAACGCAATCATTAAAATGCGATGCGTTTCCCAAGTTGTGAACAGCCGGGACCCGCTATTTGCAAAATCTGCTTTCCATATGGAATTGCGTCGAAGCAAAAGGACAGAATCTTTTCGCGCTTCGAAGAAAAGCGAAGGGTTTCGATGCTGCATCAGTGCGCAATATGGGAAAAGCCTCGGACGGCCGAGGCTTTGAAGCCTGCTGGTGACTGACGGCAGAAATAAGCTCAGAAGAGGAAATAGCGCTGTGCCATCGGCAGCACCGTCGCCGGTTCGCAGGTCAGAAGCTCTCCATCGGCACGCACTTCGTAGGTTTCCGGGTCCACCTCGATGTGTGGCGTCAGGCTGTTGTGGATCATCGACGCCTTGGAGATGCCGCCGCGCGTGTTCCTGACGGGCAGCAGCGTCTTGGCGACCCCGAGTTTGCCGGCAAGTCCGGCATCGAATGCAGCCTGGGAAACGAACGTCACGGAGGAATTCGTCCGGTTCTTTCCGAAGGCGCCGAACATCGGCCGGTAATGCATCGGCTGCGGCGTCGGGATCGACGCATTCGGGTCACCCATGGGCGCTGCCGCGATGGAGCCGCCAAGCAGAACCATCTCCGGCTTCACGCCGAAAAATGCCGGATTCCAGAGAACCAGATCGGCGCGCTTGCCGACCTCGATCGAGCCGATCTCATGGCTGACGCCGTGCGCAATCGCCGGATTGATCGTGTATTTGGCAATATAGCGCTTCACGCGGAAATTGTCGTTGTCGCCGATTTCCTGGGCCAGGCGGCCACGCTGGCGCTTCATTTTGTCGGCGGTCTGCCAGGTACGGATCGCCACTTCGCCGACACGGCCCATGGCCTGGCTGTCGGATGAAATGATCGAGAAGGCGCCGATGTCGTGGAGAATATCCTCGGCCGCAATCGTTTCCTTGCGGATACGGCTTTCAGCGAAGGCGATATCCTCGGGAATCGAAGGCGATAGATGATGGCAGACCATCAGCATGTCGAGATGTTCGGCGATCGTATTAACCGTATAGGGCCGCGTGGGATTGGTCGAAGACGGAATGACATTCGACTGACCGCAGATCTTGATGATGTCGGGCGCGTGCCCACCGCCTGCACCTTCCGTGTGAAACGCGTGGATCGTGCGACCCTTGATGGCACCGATCGTATCCTCCACGAAGCCGCTTTCATTCAACGTATCCGTGTGGATCATCACCTGAATGTCGTATTCGTCGGCAACGCTGAGGCAGCAGTCGATCGCCGCCGGTGTGGTGCCCCAATCCTCATGCAGCTTGAGCGCACAGGCACCGCCGAGCACCATCTCTTCCAGGGCGGCCGGCAAGGACGCATTGCCCTTGCCGGAAAGGCCGATATTCATGGGAAAGGCATCGAAGGATTCGATCATGCGCGCCAGATGCCAAGGTCCCGGCGTGCAGGTCGTTGCCAGCGTCCCATGCGCCGGCCCAGTGCCGCCGCCAAGCATGGTGGTGATACCGGACATCAGGGCTTCTTCGATCTGCTGCGGGCAGATGAAATGGATGTGGCTGTCCATGCCGCCGGCGGTCACGATCTTGCCTTCGCCTGCGATCGCCTCCGTGCCAGGCCCGACGATGATATTGATATTGGGCTGCATATCCGGATTGCCGGCCTTGCCGATGGCGACGATGCGGCCGTCCTTCAGGCCGATATCCGCTTTGACGATCCCCCAGTGATCGAGGATCAGCGCATTGGTGATGACGGTATCGACCGCTCCGGCAGCCCGCGTCACCTGGCTTTGCCCCATGCCATCGCGAATGACCTTGCCCCCGCCGAACTTCACTTCCTCGCCATAGGCGGTGAAATCCTTCTCCACTTCGATGAACAATTCGGTGTCGGCCAGACGGACCTTATCGCCAACGGTCGGTCCGAACATGTTGGCATAGGCGGCACGGGAAATCTTGTAGGGCATGAATCAGTCTCCTTGGGAGGCAGAGATGAGGTTCGTGTCGGCAAGGCGCCTCAGACGGCCGAGGGACACGTAGGCATCCACCAGCCGCTTCTCGGCGGCAAAGGGATGCTCGTCCCAGCCCGTATGGCTGAAGCCGGTAATGGCGATATCGTCGTCAGGATAGCGGAGCAGCGCATCGGCAATCACGATCATGCCGCTGCTCGGCACCACATAGGAGCCAGGATCGTAGTCCGCCAGCGCCGTATCGACGCTCTCATGCACGGATCGGTCTATCACCACATGCCGCTTGCCGGTCGCCTGGCAAAAAGCGGTGAACTGATCGGTATAGTCATCGCAGAAATCGTCGAGCTCCGGATGCGAGATTGCCAGCGCTGCGCGCATCTCGGCGAATTTGACCGGATCGCGCACGCTCCAGATTTCCGACGCGGCGGCGACGGCACGGCTCTTGCGCCACTCGGCCGAGCCGAGCATGGCCCGCGCCGGGCGGCCAGTATTGCAAACCGCGATGACATCGGTCCGGCTGCCGCCCGCGCCCACGGAACGGCAATCGTTGAAGCGGATCACCAGATCGGCGGCATCGATGACATCGGCTGCACCTGCCGCGATCTCGCCATTGCCGATAATCATTATGCTGCGCCTCAGGCTCACTGATTGTCCTCCGGCCCGTCTGCGAGATCCTTCAATTCCTTGGTCCGGTTCTTGGTCAGGTCCGCCTTGCAGGCGGAAACGAGCATGGGCTCCATGGAGCCGCCCCGCGCCTGGAACCCTTGGGCCTCGCATTCGCCGTCACGATAGTCCACCCAGGCGCGCTGCGCCTTGACGAGTGCCTTTTCGGCCCCCTTCATGTCGGCATCGAGATCCGCGTCGATGGCGACCATCGCGGCGCGTGTCTTCTTGTATTGCGCGTTCAGCGCCTTGTCGGCCGTATCGAAATCGAGTGCGGCACAAATGTTCAAATCCGTCTGCGCCTCCGCCTTGGCACAATCGATCTTCGGCTCATCCGGATTGTTCTGCGCAAAAGCAGGAGCGCAGATCAGGACTGCGGCAAGAGCAGCAGCAGGCGCAAGCAATTTCATCGACATCAAATCCCCCCGAGAAAACTGAGAGCAGTTCCAGCAAAGGTGCGAAGCGATTTTCGCGTCCGGAACTGCGTAAAAACAATAGGATAGAGCATTTCTGCAATTCGAAGAAAAGCGGAAATGCTCTAGAGCTTGCCCATGACCTGCTGACGGAAACCATAGACTTCGCGCTTCCCAGACAGCGGGATCAGCGTCACCGAACGCGTCTGTCCCGGCTCGAAGCGCACGGCGGTTCCAGCGGGAATGTCGAGCCGCATGCCCCTTGCCTTGTCGCGATCGAAGGAAAGCCCGGCATTGGTCTCGGCAAAATGATAGTGGCTTCCGACCTGCACCGGACGGTCGCCGGTATTGGAAACCTCGAGCGTCACGGTCGGCGCTCCGGCATTGAGTTCGATGTCGCCGCTCGCAGCGATGATTTCACCTGGGATCATGGTTCTCTCCTTATGCAGCCCGGACCGGCGCACATCCCTCAGCTTTCAGAACACGCTTGGTCGAAGCAGGATATTTGGCAAGCAAGGCTGCTGGACGGATGGGACGCCGGACGAAATCGCCGCCGCAGTTAGGGCAGACGCCGCCCAATACAGTGTCGGCACAATCGGCGCAGAAGGTACACTCGAACGTGCAGATTATCGCCTGCCTGCTTTCCGGCGGCAAATTCCTGTCGCAGCATTCGCAATTGGGTCTCAGTTCCAGCATGGCAGCCTCAACGGATCGGTTCATGGACGGTGACGAGCTTGGTGCCGTCAGGGAATGTCGCCTCGACCTGAACGTCATGGATCATCTCGGCAATGCCTTCCATCACCTGCTCGCGGGTGATGACATGGGCGCCGGCCTCCATCAGCTCGGCGACGGGGCGGCCGTCGCGCGCGCCTTCGACCACGAAATCCGTGATCAGCGCGATGGCTTCAGGATGATTGAGCTTGACGCCCCGCTCCAGCCGCCGCCGCGCCACCATCGCCGCCATGGAAATCAGCAGCTTGTCTTTTTCTCTCGGAGTGAGGTTCATCGCCTACCTATGTGATTGCTGTTTGCCCAATTTACAGGTTCCAGACTTTCGGCACTGGCGCTCCATTGCGCAAGGCGGAAATGATCGGGATTAGAATTTTTCTGAGCACGAAGCCATCGGCAGCGGCGAGCCGTACGACGAGCTTCTCGCCCCAGTGACTGGCGCCTCCCATATGCGTTTCGAGGAGAGGCCTGATGCGGCCGAGATAGGCCTCGGCCAATGGACCGACGTAGAGCAGGGTCGCGAAGGCAACCTGCCCGCTGAGGACAGCCGCTTTGCCCGTCAATGCAGCCACATCGCCATCCAGTCGCAGCTCCTCGGCATGAACAAGCCGCCCGCCGCGGCGGATGCGCCAGCGATCACGGAACAATCCCCGCGCCATGGTTTCACCCATGGCTTTCCGCCCGAGCAGGATCGCTTCGACGGCAAGGAATTCGGCCGTATCGTCAAGTTCCACATTCAACGCACGCGAAAGCGAGGCGCGATCGAAGAGGATGGTCTCCTGCGGCAGCCAATCGACCCGAGCACCGCTCCCGACCTTGATCGAGGTTTCAACCTCGGCCGTGCCGGCCGAAGCCTTGTAGATTTTTTCACAGGCCTGCGTCGTCACATCGATGCGCGTGCCCGGTCCGGCCACGACGCTCCAATCCATCCGGTCGCCGCCCGTCAGGCCGCCTGCCGTGTTGATGATGACCGCTTCCATGGAATGATCGAAGGTTTCCGGCAGCCTGATCTTGGCCGCCCCCTCCTGAAAGAGCTCGGCAAGACGCGTGCGGCCGCCAAGCGCCTTGGCCGCAAGATGGCCGCGACCACGCGCCCTCTGCGGTCTTGTGCCTGCCGCCGTCATCGCCATCTGCCTCTCCACACACCACATCATTCCGAAGCCTCCTGCATAACTCCTTAAATCGGCATCGATTTAAGGGTAAAGTTATCCAGCAGATTAAAAGTGCTACAGCGACCTTTGTGCGTCACAAATGACGCGCGGCGCTGTAGCCATTGAAACCCGGCAAGGAATAAAGGCAAGCAATTTCTATGCCTTATGCAATGCAGCTCGATATTGGCCCATCGCCGACCGTATCAGCCGCATTTTCCGTCAAACGCCGAAAAGAAAGGCAACGACCTCAAACCGTCAGGTGCCTGTGGGCCTCCGGTGTGTCCAGTGTCTCTGCCAGCCCCTCGTGCACGATCTCGCCGCGATCCATGATGTAGACGTAGTCGGCAAGTTCGCGGCAGAAATCGAGATATTGCTCGACCAGCAGGATCGCCATGCCGGTGGAATCCCTGAGATAGCGGATTGCCCGGCCGATATCCTTGATGATCGACGGCTGGATGCCCTCGGTCGGCTCGTCCAGGACCAGTATCTTCGGCCTGGTTACCATCGCCCGCCCAATCGCCAGCTGCTGCTGCTGGCCGCCCGAGAGATCGCCGCCGCGGCGCGACAGCATCGATTTCAGCACCGGAAACAGACTGTAGATGTCATCAGGAATAGTGCGGTCGCGGCGCGAAAGCGGAGCGTAACCGGTTTCGAGATTCTCCTTCACGGTCAGGAGCGGAAAGATCTCGCGCCCCTGCGGCACGTAGCCGATGCCCCGTTTGGCGCGTGCGAACGGCGCCATGCCGTTCAGCATCACGCCGTTGAAGGCAATCGTACCCGCCGACAACGCATGCTGTCCCGTGACAGCGCGCAGGAGCGAGCTTTTGCCGACGCCATTGCGCCCGAGGACACAGGTGATCTTGCCCATCTCCGCCTTGATGGAGATCCCCCGCAGCGCCTGGGCGGCGCCGTAATGCAGGTTTGCGTTTTCGACTGTCAGCATGGCTTCATCTTCTTTCTGTTCCCTCAAGCCCCCTCACCCTAACCCTCTCCCCGAGGGGAGTGGGGATGACCTTTGTATCCTCGCCTGAGCAGCGACTGGAGGCTTGCTGGCACTCGTTTCTCCTTCTCCCCTCGGGGAGAAGGTGGCCGACAGGCCAGATGAGGGGGGACTCTTCCCACCCACGAAGGCCTACTACCGCCCCAGATAATTCTCGATCACCTTTGGATCGCTGCTGACGAAATCGATCGAGCCCTCCGCCAGAACCGATCCCTCCGCCAGGCATGTCACCTTAACGCCGAGATCGCGGATGAAACCCATATCGTGCTCGACCACGACGACCGAACGCGTCTTCGCAATCTCCTTCAACAGCACCGCCGTTTCCGCCGTCTCCGCATCCGTCATGCCCGCCACCGGCTCATCGACCAAGAGTAGCTTCGGTTCCTGCGCGAGCAACATCCCGATCTCAAGCCACTGCTTCTGACCATGGGAAAGATTGGCCGCCAGTTCTTCCCGCCGATGCGACAACCGCACCGTCTCGAGGATTTCCTTGATGCGATCGCGATCGATTGGCGTCAGGCGATAGAAGAGCGTCGAAAAGACACCGCGGCTGCGGTTGAGCGCCAATTCGAGATTGTCCCAGACGGTGTGGCTTTCGAAGACGGTCGGCTTCTGGAATTTCCGGCCGATGCCGAGCTGGGCGATGTCAGCCTCGTCCTTCTTGGTCAGATCGATCTGGCCATTGAAGAATACCTCTCCCTCGTCGGGTCGGGTCTTGCCGGTGATGATGTCCATCATCGTCGTCTTGCCCGCGCCATTCGGGCCGATGATGGCGCGAAGCTCGCCCGGCTCGATAACGATCGACAGCGAATTCAAAGCCTTGAAGCCATCGAAGGATACCGAGACATTGTTGAGATAAAGCATGCTGTTGGGTTTGATGTCGGGGATCATGGTCCTACTCCGCGGCCTGTACCGACTGCTGATCGTCATCCTTCGCAGCCTCCGCCGGCGGCTTTGCAGGCACGCGCTTTTTGCCAAAGTATTGTGCGATGGTGCCGACGATGCCCTTCGGCAGGAACAGCGTCACCGCAACAAACAGACCGCCAAGCGCAAACAGCCAGAAATCGGGAAACAGGCCGGTGAACATGGTCTTGCCGCCATTGACCAGGATGGCGCCGATGATCGGCCCGATCAGGGTGGCGCGGCCGCCAACGGCTGTCCAGATGACGACTTCGATCGAATTGGCGGGCGCGAATTCTCCTGGATTGATGATGCCGATCTGCGGCACGTAGAGCGCGCCGGCAATGCCCGCCATCATGGCCGATACGACGAAGACGAACAGCTTCATATGCTCGACGCGATAGCCGAGAAAGCGCGTGCGGCTTTCGGCATCGCGCACGCCCACAAGCACCTTGCCGAACTTCGAACGGACAATGGCCGAGGATAGCATCAGCGCCAGCGCCAGGAATACCGCCGTCGTGGCAAAGAGCACGGCACGCGTGCCATCGGCCTGGATGTTGAAGCCGAGAATGTCCTTGAAGTCCGTCAGGCCGTTATTGCCGCCGAAACCCATGTCGTTGCGGAAGAAGGCAAGCAGCAGCGCATAGGTCATGGCCTGCGTGATGATCGACAGATAGACGCCGTTGACGCGCGAGCGAAAGGCAAACCAGCCGAAAACGAAGGCCAGCAGGCCGGGTGCCGCGAGCACCATGAGCATGGCGAACCAGAACTGATCGAAGCCATACCAGAACCACGGCAGCTCCTTCCAGTTCAGGAAGACCATGAAATCGGGCAGGATCGGATTGCCGTAGGTGCCGCGCGAGCCGATCTGCCGCATCAGATACATGCCCATGGCATAGCCGCCGAGCGCGAAGAAGGCTCCGTGGCCGAGCGAAAGAATGCCGCAATAGCCCCAAACGAGATCGAGCGCCAGGGCGAGCAGGGCATAGGTCAGATACTTGCCGAACAGCGACATGAGATAGGTGGGTACATGCAATGCGCTCGTTTCCGGCAAGGCCAGATTGGCGAGCGGCACCAGCACCGCGACGGCAAGAAGGAGCGCGATGGCGATGCTGATCCGGCGGTCGAGCGCGCGGAGGATAAAGGCCGTGATCATGCTTCCACCGCCCTTCCCTTGAGCGCGAAGAGGCCGCGCGGACGTTTCTGGATGAAGAGGATAATGAGGACGAGAACGAGGATCTTGCCGAGCACTGCCCCCGCATAGGGTTCGAGGAACTTGTTGAGAATGCCGAGCGAGAAGGCGCCGACCAGCGTCCCCCAGAGATTGCCGACGCCGCCGAACACCACGACCATGAAGCTGTCGATGATGTAGCTCTGGCCAAGGTTCGGCGAGACGTTATCGATCTGCGAGAGCGCGACGCCTGCCATCCCGGCGATGCCGGACCCGAGCGCGAAAGTAAAAGCATCGACCCAGGACGTGCGGATCCCCATCGAGGAGGCCATGCGCCGGTTCTGCGTCACCGCGCGCATCTGCAGGCCGAAGGCCGAGCGCTTCAAAAGAAGCAGGAGCGCGACAAACACGCCGAGCGCAAAGACGATGATCCAGAGGCGGTTCCAGGTGATCGAGAGATAGCCGAAATCGAAGGAACCCGACATCCATGAGGGATTGCCGACCTCCTGATTGGTCGGCCCGAAGATCGAACGCACCGCCTGCTGCAGGATCAATGAAATGCCCCAGGTGGCGAGCAGCGTCTCCAGCGGCCTGCCATAAAGAAAGCGGATGACGCCGCGCTCGATGACGAGGCCGACGGCCCCGGTGACGATGAAGGCGACCGGCAGGGCGATCGCCAGCGACCAGTCGAACAGTTCGGGATAGGATGTGCGGATGATACTTTGAACGACGAAAGTAGAATAGGCGCCGAGCATCACCATCTCGCCATGCGCCATATTGATGATGCCCATGACGCCGAAGGTAATCGCAAGGCCGATGGCGGCCAGCAGCAGTACGGAGCCGAGCGACAGGCCGTACCACACGTTCTGCACCGCATCCCAGATCTTCAACCGCTCCTGTATGCCGGCGACGGCGGCAGCGACCTCGGGCTTCAGGCTATCATCAACGGAAACCGAGGAGAGAATGCCGATGGCATCGCGGCCGCCTTCGACCTTGATCGTTTCGATCGCTGCCTTCTTGTCTTCCATCGGGCGATCCGAGCCAAGTATGGCAACGGCTCTCGCGCGCTCGAGCACGCCCCGGACCTCTCCGTCCTTCTCGCTCTGCAGCGCCGTCTCGACGGCTTCGAGCGAATCCGCACTCGGCGCCTTCAAAATGGATTGCGCCGCCGAGAGCCGCGTCGCGCGATCCGGGCTCATCAGCGTCAGACCGCCGAGAGCCGCGCGAACCGCACGGCGCAGATTGTTGTTGATCTTGATCTTGCCGAGATTGTCCTTGGCTTCCTGACCGGCCGCCTGCCCGGTCAAGGGGTCCACCAGATCCATCATGTCGCCGGAGGATTTGGCGATAAAGACCTGATTGTCGGATTTTCTCATATAGAGATCGCCGTCGGAAAAGGCCTGCAATGCAGGCACCACCTTCGGATCGCCCGTCTTGGCAAGGGCTTGAACGATATCGCCGGCCTTCTGGAAATTGGCTTGGCCGAGGGAATTGATCAGGCCGTGGGCGTCCTCCTGGGCACGCAGGCTCGTCGCGGTCAACGCCAGCACCAGACAGAAGCCGGCGACCAGCGCCAAGGCCATGCGGTAAACGAATTTGTCGAACATTGCGTAGTCCCCTCGAGCTGCCGCGGGCAGACAAGCCTGCCCGCGGCGGTCTTACGTCGGCAGATATCAGGAACCCTTGCCGCCGCACTTGCCGGTGGTGACGTTGAAGTTGCCGCAGTTCATCGGCATGCGCCAATCCGAGATCAGGTCCTTACTGTCGGGCAGGTAATCGGACCATTCCTTGCCGACCACGGCAGGGGTTTGCGAAACGACATCGAACTGGCCGTTTTCCTGCACTTCGCCGATGAGGACCGGCTTGGTGATGTAATGGTTCGGCATCATGGTAGCGGTGCCGCCGGTGAGGTTCGGAACGGAAACGCCGACGAGCGCGTCGATGACCTTGTCCGGATCGGTCGTGCCGGCCTTCTCGACGGCCTTCACCCACATGTTGAAGCCGATATAGGCGGCTTCCATCGGGTCGTTGGTGACGCGCTTGTCGTTCTTGGTGTAGGCGTGCCATTCCTTGATGAAAGCAGCATTGGCGGGCGTGTCGACGGACTGGAAGTAGTTCCAGGCAGCGAGATGTCCGACAAGCGGCTTGGTATCGACGCCGGCCAGCTCTTCTTCACCGACCGAGAAGGCGACGACCGGAATATCCTCGGCCTTGACGCCCTGGTTGCCCAGTTCCTTGTAGAAGGGAACATTGGCATCGCCATTGATTGTGGAGACGACCGCAGTCTTCTTGCCGGCCGCGCCGAAGGCCTTGATCTTGGAGACTTCCGTCTGCCAGTCGGAGAAGCCGAAGGGTGTGTAGTTGACGATGATGTCTTCGTCCTTGACACCCTTGGACTTCAGATAGGCCTCGAGGATCTTGTTGGTCGTGCGCGGATAGACATAGTCCGTGCCTTCGAGCACCCAGCGCTGCACGCCTTCATTCTTCATCAGATAATCGACGGCCGGAATTGCCTGCTGGTTCGGAGCGGCTCCCGTATAGAAGACGTTGCGCTCCGACTCTTCGCCTTCGAACTGCACCGGATAGAACAGGATCGAATTCAGTTCCTTGAAGACGGGCAGCACCGACTTGCGCGACACCGAGGTCCAGCAGCCGAAGACGGCGGAGACCTTGTCCTTCTGGATCAGTTCGCGGGCCTTTTCGGCAAAGAGCGGCCAGTTGGAGGCCGGGTCGACGACGACGGGCTCGAGCTTCTTGCCGAGGACGCCGCCCTTTTTGTTCTGCTCGTCAATGAGCATCAGCATGGCGTCCTTTAGCGTCGTTTCCGAGATCGCCATGGTGCCGGAAAGCGAATGCAGGACGCCGACCTTGATGGTGTCGTCGGCGGCAAACGCGCCGTGGAATGCGGTGGTTGACATGATGGCGCCAAGCAGCGCGCCGGAGACGAGAGTCTTGAATTTCATCCGTGGTTCCCCTCTTTTGTCTGCCGCAACGGCCGGTAAACAAGGATTAACCGTTGCCTTCGGCGACTATCTGGCAGCCCCTGGGGAAACCACATACGTAAAACGACGTAGGAGGCGGGGCGAAATGTGCAGCTTTGGGCACCCTCATGCCCTTAAGCACCGTACCGATCCGTGTTACGACATTTCCGGACCGCCGAAGTGACTGTGGCGGGACTGCTGAAGGGTAAGCATGGCGGCGCGGCAACGCATCATTCCGGTAAGGCGCGAATATAATCGCTGGGTCGCGAACCAGACGCTGGAAGACTACGCCCTGCGTTTCACCGCCAAGAGCGCCCGGCAATTTTCATCGCAACGCATCTCGCAGACCGCGATCGGCGCTATTTCCTTCCTGGCGCTGGAGGCGATCGGCGGCACGATCACGCTTTCCTACGGCACGACCAACGCATTCTACGCCATCATCGTCGCCAGCCTCGTCATGCTGGCCGTGGGCCTGCCGATCAGCCGATATGCCATCCGCCATGGCGTCGATATCGATCTGCTGACACGGGGCGCGAGCTTCGGCTATATCGGCTCGACCGTCACCTCGCTGATCTATGCCAGCTTCACCTTCATGCTCTTTGCGATCGAAGCCTCGATCATGTCCGGCGCGCTGGAGCTGACGCTCGGCATACCCGTTTGGATCGGCTACATCATCAGTGCCGTGATGGTGATCCCGCTCGTGACGCACGGTGTGCGCCTCATCAGCCGGTTCCAGTTGCTGACGCAACCCTTCTGGATCGTTCTCAACATCCTCCCTTTCGCCTTTATCGCCTTTGCAGATTGGGGAAAATTCGATCTCTGGCGGGCTTTCGCCGGTATCCATCATCCTGCAAGCGCGCCGGGCACAGCCGCCCCTTTCGATCTGGTAGAATTCGGCGCGGCTTCGGCCGTCATCCTGGCGCTGATGTCGCAGATCGGCGAACAGGCCGACTTCCTGCGCTTCCTGCCGCCGGACGGCCACCGCAAATGGCGCCATCGCCTGGCCATCTTCCTGGCCGGGCCGGGATGGGTCATCATCGGCGCGCCGAAGCTGCTCGCCGGCTCATTTCTCGTCGTTCTGACGCTGACCTCAGGCGTGCCTGTAGGTCGCGCCGCCGATCCCGCACAGATGTATCTGACCGCCTTCGGCTATATGATCCCCTGGCACAATGCCGCGCTGCTTTTGATGGCTGCCTTCGTGATGATCTCGCAACTGAAGATCAACGTCATGAACGCCTATGCCGGCTCGCTCGCCTGGTCGAACTTCTTTTCGCGGCTGACACACAGTCACCCGGGCCGCGTCATCTGGCTGGTCTTCAATGTCACCATCGCGCTTTTGTTGATGGAACTCGGCATCTATCGGCTGCTGGAGGAGACGCTCGGCATCTTCTCGATCATCGCCATGGCTTGGCTCTGCACCGTTTCCGCCGATCTTTTCATCAACAAGCCGCTGCGGCTTGCCCCTCCCGGCATCGAATTCAAGCGCGCGCATCTCTACGACATCAATCCGGTTGGCCTTGGTGCCATGGCGCTTTCGGCAACCATCGCTCTCATCGCGCATTTCGGCGTCTTCGGCTCGATTGCCGCATCGCTTGCACCCTATGTCACCCTGATCGTGGCATTCATCGCCTCGCCCGCCATCGCCTGGGCCACAAAGGGCAAATATTATCTCGCCCGCAAGCCACGGCAGAGCTGGAAGAACCTGACGACCATTACCTGCTCCGTTTGCGAACATCCGTTCGAGCCGGAGGACATGGCCTGGTGCCCAGCCTATGCCGCGCCGATCTGCTCGCTCTGCTGTTCGCTCGACAGCCGCTGCCACGACATGTGCAAGCCGAAGGCTCGGCTCAATACGCAGGTCGCCACCGTCGCAAAGACCCTGCTTCCTGAGAGTATCGTTGCCAAACTTGCAACGCGCCTCGGCCGCTACGGCATTGCCGTTGCCTTGGCGCTGACCGCCATGGGTGCGATCCTGGCGATGATCGCGCATCAGGTCGGCGCCGCCTCGCCCGAGACCGCATCGGTGGTCGACCGCACCATCCTGATCGTCTTCTTCGTCTTTGCTGTGATCGCCGGCGTCGCCTGCTGGTTCTATGTGCTTGCCCATGACAGCCGTGTGGTCGCCGAGGAGGAATCCTCGCGCCAGAACACGCTGCTCCTGAAGGAGATCGCCGCCCACAAGAAGACGGACGCCGCCCTGCAGGGTGCCAAGGAGGCGGCAGAGGCGGCAAACCGCGCCAAGAGCCGCTATGTCGTGGGCCTCAGCCACGAATTGCGCACGCCGCTCAATGCCGTGCTCGGCTATGCGCAGATATTGGAACGCGACGAGACCATTCCGGCACCCCGGCAATCCTCCCTGAAGGTGATCCGCCGCAGCGCCGAGCATCTTTCCGGCCTGATCGACGGGCTTCTCGATATTTCCAAGATCGAGGCCGGCCGCCTGCAGGTCTATTCCAACGAGATCAACATCCAGGATTTCCTCGACCAGATCGTCGACATGTTCCACCCCCAGGCACAAGCCAAGGGCCTGACTTTCATCCATGAGCGTGCCGCCGCCCTACCCGACTATGTCCGCACCGACGAGAAGCGGCTGCGTCAGATCCTCGTCAACCTGCTTTCCAACGCCATCAAGTTCACCGATGCGGGCACCGTTCGCTTCGAGGTGGGTTACAGAAACCAGGTCGCGACTTTCACCGTTGCAGACACCGGCCGCGGCATCGCGGCAAAGGACATCACCCGCATCTATGAGCCTTTCCAGCGCGGCGAAGCCGATAGCATCAGACCGATGCCGGGCCTCGGCCTCGGCCTCACCATCACGCAGCTGCTGACCAATACGCTCGGTGGCGAGATTTCGGTCACCAGCGAGAAAGACGTGGGCTCGACCTTCAAGGTACGCCTGATGCTGTCGGCCGTAATCCGGCCTATGAAACCGCCGGCGCAGGAACAGCGTATCGTCGGCTACGAAGACCCACGCCGCACCATCGTCGTCGTCGACGACAATGAAGATCATCGCGAGCTGATGCGCGAAATCCTGTCGCCGCTCGATTTCATCGTCCTGACCGCCGCCGGCGGTCCCGATTGCCTGACGCTGATCGAAGGCATCAAGCCGAATCTTTTCCTGGTCGATATTTCCATGCCCGGCATGAATGGCTGGCAACTCGTCTCGCGGCTCAGGGAAAATGGCCAGACGGCGCCGATCGTCATGCTGTCCGCCAATATCGGCGACGCTGCGGCCGCGACCGACAGCGACGACAGCCACAGCGACGCCATCGCCAAGCCGGTCGACATCCGTCAGCTTCGCGACAAGCTCGCCCTGCATCTCGGGCTGAAATGGATTTACGCCGATGCGTCCGCGCCGGTTGCGCCAAAACCGCCCCCACCGTTGAAAAGCCCGGGGATAGAGCATATCCGCGAACTGATCCGGCTCGGCGAGATCGGCTATGTCAGGGGCATGGAGGCAAAGCTTGCCGATCTTGCCAAGCTCGACGAGAACAAGCCCTTCACCGACGCCTTGCGTACCCATGTGCAGGCATTCGATCTCGACGGCTTCCTGAACGTGCTGCACGCCTTCGATACTGAAAAGGTTGAATAGATTGGCTGAGCTTACCCATCCCCGCGACATAGTCTTGCTGGTGGACGATTCGCCCGAGGCGCTCGGCTTCCTCACCGACGCGCTCGAGCAGTCCGGCTTCTCGGTTCTGATCGCCACGTCCGGATCGGCGGCTTTGAACATCGTCGAGCGCATTACGCCGGATCTCATCCTGCTCGATGCCGTCATGCCGTCCATGGACGGGTTTGAGACCTGCCGCCGGCTGAAGGCCAATGCCGGCATCGCCCAGATTCCGGTCGTCTTCATGACCGGGCTTACCGAAACCGAGCATGTGGTGCATGCGCTTGAGTCCGGCGGCGTCGATTACCTCACCAAGCCGATCAATGTCGATGAACTGCGCGCCCGCATCCGCGTCCACTTGCGCAATGCCCGCTCCGCCCAGAGCGCGAGAGTGGCGCTCGATGCTGCGGGCCGTCATCTCCTTGCGGTCAAGGGCGATGGCGCCATCCGTTGGTCGACACCCCAGGCAACCCGTCTCATCAACGCCGCCACCGGCAGCGACGACGGCCTTGATCTCGCCTCGAAACACATTGCCGCCTTCATGCTGGAACGTGAACGGCTCGGCCCCGCTCGCGACAATCTTCTTTCCATGAATAATGGCGGTCAGGCAGCGCTGCAGTTCACCTTTCTCGGCGCCATCGGAGCCGACGAATATCTCTTTCGCCTGACGGCCACCAGTCAGCGCGCCGACGACGGCGTTCTGCGTCAGCATTTCTCTCTGACGCAGCGCGAATCCGAGGTGTTGCTATGGCTCGCCAAGGGCAAATCCAACCGCGACATCGGCGAGATCCTCGGCCTGTCCGCCCGCACCGTGAACAAGCACCTGGAGCAGATCTACGTGAAACTGGGCGTTGAAAATCGGGCTTCCGCCGCCGTCAAGGCAGCGCATGTTCTGCACGAGGTATAGTGGCGAGCCATTCTTCTCCCAGCGTTGCGGGTCGAAGGATTCTAGGCAACCCGATCCGGCGGCGCTTGTCCGGCAAAGAAGGCAATGACGTTGTCGGCCACTTTCATGCCCATGGCGGTGCGCGTCTCTTCCGTGGCGCTGCCGAGATGCGGCAGGAGCACGACATTGTCCATCGCCCGCAACCGCTCGGGAATATTGGGTTCCGCCTCATAGACGTCGAGGCCGGCGCCGCGGATCTTTCCCTGCTCCAGCGCCGAGATCAGCGCCGCCTCATCGACAACATCGCCCCTCGCCGTGTTGATCAGGAAGGCGCCGGGCTTCATGGCCGCGAAACGGGCTGCATTCATCAGATGGCGGTTCCCGGCGCCACCAGGGCAGTGCAAGGAGACGAAGTCAGAGATTTCGAGAACGTCCTCTATCCTCTGCAACTGCACGGCGCCATAGCGCGCGGCTTCCATCGGATCGATAGCCGAGCGATTGTGGAAAACGACGTCCATGCCGAAACCGAAATGACAGCGCTGCGCGAATGCGCGGCCGATACGGCCGAAGCCGATGATGCCGACGGTCTTGCCGGTGACTTTGGTGCCGACGAGATGCGTCGGCCGCCAGCCGCTCCACGCGCCGGCCCTTAGCTCGCGCTCCCCCTCGCCGCTGCGGCGCGCGGCGGAAAGAAGGAGCAGCATGGCGAGGTCGGCCGTGCAGTCGGTCAAAACGCCCGGCGTGTTGGTGACGACCACGCCCTTTTCCCTGGCAGCCGCGATGTCGATGTGATTGAAGCCGACGCCGAAATTGCCGAGAATCTTCGTTCGGATCGTTTGGCCCTCGAAAAGCGCGGCCGGAAGCTTGTCGGAGACGGTCGGCAGAACCGCGTCATAGATGTGCAGCGCCTCGCGCAGCTGACCCACGTCGAGGGCCGTGTCATCCTTGTTCAGCGTGGTGTCGAAACGCTCCGAAAGCACTATCTCGACCGCCGCCGGCCAGCGCCGGGTAACGAGAATACGGGGTTTGCTCATGCTGTCATTCTCCTGCCGATACACTGCTGGCGATACAGGGGCAGACTTAAAGCAGCTCCGGCAGGAAAGAAATGGCGAACCGCTTTCGCGGACATGAAAATGGCCCGAACGGAAAAGCCCGGCCAACGGCCGGGCTCCTCAGATCGCATGCCTGCCGAAAGTCGGCATCTCTCTCAGATTACTTCGAGATTTCAGCGTAGTTGTACTTGCCGTCGGAACCCTTGGACCACTTGTACATGACGTAGTCCGGACGGGTAATGTCGCCCTTGGCGTTGAAGCCGAGGTCGCCGATAGCGGTCTTGAACGGACCCTTTGCCTTGATTGCGTCGGCAACGGCCATCGGATCGTTGGAACCGGCAGCCTTGGCGGCGGCGGCGATGACCTGCAGAGCCGAGTAGGAGTAGAGCGTGTAGCCTTCCGGCTCGTAGCCGGCAGCGCGGAACTTGGCAACGAGATCGGCGGAAGCCGGGTTCTTGCGCGGGTCCGGAGCGAAGGTCATCAGCGTGCCGTCGACGGCGTCGCCGGCGATGGAGGCCAGCTCGTTCGAGACGATACCGTCACCCGACATGAAGTGAGCCTTCACACCCTGGTCGGCCATCTGGCGCATGATGAGGCCGGCTTCCGTATGCAGGCCGCCGTAATAGACGAAGTCGACGCCAGCCTGCTTCATCTTGGAGATCAGGGCCGAATAGTCCTTGTCGCCGGGGGTGATGCCTTCATAAAGAACTTCCTTCATGCCGTCGGCATTGAGGTTCTTCTTGGTTTCGTCAGCCAAGCCCTGACCATAAGGCGTCTTGTCGTGAACGATGGCAACCTTGGCACCCTTGAAATTGTCGGCGATATACTTGCCGGCGACCTCGCCCTGCTGGTCGTCACGGCCGCAGGTGCGGAAGGTGTTCCACAGGCCGCGTTCGGTGAACTTCGGGTTGGTCGAGGCGGGAGTGATCTGCAGGATGCCGTTTTCAGCGTAGACTTCCGAGGCCGGAATGGAAACGCCGGAGTTGAAGTGACCGACAACGAACTTCACGCCGTCGGCAACGAACTTGTTCGCGACCGAAACGCCCTGCTTGGCATCGGAGACGTCGTCGCCAAGTTCGATCTTGATCTTTTCCCCATTAATGCCGCCGGCCGCGTTGATGTCGGCAGCTGCCTGCTCTGCACCCTTCTGAAGCTGCGAGCCAAACGCAGCGTTCGGGCCGGTCAACGGACCGCCAACGCCAACAATGATGTCTGCCTTGGCAACGCCGCCGAAAGCGATCATCGCCGACAAAGCCACCGCCGACAGAAGATACTTCTTCATATTATTACTCCCAATTTTTGAGCGGGTTCCGTTTGATCTGCCCTGCGCGATACCCACCAATCATCACGCCGGCAACGCTTGCATTCCGAATTCTGGAAGCATGACCCGGCCCGTTCCCGTCTGCTTTTTATGGGCTGGGTGACGCTTGGTTGTACGAGAGACTGTGCCTAGTTTAGGCGCACTGTCAATTCTTCTTCTTCCAGGAAAAGGCTGAGGTCTTTTCATAGAGCCAGTAATAATTGTTCACCATTTGATCGGTACGCCGATACCGGTACCCAGCCGTCGCAAAGATCAGCAGAAGCGCGACGTCGATGATGTAGATGATGACGTCGAACACCGGGCCGTCGAACAGCGCATGGTGCAGAAACTGCAGGCCAAGGCCGATCAGAAAGCTGTATATGACGACAAGCGGATAGGTTTCCCAGCTGGAAGCGACAGCGCGGCCTGCGCGCCACGCGGTCCAGAAACCCAGGATGACGATAACGGCGCGGATGACCATGCGGCCGCCGGTATCGCTGTCGAAGAGAAGTCCCTGCATCTCAAATTCTCCGCGAAACGAAACTCAATGATGTCCGCCTTCGAGATAGGCGGCGCGTACTTCCGGATTGGCGAGCAAGTCCTTGCCCGAACCGCTCATCGTCACCCGGCCGTTGACCATCACATAGGCGCGGTCGGAAAGCTTCAGCGCCGCAAAGGCATTCTGTTCGACGAGGAACACGGTGAGCCCTTGGGTCTGGTTCAGAACCTTGATCGCTTCGAAGATGCCCTTGACGATCAGCGGTGCCAAGCCAAGCGACGGCTCGTCCAGCAGCAGCAGTTTCGGGCGTGCCATCAGTGCACGACCGATCGACAGCATCTGCTGCTCTCCGCCGGAAAGCGTTCCGCCGCGCTGCGACTGGCGCTCCTTCAGGCGCGGGAAGAGCGTGAAGATCTTCTCGACATCCTCATTGAAGTATTTGAGCTTGTCCAGGCTCGCACCCATCTGCAGGTTTTCATAGACGGTCATACGCGGAAAGATGCGCCGCCCCTCCGGCGATTGCGCGATGCGAAGCCTGGCGATCTCGTGCGTCGGCATGCGCGTAATATCCTGACCGTCGAAAGTAACCGAGCCGTTGCGTGCCTGCGGACTGCCGCAGATCGTCATCATCAGCGTCGACTTGCCGGCGCCGTTGGCGCCGATCAGGCTGACGATCTCGCCGCTGTTGACTTCGATGTCGACCCCGGCAAGGGCGCGGATATTGCCGTAATAGGTCTCGACACCCGCGACTTTCAAAAGTGCTTGCCCCGCCATCAATTTTCACCCTCTTGGAGGTGTTCGACTTCGGCAATCACCTCTTCCACTTCCTCATCTTCGACGCCCAGATAGGCGGCGATCACGCGAGGGTCGTTCTTGACCTCATCCGGTGTGCCGTCGGCAATCTTCTGCCCATATTCGAGCACGATGACATGGTCGGAAATTTCCATGACCACGGACATGTCGTGTTCGATCAGAAGGATCGATGTGCCGGTGTCCTTGCGGATGCTGCGAAGGAATTCGTTCAGGACCAGAGATTCGCGAGGGTTCAGACCGGCGGCCGGCTCGTCCAGGCAAAGCAGTTCCGGACCCGTGCACATGGCGCGGGCAATTTCCAGGCGGCGTTGCGCTCCGTAAGGAAGGTCGCCGGCCGGATCGTCAGCCCGATCGATGAGATCGGCCTTTTCGAGCCAGAAGCGTGCAAGCTCGATCGCATTCTTCGCCTCGGACCGGTAGGGGCCGATGCCGAGCAGGCCGAGGATCGTATAGCCGGAGGCACGCATCAGCTTGTTGTGCTGCGCGACCAGCAGATTTTCGAGCACGGTGAGACCCGAAAACAGCCGGATGTTCTGGAAGGTACGCGCCACCTTGGCTTCGCGCGTGATCCGAAAATCCGCAAGCCGCTCCAGGAGGTATTCCTTGCCGTTATTCTGGTTGAGGCTGATCATGCCCATGGTTGGCTTGTAGAAGCCGGTGATGCAGTTGAACACCGTCGTCTTGCCGGCACCGTTCGGCCCGATCAGCGCCGTGATGTCACCACGCTTCGCCTCGAAGGAGAGGTCGTTGATCGCCATCAGGCCGCCGAACTTCATCGACAGGTGATCGACCTTCAGCAGGATGTCGTTAGGGGTTGCGGTCACAGCATTCATCAGCCGTGGCCCTCCTTGGTAAAGCTGCCGGAGACCGCTTTTCGCTCCTTGAGGAAGGCGGTCGGTTCTCGAGTCCCAACAAAGCCGCGCGGCTTGATGATCATGACGACCACCATGGCAAGCCCAAAGATCAGCATGCGGTAGAGTTCCGGAGTGAAGTCTTCACCGAAGAACAATTTGAGGAAACTCATGTTGCGCAGCAATTCGGTACCGCCGATCATGGCGATCGCGGCAATCGCAATACCCTTCAGTGATCCCATGCCGCCGAGAACGACGATGGCGAGGATCACGGCGGATTCGAGGAACACGAAGGATTCCGGCGAGACGAAGCCCTGACGCGCGGCAAAGAAGGAGCCGGCGAAGCCGCCGAACATGGCTCCCGTGGCGAAAGCGGTCAGCTTCGTCGTCACGGTATTGATCCCAAGCGACCGGCAGGCGATTTCATCCTCGCGCAACGCTTCCCACGCACGTCCGATCGGCATGCGCCGCAACCTGATCGTCACATAAGCGGTCAGCATACACAGGGCCAGGATGACGTAGAACAGGAAGATCTTGTACCAGGCCGACGAAATCGGCAGGCCAAGGGTCCGGACGATATTATGCGGATCCTTCATATCGAAGGTATAGATGCCGAACAGCGATGCCTTGGTAATGTTGGAGATGCCGAAACTGCCGTTCGTCACATCAGTCCAGTTGGTCAGCACGATGCGGATGATTTCGCCGAAGGCCAGCGTCACGATCGCCAGATAGTCGCCGCGCAGGCGCAGAACCGGGAAACCGAGGATCATGCCCCAAAGACCGGCGAGAATGCCGGACAGCGGCAGAAGCAGCCAAAAGGACAGGCCGAAATGCAGCGACAACAGAGAATAGGAATAGGCGCCGACCGCGTAGAAGGCGACATAACCCAAATCAAGCAGGCCGGCGAGGCCGACGACGATGTTCAGGCCCCATGCAAGCATCACGTAAATGAGGATCTGGATGCCGAAATTGTCGACATAGGTCAGCGAACCCTGCGGCCCCAGGAACGCCACCGCCGCCAGCGGATAGATGAGCAGCAGCACGAGCGCGATCTTGTTGAAATGTTTGGCGGCGAAGCTTGGTTCACCCTCCACCATGACGACCTTGCCTCTGGCTGCCTTCCGCGCAGCCAGATACGGCTGAACGAAAACCGTCATGACGAAGCGGCCAACAGCGGCAATCGCAACAATGGAGGCCAGCAAACCCCAGCGCTGGACGATGATCAGCTTGTTGTCGATGTTCTGGTCAGTCCTGAGACCGATGTAGAGGACGAACATGCCGAGGGCGATGAGCGCGGTCCAGAAGGCGTCCGTAATCCCTCTCTGGACAAGGCCGGGCGCGGTCTTGCCTGCAACGAAATTTGAATGTGCCATGGCGTTATACCTTTTCGACTTCCGGCCGGCCGAGAATACCCGTCGGCTTGAAGATCAACACGTAGGCCAGGATGCCGTATGTCGCGACATCCTTATACGCGATAGCGAAATTACCCGACCAGAACGACTCGATGAAGCCGATCATCAGACCGCCGAGAACGGCGCCGGGCAGCGAACCGATGCCGCCGAGGACCGCCGCGGTGAAAGCCTTGACGCCCGGTACGAAACCGTCCGTAAAGTTGGCGACCCCATAATACATCAGATACATCGTACCCGCGACCGCAGCGAGTGCCGCACCCATGATGAAGGTGACGGAAATCGTGCGATCGACATTGATGCCGAGCAACGCCGCCATCTTGCGATCCTGCTCGGTGGCACGCTGGGCGCGGCCGAGCGCCGTCTTGTTGACGAGATACCAGAACGCCGCAAGCAGCACCACCGTGACGATGAAGATGATGATCTGCTTCAGCGACACCGAGACGCCGCCGAAATTGAAGACATCGCCAATCAGCGTCGGGATCGGCTTGTTGCGCGGTCCCTGAGCGACCTGGATGAAGTTCGACAGCACGATCGACATGCCGATCGCCGTGATCAGCGGCGCAAGGCGGAACGAACCGCGCAGCGGCCGATAAGCCACGCGCTCGATCACCCAGTTCCAAAGGCTCGTCATCAGCATGGCGATGATGAGCATCACCAGCAGCATGATTGCCACCGGCAGACCGGCGAAGAGCGACACGAGGACCAGATAGGTGATGAGAGCGGCAAAGCCGCCGAGCATGAAAACATCACCGTGGGCAAAATTGATCATGCCGATGATGCCGTAAACCATGGTGTAGCCAATGGCGATCAGGCCGTAGATAGACCCGAGAGTCAGCCCATTTAAGAGCTGCTGGATAAAATAATCCATATGTCATTTCCCCTGGATGCGGCGCAAGCGACCACATCTCTTATTACTTTTTTTGGTGCCTTCGAGAGGCCCGTGACCGCGATTCCATACTGCTTTCGAAGGAAATGTGAAGCCAAAAAGGCAAGAAATTGACAAATTCTTTTCAAATCGCCGTGCGCTGATGCGAATCCGACCAAAAATAATACAAAAGCGGCAGCTTATGGCTCAAATTTAGCCAAAACCGTTTGGCGACATGTCCGCTCTGAAAAGCTTTTGTCAGCCACGGGCTGGCCAAGCCCGCGGCCGTCGCCTGCAGCCCGGCGGCTACGAGCGCATCCGCGCGCCATCCGCATCGAACAGCGGTTCGACCTGAAGCCTTGCCGGTAGAAGCTCGCCGAGCAATTCGATCGCCCAGCCCTGCGTCTCGTCGGCGATTTCCTTCGGCACATAGCCGATGGCGAGCGAAAGGCCGGAAGCATGGGCATAACCGCCCGACGTTACCCAGCCGCAGACCGCGCCGTTGTGATAAATGGGCTCATCACCGATGACGTCGGCGTCTTTGGCCGCAAGAACGAAGGTGCGCAGCCTAAGCGTCCCGCCCTCCGCCTTCTCCTTGGCAGCGCCGGCCTTGCCGATGAAATCGGCTTCCTTGGACAGCGCCACGAATCGGCCGAGGCCGGCTTCGAGCGGCCCGTAGAGCGGCCGGTATTCGCGCGCCCAGCTGCCATAGGACTTGTCGAGACGCAGCGCGTTCAGCGCCCTGAGACCAAAGAGCCGAATGCCGAACTCCGCACCCTCCCGCATCAGAAGGTCGAAGATGCAGCGCTGATACTCCGGCTTCATCCAGATCTCGTAGCCAAGATCGCCCGTATAGGAGACGCGGCCTACGATGGCAGGCGCCATGCCGAGATCCATACGACGGATGGACATGAAGGGGAACGCTGCCGAGGAAAGGTCCTGATGGGTCAGCTTCTGCAAGAGCTTGCGGGCATTCGGGCCGGCGATCGAAAGCCCGAGCAGCGAAAGGCCGAGTGCCTGGAGCTCGACCGAGCCATCCTTCGGCAACAGGCTCTCGAACCAGCGCATGTGGTAGGCTTCGGCGATGCCGGAACCGATGAGAAGGAAATCCGCCTCTCCAAGCTTCGCCAGCGTGAAATCGCCGATCAGCTTGCCGTCGTGCTTCAGCATCGGCGCCAGCGTCATGCGGCCGGTGGCCGGAATGCGGCAAGTCAGCAGCCTGTCGAGGAAAGCCTCCGCCCCCGGTCCCTTGACCGAATATTTGGCAAAGCCGGACGTCTCCATCAGGCCGACGCTCTCGCGCACCGCCTTGGCTTCGGCGCCGACGACGTCGAAGTCGTTGGAGCGGCGCCAGGAGAATTGATCGGCCTCACCTTGTGGGGCAAACCACAGAGCCTGTTCGAGGCCGTAATAGGCGCCGAAGACGCCGCCGGCCTCCCTCAGTCTGTCGTAGATCGGCGTCGTCAGCAGCGGCCGCGCAGCCGGCAGTTCCTCGTTCGGATAGCGGATGGAGAAGCGGCGGGCATAGTTTTCGCGCACCTTGGCGTTCGTATAGGCGAGCGTCGCATAATCGCCGTAGCGGGAGACATCCATGGCGAAGACATCGAAGCCCGGATCGCCATAGATCATCCAGTTGGCGAGCGCGAGACCCACGCCGCCGCCCTGGCTGAAGCCGGCCATGACTGCGCAGGCCGACCAGTAATTGCGCAAGCCGCGCACCGGGCCGACAAGCGGATTGCCATCCGGCGAGAAGGTGAAGGGGCCGTTGATGATCTTCTTGATGCCGGCATTGTTGAAGGCCGGGAAGTGGCGGAAGCCCACTTCCAGCTCCGGCGTGATACGCTCGATATCCTCTGCCAGCAGCTCGTGGCCGAAATCCCAGGGCGTTGTCACCGGCGACCATGGGCGGCAGGCCTTCTCATAGGTGCCCATCAGCATGCCCTGGCGTTCCTGGCGCAGATAGATCTCGCCATCGAAGTCGACGCAGTGCATCAGCTCCTTGCCCGTGGTCCTGTTGAAGTCGACGACCTCGGGCATGTCCTCGGTGATCAGGTACATATGTTCCATGGCGAGCACCGGCAGCTCCAGCCCGACCATGCGGCCGACTTCGCGCGCCCAAAGGCCTGCGGCGTTGACGACATGCTCGGCGACGATTTCTCCCTGATTGGTAATGACGCGCCAGGAGCCGTCCTCGCGCGGCACCAACTCCTCCACCTTGGTATGCAGGTAAATCTCGGCGCCGTTCTTCTTGGCGGAACGGGCATAGGCATGCGTCGTGCCATAGGGGTCGAGATGACCTTCGACGGGATCGTAGAGCGCGCCGACAAACTGATCGGGATCGAGGAGCGGCATCATCTCATGCGCTTCCTTCGGTGTCAGCAGCGTCGCCTCCAGGCCGTTGTAGCGGCCTTTGGCGAGAATGGACTTCAGCCAATCGAAGCGCTGCGGGGTCGCCGCCAGCATCAGGCCGGAGGTCAGGTGCAGGCCGATATCCTGTCCGGAATACTCCTCGATCTCCTTGTAGAGCTCGACCGTATATTTCTGCAGCTTGGCGACATTCGGATCGCCGTTGATCGTGTGCATGCCGCCGGCGGCATGCCAGGTCGAGCCGGATGTCAGTTCGGAGCGCTCGAGCAGCACCACATCCGTCCAGCCGAATTTCGTCAGGTGATAGAGCACCGAACATCCGACGACACCGCCACCGATAACGACGACCTTGGCATGGCTTTTCATCTGGGAATCCCCTGTTCTCGGCGCGAAGCCGCCGGGTGTCTTCCCGCGCGACCGGCCTTGTTTGAGAGGAAACCTAGAGACTATCCGATGGGCCAAATAGCCCGAACTGCGAAACCGAAATGTCTGTTTGCGCCATCGCAATTGTTCGGATCGCGCCATCGCCATTCGGCAGAGCAAGCCTGTCGGCCAAACGCTCGATATCCGGTGCCGTAGGGTTTTTCAGTCGATGAAACCGGCCGTCAGAGCAAACTCCCGCCCCATCTCCATGATCTCCTCAAACACGTTGCCGGCATAGGAGCGCGGCACGATAATCTCGAAGCAGTCAGGTCCGGTGCGGGCGACGTTGGCACCGACATGGCAGCACAGCATGTTGGCCGACTGCCCCTCGGCAAAGGCCTGCGGATGCAGATCGACCGCTACGCATTTGGCAAGGATGCGACGGACGCTGGGACCGCAGATGCGGAGCAGCACGCGACCATCGCTTTGCTCGAAAAAAGAAATACGCGCGGGATCGAGCGTGAAGAGATCCCGCGCCACACTGTCGGTGCCGAGCGTATCCGACACCACGTACCATTCTCTAGGTCCGGCATCGCGAACGGATACGTCCTTCAATGCCTTCAGGCTTGCAAGAACCCCTTCCTGATCCCCAGCCCGCGCGAGCACGGAGAAAATGGCGGGATGACGCACGACGGCGAGATGATTCGGATTGGCGGCAGCCTCGAAGCCGGAAATATGATCTTCCAGCACATGCCTGTTCTGAAACGCGACGCTCATCGATCCATCACCCCAAAAGCTTCTTGTTGTCCGGATCGACGAAGACGGGACTGCAGACCTCCGCCGCCACTTCCTCGCCCCGCAATCCGTCCCAGACGACTACACGCTCGCCGATACGCTCCCGGCCGGACTTCAGGAAAGCGAGCGCGATGGAATGGCCGAGCGTCGGCGAGAAGCAGGCCGAGGAGACATGCCCCTGATCGTTCACCGTCGAAGGTCTCGCACCCTCTTTCAAAATATGTGCGCCCGCGTGAATTTCCTTCGCCGTGTCGATCGGCTTCAAGCCGACAAGCTGGCCGCGGTCGGCAGCAGTCAGGCCGAAGCGGGTCGACAGTCTCTTGCCGATGAAATCCGGCTTCTGCGTCGACATCATACGGCCGAGCCCGACATCATCAGGCGTCGTGCGGCCATCGAGTTCGTTATGGGTGACATGCCCCTTCTCGATGCGCAGCACGTTGAGCGCTTCGACGCCGTAAGGGCAGATGCCGTGCGCCTTGCCGGCCTCCATGATGGCATCGGCCACCGCCTCACCGTAGCCGGCGGGCACGGCGAGTTCAAAGGCCAGCTCGCCCGAGAAGGAGATGCGGAACAGGCGCGCCCTGAGCCCGCCCTTCAGCATGACTTCGGCAGCGGCGAGGAATGGGAAGAACGCGTCGGAAATATCGTCTTCGACGATCTGCTCCAGCGCCAGCCGCGCCTTAGGGCCGGCAATCGCCATCTGCGCCCACTGATCGGACGAGGACACGAAACGAACGTCGAGCTGCGGCCAGAGCGTCTGCGCTGCGAATTCCATATGCGTCATCACCTCGCCGGCCATCGCCGTCGTGGTCGTCATGAAGAAATGATCAGGCGTCAGCCGGCTCGTTGTCCCGTCGTCGAAGATCATGCCGTCTTCGCGCAGCATCAATCCGTACCGCGCCTTGCCGATCGGCAGTTTCAGGAAAGCGTTGGAATAGAGGCGATTGAGAAACTCCGCCGCGTCCTTGCCGAAAATCTCGATCTTGCCGAGGGTCGACACATCGCACAGGCCGACATTGTTGCGCACGTTCACGACTTCGCGGTCGACGCTGTCGCGCCAGCCCTTCTCGCCCGGCCGGGCAAACCAGGAGGAACGATACCAAAGGCCGGCCTCCACGAAGGCGGCACCGTTCTTCTTCGCCCAGCCATGCAGCGGCGATTCTCTGACCGGCTGCGCGTGCTTGTCGCGCGCCGTGCCCGCCAGAGCGCCGAAGGAGACCGGCGTGTAGAACGGCCGAAACGTCGTCGTGCCGACGGCTGCCGGGCTGACGCCGCGCATGCCGGCAATGATGCCGGCAGCGTTGACATTGCCGAGCTTGCCCTGGTCCGTGGCCATGCCGCTCGTCGTGTAGCGCTTGGCGTGTTCCACATGGCCGAAGCCTTCGCGCAAGGCGAGGCCCAGATCCTTGGCATGGACGTCGTTCTGGAAATCGACAAATGCCTTGTCCTTCGCGCCGGGCACGTGCCAGATCGCCGCAAAGGACGGATCATATTCGCCCTCGACCTCGGGCAGATCTTCCGCATGAACCACGCGGCCCAGGCTTTCGATGACCAGCCGCGCCTTTTGCGCACCATCGGCGAGGCAGCCGGAAACGCTCTCGATACCGGCGGCCGAGCCGGCAATCTCCAATTCGCCGCCGACGAGCGGCGCCATGAAGGCCTGCTTCTCGTCCGACCAGACCGGCTTGGCGCCGCGCTGGCAGGCAAGATGGATGATCGGAGACCAGCCACCCGACATGGCAAGCGCATCGCAGGCGATGAGCTCATCCAGGCCGCCGCGATCGGCGATGACGCCGCTGATGCGATACTTGCCCTTGGTCGCATGGACGGTTGCTCCATGCACCACCCGAACGCCCTGAGGAGCGGCATCGGCCGATGCGACGCGCGTGTCGAGGATCGCCGAAATCTCGACGCCTTCAGCGGCGAGATCAGCCGCAGTTCGGTAGCCGGAGCCGCCATTGGTAAAGACGGCGACCTTCTGCCCGGCAACGACACCATAGCGGTTGAGATAGCTGCGCATGGCGCCGGCCATCATCACGCCAGGGCGATCATTGCCGCCAAACACCAGCGGCCGCTCTTCTGCGCCGGATGCGAGGATGGCGCGCTTCGCGGCGATGCGCCAGAGACGCTCGACCGGCAGATCGGGCGATGGCATCGCAACACGCTTCTGCACCTTCTCGACCGCGCCGAAGACATTGTCGTCATACCAGCCGAACACGGTGGTACGCGGCATCAAGCTCACGTTCTCGAAACTCTGCAGTTCCTCCAATGTCGCCTGGACGAAAGCATCCGAGGAAGCACCGCCGATCGTCAGCCGTTCCGACAACAGCGAGCCGCCAAGTCGAAAACCTTCATCTGCCAGCACGACGCGCAGACCGGCACGGGCGGCGGTCAAAGCCGCCATCAATCCCGCCGGCCCCGAACCGATGACCAGCAGGTCGCAATGCGCCCAGGCCTTTTCGTAACGGTCCGGGTCGGCCTGCATCGCAGCCTTGCCGAGGCCGGCGGCACGTCGGATGATCGGCTCGTAGACCTTTTCCCAGAAAGCAGCCGGCCACATGAAGGTCTTGTAGTAGAAGCCCGCGCCGAGGAAGGGCGAGAACAAGCTGTTGACCGAGCCGATATCATACTTCAGCGACGGCCAGCGGTTCTGGCTCGCGGCCGTCATGCCCTGATAAAGCTCGGCAACGGTGGCGCGCGTATTCGGCTCGGTGCGCCCGTCCTTGCCGATGGTGACGAGTGCGTTGGGCTCGGCCGACCCCGCCGTCAGAATGCCGCGCGGGCGATGGTATTTGAAGCTGCGGCCGACCAGCAGCTGGTCATTGGCGAGCAGAGCGGCAGCGAGCGTATCCCCCTCAAGACCCTTCATCCCCTTGCCGTCGAACTGGAAGGAAAGCGGGCGGCCGCGATTGACGAGACCGCCGCTCGACAGACGATAAGCAGTCATCTTCCCGCCTCCTTCGCCTTGTCCTCGGCATCTGTAACGGAAAAGACTTCATGGGTGACATTGCTGCGGTCGACGATCAGCCAGCGGCGGCAACCGGCGCTGTGGTGCCAATATTCCTGAATTCGGCCGCGCTCGTTGTCGCGGATGAAGACATAGCGGTTCCAGTCCTCATCCGGCGCGGCCGGCGCCGGGCGGACGACGGAAGCGCCGCGGATGGAGAATTCTTCCTTGGGTCGCACGCCGCAATGCGGGCAGTTGATCAAGCTTGCCATTGGTATCGTGCCCTCAATGCAGGTTCGGCTGCGGACCCTTGCCGCCTTCGTCGATCGCGAAGCCGCGCTCGAAGCGGTCGAGACGCAGAAGGCGGCTGACATCGTGGCTCTCGTCCTTGGCGATCAGATGCGCGAAGCAGAAGCCCGAGGCCGGCGTCGCTTTGAAGCCGCCATAGTTCCAGCCGCAGTTCAGATAGAGATTTTCGATGGGCGTGCGGTCGATGATCGGCGAGCCGTCCATGCTCATGTCCATGACGCCGCCCCAGCTGCGCAGCACGCGCACGCGCGACAGGCCGGGGATGAGTGACACCCCCTCCTCCATCGTGTGCTCGACGGTGGCGAGATTGCCGCGCTGGGCGTAGGAGCTGTAGTAGTCGATATCGGCGCCGAAGACCAAACCGCCCTTGTCCGACTGCGAGATATAGAAGTGTCCGGCGCCATAGGTAATGACGTTGTCGATGACGGGCTTCAACCCCTCGGAAACGAAAGCCTGCAGGACATGCGTTTCGATCGGCAATTCCAAATCGGCCATCTTGCCGAGGATCGAGGTATGGCCGGCAGCCGCAAGCGCCAGCTTGTTGCAGCCTATGAAGCCGCGATTGGTCTCGACGCCCGTTACAGCGCCGCCCTCATCGCGGCGAATGCCGATCACCTCGCATTGCTGGATGAGATCCACGCCGCGGCTGTCGGCGCCGCGCGCATAACCCCAGGCGACCGCATCGTGCCGTGCCGTGCCGCCGCGCCGCTGCAAGAGGCCGCCGAGGATCGGGAAACGGGCATGGTCGAAGTTCAGGTAGGGCATCATGCGGCGAACCTGCTCGCGATTGAGCAGCTCCGCATCGACCCCATGCATACGCATCGCATTGCCGCGCCGGGCATAGGCATCGCGTTGACCATCGGAATGGAAGAGGTTGAGCACCCCGCGCTGCGAAACCATGGCGTTATAATTAAAATCCTGCTCCAGCCCTTCCCAGAGCTTCATCGAGAATTCGTAGAAGGGCTCATTGCCGGGCAGCAGGTAGTTGGAACGGATGATCGTGGTGTTGCGGCCGACATTGCCGGAACCGATATAGCTCTTTTCCAGCACCGCGACATTGGTGATGCCGAACTCCTTGGCGAGATAATAGGCCGTCGCCAGCCCATGCCCCCCACCGCCGACGATGATGATGTCATAATGCGGTTTGGGTTCCGGAGTCCGCCAAACCGGCTGCCAATGACGATTGCCCGAAAAAGCCTGTTTTAGAAGCTGATATGCCGAATATCGCATGCACTCATCCCGATACTGCCCGGCCGCACATTCGCACATGCAACAAAAACGACAAGTCCCGAAAGGACGAAAAAGCTTCGCAAACAGAACATGATCTTTTCCGAATGCGCAGCGACGGGCGGTGCTTGCCTCCCAGACATGCCGCCAGACCGCCGACCAGCCCGCCTCTTTGGAAAGTCGCGCAACGCTCTGTTGCTAAACCCCCGCTCACGCGCTAATCCGAAAGGAACCGGGGAATGGGAAATCTAAACTTCGCATTCGGAACTTCTTATCTATAATGTCCGGAGAGTTGAGGCGCGGATAGCGCGCGGAAGACGAAGAAGCAGATGCTTGCAACATTCGAAAAGGCGGCGCTCGAGGCAGGAAAGGCCATATTGGAGGTCTACCGTGCCGGCTATTCGGTTGTCTTGAAGCGGGACATGAGCCCCGTCACCCTCGCCGACGAACGCGCCGAAGACATCATTCTCCGGCATCTCCAGCGCGATTTCCCACATATCCCGGCCATTGCCGAAGAGCAGGTTTCCGCCGGCAACATTCCGGAAGTTCGCGGACGCGCCTTCTTTCTGGTCGATCCGCTCGACGGTACCCGTGAGTTCATCGATCATCGCGACGAGTTTACCGTCAACATCGCCTACGTCGAGGATGGCATCCCGATACGCGGCATCGTCTATGCACCGGCGCTCGGTGTAGCCTTCACCGGCGAGCCCGGCAGAGCCCGCAAGCTGATCGTCGACGAGCATTTTTCGATTGTCGACCGACTGACGATAGGCGTACGCGAACGCCCGTCCAAGCTGACGGCGCTCGCCAGCCGCTGCAACAGCAATGCGAAAACAGAGACCTTTCTGACTGACAATGCAGTGTCCGGCTGCACGTCGATCGGTTCGTCGCTGAAATTTTGTCTGCTTGCCGAAGGCAAGGCTGATGTCTATCCGCGTTTCGGCCGTACCATGGAATGGGACACGGCAGCCGGCGACGCGGTATTGCGGGCGGCCGGCGGGACCACGGTGACGGTCGAGGGCGGTCCCCTGACCTACGGCAAGACCGGCCGCAGCGAGGATGCCGACTTCGCCAATCCCCACTTCATCTGCTGGGGCGGGCAGAAGCACGGCGTGTCCGCGTAAGTCTATTTTTGCAAGCGGAAAACAATTCTTACACCTTGTCTTGCACCTGCGGACAATGCGGTTCCCGCAGCTTCGAACCGGAAGCGTAAGTTTTCACTGACGAAAAATCATAGGACGAAAACGATTTCCTCTGAAATAACAGGGTCTTTGAGCCGCTTTGCTCAGGAAGAACACACGCAAATCAGCCTGCCGCCACATTGATTAAAATTATTAGCAAAGTCTTACCAGGGGCTTAGGCAATTTTTAAATGTGGCAAGATAGAGTGCCTCTCGTGGTCTTGAGTGTGTGTAGAGAGTCCAATGACCGAAATGATACGTCCCCGAGTGAAGTATGTCATCGGCCCCGATGGCAGCCCGCTGACGATAGCAGACCTTCCGCCGCCGAATACGCGCCGCTGGGTCATTCGTCGTAAAGCCGAGGTTGTCGCCGCCGTGCGTGGTGGTCTGCTCAGCTTGGAAGAAGCCTGCGAACGTTATACGTTGACCGTCGAAGAGTTCCTCTCCTGGCAGTCGTCCATCAATACCCATGGCCTCGCCGGCCTCCGGACGACCCGCATACAGCAGTATCGCCACTGACAGCAGCGGCAGCACCACTTCAATTTGACTTTGTGTTCGGGCCTCTTCTTCCAAAAGAGGTCCGAATTATTTGGAGCAACGCATTTCGAATGCGCGCCGTCATATTCCGATGGCCTCTCAAAGGATAGATTTAGAAGCAGAGACGCGCTCGGTGTCCGGTCGCCCGGCGGCAAAGGCTTGGCCGGTCCATATTTCTGACTGAAACGCAAACGGAGACGATCCGTTAACAATCTCGATGATTGGCAGACGTCGAACCACATGCAATCCTTGTTGCATCAGACGCAAGAAGGGAGAATTTCATGGATATCCGCAACGAAAGCAACGCATCCGGCGGCCGTTATGTCGCGACCGTCGAAGGCCACGAGGCGGAAATGACCTTTTCCCGCACCTCTCCCAAGCTGATCATCCTCGATCATACCGGCGTGCCGGATGCCTTGCGCGGTAAGGGCGTCGGCCAGGCGCTGGCGCTTCACGCCGTCGAGGAGGCACGGCGCGGCGGCTGGAAGATCATCCCGCTCTGCCCCTTCTTCAAGGCGCAGGCACAACGTCACGATGACTGGCGTGATGTCGTCAATCTTTAAGGCGTGCCGCGCATACGCAACGGCATGAACGAATCTGGCATCGATCCGTCCGATCGGCCGGATTAATTCCAAAAACGCAAAAGCTGCGCGTGACCGGCCCTGTCACGGCCAGTCACGCGCAGCTTTCATGCACCTTCCGTCTATCGGAACGCAATGATGCTTGATCCGAAAGAAGTGAGGGAATTGCGGTTTCAGGCGCGCGCCCGCGCCGGACCCGAACCATCGCGCTCTTCGAGCGCTGCGGCCTTGGCATATTCGGCCTGTATTTCCTCAAGCGAGCTTTCCAGCGCCTCTTCCTGAACCTGCAGCTCACGAATCGACACCTGCAGGTTGTCCGCGCGCTGGCGGGCGGCCTTGGCAAAGGTCGGGTAAGCAAAGTGGCTCGGATCCGAAATGCCGGACTTCTTCTCTTCGACGACGATCTGGCTTTCCAGCTCCTTCGTCATGCGGTCAAATTCCGCCATCATCATCTGCAGCTGCTGCAGCTGACGACGTTTTTCGTTCACCTGAAACTCCTTCAGGCGAACAAGGCTCTCACGTGACTTCATACGCATTACTCCCGTGATGCGAGACCCCGGCTCTCGATATTCCCGCCCGTGCCGAACCGCTTTGAGACGGCTTGGTTAAAAAAATTTCCAGCGATCTTAATAAAAGCCTACCGCTGGTAACCTTTCGTTTACGGGCATCGTTAATGATAGGCGCAATGATTTAAGGCTCGGTAAATGTTGTGGTCGGATTTCGGCATATCGGCATTGGTGAGTCGGATGAATCACTTGGCGTTGGTTCTTAAAGCGATACTTTAGGAGAAGATTTTACTGATTGTCTTTGGAAAACAGTGCAATGGAAAAATTATTTAATAAATTCGATACGACTTGCCAGAGTGAATCAGAATTTGTTAACCATTACATGGCAGCTTCCAAATCAAGCAGTGATTTGATCGGTATCGCGTAAGGGGGCTGACGACCTTTCGGCGGCGGTAAAGGGGACAATTATGCGGGTTCTACTCATTGAAGACGACAGCGCGACAGCGCAGAGCATCGAGCTGATGCTCAAATCCGAAAGTTTCAACGTCTATACCACCGATCTCGGTGAGGAAGGCGTAGATCTCGGAAAGCTCTACGACTACGACATCATCCTTCTCGATCTCAATCTTCCCGATATGTCCGGCTACGAAGTGCTGCGCACGCTGCGCCTTTCGAAGGTCAAGACGCCGATCCTCATCCTCTCCGGCATGGCTGGCATCGAGGACAAGGTTCGCGGCCTCGGCTTCGGCGCCGACGACTACATGACCAAGCCTTTCCACAAGGATGAGCTGGTCGCCCGCATTCACGCCATCGTCCGCCGTTCCAAGGGCCATGCCCAGTCGGTGATCATGACCGGCGAGCTCATCGTCAACCTCGACGCCAAGACCGTCGAAGTCGGCGGCCAGCGCGTGCATCTGACCGGCAAGGAATATCAGATGCTGGAGCTGCTCTCGCTGCGTAAGGGCACGACGCTTACCAAGGAAATGTTCCTCAACCACCTCTATGGCGGCATGGACGAGCCGGAACTGAAGATCATCGACGTCTTCATCTGCAAGCTCCGCAAGAAGCTGGCCAACGCCGCGGGCGGCGCCAACTATATCGAAACCGTCTGGGGCCGCGGCTATGTGCTGCGCGAGCCCGACAGCGGCGATTTCGCCGAAAGCGCCTGATTAGCCTCCCCTAAACCGCCGAAATTCTCAAATCCCGCCTCTTCAGGCGGGATTTTTCTTTAGGGCAGTTCCAGGAAAAGCGTGTTGCCCCCCTTTCCGTCCGGAATCCCGTAAGAAAATGATAGCGCGCTTTCGCACTTCGGAGAAAAAGGGGAAGGCTCAAAGCAGCCGGCCGATGAACCGCCCAGGATCGCAATAGCCGCCTCAAAGGCTGCCGTTGCTGCTGTGATATGTCTCGTCAAAATCAGGCGGCTGCCGCGCGATTGCCGAATATGGCCGTCAGGATCTTGCGATCGAAGGGCTTCAGCAGAAAATCCGTGGCGCCTGCGCGCTTTCCGGCCATCAGCTTTCGAAGGTCGGCCTCGACAACGCAGTAGTAGATCTTCACGTCCTTGCCGTTGGGCATGGCTCGGATGCTGGCGATGAGATCGAGTGCCCCTTCCATGCCTGCATCGACGATCAGATAATCCGGGATTTCGGCCTGGCAGCGCGTCAGCGCTTCGCGGGCGTCACCGGCTTCGCTCACAAGAAAATCCAGTTCCGACAGGATTCGTTTGCCGACCTTACGTACGACATCCGACGTATCCGTTATCATGAACCGCTGCATATGTGAGCTCCCTGCTGTCGACCGCCATCATCCGAATGGCGGCGTCAAATTGAAACGATAGGAGCAGCAAGCTAAGGATTCGTTACCGCTACATTCTCAATTGAGCGGACAACCCAAAGATTGCACAGAATTTTCAATGCACGAAATACTATGCCCGCGGCCGATGTCCGGCCGCGGGCAAAAATGAGAATCAGTCTTTCGGCTTATGAGCCGCCATGGTCGCCACGAAGGTCAACTCCTCCGGCGTCGCATTGTAGGAAAGCTCCATGCCGCTCTCATCGGCAAGAAGCACCGTGTAGTAGGGCTGGATGGAATGAGCGTCGATGGCCTCCTCCAGCGTGCCGGAGCAGATTTCTGCGAACTTCGGCGGTATGCGCATCAGCCGCCCCTTGGCGCTGATCGTGAATTTGGCCTCGAACTCCGGATTTTCGAGCGTCACCTCGATATTGCCGCCGCGCGGAATGGCACCATAGGCAACGAGAAAGAGATTGAGCAGCAACTTCACTCGGTTCTTGGCGATGATCGCGCGCGGACCGACCCAGTTGACCTCCGTCTTCTTCTCGGCGGCGGCGAAATCCTTGGCGGCCCGCTCCGCCTCGCCGGTGTCGATCGAGGCGCCGACCGAACCGGACGCGCCGAAGGCAAGGCGGGCGAATTTCAGACGGACGGACGCGTTGAGCGCGCTCGTGCGGATCAGATCCATCGCATCGGCATCCGCACCACCCTCGTCGAGCAGCTCCAGACCATTGTTGATCGCCCCGACCGGCGAGATCACGTCATGGCAGACGCGGCTGCACAGCAGCGCGGCCAGATCCGGTCCGGTCAGAGTGAGATTGGGATTTTTCGACATTCATTGTCTCCTGAATGCTGACAGGCAAGGCGAGTAGTTACACCTTGCCACGGCAAGGTTGCCCGAGGGTTTCGCAGCCAGTGTACCGCGCGCCATAATGACACCATATTTGGTAAACCGATTGTTAAGACCATCGACGCAAAATGCATTCATCGCCATCAGACTCGTTCGCGCGCGAATCGTCCTGCGATGGATGGGCGGAAAGTCTGAGAAAGAGGGGGCGTGCCGTGGCGGCGCGTTCAGCCGAACATGTCGCACATGCGCCCCTGAAGCACCGACCATGATGAACGGAAAACTTCCATGCGCAATGAACTCCTGAAGAGACTGCCCAGCCCCGGCTCCGGAACGCTCGGCCTTGGCCTGCTCTTGGCCATCGTCGCATTCGTGAGTTTCGCGTTGCCAATCCGCCAGGCGGCCGCCGCAAACGGCCAGTATTCGGCGCAGGAAATCGTCGATGCCGGCCATTCCTTCTTCGGCTCCACCAGCGGCGGCCTCGCCAAGGTCGTCGAGCGGGCCTTCCAGCAATACGGCCTGCCGAACGGCTACATTCTCGGACAGGAAGGCTCCGGCGCCTTTCTTGCCGGTCTGACCTATGGAGAAGGCCAGCTCAACACCAAGAATGCCGGCGAGCATCCGCTCTATTGGCAAGGTCCGTCGCTGGGGCTCGACTACGGCGGCCAGGGTACCCGGGTCATGATGCTGGTTTACGATCTGCCGAGCATCGACAGCGTCTATACCCGCTTCGGCGGCGTGAGCGGCCAGGCCTTCGTGGTCGCCGGCTTCGGCATGACCGTCCTGAAAAACAATAATATCGTGCTCGTTCCGATCCGCACCGGGCTCGGCGCGCGCCTCGGCATCAACATGGGCTATTTGAAGGTCACGCCGAACCCGACCTGGAATCCCTTCTGAGCCTTCTTCCGATACGATCTCCCAGGCAGCGCACGCCTTGGCCCGCTTGAGTTGCGGGCCTTTTCTTTCCCGGAGTCTCGGGCTCTGAAATCAAAGAAGCAGCCCGCGCCGGTAAACCATATCCGCGTTAAACGCTTGCCCGCATGGCTAACCCATGATTAATCATCCTATCGACATCGGACATAACTCCAGGATACTGGTCGCGTCGTGATTCAATTTGCTCTCTTGTTCGGGTTGGGCTTTCTGACGGCCGCTCTTCTGGGCTTTCTCATTGCGCCGTCGATCCATCGTCGTATCGTCTGGTTCACCGAAAAGCGCCTGAAGGCGACGATGCCGCTGAGTCCGCAGGAAGTGCGTGCGCAAAAGGACATGGCCCGCGCCCTCTTCGCCGCCGAAAACGCCAGGACCGAACATGCCCTGACGCAGGAGCGCGACAAGACCGTCGCGCTGCAGATCCATAACGGCAAGCTTCAGCAGGAAGCCGGCCGCCTCTCGGCCGGAAATACCGAGCTGCAGACGCGCATCGACGATCTGGAAGTGGAGGCGGGGGAACTGCGCTCACGCCTGCGCCGCGAGGAAAGCTATATCAGCCAGCTCAAATCGAGCATCCATACCGCCGAGCAGGCCAGCGCCGAAAAGGAAGCCGATATTGACGGGTTGCGCAAGCGGATGACGAAGATGGCGGCCGACGCCGACAATTTCAGGATCGACCTTGCAGCCCGCGAGACCGAGATCGAGAGCCTGAAGCTGCGTATCAACACATTGCGGGACGAACGTGAGGCTCTGCGCCAGGAATTGAGCGCGACGAACCTGCGCGCAGCGAATGCGGAACAGTCGCTCCGCCAGGAAAGCGACAAGAACAAGCGGCTTGAAGAACGGCTCGACCGCGAAATTGCCGGCAGCGCCGATAAAGAAACCGCAATCGAACGGCACACTCAGGACGTCATCCGCCTGAGGGAGCGGCTGGAGGCCGCCGTCAAGGAATCGAAGGAAGCAGGCAAGGCGCTTCGTGCCGCAGGTCTGACACCGCCGAAGAAGACGGCAAGGACGCCGAAGCTCGCTGCGGCGTCCATGGTTTCAGCCATCGCCGACAGCCAGGCGGATACAGCCGAGCCCGCACAAGCGGCAGAACCGGAACGAATAGTGGAAGACGAAATCGCCCAAATGACGGAAGAGGTTCGCAATCGGGCCGCGGCCCTGTCGGACCGCCTGCTGAAAGCCCGCACGCCGGCGCATGACGACGCCATGTGCGAGGAGATTGCCAAGATTGCGGCCAATATGGTGGCTCTGACGGCACTCAAGGAAGGCGATGCCTCACCGATCCTCGATCTGCTGCCGAAGAATCGGGATGCCGCCGCGCCGGGCGCGCGCATCAGCCTCGCCGACCGCGTTGCCGCCATATTGCCAAAGCATTCCTGACCTGAGGTGCCGTGCAAAGTTGCCGGCCGTTTTGCGGCAACGATATGCGCCAAATCAGCTAGATACGACCGTTCTTCGCGGCCATCTCGAAAAGGGCGATACCGCTTGCCGTCCCGACATTGAGGCTATCCAAGCCGGGAGCCTGCGGGATTCGCACGCTGCCGAAGGCAGAAAGGATGTTCTCCGGCAGACCGTCCCCCTCCGTGCCGACCACCAGCGCCATGCGGTCCGAAGCCGGCACATCCCGAATGTCCAAGCCCCCGCGCGGTGACAGGCTCCAGATGGCAAAGCCGCGCCCGGCCAGCGCCGCAAGCAACTCGACGCCGCTCGATTGCCGACGATAGGGAATTGTCAGGATCGAGCCGACCGAAACCCTAAGTGCCTTTCGGTAAAGCGGATCGCAACAGCTCTCGTCCAGCAGCACCGCATCTGCGCCGAAGGCCGCGGCATTGCGAAACATGGAACCCATATTGTCGTGATTGGAAATGCCGCAGCCGACAAGCACGAGCGCCTGCTTTGGGATACGGTCGAGAAAGGCACCCGTCCCCTCTCCCGTCGTCCTGCGCCCCAGCGCCAGAACGCCGCGATGCAGATGGAAACCGACAATGCCGTCGAGCACCTCGGCGGATGCGACATAAACCGGGACATCGGCCGGAAAGCTCTCGATGATGCCGCCGAGCCCGGCAACGCGGTTCTTGAGCAGCAGCACCTTCTCCGCGGCGAAATCGCCGGCCGCCGCATGTGCGCCGGCAAGCAGCCGTAGCACAACCGTACCTTCCGCAATGAAACGGCTGTCGCGGCCCGTGAGATCGCGTTCGCGGATATCGCGGAATTCGGCGATGCGCGGATCGTCGGGATGCGTAATCTCGATGAGCCGCTCGTTCGTCATCGTCAGACCGTCAGTTGGACAGCGATATGGTCGCCACGGTGCGGCCGATACCGTAATCGAAGACGATGGCCTGGCGCTGACCGCCGGCAAGCGTGCCATAGAACAGCACCTGATTGCCCGACAGCGCCGTGGATTGCACCGTAAAGCCCGCCGGCAGCAGAGCCGTCACCGCAACCGGAGCATCGGAGGGGATGCCGGAAGCAGCCTGCCCGGCAGGCTTTGCCGCCGGCTTCATCGTCTTGTAGACAACGGCGCCGAAGACGGCCATAAGGCTCACCACCATGACGGCCGCAGAGACGATCTGCAGGCGGATCATCTTGCGTCGGACTTTCTCCAGGGCCGGATCGAGGGGCTTTTCCTCTTGATCGCCTGGCTCGAGATTCGTCATCGATGCGTCCTTGCTTCCTGAAGAGCGCCTTGTGCGCCGGAGAAATACGTTTGAGCGACCCCTTTAAAGAAGCCGCGAGCAATAGAAAAGTCCTTACCGCCGATGAAAATGCCGAAGGACGGCTCGATTCGTGGCTGACGGCCGAGATCGGCGAGGAATTTTCCCGCAGCCGCGTGCAGGCGCTGATCAAGGACGGCGCGGTTTTGCTCAATGGCGCACCGGTGACGGACGCCAAGCGCAAGGTGCGCCCCGGAGACGTCTATCAGGTCACATTGCCCGAGCCTGAGGATCCGACGCCGCAGGGTGAGGATATCCCGCTCGACGTGCTCTATGAGGACGACGACGTCATCGTCATCTCTAAGCCGGCCGGGCTTGTCGTGCATCCAGCCGCGGGCAACTGGACAGGGACATTGGTCAATGCTCTGATCCATCATTGCGGCAACAGCCTTTCCGGCATCGGCGGCGTCCGCCGTCCGGGCATCGTTCACCGGCTGGACAAGGATACGACGGGAGTGATGGTCGTCGCCAAGAACGATGTCGCTCACCGGCATCTGTCCCAGCAATTTGCCGATCATGGCCGGACGACATCGTTGGAGCGCGCCTATCAGGCAATCGTCTGGGGACGTCCCCGCCAGCTCGTCGGCACCATCGATGCGCCCCTCGGCCGCTCGAGCAGCGACCGCACGCGCCGCGCCGTCAAGCGTCCGGATTCTCAGGATGCCGACGAAGCGATCACGCATTACGAGGTGGTGGAGCGCTTCCACGAGACACCGGACGCGACTGCCCTCGCCTCGCTGATCGAGTGCCACCTGGAAACCGGCCGCACCCATCAGATCCGCGTGCATATGGCGCATATCGGCCACCCGCTGCTCGGTGACGCCGTTTACGGCGGCGGCTTCAAGACCAAGGCCAATCTCCTGCCGGAAGCCGCAAAGCAGGCCGTCCACCGCTTCACGCGCCAGGCGCTCCATGCCTACATGCTGCAATTCGAACATCCCCGCACTGGCGAGGTCATGCATTTCGAGGCACCGCTGCCCGATGACATGGAGGAATTGGCGGCAGCACTCAGAGGATAGGCGCGAAACGTCACAATGACTGGACGCCTGCCCTCTACCGCCCTATAGTATCGCGTATGAAGGACCGAAGTCCGAGCGCCTGTACTGACCGAAAACGCGACCGCGTTTGGGAGGTCGACATGGTTACGTCATATGGCGCCGGATTGATCGGGAGGATAGTCCCAAGGGCGATGTCACGGCGAGACCAGTGGTCACGCTGCTGTAACACTTGCGTGACCACATCCTTGAATCACCGTTTCGCCGTACTTATCTTTACATTGGTTGAGTGCGGGGTCCGTGGACCCGTACGCCTTGGTCCGCTTCGCAGAAGGCGCAAATACGCCCCCAGAAGGAACCAGATCTTGAATAGGAGGGTGCAAAATCATGGCCCGTAATACCTTGCCATCCATTGCTGCCGGAGAAGCCGGCCTCAATCGTTATCTCGACGAAATCCGCAAGTTCCCGATGCTGGAGCCGCAGGAAGAGTACATGCTCGCCAAGCGTTATGCGGAACATGCCGACCGTCAGGCCGCGCACAAGCTCGTCACCAGCCATCTGCGCCTCGTGGCGAAGATCGCCATGGGCTATCGCGGCTATGGCCTGCCGATCGGCGAAGTCGTATCGGAAGGCAATGTCGGCCTGATGCAGGCCGTGAAAAAGTTCGATCCGGAACGCGGCTTCCGCCTGGCAACCTACGCCATGTGGTGGATCAAGGCTTCGATCCAGGAATATATCCTGCGCTCGTGGTCGCTCGTAAAGATGGGCACGACGGCCAACCAGAAGCGCCTGTTCTTCAACCTGCGCCGGCTCAAGGGCCGCATCCAGGCCATCGACGACGGCGATCTGAAGCCCGAACATGTCACCGAGATCGCCAACAAGCTGAAGGTCTCGGAAGAGGAAGTCGTTTCGATGAACCGCCGCCTTTCCGGCGACGCTTCGCTGAATGCGCCAATCAAGGCCTCCGAGGGCGATTCCGGCCAGTGGCAGGATTGGCTTGTCGACGATCACGACAGCCAGGAAGCGGTGCTGATCGAGCAGGACGAACTCGATACGCGCCGCCGGATGCTGGCCCGCGCCATGAGCGTGCTGAACGATCGTGAGCGCCGCATCTTCGAGGCTCGCCGTCTCGCCGACGAGCCGGTGACGCTGGAAGATCTTTCGGCCGAATTCGACATCAGCCGCGAGCGCGTACGCCAGATCGAAGTTCGTGCCTTCGAAAAGGTTCAGGAAGCCGTACAGAAGGATGCTCTGGAACGCGCCAAGGCGCTGCGCGTCGTCGAAGCTACAGCTTGACGCTTTCCTCCATCTGGCAAGGCAAACGGACAAAAGGAAAGGCGGGCCGCAAGCCCGCCTTTTCCATGTCTGTCGATTCCAGAAAGCTTACTGACCGCTCGAGGCGACACCGCCCAGCGCCTGCCACTCCGAAATCGCCTTGTTGAAGGCGTCGGTGCCGGTCGGGCCTTTTTCCATGGTCAACAGGGCGCGGCGGCCGTTGCGATAGACGACCGGAATATCGATCCAGTTGCGGTTCTTCAAAAGATCGAGGTTGGTCTTGCGCGCATCCGGGAAATCGTTGAGCGCAACCATGTAGACATCGTCGGTGACCTTGGCCGGGACGGCGATGAGGGCATCGCCGCGATCCTGCTCGGTTGCCTTCAACGCAACGCGCTGGACATTGTCGATTGCTCCACCTTCGAAATTCGGAGGCACCTGGAAAGCGAGTTCGATCAGATGGCTGGCCGGCAGCGAGGAGTCCGAATTCCGCGAAACCGTGATCGTCGCCGTCAGGCCGCGATCCGGAACAGTGATGAGACCTTGCACGGAAGGCTCTGGCCGGCCGTCAGCCCCCTTTCCCTGCTGAACGGACCATGTGACCGTACCCTGGAAGGCCGTAGGCGACGTCTGGCCGAGGCGCTCTTCATAGAGGAAGACCTTCTGCCCGTCGGCAACAGGCGCGGTCTGCTGCGTTGCGGGCGGCGGCTGGTTGGCGGCTGCCTGCTGCTGGTTGGCCGCGGGAGCCTGCTGGCCCGCCGCGGCGGACGGCGTCGCCGGTGCGGCGGCCGCGGGAGCCTGGGTCTGCGTTTGAGCCGGTACCTGAGCTTGGGGCTGGGGAGAGCCGGCATTGGTCGCCGGCGGCGTGGCCGTGGCAGGCCGTGTGGCAGCAGCGACATTCTGCTCAGCCACGGACTTGCCCTCGACAACTCCAGGCTGGCCGTTCGGAGCGGGTCCCCGGTCCTCTTCCGTGCCGTTGGCCAGAAGACGCTGGGTGAATTTCGTATTGACCGTATTGGGATCGCTGCTCAACGCTGCGGCATCCGTGTTGCCTGCACCCGACGGCTGCTGAGCGGCCGCATTGTTTTGCGGCGGCGGAGCAGACGGCTGCTGGGCTGGAGCCGCAGCATTGCCGTTATTCGGAACCTTGTTGCTCGCCGTATCCGACGAGGCAGGCACTGCCGCATTCTTCGGCGCCGAACTGACAAGCTTCGTCACCATGTTGTTGAGCGCATCGCGGTTCAGCCAGGCCGCATAGCCACCACCCCCGACGACCGCAAGGCCGACGAGCGTGACGATGATGCCGGTAACGCTGAAGCGGCGGCGCTTCGGCTCCATGCGGAAGCTTCGGCCCTGCAGCTTCGCCGCCATCGCCTGATCGAGATCGGGGGGAACGGTGGGACCGCCGCCCCGCTCGTCTTCGGCACGCTTGTCGAAGCCGGCGAGCTCCTTCAGCTCGCGCCAGCCGTCATTGGCGTTGTCGGTATCGGCTGCCATCTTGCGGGATGGATGCACGTCCGCGAAGAGATCGACGTCGTCAAAGGCGTTTTCCGGCATTTGCCGGGCTGGCTGCTGGACCGGCTTCGAAGCCGCCGGTATGGGTTGCATCTCCTCGAAGACATCCGCATCCCAGACGAACCCCGGATTGCCGGCGGGCGCCTTTGCAGCCGCGGCTCCCTCGACGGGATGGCCGAACGGCGCTTCGGCGAAAGCCGCAGCCGGCATCACCGGTTCGTTGTGTCGCGAAAGGGCCGGCTCCGGCGCAGCACGGCGAACCGGCGCATCGACCTCCGCCCAGATCTGCTCGACTTGGCTTATGACATCGTCAACCGGCGCTGGTTGTGCGTGCGGCGCGGGAGCAGCGTGGGCAGGCTCAGCAGCAGCAACCGTCGGCACCTGTTCCACATGGTGTTCCGGCTCTTCGTGATAGACCGGCTCGGGTGCCGGTTCCTCGTGAACCTCGGCATGATGCTCGACGCCTGCATGTTCGGCAGCCGAAGCAAGATGCTCTTCCTCACGATGCGGTTCGCTCCATTCCTCAACCGCCGGCTGCTCATGCGTATGGTCGTGCTCGACATGCGCGGCCGCCTCCTCGTAGGCTGGCTCTTCATGGACCGGCGGCACGACCGCCGCCGGCTCCTCGTGGGCATGAACCTCTGCGGGCGCAGGCTCTTCCGCATGCGGCGCGGCATGGACTTCCTCGGGTGCATGATGCTCCCGCACGGGCTCGGGAGCAACCTCCTCGTGCGCTACGGGCGCCTCCGCGACCGGTTCCTCGGCGCCCGGCAAGGCTTCCGCATGCTCGGCCTCGACCTCGACGATCGCAGCTTCGAGCTTGTCGAGCTGGCGGCGCAGCATTTCCTCGGGCGGGCGTGGCTTCATGCTCTCGAGCTGCCGCTGCACGGCACCACGAGCTCGATCGTAAACCTTGACCCGCATCTCGGGAGTATTTTCCGTCAGGCCGTCAACGGCCCGTCGAATAACTGCTACAAAATCCGCCATCAGCACTTTCTCATGATGCCCGGCGTGGCAGCCGAGCCGGGATTCGTCATAGGTTGGGAACTTTAGCCCTCAAAGGGGTCCGTCACAAGTATGGTGTCCTCGCGCTCGGGACTGGTCGAAAGCAGCGCCACAGGCGCACCGATCAGCTCTTCCACCTGCCGGACATATTTGATCGCCTGCGCGGGCAGGTCGGCCCATTTGCGGGCGCCGACGGTCGATTCCTTCCAGCCTTCGAGCGTGATGTAGATCGGCTCGACACGAGCCTGCGCCGCCTGGCTTGCCGGAAGATAGTCGATCTCCTTGCCGTCGAGCGTGTAGCCGACGCAGATCTTCAGTTCGTCGAGGCCGTCGAGCACGTCGAGCTTGGTGAGCGCGATACCCGTAATACCCGAGGTCTTTACGGTCTGACGCACCAGCACCGCATCGAACCAGCCGCAACGGCGCGGACGGCCTGTATTGACGCCGACCTCGCGGCCGACGGTCGACAGATGCTTGCCGATTTCGTCATGCAGCTCGCAGGGGAACGGCCCTTCGCCGACGCGCGTCGTATAGGCCTTGGTGATGCCGAGCACATAGCCGAGTGCGGTCGGGCCGAGACCGGAGCCGGCGGCTGCCTGGCCGGCCACGGTATTGGACGAGGTCACGAATGGATAGGTGCCGTGGTCGTTATCCAGCAGGGCGCCCTGCGCACCTTCGAAAAGAATGCGGGCGCCGGCCTTGCGCTGCTCGTCGAGCAGGCGCCAGACCTGATCGATATAGGGCAGAATGTGTTCGGCGACGGATGTCAGTTCGTGATGCAGGGCATCGAAGGAGATTTCATCGACGCCCATGCCGCGGCGCAGCGCATTGTGGTGGGTCAGAAGCCGGTCGATTTTGGCCGGCAGCGTTTCGGGCTCGGCAAGATCGATGACACGGATGGCGCGGCGGCCGACCTTGTCTTCGTAAGCCGGGCCGATACCACGGCGCGTCGTGCCTATCTTCGTGCCGCTGTTCGAGGCCGCATCTTCGCGCATGGCATCGAGATCGCGATGCAGCGACAGGATCAGCGGTGCGTTCTCGGCAACACGCAGCACGTCGGGCGTGACCGCGACGCCCTGGGCACGCAGCTTTTCGACCTCGGCGACGAAATGATGGGGATCGACGACGACACCGTTGCCGATGACGCTGAGCTTGCCGCGCACAAGCCCGGAAGGTAGGAGCGCAAGCTTGTAGCTGACGCCATCCACAACAAGCGTATGACCGGCATTATGGCCGCCCTGAAAGCGTACAATCACATCGGCGCGTTCCGAAAGCCAGTCGACAATCTTGCCCTTGCCCTCGTCGCCCCATTGCGAGCCGATCACTACAACATTCGTCATTTATCCATTCCCGCTTCCTGCGCGCGGCGGCGCGCCTTGCTCAAACCCGCGCATCTATAAAGCTTTGTTTTTGGGAAAGCGACCCTGTTGTCTCAGGAGATTCAGCTTTTTGCGTGACGAATCGGCGCATCCAACAGGATTTTGCTGCCTGAGGGACGGATGGTGCCGGAATCGAGAACAATGAAACGCAGTGCCAGCCCGCCGACCAGCCGGAAAAGGTTACCCGAGTTCGAGCGTGGTTACGCCGAATACGCGATCGAGCGGCATTTCCGGCGCCTTGCCACGATACATGCGGGCCGTCTCGAAGACCGGCGACAGGCCACATTCTTCCGCGAGCTTGATGGCCGCAAGATTGTCTGCCGGCACGTCCAGATAAACAGGCGCTCCCTTGGCCTCGGCAAGCAGCTTGCCCAGCAGGGCTAGCGCGACCTCCGGCTTGTTGGCAAACAGCGGACCGATCTTGTAACCCTCGAAACAGCGCCGGATCGTACCATAGCCGCGCACCCTGCTGCCGCCGCCGACGATGAAGGATTTGCGCCTTTCGGGAGTGCCGCACCAGGCACGGATGAAGGAATACCGCAGGCCCGGGAAAATTTCCGCGTCGTAGTGCACCAGCGCATCAAGCTTGCCGTCGGTGACCGGCACCACCTGCCTGGCCTGCTCGCCCACATCGGGCACTTGGGGAATGCCGCCGTAGCGCAGGGTTCGATAGGCTGTCTCGAATCCGTAGCGACGATAGTTTTCCTGCTGGGCGACGACCCCATCGAGCCCGATTATGCGATTGCCGGCCAGCGCCATGCCCCTATTCCAAAGCTGTTTGCCATATCCCCTGCCGCGAAATTCCGGATGAAGCATGTAAAGACCGAGAAAAGCGAAAGTTTCGCCATAGCGGACAACGGAAATGCAGCCGACCGGCACTTCGCCGATCGCGCCGATCAGAAAGCCCGATGGATCCGCTTCCCAGAAGGCCGGAGCATCGTCAACACCGGGATTCCATCCCTCTTGCCGTGCCCATTCCAGAGCGAGCTCCAGCTCGCCAGCCCGCATCGTACGCACGGCAAAAGTCGATTTCATGCAATAGTCCCGAACCGCCCATTACACAGCCGCTCCCATGGAACGATTGCGCCCGATTGATCATGCGGCAACATGATGCCAATCCCTAACAATAGGCAACGATAACATTAAAGTACAAAGGCTTCGTTTCATTTGGAAAAGCAGGGCAATTGCATGAATACAACAGCCAAAGCAGGTCGCGCAAAAGCGTGTAACGGTCTCGCGGCAACGACATGCGCAAAATCAAAGACCTGAAGCACAGGAATCTGAAAGATCGCGACGCGCTTTGGAATGCGAGCGGCCTCCTGTGACACTTCTATCGCAATTTTCCTAAACCGGGCATCGCATATAGGCGTCGGCGGCAATCCTATGTATAAGCTTGGATAAGCGCCAATGTCTGCTTTGCGTCTCGACGCCGAGCCGACGCCAGCAAAAGGAAGGGAGTCTCATGCGCATCACGATGATCGGTTCGGGTTATGTGGGGCTTGTGTCGGGCGTTTGCTTTGCTGATTTCGGCCACGACATCATTTGTGTCGACAAGGACGCAGGCAAGATCGACGCGCTGCAGCGGGGTGAAATGCCGATCTTCGAACCTGGCCTCGAGCAGCTCGTTGCGGACAATGTTCGCGCCGGTCGTCTCTCCTTTACGACGGAAGTGGAGGCGAGCGTCGCCGCAAGCGATGTCGTCTTCATCGCGGTGGGCACGCCGTCGCGGCGCGGCGACGGCCATGCCGACCTCTCTTACGTCTACGCCGCCGCGCGAGAGATCGCCCAGCACGTCAAGGGCTTCACCGTCATCGTCACCAAATCGACCGTGCCGGTCGGCACCGGCGACGAGGTCGAGCGCATCGTGCGCGAAACCAATCCAGAGGCCGATGTCGCCGTCGTCTCCAATCCGGAATTCCTGCGCGAAGGTGCCGCCATCGAGGACTTCAAGCGGCCTGACCGCATCGTCATCGGCCTCAACGACGAACGTGCCCGCGGCGTCATGACCGAAGTCTACCGGCCGCTCTATCTCAACCAGGCGCCGCTGCTCTTTACGTCCCGGCGCACCTCGGAGCTGATCAAATACGCCGCCAATGCATTCCTGGCCATGAAGATCACTTTCATCAACGAGATGTCCGATCTCTGCGAAAAGGTTGGCGCCAATGTGCAGGAAGTCTCGCGCGGCATCGGCCTTGACGGCCGCATCGGCTCGAAATTCCTGCATGCCGGTCCCGGTTATGGCGGCTCCTGCTTCCCGAAGGACACCCTGGCACTGGCCAAGACCGCGCAGGATTTTGACAGCCCCGTGCGCCTGATCGAGACGACGATCTCCATCAACGACAATCGCAAGCGCGCCATGGGCCGCAAGGTAATAGCAGCCATGGGCGGCGACGTCAGAGGCAAGACGATCGCAGTCCTCGGCCTGACCTTCAAGCCGAATACCGACGACATGCGCGACAGCCCGGCGATTTCGATCATCCAGACGCTGCAGGACGGCGGTGCAACCGTAACAGGCTACGATCCCGAGGGCATGGAGCATGCCCGCCTGATTATCGACAACATCGCCTATTCCGAGGACGCCTATAGCGCCGCACGCGGCGCCGATGCGATCGTCATCGTGACGGAATGGAACCAGTTTCGCGCGCTGGATTTCGCGCGGCTCAAATCCGTCATGAAGGCTCCGGTCCTCGTCGATCTCAGAAACATCTATCGCCATGACGAGGTCGCAAAGCACGGCTTTGCCTACACAAGCGTCGGCAGACCCTCGAACGGCGCCGCACTCTAGAGCGCTTTCTCATTTTTCGAGACGCGAAAACGTTCCATTTTCTTGTTCTTTTACGCATTCCGGGCGCAAAACCGCGGCGCGCTTTTCCTGGAAATGCTTTAAGCAAAGGCCAATCAATGCGTTATCTCATCACCGGCACCGCCGGCTTCATCGGATTCCACCTCGCCAAGCGCCTGCTCGACGAGGGGCATTTCGTGGTCGGCTTCGACGGCATGACGCCCTATTACGACGTCAAGCTCAAGGAAAAGCGCACAGCCATCCTTGCGCGTTCCAACGGTTTCAAGGCCGTGACGGGCATGTTGGAGGATAAGGCCGCGCTGGACCACGCAGCCGCACTCGCCGAGCCCGATGTGATCGTTCATCTCGCCGCACAGGCCGGCGTGCGCTACAGCCTCGAAAACCCGCGCTCCTACGTCGATTCCAACCTTGTCGGTTCATTCAACATCCTGGAATTGGCGAGAAACCTGCAGCCGAAGCACCTTCTTTTGGCATCGACCTCCTCCGTCTACGGCGCCAACGAAAAGATCCCTTTTGCCGAAAGTGACAAGGCCGACGAGCAGATGACGATCTATGCGGCGACCAAGAAGAGCATGGAGCTGATGGCGCATAGCTACGCCCATCTCTTCAACATACCTACGACCGCTTTCCGCTTCTTCACCGTCTATGGCCCTTGGGGCCGCCCGGACATGGCGCTCTTCAAATTCGTCGACGCCATCCGCAACGACAGGCCGATCGAGATCTACGGCGAAGGCAAGATGAGCCGCGATTTCACCTATATCGACGACCTCATCGAGGGCATCGTCCGCCTCATCGGCGTCGTGCCGTCGGAGGAAAATCGGGTGGTATCGGAAACGGTCATCGACACGCTCTCGAAGAACGGCCCCTTCCGCGTCGTCAATATCGGCGGCGGCCAGCCCGTCGGGCTGATGAGTTTCGTCGAAACCATCGAGACGATGCTTGGCAAGAAGGCGATCCGCAAAATGCTGCCCATGCAGCCCGGCGACGTTCACAATACCTATGCCGTTCCGGACTTGCTCGTGGCGCTCACCGGCTTCAAGCCACAGATCGAAGTCGACGAAGGCGTGAAGCGCTTCGTCGAGTGGTATCAGGACAATTATTGACGAAATGCCACCAAATGCGGTCGGCCGCACAAAGGCAGCCGCGCCGTCATCAAATCGGCACCTGCCATGATTGCTTGATCTTCTGCATCGGAATTTCGGTCTTGATGTTCCTTACCCCTTTGATGCGACCGAGATGCTCCATCTGGAACCGCCTGTATCCTTCCAGATCCGGCGCAACGACCCGCAGAAGAAAATCGCAATCGCCCGCCATCAGATGGCACTCGACCACCTGAGGCAGCTTTTCCGCCGCTTGATAGAAGGCCGTCGTCGTCTCTTCGTCTTGGCTGGAAAGCCATATGCGGACAAAAACCGTGAAACCCATATCAAGCTTCGCCGCATCGAGGATGGCAACATAGTGCTTGATGATGCCGGCCTCCTCCAGCAGTTTGACCCGCCTCAGGCAGGGAGAGGGAGACAAACCCACCTTTGCGGCGAGCTCGGTGTTCTGGATTTTGCCGTCCTGCTGCAGAACGCGCAGTATCGCACGATCTAGCGAATCAAGCTTCACCTGGACTTCTCCGCTACGAAATTCAATATTGTTGGCATACTATGCCAATCTTTGAGGATTTTAGCCGTAAAACGCAACCAAAATCGGCAACGGTTGCTCTATTGTCAGCCTTCCGATGTCGCGGACCTCAAAAGCGGCAGCATTTCACGATCAGAAGGTTTTTCAGGTGACGGACTACGCTTCCGGTGATGCCAGTATCCGACAAGGGCGCTCGGAAGGATGGCGAGGCTTCCGGGATTCGATACCGGTGATGCTGGGCTTCGTGCCCTTCGCGCTCGTGCTCGGGGCACAGGCCGCCGCCAAAGGCTTTAGTGCCGCGGAGGTGCCCCTGATGACGGGATTGAACTTCGGCGGCGGATCGGAATTCGCAGCCGTCGAGTTGTGGACGTCTCCCCCGCACATCCTGCTGATTGTCGCGATCACATTTCTGATCAACAGCCGCCATCTCCTGATGGGCGCGGCGCTTGCTCCCTTCATCCGCCACCTCTCGAAAAGAAAAGCGCTCACGGCCTTGTTTTTCATGTGCGATGAGAGCTGGGCGATAGGCCTGACCGATGCAAAGAAGTCGGGTAATGTCCTCAGCCTTGGCTATTTCTTCGGCGTTGCCCTCGGCCTCTATTTCAGCTGGATCATCTTCACGGCACTAGGCGCACTCGTAGGCCCCGTCCTCGGCGATGTCACGCAATACGGGTTTGACATGGCTTTCCCCGCCGTATTTCTCGTGATGCTGTCCGGGATGTGGAAGGGCGCCAAGGCAGCGCTGCCCTGGCTGGTCAGTCTGCTGGTCGCGGCGACCACATACCTGGTACTTCCGGGCGCCTGGTATGTTCCTGCCGGCGCACTTTCCGGTGTCTTTTCCGCATTTCTGTTGGCGCAAACCGATGCTTGATCCTTTATATGTTACCGCCATCATCTGCATGGCGACGGTCACTTACCTTACGCGTATCGGAGGATACCTCTTCTTGCGCAACCGGACCCTCAGCTCTCGCTTGCGGATGGTCATGGAAAACGCGCCAGGCTGCGTTCTGATTACGGTCATCGCGCCAGACTTCGTCACCGGCCGCCCGGCGGATCTCCTCGCCCTTGCCATCACGATGCTGGCGGCAACCCGATTGCCCGTGCTCCCGACCGTTGTAATTGCCATTGCTTCGGCCGGTGTCCTTCGACACATGCTGGCCTGACGCCTACGCTCTTTGGATGGAATAAGAAATGACGGAACTCTTGCAGGAGGAACATTGGATAGAGACCCCTGCCGGATGCCTCTACGCCGCCTCATGGACACCGCACGCCGCGACCACCGGGCAGCCGATCATCCTGTTTCATGATTCCCTCGGATGTGTTGCGCTCTGGAGGGATTTCCCGCGACAGCTCGCCTCTTCCTTCGGCCGCCAGGTGATCGCCTATGATCGATCGGGTTTTGGTCGCTCCGATGCCCGCACGGACCTTCTGCAGCAGGGCTTCGTAGCTCTGGAGGCCGAGCAGGCCATACCGCTGCTATGCGAGCAATTTTCCATTCAAGAATTCGTTGCCTGCGGACACAGCGTCGGCGGCGGTATGGCGGTAGAGACGGGAGCGTGCTTCGGCGAACGCTGCCAGGCCGTCATCACCATCGCCGCTCAGGCTTTCGTGGAGGAGAGAACCCTGCAGGGCATCAGGGTTGCGCAGCAGGAATTCAGATCAGAGGAGATCTTTGCCCGGCTTGCCAAATATCATGGCAGCAAGGCCGATTGGGTGCTGCATGCATGGATCGACACATGGCTTGCACCCGAACGCGCCAACTGGTCCCTCGATCCGGCACTTGAAAAGCTCCGTTGCCCAGTGCTTGCCATTCACGGGGACCGCGACGAGTATGGCTCCGAGGCTCATCCCCGCCGGATCGCGGCCGGGCGCGGATCGGCCTATATCCTGCCGAATACCGGACATTCGCCGCATCGCGAACACCCTGCCCTGGTCATAAAGGCGATCGAGAACTTTCTGGCGTGAAACGACGAGAAAGCCGGCTTACTCGGCACGACCCGCAGGATGATAGGCCCGGTCGAAATAGATAAGCCCCAGGCCCTCGTCACGTTGGCGGATAGCGTCGACTTCGCAGAACAGGATATCATGCGTCCCACCATCGGCTTGACGGACGATGCGGCAATCGAACGAGACGAGAGCATCCTCAAGCACAGGCGCGCCGGTCGATAGCTCCGACCAGAAGGCACCGGCGAAGCGCTCGGCAACCGGGGTCTTGCCGCCGAAAAGCCGCGACAGATCCTGATGCGCTTCCGACAGAACATTGACGCAGAGCACGCCGTTTTGCGTGACGGCGGGATGAACGGAAGCGCTGCGATTGAGGCAGACGAGCAGGGTCGGCGGGCTGTCGGTAACACTGCAGACGGCGGTCGCGGCAAAACCGGCGAGCCCCGCGGGACCATTGGTCGTGACGATGTTCACCGCCGCTGCCATTCTCGCCATGGCATTGCGAAACTCGCTGCGCGCGATATCGGGATCGGCGACAGGCACCGCCCTCTCGATTGCCACGGAGGTTTTCATGTTCATCGCACTGTTCCCTAACTCGCGCCAGTCATCCCACACTATCGACGGGGAGGCTGCGCCTCAAGAAACGACATTTTGCGGAACCCGCCGTTCACGAGCAATTAATTTTCTATAAAATCTATCAACAAAAGGAAAATAGCCAATTGCCGGATTCGAAGCTACCGCGCCGTGCTGAGGCATGCCTCAGGTGCGGGTGGAGATCAGGAGAAACATCGGCCGCTCGCGCTCGATTACCCAATCGGGATGCGCGGCGAGGTCGTCATCACTCGGCGACCATTCTTCGATATGGGCAATGATGAAACCGGACTTGATCAAGAGGTTGAGCGTTGTGCCCATCGTGCGGTGCTGCTTGACGACGCCCTCAGCGAGCCAGTTCGTCACCCGCGGCCCTTCGATCTGATAAGCATTGAGCGGCCAGATCTTGCCGCCGCCGGCATCATCGAGCCATTCCGGTCGCCGTGGGGCCATATAGATCGGATGCTCGATCGAAAAAATCAGCCGGCCACTGGGCTTCAGTGCCTGACGGATCGTTGCCAGCAATCCGGCAAAGCCTTCGATATAATGAAAGGCCAGGGAACTATAGACGAGATCGAAGCTCGCCTTGGGAAGCTGAAGATTTTCCAGGTCCGCCTGGTCATAGCGGATACACGTATCCGTCGTCTCCATGCGGGCGCGCTCCAGCATTTTCTCGGAGACATCCAGTCCAAGCACGCTGCCAGCCCCCTGCTCGGCCGCCCAGCGGCAGAACCAGCCGAAACCGCAGCCGAGATCGACGACATCGAGGCCGTTCATGTCCGGCATCAAGGCACGGATCGCCGGCCATTCGGCCGCACCCGCCAGCCCTTCGATGGAACGCTGCAGGCGGCTATAGCCTTCGAAGAAACCCGGATCGTCGTAGATATTCTGGGTCATACATGTCTCCCGCAGATCGGCAACGCCAACCTAACAGAACGGCCAATGGACGGGACCGTTGCTAAGATCAAATCACCTTCGCCGCCGTGACCTCGACCTCGACCAGAAACTCGGACCGCGTAAACCCTCCGACGATCAGCAGCGTGGAGACCGGTGCGGGATTTTGGACATAGCGATCGCGCACGGCCATATAGGCGGGAAAATCCTCGCGCGTGGTGACGAAGCCGCCAATACGGATGACGTCAGCAAACCCCATGCCGGCCTCCTCGAGGATAGCACCGATCGCCTTGAAACACAGTTCGGCCTGGGCGGTAACATCAGGCGGAATGCGATCGTCGATACCAATGCCGAGCTGGCCGGACGTGACCAGAAAACTGGCGCCCGGCGGCACCAGTAGGCCGTGATTGTAATTGCCGAAAGGGCGGCGGACGGATGGGGGGTTGAATACCTTTTTCATCGATATCGACTCCTCTTGATCGGAGGGGATATCAGCATTTTGATGCTATGCGGACAAGCCGTTCAATGCGCTTGTGCTGAAATAGCTGCCCGGTTTCGGCGCACTTCCAACAGGATATGTCCGAAAAGCGCCGCAAGCACGATCGGTCCGCCGATCAGTGTCGCCGTCGAAGGGCGCTCGGCAAAGACCATCCAGACCCAGAGTGGCGTCAACGGCACCTCAAGCGCCGTCAGCAGGGCGGCATCGGAGGCCGGCACCAGCCGCGAGCCGAACGTATAGAGGCTGAGGCCCATGGCGTTCTGGACGATGCCGAAGGCAATGATCAGGCCGAGATCCTGGCCGGAGATCGAAAGCGGCGAGGCGAACCAGAAGGTGATGAAGGAACACAGCCAGGCGGATAGAGCCATGGCTGGCAGCATCGGCACATTACGGTGCTGGCGCATGACGACCGCAAGACCGGCGACGGTCAGCGTCATGATGGCGGCCAGTCCCTTGCCCAGCCAGCTGCCGCCGTCGCTCGAATGCCCGGAAAGCATGACAAGCACGCCGATGAAGGCGATGCCGCTGGCGATCAGAGTCTTCATATTGGGGCGTTCCCGGATGAAAAGGAAGGCAACGCCCGCGGTGACGAAGGGTACCGTTGCGTAGATGACCATGGCATCGGCAACCGAGGTGTAATAGATCGAGCCGATGCCGCTGATCATAGAGGCGGTGGAAAAAATCGTTGCCGCCAGCGAGGGACCACGCATGGAACGCAGGACGCGAAAGGCGTTGCGCCGCTCGATGTAGAAAAACAGCGCGAAAACGCCAAGGCCGGACACGATGCCGCGGCAGAAGAGGATGGTCATGAGATCGGCTTGGATCGCCCGCACGAAGAGGCCGGAGGTCGACCAGGCGAGCGCCGAAAGCGCCACATAGATCACACCCAACCTGTATTGCTGCTGCTCCGCCAGCGTCACGATGGAATCCCCCAGCCTATAGTGGCAGATCATTAGCGGGCGGCCATGGCGCCTACAAGCAAAGCTTGCGCCGCTGGATGTCGCTGATGCCGGAATATGGCAGTGGTTGCAGGAAGGTCACGCCACCTTCGGCTGGCGGTCAAAGGGCGCCTACCTACCCATTGGTATTGGCAGGATCATATTGATCTTGCACATATTTGCGATCGCTCTAGGGTTCTGGCAACCCCGTCGAAGGAGAATCAATTGCGCCTGCTGTCAGCCACTTTGTTCGCCTGCGGCTGCGTCAGCCTGGTCGACGGTCCGATATGGCCGCCGGCCCAAACCTATGTCGACAATTCGGTGCAATGCAGCCAGAGCAGCAATCCCGCCCGATGCGAACACACCCGCGACAGCTGGAAGGCCGATTACGAGGAAGCCATTGCGGGCGGATATCGGGCGCAGAAACATGTCGCCTTATGCCTCAGCACCGGCTGCGACGAGGCGATCCAGCCCGACAAGATGCTTGGCTGCGCCTGGCGCATGGTGATTGCCGAAGCAAGGCATGCGCTCCCCGATAGTATGGATTTCGCCAATCTGAACCGCTTCTGCGGAACAGACTATATCGATCAGAAGACCAGGCTCGAAGCCGCCTCTCAGGCGAAGGCGATGATGCACCTGATCGGTAAATAACGGCTGCGCAGCAAAGTCTCTGCGGCGCAGCCCGGTGTTTTGCAAAGGCTCTAAGCGTAAGGCGCAAGGAAACTGCGGATCGCCTCGATCTCGCCGGGGCGAATATCGTGGCCGCCCGGATGCCATTCGAGCGTAACCTCGGCATCCTGCCGGATAAAGTAATTGGCCAGCGCCCTGGTGACCGGAGCGGGTGCGATCGGATCGCGTTCGCCCGCGGTGATCAGCACGCGCCTGCCCTCCAGCCTGGCATTATCCTTCGGCTGGAACGGGATCAGCGGATGCATCAGCACGGCCGCATCGAAAAGATCGCCGTGCTCGATCAGAACATTGGCAAGGATGTTCGCGCCGTTGGAAAAGCCGAGGCCAAGCACCTGCGACGCGCCGTGTTGCTCCGCCAGCTCCGAGACATAGGCTGCCATCTTTTCCGTGGCGCGGGCAAGATCGGCCATGTCATAGACACCTTCGCCCGTCCGGCGGAAAAAGCGCGCCGCGCCATATTCCGAGACATCGCCGCGCGGCGACACGATGGTGGCGTCCGGCAGCAGCCGGGCGGCAAAATCGAAGAACTGGTTCTCGTCGCCGCCGGTGCCGTGGAAAGTGAAGAAAATAGGTTTCCCGGATGCACCGGCCTTCAGCCGGTGCACATAGCTCGTATCAGTCATGGTCCTTTCTCCGATTAGCCTTCCAGCGGCTCCAGATGCTGCTCGATCAGGCCGCGCAGATGCGCATGCTGGTCGGGCAGTTTCAGCGCCTCGCCGAGATGGGCGGTATCCTCGTCACGGTTGAAGCCGGGCTCATTGGTGGCGACTTCGAACAGCACGCCGCCCGGCGTACGGAAGTAGATCGCCCAGAAGTAGTCGCGGTCGATGACCGGGGTCACCTGATAGCCCGTATCCATCAGCGCCTTGCGCACTTCGAGCTGCTTTGCACGGTTCTCGACGGCAAAGGCGACATGGTGGACGGAGCCTGCGCCCGGAAGCGCGCGGTTGATGTTCGGCATGGTTTCGAGATCGACATAGTCGGCACCGTTGCCGCCGGGAATGGCAAGCCGCTTGACGCCTTCATGCGTATCGACGATTTCGTAACCCATATATTTCAGCAGTTCGGCCGTGGCACCTTCATCCCTGAGCCGCATGGCAACGGAATGGAAGCCTCGGATGGCATGTTCGGCATCGACACCATTATGCGTCCAGGGCAGACGCTTATCGTCCTTGACCTCGACGAGCGCGAAACCATCGCCATCCGGTCCGGCAAAATGCAGGCGCTTCTGACCGAAGGATTCGTCAACCTTCAGGCCCTCAACGCCATACTGGCCGAGCCGCTCGGTCCAGTAGCCGATGGCGCCTTCCGGAACGGAGTAGACCGTATTGCCGACTTCGCCGGTGCCCGGACGGCCGCGCGCCATCTTCGGGAACGGGAAGTAGGTCATGATCGTACCGGGAGTGCCGACCTCGTCGCCATAGTAGAGGTGATAGACATCGGGGGCGTCGAAATTCACCGTCTTCTTGACGCGGCGCAGGCCGAGCGTATCGGTGAAGAACTTGTTGTTGGTGCGGGCGTCTTCCGCCATCGAGGTAACGTGGTGAAGACCTTTGATCTGGTTGAGCATCTCTAACCCCTTTGCTCGCCTGCACCGGCAGGCGTTTCTCATGGGCAGAAGATGGTCTTGTGAGCCGCGTTTCGATAGCCCTCAAGTGCCAAACGGATTGTCTCCAATGAGTGAACGATAAATTCTGATCGTTCACAGGAAGACAAGGTCATTCTGCGATTGATTCCAAACATAACCAGCATTAATTTAAGCTAGACAGTCTAGCTAGAAAGAAGTCCGATGGATTGGCCATTGCAGGACGCAAAGAACCAGTTTTCAAAAGTCGTGCAGAAAGCGCGTAACGAGGGTCCGCAAACCGTCACGTTGCGCGGTGAACGTGCGGCTGTCGTCCTGTCTGCCGAAGACTACGATACCCTTTTGGCCGGCAAACCAAGCCTTGCGGATGATCTGCTATCCGGACCAGCATGGGATGACGAAATGGCCGATGCCGTATCGAAGCGCAGCAAAGCGCCAAGCCGGGATGTCCTTTTCTGATGTATCTTGTTGACACCAGCGTCATTTCGGAAATTCGGCGTGGCAATTCCCAAGCGATTGACTGGCTGCGCTCGGTCGATCCCTCCACCATCTATCTGAGTGTCATCACACTTGGAGAGATCATGCGCGGGATTGCGCTGAAGCGAAAATCGGACCCACGCGCGGCAGCTCATCTGGAAGAATGGCTGCGCAAGATCCGGCACGACCATCGCAATCGCATCCTTGCCATTACCGATCAGATCGCCGTCGAATGGGGACGTATCGCGGCGCAACGCCCGCGCGGCGATGCCGATGGTTTGATCGCGGCAACGGCAGTCGTTCATGATCTTATCGTCGTCACCCGCTACATCGGAGATTTCGACGACACCGGCGCTTCGATCATCAACCCGTGGGATCAGACACCTTACTGAGCCTCGGGATTGCTCGGCAGAGCCCAATCGATCGGGTTTCTGCCGTGTTCAGCCAGGTAGGCATTGGCCTTGGAGAAATGCCGGCAGCCGAGGAAGCCGTTATGGGCCGACAGTGGTGACGGATGCGCCGCCTTCAGCACCAGATGACGCTCGGTATCGACAAAGGCGGCCTTCTTCTGCGCATAGGAGCCCCATAGCATGAAGACGACGCCATCGCATTCGTCGTTGACTTGGCGGATGACGGCATCGGTGAAGCGCTCCCAGCCCTTGCCCTGATGCGAGGCGGCTTGGGATTCCTCCACCGTCAGCACGCTATTCAGCAGAAGCACACCCTGCTTCGCCCAGCTTTCCAGAAAACCGTGGCGTGCCGGCGGAATGCCGAGATCGGTTTCCAGCTCCTTGTAGACATTGACCAGCGACGGCGGAATGCGCACGCCAGGACGCACGCTGAAGCAGAGCCCGTGCGCCTGCCCGAAACCGTGATAGGGATCCTGCCCGAGGATAACCACCTGCACCTCATCGAGCGGCGTCAGATCAAGCGCCCGGAAATACTCGCTGCCGCGCGGAAAGATCACCTTGCCGCGCTGCTTTTCCTCGACAAGGAAAGACTTGAGCTGCTGCATATAAGGACTTTCGAACTCCTGCGAAAGCGCCTCTTTCCAGCTCTCCTCAAGCTTGATGTTCGCTTCCGCCATCGTCTTTCGCCTCCGTCAGTTGTCAGCATGTCGATTGAGGACGAAAGCGACGGCGTGTCAAGGAAAGGACATCCATTGCGGCAGGCAGATCACAGCTTTCCGGCAATAGCATTTCTATGCCCGCCTATGTTGGCGACGCCGCCAAGCCTCAAGCGGACGTTGCTAGCGGTTGCGCCCTCATCCCCGTCGCGATCAGTAAAGCGTCGCGTTCGGCCTCAGGCATCGCGCGCATCCGCCGCCTTACCGTGAGGCGGATCGCAGCAAACCCGGCCAGCATCAGCACCACTTTGCTGCCGATGCCGAAGGCCGGCATGATGACCGCCCATGTGGATAGATCAAAGGCGATGGCAACGAAAGCATTGAGCGCAGCGGACAGGAACATCAGGCCAGCCCAGGCAAAGCCCACATAGGTGGCGACATCCGGTGCGACCGACCGCGCGATGGCCGGCAAATACCGTTTCATCCAGCCCGGCTTGAGCATCACCACACCGATGGTCGCATAGATGACACTCGGCTTGAACAGCACGAAACGTGGATCATCCGTCAACAATGTTGCCGCACCGGCGGCAACGACCAGAAAAAGGCTCAGCCATTCCATAGCTTCGATAGGCTTGCCCCGAATGAACTGAATTCCGATTTGGAGAAGACCAAGCGCGATCGCCAAGCATGTCGACAGCGTCGCATTGTGCGTTAACGACAGCAAAACGACGAAAAGCAGGCTGGAAGCCAGGTCGGCAAGCAGCAGCCTAGCCGCATTGAAAAAGTTTTTCACTGCACCCTGCCCTCATTGCGACGCTAGGGAAGGTTCATAAAGCTCCAGACCAGCACGATCAAGGAGATCGCCCTCCGCAATCACCCCTTGATCCGCTCCATCTGCGGATCATAAAGCGGCTTCAGCGACACCTGGCATGGCACGCGGCTCTGCGCGACATCGAGCTCGTAGCGACCTGAAAGCACGAAATCCTCCGTGACGCCGCCGGGATCGCGGATATAGCCGTAGCCGATGGCCTTGCCGATCGTATAGCCGTAGCCGCCGCTCGACAGCCAGCCGACGCGCTGGCCGTCACGATAGATCGTCTCGCGGCCGAGAAGTACGATCTCCGGATCATCAGGTACGAAGCAGGCGAGCATCTTCTTGACGCCGGACGCCAGCTGCCGCTCGATCGCCTCCCTGCCGCGGAATGCAATATCCTTCTTCGTCTTCACCGCCCAGGTAAGCCCGGCTTCAACTGGCGTGTGATCCGGCCCGATGTCCGAACCCCAGGCGCGATAGCCCTTCTCCAGACGGCAGCTTTCGATGGCGCGATAGCCGGCATTGACGAGGCCATGCTCGCGGCCGGCAGCCATCAGGACGTCATAGACGGTGGCGGCATATTCCACTGGCACATGCAGCTCATAGCCGAGTTCGCCGACATAGGTGATACGCAGCGCCCGGACGGGGCAGCCGGCGATGCCGACGGTCCTCACCTTGCCGAAGGGGAACGCAGCATTCGACACGTCTGCGGAGGTAACAGCCTGCAAGATCGCCCGTGCCTTAGGCCCCATCAGCGACAGCACGGAATAGGCCGAGGTGACATCCACCAGCTCCGCATGCATCTCTGCCGGAATGTTGCGGGCGATCCAGTCGAAGTCATGCGTTGCGAAGCCAGTGCCGGTGGTGATGTAGAACTCGTTCTCGGCAATGCGGGCAACAGTGACATCGCATTCGATACCGCCACGGTCGTTCAGCATCTGGGTATAGGTCAAAGAGCCGACGGGCTTGGCAACATCATTGGCGGCGATCCACGACATCGCTGCCTCCGCATCACGCCCCTTCAGCACGAATTTGGCAAAGGAGGTCTGATCGAAGATGACGGCCGCCTCCCGGACTGCCTTATGCTCCCGGCCGACGGCATCGAACCAGTTCTGCCGTCCATAGGTGTACTCGTCCTTCGGCTCCTCGCCGGCAAAAAGATCGGCAAACCAGTTCGGCCGCTCCCAGCCAAGCTTTTCGCCGAAACAGGCGCCTTGCGCCTTCAGCCGATCGTAAAGCGGCGACTTGCGGCAGGGTCTGCCGCTGGAATGCTCCTCGAAAGGCCAAGCCATGGTGTAGTGCTTGCCATAGGCTTCCAGCGTGCGGGTGCGAACCCAGTCGGTGTCGAAATGCGGGCGGCCGAAGCGCCTGATATCGACCGGCCAGAGATCGTAAGGCGGCTCGCCCTTGGCGACCCATTCGGCGAGCGCCATGCCGGCCCCGCCGGCCGAGGCGATGCCGAAGGCGTTGAAACCGGCGCCGACGAAGAAATTCTTCAGTTCCGGCGCCTCGCCGAGAATGAAATTGCCGTCGGGCGTAAAGCTCTCCGGGCCGCACAACAGTTGCTTGACCCCGGCCGTCTGCAGCGCCGGCACACGCACCAGCGCCTGCTCCATGATCTGCTCGAAATGATCGAAATTGCTGTCGAGCAGCGTGTAGTGGAAATCCCTAGGGATGCCATCAAGTGCCCAGGGAATGGGATTGGGCTCGTAGCCGCCCATGACCAGCCCCCCGACCTCCTCCTTGTAATAGGTGAGCCTATCCGGATCGCGCAGCGTCGGCAGATTGGAGGGCACGCCGAAGGATTCGGTGATGAGATATTGATGCTCCACCGAGACGAGCGGCACGTTGACGCCGAAACGGCCGGCAAAGGTCCGCGTCCATTGCCCGGCGCAGACGACGACGCGCTCGCATTCGATGCGGCCCCTCTCGGTAACGACGGCGCGGATCCGGCCCTTCTCGATCTCCAGATCGAGAACCTCGGTATCCTCGAAGATCGACACCCCGCTCATGCGGGCACCCCTAGCAAGCGCCTGCGTGATATCGGAGGGATTGGCCTGGCCGTCGGTCGGCAGGAAAGCGGCGCCGACGAGGTCGTCGACATCCATCAGCGGCCAGAGGTCACGCGCCTCCTGCGGCGTCAAGAGATGCATCTGCAGGCCGAAGGATTGCGCCGTCGTCGCCTGCCTCTTCACTTCCGTCCAGCGCTCCTCATTGCAGGCGAGACGCAGACCGCCATTCATCTTCCAGCCGGTGGCAAGCCCCGTCTCCGCCTCGAGCTTCTTGTAGAGATCGACGGAATAGCCGAGCATCTGTGTGATATTGGCGCTGGTGCGCAGCTGGCCGACGAGGCCGGCGGCATGAAACGTCGTGCCCGAGGTCAGCTTCTTGCGTTCCAGAAGCACGGTATCGGTAAAGCCGAGCTTGCCGAGATGGTAGGCGGTCGAGCAGCCGATGATGCCGCCGCCGATGACGACGGTCTTTGCGGTAGCAGGCAGTTCCTTCATCATCTCACCTCAAGAATTGCGAAAATCCTGCCAGGCGCTTTCGAAACGCCGCAGGTTTTCAGCTGTATAGGATGAATAATCGAAATCGATGTCGGAATGGACTTCCGAAACCATGCTCCACATCGTCTCGCGCAGGAGCGAAGCGCATTTCATCGCGTGATAGCGCCGGCGCAGATCGTCGCTGACCCCAGCGTCGAAATAAGCCTCCAGCATCGTCTCTTCCTGTGCCTCGGAAAATTCATTGTTGGAGGCAAGGCCGCCGAGATCGAAGAGCGGCGTGTTGAAGCCCGCATAGTCCCAATCGATCAGCCAGAGCCGCTCGCCGTCATCGAGGAAATTCGCGGCCAGCAGATCGTTGTGGCCGAAGGCGATCTCGAAAGGGGCGGCTACGCGCTCCAGCCGCTCGGCAATCTCCAGAAAGGAGGGCAGGAGCGGCTTATGCCGGCTATCGCCAGCCGCCAGCACCGCTGCATAGTCCCTGACCACATGGAAGACCCAGAAGATCGCCGCCGGTCCGCGAAAATGCCTTGCGACCTCGCGATGGCAGGAGCGGACAAGCGGCACGACCCGGCTCATCATTGCCGGGTCTCGGATATCATCGGCCGACAGCGGCTTTGCATCGATATAATCGAGCACCAGTATGCCGGGCTCGTGATGGATGACCGCGGGCGAAAGACCGGCAGCATGGGCGGCCTTGCTCGCAGCCACCTCGTTTGCGCGGCTGATGTGATGAACGGGAATGTCCGATCCGAGCCGCACGACGACGCGGCGACCATCATTGCCGACCAGATAGTTGCGATTGGTAATGCCGCCGACAAGCGGTTCGATGTCGATCGGCCCGCGCCAGATGCTGAGAGAATGTATCCTGTCTTCCGACGTCGCAGTCATTCCCCCTCCGGTCCTACTGCTGAGCATCCCTTGGATGCAGAAGGTTCCTCACAAACGCAAAGCTGTCAAGAACCAGCCCACAAAATGAAACGAATATTTGGTTTTTTGTTGGAATCGAAAAGTCATCTCCAATTGGATGAGCTATGGATATTCTGAAGACTGCGCTTCACCGTAGGGGAGATTTGCCTTAAAAACTCCAGGGCGAGGCAACCGGATAAAGGGGCGCGCATTGAGGCTCCGGCGGCAACAGTAGCGGCCGTTCCGCGAGCCAGGGAAGTTTGGGATCAATACCCCAATAGGATCAGAAACCATGTCGGGCATATCCCAGCCACCGCTTCATTCCAATCATCGCGAGCGCGAGATTCTGGAAGAACTGCGTTTGGCCGGCGGCGCGAGCCGCATCCAGTTCCTGGCCGAACGGCTCGGCGTTTCCGAAGAAACCATCCGCCGCAATATCCGCAGCCTCGAAGCCAACGGGCTCGTTACCAAAGTACATGGCGGCGTCCACATCAAGGACTCGATGAACGAGCCGCCGCTGCACCTGCGCATGAACGAGAACGCCGAAGCCAAGCGCATGATCGCCGCAGCGGTCGCCGATATGATCGAGGATGGCGATACGCTATTTCTCGATGTCGGTTCGACCACCGCCTTCATTGCCGTCGCGCTGCAGAAGCATCAGAACCTCTTCGTCGTCACCAATGCCGTCGCGGTCGCCCATGCGCTTGCCACCCGCAACGGCAATCGCGTCTTCTTTGCCGGCGGCGAGCTGCGCGGTCACGATGGCGGCACGTTCGGCATGGAAGCGGCAAACTTCCTGCGCCGTTTCAATGTGCGCCACGCCATCCTTTCGGTCGGCGCCATCAATGCCGCCTCGGGCTTCATGCTGCATGACCTGGAAGAAGCGGAATACTCACGCGAAGCGGCAAGCCGCGCCGAAAACCGCATCGTCGTCGCCGACAGCGCCAAGTTCGGCCGCAGCGCGCCGATCGTGCTGAGCGAGCCGGCCGCCTTCGACCTGCTGGTCACCGACGACGCGCCGCCATCGGACATCCGCGCCATGCTCGAGCGCAACGAGATCGAACTCGTCATCGCCAACCGGCAACGGGCGGAACGACAATAGCCGGCAGCAGATCCGTCCGAGCCCTATCGAGAAAGCTCCGAGACATTTACGGATAATCGTTCCATCTCTTCGCTTTTATGCAATTCCGGGCGGAAAGCGCTTTTCCGGAATTGAGCTGACAAAAAGGCAATATCGAAACTAGCCGCTCACAACCTCAGGTTATTGGCCGCACTCATCCGCATCGAATGCGATGGACCTGCGATAATTCTTGCACATGGCTTCCAGCGTCTGGGCCGCCTTGCTGGCATGCCGCTCCTTGTGGCGCAATAGCCGGAAGCTGCGGGCGGGCAGATCGAATATCGCCTGAACCAGCAATCCCTGCCCGAGATAAGCCTTCGCCGCCGCGCTCGAAATAGCCGCCGCACTGCGACCCACGCAAACCGCCGACAGCACGGCTTCATTCGACGGCAGGACAAGAGCCACATCGAGATCGCGCGGCAAAGCGCCGAGTTTGGCAACCGCATTCTCGAATTCCGAACGGGTGCCCGAACCTTCCTCGCGCATCACCCAGGAAGTGCCGTCGGCTAGGTCGGAGGCCGTCAGTTGCCGACCATCCGCCCAGGGATGGTGCGGCGGGACGACGATGACAAGCGCGTCCTGCGCGACGATCTTCATCGACAGCATCGGCGCATCCACTTCGCCCTCGATGAAACCCAGTTCGGCCGCGCCGTCGATAACCGCCTCGGTGACGGTGCGCGTGTTGCCGATGGTGAGATCCAGCTCGATGCCGGGATAGTCGCGATGGAACCGCATCAGCAAGGGCGGCAGCCAATAGCTTGCGATGGTCTGGCTAGCGCAGAGGCTGAGCCGGCCGCGCTGCAGTCCGCCCAGTTCGGATAGCATGAGTTCCGCCGAGCGTACGCGTGCGAGCGTCGCCCTGGCCTCCCCCAGGAAGGATCGTCCCGTCTCCGTCAGCTCGATCCGTCGACCGACGCGGTGAAACAGCTCCACACCGTAATAGGCCTCAAGGTTCTTGATTGCGGAACTGACGGCGGAAGGCGTCAGGTTGATCGCTTCTGCGGCATTGGTCAGATGTTCTCGTTCGGCGACGGCGACGAAAATTGCGAGTTGTTCGAAAGTCATGGGAAATCATTCTAATTTATCGAACGAAACATAGGATAATATTCGATGGATGTCGACATCGGCAGATGAGACTTTCCAGCCGTCACCAAAGCGCAAACAAACGAATGACGGCACGCCATGTCCATTGCTCAACGCGCGAATGCGATCTTCCCCGGCCTCGCGCTCACCTCGGCCGTAGCCTTTTTTGCCTATGTCGGCGAGCATGCTGAAATCGGCCTTCTCGGCGGCCGATGGATCGAAAGCCTGGTGCTTGCCATTGCGCTCGGCATCGCTGTCTGCACGATCAAACCTCTGAAACCGGCCATGAGGCCGGGTATCGATTTCAGCGCCAAGCTCCTCCTGGAAATCGCCATCGTCCTTCTCGGCGCTTCCATCAGCCTTTCAGCCATCCGCGGCGCCGGCGTCTGGCTGATCGCGGGCATCGCCATCGTCGTGGTACTGTCGATCGCCGCCACCTACATTATCGGCCGGGCACTTGGCCTGCCGCCGAAGCTGGCAACGCTGATCGCCTGCGGCAATTCGATATGCGGCAATTCGGCCATCGTTGCCGTTGCCCCCGTGATCGAGGCAGATTCGCAGGAGATCGCTGCCGCCCTCGCTTTCACCGCCGTCCTCGGCATCGCGGCCGTGTTCCTATTGCCGCTCCTCTATTTCCACCTCGGCATGAGCGTATCGCAATACGGCACCCTGGCCGGTCTTACCGTCTATGCCGTGCCGCAGGTGTTGGCTGCGACCGCCCCGGTCGGCCTGCTCGCCGTCCAGACCGGCACACTCGTCAAGCTCATCCGCGTCCTGATGCTTGGCCCGGTCATCTTCCTGCTCGGCATCATCACCAAGGCCGAAGCTGCGGGAACGGACGGACGCAGCGGCCAGCACCATTCCCTGGTTCCGTGGTTCATCTGCGGCTTTCTCGGGCTGGTGGGGCTTCGTTCGTTCGGGCTTATTCCGGATGCGCTGGTCGCACCGATGGAAGCGATTTCGGGTGTCCTGACCGTCATCGCCATGGCAGCCCTCGGCCTGTCGGTGAACATCCGCTCCGTCGCCCATGCCGGCGGCAGGGTGATCGCGGCCGCGACGATGTCGCTGCTGACGCTCGGCGCCATCAGTTACGCTCTGATCGCCGCCTTGCAGATCCGGTAGCACCTGCGCCTGCGCCGGCAGGAGCTCGAGGAGATCGGCGCCGCCTCGTTGCCCGCACCGATTTCAGCAAAGCGGCAATCTCGCTTTCGGAAGAAGGATAGCCGATGGCATAGCCCTGAAGCTCGTCACAGCCGACCTCTGCCAGGACGCGCGCATGATCCTCGGTTTCCACCCCTTCGGCAACGACCTCCACGTTCAGCGCCCGTGCGATTTCGACGATGGAGCCGACGAGGCGGCGTTGCTCGTCGGACATGGTTACGGCCGTTACAAGCTGCCGATCGATCTTCAGCCGCTTCGGCTTCAGCCTGACCAGGCCGAGAAGCGAGGCATGGCCCGAACCGAAATCGTCGATCTCGATATCGATTCCCATCTCTTTGATACCGGCGATATTGGCGAGCACCCTGGCATCGGGATCATCAAGGAAGATGGTTTCCACCAGCTCGAAAGCGATGGCCTGGCGGGGTATCCTGAGTGCCTGCAGTCCTTCGATCAGATCGGGATCGGCAAGCCGGCGACCGGAGATATTCACGGCGATGCGCGGCGGCGAAAGGCCCTGCGACATCCAGGCGGCGCGGTCCGCCAGCGCACATTTCAGCACTGCCGCGTCGATCTCGGCGGTAAGCCCATATTCGTCGGCCACCTTGAGAAAGGCTGCAGGGTTCAGCAACCCTCTTTCCGGATGCCGCCAGCGCGCCAGCGCTTCCAGCCCGACGATGCAGCGGGTATGCGCATCCACCTGGATTTGGTAGAACGGCTCGATCTGACGCAGCATCGGCGCCAGCCGCAATTCGTCAGCCAGGCGGCGCTCCGCCTGCAGATCGGCTTGCAGCTTCGGTGTGAAGAATTCCACACGATTGCGTCCGAGCTTCTTGGCCTGAAAGAGCGCCACATCGGATTCCGCCAGCAGATTGCCCGCGCTGCCCCTCTGGCTCAAGGCCACGCCTATCGAAGCACCGATCCTCAGCATTTCATTGCCGAAGCGCACCTCGCGCCGCAAGCGCGAGAAGATATCATTCGCAATGGCTTCCAATTTCTCTGCATTGCCGACATTGACCAGGGCAGCAACGAACTCGTCGCCACCGATACGCGCGACAACGTCGTTGGCGGTGATTGCACCCGAAATGCGGGCGGCTGCGCTCTGCAGGGTGGCGTCACCCGCCGCATGCCCCCATTTGTCGTTAATTTCCTTGAAGCCGTCGAGATCTATATGGACGACACCCACGGTTTCGACCGACGTATCCCTGCGCAATTCAGCCAGCCGCCTGTCGAAATAGCGGCGGTTGGGAAGCCCGGTCAGATAGTCATGGTCGGCGGCATGTTCGATGCGCGTCCGGCTCTGCTCCAGAGCAATAGCGCGCGCTTCCGCGATAGCCTTCTGGCTCGCCAGCTCCCGATTGAGCAACACATCGGCGGTAACATCCCATTCGGCACCAATGAAGGAAGGCGAACCATCGGCATCTTCATAATAATGCGCCCGCGAACGCAGGTGGCGCACTTCTCCGCTCGGCAGGATGATGCGGAACTGCGAGTTGTAGAACCCCTTTCCCTCAAGCGCGATCTGAAAGTCGCTGATCGCCCGGTCCAGATCCTCGGGGTGCAAAGCATTCATCCACACGTCGGACGCTACTCTGGCACTTCGCCTGCCGGTCCCGTAGAGCCTGTGCATCTGCGGATCCCAGAGCAATTCCTGGTCGTTGACATTATGCTGCCAGACGCCGATTTGAGATGCCTCCAGCGCCAGCTCCAGCCTCCTCAAAAGGTCCTGGAACTCTTCTTCGCTTCGCCCTGATGTCGCCTCTGCCAAAGAGCTCCACCCCCTTCGGAAACTGGAGAGACTAGCCAACCGTAGTCAAGTATAGTTGCACTACTCCCTTTCGCGAACTTTAATGACCGCGCAAGCTACCCAAATTGACAGCAGCGCTCCGATCCCTACCGAAACCCATCCCCGGCGATGCCAGCTGAAGGCGGGATGCCGAAATGTCAGGGGTTTCCAGGCGAAATCCCGCTAACTTCTTGATTCGGAGACGGATTCCGATTTCAAGCCGAATCGGCCTGAAATCATCCGGCCCTAGTGATTGTGCCGCGGCGGATTGGCAGCGATATCGCGGAAATCGGCTGCACCGTCGAGCACGGCACCATCGGAAAGCTGAGTGACGGAACGACGATAGATGCGCTGCCAGGGCGTCGCATCCGGCGGGACGGCCGGAACGCCGTCGCCCTTGCGGCGCGCGATCTCCTCCTCGGCCACCAGCATGTCGCAGCGCCCCTGATTGAAATCGATCCGGATGATGTCACCGTTCCTGAGCCAGGCAAGCCCGCCGCCTGCAGCACTTTCCGGCGAGGCGTTGAGGATCGAAGGACTGTCCGCCGTTCCGGACTGACGGCCATCGCCGATCGTCGGCAGGCTGCGGATTCCTTGCTTCAAAAGCGCGTCCGGCGGCTGCATGTTGACGACTTCGGCCGACCCCGGCCAGCCGATCGGCCCTGCGCCGCGGATCACGAGGATGGTCCTCTCGTCGATGCCGAGATCGGGATCGTTGATGCGCTTGTGATAATCCTCCGACCCGTCGAAGACGACGGCCCTGCCCTCGAATACGCCTTCGTTACCCGGCTCGCTCAGATAGCGGCTGCGAAATTCCTCCGACACGACGCTCATCTTCATGATGGCGAAATCGAACAGATTGCCCTTGAGAACCAGGAAGCCGGCACGCTCCTTCAGCGGTTCGGCGAAGGGGCGGATCACCTCGCGATCGGTCGCGTCCCGGCCCTTCAGGTTCTCCGCCATCGTCCTGCCCGTCACTGTCGGACAACTTCCGTTCAGCTTGCCGGCCCGCAGCAGCTCCCACATTACAGCCGGAACACCGCCGGCGCGATGGAAGCGTTCGCCGAGATAGGCACCCGCCGGCTGCACGTTGGCAAGCAGCGGAATGTCGAAGCCATGCGCCTGCCAGTCGTCGGGATAAAGCTCGACGCCGGCGTGCTTGGCCATGGCGGCGAGATGCGGCTGCGCATTGGTCGAGCCGCCGATCGCGGAATTGACCCGGATGGCATTGAGGAAGGCCTCGCGCGTCAGCACGTCCGAAGGCTTGATATCCTCCAGCACCAGCTCGACCGCGCGCCGTCCGGTGCGATAGGCCATCTGGCCGCGCTCACGATAGGCGCCGGGAATGGCGGCGCAGCCGGTCAGAGACATGCCGAGCGCTTCTGCCATGGCATTCATGGTCGAGGCGGTCCCCATGGTATTGCAATGGCCGATCGAAGGCGCCGAAGCAAGCGCCGCCTCCATGAATTCCTCCTCGCCGATCTCGCCCGCCGCCAGCTTGCGGCGCGAACGCCAGATCACCGTGCCGGAGCCGGCGAGCTCGCCCTCGTGCCAGCCGTCGAGCATCGGGCCGCCGGAGAGAACGATCGCCGGAATATTGACCGTGGAGGCCGCCATCAGCGCCGACGGCGTGGTCTTGTCGCAGCCGGTCGTCAGCACGACGCCATCGAGCGGATAGCCATAAAGCACTTCCACCAGACCGAGATAGGCGAGATTGCGGTCGAGTGCCGCCGTCGGACGCTTGCAGTTTTCGAAGATCGGATGGGTCGGAAATTCGATCGGAATGCCGCCGGCATCGCGAATGCCATCGCGCACGCGCTTGGCAAGATCGAGATGATGACGGTTGCACGGCGTGAGATCGCTTCCGCTCTGGGCAATACCGATGATCGGCTTGCCCGACCGCAGCTCCTCCGGCGTGATACCGTAATTCATGAAGCGCTCGAGATAGAGCGCCGTCATGTCGATATGATCGGGATTGTCAAACCAGTCCTGCGAACGCAGGCGACGCTTGGATGCACCCTTATCGCTCATCTTTTCTTCAAGCCTTTCCTCGGGCATTCTTGTCTTCCAGATGCTGCAGCAAGCCGCTGTGATCCTGCTCGCCGCCGCCATTTTCCACGAATTCGGCAAATTCGGTTCTCACAGCTTCGGTCAACGGGAGCCGCAGAGAGAAGCTCTCAGCTGCGGCAAGAACCGTATCGAGATCCTTCAACTGGTTGCTGGCGGTCCCACCCGGCTCGAAATTGCGTTCGATCATACGCTGACCATGCAGCTCCAGGATCCGGCTTTCGGCGAAGCCGCCGCGTATGGCGGCTCGAAACGCCTCACGCGATCCGCCGCCGGCTTCGACCAGCAGCATCGCCTCCGCAACGGCGCCGATGGTTACCGCAACGATCTGCTGATTGCCGAGCTTCGCGAGCTGGCCCGTACCGCTGGGGCCGACGCGCGTCACGCGTCCGAGTGGCGCCATGACATCGCGGACACTGTCTATGACATATGCATCGCCGCCGGCCATGATCGCAAGCGTTCCCGCCTCTGCCCCCACCACGCCGCCGGAGACCGGTGCATCAATATGGCGAATGCCACGCTCGGCGAGTTTGAAGGCGTGTTCGCGGGCAACGGCCGGCGATATCGAACTGTTGTCGATTACGGTCGAGCCGACCTCGAGCGCTTCCGCAACACCGCTGCCGAACAGGACCTCGCCGACCGCACCGCCATTGGTCAGCATGGTGAAAAGCACCGATGCGCCTCGTGCCGCCTCCACGGACGTATCCGCAACGACGGCGCCATCAGCAGCCAGAGGTTCGGCCTTGGTCCGGTCGCGATTCCAGACGGTCACGGCAAAACCGGCAGCCAGCAGCCGCCGCGCCATTGGCGCACCCATCAGACCTGTACCGAGAAAGGCGATCTTCCTGCCGCCCATAAACTATCCTCCGAATTGGACCGCGGTGGCTCCTGAAACAGTGTGGCGACCGATCATGCGTAAACATCCGGCAATGACCTATCGGCCTCAGAAACCCACCCGATCTGCGGGCGGCTCCTCACGCCCGACGTACGTCAATCAACTTCTTCCAAAAGCTTGATAAACCTATGGTGCCAGCATGCAAAGGAAATCGGCGACCACACGGCAAATTCTTCGAAAAGCGCATTGGAGCCGAATGCTGCCCAAAGCCGCTCACACTTTCAGCATCCCGCCCCAGCATTAAATTAGTATAAACAAAAATACGGATTGCAAGACATAAAGGGCGGGACCTTTCGGTCCCGCCCTTGGCGCGTCGAGCACTGGAGTACCGCTCGGCACGGCCCCTATTCGGCGGCGATCGGGAGTACCTCCGCCGAATGTTCGTTGTCGTTGTGCGGGTGCTGCTTCAGCGGACGGTTGCCGGTAACGCTGCGGATCAGCACATAGAAGACCGGCGTCATGAAGATGCCGAAGAAGGTGACGCCGATCATGCCGGCAAACACCGCGACACCCATGGCTGCGCGCATCTCCGCGCCGGCACCGGTCGAGGTGACGAGCGGCACGACACCCATGATGAAAGCCATGGAAGTCATCAGGATCGGGCGCAGGCGCAGGCGGCTGGCCTCGATCGCGGCCTGAACCGGCTTGCGGCCGTCGAACTCCAGCTCGCGGGCGAATTCCACGATCAGGATCGCGTTCTTCGCCGACAAGCCCACCAACACCATCAGGCCGATCTGCGTGAAGATGTTGTTGTCGCCCCCCGTCAGCCAGACGCCCGTCAGGGCAGCAAGCACGCCCATCGGCACGATCATAACGATCGCAAGCGGCAGGCTGACGCTTTCATACTGGGCAGCCAGCACGAGATAGACGAGCAGCAGGGCGAGCGGGAAGATGATGATGCCCGAGCTGCCGGCCAGAATCTGCTGGTAGGTCAGATCCGTCCATTCGAAGCCGATGCCCGGAGGCAGCGTCTCGTTGGCGATCTTCTCGACAGCGGCTTGCGCCTGGCCGGACGAGTAGCCCTGTGCCGGCCCGCCGTTGATATCGGCGGCGAGGAAGCCGTTGTAGCGCGTCGTCCGTTCCGGCCCTGTGCTGGCCTCGACCTTCAAGAGCGCCGACAGCGGGATCATCTGGCCCGACGCCGATCGAACCTTCAACTGACCGATATCGCTTGCATGCGAACGGAACTGGGCGTCCGCCTGCACACGCACGCTGTAGGTGCGGCCGAATGCGTTGAAGTCGTTGACATAGAGCGAGCCCAGATAGATCTGCAGCGTATCGAAGACATCCGTCACCGAGACGCCGAGCTGTTCGGCCTTGGCGCGATCGAGATCGGCAAAGAGCTGCGGCACGTTGATCTGGTAGCTCGAGAAGATGCCCGTAAGCGCCGGCGTCTGATAGGCCTTGGCGAGGAACGCCTTGTTGGCCTCGTCGAGCGCCTGATAGCCGAGGCCAGCGCGGTCCTCGATCTGCAGCTTGAAGCCGCCGGTCGTGCCGAGACCCTGGACAGGCGGCGGCGGGAACATGGCGATGAAGGCATCCTGTATCGCGCCGAACTTCTTGTTCAGCTGCATGGCGATGGCCCCGCCCGACAGATTGGGCGTCGTGCGCTCCTCGAATGCCTTCAGCGTCACGAAGACGATGCCGGCGTTGGAAGAGTTGGTGAAGCCGTTGATCGACAGGCCCGGGAAGGCGATCGCATGTTCGACACCCGGCTGTTCCAGGGCGATTTTGCTCATCCGCTGGATGACGTCATCCGTGCGGTCGAGGGTTGCGCCGTCGGGCAGCTGGGCAAAGCCGATCAGATACTGCTTGTCCTGCTGCGGAACGAAGCCGCCGGGGACAGCCTGGAACAGATAGTAGGTCGCGCCGATCAAGGCGAGATAGACGACCATGACCAGGCTCTTCACCGACAGGATGCCGCCGACGCCCTTGCCATAGGCAGACGAGCCGCGATGGAAGACCTTGTTGAAGCCGCGGAAGAACCAGCCGAACGCAAAATCCATCACGCGCGTCAGCATATCCTTCGGCGCATCGTGACCCTTCAGCAGCATTGACGCCAGTGCCGGAGACAAAGTCAGCGAATTGAAGGCCGAGATGACTGTGGAGATCGCGATCGTCAGTGCGAACTGGCGATAGAACTGGCCCGACAGGCCGGAAATGAACGCCAGCGGCACGAAGACGGCAACCAGCACCAGCGCGATCGCGATGATCGGGCCGGACACTTCCTTCATGGCGCGATAGGTCGCGTCGCGTGGGCTCAATCCGTTCTCGATGTTGCGTTCGACGTTTTCGACGACGACGATCGCGTCGTCCACCACGATACCGATCGCCAGCACCAGGCCGAACAGGCTGAGCGCATTGATCGAGAACCCGCAGATATACATCACCGCGAAAGTACCGATGATCGAGACGGGAACGGCGATCAGCGGAATGATCGAGGCGCGCCATGTCTGCAGGAACAGAATGACGACGATGACGACGAGCACGATCGCTTCGAGCAGCGTGTGCACGACCTTGTCGATCGACGCGCGTACGAACTGCGTGGTGTCGTAGACGATCTCGTACTTCACGCCGTCAGGCATTGCGGTCTGCAGCTCGTTCATCGTCTTGACGACGTTGTCCGAGATGGTGATCGCGTTGGAACCCGGCGACTGGAAGACCGGGATTGCGACCGCAGGCTTGCCGTCGAGCAGCGAACGCAGCGAATAATCGGCGGCGCCGAGTTCGATGCGCGCGACATCGCGCAGGCGCGTAATCTCGCCGTTGGTGCCGCTCTTGACGATGATGTTGCCGAATTCCTCCGGCGTCGTCAGACGGCCCTGGGCGTTGACGTTGAGCTGCACGTCGATGCCGGGGACGCTCGGCGACTGGCCGATGATGCCGGCAGCAGCCTGGATGTTCTGCGCGCGAATAGCGTTGGCGATATCGCTTGCCGCCAGACCGCGTTCGGCCGCCTTCTGCGGATCGACCCAGACGCGCATCGAATAGTCGCCCGAGCCGAACACGCGGACCTGGCCGACACCGTCGATGCGGGCGAGCCGGTCCTTGATGTTCAGGGTGGCATAGTTGCGCAGATAGGTGATGTCGTAGCGATTGTCCGGCGAGATGAGGTTGACCACCATCATCAGGTCGGGCGAGCTCTTGACCGTCGTAATGCCGAGATCGCGCACGTTCTGCGGCAAGCGAGGCTCTGCCTGCGAGACGCGGTTCTGCACGAGCTGCTGGGCCTTGTCCGGATCGGTGCCGAGCTTGAAGGTGACGGTCAGCGTCAGCAGACCGTCCGACGTCGCCTGGCTGCTCATGTAGAGCATGCCTTCGACACCATTGATCTGCTCTTCGATCGGCGTTGCCACCGTTTCGGCAATGACCTTCGGGTTTGCGCCCGGATACTGAGCGGTGACGACGATCGACGGCGGTACGACTTCCGGATATTCGGAAATCGGCAGCAGCTTCAGACCGATCAGGCCGGCGACCACGATGAGGATCGAAAGCACGCCGGCAAACACCGGACGGTCGACGAAAAATCTTGAGATGTTCATGGCAGAACCCTCTCCACGAGTGAATCAAGGGACACGAGGTCCAGGCCCGCGGCCCAAGAGGCGCCACGGGCATTGCAAAATTGAAGCATTGGAATGAACGGCCGGAAGCTTCAGCTTCCGGCCGGATAATTACTTGGCAGCGACCTTCTCTTCCGGCTTGGGATCGACGACGGCGCCTGGGCGAACCCGCTGCAGACCGTTGACGATGATCCGGTCACCGGCATTCAGACCCGACGTGACGACGCGCAGCCCATCCGACGTATCACCGAGATTGATCGGGCGATATTCGACCTTGTTGTCTGCGCCGACCACGAAGACGAACTTCTTGTCCTGGTCGGTGCCGATTGCGCGCTCGCTGATCAGCAGCTTGGTCTCTGCCTTCGGCTGGCCCATGCGAACCCGCACGAACTGACCAGGGATGAGACGTCCGCCGGGATTGTCGAAGACGGCGCGAACGCTGACGGTACCGCTTGCAGCATCGACTTCATTGTCGATCAGCTGCAGCTTGCCCTTGATCGGCGTGCCGTTGTCGCTTGCCGTGCCGATCTGAACAGGGATCTGCTCGACCGGCGGAACGGCGCCGCCGGTGGCGGGCAGTTCGGCCAGCGCGTGGGTCACTGTCTGCTCGTTGGCGCTGAAGCTCGCATAGATCGGATCGACCGAAACGAGCGTCGTCAGCGCCGGAGACGAGGAGCCGGCTGCCACGAGATTGCCGACGGTGACGGCGATCTTGCCGACACGACCGGCGATGGGCGCGCGGACCTGCGTATAGTCGAGGTTCAGCTGCGCCGTCTGCAGGGCCGCATCCGCAGCCTTCAGGTTGGCGACCGCCTCGGCATAGTTGCTGGCGCGTGTATCCATGTCGCTCTGTGAAATGGTCTTGTTGTCGGAGAGCTTCTGGCCGCGGTCGACTTCGACCTTGGCGAGATCGAGTTTGGCCTTTGCTGCACCAACCTGCGCCTGGGCCTGAGCGACGGCCGCCTCATAGGGTGCGGGATCGATCGTCACCAGCAGGTCGCCCTGCTTGACCAAGGCCCCTTCGCGGAAATGCACCGATTGAATCGCTCCCGCAACACGCGGCCGGACCTCAACGCGGTCGATAGCCTCGAGCCTGCCGGAAAATTCCTGCCAGGATGTGACGTCGCGCGGCTCGACAGCGGAAACGGTGACGGGAATGGCTGGCGGTGCCGCCTGACCGGCCGTTTCGGTTGCCTGAGCGCCGCGCGGCAGCTCCAGATAGAAGGCTGCGCCTGCAACTGCCGCAGCAACACCCATGCCGGCGCCCCACAGGACCCAGCTCTTACCGTTGGACTTCATGTTGGTCTCCTTTGGCTCCGTCTTGGGATACGGGACCGAAAATTCCTATCGTCTCAATAAATTAGGGGCCAGAAGCACTGCGCATCCGCGCAATTATCGCTCCGGTCTCATGCCTTCGACATCAATCCGATCCACGGCCATCCCCAGCGGACTGAATGCTCTTGTCGATCAAGCCTGCACGTCTTCGACAAAGCCCTTGAAACAACAGCAAATGTCCTGCTGCCATGAAGGCCTGTCCTTCGACTGCCCGCCGTAGAGAGTGGGCCAGCCTGTCCCGGCGGGGAGGACTTGCTGGCGAACACGGACGCCGGCCGCTTTCAGCCGACTGCCGTATTCCATGCTCTCGTCGCGGAGCGGGTCGTCCTCGGCCGTGAGCACCAATGCCGGCGCGAGGCCCGAAAGCCGCGAACAGTATCGAGGCGCTGCATAAGGGTGACAGACACCGCCCAGGAAACCCAGGTAACGGTTCCAACCCTCCGTCCAGCGCTCGCGCATGCCGCTTTCCTCCGCCTGGAGGAAAGATTTCGATCCCATGAAGGGATCAAGCAAAGGCGATATCAGCACCTGTCCGTCCAACGAACCGGGCATCTGATCGCGCGCCTTTAAAGCGACGCCCGCTGCAACATTGCCACCCGATTCCTCTCCGGCGACAAACAGCAGCGATTTTTTCGCTCCGCCCAGCGCAAGCATGTTCCGCTTGTTGCTGAGGTAGGCGAGAATCCCGTAGGCGCATTCGAGCACCTTCGGAAAGGCATTCTGATTGCCGCTCGTATAATCCGCGGCAACTACGATGGCACCGGCCTCGGCGAGGCTTGCGGCCACCGGTCTGTTGGTCGCATGATCGGTATCGAAAAAAGCGCCGCCGTGCAGATAGAGCACGAGAGGTGCCGCCTTCTTCAAACTCTCGCCGTTGTAGATCCGAGCTTCGACCGGCCCCGTAGGCACGTTTTCCAGCACAACATCTTTCCACGGCGCACTCATCGACCCAAATCCCTGTCTGCTCGAGCGAATATGTTCCAATCCGGAAGCGGTTTATCACGCTTTACGATCATATTCTCGAAAATGCGGTCTTTGGCGCCCCCATGCCGCATTGCAACAATCACGATAAAAACATATTGTTATTCCGCTTCGAGAATAAGTATCTTATATTCGATCAGACTATTCAGGATAACAAACAATCGACCTCCTTTCCTGACGGTCGAGGGACATCATAGAATGGATCAGTTGTCAGCAATGCGGGCATTCGCGCGCGTGGTGGAGACGGGTAACTTCACCCGCGCCGCGGCCGCCCTTTCCATGCCGAAGGCGACGGTGACGACGCTCATCCAGTCGCTGGAAGCGCACCTGCATGCGAAGCTTCTCAACCGGACGACCCGACGCGTCATGGTGACGACGGATGGCGCGCTCTATTACGAACGTGCGGTTCAGATCCTCTCGGAAATAGAGGAGCTGGACGGCAGCATCAGCAATTCGCAGAGCCTGCCGAGCGGCCGCCTGCGCGTCGAAATGGCCGGCGCCTTCGCCGAGAAGATCGTCATGCCGGCACTGTGCGATTTCCATCAGCGCTATCCCGATATCCATATCGATCTCGGCGTCGGCGACCGGCTGGTCGACTATCTGGCCGAAAATGTCGATTGCGCGCTGCGTGCCGGCATGCCGAGCGACCAGTCGCTGATCGCCCGCCGCGTCGGCGAAATACACCTCGTGACCTGTGCGGCTCCGCTCTATATCGAGAAGCATGGCGTCCCGGAACGGCCGGAAGAGCTTGAGACCAGCCACTATGCGGTCAGCTATTTCCGCGCGCAAACCGGCAGGACGATTCCTTTCCTTTTCGACCGAGGCAACGAATCGCTGGAAATCACCCCACGCTATATCCTTTCGGTGAACGACAGCCGCAGCTACGTTCAGGCGGCGATGCAGGGGCTCGGCATCGCACAGGTCCCGAGCTTCATGGTCAGGGATGCGTTTGCCGCAGGCGACCTCGTGCCCATTCTCGACGGCTGGACCCGACCTGCTCTGCCCATGCACATCGTCTATCCGCCCAATAGACATCTCAGCAACAAGGTCCGCGTTTTCGTCGATTGGCTGGCGAAATTGCTGGTAACCTCGCGGGTCGGGGAAGCCTGAGAGGCAGCCCGCCTTCTCCTTCAACGAAACGGGCCTGCCAGTGCCGAACAGCTCCTTCTCCCCAAGGGGAGAAGGACATTTGTCCGCAACCGGTCAGCTCCAGGAAGCGCCGGCCTGCTGGCGGACCGTCGAGTTCAACCGGTTCCAGACGTTGTCGAGCGCGATCGCAACGATGAGCGCGGACAGCGCCTTTTCGTCATAGTGTCTTGCGGCTTCATTCCAGATTTCGTCGGTCACGGCATCCGGCCGGTCGGCAAGCCGCGTGACAGCCTCGCCAAGTGCAAGCGCCGCGCGTTCGGCATCCGAGAAATAGGGCATCTCCCGCCAGGCGGACACACCGACGATGCGCTCCATGGTCTCGCCATCTTTCTGCAGCTTGCGAAAGCCCATGTCCGTGCAGACGCTGCAGCCGTTGATCTGGCTGACGCGCAGATGCACGAGGTCCATGATATTTTCCGACAGACCGCGATCCCTAATCGAATTGCTGACGGCCAAAAGCGCCTGCAGCGTTTCGGGCAGAACGAGAACCGGATTCTTCATACGAGCTTGCATATTTCTTTCCTCTGATTGTGAGAGCCTGTTGCGGCTCGTCTTACGACGATGCACCTTCCTGCCGATCCGATGTCACACCGGCCGGATTTCGTTCGTCATGGGTTTGACGGAGCAGGATGAGGAGATGTGACCGATGGACGAAAAAAAGTGGCAGGCTGAGAAATTCGAGGCGAACAGGCCGCACCTGCGCGCTGTCGCCTACCGTATGCTCGGCTCGCGCAGCGAGGCCGAAGATGCCGTGCAGGAGACATGGCTGCGTCTCATGAGGAGCGATACGTCCGAGGTTGAAAATCTGAGCGGCTGGTTGACGACGGTCACGGCGCGCATCTGCCTCGATCTGCTGCGGTCGCGCAAATCCCGCCGCGAGGAGCCGCTGACCATCCATGTTCCCGAACCTATGGTGGTGCATGAGGCCGGCAATGGCACCGACCCGGAACAGGACGCATTGCTGGCGGACTCCGTCGGCCTCGCTTTGCTGGTGGTCCTGGAAAAGCTCAATCCGGCCGAGCGGCTTGCCTTTGTCCTGCACGATATGTTCGACATATCGTTCGATGACATCGCCCCGATTCTGGGGCGCACGACGGTGGCGACTCGCCAGCTCGCAAGCCGCGCCCGCCGCCGCGTGCAGGACACGCCGTCGGCGACGGAGGCCGATCTCACCCGCCAGCGCCACGTCGTCGACGCCTTCTTCACAGCCTCGCGTGACGGTGACCTGCAGGCACTGCTCGCCGTTCTCGATCCCGAAGCCGTCTTCCGGCCGGATGCAGTTGCCGCCCGCATGGGATCGGCTGGCGAAATCCGCGGGCGCGCAGACGTCGCGAAGACTTTCCAGGGCCGCGCACGAGGAGCTCGATTGGCCGTTATCAACGGCGCGGTCGGTGCCATCGTGGTCATCGGTGGGCAGCTGCGCATCGCCCTTCGTTGCACCCTCAATGCAGATGGCATGATTACCGTCATCGACGCGATGGCCGATCCGGAAGAATTGTGCAAGCTAGAAATCGTGTTGATCGAGCCATAGAGCATTTCCGCTTTTCCTCGAATCGCGAAAACGCTCCATCCCTTTGTTCTTACGCTATTCCTGACGGAAGACCACTTTTCCTGGAAATGCTCCAAGACCTATCGCATCTGCGTCGGGCTAGTCCCGGTCAGCCTGCGGAACATAGCAATAAAGGCCGACGTATTGCTGTAGCCCAATTGCGTTGCGATCCGGTGCACAGGCTCGCCTGCCTCAGTCAGTGACAGCGCGGCGACAAGCTTTAGTCGCTGCCGCCACTCGTTGAAAGAAAGACCGAGATCGTTCTGGCACCGGCGCGACAAGGTACGCTCGGTCGTCCCCATCCTGCGCGCCCATTCCGCGAGGGAATGCCGGTCGCCGGGGTCGGCCTGCAACGCATTGAGTATAGGGCCGAGCAGCGGATCGTCTGAAAGCGGCAGGTAGCTCTCGCAGCGCGGTGCCAGACGAATCTGATCGATCAAAACCTGTGCAAGCCGTAAATCCTCGGCTGTTTCCGGTATGGTGACATCGCGAGCCGCGAGATCGGCGGGGATCGCCTTCAATAGTGGACTGAGACTGAGCGTCGTGGGTCTGTTCGGCAGATCGATGCAGAGCGAACGTTCGACATAGACGGTTACATAGCGCAGATCATGCTTGTTATAGGCGCCATGCATCGTATCCGGTGGCAGCCAGATGGCATAATGTGGCGGCGACAGATAACGTACACCCTGAATGTCGAACTCGCAGACGCCGATAAGCGCATAATTGAGCTCGCCCCAAGGCTGGCTCTTGTTTGGAAAAACCGTGCCCGCCTTATAATTCTCGGTTCGGAAAGAAACCGGGGTCGGCGGATCGCCCTCGATGCGCGGAGGCCTGACGGACATGTCTTCATTTCGCTACCGTTGTCTTGATCTCGCTATATACCACAATTCGGACAGACGGTAGAAAAGCTTCCGGATGGCGACCTATGCCCGCCTCCTTCATTTCGTTCTGGGCTAGAAGACGACGAGAGACCATTCACATGAGCACCCAGCCGAACGCTTCCGCATCCATCGTCAGTGCGGCCGGACTTGCGCCCCTGCTCACCGTCTTGATCTGGTCCGGCAATACCGTGGTCACCAAGGCATCCGCCGGCGTAATCTCTCCAGGTTCCATCTCCTTCTATCGCTGGCTGCTCGCCTTCGTCGTGCTCCTGCCCTTTGTCGGCCGGGCGGCATGGCGCAATCGCGAGCTGCTCCGGCAGCACTGGATGAAACTCGCTGCGCTCGGTGCCCTTGGCATGGTGATCTATCAGAGCCTCGCCTATGAAGCGGCCAAGACCACCTCGGCCGTCAACATGGGCGTCATGATCGCCTTGATGCCGCTTCTCTCCACAGTGCTCGCCGGCATGCTGGCGGGCGAACGGCTCACCGTGGCGAGCCTGATGGGCGGCGCCATCTCGCTGATCGGGCTCGTCTATTTGACATCGCAGGGCGATCCGATGCGCCTTGTGAATGGCGGCTTCCATATCGGTGACGGGCTGATGATCATTGCTGTTCTCTCAAACGCACTCTATGGCGTGATGCTGAGGCGCTGGGCGATGCCGCTGCCGATGTGGCAGCAGCTTTTCTGGCAGATCGGCTTTTCGACCCTGTTGCTCATCCCGATCTTCCTGATGGGCGATATCTCGCCGGTCACCACGGCCAATCTGCCCCTGATCCTCTACGCGGCGATCCCGACCTCGCTTGTCGCGCCGTTCTGCTGGATGATCGGCATCCACAGGCTTGGCGCGAGCCGCACCTCGTTGCTGATCAATCTGCTGCCCATCATCGTTGCGGCACTGGCCTGGGCGCTGCTTGGAGAACAGCTGCATTCCTATCATGCCATCGGCGGTGCGCTTGCCCTCGTCGGCGTCGGCATTGGCTTACGAAAGGCCCCGCCGAAAGCTGATCAGACGACGTCTGCGGCAGATGGGACCAGTTGGGAGGCCGAGGAAGCCTGACCGGCGCTCCGAGAGCCCTTTCCTTTCGCCCGCCCTTCGTTCTACCATACCCTCGTTCTACCATGAGCGAGTCCCCATAAGCGAAGAGGAAGCGAGCGTGCGCATAGCCCTGGAACCGGTGTCCTCCAGAACGACGATCCAGGAGAGCGTCTATCAGCAGCTCAGAAATGCGCTTATGGCCGGCAATTTCGATCCCGGCCAGACGCTGACCATCGCCTCGCTGGCCGAAACCTTCGGAACCAGCAACATGCCGGTGCGCGAGGCGCTGCGCCGGCTCGCGGCTGAAAATGCGCTGGAGGTCGCAGCCAACGGTTCGGCCCGCATCCCGATCGTCACGCTTGCCCGGCTGAACGATCTTTGCCGCGCCCGCATCGCCGTCGAAGGTCTGGCTGCCGAACTCGGTTTTCCGAACCTCACCGTCAGCGACATTGAGGCGCTCGAGCGTATCGCCAGAGAGCAGCATGTGATCGGTCGCGGCGCCAATGTGTATGACCTCATGGCCAAGAACCAGCAGTTTCATTTCACCGTCTACCGCGCCTCCGGCTCAGAGGTGCTGCTGCAGTTGATCGAGACCCTGTGGCTACGCTTCGGCCCGTACATGCGCATGCTCTCCGCCTCGGTAGAGCCTTTGATGCGCAACGGCGAACTCGATCCCGCCGGTGAGCACGTTACCATCGTCAATGCGTTGAAGGCGGGGGACTTCGCCGCCGCCCGCGACGGTATCGTCGCCGACATCAGCCGCACCCACGAAATCCTGCAGGATTACTGTCCGGCCACGCAGGATGAGCCGCGCAAGGGCTCAAGCTCCGGTCGCCGCTAGCTTCCTCCAAAAAACAGACGGAGGAATTTGGTTGAACCTTAAAGTATTTTGTGATCAAATGATCAAAACTGAGATTTCAATCCCGTTCAGAGCGAGATCCCCATGAGCTCCTCCCCTTCCGCATCGCAATTCGCCGGCCACAACAGTTTCCCGATTGATGAGATCCGCGCCATGTTTCCGGCCATTCGGAAGGCTGGCGATTTCGTCTTTCTCGACAATGCGGGCGGGGCGCAGGTGCCGCAGACAGTGGTGGATGCGGTTGCCAACCACCTCATCGATTTCAATGTCCAGCGCATGGCAAAATACCAGCATAGTCAGGGCGTCGACCGCAATCTGGAAGAAGCGCGCGAAAGCGTCGCCATGCTGGTCAACGCCTATCGCCCGGAGGAAATCTCCTTCGGCCAGAACGCCACCTCCTTCATCCGCCTTGTCAGCCTCGGCATTGCCAAGCTGCTCGGCGAGCGCAACGAAATCGTCGTCACCGATATGGATCACGATGCCAACATCGCCACCTGGATGGCGCTGGAAGCCGACGGCGCCAAGATCGTCTGGTGGCGCATGCGTGAGGACGGCGCCCTGCATGTGGAAGACCTGAAGCCGCTGCTGAACGACAGGACCCGGCTCGTCGCCTGCACCGTCACGGCCCACTCCATCGGTACGATCGTCGATGTCGCAGCCGTCTGCAAACTGGCCCAGGCGGCCGGCGCCGAAACCTTCCTCGATTGCGTTCATTACGGACCGCATGGCCTGATCGACGTGCAGGCCTGGGGCTGCGATTATCTCGTCTGCTCCGGCTACAAGAATTTTTCGCCGCATATGGGCTTCCTCTGGGGCCGCTACGACGCGCTGGTCAAGCTTCCCACATTCAAGGAAAACTTCATTCCGGACGTGCCGCCCTACAAGATCGAAGTCGGCACCTTCACCTATGAAAATGTCGCCGGCATGAATGCCGCGGTCAAATATCTGGAAGGTCTCGGCCGTCGCTTCCTGCCTGATGGCAACCATAGCCGCCGCCAGGCGCTTGCCGCCGCCATGGGCGCGATCCGCCAATACGAGCTGATGCTGTCACGCGAGATGATCGCCGTTCTCAAGCGCCACGGAGCTACTATCTACGGCATCTCCGACGAGAACCGCCTGGAGCAGCGCGTACCCACGATCTGTTTCAACATGCCAGGCATCACGCCGCAGGAATTCGCCGATGAGATGGGCAAACGGCGCATCGGCCTGCGCGATGGTCACATGTTTGCCCCGCGCCTGATGAAGCGCCTGGGCCTTTCCATGGAAACGGGTGCCATCCGTGTGTCGCTGGTGCATTATAATAAGGTCGAGGAGATCGCCCGGTTCGATGCGGTCCTGACCGAGATCATGGCGCGGCGCAGGTAAGCCGCGCCTGTGAGCGGTGGCGGCGCCCGAACAACTCCGCCACCGCAAATGCCTCCGTGCCACAGTTGTTTAGAACTCAAAGCAGATTGCCGTTCCGCAGTTGTATCTTTCGGTCTATCCCTCGCGGGAAGAGCCATTGAAATAAGAGGATGACGATGAGCGATTTCCGCCGGAACTGCATCGAGCAGAAGCTTCTCATCGGTACGTTTGCGGCTATCCCGCATCCAGTCGCCATCGAAGTCACGGCAGCCGCAGGCGTCGATTTCCTTTGCATCGACTGGGAGCATTCGCAGATCGGCCGCGAACGTATCGAGGATCTGATCCGCGCCGCCGATGTCCATCGCGTTCCCGCCATGGTCCGCGTACCGGGACATGCGGCGGAAGATATTGCGGCCGTTCTGGATGCAGGTGCTGCGGGCGTTCTCGTGCCTCGTGTTTCGACGGCGGAGCAGGCTCGCGCCGCCGTGAAGGCTACCCGCTACCCCCCGCTCGGCACACGCGGTGTCGGCCCTGGCCGTGCTGCGGCCTATGGCTACCGCATTCCGGACTATCTCGCCAAGGCCAATGACGAACTGCTACTTGCGATCCAGGTCGAAACGGCCGAGGGGCTTGCCAATGTCGCCGAGATCGCTGCAGTCGACGGCATCGACCTCATCTTCGTCGGCCCTGGCGATCTGTCGGTTTCGATCGATGCGATGGGTCCTGCGGGCACGGACAGGCTCGATGCCGCGATCAGATCAATCACGCAAACGGCTTTGTCCGCCTGCCGCGCGGTCGGCATCTTCCATCCTTCATCGGATGATATCGGCGCATGGTCGGAAGCAGGCATAAGCTTCTTCATGCTGGCAAGCGACACGATGTTTCTAGGCGCCAGCCTGGCCGCCGGGGTTGATGCTGCAAGAGCGGGCAGACGGGGCGGCGGGAGGAAATAAAGCTGATTTTTATCAGATGCTTATCTCAAAGGAATGGCAACGTGAAATCGAGCAGGGAGGCAGACTTTTTAAGCTTAAAATTTGTCCTTGAAATACAATTGTTTTTGGATAACCATTCGAAATTGAGGGGTCGCCCGACTGAGAGCGTCCGCGACCGTTTGAACCCCTCAGCACCGAATTCCCAGGGGAAATTCCTTGTCTCTTCTGCCGCAGCATAACTTGCCGAACGCAATATCAGGCCGCGATGCCCTCGAAGGTATCCGCGCCCAGATCCGCGACATGCGCACGGACAATATCGCCGTGCTGGCCAAGCGCGCCCGCGAGCTCGGCGGCGTCATTCCGCTCTGGTTCGGCGAAGGGGATATCGTAACGCCAGAGTTCATCCGCGATGCCGCGAAGAAAGCGCTCGACGATGGCGCAACCTTCTACGTTCCAAACATGCGCGGATTGGCGACGCTGAACGAAGCCCTGTCGGACTATCAGACGCATTGGCATGGCCGCCCCATCCCGATCGAGCGCACGACGGTCGCGCCCGGCGGCATGCAGGCGCTCTACATGGCGCTCGAACTGCTCGTCGATGTCGGCACCAACGTCGTCTACGTCGCACCGCAATGGCCGAACATCCACAACGCCATCCATCTCATTGGCGGCGAGCCCCGCGCCGTATCGCTCGATTTCGATACCGACTGGCGGCTCGATCTCGACAAGCTTATCGCCCGCTGCGATGCCCGCACGCGCGCCATCTTCCTGTCGACGCCCTCCAATCCGACGGGCTGGACAGCCTCGCGCGAGGAGATGCAGGCGCTGCTCGACTTCAGCCGCCGCACCGGCATCTGGATCATCTCCGACGAAGTCTATGCTCGCCTCTACTTCGATAGCGAAATCGCGCCGTCGATCCTGCAGGTTGCCGAGGATGGCGACCGCGTGATCGCGATCAACAGCTTCTCGAAGGCCTGGGCGATGACCGGCTGGCGCGTCGGCTGGCTGACGCACCCATCGGCTGTCGCCGATCAGCTGGGTGCCATGACGCAGTATATCAACAGCGGCACATCGGCCATGGTCCAGGCAGGTGCTGCCGCCGCTCTGCGCGAAGGCGAGCCGCTGGTCGCCGAAATCCGCGGCCGGATCAAGGCCGGCCTCGATCTGGCCTATGAAAAATTGCCCAAGATACCGGGCATGATCCTGCCGGAAAAGCCGCGCGGCGGCATGTATGCCTTCTTTGCGCTGCAGGGCGAGCCCGATGCGACGGCACTGTGCGAGCGCATTCTGGAGACAGCCCGCGTCGGTTTGGCGCCGGGATATCACTTCGGCGAGTCGTCGCGTGCATTCCTGCGCATGTGCACGTTCCGCGAAACCGAACAGATGCGCATTGCGCTCGATCGCATGGTCAACGCGATGACATGATACGGCCGCCGGTCTGGCGGACGGGAATACCGCGGGTGAGAGGAAAAGCCCGCAGCCATAATCAGAGGGAGACTAAGAACATGCCCATTACTCGTCGCAGTCTGCTGGTCCTTGCGACCGCCGTCGGCCTGGCCGGCGGAAGCCACTTAGCGTATGCCGCCGATGTTCTGAACGTCGGCTCCTATCCGAACAACCCGCCCTTCGAATACAAGACCGCCAATGGCAGCTTCGAAGGCTTCGAGGTCGATATCGTCAACGAAGCGGCCAAGCGCGCCGGCATGACGACCAATATCGCCGACTACGGCTTCCAGGCCCTGTTCGCGGCAACGAGTTCCAAGCGCATCGACGTGGCGATCTCGTCCATCACGATTACGCCGGAACGCCTGAAGTCGCAGTCCTTCACCCAGCCGTATTACGATTCCGACATGGGCGTCGCCGCCAAGGACGGCAGCTCGATCAAGACGCTTGCCGATCTCAAGGGCACGGTCGTCGGCGTGCTTTCCGGCTCCACGGGTGAAAAATGGGCCAATGACAACAAGGCCGCCCAAGGCTTTGCCGACGTCAAGGGCTACAACTCGCAGCAGGACATGTTCCTCGACCTCGGCGCCGGCCGCATCGATGCCGTCGTCAGCGATATTCCGGGCATGCAGTATCTCTTCGTCAAGACCAAGGGCTTCGCCATCAAGGATCGCATCAAGACCGGCGAACAGTACGGCCTGATGATGACGAAGGATTCGCCGCTCGTCGCCAAGATCAACGATGCGATCACCGCGATGAAGAAGGATGGCTCGCTGGAAAAGATCCACGAGAAGTGGTTCGGCAGCAAGGCGCCGGCAGGCTCTTCCACCGTGACTGAATTGCCTATCCCCAAGGCGTGATCAAAAGATCATTATTAAAATGAGCTGCGCCGGTCGCAACGACCGGCGTGGACGTGAGAAATCATATCTTCGTCCTGCACACGGGAGCGCCGATGTCTTTCGTCGATACCTTCTTCAATACCGACGTCATGATTTCGGCCTTCCCGCAGTTGGTGCGCGGGCTCTGGATGACCATCGCGCTCGGAGTGGTCAGCATCCTGATCGGCGTGACCGGCGGCCTCGTCATCAGCCTGATCCGCCTCTATGCACCCAAGCCTTTGCAGCTTCTGACGATCGCCTATATCGACATCATGCGTGCCATGCCGATGCTGGTCGTGCTGATCCTGATCTATTACGCCCTGCCCTTTGTCGGGATCAGCTTTTCCGCATGGTGGTCGGCGATCCTCGGCTTTTCCATCGTCCTTGCCGCCTATTCGGCGGAAGTCTTCCGCTCGGGCATCGAAAGTGTGCCGCGCGGCCAATTCGAGGCGGCCGCAGCCCTCGGCATTCCCTTCCTGATCACGCTCTACAAGGTCGTGCTGCCGCAGGCGGTCCGCATCGTCATCCCGCCGACGACGAGCAACTGCGTCTCCATGTTCAAGGATACGTCGCTCGCTTCGACCGTGGCACTGCCCGAATTGCTCAAGGAGGGGCAGAACGCACAAGGCTTCTATGCCAATCCCTCGCCGCTGATCATGGCCGCACTGATCTACATCATTCTGCTTTGGCCGATGGTGCGCCTCGTCAGCGTGCTGGAAAAGAAATTCAAGAACGAGCGCGCCAGATAAGCGCCACCATCAATCGAAATCGGTGCCCGACAGATGGTTGCTCACCGATGATTTCACCGCGCCGATATCCCGCCACAGCTCCCTGACGATGGCGGGATCGACATCCGCCATCATGTCACGCAGCCAGCCCTCATGGGCCGCGGCCATGGCGCTGAACGAAGTCTCGCCCTTTGCCGTGAGCTTCGCGACCGTCACGCGCCGGTCGCCATCGGGCGTCACGCGCTGCACAAGGCCATCCGCTTCCAGCCGTTCGACCAGCCCCGTGACATTGCCGTTGGTGACCATGGTGCGCTTCGACAGCTCCCCAAGGCGCAACCCCTCGCGCTCGCGATAAAGCTGCGCCATCAGATCGAATTGCGGCAGGGTCGCCCCGAACTCGTTGCGCAGCCGGCGCCGGATTTCCTGCGAGATCAGCTTCGTGGTCGACAGCATGCGCAGCCAAAGCCGCAGCTCCAGCTTTTTGCCTTCCTGCGCGCCCTGGACGATGATCTCCAGATCAACGATTGCACTTTCGGACTCTGCCATGACGTCGCCTCGATCTATCGTTCCGCATCGCTCATCTGAGCGATCTAGGGGACGATATTTGAAATGTCAAAGGTTTGGGCGTCAAGTCGTATGAGGGTCACCTGGCCAGCATTTTCCCCAACATGAAACCCGAACCGGCACCCGTACCAGCACCCGGCCATGTCGAAGCCCCGCACATGTAAAGCGATCCCACGGGCGTCTTGTAGCGCGAATAGCCCGCGACGGGGCGGAACAGGAAATTCTGGTCGAGATGATGGCTACCCGAAAGGTTGTCGCCGCCGACAAGGTTCGGATTCTCGCGCTCCAGATCGACGGGCGAAAAGACCGAGCGCCCCAATATCTTCCCGCGCAAGCCTGGAGCACAGCGCTCGATGAGGTCAAGGACGCGCTCCGCATAGGCATCCTTGACCTCGTCCCAGCTCGCACCGGTGATTTGACCCGTCGCGTCGCCATGGAACTGCGCCGGCAGAACGCGCACTTGAATCCAGAGCACATGCTGCCCGGAAGGTGCACGCGACGGATCGATGGCTGTGGGCTGCCCGACCACCAGCGCAGGCTCGGCCGGCAGCAGACCGCCCATCGCCTCGGCATAGACGCGCGACATCATCTCGAGATCGGGTGCGATATGGACATAGGCGAAATTCTGGAGCGCCTTGCCCGCCGTCCAGTCCGGAAGGCCCGACAGCGCCAGATGGATCATCATCGTGCCCGGTCCGGCGCGAAAGCGCGATATCTTTGCGTCGAATTCCTGGCGTGCGGGATCCCCATCGAGGAGCTTGCCGAACAGAACCTGCGGATGGACATTGGCGATGACGGAACGTTTCGCCTCATAACGGCGTCCATCGGCAAGGACGACACCTGTCGCCTTGCCGCCAGCCGTGACGATCTTGTCGACACGAGTACCCAGCATCAGCTCGCCGCCCTTGCTTTTCAACACGGCCACCATCGCCTTGACGATCGTATCCGCACCGCCCTTGCCGATCACCATCCCGAAGGCCTGATTGGCCATGGATTCGAGATAGGGAAACAGCGCGCCACCGGCGACGTCAGGCGCAAAATCGAGATGCAGCCCCCAGGCAGCCATCATCGTCTTCAGCTTGGCATTCTGGAAGCGGGCATCGAGAAAATCGCGCGGCGAGGCGAAGAGCATGCGTGCGGTATCGTAAAGCCAACCGGTTCCCTTCTGCCTCCAGGCTTTCCAAACGACTTTGGCCGCGGCCATCGATGGCATGGGCGAACCGAGAAGACCGAAGATGTGCGGTGCGTCCGCACCGAACGCCGAGAGCATGTGCCGCCAGGCTGCGGCATCGTGCGGCGAGATGTCGGCGATCGCGCCTGCGGTCTTTTCCAGATCGGTGCTGACGCCGAGATAGGTGTTGTCGCGGAAGACGCTGGCAAAACAATCCGCAGCAGGCACGAAGTCCAGCCCTTCCGCCGAGAGTTCGTTCCTGTATTGCGCAAAGAAAGCCGAGCCGGCAAACATGGAGAGGTTCATGGCACAGAGATCGTGCCTGAAACCGGGCAGCGTCACTTCGCGGGTCTTCACCGCACCGCCGGGTTCCGCATTGCCCTCGATGACGGCAACCTTCCAGCCCTTGGAAGCCAGATGCACCGCCGCTGCCAGGCCGTTGTGGCCGGCTCCCACTATGATCGCATCATAGCTCATCGCTTGCCCTCTCTCGTCGATTATTATTGTCACATGCATACATCTTGAGTTTTAAGCTTCAAGTATCAATCGGCACGAACTTTCGGAAGAGGACGCAATCAAGAGTAGCAACGTCTCGAATTTTATCGAGTTTTGCTACATTGTTTCAGCGACTTGCCGATATCCCCGTCGTAAGAAGGACAGTCCACCTTTGCCCTCTGGGAGCATTCGGGAATGCTTGCAATATCATATATTGTGACATAGGCTCCCTGCATTCTGCCACCGCGCGGACCAAGTGTCAGGAGGAAAGGCACCCGCGCCCGGCGATACCGACTTCACGCCCGATCCTGACCAAAAGAGCCCAAACGGTTCTTCACATGGGATCATGCGATAACAAGGGGAACTAGAAAAATGACCGCTACCGCACTCACCAGCCTCGCCTCGGCCCTGCTTTCGGGCTCCGTCAAGGTGGTCGATCTTACCGCGCCGCTCGGCCCGGATACTCCGGTGCTCTACCTGCCGCCGCAGTTTGGGAAGAACACGCCGAACGTCAAGGTTCATACGATCTCCGAATACGATCAGGACGGCCCGTTCTGGGCTTGGAACTGGCTGGAACTCGGCGAGCATACCGGCACTCACTTCGATGCCCCCTGTCACTGGATCACAGGCAAGGACAATCCGAACAACACGACGGACACCATCCCGCCGCAGAATTTCGTGGCACCGGTCAACGTCATCGACCGCTCCAGGGAAGCCGCTGCCAATCCCGATTACCTGCTGACGGTTGACAGCATCAAGGAGTGGGAAGCTCAGCATGGGACGATCGAAGCCGGCAGCTGGGTGCTGCTGCGCACCGACTGGTACAAGCGCAACGGTTCCACCGAAACTTTCCTGAACGCTGACGAAAACGGCCCGCACTCCCCCGGTCCGACCGCCGAGGCGATCGAATATCTCTTGACCAAGGGCATTATCGGCTGGGGTTCGGAAACGATCGGCACCGACGCCGGATCGGCCGGCGGCATGAACCCGCCCTTCCCGGCGCATAACCTCATGCACAAGGCCAACCGCTATGGCCTCGCCAGCCTCTCCAATCTTGACCAGCTTCCGGCCAAGGGCGCCGTGCTGATCGCCGCGCCGTTGAAGTTCGTCAAGGGCACCGGTTCGCCGGTTCGCGCACTGGCCTTGATTGCATGATAGGCTGGAAAGGCGGGAGCCTGGGGCTGGCTCCTCCTTTCCGTTCATCTTACCAATGAGGGGCGGCGGCAATGGGCGATCATGATTACATCATCGTCGGCAGCGGCATAAATGCGCTTGTCGCTGCTGCGATGCTTGGCAAAAAGGGCCATAAGGTGCTCGTCCTCGAGCGCAACGACCGCATCGGCGGTTGCCTGCGCACCGAGGAGATCACCGAGCCCGGCTTCATCCACGACGTCATGGCGACGACCATGGTGCTGTTCCTCACCTCGCCGGCCTATGGCGCCATCGGCAAGGATCTCGAGGCACGAGGCCTGGAATTCGCACATGCAGACCTTCCGACAGCCGTGCTGCGGCCCGACGGTTCGCACGTCATCTTTTCCAAGGACAGGCGGCGAAACATCGCCACCTTCGACGAACTTGCGCTCGGTGACGGGCAGACCTTCTCCCGCGAGATGGAGGCGCTAGCCGCCGACGCTCCTTTCCTCTTTTCCCTCCTCGGCGGCGCGCTATGGTCGGGATCGATCCTGAAGACAGTCGGCAAGCAAGGCTGGAACCGCGGCCTGCGCAAGCTAGCAGCCTGGTTTGGCGATGCCCTGACGCCGGCACGTGGTTACCTCGAAACCAACTACAGGTCCGAGGACATTCACGCACTCTGGGCGCCCTGGGTGCTTCATTGCGGCCTCGGACCGGAAAGCGCCTATTCTGCGGAAATGCTGAAGGTGATCGGCTTTGCGCTGGAGCTGGGCGGCGCGCCGATCGTCAAGGGCGGCGCCGCGAACCTGCTGACGGCCTTCGAACGGCTGATTGCCGATCATGGCGGCGAAATCCGTGTAAACGCCGATGTCGAAGCCATTATTCCAGGCCCTAATCGCCGCGCCGATGGTGTCCGCCTTGCGAATGGCGAAACGTTGAGCGCAAAGACAGGCGTAATCTGCTCCGTCACCCCCAACCAGCTTTATGAGCGCCTGATAGCCGATTGGCCGGATCCGCTGCCGACAGAAGTCCAAACGGGTGTTGCCAGCTATCGCTACGGCAAGGGCGACATGCAGATTCACTATGCGCTCTCCGAGCCGCCGCGCTGGAAAGCCGACGACGAACTCGGCAAGGTCGCGCTGCTGCATCTGACCCCCGGTCTCGACGGCGTGTCGCGCGCCGCCAACGAATGCGAGCGCGGGCTATTGCCGGCCGAACCGACCGTCTGCGTCGGCCAGCCGGTCGCTCTCGATCCCAGCCGCGCGCCGGACGGAAAATCGATCCTCTGGCTGCAGCTGCCCGAAGCGCCGCGTCATATCAAGGGCGATGCCGCCGGCGAGATCGAAACGCCTGAGGACGGCCGATGGACAGAGGAAGTGCGCGAGCGCTACGCCGATCGCGCCGAAGCCCTGCTTGCGAACCAGATCGAGAACTTTTCCAGCATAAAGCTGGCACGTCGCGCCTATTCTCCGGCTGATCTCGAAGCAATGAACATGAACCTTGTCGGCGGCGATCCTTATGGCGGCTACTGCGGCCTCGACCAGTTTTTCATCTGGCGTCCCTTCAAGTCATCTGTTAACCACCGCACCCATATAACGGGCCTATACCATATCGGCGCTTCCGCGCATCCCGGTCCAGGCCTTGGTGGGGGCTCCGGCTTCCTGCTCGCATCATCGCTGAAGTAACACGTTTCCTAGGGAGTATCGTCGATGGAGGAGCGGTTTTCAGGCACCGTTTTGAGGCGCAAGCGGGATGAGAACGCGAAACGCCCGACCATGGGCGAAATCGGCCTCAATCACTTCGCGCCCTACCTGATGAACCGGCTGATGGCGCGCTGGAACGCCAATCTGCTGGAGGAGCTACGCGAATACGACATGACGACCGCGAAGATGCGGGCGCTCGCCGTTCTCAGCGTCTCTTCCAGCCTCACGATCAACGAGCTCTCCGTCTTCGCCGTGACCGAGCAGTCGACCATGAGCCGCACCTTGGACTCGCTCGAACAACAGGGCTATATCCGCCGCCAGCCTCGTGCCGAAGACATGCGCATCCGCGACGTCTCGATTACGGAGGAAGGCCGCGCCGCCTTCGAGAAGGTATGGCCGACCATGTACGACCTCTTCCTGCAAATGTTCGACGGCGTCGACGAGGCTGAATACCGTACCTTCATCTCGACGCTGCACAAGGTACTGCACAACATCAGGAAGCATGAGATCTGAAGAGATCGGAGTGTCTGTGGCCGCCCCGTCCTTCGAGGCATCTTTCCGCTGCGCTTCAAGATGCACCTCAGGATGAGGCGGAGCGAATTTCGTAACCAGCGAAAAAGGCTAGCCCTAATAGTGAGGTGCGGAGGGCCGAAGGACCGGAGCCTCGAACCACGAGGGTGAGTGGTTGAAACGACTCCATCACAGCGTCTCCACAGTCTTCAGCGCCCCATCAAGCGCAACACCCTTCTCGTCCAGAAGTGCAGCCTGCCTCAGCCGCTTCATCCAGGCGGCCCCGTCCTCGCGATCGCGCAGCATCGGCAGGGCAGACATGACGCGATCGAATTTCGAAAGCCCGCGCGCATGCGTATCGGAATAGCCTTTGACAAGGCGGCGGTTGCCGAGCACCTCGACGGCGAGATCGTAATTCGCGGCCAGCAGATTGGAGGCCGCCGCGAGCCAGGCTTCCCGATGCTCGACCTCTCGCGCATGCCGCAACGTGCCGCGACGGATACGGCGTAGCGCCGAAAGCATGTGGAGGCCGAAGAACCAGAACAGCGTGCCAGTCTGAACGCGGCGTCCCTTATTGACGAAGCGGTCGAGCCGGGCAAAGAGGCGGGGCCGGTTTTCGATCCAGAGTCCCATCGCCTTCGGCATCGTGCCGCAGACCTCATCCAAGCGAGGGTGCATGTATTCGGTCATGTAGACGATCTGATCGTCCTTGGCGCCGACCTCCTTGCGAACACGCTCGAAGCGCGAGCCACGCACCTTCAGATCGGCGACGCGAATGACGTCGTCGTAGGCCATGGCCACAGCCACATATTTCGCTGCCTGCGCGGTGAAGGCAAAGTCCCTGCTTGCGCCGCCCGCCTTGCGATCAAGCGCATGAAGCGCCGCGACACGGCTCAGATATTCGTCGGCATAGGCCGGGTCCTGATAGTCGGTCAGCTTCTTGACGCCGGCAAACAGCAGGGGCCAGGCAACTTCCGGAAATTCGGAGCGGATGCGATTGACCAACCGATCCAGAGCCGGATGACCGGCTGTCTCCGGCAGGGCATCGAAATGCTTCGGCGGCGTTGCGGAAACCGCATCGCGGGGCTTTTCCTTGACCCTCTCGAAGGCGGCATTGAACGCCTTCAGGCTGGGCTCGATACCCTTGCCGCCGGCGCGGATCATCGCCTCGAAAGCCTGCTTTGCGAACGGCAGCGCGCCGGAACCGGCCAAAGCGCCGAACATGGATGCGGAAATCACGCTGCCATTCCTGACGGCCATCGTCTCCATATCGAACGCGATAGTCCGCTTTGCCGCGAAATCCGTCGCCTCGACCACCACTCCGGGATTGCCGATGCCATCGCCGGGCTTCTCTTTCTCGCCGACCGCAAAGGAGCGGTGCGTCGAGGCGATCAGCACGGTCTTGTCCGGCGTCACCAGGCCACGCAGCACGGAACGGCCGGCCTCCATCAGTTCGGCCGCCATGACGACATCGACATCGCCGGGTGTCGGCATCAGCGAAAAGATCGGGGCGTGACCATCCTTCGCCGGCAGCATTTCGATATAGTAGATTGTCGCGCCCGTCCGCTGCGCGACGCCGGGCACGGACGTCGTCTGCGCCATCCAGCCTTCGGCTTCGGCAAGCCCGACGATCCAGTCGGCCAGCACGCCGCCGCCCTGCCCGCCCATGGCGAGAATGGCAAGCGACAGCGGCTTGTCCGTCGAAAGCCTGTTGGTCCCAAGATCACCCATGCTCACATGCTCGTTCATATCGCCCTCTCAATCTGAAAAGACGATGCGGCCGGCACGGCGACGCGCCTGCAGCCAGCCGATGACGCGGGAACGCAGGCGGGCGACGAAACGATCCCAACCCGTCGGATTGTGGATGATATCGGCCCGGTAGAAGGAGGGACAGAGCACCGCCGCCTCCGAGACCTCGCCGCAATTGCCGCAGCCGACGCAATTATTGTCGATCGCCGCCACCGGATCGTCCTTCAGCGGATCGTCGGTATGCTTGACCGACAGCGACGGACAGCCGGAAAGGCGGATGCAGGCGTGATCGCCGGTGCAGACATCTTCGTCCACGCCGAAGCGCTCCTTGACCATGCGCTTGCCGTCCTTGACAGCCTTGGCGAATTGCGGCTTCACGCGGCGCTGCTTGTTGAGCATGCATTCCGAAGAAGCGACGATGATCTTCGGCCCCGACTCCTTCGAGGTCAGCGCCTCGCGCAGCGTGTCGCGCATCTTGCCGACATCATAGGTGCGGTCGATCTGGCGCACCCAGGTCGCGCCGATGCCCTTGACGGCATTGACGATGGAATTGTTCGTCTTGCGACGGGGATTGAGCGCACGCGAGGACGGTATGTCCTGCCCGCCGGTCGCCGCCGAATAATAGTTGTCGACGACGAGGATGACGCCGTCCTGCTTGTTGAAGACGGCATTGCCGACTGACGTCACAAGACCGTTGTGCCAGAAGCCGCCGTCGCCCATGACCGAGATCGCGCGCTTGTCGGCCGCGACGTTGAAGGCCGACGCAGCCGCCGGCCCGAGCCCATAGCCCATGGTCGTGCTGCCGAGATTGAAGGGCGGCAGGATCGAGAACAGATGACAGCCGATATCGCCTGATATGTGATGCTGCCCGAGCTCGCTCTCGACCAGCTTCATTGCCGCAAAGATCGGCCGCTCGGGACAGCCGATGCAGAAGCCCGGCGGACGTGGCGGCACGACATCGGCCAGGGCCTTGACTTTCGGATCGTTGAGGATCGGTGTCGGGTCCGGTAGCGGCGGCTGGTTGCCGAGCAGCACGCGCTGGTGAACTTCCAGGAAATTCTTGATGCCCTTCATCAGCACCGGCGCGGTATATTCGCCGCCCATCGGCAGAACATCCTTGCCCGCAACCTTGGTCTGGATGTCGCGGCGCCGCAGGATGGTATTCAGCGATTGCTCGATATATTCGGGCGCCCCCTCCTCCACCATCAGCACCGCCTTCTTGCTGGTGCAGAACTCGGCGATCTGGTCATCGACCAACGGATAGGCGACATTCAAGATATAAAGCGGCACGGCGGAATTGCCGTAGACGTCCGCGAGGCCAAGCTGCTGCAGTGCGCGCATGACGCCATTGTACATGCCGCCAAGCAGGATGATGCCGACATCGCCTTCCGAGGGGCCGAAATACTCGTTGAGCTGACGCCTCTTGATGAAGTCGACGGCAGCCGGCCAGCGCTTCTCCAGCTTCTCCTTCTCGTGCAGGAAGGATGCCGGCGGCAGCACGATACGGTTGACGTCACGAACAGGCTTTTCCAGCGCCTGCTTCAGCGTATAGGCCGGGCGCTTGTTGTCCTTGGCAACGAACTGGCCATGAACGTGGCAGCTGCGGATACCGACCTGCAGCATGACGGGCGTATTCGAAGCCTCCGAAAGCTCGAACCCCTCCTCGACGGCCTGCACGATCGACGGCAGGTTCGGGCGCGGATTGAGCAGCCACATCTGCGATTTCATCGCATAGGCATGGCTGCGCTCCTGCATGATCGAGGAGCCCTCGCCGTAATCCTCGCCGATGATGATCAGCGCACCGCCGGTGACACCGCCCGAAGACAGGTTGGAAAGCGCGTCGGAAGCGACATTCGTGCCCGCCGTCGATTTCCAGGTGACGGCGCCGCGCACCGGATACATGACGGAGGCCGACAGCATGGCGGCAGCAGCCGCTTCCGATGCCGATGTCTCGAAATGGACGCCCAGATCCTCCATCACGTCCCTGGCGTCGGCCAGCACGTCCATGAGATGGGAGATCGGCGATCCCTGATAGCCGCCGACATAGGAAACGCCGGACTGCAGAAGTGCCTTGGTGATCGCGAGAATACCCTCGCCGCGGAAGATATCGCCTTCCCCGAGCTTCAGATCCTCGACCTCGCGCGCAAATGATCGCTCGGCCATGAACGTTACCCCTTTGCCCTTCAGGGCTTCTTTAAATCGTTTGCAAAATCATATTTTGAACTTCCTTGAACTGTCAACGAACAAATATGAGATTCCGCTGAATGGATTGCCGATCGAGGGCAGAAGCGATGCATTCATTTTCCGAAATCTGAATCCCATCACGATGGCGGCCGGCATATATATGCACATGCATGGAATATATGTGCCACACGAACGCTGGATTTTTTAAAAGAACCAGAGAAAGCGCTTGCCGCTCCGAAAGACGTATTTTAAGATTAAAACATTCCGACAATAAATCGCCAGCGGCAGTTGAGCGTTATGCTTTCTGTCGCTTAACAGGGGAACGGAGTGACCATGACAACGCTTACTCGGCGCGAGGCCCTGAGCCTCGGCGCGGCAGCATTCATGACTGGGATTTTAGCCGGCAGAACACGCGTGGAAGCGGCCGAATCCGGCACGCTGACCATCGCCTTCAACGTGAACCTGCCATCCTTCGATCCGACGACCGGCCCATCCGCCGTCAACCCGACGATCCAGGCGATCTATCGCTCGGTCTTCGACCAGTATATCGGCCAGGGACCGGACTTGAAATTCCAGCCGGGCCTTTTGACCGCCTGGGGCTGGAACGACGACAAGACCAAGGTCTGGATGGACGTGCGCGAAGGCGTGACATGGCACGACGGTTCCAAGTTCACACCGGATGACGTCGTCTGGTCGCTGGAGCGCGCCGCCAAGCAGGAGACGGGCAATCCGATCCAATTCATCTGGTCTACCGCCAATAATTACAAGGTGGAAGGCAACCGCATCACCGGCGATGTCGTTCGCTTCGAGCCGACCTTCTTCAAATGGATGGCGTTCCTCACCGGCTACGTCTTGCCGAAGGGTTATTACACCAAGGTAGGCGCACAAGGCTTCGAAAAGAAGCCGATCGGCACCGGCCCCTACATGGTCGATGCCTATGAGGGCAATTCCTATCTGCGCCTGAAGGCAAACCCGAACTATTTCGGCGGCAAGCCGGCCTTCGATACCGTTATCTTCAAGTTCGTGCCGGATACGACAAGCCGTGTCGCCGAAATCGAGTCCGGTTCGTCCGACGTGACGCTGGAAATCCCCTATGAGGATTTCGACCGGCTGAAGAAGAAGTCGGGGCTATCAGGCGTCACAACTCCGATCTCCGACATCGGGATGATCTTCATCAGCAATGTCGATCCGATGCTCGACAAGAACGTCCGCCTGGCCGCCAATATGGCGATCGACAAGGAAGCAATCATCAAGCGGCTACTGCGCGGCTACGGCAAGCCGCTGTCGACGCTGGAAGCGCCGGAATACGAGGCTTACGACGCCTCCGTCAAAATCCCTTACGATCCGGAACAGGCCAAGAAGCTTCTGGCCGCCAGCGGCTACTCGCCGGAGAAGCCGGTAAAGTTCGGCATCAAGACGACCCGCGGCTTCAAGCCGAAGGATTACGAGATGATCCAGGCGATCGTCGGCATGTGGCGCAAGGTCGGCATCGAGGCTGAAATCGAAGTTTACGAAATCGCCAAGCACTACGAGCTGCGCGCCGCCCATCAACTCGGGCCGGCCGCCTTCTACAACTGGGGCAACGCCATCGGCGATCCGACGACCTCGACGGGTTTTGCCATGTTCGGCCCCTCGCCGCACTCAGCCTGGAAGACCAAGGATGTCGACGACATGCTGGGACCGCTCTGGGTGGAAAAAGACGAGACGAAGCGTATTGCCGGCTGGAAGGCGGCGATCAAGTACATTGCCGAACAGGGCTATGTGATCCCGCTGCTGCAATATGCGCAGCCGATCGTCTACAAATCGAGCCTCAAGGTCACGCCGAACGTCTCCGGCGCCCTGCAGCCGACGCTGGTGTCGAAGGCTTAGTGCCGTTCTTGTAGGCTTGCTCCTCACCCTAGCCCTCTCCCGCTCGCGGGAAGAGGGGACGACCTCTTTACCGTCGTCTGGAAAGATGCTCGGAAGGAAGGCTGCGGGTGCGTCTATCCCCTTCTCCCCGTTAAAACGGGGAGAAGGTGGCCGATAGGCCGGATGAGGGGCTGGCAAGCTCCATGTTACAGTCAGCACATGCGATCGGAACTCATAACGCATGATAGCAGTCTCCATTCTCAACCGGCTGATCATGGCCGCGATTACCCTCTTCGGAGTGGCGGTGATCGTCTTCGTCCTGCTGCGTGTCGTGCCGGGCGATCCGATCGCTATGATGATCTCGCCGGGCGCAAGCCCTGCCGACATTGCCGCACTCCGCGCCCATTACGGTCTCGATGCGAGCCTGACCACGCAATTCTGGCTCTGGCTGAAATCGGTCCTGACCGGCGATTTCGGGACATCGATATCCTTGAAGCGCGATGTGCTGTCCCTGCTCGGGGAACGGCTACCCGCAACGCTGGAGCTTGCCTTCGCAGCCCTGATACTTGCAGTTCTCCTCGGCGGCGCGGTCGCCATCGTCGGCACGCTTGCCCGCCGCACGATTTTCGAGCCCATCATTGACAGTCTCAACGGCCTTTTCCTTGCCGTGCCGGATTTCGTCTGGGCGCTGGCTCTCGTGCTGGTCCTCGGCGTCCTCTTTCCGCTTTTTCCGCTCTCCGGCCGCATTGATCCGAGCATCGACGCGCAGTTCATGACCCCCTTCTATCTCCTCGAAAGCCTGGTGACGCTTCGCCTCAGTATCTTCGCCGATATCTGCGCGCACATGGTCATGCCGGTCCTGGCGCTCGGCCTGTCGCTCGCCGCCATCATCGCCCGCGTGCTGAAAGCCGCACTTTCCGAGGCCATGGTGCAGGACTATATCCTGCTCGCCAAGCTGAAGGGCATGTCCGAACTGCGGCTGGTGCTGCAGGAGGCGCTGCGCAACGCCGTCGGCCCGACCATAGCGCTGACTGGCGTGCAATTTACCTTTCTGATCGGCGGGACCGTCATCGTCGAGCGCATCTTCGCCTATCCCGGCATCGGCAATATGGCGATCGATGCCGTCGTCAACCGCGACTTGCCGCTGATCCAAGGGCTTGTTCTCGTATTTGGCGCCCTCTTCATTCTCGTCAATCTGGCGGTCGATCTGCTGGTTGCGGCCTTCAATCCGAGGCTCGCCCATGGCTGACACTACCTCGCCCGCCATGCCGCGCTCGCCCTCCCGAATGGCGAAACGCATCCACGCGCTACTTTCCGAGCCGAAGGTGATCTTTGGCGGAGGTTTCATTCTTATCCTCCTCATCCTCGCGATCTTTGCGCCTTACATCGCGCCGAAGGATCCGCTGGAGCAGGATCTGATGTCCGGCACCTTGCCGCCGGCATGGATCGAAGGTTCCGATCCCGGCTTCCTGCTAGGCACGGACGATCTCGGCCGCGACGTGCTCTCCCGCGCCATCTTCGGCACGCGCATCGCGCTTACGGTCGCCTTTGTCGCAGCCGGGCTCGCGGCCCTGATCGGCACCCTGCTCGGCCTCCTTGCCGGCTGGTACGGCGGCTGGATCGATAAGGTGATCTCCCGCCTCGTTGATATCTGGATGGCCTTCCCGCCGGTGCTTCTCTCGATCTTGCTCGTCGCCGTCTTCGGCTCCGGCGTGCACTCGGTCATCGCTGCCATCGTCATCATCGACTGGACGCGCTTCTGCCGCGTCGTGCGCTCGGAAACGCAGGCGCAGGCGCGAATGGATTATGTGACCGCCGCCCATACGATCGGCTTTTCGCGCGCCAAAATCCTCTTCAGCGAAATCCTGCCCAATGTGACGCCCGTGCTGATCGCCCTTGTCAGTCTGGAAATGGGTATTGCCGTCATCGTCGAAGCCATTCTGTCCTTCGTCGGCCTGTCGGTCGCCTCCGACACCCCGACCTGGGGCGGCATGATCGCCGAGGGGCGTCAAATGATCTATCAGGGCTGGTGGGTGCTGGTCGTGCCGCTGATCGCGCTCTTCGCGACGGTGCTTGCCTTCAATCAACTCGGCGACGGCTTACGCCGCGCTCTCGATCCGGTGATGCGCCGATGACGTCTCCACTCCTCTCCATTGCCGGCCTCGGCGCCACATCCGACCGCGACGGCGGCGCGCCGATCCTGCGCGACGTTTCTCTGACACTTGAGCGTGGCGAAGTGCGCGGGCTCGTCGGCGAAAGCGGCGCCGGAAAATCGACCATCGCCAAGGCCCTGCTCGGCATCCTGCCGCGCAGCGTCCGCATTACCAGCGGATCGATATTGTTCGAAAGCCGTAATCTCCTCACTCTCTCAGCGAAGGAATTGCGCGGCATTATGGGCAGCGATATCTCGCTGATCCCGCAAGATCCGCAAACCGCGCTCAATCCCGGCCGCCGCATCGAGGCGCAGCTGACCGATGGCCTGCGGTTGAAGCGGGGCATGTCCTCAGGTGATGCTCGCCGGCGCGCTCTGAAGCTGCTGGAGGAAGTGCATATCCGCGATCCCGAGCGTGTGCTGAGCGCCTATCCCCACGAATTGTCCGGCGGCATGCGCCAACGCATCCTGATCGCCGCCGCCTTCGCGCTGGAGCCGAAACTGGTCGTTGCCGACGAGCCGACCACGGCGCTCGACGTCACCGTGCAGAAACAGATCCTGCGGCTGATCCGCCGCCTGCAGGAAGCGCACGGCACCGCCGTGATCTTCGTCACGCATGATCTCGGTATCGTTGCCCAGATCTGCGACAGCGTCACTCTGCTCTACGCCGGCAAGATCATCGAAGAGGGGCGCACGAGCGACGTACTCACCCATCCCCGGCACATCTACACGAAGTCGCTTCTTGCCGCCGGTCCTCGCTACGACCGGCCAGATGCCGGGCTGAAGCCGGTGCCGCAGACGGTCTTCGAGCAATTGCGTCGCGAAATCGGTATTCCGGAGGGCGGCCGATGAGCGTTTCCGATAATCTCCTATCCGCCAAGGGCATCGAGGTGATCTACGGCGCCAAGCCGCATCTCTTCGGACCGCCTAGCCACGGCATCAAGGTGCTGCACGGAGTCGATATCGATATCCGCCGCGGCGAGACGGTAGGAATCGTCGGTGAGAGCGGCTCGGGCAAGACGACGCTCGGCCGCGCCTTGCTGCGGCTGGTCGACGTGACTGCCGGCAGCATTCATTTCGACGGTCGAGACATCACGCGCCTGCCCGATACGGAGATGCGGCCACTGCGTCGTCGCATGCAGATGATCTTTCAGGACCCGATGGCTTCGCTCAATCCACGCCACACCATCCGCCGCATCCTCGTCGAGCCGCTTCTGCTGCACAAACTCGCTTCGGACAGAAAAGAAGCTGAGTATCATGTCGCTGCAATTCTCGAGCGGGTGACACTGCCGCAAGCCTGCCTCGACCGCAATCCGCATGAACTCTCGGGCGGCCAGCGCCAGCGCATCGGCATTGCGCGTGCCGCCCTGCTGAAGCCGGATTTCGTGCTTGCCGACGAGATCGTCTCCGGCCTCGACGTCTCGACGCAGGCGCAAGTGCTCAATCTGCTGAAGGAGCTTTCGCGCGATCTCGGCCTGTCCATGGCCTTCATCAGCCACGATCTCTCGGTCATCCGCGCCGTCTGCGACCGCGTCTACGTCATGCGCCACGGCCGGGTCGAAGAGGAAGGCGATTGCGAGCGCGTCTTCACCGCACCCGCCTCCGCCTATACCCGCATGCTGCTGGACGCCATCCCCCTGCCGGAAGTCGATCCGCACTGGCTCGGTCGCGAAAGCGTGATGGAAGCGTCCGATGCATGAAGGCTATCAATTGCGCTGCGGGTGTTAGCGAGACTGCGACAATAACGGCATATGAAAGGGGAAGTCGCTATGAAAGGTCCTGTTTCAGTAGCAACAAAGACCACAGGATTGCCCGGTCTTCGTGGTCACGACCATACGGGACTGACGGTGCCGGATATGAAGCAGGCTGTCGATTTCTTCGAGAACGTGCTCGGCTGCGAGGTCATTATGTCGTTCGGCCCGTTTGCCGACGACAAGGGCACGTTCATGACGGATTTGCTTGGTGTCGATCCCAAGGCTCAAATCAAGCAGATAACTCAGGTGCGGTGTGGCTTCGGATCGAACATCGAACTGTTCGAATATTCGGCGCCCGATCAGCGGGATCTCAAACAGAAGAATAGCGATATCGGCGCGTTTCACATCTCGCTCTATGTAGACGACATTGACGCGGCAAAGGCCTATCTGGACAGCAACAACATCGAGACACGGCTGGGACCATTCTCGGTCCAAGATGGCCCGGCCGCCGGCCAATCGATCCTTTATTTTCAGACGCCATGGGGTCTGCAGTTCGAAGCGATCAGCTATCCCAAGGGCATGGCTTATGAAAAAGATGCAAAGACCGTGTTGTGGGATCCGAAGAATCCAGGCAGATGAGCGGCGCCAGAAAAGCGCCGCCTGATCAGGCCGCCGGCGTCTTCAGACGGAAACGCTGTATTTTACCCGATTCCGTCTTCGGCAATGCTTCGACAAAGACGATGGAGCGCGGATATTTATAGGGTGCAATCACGGCCTTGACGTGCTCCTGCAAGGCCCTGACGAGCAGATCCGATGCGGTGACGCCTGCCGCCAGCACAACATGGGCCTGCACGATATGGCCCCGTTCTTCGTCCGGCTTGCCGATGACGGCGCACTCAAGCACATCGGCATGCGAAAGAAGGGCTGCCTCCACTTCCGGCCCGGCAATATTGTAGCCGGCCGAAAGAATGATGTCGTCGGAACGGGCCGCGAAATGAAAGTAGCCTTCCTCGTCCTGAATGAAACTGTCGCCTGTCACATTCCAGCCGTCCCGCACATAGTCGGCCTGCCGGTGGTCGGCGAGATAGCGGCAGCCGATCGGTCCGCGAACGACGAGCTTGCCGATCGTCCCTCGCGCAACCTCGTTCATCTCGTCATCGACGACGCGGGCCTCATAGCCCCTCAGCGGCTTGCCCGTGCAGTTCGGCCGTGCATCGGAGAGATGATTGGAGATGAAGATGTGCAGCATCTCTGTCGAGCCGATGCCGTCGAGGATGGGCTTTCCGGTCTTGCGCGTCCACTCCTCGAAGATCGGCCCCGGCAGCGTCTCGCCGGCGGACACCGCGACCCGAAGCGAGGATAGATCCGCCCCCTCTTCCATTGCCGCCAGCATGGCGCGATAGGCTGTCGGCGCGGTGAAGCTGATGGTCGCGCCGTATTCCTGGATGATCTCGACCATGTTCTTCGGCGAGGCGTTTTCGAGCAGTGCCGTCGATGCGCCGAAGCGCAAGGGGAAGACGACCAGACCGCCGAGCCCGAAGGTGAAAGCGATCGGAGGCGAACCTATGAAAACGTCCTCCGGCGTCACCTGCAGCACCTCCTTGGCGTAGGCATCGGCAATGATCAGGATATCGCGATGGAAATGCATCGTCGCTTTCGGCACACCCGTCGAGCCCGAGGTGAAGCCTAGCAGCGCCACATCATCCCGTCCGGTCTTCACCGGTTCGAAACGAACGGGCTTGTTGAGCGCGATCCGGTCGAGCTCGGCATCGTGATTGGCCGTACCGTCGAAGCCGACGACCTGCTTCAGGAAGCGGCTGTCCTTGGCTGCGGTAACGAGTTCCTCCAGCAGCCTCGTATCACAAAGCGCAAACGAGATTTCCGCCTTGTCGATGATCTTCGAAAGCTCGCCCGCCCGCAGCATCGGCATGGTGTTGACGGCGATGGCCCCGACCTTCGTCACCGCCAGCCAGCAGGCGATCATGGCGGGGTTGTTGCCGGAGCGGATAAGGACGCGATTGCCGGGCTTGATGCCAAAATTCTCGACGAGAGCATGGGCGATGCGGTTGGTCCAGTCCGCCAGCTCCTTGTAGGTGCGGCGGCGGCCGTTGCCGATCAGAGCCACGTGATCGGCGAAACCCTTCTCCACCATCCGGTCGCTAAGTTCGAAGCCGGCATTCAGCCATTCGGGATAGTCGAAACCCTCCATCCGCAGTTCGGGCCATTCATCGAAAGGCGGCAGATTGTCTCGCGTGAATGTATCGGTATGACCGGTCGGTCCCAGCATGGCCTTGCTCCCGCATTCTTATAGATCAATCGCCACGACAGCCGTTTCCCCACGGCATATGCAGCGCTGCCAAAAAAGATCGCACCGAAGCGCATAATGTTCAAGCAAGAAATTTTAAGCCTAAACTACTTTTGAATTCCCATTGTTTTTGAAGAGAAATTTTCATTTCCCGTGGTATTATGACCATCCAACGTCGGCACATTCAGGCACGAAACGCCTTGACGAATGGCAACAACAATATATTTTAAACTTAAATTATTTCGAGATCGGCTCCGGCCGAACGAGGAGGGAAAAGCGATGCGCATCGTCTGTATCGGCGGCGGCCCCGCAGGGCTCTACTTCGCGCTTCTGATGAAGAAGCTCCATCCCGAGCACTCCATTCGCGTCGTCGAGCGCAATCGTCCCTATGACACCTTCGGCTGGGGCGTCGTCTTCTCCGATGCGACCATGGTTTCGATGCGCGAATGGGATCCGGAAAGTGCCGCCGAAATCGAGGACGCCTTCAATCATTGGGACGATATCGAAGTCCTGTTCAAGGGCACGCGCCAGCGCACCTCGGGCCACGGTTTCGTCGGCATCGGGCGCAAGAAGCTTTTGAACATTTTGCAGAAGCGCTGCGAGGCGCTGAACGTGGAATTGATCTTCGAGACGGACGTCAATTCCGATCTCGATTACCCCGACGCCGATCTGGTCATCGGCTCGGACGGCCTCAATTCCAAGATCCGCAATCATTACCCGGAAGTCTTCCAGCCCGACATGATCACCCGGCCGAACCGCTATATCTGGCTCGGCACCAACAAGCTTTTCGACGCCTTCACCTTCGATTTCCGCCGCACCGATCACGGCTGGTTCCAGGCGCATATCTACAAGTTCGACGACAAGACCTCGACCTTCATCGTCGAGACGACGGAAGAAGCCTACCTCGCCCATGGCCTCGACAAGATGGACCAGGACGGCTCTATCGCCTTTTGCGAAAACCTGTTTTCCGAAGTGCTCGAAGGCGCGTCATTGATGACCAATGCCCGCCATATCCGCGGCTCGGCATGGCTGAATTTCAACCGCCTGATCTGCGGTAAGTGGAGCCATTTCAACGGCAATTCCCATGTCGTGCTGATGGGCGATGCCGCCCACACCGCCCATTTCGCCATCGGCTCCGGCACCAAGCTCGCCATCGATGACGCCATCGAGCTGACCCGCCAATTCCAGATCCACGGGCATGAGAAGGGCAAGATACCGGCCGTTCTCGAAACCTACGAAGAAATCCGCCGCGTCGATGTCGCCCGCATCCAGAATGCCGCCCGCAATGCCATGGAATGGTTCGAAGTAGTCGGCCGCCGCTATGCCGATACGCTGGAGCCGCCGCAGTTCATGTATTCGATGCTGACCCGCTCGCAGCGCATCAGCCACGAAAATCTGCGGCTGCGCGACAAGACCTGGCTCGAAGGCTATGAGCGCTGGTTCGCCGAAAAATCCGGCCTTGCCGTCGGCAACGACCGCTGCCTGCCGCCGATGTTCACGCCCTATCGCCTTCGAGACGTCCAGCTCGTCAACCGCATCGTCGTCTCGCCAATGGCTATGTATTCGGCCACGGATGGCGTGATGAACGACTTCCACATCATCCATCTCGGCTCACGCGCGCTTGGCGGTGCAGGATTGATCTTCGCGGAAATGACCTGCGTCACTCCGGACGCCCGCATCACCCCCGGCTGCCTTGGCCTTTGGAACGAGGAGCAGGCGGCGCAGTGGAAGCGGCTTGTCGATTTCGTTCACACCAACAGCGCTGCCAAGGTCGGCATCCAGCTCGGCCATGCCGGACGCAAGGGCGCGACGAAACTCGCCTGGGAGGGTATCGACCAGCCGCTGGCCGAAGGCGACTGGCCACTGATCTCGGCCTCATCAGTTCCCTATCTCAAGAACAGCCAGGTGCCGAAGGCTATGGATCGTGCCGATATGGAGCGCGTCAAGGCCGACTTCGTACACTCAACCAAGCTGGCGATCGGGACCGGCGCCGATTGGCTGGAATTGCATTGCGCCCACGGCTATCTGCTGTCGAGCTTCCTGTCGCCGCTGACCAATCTGCGCGACGACGAATATGGCGGCAGCCATGAAAACCGCGCCCGCTATCCGCTGGAAATCTTCCATGCGATGCGCGCTATCTGGCCTGCGGACAAGCCGATGTCAGTCCGTCTTTCCTGCCATGACTGGACGGATGGCGGCAACACGCCGGAAGATGCGGCGATCTTTGCGCGCATGTTCAAGGAGGCCGGCGCCGACCTGATCGACTGCTCTTCGGGCCAGGTCTCCAAGCAGGAAAAGCCGGTTTACGGCCGCCTTTTCCAGACGCCATTCTCCGACAAGATCCGCAACGAAATCGGCATCCCGACGATCGCCGTTGGTGCGATCTCCGAGGCCGATCACGCCAATTCGATCATCGCTGCCGGCCGCGCCGATCTTTGCGCCGTCGCCCGTCCGCATCTGGCGGACCCGGCCTGGTCGCTGCATGAAGCGGCCAAGATCGGCCTGACTTCCATTCCCTGGCCGAAGCAATATCTTTCCGGCAAGACGCAATATGAAACCAACCTCGCCCGTGCGGCCGCGGCAGCACCAGCGAAGTGAGTATGAGATGACAACTTCGGGCAAACTCGCCGGCCGTCACGCCCTTGTCACCGGGGCGGGCAGCGGCATTGGCGCCGCGATCGCCAAGGCGCTCGTCGCCGAGGGTGCACATGTCAGCCTGGCCGGGCGTCGCCGCGAGCCGTTGGAAGCGGTTGCCGCCGAGATCGGCGCGGCTGCTGTCGTGGTCGATGGCTTCGATGTCACGAGCCCCGAAGCCGTTACGGCAGGCCTTGCAAAGTCGCGCGAAAAATTCGGCCTCGTCGATATCCTCGTCAACAATGCCGGCGAAGCGCCGAGCGCGCCCTTCGAAAAGACGAGCCTGGGGGCCTGGAACCATGTCCTCACGGTCGATCTGACCGGCGTTTTCCTGGTGACGCAGGCAGTTCTTCCCGACCTGAAGGCTCGTGGCGCCGGTGCGCGCATCATCAACATTGCCTCGACCGCGGGCTTGAAGGGCTATGGCTACGTCTCGGCTTACGTGGCAGCCAAGCATGGCGTCGTCGGCCTGACGCGCTCGCTGGCGCTGGAACTGGCGAAAACCGGCATCACGGTCAATGCCGTCTGCCCCGGCTTTACAGACACGCCGATCATTCAGCGCTCAATCGAAACGATCGTCGCTAAGACCGGGCGTTCGGCCGAGCAGGCGCTTGCCGAGTTCACGAAATCCAATCCGCAGGCGCGTCTTATCAAGCCGGAAGAGGTCGCCGATACCGTGCTATGGCTAGCCTCGCCGGCCGCGGCATCGATCAATGGACAGGCAATCGCGGTTGCCGGTGGGGAGATTTGAACGCCATGAGCGATCGGGACATGACTATGAAGGGGCACCTGAAGCCCTTCAGGGATTACAAGCCGGAACACTTCCTCTGGGATGTCAGCGAAGACGGCCGCGTCGCCACCATCCGCCTGAACCGACCCGAGCGTAAGAACCCGCTGACCTTCGACAGCTATGCCGAGCTGCGCGATCTCTTCCGCGATCTCGTCTATGCGTCGGATATCCGCGCCATTGTGCTGACGGGTGCCGGCGGCAACTTCTCCTCCGGCGGCGACGTCTTTGAGATCATCGAGCCGCTGACACGCATGGCTATGCCCGAGCTTCTGGCCTTCACGCGCATGACCGGCGATCTCGTCAAGGCGATGCGCAAATGCCCGCAGCCGATCGTCTCGGCGGTGGACGGCATCTGCGCCGGCGCCGGTGCCATCCTGGCCATGGCCTCCGACCTGCGACTCGCAACACCGGAAGCCAAGACGGCCTTCCTCTTCACCCGCGTTGGCCTGGCCGGCGCCGATATGGGCGCTTGCGGCATCCTGCCCCGCATCATCGGCCAAGGCCGCGCCGCCGAACTTCTCTTTACCGGCCGTTCTATGACAGCAGCGGAAGGACAGGCCTGGGGCTTTTATAGCGGACTGCACGCGAGCGCCGACCTCGAGAGCGAAGCAGTCAAGCTCGCCCGCTCGCTGGCCGATGGTCCTTGGTTCGCCCATAGCATGACCAAGACCATGCTGAACCAGGAATGGGCCATGGGCATCGAGGAGATGATCGAATCCGAAGCGCAGGCGCAGGCGATCTGCATGGCGACACAGGATTTCCGCCGCGCCTTTGAAGCGTTCGCCGCCAAGCGCCGGCCGGAATTCCAGGGGGATTGAAGTGATACCAACGGCAAGCAGCCTCTCCGGCCCGACCCGCGATCATCTGGACTGGCCCTTCTTCGAGGAGCGTCATCACCGTTTCGCCGCCGAAGTCGATGCCTTTGCAAAGTCCGGCGTCATGGCTTCTATCGATCACGCCGATGTCGATAGCGCATGCCGAAAGCTGGTCAAGGCGCTGGGAGACGCCGGGCTTCTGACCGCCGCGACAGGCTCGTCCGACAGCGAACCGCTGATCGATTCCCGCATGGTCTGCCTCGCCCGCGAAACGCTCGCCTGGCATGACGGTCTTGCCGATTTTGCCTTTGCCATGCAGGGCCTCGGCACCGGTGCGATTGGCCTTTCCGGCTCACTCGAATTGCGCTCGGCCGTTCTGCCCAAGGTGCGCTCGGGCGATTGGCTTGCCGCCTTCGCACTGTCGGAAAAAGACGCCGGCTCCGATGTGGGTGCCATGAGCTGCGCTGCACGCCTCGATGGCGATCATTACGTTCTCAACGGCGAAAAGACCTGGATTTCCAATGGCGGCATAGCAGATGTCTATACCGTCTTCGTGCGCACCGGCGAAGCACCGGGAACCCGCGGCATCTCTGCTTTCGTCGTCTTTGCCGATGATCCCGGCTTCTCGATCGCCGAACGCATCGAGGTGATCGCACCACATCCGCTGGCGACGATCCGCTTCGACAATTGCCGCATTCCCGCATCGCGCCGCCTCGGCGCAGCAGGCGAAGGCTTCAAGATCGCCATGCGCACGCTCGATATCTTCCGCGCTTCGGTCGCCGGTGCCGGCCTCGGATTTGCCCGCCGTGCGCTCGATGAATCGCTTGCCCATGCGCGCTCACGCTCCATGTTCGGCGCGGCCCTTGCCGACCTTCAGTTGACGCAGGCCGCCCTCGGCGATATGGCGACCGGCATCGACGCGGCGGCATTGCTGACCTACCGGGCAGCCTGGCGCCGCGACGTGCAGCGCTTGCCGACAACCCGAGAAGCGGCCATGGCCAAGATGACGGCGACGGAAACCGCGCAAAGCGTCATCGACCACGCCGTCCAGCTTTTCGGTGGACGAGGCGTCAAGGCGGGAGAAATAACGGAAAAACTCTATCGGGAGATCCGCGCGCTTCGCATCTATGAAGGTGCGACGGAGGTTCAGAAACTCATCGTCGCGCGCGAACTTCTGAAGGCATAGAGCAATTCCAGGAAAAGTGCGAAGCGGTTTTCCATCCGGAATTGCGTAGAACAAAGAACTTGAGCGGATTAGTGCTAACTGAAAACACTGAACCGCTCTAATGGGAGATTGATAGCATGAGCCGCGAGATTTTCGACTGGGCCGACCCGTTCAGGCTGACGGAGCAGCTGAGCGACGACGAACGCATGGTGCTGGATACCGCGCATTCCTACGCGCAGGAAAAGCTCGCGCCCCGCGTCCTCGAAGCCTTTCGCCACGAAAAGACCGATCCGGCCATTTTCCGCGAAATGGGCGAACTCGGCCTGCTCGGCCCGACGATCTCCCCGGAATATGGCGGTGCCGGCCTAAGCTACGTTGCCTACGGCCTGATTGCCCGCGAAGTCGAGCGCGTCGATAGCGGCTATCGCTCGATGATGAGCGTGCAGTCCTCGCTCGTCATGGTGCCGATCGAGACCTTCGGTTCGGATGCGCAGAAGCAGAAGTACCTGCCAAAGCTTGCGACCGGCGAATGGATCGGCTGCTTCGGCCTCACCGAGCCGAACCACGGCTCCGATCCGGGTTCCATGGTCACACGCGCGAAGAAGGTCGACGGCGGCTACAGCCTGACGGGGGCCAAGACCTGGATCTCCAACGCACCGATTGCCGATGTCTTCGTCGTCTGGGCGAAGACCGAGGACGGCCTCATCCGGGGCTTCATCCTCGAGAAGGGTTGGAAGGGCCTTTCCGCACCCGCGATCCACGGCAAGGTGGGCCTGCGCGCATCTATCACCGGCGAAGTCGTGATGGATAATGTATTCGTGCCCGAAGAAAACCTGATGCCGAACGTGTCTGGCCTCAAGGGTCCCTTCACCTGCCTCAACTCGGCGCGCTTCGGCATCGCCTGGGGTGCGCTTGGCGCTGCCGAGGATTGTTACGCCAAGGCACGGCAATATGTGCTCGACCGCAAGCAGTTCGGCCGGCCGCTTGCCGCCAACCAGCTGATCCAGAAAAAGCTTGCCGACATGGTGACCGAGATCACGCTCGGCCTGCAGGGCTGCCTGCGCCTCGGCCGCATGAAGGAAGAAGGCCATCCGCCCGTCGAACTGACCTCCATCCTCAAGCGCAACAGCTGCGGCAAGGCGCTGGATATTGCCCGCGCTGCCCGCGACATGCTGGGTGGCAACGGCATTTCCGACGAATTCGGCATCGCGCGCCATCTCGTCAACCTCGAAGTGGTCAACACCTATGAGGGCACGCACGACATCCACGCCCTCATCCTCGGCCGCGCCATCACCGGCATCGCCGCCTTTTCGAACTGAGGCCCGCCTTGGCATTCAAGACCACGAGACCCCTGCGCTTCGGAGATTGCGATCCCTCCGGCATCGCCTATTTCCCATCGTACCTGAACATCCTCGTCGGGGTGCTGGAGGATTATTTCGCTTCGATCGGCTTTTCCTGGCGAAAGCTGATCGACGACCGCCGCCTGGGCGTGCCTACGGTGCGGCTGGATCTGACCTTCGTGAAGCCGGGTCTGCAGGGCGACGAGCTTGAATTCCGGCTTTCGGTCCATGGCGTCGGCCGGTCCTCGCTCGATCTCGAACACCAGGTCTCGGCCAATGGCCATGTGCTTTGGACGGCCAGACACCGTGTCGTCGCCACCTCGCTCGACACGCATAAATCTGTGGAATGGCCGGATGATCTCCGCGCCGCGCTCACCTCTCATCTGGAGACGAACGATGCACACCATCCTGCAACCTGAAGGCTGGGCCAAGCCGATCGGCTATGCCAATGGCGTAGCAGCGACGGGCCGTACGGTGTTCGTTGGCGGGCAGGTCGGCTGGAACGCCGCCTGCGAATTCGAAAGCGACGATTTCGTCGAGCAGGTGCGCCAGACGCTGAAGAATGTCGTCGCCATCCTTGCCGAAGGCGGCGCCGAGCCGAAGCACATTACGTCCATGACCTGGTATTTCACCGACAAGCAGGAATATCTCGGTAATCTGAAGGGTATCGGTCAGGCCTATCGCGAGATCATCGGCCGCCATTTCCCGGCCATGGCCGCCGTGCAGGTCGTCGCTCTCGTCGAGGATCGTGCTAAGATCGAGATCCAGGCGACCGCCGTCATCCCAGAATAACACAGGGGCATTGCATATGGGGCGGATCGGCACTGGAAATTCCTTCTCCCCAGCGGGGAGAAGGTGGCCCGAAGGGTCGGATGAGGGGGCATCGATTTGAATTCATGGATTTTCGTAGTTTTGGCGGCCCCCCCTCATCCGCCTGGTGCCCCTTCTCCCCGCTGGGGAGAAGGGGCACCTGCGATTTCCGTTCATATGCGATACCTACGGAATAACATTTGGATGGGCAGATAGTATCATGTCGGCATTGCGCTTTTCGGACACCATTTCGGCGGCGCTGGCCGACGGGACCCTTATCGTCACCATAGACAACGCGCCCGTCAACGCGCTCTCTGCCGATGTCAGGACCGGGCTGATGGGCGCATTCGAGCATGCGGAGAAGGATGGCAATATTGCCGGCATCGTGCTGACCGGCGCCGGCAGCAGCTTTGTCGGCGGCGCCGATATCAAAGAGTTCGGCAAGCCGCCGGTCGAACCGCATCTACCTGATGTTATCGCCCGCATCGAAGCCTTTGCCAAACCCGTCGTCGCCGCAATCAATGGCGTGGCCCTCGGCGGCGGTCTGGAAGTGGCGCTTGCCTGCCATCGCCGCCTTGCCGCGCCAGCCGCGAAACTCGGCCTTCCCGAAGTCAAGCTCGGCATCGTGCCCGGCGCCGGCGGCACGCAGCGCCTGCCGCGGCTCGCCGGCATCGCCGCCGCCATCGACATGATCGCTAACGGCCGCATCGTTTCGGCCGCCGAAGCGTTGAAGCTCGGTGTCGTGGACAGCGTGTCTCCCGATACTCTGCTCGCAGATGCCATCGCGGATGCAAAGTCGACCAATGCCGCTGCATTGCGCCGCACCGGCCATCTATCCATTCCTGCGGAAGCGGTCGAAGCCATCGACAAGGCGGCATCGGACGCACTGCGCAAATCACGCGCCCAGCACGCGCCTGCCGAGGCCGTCCGTCTCGTGCGCCTGGCGGCGAGCGTCTCTTTATCGGAGGGGCTGGCGGAGGAACGCCGTACCTTCATCGAGCTTCGCGACAGCGAAGAGGCTGCCGCCCTGCGCCACGTCTTCTTCGCGGAGCGCGCCGCGGGCAAGGTCGAAGGACTGGAGGCCGTCGCTCCGCGCAAGATCGAAATCATCGGCATCGTCGGCACCGGTCTGATGGGCTCGGGCATCGCCCTCTCGGCACTCAATGGCGGCTATCGCGTCATCGGCGTCGAGCAGAATGCCGAAGCCGCCCAAAAGGGCCGCGACAGGATCGCCGGTCTGCTCGACAAGGCCGTGCAGTCCGGTCGTCTTGATGCGGCGGGTCGGGAAGATCGCTCAGGCCGGCTGACGGTCACCGCCGATATGGAGCAGTTGGAACAGGCCGATATCGTCATCGAAGCCGTCTTTGACGATCTCACAGTCAAGACCGAGCTGTTCCAGCGTCTCGATGCGATCGTTCGCGCCGATGCGATCCTTGCGACCAACACGAGCTATCTCGATCCCGACGTGATCGCTGCCGCAACACGGCTGCCGGAGCGCGTCGTCGGGCTGCATTTCTTCTCGCCGGCCAATATCATGCGTCTCCTGGAAGTGGTGAATTGCAGGAAGACGGCGCCCGATGTGCTGGCGACGGCCCTTGTCCTCGCCAAACGGTTCGGCAAGCTGCCCATCGTCTCCGGCGTCACCGAAGGCTTCATCGGCAACCGCATCTTTTCCGCCTATCGCCGCGAAGCGGAATATATGGTCGAGGACGGCGCTTCGCCGCAGGAGATCGACGCTGCGCTGGAGGCCTACGGCTTTCCGATGGGGCCGTTCGCCGTCTTCGATATGGCGGGGCTGGAAATCGCCTGGGCACGCCGCAAGAGGCAGGCCGCGACACGCGATCCTGCGGAACGCTATGTGATCATCCCCGACCGGCTCTGCGAAGCCGGCCGCTTCGGCCAGAAGACCGGCCGCGGCTGGTATGCCTACCCCGACGGCAAACGGACTGTTGATCCCGAGGTAACGGCCATGATCGAAACCGCGCGCGCCGAAAAAGGTATCGTGCCGAAGAGCTTCACCAAGGAAGAAATCGTCAGCCGCCTGCTGAAAGCCATGGTTGACGAAGGCGATGCCCTGCTTTCGGAAGGCATCGCCGCGCGCGCCAGCGATATCGATCTCGTGATGATCAACGGCTATGGCTTCCCCGCAAGCAAGGGCGGCCCGATGTTCGCCGCCGGCCGTCGCTGAAAGCGGGCGGCGCAGACGGGTCAGGCCGCCGAAGACAGCAGCGTAAACAGTTCCTGCGGCCGGTTGACGCCGCGCAGCGCGTAACGGCCGACCGAAACGAGATCGTTGCTCTGCTGCCCCGACAGCGCCTCGACGAAATTCGACGACATCAGGATGTTGCGGTCGGCCGATCGGCACATCGAAGCGATGCGGCTGACTTCATTCACCGCCGGCCCGATGACCGTGAAATCCAGCCGGTCCATGCTTCCTATATTGCCGTAGAAGACATCGCCGATATGCAGGCCGAGATAGACGTCCGTCACCGGCCGGCCTTCGATCTGCCGCTGCGAATTGAGATCGCGCAGCCGCTGGCGCAAAAGCGATTCCGCCATCAGCGCCGCAGCACAGGCATCGGCAGAATTCCTGGCCTTGAAGATCGCCAGCGTGCCATCGCCGATCAGCTTCAACACATTGCCGCCGGCCTCGTGGATCGAGGAGATGACCGCATCGGCATAGGCATTCAGCATCGGGATGATTTCGTCCGGCTCGGCCGTATCCGAGATGCGTGTGTAGTTGGCGAGATCGGAAAACCAGAGTGCCGCCGAAATCCGCTCCGTCTTGCCTCGGGTAATCTTGCCTTCGAGCACATGCCGCGCGGCATCCTCGCCGAGATAGACCTCGGCAATGGTGCGGGCGATGCGGCTCATGCCCGTGCACTTGATCGCCAATGCGAGAGCCGGCGTCAGCTTGCGCAGCACGCGCAGATCTTCCTCCGGAAAGCCGACCTCATGTGCGGTGGCAAAGTTGGAATAAAAGCAATCCATCTCGCCGATCGTGCCGCCCTCTTCGAAACGGTGGATCATGGCAATGTAATCGGTGTGACCGTCGGCCAGCAGCGTGTCTAGCCCGTAGAAATCGGCCGGCTCGCCAAAACCAATGCGCCGGCGCACCTCGTCGTCACCTGTCGTCAGCATGTGATAGAAAGCGGAGCGCTGCCAATTCTCCGAGGCAATCCCTTGCTGAGTCGGGCCATATTGGAACTCCCGCTCGATGATCTGGTTGCCATCCCAGCGGAAGGCGCGCCCTTCATAAACCGGATGCAGCGTATCCATCAGCGCCATGGCCCGATCGAGGTTAAGACCATGCTGGCGGCATTGCTCGCAGAAACCGGCCAGTATGTCGGCCTCCGCCATGCCCTTGAGGCCAGCCTGCATGAGCCAGCTGGCAATCTCACCAATGTCCTTCGCGTCCATGGATGTCTCCTGACCCTTTGAAGGATTCGCTTTAGTATGAAACGTGTAGGCTGGGAATGCCGTACGATGCAAAATAGCCCGGATGCAAGCAACAGATCGCCGCCTCTGTGACACAGAAGCGGCGATTTGACACGCTCAAAGGGTGGTGACGGAGCGTCAGGTCCTCGGCCGCGGCTTCAGCAGGTCTTCCAGCCCGATGCGCCGGAAAAGTTCCGCGCGAACCCGGTCGGCAACACCGTTGACGATTTCCGCACCATCCTCGGAAGGGTCTATATGGGTACGGAATGGTCGCGTTCCAAACGGCATATCGACAATATTCACGATTGCTGTCGCCACGGAAGCGGCATCGGCATCCGCCGGTTCCAGCGAGGCAAGTCCCTTCAATGCCTGATCGGGAACGCCGGCATAGGGGCCGTTATCATATTCGGCCGCACGAGTCTTGTCGGCCGGTGAGCCGGAATGGACAAAGTGGCTGGTGCCCTTCGTGAAGGCGCCCGGCACGATGATGGCGGTCTCGATGCCCCAGCGCGTCAGCTCCGACGCATAGGAAACGGCAAGCGAGTCCATGGCCGCCTTGGCCGCGAAGTAGGGCGAAAGGTACGGCGGCGTGCCGCCGCGCGTGCTGGAGGAGGAAACCCAGACGACCAGTCCTTTCCCTTGCCTGCGCATGTAGGGCAGCACGGCGCGATTGACGCGCTGGGTGCTGAGCACGTTGATATCATACAGCTCGGCGAACTGCTCCGGTGTGAACGCCTCGGCCGGGCCGAAGGACATGTGGCCGGCATTGTGGATGATGGTGTCGACGCGACCCTGCTCGGCGATGACGGCAGCAATACCGGCTTCGACAGAGGCGTTCGAGGCGACATCGAGTTCGACGGTCCGCAGATCGACGCCATTCTCCTTTGCAAATGCCGCCGCTGTCGCGACTTGCGCCGCGTTGCGTCCTTGGGTCTCGCGAATGCCCGCATAGACCGTATGGCCTGCCTTGGCGAGCGCCCTTGCCGTCAGAGCGCCGAAGCCGCTCGATGCCCCCGTGATTACAATGACTTGCTTGCTCATGATCCTGTTCCTTTAAAATTGGCTGTCGTTGACGATTGATCAGGGGAGGTCGGCGGCAGGCGTGACCCTGCCGCCTCGCGGGCTCAGATCATGCCGCCATTGGCGCGCAGCGTCTGGCCGTTGATCCAGCCACCGTCGGGACCGACAAGGAAGGAGACGGCAGCGGCGATATCATGTGGTGTGCCCAGGCGCTCCAGCGGGTTCATCTTGGCCATGTGGTCGATCAGCTCATCGGCCTTGCCGTTCAGGAAGAGATCGGTGGCCGTCGGGCCGGGTGCGACAGCATTCACTGTGATGGATCGGCCACGCAGTTCCTTGGCCATGATGCCGGTCAACAGCTCGACCGCAGCCTTCGTCGCAGCATAGACGCCGTAGGTTTCAAGCTTCAGGCCGACGATGCTGGTCGAGAAGTTGACGATGTGGCCGCCGGTCCGCAGCCGCTTGCCGGCTTCGCGCAGCGTATTGAAGGTGCCCTTGAGGTTGATGGCGATATGACGATCGAAATGCGCGTCGTCCGCATCGGCAATCTTGGCAAGCTGCATGATGCCGGCATTGTTGACAAGGACATCGATACCGCCGAAGGCAGTTTCCGCAGCGTCGAACATACGGCGCACGGCTTCGGCATCGGAAACATTGGCCTTCGCGGTCAGCGCCTTGCCGCCCTTTTCCTCGATCTTGCGAGCGAGTTCCTCGGCTGCCGCCTCGCTGCCGGAATAGTTGATGACGACGGTGAAGCCATCCTCTGCCAGGCGCTCGGCAATGGCGGCGCCGATGCCGCGGGATGCGCCGGTGACGATCGCTACCTTATTGGAATTGCTGCTCATTTTCTCATCCTTCGCTGTTTTGCGCCGCAGCGCGTTTCGATGAGGAGAAGATGCTCCTTTTCATTCTGCGGATAATCATCCATTAATCGGCATCACTATCCGAGATCAGCGAACAAATAAGATGGACAGATTCGATGCCATGCGGGTATTCTGCCGGGTCGTAGAGCGGCGCAGTTTCACACTGGCGTCAGAAGACACGGGCCTGCCCCGCTCGACCGTGACAGATGCCATCAAGCAGCTCGAGTCTCGGCTCGGTGTACGCCTGCTGCAACGCACGACGCGGCACGTCAGCCCGACGCTCGACGGCGAAGCCTATTACCAGCGCTGTCTCCGCATCCTCTCCGATATCGAGGATGCCGAAGGCGCCTTTGCCGGTGCGAAGCCTAAGGGAGTACTGCGCGTTGACGTGCACGGCACGCTGGCGCGGCACTTCGTGCTGCCGAACCTGCCTTCCTTCCTCGAAACCTATCCGGACATCGAGCTACAAATCACCGAGGGCGACCGGTTCGTCGATCTCATCCGCGAAGGGATCGATTGCGTGCTGCGCGTCGGCACACTTCAGGATAGCGATATGATTGGCAGGCGCGTTGCGATGCTGGAGGAAGTAACGCTTGCAGCGCCCGCCTATGTCGAACGCTTCGGCATGCCGGCCCATCCGGATAGGCTCGACGGCCACCGCATGGTCGGCTTCCGTTCTTCCGCAACGGGCGGGCTCCTGCCGCTGGAATTCCAGATCGACGGTGTGGTGCGCGAGATCACGCTACCGGCCACCATCTCCGTCAATGCGGCAGAAAGCTATTTCGCCGCCGCCAGACTCGGCCTCGGACTGATCCAGGTTCCGCGTTACCACACCGACGAAGCCATACGATCGGGTGAACTGCTGCATGTGCTCCCGGACTATCCACCCACACGGACGCCTGTCTCGATGCTCTATCCGCGCAGCCGCCAGCTTTCGCCACGAGTCCGTGTCTTCATAGACTGGCTCGTCAAGGTTTTCGCCGGACAGAACAGCACGGAAATGCCGGCCGGATGAAAATTCCATGAAAGCGATCAAATAAATGAAATCGGCTCTTTGAATGCGCGGGTGGCACGCCTACGTCGTAAGGCATTATCCCGCTGGCGATGCCGTTTCGACGTCAAGGCCAGCCTGGCGATTTTCGAGAGAGAGCCGATGACCGAACAGAAGCAATTGAAGCTCGGGGCCTTCATGCGTCCCGTCAGCCTGCATACCGGTGCCTGGCGTTATCCCGGCGCCTATCCGGACGCCAACTTCAATTTCCAGCACATCAAGAGCTTCGCGCAGGAACTGGAAAAGGCGAAGTTCGACGCCTTCTTCATGGCCGATCATCTGGCTGTCCTCAACATGCCGATCGAAGCCTTGAAGCGCAGCCAGACCGTCACCTCCTTCGAGCCCTTCACCCTGCTTTCGGCGCTCGCTGCCGTCACCGACAGGATCGGCCTCGTCGCCACCGCCTCCACGACTTTCGATCTGCCCTATCACATCGCCCGCCGCTTCGCCTCGCTCGACCATATCAGCGGCGGCCGCGCCGGCTGGAACATCGTCACGACATCCAATCCCGATGCCGCCCTCAATTTCGGCCTCGAAGAGCATATGGAACATGGCGAGCGCTATCATCGCGCCCGCGAATTCTACGATGTCGTCACCGGCCTCTGGGACAGCTTCGCCGACGATGCCTTTCTCCGCGATCCCGAAAGCGGCATCTTCTTCGATCCCGAGCGGATGCATGTCCTCGGGCACAAGGGCGAGGAACTGAGCGTCCGCGGGCCTCTTAACATCGCGCGACCGCCCCAGGGCTGGCCCGTCATCGTCCAGGCCGGGCAATCGGATGCCGGCCGCCAGCTTGCCGCAGAAACGGCCGAGGCGGTGTTCGCGGCCCCCCGCAATCTCGTCGACGGCAAGTCGATCTTCGCCGATATCAAGGGGCGGATGAAGGCGATCGGCCGCAGCCCGGATCATCTGAAAATCCTGCCCGCCGCCTTCATCGTCGTGGGCGACACGATCGAGGAAGCAAAGGCCAAGCGGGCAAAGCTCGACAGCCTCGTCCATTACGACAGCGCCATTGCGTCGCTATCGATCGCGCTTGGGCATGATGCCTCCAGCTTCGATCCGGATGGTCCGCTGCCGAAAATTCCGGAGACCAATGCCAGCAAGAGCGGCCGCGAGCGCGTCATCGCCCTTGCCGAAGCCGAAAAGCTTACCGTACGGCAGCTTGCCCAGCGTCTCGGCGGCTATGCCGGCCTCGCCTTCGTCGGCACGCCTGAGAGCATCGCCGACGAGATGGAGCAGTGGCTGCATGAAGAAGGCTCCGACGGTTTCAACGTCGTCTTCCCCTTCTTGCCGCAAGGGCTGCTTGACGTGACCACCCGCGTCGTTCCAGAGCTGCAGCGCCGCGGCATCTTCCGCCGCGATTACGAAGGCACGACATTGCGCGAACACCTCGGCCTGCCGCGCCCGGAAAACCGCTTCTTCAAGGCTGCCGCCGAAGCCGCGCAGTAAGAGAGCCCAGTAAAAGAGATTGACATGAGCCATATCACGCCGATCGACTATGAAACCGCTTCGGACGCCGTGCGCGCCGAACATGACCGCGAAGTGCAGCTGCGCGGCCGCATGACCAACATGAAGCGGACATTGCTGCACTCGCCGGTCGCGCATCGCATCTATGCGGAATGGTTTCCTCTGCGCGAAGAACTGCGCCCGGCACTCGACGATCGCGCCGTCTGGCTGCTTTGCCATGCCATCGCGCTCGAATGCCGCTCGATCATCCCGGTCGGTTTCTTCCGGCGCGCACTGATCAACGCCGGCCTGGCGCCGGAAACGATCGTGCCGACAGAAGACGAAGCCCTGCTGATCGAATTCGGCACGGCAATTGTCAGGGATTCGAACGCCATTCCGGAAGAGGTCTGGGCGCAGCTAAAGGCCCGCTATGACGAGCCGACGCTTGCGAATCTCGTCGCTTTCGCCGGCATCATGATCGCGACAGCGATCTATAACAACGCCGTGAAGGTGGATATCGATCCTGAACTTGCGCCTTATCTCGAAGGGTTTGAGTTTCCGGCGAAGTAAGGAGCCGCGGCTGCCACAGGGCCATCTTGCCCTTGGCGGGCGAGAAAGCAATTTCATTGGTTTAGGAATTGCGGAACAGAACGTTCCACGCTCCCGAATGCCTTGCGCAATTTCTAAGCCATTGAAATTGCAAGAGCGGGGGGACCGCGTCTTGCTCGTTCTACGTCCGGCAAGCCGGTGCGTCCCTGTCTACCCCCTCCCTTGCAAAATCTAGCACTTAGCCTCCCGGCTAATTGCTGATTTTGCTATCCCGCCCGCAAGGGGCGGGATAGACCAAAACTCACCCCGAAATGACAGTCGAAAACTGCGGATTGCCGCGGATGGTGTTGCTCACCGTGCAGATCTCATCTTCGGCGGCATGGGCGATCGCGTTACGGATCTCGTCGCCAAAATCGCCCTTGATAGTGAAGGCGATGTTGAACTTTTCGACACGGGAGAGACCTTCGGTCGCCTTTTCGCCCGTCACGACGGCGGTGACTTCGGTGAGCTTGTCGAGCACGCCGAGGCTGCTTGCAGCCATGCGGGCACTTAAGACCAGGCAAGCGGACAGCGAAGAATAAAGCAGATCGAGCGGGTTGAAACCAGGCTGCGACGGCGAAGTGACGATGTCGATCTCACCGCCCGTCACCGAGGTCACATGCGGAAAACCCGTGCGGCCGACCGTGGCGGTGGCGCCCGTCTGCCTCGTCTTCACTTTCAGTTCGGCCATGTCGAAAATCCTTGAAATAAAAGCGGGAAACCATTTTCCTCTACATAGGGGTTCATCGCGCAGGACACAATTGTAGTTGCCGCCTCTTGCGTCTTCCAGCTGGTTAAGCCACCAAATGGTTACAGGCTCTCAGAAGCAATTCCGGGAAAAATGCGTAGCGGTTTTCCGTCCGGAATTGTGTACAAACGCTCTAGCAGACAGGCAGTTCGACATGACCGTTTCCGATCCCCGCGCCTTCCTGACCTCGCTGTTCGATGCCGCCGTTCGCGCCGCCGATCCTCTGACGGGCATACGCACGCATCTGCCGGCGAGGCCGAAGGGCCGGACGATCGTCATCGGCGCCGGCAAGGGCTCAGCTCAGATGGCAGCCGCGCTGGAACAATGCTGGGAAGGTCCGCTGGAAGGTCTGGTGGTAACGCGATACGGCTTTTCCGTCCCCTGCCGCCAGATCGAGATCATCGAGGCCGCCCATCCGGTGCCAGATGAAGCAGGTCTCATCGCCTCCCGCCGATTGTTGAAACGGGTGGAAGGTCTCACCGAGGACGATCTGGTGATCGCCCTGATATCGGGCGGCGGCTCGGCGCTGCTGCCTTCGCCGGCAGGCGCTCTGAGCCTCGCCGATGAGATCGCCGTCAACAAGGTGCTGCTTGCCTCCGGCGCGCCGATTTCGGCGATGAATGTCATTCGCAAGCATCTGTCGACCATCAAGGGCGGGCGGCTCGCGGCGGCAGCCCACCCTGCCAAAGTCGTCTCCCTCGTCGTCTCTGACATCCCCGGCGATGATCCAGCTCTCGTGGCCTCCGGCCCAACCGTGCCGGGCGCCGGCACGCGCGCCGAAGCGCTCGATCTCATTCGCCTCTACCGCATCGAACTGCCGCCGGTCGTTTTTGCCCATATCGAGAAGGCAGAGGCCGATGCGCCGCGCCCTGACGATCCGCGCTTTGCCGGCAATGAAGTCCATCTCATCGCATCCGCCGGCGTCTCGCTGCAAGCTGCCGCCGAAGTGGCGCGTGCTTCCGGTATCGAAGCCGCCATCCTCTCCGACGCCATCGAAGGCGAAGCCCGTGAAGCCGCCCATGTTCATGCCGCCATCGCCCGCGAGGTGCTTCATCGCAATCGCCCCTTCGCCAAGCCGATCGTGCTGCTTTCCGGCGGAGAAACGACGGTGACGCTGAAAGGCAAGGGCAAGGGCGGCCGAAACTCTGAATTTCTGCTATCGCTGGCAATCGACATCGACGGCCACAGCGGCATTCATGCTATGGCCGCCGACACGGACGGTATTGACGGCAGCGAGGACAATGCCGGCGCCTTTGCCGATGCGGGCACGGTGACGCGGCTGCGCAAAGTGGGATTGGTGCCGGCTGAAATGCTGGCAAACAACGATGCCTGGACGGCCTTCAACGCGATCGGCGATCTGTTCGTGCCCGGCCCGACGGGAACGAATGTCAACGACTTCCGCGCCATCCTGATCATATAGGCTCGCGCAGCATGCCCTGATCACACGGTGGCGCTGCAATCGTCGCAGCGCCAATATGCAGCCGCCGTCGATGTCCATCGAAAGAAATGGCGGCTGCAATGGCTGCACTCGATTTCTATGACATGCGTCTTTTCAGAAACGACGAGCGGCTTGGCCTTCGTCATGCGCTCGCTCTTCCACCGCTCAAGCTTCGTCACGGCCACCGCTATCCTCCACGCAATACTCGCGCCTCGACTGAAGAGACACTAAAGTAGAATAAACTAATAAAAGAAATATTACAGAGGTCAAGCTGGCACGCATTCTTACGCTTGTAGAGAAAAACAGGGCAGTTCGACGGTTCCATTTACTCGACATCGTCATGCTGGCGCCGCATCTGCCATAAGCCGCGGCTGATCCCGGCGAAAACCCGGAGATCCATTGCCGGCTCGGATCGCAATGGAACCTCGAAAATTTGCAACTGCGGATATCGCCATTTCCCCACAAAGCCCCATTTGAACGATGGGCTTTTTGTTCCCAAGATAATAACGGGAGGCATCATGATGCGCCAATTCCGCCAACGGGCGATCTCATCGGTCACGCTGGTCACATTCGCTCTCTTTTCAGTCACGGCCAGGGCCGCCGCGCCGCCGCCCGTCGAGGCGGAGCATGGCATGGTGGTCACGGCCCAGCATCTCGCCACCGATGTCGGTGTGGAGGTGCTGAAAAACGGCGGCAATGCTGTCGATGCAGCCGTCGCGGTCGGCTATGCACTGGCGGTGGTCTATCCAACCGCCGGCAATATCGGCGGCGGCGGCTTCATGACCATCCGCATGCGCGACGGCAAGACGGACTTCCTCGATTTCCGGGAGCGCGCGCCGCTGGCGGCCAAGAAGGACATGTATCTCGACGACAAGGGCAATGTCGTCAAAGGCGCAAGCACCGATGGCTATCTCGCCGTCGGCGTTCCCGGCTCAGTGATGGGCTTCGAGACCGCCCGCGAGAAATACGGCACGAAATCCCGCCAGGATCTGATGGCGCCGGCCATTCGCTACGCCAAGGAAGGGTTCACGCTGAATCAGGCGGATGCCGCCGAATTGAACGATGGCAGGAAGTGGCTCGCGCGCGACCCGGCCGCCGCCGCCATCTTTACCAAGGCGGATGGAAAACCTTTCGCGACAGGCGACAAGCTCACACAGCCCGACCTCGCCAGCACCCTCTCCGGCATTTCGGATCAAGGACCGGACGGCTTCTACAAGGGGCCGGTTGCCAACGCCATCGTCAAGGCAAGCCAGGACAAGGGTGGCATTCTCGCGAACCAGGATTTCGAGCAATACAAGGTCCGCGAACTCGAACCTGTGAAGTGCGACTATCGCGGCTACCAGATCATTTCCTCGCCGCCGCCCTCCTCCGGCGGCGTCATCATCTGCGAAATCCTCAACGTGCTGGAAGGCTATCCGCTATCCTATACCGGCTACGCCTCGGCCGACACGCTCCACTACATGGTCGAAGCCATGCGCTACGCCTATGTCGACCGCAACTCGGCCCTCGGCGATCCCGATTTCGTCGACAATCCCGTCAGCAAGCTGCTGGACAAGGCCTATGCCCAGAAGATCCGCGACGGCATCTCCCCCTACAAGGCCGGCGTCTCCAAGGAACTGATGCCCAAGGGCCTCGGCGAAAGCCACGAGACGACGCATTATTCGATCATCGACAATGACGGCAATGCCGTCGCCGTCACCTACACGCTGAACGGCTCGTTCGGCGCTGGCGTCGTCGCACCCGGCACCGGCATCCTTCTGAACAACGAGATGGACGACTTCACCTCCAAGCCCGGCGTTCCCAATCTCTACGGCCTGGTGCAGGGCGAGGCCAATGCGATCCAGCCGAAGAAGACGCCACTGTCCTCCATGAGCCCGACCATCATCGCCAAGGACGGCAAACCCTTCATGGTGATCGGTAGCCCCGGCGGCTCGCGCATCATCACCATTACGCTGGAGGCGATCATTAATGTCATCGATTTCGGCATGAACATTCAGGAAGCGATCGACGCCCCGCGCATTCATCACCAATGGCTGCCGGACAAGGTCTATATGGAGCCGCGTGCGCTCTCGCCCGACACGATCAAGCTTTTGACCGGCATGGGCTACACGGTTCAGGTCGACAATAGCTGGCCGATCTGGGGCAAGGCAGCCGGCATTCTCGTCGGCGGCAAGAGCCTGAGCGACATCGCCAAGGGCGGCGGTGCCCGCTATAACGGTGCCATGGACAGCCGTGCCGGCTCCGGACTGGCGGCCGGCTACTGATCACGGCAAGTCCGCATGAACACTGAATCAAACCGGCGCAGACATCGTCGGCGCCGGTCTTTTGCGCCTGACAGGCCTCAAAGCGAGCACATTGTCTTACGCCGCAAAACCAAGCGTGAGCCGTTCGACGCCATTTAGTATCGTTTATTCATCCGGCGTTCATTTACTGCCGCAATCACGCGTATGTGAGGCATTTTTTCCATTTTGATCAATAGGATTTGCGATTTCTGATATAGCAATCGCGCGCAAGCAGGAGTATACAAGCCGCCGTTCAAATAGGCCTTCGCGCCATGACCAGACTTGCGGTTCTGTCTTCGGACCCCACCGCACCATCGAGAGCGATCCCCGACAATGTCGGATCAGATATTCCAGGCTGCCCCCACCCGGAGGGCTGCACCGAATTTTCGTGTAGTGGCACTTATCGTAGCAAGTGCGATGTTCATGGAACAGCTTGACGCGACCGTGCTTGCGACAGCCCTTCCGACCATGGCGAGAGACTTCGGCGTCAGCGCGCCGGCCATGAGTATCTCGCTGACATCTTATCTTCTCAGCCTCGCGATCTTCATTCCCGCCAGCGGCGCCATCGCCGACCGTTTCGGATCGCGGACTGTCTTCCGGTCCGCCATCGCGGTTTTCGTTGTCGGCTCGCTTTTGTGCGCGCAGGCGCCGAACCTGTTCTTCCTCGTCCTCGCACGGCTTCTGCAAGGCCTCGGCGGCGCCATGATGCTGCCGATCGGCCGTCTCGTGCTGATGCGCAGCGTCGCCCGCAAGGACATGGTCAACGCCATGTCCTGGCTGCTGATCCCTGCGCTCGTCGGCCCCATCCTCGGCCCGCCGGTCGGCGGCATGTTTGTCACCTATCTCGACTGGCGCTGGATCTTCTACATCAATGTACCGATCGGCATCATCGGCTTCGTCCTGGTGACCATGTTCATCGAGGAGGTGAAAGGCCCGCGCACCGGCCGCTTCGATCTCTCGGGCTTCATCCTCTCGGGCATCTCGCTGGGATCGCTGCTTTTCGGCTTCGAAATGTCGAGCCGCGAAGGCGAAGGCTATCTCGCCGTCTTTCTGATCTCCATCGGCCTCTTGTTCGGCATCGCCTATCTGCGCCACGCCCGTAGGCATCCTTCGCCGATCATGGATTTCTCGCTGATGAAGGTGCCGACCTTCCGCACCTCCGTAATCGCCGGATCGCTGACGCGTATCAGCCAGGGCGCTCATCCCTTCCTGATCCCGCTGATGCTGCAGCTCGGCTTCGGCCTTTCGGCCGCCGCCGCCGGTCAGATCGCCATTGCGACGGCACTCGGCTCCATGGCGATGAAGCCTTTCCAGGTTCGCATTCTGCGTACGCTCGGCTTCCGCACCGCCCTCATCATCTTTGGCCTCATCGGCACGCTCGGCTATGGCATGTGCGCCATCTTCAAGCCGGACTGGCCGCTGCCCGTCATCTTCGTGATCCTGTTCTTCTGCGGCTTCTTCATGTCGTTTCAGTTCACGGCCTACAACACGATCGCCTATGACGAGATCGAACGGGACCGCATGAGCATCGCCACCAGCTTCTACTCGACCTTCCAGCAGCTGATGCTCTCGCTCGGCATCTGCGTCGCAGCGCTAGCACTGCATGGCTCGATGCAATTCCGCGGCCAGGCTAAAGCCGAGATGATCGACTTCTCCGTCGCCTTCATCGTCGTCACAGCCATTGCATTGCTCGCGGTGATCTGGAACGCCAGCTTTTCGCGCAGCGCCGGCTCCGAGATCAGCGGCCATCGCCGAAAATCGCCGGAAGACAGCCTCGGCGAGCATTGAAACGCGCCGCTCGCCGATTCAGGCAATAGCGCCTTTTGTGAACAGTGTCTCCATAAAGGCCGCATTGCACTGAACAATAGCCCCGACCTAAATAGCAACCAGAACGAATAACAGTCTGGAGCATCCCATGGTCGCCGGCATCCATCACATCACGCTGATCACCCGCAAGGTCCAGGCGAATGTCGATTTCTACGTCGGCTTCCTCGGCCTGCGTCTCGTCAAACGCACCGGCGGTTTCGAGGACGCCACGCAGCTTCATCTCATCTATGGCGACGCCACAGGCTCGCCCGGCTCGCTCATCACCTTTCTTGTCTGGGAGGACGGTGCGCCCGGCCGCGCCGGCGTCGGTCAGGTCGGCGAAATCTCGCTTGCCATCGATCCGGCCAGTATCGGCTTCTGGCTAACCCGCGCCCTGAGCGCCGGCCTCAGGCCGGAAGGTCCTTCCGAGGAATTCGGCGAACCGGTTCTGCGGCTGAAGGACCCGGACGGCGTCATCGTCAAGCTCGTCGGGACCAATGCTCTGCAGGCAACGGCTTCATGGAGGAGCGACAGCATTCCGCAAGAGCATGCCATTCGTCGTATCCGTGGCGCGACGTTGTTCAGCGAAACACCGGAGGAAACACAGGCGATTCTGATCGATCACTTCGGCTACCAGCCGCTCGCAACCAGCGGAGCGATCAGCCGGCTGATCTCCGTATCGGGCGATATCCTCGACATTCGGGATGCCCGCGGCTTCTGGGCAAGCGCCCCGGGGACGGGCACGGTCGATCATGTCGCCTTTCGCGCCAGCGACGATGCCGAATTGCAGTCGGTCCATGCAGCACTGCAGGCAATCAATTCCGGGCCGACGACGATGCACGACCGCAAGTATTTCCGCTCGCTCTACGTCCGCGAACCCGGCCGTATCCTGTTCGAACTTGCAACGGACGCACCCGGCATGTTGATCGACGAGGACGAGACAACGCTTGGCACGCGTCTCTTCGCTCCCGGCGACAGTCCGAAGCTTTTGGCTGAGCTGAACGTGATCCTGCCGCAGTTCTCCATGCCCGGCGAACCGCGCGTCATCTATCGCGATCTGCCCTTCATCCATCGCTTCTTCACGCCGGAGCAGCCGAACGGCAACGTCTTCATTCTGCTGCACGGTTCGGGCGCCAACGAAACGACGATGCTGCCGCTCGGCCATAAGGTCGATGCCGATGCGACCTTGCTCTCGGTACGTGGCCGCGCGCTCGAGGAAGGTGCGCCGCGCTGGTTCCGCCGCAACGGTCCGATGTCTTTCGATCAGGCCGATATCATGAGCGAAGCCGAAGCCTTTGCCGCCTTCATCGATGGCGCGATCCATGCCTACGGGCTCGACCCGGATCGCATCGTCTATATCGGCTATTCGAACGGCGCCAACCTGCTGAACGCCATGCTGTCGCTCCAGCCGCATCTTATCCGCCGCGCGGTGCTGCTGCGCTCCATGGCAGTGCTTGAAAATCCGCCCGTCACGGATATGTCGGATGCCGATGTGCTGGTGGTCGCCGGCGAGAAGGATCTCTATGGGCCATACGCCCAGCCTCTCGCCGAACGCCTGCGTGGTGGCGGCGCAACGGTCGAGCTTGCGATGGTGCCCGCCGGCCACGAGTTTGACGATGCCGATGCACCGGTCATTCAAGAGTGGTTGAAGCGGAACGTGTAAGGCCAATATGCCGCGACACCCCTTCTCCCCTCGGGGAGAAGGAGCTTTTTTAGTACATAATCACCCCCTGAACGTATATTCCTTGATCGATTCCGGCTTCATCTCGATCGAGAAGCCCGGGAGGCTCGGCGGCATGTAGGCTGCGTCGCGGATGATGCACGGGTCGATGAAATGCTCGTGCAGGTGATCGACATATTCGATCACGCGGCCATCCTTGGTGCCGGATACGGCGATGTAGTCGATCATCGACAGGTGCTGCACATATTCGCAAAGCCCGACGCCGCCGGCATGCGGCCAGACCGGCAATCCATACTTCGCGGCGATCAGCAGCACCGCCAGCACTTCGTTGAGACCACCCATGCGGCAGGAGTCGATCTGCACGATGTCGATCGCACCCTCGGCGATGAACTGCTTGAACATGATGCGGTTCTGGCACATCTCGCCGGTCGCGACTTTTACGGGACCGATCGCTTCACGGATCTTGCGGTGTCCGGCGACATCGTCCGGGCTTGTGGGTTCTTCGATGAAGAAGGGCTTGGCGAAGGCGAGCTTGCGCACCCAGTCGATCGCCTGGTTGACTTCCCAGACCTGATTGGCGTCGATCATCAGATAGCGGTCGGGGCCGATCACTTCGCGGGCGATGGTGAGGCGGCGGATATCGTCTTCGAGATCGCGGCCGACCTTCATCTTCACATGGTTGAAGCCGGCGTCGATAGCCTCCTGGCACAGGCGGCGCAGCTTGGCGTCGTCATAGCCGAGCCAGCCGGCTGATGTCGTGTAGCAGGCATAGCCCTCACGCTCGAGCGTGGCGATGCGATCGGCCTTGCCGGCTTCCGCCTTTTTCAGGATGGCAACGGCCTCGTCCCGGGTGAGAACGTCGGTCAGATAGCGATAATCGACGATATCGGCGATGTGCTCCGCGTCCATCTCCGCGACCAGCCGCCAGACCGGCTTGCCGGCTTCCTTGGCCAGCAGATCCCAGATGGCGTTGACGACCGCCCCCGTCGCCAGATGCATCGCGCCCTTCTCCGGGCCGATCCAGCGCAGCTGGCTGTCGCTGGTCAGATGCCGCCAGTATTTGCCGGGGTTTTCCAGAACGGTCGCAAGCTCCGTGCCGACGACCAGATGCCGCATCGCCTCGATCGCCATGCAGCAGATGTCGTTGCCGCGGCCGATGGTAAAGGTCAGGCCGTGGCCGGCAAGGCCCGGTCTATCGGTATCGAGAATGACATAGGCTGCCGAATAATCCGGGTCCGGATTCATCGCATCCGAACCGTCGAGGCTCTGCGATGTTGGGAAGCGCAAATCGAAAACGCGAAGATTGGTGATGCGCGTCATTGGAAAACTCCTTCTATATCCATCGGCGACCTCTCGATCTCTTCAGCCAAGGTCGAACTCCTCCCAGAGTGCCGCATTATGCTCGCCAACGTGCGGGGCCGCACGCTCGAATTTCGGCCGCTGCCCATCAATGCGGATCGGCGAGCGGGTGGTTGCAGGCAGGTGCCATTATAGCACCCCGACGCTTCAAGAATGCCTCTCCGCCTCAGGGGTCATCCAAGCCGCCGGTTTTGCATCAGCTTCGATTTTCTTATGTGAATAGTATTTTCACATATGGATAAATTTTGCAAACAAAAAGAGGGAGGATATTGAGGGCGCTGTGCACTCATGTCGCCGGAAAATGCATTACTCTCCCATATGATGAGAGTTGCCGAAAGGAGATAAGGAATGGCGACAGTCAAGCTGCTCAACGACGCGGAAGCGGAGGCAGTCCCGGCGGTCAAGGCTGTGTTCGACGACATTCGCGCGGTCAGGAAATCCGATTTCGTCAATAATTTCTGGCGTGGACTGGCCAATGATCCCGCACTGCTGGAACGCACCTGGGAGGGGCTGAAAACGGTCATGATGGCGGAAGGCGCGCTCGACCCGCTGGTGCGCGAAATGATCTATATCGCCGTCTCCACCGCCAACGGTTGCAGCTACTGCATCCACTCGCACACGGCCGCCGCCCGGGCGAAGGGTATGACCGACGCCCAGCATGCGGAGCTGCTGGCAGTCATAGGAATGGCTGGACAGACCAACCATTTGGTCACTGCAATGCAGATCCCCGTCGATCCGCAATTCGACGTTGCCGGCCGCTGAAAATGCAGAAGGCCCGCCGGCGTACTACCGGCGGGCCTTTCGCAAGTACCTTCGCTTTTCAGCGGTCGGATTTTTCCGCAGCTCCGGCGTCTGCAGCCATGGTGGTGACGTTGAGGCCGTTGTTCACGGCCAACAGTCTTTTGCGAACCAGAACGCCCATCACACGGGCAGCCGTCGAAAAGGTCATCGTGTCAAGCGGGCCTTCGCCCTCCCAGGGCTTGGTCAGCCGCTCGGTCACCGCCGAGACGATATTGTTGGGCACGATGTCGGTGCATTCGCGCATGGCTTCGAACACGACGCCGATGGGATGGATACGTCCTTCGAACGTCACGATCGGTTCGGTTACTTCGCTGTCCCATTCCTCGAAGGCATAGAGCGCCTCGCGGAAGAGCTGCTGCAGAGTAATGGGGGCATGACCCTCATGAAGGGGCGGCAAGGCATTCGACATGTCTGTCTCCTTTCAATTGGAAGTCCGGCGCATCTATGGAAGTGGATGGTCTCTCCTCCGAGACCCAGGCGCTGCTTCTTCAGCTTGGCGCGCCTGAATTGGGGCAGCGGCGCGGCAAACTATCTTGCGACCGGCGCAACGCGGGATACACACGAAATGTTCCCACCGGTCATGTAACTTGATCAAGTCTATAGATTAATCTCGACTTGAAAAGCCTCAATGATAAGTTTCTGCAATTCCCTTTATTTTTGAATGGCTTCGCGTAGTATGAAATTGCCGTGTGCCGGTGGAAGACACGCGAATCTCTCTCAAAAGGCAAAGGGAAGACCATGTGTGGCGATCATGAACATGAGCCTCGACACGGGCACGATCACGACCATCAGCCCGTCGATTGGCGTGAGCACGGCGTCAAGATCATCCCCGGCAACGCGCTCGATCCGAATACGGCGCAGACCCCCGGCATGAACCGTGCGACCGCGATCAACCATGCCCGCGCGGGCGCGGAAAAGATCTGGGCGGGAACCGTGACGATCCACGCCAACGCCAAGACCGGCGCCCATCATCACGGCGATCTCGAAAGCATCATCTACGTCGTCAAAGGCAGGGCAAGAATGCGCTGGGGCGAAAATCTGGAGTTCGTCGCCGAAGCCGGCCCCGGCGATTTCATCTTCGTGCCGCCCTATGTGCCGCATCAGGAAATCAATGCCAGCCGGGACGAAACGCTGGAATGTGTTCTCGTCCGCTCCGGCCAGGAGCCGGTTGTCGTTAATCTCGACATCGAACCCGTCGAAAAACCGGAAGAGGTTCTCTGGAAAGACCCGATCCATCGCTAATTCGCCTAAATTTTAAGCAAATACCATTTTGCCCCATTAGTAATCTATGGTATTTGTAGAAAATAGTTTGCCCTTTCGCATAGCACTGAAAAGAGTTTTTCAGAACCGCACTGCACAACGCATGATCCTGCTTCGCGGATGGAACGCGCCTCTGAGATGATCCTGATGTCAACGAGAGAACGATCTCGATCATCTGGAATAGGATTTCCCATGACTGAAAAGCTTTCTGAAGGCCTCGACGCGCTGCGCCTTTCCCGCCGCGCCGGCCTTGCCGCCATCCTTGCTTCCGCTGTCGCCGTGTTCGGCTTGACGGCAAGCGCCATGCCGTCTTTCGCTGCGGACAAGACGATCAAGGTCGGCATCATGAGCGGTGAGGACGAGGATGTCTGGCGCGTCGTGGTCGCCGAAGCCGCCAAGAAGGGCTTGAAGGTCGAACCTGTCGTCTTCAACGACTATACTCAGCCGAACGAGGCCCTGGAGCGCGGCGAAATCGATGCCAACGCCTTCCAGCACAAGCCCTACCTCGACAACCAGATCAAGCAGCACGGCTATCACATCGTCGTTGCCGGCTATACGGGCATCTGGCCGATCGGCCTTTACACCAAGAAGTACAAGACCGTGGCCGAGCTCCCGAAGGGCGCCGCCATCGGCGTGCCGAACGACCCGTCCAACGAAGGCCGCGCGCTTCTCGTGCTGCAGCACGAGGGCATCATCAAGCTCAAGGACGGCACCGGCATCCTCGCCACCACCGCCGACATCGCTGAAAACCCGAAGAATGTCGACATCAAGGAACTGGATGCCGGCATCGTCGGCCGCTCGATCGACGATCTCGACGCGGCCGTCGTCAACACCGATTGGGCGCTGAAAGCGGGGCTCTCGGCGAACGACCGCATTGCGCAGGAGCAGACGAAAGATAATCCCTACCGCAACTTCATCGCCGTCAAGCAGAGCGACGAGAACGCGCCCTGGGTCAAGACGCTGGTTGCCTCCTACCAGAACGATACCGTCAAGGCCGAGTTCGATAAGGTCTACAAGGGCACCGGCCAGAGCGCCTATTGAGATCAGGACAGCGCTGAACGGCGGGCGGCCGGGGCATCATGCCCTGGCCGCCTTTAATGTTTTTTCCGTTAGGATGCGATGAAGTTTATAGTTGGTTATGGAGTTCGCGGAGGGTACATAACCCCCCTCTGTCACTTTCGCGACATCTCCCCCACAAGGGGGGAGATCGGAAACTCGTGGCAAGCCATCGCCAGAAACGAACGTCGCATCTGCTGACACCCGGCTGATTTATTTCAAAGAGTGCGCAACATACTCTCTACGATCTCCCCTTCTTGTGGGGGAGATGTCGCGAAAGCGACAGAGGGGGGTATAATGGTCTCAACGAACTCAAAGGCCGCTTTTACAAAGAGATACAGAATGAATTCATTCACCCCAGCCATATCAATCGGCGGACAGGCTCCGCCTGAATCGACGGGCGACGAGATCGTCCGCCTGGTCGATGTCCGCCGCCGGTTCGGCACGACGCCGGCGCTGGATGGCATATCGCTGACCGCGCGGCGGGGCGAAATCGTCGGCATCATCGGCCGCAGCGGTGCCGGCAAATCGACACTGATCCGCTGCCTGAACGGACTGGAGCGCGCCGATAGCGGCGAGATCCACATCGAGGGCCGCGACATCGCCCGCCTTTCGGAAAAGGAGCTGCAGCCGCTGCGCCGCCGCATCGGCATGGTCTTCCAGCATTTCAATCTGCTGTCCTCCAGAACCGTCGAGGAAAACATCGCACTGCCGCTGAAGATCGAGGGCGCCGCCAAGGCGGAACGCTTGCAGCGCGCCCGCGAACTGCTCGAGCTCGTCGGCCTCGCCGACAAGGCCAAGGCCTATCCATCCGCCCTTTCCGGCGGCCAAAAGCAGCGCGTCGGCATTGCCCGCGCTCTTGCCGCCCGGCCTGCCATTCTCCTGTCGGACGAAGCGACGTCGGCGCTCGATCCCGAAACCACTCGATCCATCCTGGCGCTTCTGAAGGATATCAACCGCAAGCTCGGCTTGACGATCCTGCTCATCACCCACGAGATGGAAGTGATCCGCTCGATCGCCGACCGTGTCGCGGTCATCGATACCGGCCGGATCGTCGAAGAGGGTTCGGTGTGGGCCGTCTTCGCCGATCCGCAGCAGGACATCACCGCCAGCCTGCTCAGCGGTGCACGTCCGCAGCTCCCTGACCATGTCGCCGCGCGCCTCTCCCCGGCATCGGGCGCAGAGGCCATTCTCAGCGTCGATCTTGCCGGCCCTGCCGCACAAGGCGCGCTCTTTGCCGAGCTTTCGGCCGCCCTTCCCCGCTCCTTCCGGCTGGTCCACGGCGGCATCGACCATATCCAGAACCAGCCGGTGGCCCGCTTCTTCGTCGCGGTGCCGACACGCGACGCGACTCTGCCGACGCAGGTCAGTGATTTCTTGAAAGCCCGCTCCGCCCGGGTGGAGGTTCTAGGCTATGACAACTGACGTAATCCTCGGCCTGCTTTGGCGCTCCTTCTGGCAAACGATCTGGATGACGGGCGCATCCGGCTTTCTCTCCCTCATCATCGGCCTGCCGCTCGGGCTTGCCCTCGTCGTCACCAGCCGCGGCGGCATCGCCGAGCAGGGCGCGGTCAACCGCGTTCTCGGCATCCTGGTGGACGGCTTCCGCGCCGTGCCCTTCATCATCCTGCTCATCGCCCTCATCCCGCTGACGCGCTTGATCGTCGGCACGGCGCTCGGCACGACAGCCGCGATCGTGCCGCTGACCATTGCCGCAATCCCCTATTATGCGCGCGTCGCCGAGGTCTCGCTTCGCGATGTCGATCGCGGCCTGATCGATGCCGTGCGCGCCATGGGCGGCAATCGCTGGACCATCGTCCGCGAGGTACTGATACCCGAAGCCATGCCTGGCATCGTCGCCGGCTTCACTGTGACCATGGTGACGCTGATCGGCGCTTCGGCCATGGCCGGCACGATCGGCGGCGGCGGCCTTGGCGACCTTGCCATCCGCTACGGATACCAACGTTATGAGACGAACGTCATGATCGCGGTCGTCATCATCCTGATCGTTCTGGTCTGGGGCATGCAATGGCTGGGCGATCGCCTCGCCAACCGGCTCGACCGCCGCTAGCTCTGTCGAAACAAACCTATTCCCGGCGCGGGGAAATACTGTGCCGGGAATGGAGAACCATGGTCAGTTCCGCGTGACCGGTTTCGAACGCATGCGCGATACCGTCTCCCGCTCGGCGCGCTTGCAGCGCATCGGCGGCAGGCCCCGATCCATCAGATCCATATCTTCCAATACCATCTCACCCATCTTCTTGAAGGCGCTGTCGAGCGCACCGGCGCGATGGGCGGAGCGAAGGAACCCTTTGAGTTTGCGAACGGGATGGGCAAGGCCAAGCGGCTCCTCCGGATAGACGTCGCTCGCCGCGACGATATGGCCGGAAGCGACCGCCGCCATCAGCGCGTCGAAATCGACGACGTCGGCACGGCTGAGCAATATGAAAGCTGCTCCCCTGCGCATCCTGGCGAAGGCTTCGGTGCCGAGAAAGCCCTTGTTCTCGCTTGTAACGGACGCGACCACGAAAACGAAATCGCTGCCTGACAGCACTTCGTCCAATCCGGCAGGCTGCACGCCGTGCTCCCTGAGGATCGAAGGCGGCATCCACGGATCGAACACCTTGATATTTGCGCGGAAGCCGCTGAGAACCCGGTTCAGCGCCTTGCCGAGATCGCCGAAACCGACAATGCCGATATCGCTGCCGGAAATCAGCCGGGCGCTGGTATTGCCATCGCCGCCCCAAAGCTCCCTGCCCTCGCGAAAGTCCCGATCGGCATCGGCAATCTGACGGGCCAGGCTCAGGGCGAATCCGAGGCCGATCTCGGCGACCGGCTCGGCAAAGACCAGACCCGTGGTGACGACATGAATGCCGCGCTCGAAGAGCACTTCATAGGGCATGTTGTTGATGAGATTACTCTCGACATTCAGGATGCAGCGGAGCTGCGGCATGCGGTCGAGCACTTCCTTCGACAAGGGTGGCTGGCCGATGATGTAGCGCGCCTCGCCGAGCACCTCGTCGCTCAGCCCGGCGATATTATTCGGATCAGCCTCGACAATGCGATATTTCGAATGAAGGAGTGAAAGTGCATCCTTGGTGAAGATAAGCTCGAGCGAGCGCGGCTCCGGCGCGCTGATGGCCAAGGGTCTCCTGTCGGTCGTCATTCTGTTTCTCCCTGTGTCGGACGCGATCCAACATCATTCGAGGAACCAGATCAATCAGGGCTCGTTCCCTTCCCTTGGCTCTTCCCCCGGCATTCCGACGGAGAAGGCGCAGATGCGCGAGAGATAGGTGAGCGGCAGGCCTGTCTCATCATGCCAGGCATTGAACTGATCCTGGATCAGCCGCAAGTCCTTCTTGGTCGGCTTGTTTTCCGAAATCGGCACACCGGCCAGCCTCAGGCAGACGAGGACGTCATGACTCATGACGAAGCTGTCGCGGCCGATCGCCCGTAGAAGATATTGCCCGGTCATGCCGCCCAGCCGGCTCGCCTGCTTGTCCAGAACGGCCAGCAGGCCGATCTGATCCGTAAGCGGCCAATCGGCGAAAAAGCGGCCGGCGCTCCCGTGTTCGTCAGCGAGCCTGCGGATGAACTGCGCATTGGCCCGGACCGACATGATCTTGGCGCCATTGCGGATGACCCGCACATCGGAGGTCAGATCATGCCAATAATCGTCCGGCGCGAGATTGAGGAAGGCGGGATCGAATCCTGAAAAGGCGGCCTCGAAACCTTGCCATTTGGAATCGATGACGTTGCGCACGAAGCCAGCATAGAAGATGTAGCGCGTCATTCCCGACAGGATCCGGTCATCCGGCAGCGCATGCAAGGCCTCATGATCCGGCATCCTCGGCATCAGCGTCTTCAATCCGTCGGCGCCCCCCTTGCGTTTCTCGGCGCGCTCCCTGATCTCCGCAAAGCTTCCCATCATTTTCTCCCGTCGGTCGCGCGGCGCACCAAGCCTTTTATGATCTCATGCTTCGGCGCAAGTAATCTCCGCGCAATGATTATCCATGAAAACACGGTGTTGAAAGTTATGACTCGAAAGTTGATCAGCTTGCAGTTCGAATTGATTTCCCTGACGATTGAAAGACTTCCGAGCTGCTCCAGATGTCGTCTCGAAATTAACTTGAGATTTTGCGCACCGCAGCGTTAATTTCGGCGGCGTCGGATCGGAGCCTCGTACCATGAATAATAAAGACTGGAATTGTCCCATCATGGTCATCTGCAAGCGTACCGGGAGAGTCTACACGGTCGCCAACACGGAAGAAGCGTTGGACATGCTGCTGAATGCCTGGCCGGTGGCCGAAGGCAGGGCATTCATGATGGCCCTGCAGATCTGCGCCGATGTCGAAAGAGGCCAGGGGCAACCGCCGGAGGCACGGGACAGTTTTCTCGCGGCAGCGATGGAGGCCGGCGTTCCGATCGAAAGCCCGGTGATCCAATAGAATTGGCCGCCCTCTCATTCCGGGCTTGCGCATGGGTCGGCAGCCTGCCTCATTGCAGGAAGCCTGATTGTTGACCGGATGAAGCCCGGCTGGGATCCGTCATGATCGGCCGCTTCCCATCGCAAATGGACTGGCATCGCTTTTTTCAGACATTGCGAAACCTTTTGCGGCGGCAGGAGTTTCGATGGCAATGTCGGAGCACCATCAAAATGAACTTGATCCTTAGTGCCGGCGATATCCGCTGGCTTGAACCCGTGTACCTGCGTATCGGTTACGGGATCCCGGAAGCAATCAAAAGTCCGAAAGAAGCCTTCAATCATCTGCTCTCCCGCTGGCCCGCCCTTCGAGGCGCAAAATACGAATCGGCGCTCAACCTGTGCCTTAAGGCCGACACCGATCCCCTTCTCTGCGAGAAAGCCAGAGCGGTGTTCATCGAGGCCTGCATCGAGGCCGACGTACTGGCCTAGAGCCGGATACCATCCGAAAACCGATCACGGTTTTCGGCATTATACTCAAGCGTCGTCCCCACGGCGTTGAATTTGCTGCCAATTCGGGAACTCAAAGCGTTCCGGATTCGGGCAGTCCTGATTTGACGGCCGCGTTTTCAGGAACTCGGGAGGGCCGCTGTGGCGCCGAAGCCGGGCCGACCTCAGGCGGAAGGCGCGACGCGGAACGTTTTTTGCAAGGTTACCGAAGCATGTACGTTTCGGAGGTAATGCGTTTTGAAACGAAACACTTTACGGCCATTTCCAACCGTGACGCTGGTCATGGGAGAGACCGGCGGAACTCGTCGCGTCAATTCGGTGCATCAGGTCGCAGAATTGTTATTGGAACATTGGCCGGTGGAAAATGGCGAGGAATATGTGGCTGCGGTGCGGATATGCCTCGAAGCGATGCTTGGCGCCGTCGGGCCGGAAGCCGTAAGAGAGGCCTTGATCAGGGCCGCGCGGGAGGCGGGCATATCCGTAATGCAGTGAAATCACCCCTCCCTTCCCGCAGCATGCGGGATCTCTCTGAGATAATTCACTTTTTGTGAACGAGTGCCAGCGATCTTGCCAACAGAGGCAGGCGATTCGCCCTGCCAACGACGGAGAGAATATGTCGCTTCTACCATTCCCGGCCGACAGGCGTACCAGTGATGTCAGACGGTGTGCCACAGCCCTGCAGCAGCTTCACGGAGAGGCGGCAAATCGCTTCTGGCGTTCGGAAATGGCAGGCTTTGCCGCTGCCCTTCGCGAACAGGGGATGGAAGACGGCGAAATCTCCCGACAGGCCGGGCTCTTCATGCATGCAGTGCAGATGGAGTTGCAGTTCGCCTTCGCCGACGAGGAATTGAACGCATCGGCCTGACGGTGCTGGAGTCTTTCCGCTTTTCTTCGAATCGCGAAAACGCTCTATCCTTTTGTTTTTGCGGAATGCTAGGCGGAAAACCGCATTTTTCCTGGAGCTGCCCTATTTCGGCAATCTGCAAAATGCGATCGACTTGTCACCGCTGGTCGGGGATCGGATCTGCACGGTCCATTCTCCGCCGGGAAAATGGAATCCCTTTGAGGAAGCCACGCCGGCTATCTGCATGCAGGCCTTTCTGGCATCGGCGGCCGGAAGGTCTATCGTTGCCACAACGGCATTTCGCCTGTTGGCAACCTGACAGGGCGCGGTGAACAGACCGGTATTGTCGATCATCTTGCAGACCCGGAACGCATTGTTCGCGGCATCGTCTGCAGCCATTGCAGAACCGGCGACCGCCAACGCAGCGGCCACCATAAAAAACAGTCTCATTGAAATCCCCGATCCCCTATGACGATACGGTGCCAGAGCATGTTTCCTCTTGCAAGCCATGTTGCATGGATTTGAGCCGACTGTTTGATGATACAACGCAACTGGCGGCAAGTGGTTCAGCCTGAGGCAGGTCTCCGGCCGGCCGAAGTCTCGGCCGGAACCGAAACACAGCCCCGGAGCGCCGGCAAACGGGTGATATCACCGGGATCGCGCCATCGGACCTATGACCACACCGCGCGTTAAGAAAGTGACGACAAGGCCCCCCGGCTCAAGCCTGGCACAAGCTGCCGAACCTAGCCTGCCAGCCGCAGGATAAGGATTGGAAATCCGCTCGGATGAGGCGCATCCGATTCGGGATCGGATTCCGTCTGCTGCCTGCACGAAGCTTCCGGATACCAGCCGGAGGCCATTCCTCTCGGACTAAAGGCACGAGCGCGGCGGCGCTGGAGAGAACACGACGTGAATACAGCACCGAATTCCAATCAGTTCACCGAGTATCTCATCGGCGCGCCGACGGCAAAGCCCGCCTCCGCTCCCGCTCTCCCGACATTGCCTGAAGCCGCGCGCGCGCTTCCATCCGTTCGCACGTTCGATGTCTTCGATACGCTGATCGCCCGGCGTTGCATCGAACCGTTGAAGGTATTCGAGATCGTTGCAAAGCGCGCCGACCTGCCGGCGTTCGCCGCGGCACGCAAACAGGCAGAAGCGAAGGTTGCCCAGCATCCCTACAACCTCGACATGATCTATGATGAGCTGGCGGCGGCGCTGCAGCTCGATGCGGTCCGGACCGCGGCGCTCAAGGCGCTCGAGATCGATGTCGAGCTGGAACAGGTCATCCCGATCGCCGAGAACATGGCACTCGTGCGCCACGGCGACGTGCTGATCTCCGACATGTATCTCGGCCACGAAATCATCCGAAAGCTGCTCGACAAGGTCGGCCTCGACAAAAAGGTGAGCCTGATCGTGACCTCCGACGGCAAGCGGTCCGGCGCAATCTGGCCGCAGGCGCAGGCAAATCTTTCGATCGAAGAGCATCTCGGCGACAATCTTCATTCCGACGTCGAAATGCCCGGCCGTTTCGATATTCCCAATCGCCACACCGGCATTTTCGGCCTCAATCCGGTCGAGGATGTCCTGATGCAGATCGGTCTGCGCCAGCTTGCCGAACTCTGCCGCGAGACCAGGCTTTCGACGTGGTCGGCCAACGCCCCGAGCCGGACCGTGCAGGTTGTCCAGGCAAGCTTGAATTTCCCGATCATGCTGCTTGGAAGCGTCGCTCTGGCAAGACTTGCCGCCCAGCTCGGCAAGCGCTCGATCCTCTTTTCCAGCCGCGACTGCGACGCCTGGATGCCGCTGTTCGAAAAGGTTGCCCAGCGGAGCGGATTTGAATGCCGGGCAACCTATTTCTACACCAGCCGCCTCGCCAAGATGCAGCCGTCGCCCAGCTACACAAGCTACGCAAGGCAGCTGATCTCGGATGATGCCCTCATCGTCGATCTCTGCGGCACCGGCTGGTCGCTCGCCAATTTCGCGGCCACCATCGGTCTCAGCCAGGTCCCGGTATTCTTCCTTCACAAGCTGCCGACTGCGCCGGCCTACGAAGCAATGGCCGCGACGCCGCAGACCTGCCGGTTCCATACCCTCATTCCGGCGGAACAGACGGTCGTCCAGAACACCATGCTGGAAATGTGCAATTACGCGACGCATGGCATGGTCGAGGATGTTCGCCTCATTCAGGACTTCGCCGTCCCGGTCTTTGCGAGCGACAACCGCTCGCCCGAAACGCTGGCGGTCGTCGAGGCGCAGCAGAATTGCTTCCGAACCGCCCTGAAGCTCATGGAGAAATACGATCTCCATGAGGTCTTCGCGCTCGACGACGCGTCGCTCGTCGCCGTGACGACGGCGCTTTACGAAATGCTGTCGCAGCAGATGGAGTTGCGCGAAATTTACGGCAGCAGCCACACGGCTGAAGAAAGTAGCGTCCGCCGGACGCTTGGCTGCGCCTGATGCCGGCTTTCTTTGGAAGGGATTTCCATGCCTGAACTCGTAGAGCTTGCCGATTACTACAAGACCGACAAGGGAACGCAGATCGGCCACGCCCATAATTATGCGACCCTTTACTCGTTTCTCTTCGAACAGTTCCGCAACCAGGACTTTTCGATGCTGGAAATCGGCCTGGAGCGAGGCGGCGTGGAAGCGGGAGCCTCCGTCGATCGCGTCGGCAGCGATGTGCCGTCGATCCGCATGTGGCTCGACTATTTTCCCCGCGCCAAGCTCTATGGCTTCGATCTCTCCGACTTCTCGCATATCCGGCTGGACCGCTTCGAGTTTCACCGTGGCGATCTCGGCAGCATCGCCGATCTCGATCGCCTGAGCGCTGCTCTTCCCACCCTGAAGCTGCTCATCGACGATGGTTCGCACGCCTCGTTCCATCAGCAACTCGCCTTTCTCAAGCTCTTCGACAAGGTCGAGCCGGGCGGCTTCTACGTCATCGAGGATTTTCACTGGCAGCCGCCTTTCGAAAGCTCCTTGCCGCCCTGCAGGAAGAGCGCGGAAGTCTTCGAAACCTTCCTGAAAACCGGCAAGCTCGAGATCCCGTTCGCTCATCCGGATTATTTGAGCATGGTCGCCTCGCAGATCCAGAACGTCTATGTCCACCGCAACAATCGCGGCGGCATCAACGGCTGGCACTTCAAGATGGTTGCATTGCAGAAGCGGCTTTGAGCACTGGGCGAAAGGCGACGACATGACCTACAGCATCGTGACCGGCTGGTACGCCGACGACAAGGCCCGCGACTACAGGGTGCTGGGCGACGATTTCGTCCGCTCGGTCGAATGCTTCGATATCTGGTATCATTGCGTTCGCTCCTTCACGTCGCCCAGCAACATCCTCGTCATCGATTCGGCTTCACCGCTGCGCCCGAAAATGCCGGACGATCCCCGCATCAGCTGGGTCAGCCTGAAGCGCAACTACGGACATGCCGTCCAGGGACACAGCACCCTCAGCGGCTGGTCGCGAGCGCTTCTGCTCGGCCTCGGCTATGGCTTTGCCAATGGCGATCTCTACACAGTGCTTGTCGAACAGGGCACGCTGTTTCACGGCAAGGACATCATCGAACGCCAGATCGAAGCCCATCCGGAAGCCGACGTCATCGCGCCGAACGGTTCGGGAACGCCGCAGCCCTTGCAGACCGGCATTCTGATCTTCCGCAGCGCCATCATCCCGAAATTCATCGGGAACTACACGCGCGTTGCAGCCGCGGATGACGCATTAAGCCCGGAAAAGAAGGTGGCGCTGGCTGCGGATGGCATGAAGATCGCCTTTTCCAGCCTGCCCTTCGGCCGCCGCCGGCCGCTCGACCTCTCGGCGGATCACTTTTTCCTGCGCCACGGCACACTCGCCGAACTGCACGCCTTCACGACACGCCTCGGCTTCGGCAAGGACCTTCTGCCGCCTCTTCACCATCAGGTCGCCTGATGGAAAGTGCAGATCTGTTTCTTTAAGCAAGCCCACGAAAGCCGCACGGCCGCCTTCCGTCCGGAATTGCGCACAGGCAAAAGCCGGAGCGATTCCGCGATGCCATGCAACGTGGAACCGCTTGAGAGAGCGGGGGGCAAATTCAGCCGGCCGATTGATGGCCGGCAGCGACGGGAGCAAGCGGTGCGGAACATCATCCGCCACCGCGCATACAGGCTTCGCCTACCACAAGCCGGATGCTTTCACTGATGCAGCGAAAGCAGGCCAACCACGATCATGCAGACGAGCAGGCCGGCGGACAGACAGAACATAACGAGAAGCTTGTAGTTCGACATCAGGAACTCCTTCCGAAGTGACTCTTGGTGTCGTCATGGAAAGCAGCGCGCTCCCCGCCCCGGCGTTCGCGCCGCTCAAAAGGCGCCTCGTTCTCTCACGAGATCGAACGAAGCTCGTCATATCCTTACGCGGGGATTGGCTCTTGGTTCCGATAATCGTTCGGAGAGGCAGCAGGGAATTTTTCGGTGCCGTTAAGCCAGCGCATTATTGCACAGCTCACAGCGGAGTTTGTTGTTCAAACAAAACACATGAACGCACCGCGCGCATAAGCTCTCTCGCTTTGGATTTTGTGTCTTCCACCCGCGAGCATGAGTTCTTCGTCCATCATCTTTGTTCATGGAGCGAAAGCCGATCAACCATCACGATCGGATGCAGCTTCTGGCGCTGATGGTAAAAGAGCAAAGCCACAGCTTCCGGAAGGTCAAGATCGCTTGTCCATCAGTCATGCGAACTATGTTCAAGAGCCTCAAAGATCGCATTAGCGATTTGGTTTTGCCCTGACAAGCTCGCGAAGCATCCTTGGATGCAGCCAATGAAGTCGAATTGTCGTTTGGCAATGAGCGACCTATTCAGTTCGTGACGGAAAAGGTACAGATGCTTTTAAGCTAATTGCGAGGACATAGGATGCTCGAAGGTGGTTCCGAAAATCCCATAGCGGCGATAGCAGAAGGACTCGTGAAACCGTTAATCCAGCCCATTGCGCGCGGAATCGGTAAGATCAGCGCACCTTTCATCAATAGGCTGGCAAACCAAAAGCAACTCGCGAACTTTGACGAGTGGGATCAAGCTTTAAGGCTGAGAGGATATGACCCCCAGAGGGTCGAGCTTACCCTCGGCCAACACACCGAGGTCCGAGTTACGGCAGAAAACATACGGCATCAGGCCAATCGCGAGAATGTCGCTATTGAAGCCATTGACTACACCCGGAATATCAGCGCTCGGATTGACCCACACTTCGAAAACGAACCGGTTCAGCTCGAATGGGTCGACCAGTTTTGGCGTTTAGCGGAAGATATTAGCAGCGCGGACATGCAAGCATTCTGGGGCAAAGTGTTGGCTCGCAAATGTCTCGGTCTTTCGAACATCAGTGCTCGAGCCCTACATTTTATATCAACGCTTAGCGGTGAGGAGGCGTATGCGCTGGAGCAGATTGCAGCCCGTGTGGTCACAGTTGTCGATCCATCGGGTGCAACTATTTCCGGCTTGGTGGGCAGCCTCCATCACTGGACATCGAAATCGGAGTGTCCACCGCGATTGATCGAAATTCAGACAGAAATCCGGGCACTCGCCGAATCTCTGCACGAGGGGCTCTTTTCTGTTTTAGGAGTTTTTCACCAGGGTGGCTTTGTTCCAACCATTCAGGCCGATGCTACGTTTGATCCGTTGGAGTTCAGCGTTGCTGACCAGCGGCTACGTGTCATCTCCAAGGGTCTCGCTGCAGAACATGGGCGGCTCTATATCGGCTCAGGCCCGTGGCTTTCTCCCCTCGGCGAAGAGCTAGCGCAGGTGATTGGTGCGAGGGCCAACCAAACGTATGTTGATCTTTTAGTTGAAGGGCTCCGGGTGCAAGGCGTCACCGTGGAACGGGTCTAATAGTGCGTTGCCGACAGATTACTGCCGTCGACTCGCGTCGAAAGTTGCAAAATCGCGCGTCCGGCTACACTGAAATAAATGAAGGTCACCACCTTGGGAAATTCAACTGTGCTAACGCTTATCAACGTGGCGTCCGCCGCATTTGCTGTCTTTGCGGCAATGGCTTGGATTACGTCTGCTAATGTCACTGTGGTTTACGATGGAAAACCTGCAGTTAGACCGTCGGGGCCGTCCCTACCAAACCCTGCGCTTCTTTACGGCGTAAATAAAAAAGGTCAGCAAATTGACCTGATACCAACGCTTAAGAAGCAAAGTCTCTGGAATGGCACGGCAGCATGGCTGGCTGCGGTGGCCGCTCTGCTCCAAGCTTCGGGAACAATCTATGGTATCTTCTACCCGTCCTAAACCAATATGAATGACGGTCAGCGCCTTATGAACGAGAGGCTTGGCTCGATAATGTTGAGTTTCGAAAATTCCGGAAAGTCGCGACCGGCTACGAAGGACAAGAAAATGTCGGAACCACCCAGCATCTACACCGGCTCACTCAATTTCGAACTCCCTATCGATTTGAAGTGCACCATAGCAGATTGCGTTACTCGCTTTGCGAGGCTGGACACCCTGATCATCGAGCTGCTCTGGATCGCGGAGATGGCCGACTTTGAAAAGCGGAAACGACTTGCCAAGCTACACAGCTCAGAGCTGAGAAAGAAGTTGAAGAACCTTCTTGCCGTAAATGCGGAAATCGACGTTGAGAGGAGCCTAGCGTCGCTTGAGCGACTGACGGAAGAAAGAAACCTCATCGCGCACGGCTCTTGGACCATAAACGCGGAAGGCATGCCTATTGTCATTTGGCATAGCAAGTTCCTCGAACACGAAGACTATGTTGGCGCTGAACAGTATCCCGACTTTCGGTTTGAATGGTTCCTGTCGACCGTGAACCATCTTTTGGAAGTGTTTTCGGAACTCAGACGACTGTTTGAAGAAGCATCCCAAAAGCTTCATTTATGAGACTAGAAGTTCCGGAAGTCCGTGTCAAAATTCCGGAAAGTCGCGTCCGGCTACACCGGCTACAGTCGCGTCCGGCTACAGCCGCCCGCAAATTATTGAATTTATTTGAGAATTTTGGTAGCGGAGGAGGGATTTGAACCCCCGACACAAGGATTATGATTCCTCTGCTCTGACCTACTGAGCTACTCCGCCACGCCGCATCTGATGTTCAACATCAAATGCAAGGTCTAACAAACCGCCGCTCGAAAGCGCTGGCCCGTCGGTTGAGCGGCTTATAAGGTGCGGTTCGGCTTGGTGTCAAGCGGATGATTTGGAAAAATCAGTGCTTTCTCTCGGCGCCGATCTCACCTACCCTCAGGCGGCCACCGGGCTTGCCAGCAGCGCCTTCAGGGAAGCTTCCGCCATCGGCTCGCGCTCCGAGCGTTCGATGAAGCCGCCGCCATAGACGCGGGCGTCATCGCCGGGTGCCGAATAGAGTGCACAGGCCTGGCCCGGCGCCACGCCGGCCTCGCCGACCGAAAGATCGACATAGATGCCGCTGGCATCGGCATGCAGCACGGCAGGCGACGGCGCGCGGGTGGAGCGCACCTTGGCGAAGCAGGCAAAGCCCTCGCCGGAAGCGGCCTGCGCGAGCGGCTCGTCGCCCAGCCAGTTCACATCCCGCAGATAGACGCGATGCGTTTCCAGCGCCTCCTTCGGGCCGACGATGACGCGGCGCGAGCGGGCGTCGAGGTAGACGACATAGAGCGGCTCGCCAGTGGCAATGCCGATGCCGCGACGCTGACCGATCGTATAATGCAGGATGCCCTCGTGCTGGCCGAGCACGCGGCCATCGAGATGGACGATCTCGCCGGCAAGCGCCGCATTCGGCTTCAGCTTGGCGATCACGTCGGAATATTTGCCCTGCGGCACGAAACAGATGTCCTGGCTGTCGGCCTTCTTGGCAACGATAAGGCCCATCTCTTCGGCGAGCGCGCGCGTTTCCGATTTCGGCATGCCGCCGAGCGGAAAGCGCAGATAGTCGATCTGCTCCTGCGTCGTTGCAAAGAGGAAATAGCTCTGGTCGCGATCGGCATCGGCCGGGCGATAGAGCGCGCGGCGGTACGGATGCTCCGGCGATGGGTTCGGGCGCGAGCGGATGTAATGGCCGGTTGCCAGCGCATCGGCGCCGAGTTCCTTGGCCGTCGCCAAGAGATCGGCGAACTTGACGGTCTGGTTGCAGGCAACGCAGGGGATCGGCGTTTCGCCGGCGACATAGCTCTCGGCGAAGGGATTGATCACTGTCTCGCGGAAGCGCTTTTCATAGTCGAGCACATAATGCGGGATACCGAGCGTCTCGCAGACACGGCGCGCGTCGTCGATATCCTGGCCGGCGCAGCAGGAACCAGCACGGTGCACGGCCGCGCCATGGTCATAGAGCTGCAGCGTGATGCCGAGCACATCGTAACCCTGCCGCTTCAAAATGCCGGCGACGACGGAGCTGTCGACACCGCCCGACATGGCGACGACGACGCGGGTATCTTCCGGCCTCTTGTCAAAATCCAGTGTATTCACGGTCGTTGCCGCCAGTCTTGAACGATCTTCGATGCTGCCGAGCGGGATGACGTTCCTGTCGTCACGCTCTCACGATTTGATTTCGCATGATCTGATCCAAAACCGCTGCACACTTCTCGGGATCATGCTGCTTACCGCCGGATGCCATGCAAAAACGGCGAATTTTCATGCGGGCAATGGGCCGCATTCTCCGCAGCCTGCCTAATTCTGGAGGGATATAGAAAGGATCGCCAGCCGGCGCAAGGGGTCGGCAAAAGTGCCGATCACCCCTTTGCCCGCAAATGCCCGATCAGATTGCGGCTGCGCCGCAATACGGTGATCGCCGATCCGATGGCAACGATCCAGAGCGCAAGGGTCAAGACCCATACGCCGCCACTCCAAAAAGCTTCGATAATGGAGAGGAGTGCCGCCCCCGTAGCAACGGCCATGCGATGCTGCTTCGCCATCGGGCCGCCGAAATCGCTCGGATTGCCGGTCGCGCGTCCAAGTTCGCGGACATAGGCCGTCAGCACCGCAAGGGCGGCAGCGGCCCATCCGAGGCCCGGCATTGCGGTGCCATAGCCAATGCCGGCAAAGATGAGGATATCGGCGACGCGGTCCGGAAACTCGTTCCAGAACGGCCCGTCGGCCTCGCCCTTCCCGCCCTCGACGGCCACCATGCCGTCGAGCAGATTGCAGAGCAGACGCAGCTGGCAGAACAATGCCGCCAGGATCAGCAAGACGGCGCGCATCCCCAAACTGCCGGCGGCACCGAAAAGCCAGAACGACACCCCGGCCAAAGCCGCCATGAGCATGCTTGCCTGCGATATCTGGTTCGGCGTCACCGAAAGCGCGGTCATGCGCCGCGCCAGGGTCTGCGCCCATCGCGTGTTGCGGCTCGCCAGCGGCCGCCTGTCGCCGGTTCCTTTGTCTGCCTGGCCCTTGCCTGTCATGGCCCCTCACCTCTCATGGTTTCGCAACCTTCCGCCCGATATCGAATAATTATAGATCGCCGCATAGCTGGAGGAGACCAGCAGCGGCACGGCAATGGTCTTCAGGATCTCGGGCGTGCCGCTCAGCGCATGGATGAAAACCAGGATCGTTGCCGAGCCCAGGCAGGCGATCAGCGGCGGCGCCCAAAGGCGCATAACGCCGCCGAACCGCCGCGACAAAGCTTCGACCACGGATTTCAGGAACAGCGTCAGGCAGCCGGAAAGCACGCCCTGCACGAAGCCCGCGATCAGTGGCCTCGGCATCGGATGCATGCGATTGGCGAAAACGGCCCAGCCGCCCATGGCAAGGAAGGCGAAAAGCACATGCACGATGCTGCTGCCGGCAAGCGCTTTCAGCTTTCCTCTCATGTCAGCGACCACCAGTAGCGCACCAGATGGAAGAAGATCGGCGCGGAGAAGACGACCGAATCCAGCCGATCGATCAGCCCGCCATGCCCCTCGATAAGATGCCCCCAATCCTTGACGCCGCGATCCCGCTTGATCGCCGACATCACAAGCCCGCCGAAAAAGCCCATGAGCGTAATGACGAAGGCGAGAAGCCCGGCTTCCAGCGACGTGAACGGCGTCACCCACCAGAGTGCCGCCCCGATCAGCGAGGCGCTGATGACGCCGCCGACGAAGCCCTCCACCGTCTTCGACGGCGACAGCCGTGGTGCGATCTTCGTTTTGCCGAAGAGCTTGCCCCAGACATATTGCAGCACGTCGCTGAGCTGCACGACGATCACCAGAAAGGCGATCAGCAGCACATTGCGGCCCTCGTAGCCGGGAATATGCAGCGTCAGCAGCGCCGGCACATGCGAGGCGCAGAAGACGCAGATCATCAGTGCCCATTGCACCTCGGCGATCCGTACCAGAAAGCGTTCTGTGTCGCCACGCAGCACCGCGATGATCGGCATGAAGAGGAAGGCGTAGACGGGAATGAAGATCGAATAGATGCCGTACTGCTCCGCCCAAAGCAGGTAATATTGCACCGGCAAGGCCACGAAGAAGGCAGCGGCAAGCGCCCAATGGTCTGCCCGCTTCGTATTGATCAGCGTCACGAATTCGCGCAGCGCCGCAAAGGAGCAGAAGGCGAAAAGCAGAATGACGCCGGCACGGCCGGCAATGAAGGCGACGCCGATCAGCACCACCATCACCCACCAGGCCTTGATGCGCGCATTCAGGTTTTCGATCGCCGCGTTCGATCCGTCGGGCGACAGCCGCCGTTCCAGCACATAGCCGATGATCGAGGCGACGATCAGGACGCCGAAAATGCCGAGAACAAGATGGATGAGATCGGCGCTTGCTGCCTCCATGCTCAATCTCCCGCCCGTTTCGGCGCAAGCGCCAGCAACGCCGCTTCGGCTCTAGCCAGAAACTCTGTCTTTTCCTCTGTCTCACCGATATGCAGCGGCTCACCGAAGCTGACGGTGCAAATCAATGGAATAGGTACGAACTCGCCCTTGGGCATGACGCGATTGAGATTGTCGATCCAGACGGGGACGAGATCGATATCAGGGCGCGCCTGCGCAAGGTGGAAAAGCCCGCTCTTGAAAGGCTGCAGTATCTGTTCGGTCAGATTGCGGGTGCCTTCCGGAAACAGGATCAGCGACGAGCCGGCGTCGAGCGCCTGCGTCATCTGCGTAACCGGATCTTCCTTGCGCGCTTCGCGATCCCGCTCGATCAGAACGGCGTTGAAAACATCCCGGCCGATGAAGCTGTTCAGCGTCGATTTCAGCCAATAATCCGCGCCCGCCACCGGGCGCACGCGCCGGCGCAATCGAGGCGGCAGAACGGTCCAGATCAGGATGAAGTCACCATGGCTGGAATGGTTGGCGAAGTAGACGCAGCGGCGGGTTTGCATGCCGCTCTCGGGCCAGCTGGCGCGAACGGCGGTGATGGCCCGCGCAAAGAGCACGATCGCCACCGAGACCGGCTTCGCCAGCCATTCGATCGGCGTGCCCATCCCTTCCCCGAGAATGTTCTTCCGCAAAGCCTCCATGACATAGAGATAGGCGCGTTTCGTTGCCCCCGATAGTCTGCGGACCGGGCTTATCCACAACCCTCACAACCACGAAGAAAGCCCGGCGCAACTCGCGTCGCGTCGGGCTTTCGGATTGGCTCTTGGGAGGAGCAAACTCTATGGCTGCCGCCCTGCATCAGGGCGGACAGGCTCAGAGCATGATGCCGAAAAGTGTGATCGGTTTTCGGACGGCATCATGCTCTACTTCTTTATTTCTAGAGCGGATTCAGATTTTAGGTCGAACAGACCTAAAATCATCCGGCTCTAGTCGACGTTGAACACCAGCGGCTTCGCCTGACGGATCGCCTGATGTGCCGTCAGCTTGGCAAGCACATCGTCGCTGATCGCACCGTCGACATAGAGAAGCGCGATGGCATCTCCGCCCTGCTTGTCGCGGCCGAGCTGGAAGTTGGCGATATTGACGCCGGCAGAGCCGAGCGTCGTGCCGATGAAGCCGATCATGCCGGGAACGTCGGTATTGGCGATATAGATCATGTGGTTGCCGACATCGGCGTCGAGGTTGATGCCCTTGATCTGGATGAAGCGCGGCTTGCCGTCCGAGAAGACGGTGCCGGCAACGGAGCGTGTCATGCTGTCCGTCGTGACGGTCAGCTTGATGTAGCCGTCATAGACGCCGGTCTTGTCGCGCTTGACTTCGGCAAGCACGATGCCCTTTTCCTTGATCATGATCGGTGCCGAAACCATGTTGACGTCGGCAACCTGATTGCGGATCAGACCGGCGAGCAGCGCGCTGGTCAGAGCCTTCGTATTCATGCCGGCCGTCACGCCGTCGTAGAGAATCTCGATTTCCTTGATCGGATCGTCCGTGACCTGGCCGACGAAAGCGCCGAGAACATCGGCAAGCTTGATGAACGGCTTCAGGATCGGCGCTTCTTCAGCGGTGATCGAGGGCATGTTGATGGCGTTGGAGACGGCGCCCTTCATGAGGTAGTCCGACATTTGCTCGGCGACCTGGAGAGCGACATTCTCCTGGGCTTCCGTCGTCGAGGCGCCGAGATGCGGCGTGCAGACGACGTTCGGCAGGCCGAAGAGCGGGCTTTCCTTGGCCGGCTCGACCTCGAAGACGTCGAAGGCGGCACCGGCAACGTGGCCGGACTTGATGGCGGCGGCAAGGGCTGCCTCATCGACGAGACCACCGCGGGCGCAGTTGATGATGCGCACACCTTCCTTCATCTTGGCGATGGCGCGGGCGTCGATGATATTGCGGGTCTTATCGGTCAGCGGCACATGCAGCGTGATGAAATCGGCGCGGGCGAAAAGCTCATCGAGCTCGACCTTGGTCACACCCATTTCCTCGGCACGCTCCTTCGATAGGAACGGGTCGTAGGCAGCGACATGCATCTTCAGGCCGAGAGCACGGGCGATCACGATGGAGCCGATATTGCCGGCGCCGATGACGCCGAGCGTCTTGCCGGTGATTTCGACCCCCATGAATTTCGACTTTTCCCATTTGCCGGCCTGTGTCGAGCTGTCGGCAGCCGGAAGCTGGCGGGCAACCGCGAACATCAGGGCGATAGCATGCTCGGCCGTGGTGATCGAATTGCCGAACGGCGTGTTCATGACGATGATACCGCGGCGCGAGGCAGCCGGGATGTCGACATTGTCGACGCCGATGCCGGCCCGGCCGACGACCTTGAGATTCTTGGCCGCTTCGATGATCTTCTCCGTCACCTTGGTGGCGGAACGGATGGCAAGGCCGTCATACCGGCCGATGATTTCGAACAGCTTGTCCTTGTCCTTGCCGAGTTGCGGCTGGAAATCGACTTCGACGCCGCGATCGCGGAAGATCTGGACGGCGGTTTCCGACAATTCGTCGGACACGAGAACGCGAGGTGCCATGGAGGCCTCCTGAAAAGATCAGCTAAGAATAAGTTCGGAATGCCGGGCTCCGCCCGTTGGCGGAGCCGTAAACGCTTCAAACCTCAGACAGCAGCCTGGGAGAGCGTCGCCTTCTGCGTTTCAAAAGCCCAGGCGAGCCAGGGCATCAGCTTCTGCATGTCGGAAGCTTCGATCGTCGCACCGGCCCAGATACGCAGGCCCGATGGAGCGTCGCGGTAGTGACCGACGTCATAGGCGACGCCTTCCTTCTCAAGCAGCGCTACCAAGCCCTTGGCGAAATTCGCCTGACCGTCGGCATCGAGAGCGACGACATCCTTATCGACGATCTTTAGGCAGACAGAGGTATTGGATTCCGTCCCGGCCTTGACGGCGAGATTGGCGATCCAGCCGTGGGCGGCAACGAAGTCGTGGATGACCTTGGCGTTGGCATCGGCGCGGCCGATCAGCGCCTTGAGACCGCCGAGATCCTTCGCCCAGAGTAGCGCGTCGATATAGTCTTCGACGCAGAGCATCGACGGCGTGTTGATCGTCTCGCCGGTGAAGATGCCTTCGATCAGCTTGCCGCCGCTAGTCATGCGGAAGATCTTCGGCAGCGGCCAGGCCGGCTGATAGGTCGTCAGGCGCTCGACGGCGCGGGGTGACAGGATGATGACGCCATGCGCGCCCTCACCGCCCAAGACCTTCTGCCAGGAGAAGGTGACGACGTCGAGTTTGGCAAAATCGAGGTTCTGAGCGAAGGCGGCCGAGGTGGCGTCGCAGATCGTCAGGCCCTTGCGGTCGGCCGGGATGAAATCGCCGTTCGGAACGCGAACACCCGAGGTGGTGCCGTTCCAGGTGAAGACCACGTCGCGGTCGAAATCGACGGCGGAAAGATCGGGCAGCTCGCCATAGGCGGCTTCAAGCTTGCGGACATCCTTGAGCTTTAGCTGCTTGACGACGTCGGTCACCCAGCCGGCACCGAAGCTTTCCCAGGCGAGCATGTCGACGCCGCGTTCGCCGAGCAGCGACCAGAGCGCCATTTCGACGGCGCCGGTGTCGGAAGCCGGAACGATGCCGATGCGGTAGTCCGCCGGAACTTCCAGAATTTCGCGGGTAAGATCGATGGCCTGCTTCAGCTTTGCCTTGCCGACCTTCGCGCGGTGCGAACGGCCAAGAGCCGCATCGGAAAGAGCGTTAAGCGTCCAACCGGGGCGCTTCGAGCATGGACCAGAAGAGAAATGGGTATTATTCGGACGGATGTCCGGCTTGGCGAGCTTAGTCATGATGCTATCCTCTCAGATAGAAAGCTCCTCGTTGGGGAGGAGTGTCCCGCCGCCGGATATATTGGAAGCTGCCCGCGAGCGCAACAGGAAAATACATGGGCAGCACTCCATCACGAACTCGTGCGGAAATTTTGATGGGATGCAAGGCACGCGCAATGCAACTAAACCAAAATAGCCCCATAAAAGCTGGTTTCCGTGTCGATGCGTAAACATATAAGGCCTGGCGCCCGCTGATGCGCCGATGGAAATTACAAGTGTGCTCGATGCCTCCAACTGCACTCGCCGAAATCTCTTTCACACCCGCACAGACCATGCCGGTCTATCTTATCAATATCGACCGAGCAGCGGAACGGCTGGCCGAGATCCAGAGGCAGAGCGATGAGTTCGGCTTCCGATTCGAGCGCGTCGACGGCATAGACGGCACCCTCGTTCCGCGCGACCAGTGGATCGACGTGGATCACGATCGCTTCCGGCGCAGGCACGGCCGCACTATCCTGCCCGGCGAATACGGCTGCTACCGCAGCCATCTGACGGCGCTGAACCGTTTTTTGGCCAGCGGCGACGAGATGGCCGTCATCATTGAAGACGATGTCGCCTTGGATATCGATTTCCTCGCACGCGCCATGGCGGCGAAGGAAGCCGCCCCGACCGCGGACCTGATCAAGCTCGTCAATCATCGCTGGAACGGCTTTCGCCCCATGACGCGCAGCAGGAAGGGCGATATCGTCGGCCGCTGCCTCTTCGGCCCGCAGGGCTCCACTGCCTGCTATCTCGTCACGCGCGGCGGTGCCGAAAAGATCGTGAAATCGCTGGCCGTCATGTCGCTGCCGTGGGATGTGGCCGTGGAGCGCGGCTGGGACATGCGGATATCCATCGTCAGCACACGCACGAATATTGCCGGTTTCAGCCAGCTGCAAAGAACGACCATGATCGGCTGGCGCCGGGATTATCGCGCCGCCAAATCGTCCGCGTTGCGGCGCATACCCGCTCACATCTTCCGGACCTTGGATTTCTTCCGGCGTATCGCCTATGTGCTGACGACGCCTTAGAGCAGTTCCAGGAAAAGTGCGAAGCGGTGTTCCGTCCGGAATTGCGCAAAAACAAAAGGATAGAGTTTTTTTCGCGATTCGAAGAAAAGCGGAAAGGCGTCTGCCTTACCAGGTGGTGATCCGCAGACCGACGCGAATTTCGTGCCGCGAAAGTGCACCATCGCGGCCCGCGGTACCGGCTGCAGCCGAATAGCCGAACATGTCGCCACCAGCGACATGGGAAAAGCGGTAGCCGAGATCGATCTTGATGTTCGGTGCAACCTCATAGGCGACACCCGCCATCAGGGCATAGGTCATGCGCCAGTCGCTGTCGCCGGGATAGCGCGCACTGACCGAGGCAGCACCGGCGCAGCCCGATGCGGCATCGACGCAGGAACCGAGGGCACTGACGCTGCTCCAGGAAACCCGCGTGGCGCCGAGACCGGCGCCGACATAGGGCGTGAAGCCCGCAAGCGTGCCGAGATCGACATAGCCGTTGACCATCAGGCTGCCCGCTCTGAAGGAGGAATGCGCCTTCGTGGAGCAAGCCGTGCCGCCCGCTCCGCCGGAGCAAGGCGAACCGCTCGAGATACGGCCATCGAAATCACCGCTGAAGAAATCGCCGGTGACATCGGCACGAACCAGATCGTTGAACTGATAGCCGACACCGAGGCCGCCGGAAAAATCGCCGCCGAAGCGGGTCGAATCAAAGCTGCTTGAACTGTAATCGCCGCTTGCGGGGTCATAGGCGCGGAATTTCGTATCGTTGCGGCTGGCATTGACGGCATAGCCGACATCGCCGCGCACATACCATCCCTTGGCATCCGTGACGCTGACCTCCGGCATCTTGATTTCCGGCGGTGTTGTATCGGCGGCAAAGGCAATGCCCGCCGATACGCCTGCCATCGCTGCGGCCAGCGCCAAAGCGTCAAAACGGATCATTACCCCTCGCCTTCCATCCTCGGGCAGACGCCCGCGCGTCGAACCGGCTGGCTTCTGCGCCCCGCCTCGGCCCCTCAAGCGAGGCGCTTTGCGGAAAAGCCGCCATTCTCATTCCATTAACCATAGGGAATTCATGGTTAATGAAGCTTTAAAACCACGAGGAATTGCTTAACGGCGGAGATGAAAAGGAAAAGCCGCCCGGATGAAACCGAGCGGCTTTTCAATAGCTTGGATAAGAACTGCTTACTTGTAGACCGGCGGCTGCACCGGAATATCGGCCGGCGGCATGTAGCTTGCTGTCTGGCAGCCGCCGAAGGTGTAGCGGGCACCAATGCGGGCTTCGTGCAGGTTCAGGCCCTTATCGTAGCCGGGACCGCCATTCTCGTTGTAACCGAACATATCGCCGCCCTGGACGTGGCGATAGCGATAGCCGACATCGGCCTTGAGGTTGCAGCTCAGGTCGATGGATGTACCGGCCATCAGTGCATAGGTGAAGCGCCAGCTGCCGCGGCCGTTATGCGTGACCGTTCCATCGCAAGAATCCGGATTGGCGTCGGAGCAGGACGTGTTCTTCAGATTGCTCCACTTGACATAGGTGCCGCCGAGACCGCCACCGACATAGGGCGTGAAGATACCATAGGTGCCGAGGTCGACATAGGCGTTGGCAAGCAAGCTATAGGCCGTCAGGGTGGCAAGATCGCGCGAGGTCGCCGCCGTCGGCGTAAAGCCCGGGCCGCAAGCACCGCAATCGCCCTTCGTGGAGCCCTTGAAATCGGACTTGAAGAGATAGTCGAGCGTCAAGTCCGTGCGCAGGTAGTTGTTGATCTGGTAACCGACGCCGCCGCCGAGCGTGACATTACCGTCCAGCTTCGCGCTATCGAAATCGACCAGGCTGGAATTGGAACCCTGGAAGTAGTTGGCGCCGCGCAGGTTCGTGAAGGCGTAGCCCACGTCGCCGCGCAGATACCAGCCGCTGGATTGGGCAACAGTTACTTCCGGCGCCGGTTGCTGGGGCTCGGGTGTATAAAGATCAGCGGAAAAGGCCGACGTGCCGATAAGCAAAGTGGCAAGTGCGCCGATCACGGTTCTCATCATGGCTTTGGCTCCAAATTTCTTGCTCTTGGCACAACACAGAGGCTTGCCAATCGAAATGACATGACGAGGATAATGATGAAAAGGAGTTAAAACCTGATTAACTACGAATATTTACCCTATTTATTAGCCTCTATACTTCACCCAATATATTAGATATCGGTAATTTTATAGTAAGAAGAATGGGATGCGGCTGACGGCACCTCCTTCGTTCTCCTGACGCTTCGAACTTGCACGACCATCGGCCGTCTCCTTCTAAACCGATTGGCAAGAAACGAGCCATTACAATGCGAAGGCCGGGAAGCCAACTCAGGAGGAAGTCTTTGACTTGCCATCGAAAAATATGGGCCTGCCTGGGCCTCGTCCTTGTCTTCCTGAGCTCTGCCGCTCTGGCCGGCCCCATGCCGGTAAAGCCCGTCGCCGCAGCCACAGTATGGAACAAAGGGCGTGAAACGGGGCTGCCAATCCCGCGTTATGTTTCGCTCAGAGCTCAGAAGGCGCGCATGCGCGTCGGACCGTCGACGATCTATGCGACCAAATGGATCTATATGAAGCCGGGCCTCCCGCTGGAGATCATCGACGAATATGGCCATTGGCGGCAGGTCCGCGACGATACCGGAGTAACCGGCTGGATGCACAGCGCCCTGCTCTCAGGCACCCGCACCGCCGTAGTCGCTCCCTGGCTGGCCGGGAATGCGATGCTGCGCGCCGATCCCAATCCGACCGGAAGGGCAATCGCGGAACTGCAGCCGCGCGTACTGGTATCGCTCCAGTCCTGCTCCGGCACATGGTGCCGCGTTTCGGTAAGGGAGCATTCGGCAAAAGGCTATATCAGACAGGACAAGCTCTGGGGCGCCTATCCCGGCGAAATGTTCCAGTAGACCAACCGTCGATCCGGCCGCAGGAAGCGATATGGCCGCCTCGACGAGACGGCCATGGATCCGGATATGCAATGCTTTTCCTGGGTCGCTCAGGCGGCCGAACGCACGTTCGAGATCACGTCGATCAACCCGCCGACGATACGCTCGATCTGGCCGCGATCGTCGCCTTCCGCCATGACGCGGATCAACGGTTCCGTGCCGGACGGACGGATCACCAGCCGTCCGTTGCGGGAAAGTTCGCTTTCCGCATCGGCGATCGCCTGACGCACCTGAATGTCCTCCAGCGGCTTGCCGCCGGAAATGCGGACATTGCGCAGCAGCTGCGGCACCGGCTCGAAACGGCGGCAGACCTCGCTGACCGGCTTGCCCGTGCGCTTCACCGCAGCGAGGATTTGCAGCGCCGCCACGAGGCCATCTCCCGTCGTGCCGTAATCGGACAGCACGATATGGCCGGATTGTTCGCCGCCGACATTGTAATTGTGCTGACGCATGTGCTCGACGACATAACGGTCGCCCACGGACGTGCGGGCAAGCGACATGCCGCGCTCTTCGAGGAAACGCTCTAGGCCGAGATTGGACATGACAGTTGCGACGATGCCGTTGCCGCGCAGCGTCTGGCTCTCGGCCCAGCTTTCGGCGATGACGGCCATCAGCTGGTCTCCATCGATGATCGTGCCCGTCTCATCGACGATGATCACACGGTCGGCATCGCCATCGAGCGCGATGCCGATATCGGCGCGCACCTCATCCACCTTCTTCTGCAGGGCGACGGGGCTCGTGGAGCCGCAATTGAGGTTGATGTTCGTGCCATTCGGCTCGTTGCCGATGGTCACGACCTCCGCGCCAAGCTCCCAAAGGGCGGCCGGAGCGACCTTGTAGGCGGCCCCATTGGCGCAGTCGATGGCGATACGCAGTCCCTGCAGCGTGACGTCGCGCGGCAGCGTGCGCTTGGCATGTTCGATGTAGCGGTCATGCACGCCGTCGATACGCTTGGCACGGCCGATATTCTCCGCCTTGGCAAGATGTTCCGACATGTCCTTGTCGAGCATGTCCTCGATCTTCATTTCCAGATCGTCGGAAAGCTTGTAGCCATCCGGGCCGAAAAGCTTGATGCCGTTATCCTGATAGGGGTTGTGCGAGGCCGAGATCATGACGCCGATATCCGCGCGCAGCGAACGCGTCAGCATGGCGACTGCCGGCGTTGGAATAGGGCCGAGAACGAAGGCATCGACGCCGGCTGCAGTAAAGCCAGCCACCATGGCATTTTCCAGCATATAGCCGGAAAGGCGCGTGTCCTTGCCGATCACGACGCGATGACGATGATTACCTCGATGGAAGATCGTGCCGGCTGCGATACCCACGCGCATGGCAAGATCCGGCGTCATCGGATAGATATTGGATTGACCGCGAATTCCGTCAGTTCCGAAATAGCGACGTTTCATATGCACTCCTGTCGTTGCCGCATCCTTGCGGGAGATGCAGCGCCATCGGCACCGCAGCTCCAGGATTGGGAGAACCGGCAGGCGTCGATGCTTGTGGCTCATGCCACACATTGTAAAATTCGGCACTTAAATTACCGAGAACGCCTATTACAACGCGTTACCATTAATAAGCACTAAAAAAGCTTATTCCCCAAGAAACGGAACCAGCCTTTCGCCTGTCAGCGCAAATGTGGCGCCTATGGACAGGACTGCAGTTCAGAGGCCGTCCTCACACATCCCTGATCGACTTGGCCGCCTGAGCCTGGATCGGCGGGCAAGGAACGGTTCCATATGAGCAGAACACACAGCAATCACCTGCCTTCGGGAGAAGGACGGCACCGCAGCCCTTGCATTCGTAGAGATGCTGGCAGGCGTCGGTCGGCATCGTTTCGGTCGCCGAGAAGCGGCAGACCGGACAGGTAATCGTCGAGCTGAGGATGGGGGATGCTTCAAGCATGGAGATATCCGATCGTCGGTCTGGGCAGCGGCGACCTCAGCCTCCGTTCGTTACCTTCAACCATTAAAAAAGGCCGGTTCCCTCCTCAAAGGAGAACCGGCCTCTTCGTTTACATGTTCAATCGCTCCTAGAGCGTGATGCCGAAAACTGTGGGCGGTTTTCGAACGGCATCACACTCTACTTCTTTGATTCCAGAGCGGATTCAGATTTTAGGTCGAACGGACCTGAAATCATCCGGCTCTAGCGTCAGCGCGGCTGCGGCTCGAAACCGCCTTCGGGTTCATCACCTTTGGCGCCAAGCGAACCGTCCTTTTTCGCCCCGGTCTTCGGCACGGCCGAACCACGGCTCGGCGGCGTATCGTCGCCGAGATCGCGTGCCGGTTTCTCGCCGCGGATCAGCGCCTTGATTTCCTCGCCCGTCAGCGTCTCATATTCAAGAAGACCTTCCGCCAGAGCCACGAACTCGTCGTGCTTCGAAGTGAGAATGTCCTTGGCCTGCCGATAAGCCTGATCGATCAAGCGGCGAACCTCGTTGTCGATCTTTTGCGCCGTGGCTTCCGAAACATTCTTCGACTGCGAGACGGAGTGACCGAGGAAAACCTCCTGCTGGTTCTCGCCATAGGCAACCTGGCCGAGCTCGTCGGAGAAGCCCCATTGGGTCACCATCGCACGGGCAAGCTTGGTCGCCTGCTCGATGTCGGAGGACGCACCCGAAGTGATGTTCTCCTTGCCGAAGGTCAGTTCTTCGGCGACGCGGCCGCCCATCATGATGCAAAGACGCGAAACCATCCACTTGTAGCTCATCGAGTAGCGATCGCCCTCGGGAAGCTGCATGACCATGCCGAGCGCGCGGCCGCGCGGAATGATGGTCGCCTTGTGCAAGGGGTCTGCGACGGCGACATTGAGTGCCGTGATCGCGTGACCGGCTTCATGATAGGCGGTGAGCTTCTTTTCCGCTTCGGTCATCGCCGAAGAGCGGCGCTCGGCGCCCATCATGATCTTGTCCTTGGCGTCTTCGAATTCCTGCATCGTCACCAGGCGCTTGTTGCGGCGGGCGGCCATGAGGGCGGCTTCGTTGACGAGGTTCATCAGGTCGGCACCGGAGAAGCCGGGCGTACCGCGGGCCAGCGTCTTCAGATCGACGTTCGGAGCCAGCGGCACGTTGCGGGCATGAACCTTGAGGATGCGTTCGCGGCCGACGATATCCGGGTTCGGAACCACGACCTGACGGTCGAAACGGCCAGGACGCAGCAGCGCGGGGTCGAGAACGTCGGGGCGGTTAGTGGCGGCGATCAGGATGATGCCTTCATTGGCCTCGAAACCGTCCATCTCGACCAGCAACTGGTTGAGCGTCTGCTCGCGTTCGTCGTTGCCGCCGCCGAGACCGGCGCCACGATGGCGGCCGACGGCGTCGATTTCGTCGATGAAGATGATGCAGGGCGCATTCTTCTTGGCCTGCTCGAACATGTCGCGGACGCGGCTTGCGCCGACGCCGACAAACATTTCGACGAAGTCCGAACCGGAAATGGTGAAGAACGGCACGTTGGCCTCACCCGCGATGGCGCGAGCCAGAAGCGTCTTACCCGTACCGGGAGGCCCGACAAGCAGGACGCCGCGCGGGATGCGGCCACCCAGACGCTGGAACTTCTGCGGATCGCGCAGGAATTCCACGATCTCTTCCAGATCCTGCTTGGCTTCATCGACACCGGCGACATCATCGAAGGTGACGCGCCCATGCGCCTCCGTCAGGAGCTTGGCCTTGGACTTGCCGAAACCCATCGCGCCGCGCGAACCGCCCTGCATCTGACGCATGAAGAACAGCCAGACGCCGAGGATCAGGAGCATCGGCAGCAACGTGCCGAGATAGCTGAGGAAGCTCGACGAACCGTCCGCTTCCGGACGGGCGACGATGTTGACGTTCTTGGTCTGCAGGCGCTCAAGCAGGCTGTCATCGATGACCGGAGCATAGGTCTGGAAGGGCGTGCCGTTTTCGACATAGCTGCCGACGACGCGATTGCCCGTGACGGTCACGTCACGAACCCGGCCGGAATCAACTTCCCGGAGGAACTGCGAATACGGTATTTCCCTGGAGCCTGTTTGTGCCGGCGCGTTCTGAAACATGCTGAACAGGGCAATCAACAGCAACGCTATGATTGCCCACAGAGCGAAATTACGAAAATTAGGGTTCATCGAACTCCCCAGCACTGAAACTTCCGCCGCCTAAGCGACGGCATTACTTGATCCCTAACATAGGGTTGCGCCAAGCCCTTGCCAAGGCAAACCGCACTGCCGCATGCTTTTTCCGTCTATAGGGCCGAAAACGGCAGCCGCCTATAGGCCTTGCGCCCAAAAGCCGCGGAAAGGCGATCTGCAAATGTGAGATCGAATCGTGTCAAAAAGCGGTCGAAAGGTGCAAGATAGGGAGTAACCACAGACGCGGCCGCAGCAGCGGATCCGTCGACCTCGATCAACGGCAATGCCGCCCTGGCGCGCTGTACCGCTCCCTTCGCCAGCTCCGGCGGGAAAGTCGCCGTACCTTCCGCTCCGCAGGCACGCACGCGAATGGATGTTCGCCCTGAATTCAGCACCTCGAAACGGCCGTCCCAACACCCCTTTTCACCCGGCATGAGCAAGAGCGAGCCGATATTGCGGCCCTCGCGCATCAGATAGAGCGCCTCCCGGCGCAGATCGAAAACAACGCCACCTGCCGTGCGCCGCCCGGTATTCCCCGCCCTTATGAAGCCAAGGATATGCCGCATCTGCTCGCGCCCGGGCGCATAGGCCTTACCGCCGAAAGCCGCGGCGAGATAGGATAAGGCATAGGCGGCAATCGCCTCCTCCGCTGCGAAGGCGGATCGATCGATGACGCAAAGCGCATTGGAATGAATGGTCACATGAGCGTCCAGCCATGCGGATGCCTTGCCGGAAAGCACCGCGCGATCGGCGGCACCATCCGCAGGCACCTCCGCTTCCGCCCGATGCCGAGCGAGATCCGCGCGCGTGCGGACACGCTCGTACGTCGTGTCCTCATTGCTTGGATCGTCGAGCCAGGATAGGCCCCGCGCCGCAAGATAGGCTCTGATACCAATCCGCCGGCAGGCCAGAAACGGCCTGGCAATCCAGATGCGGCGGTCAAACAGCACCGCATCGGCTATGCCGGTACCGCTCTCGCCCTGTGGCCTGCGCTTGCTGCGCATGGCCATCGTCTCGCGCTGATCGTCCATCGTGTGCGCGGTCACGATGACATCGGCCGAAATCTCGGCTGCAAGATCGGCAAGCAGCTCATAGCGTGCTTCGCGGGCGGCCGCCATGATGCCGGTCGCGGGCTTCTCGCCTTCCCAGCGCCGTATAAAATGGGAAATACCGCGCGAGGCGCAGAGTGCGGCGACCTCTCGCGCTTCGTCCGCCGCTTCGGCTCTCAAGCCATGGTCTACGGTCGCGGCGCTGAGAGTTACATCTTCGTGAGAAAGGGATTGCAGCCGTTCGGCAAGGGCAATCAAAAGCCCGGTTGAATCGCTGCCGCCCGAAATGGCGACCAGGATATGAGCAGGCTTCGATAGGGAAAGCAGAAATTCGCTTGCAGCGTCCTCGGGCAAGAGAACCGTGGCGCCGCCGGTCACAGCGTCACCGGACATGGCAATCAGCAGGCAAGCCGCTTCTCTTCGCTGGCAACTTTGCCGGTTACGGCCTTGGAAGCCTTCGGATAACGCTTGGTCACTTCGCGAAGCGTCGCGCAGGCGGTATCCTTGTTGTCGAGTGCGGCAAGCGACATGCCGAGCTTCAGCAGCATTTCGGGCGCCTTTTCGGAGCCGCTGTACTTCTGGTGCGCATTCAGGAACGTCTTGGCGGCCTCGTTATATTTGCCCTGGGAATAAAGCGCCTCTCCGAGCCAGAAATTCGCATCCGCAGCCTTTGAGCTGCTCGGGTAGCTGTCGAGATACTGGCGGAACTCCTGTTCGGCGACACTGTAGTCGCCGGACAGGACATGGCCGTAGGCGGCCTTGTATTGATCGTTCTCGCTGCCGAGCGAAGCCGTCTGGGTGTTGGAGCCGGCGCTCGGCGCCGCACCCGAGCCATTGCTGGCCCCCGTCATCGAGGAGCCGACCTGGTTTCCGTTCGGGTCGAACTGGATGGAACCGAGCTCGCTCGGCGGCTTGCCCGCGCCGCTGCCGCGCGACGAAACGGCACTGCCGTTCTGCGAGTCGGTGATGACGCCTGCGATATCGTCCTGCTGGCCGCCGCTGCCCTGTGCGGGGACATTTGCTTCGCTCTTCTTCATCGCGCCGCCCGCCGCAGGCGCGCCACCGCCGCGCTTTTCGAGCTGCTGGAAGCGGAATTCGTTGTCTTCCTGCGCCTTGCGGATCTGCTCCTGCATCTGAAGAAGCTGATAGCTCATTTCCTCGACACGGCCGTTCAGCTGGCGCATCTGGTCCTCAAGCTGCTGCAGACGAACTTCGGCGTCGCTGCTTTGAACCCTGACGACCGGTGCCTGGCCGTATTGTGCTTGTCTTTGATACGCATTGTCGGGGGCCGCCTGCGTGGAGGCATTGCGGCCTCCAAGGTGGATTCCAAACAGCGACAAGGCAGAAGCATCGCGCTCGCTACCCGCAAAGGCGGCGAGACAAAGCATGCTCGCCACGACAAGTTTTCTCATATGGATCGTCCTGTCTCATTGATTCTTCGGGCCATAGGCTCGAACAGGAGATTTTTACAATTGCTCTCAAAAAGCAACGGAGTTCGGCCAAAGTGTGGTCAAAAAAGTAAAGGCGACCGTGAGGCCGCCTTTATGCATTCGACCAGTCGTGTGACCTATCAGGAACCGGCGCCGTTCAGCACGGTGACAGCACGGCGGTTCTGCGACCAGCAGGAAATATCGTCGCAGGTGGCGACGGGACGTTCCTTGCCGTAGGAGATCGTCTTCATGCGCTTGGCCGGAACGCCGCGCGAAGCCAGGTAGTCCTTGGTGGCAGCCGCACGACGGGCGCCGAGAGCCAGGTTGTATTCACGCGTGCCGCGTTCGTCGGCATGGCCTTCGACGGTGATCGCATAGTTCGGGTAGCGCGCCAGCCACTGTGCCTGACGATCGAGTGTCTGGGCGGCATCGGTGCGGATGGAGGTGCTGTCGGTGTCGAAGAAGATGCGGTCGCCGACATTGACCGTGAAGTCCTGCGGCGAACCCGGAGTAGCATTGCCGGCACCGTTCAGGCCAAGACCATTGGCATCGTTCGGCAGACCCTTCTTCGACGCGCAGCCGGCCAGAGAAAGGCCAACGAAAAGCGCGATCATGATCGGGTTGCGGGCGAGGTTCTGCATGTGGCCAACGGCCTGGTTTGCGGTGCGGCTCATGGCCGGTCTCTCCTTAAGTCTCTATCAGGGTTGCCAGACTGTAACCGGGTTCGGTTAATCGGATTCCAACGAGTATGGTTAATGATGTCCTAAAATCGTCGTGAAGCGGTCCAGTCACAGGACTTTGCGGCGATAAAGTGGCAAGCCGCTTCATCACTCGAGCAGCGGCGACCAGGCGGGGTCGGAAGCGAAGCCCGGCGTCGGGATCTTCTGTTCGTTATAGCCGGTCAGATCGATGGAGAAGAGCTGCGGGCCGCCTGCGCCGGCCGGCTGGCGGAAGAACATGATGACGCGGCCGTTCGGCGCCCAGGTCGGACCTTCATTATGGAAGCCGGTGGTCAGCAGGCGCTCGCCCGAACCATCCGTCTTCATGACGCCGATGGAGAAACTTCCGCCGGACTGTTTGGTGAAGGCGATGAGATCGCCGCGCGGCGACCAGACCGGCGTGGAATAGGAGCCGTCACCGAAAGAAATGCGGCGCTGATTGGAGCCATCGGCATTCATCACATAGATCTGCGGCTTACCGCCGCGGTCACTTTCAAAGGCGACCTGCGTGCCGTCGGGCGAATAGGACGGCGACGTGTCGATCGCGGCCGTCGAGGTCAGGCGGGTCGTGGTGCGCGAACGCAGGTCCATCGTGTAGATATTGGCATTACCTTCCTGCTGCAGGCTCATGATCACGCGCTGGCCGTCCGGCGAGAAGCGCGGCGAGAAGGTCATGCCCGGGAAGTTGCCGACCAGTTCGCGCTGGCCCGTCTGCAGCTGCAGCAGGTAGACGCGCGGCTGCTGATTGGCGAAGGACATGTAGGTCACTTCCTGCCGGTTCGGCGAAAAGCGCGGTGTCAGCACGAGATCGCTGCCGTCGGTCAGCATGCGCACGTTGGCGCCGTCCTGGTCCATGATGCCGAGCTGCGTCTTGCGGGCCGTCTTCGGGCCGCTTTCCGCGACGAAAACGACGCGCGTATCGAAATAACCCTTCTCGCCGGTGATCTTCTGATAGATCGCATCGGCGATGATATGGGCAACGCGGCGCCAGTTGTCCGGCTGGGCAAAGAACTGCTGGCCGATCATCTGGCTGTTGCCGAACGTGTCCCACAGGCGGAATTCGGCACGAAGGCGGCCGCCTTCCTGCGTCACCCGGCCCGTTACGAGCGCCTGCGCGTTGATCGAGGTCCAATCCTGGAAGCGCGGGGTCGAATCCGGATTGGTGATCTTTTCGATGAAGGCCTGCTTGTTGATCGGAGCGAACAGGCCGGAACGCTGCAGGTCGGCGGCAATCACGCCTGAGATCTGCGGGCCGAGGCTATCATTCGACAGAAGGTCGGTGATGGCGATCGGCATGGGCTGGACGTTGCCCTTGTTGATGTTGAGCTCGACCACGGCGTAGGCCGGAGTGGCGAGGACTGCCGTCAGGCCTGCCAGCACCAGCAGGAGACGAACGAAAGTATTTTTGATCATATGTGCCAAGCCTTTCAGCATTAAAGCGCCATGTTGCCGGGTTCGAAGTTCAGTATGACGTCGACCGAGCCAGTTTCATTGTCGAATTGAGTCCGCGGCAAGTCCTTGAAAAGTGCCGCACGAAGAACGGCACGCAGTGCGCTTGCCGCTATGATCTTTTGGGTTTTCTCAGGACCGCCCCGTGCGACCACGTCCGGTTGCCCTACGATCTCCCCGTTGCGATCGAGCTTCAGACGGACCTGAATGTGAACGTCTTTCGTGCCGGGTAGATCGGGGGGGAGATTCCAGCTTTCCGTCACCTTCTCGCGAATACCGTCTGCAGCAGATTTCTCAAACTGCTGCGTGCTGGCGTCCGTACTCCCGGCCTGCGCAGCCACGGAACCTAGAAGCATTGTCCCGAGAACCACGGACAGACTCAGGCCGAAACGGGGACGGTGATTCGTCAAAAGCCACACTCCCCGCATCACATCCCCAGATCCGCTGCGCTGAAGTTGACGACGACTTCCTGCCAATCCTCGTACTTATCCGCCGGCAGGATCTTCAGGTAGTCCGACTGCGCGCGCATCACGGCTCGCACGGCGGCGCTTTGCATAACGGCCTGCGTGGATGCCGGCCCACCACTCGTCGTCGCTTCGGGTTCGCCCACAATCTGCCCGGACTTATCAAGCCTGAAATGGACCTTGATGCGCACGTCGCCTGCGCCTTCCATACCCGGCATGAGGCTCCAGTATTTGGCGATCAGATCACGCAGGCCGTCCTGCTGGCTTTGGCTCAGCTTGCCGCCGCCCAGCGATTTCATGCCGCCGCGCGAGGCGACTTGAGTGTCCGCACCGGCGGAAGCCTGCTGGGACGAGCGCTTCGCGCCGCCCTTCGACGACGTATTGTTCAAGACGTTGGCGATCTGATCGGCAAGGCCGTCATCCAGCCCCTTGTTGGAGGCTTTGGCAGTCACACGCTTCTTGTCGGCGTCCTTCTTGCCGTCATCCGTGGATGTGGTTTTGCTCGTGCTTTGCGTCGTCGTCTTGTCCGTCGGCTTGGCTTCGGCCACCTTCGTGTCCGGCTTCGGTGTCGGCTTGACTTCCGGCTTCTGCTCGGCGGCCTTCGGCGGTGTCGGCTGCGGCTTCACATCCGGCACCGGAACATTGTTCGGCAGCTGGATTTCAGCCTGCTCGGTCGGCTGGGGCGTCGGCGGGGTCGGCGTCGCATCGGCTTTTGGCGTCGGCGGCGTGGGGTCCGTCTTCGGCGTCGGAGTGGGCGTCACATCCGGCTTCTGCTGCGGAATGGCGGCCACTTCCTTGGGGGCAGCTTCCGTTTCCTTCTGCTCGATCGTCTTGACGTCGTTCGGCCTCGGGTCGTCCTGCGGTACTGGCGTATCCACCTTCTTCGGCGCCAGCGCCGCCGTGTCGCTTTCCGGCCGCTGCGTCGGCACGACCGGGTTCTTGATATCGACCTTGTTCTCGCCGACATTCTGGGCGTTGGCGACCTGATCCTGCTTGGTCGTCTGCTTGCGCGAGACGTGATCCGTCACCGGCGCTTTCTTCTCTCCCTGCTGGAGCTGGTCAGCCTGCACGATATCGACATCCATCGCCGTGCTTTCCGGCGTCTCCAGCGGCGCCGGCGCACTCAGCGTCACCATGGCGGCGATCAGCACCAGGATGTGAATGACAGCAGATGTAGCAAGGCTGCGCTTCATGTCGGTTCGTCAGTGATCCGTTATCTGCTGCGTGACCAGACCGATATTCTTGTAACCGGCTTCCTGAATGCGCGACATGACATCGGCGATCACGCCATAGGGCGCCTTGCCGTCACCGCGCACGAAAATGCGCTCGTTATAGCCGGTGGTTGCAATCGCCTTGAGTTTGGCGGCGACTTCGGCGACGTCGATCTGCGTCTCCTGCAGGAACACCTGGCCATCGGCCTTGATCGAAATGGTAATGGGCTGGGTCTGGGCATTCAGCGCGCCCGCCTGCGTCTGCGGCAGATCGATCGGAACACCCGACGTCATCATCGGCGCCGCCACCATGAAGATGATCAGCAGCACGAGCATGACGTCAACCAGCGGCGTCACGTTGATATCGGCGATAGGGCCGCCTCGGCCTCCGCCGCGACGACCGCCCCGGCGGCCACCGCCGCCGCCCTTACCTCCAACAGACATTGCCATGTGAGCTACTCCGGTTCTGTCCGCGACTTACTGAGCAGCCTGGCGCGGCTGCAGCTTCTCATCGATCTGGCGCGAAAGGATGGCGGAGAATTCATCCGCAAAGCCTTCCATGCGCGCCGAAAGCTTGCCGGCATCGCCGGAAAACTTGTTGTAGGCGATAACCGCCGGGATAGCGGCGACCAGACCGATGGCGGTTGCCAGCAGCGCTTCGGCGATACCGGGCGCAACGACCGCCAGGTTGGTCGATTTCGAGCCGGCGATCGCCTGGAACGAGGTCATGATACCGACGACCGTACCGAAAAGACCGATGAACGGACCGGCGGAACCGATGGTTGCGAGCGATGCGAGGCGGGCGGTCAGATGTTCCGATTCGCGAGCCAGCGTCACGTCCATGGCACGGTCGATACGCATCTGCAGGCCGATCGGCGAACGGGCGCCGCGCTCGAAGGATTTCTTCCATTCACGCATGGCCGCGACGAAGATGGCGCCGAGGCCCGTATTGTTGCGTTCGGAAAGCGTCCGGTACAGCTCTTCCAGGGACTGGCCGGACCAGAAGACCTGCTCGAAGTGATCGAACTGCCGCCGCGCCCGTGCGTAGCTTAGATATTTGTCGATAACGATCGCCCAGGTCCATACGGACGCTGCCAGCAGGCCGATCATGACGAGCTTGACCACCAGGCCCGCCTGCATGAAGAGCGACCAGAGCGTGATGTCCGGTGTGGTGCCCGCTGCCAATGCTACTTGTTCCATTGATCCAAAATCCCCGAATCCAAACGCCCGGCGCTAGACCGGGCGGCTAAAAGTGATCTCACAAGAATTGTTTGGCAGCCGCCGCTGAACGCCCTGGTCAAGCCTTCCAAGCTTACAACTGCCTTCTTGCCGTCAAATTTGGTCAAAGGAAGGCGTGCACCGCACAAACTCCGACAGAACCAGTAAGACACTATTATGGTTAAAAGAATGTTAGCGTCGAAACATGAAGGATTTAACGGCGGCGAAGGCTATTCTGGCTCCAGGGAAGAACTGACCGGACGAAACCGGCGACAAGCGCAGACAAAGCTTGCGTGGAGAATTCCTTCACATAAAACTCAAGTTACTGCAAGCGACCGGTCCGCAACGGCCGCATGTCTGCAAGCGGCCGCCATAGCCGCGAGCCGGCGAACGCCGGCCTAACCGGCGTTTTCCGATGCCGTCAGCATCTGCGCGGCGAGCTTTTCCGGCAGGCGGCGCGGGCGACCCTTTGCGTTGATCACGGCTATGATGACCTTGGCTGCGATCAGCAGCGTGTCGCCGCGCCGGATCTCTTGGGACAGCACCATCTTGGCGCCGCCGGCCTTTTCGGTCACCGTGCGGATCGTCAGAACGTCATCCATGCGCGCCGGCCCCTTGAAGTCGATCTCCATGCGGTGGACGACGAAAACCAGCCCCTCTTCATCGGCATTCAGGAGCTCGCGCTGCTCCACGCCGAGACAGCGAAGATAGTCCGTGCGTCCCCGCTCGAGGAAATGCAGGTAGCGCGCGTGATAGACGAGGCCGGAAAAATCCGTATCCTCATAGTAGACTCGCTGCACCAGCCGATGGCTTCCGGCTTCCAGTTCCCCAGCAATCAGAAAGGGGCTGTTCATCTTTGCCGCATCTCCTTGAATGTCCGGCATCTCTTTGGCCGAAGTTCTGCCATCAAGCAAGCTTTGAACAATTGTCATAAACTCCGACTATCCGGAATGGTGCCGGCTAGCGGATCGGCGCAGAAGGAAAAATCTCATGAAAATAGCGGTTATGGGCGGCGACGGATTCATCGGCTGGCCGACCTCGCTCCATCTCTCCGACGCTGGTCATGAGATCCACATCCTGGACAACCTCTCCCGCCGCTGGATCGACACGGAATTGGGCGTCCAGTCGCTGACGCCGATGGATTCGATCCAGGAGCGCACCCGCATCTGGCATGCCGAAACCGGCCGCCGCATCCATTTCAACCTGATCGATTTGGCCAAGGACTACGAGCTTCTGAAGAAGTGGCTGGCAGAGCACCGCCCCGATGCCATCGTGCATTTCGCCGAGCAGCGCGCCGCCCCCTATTCGATGAAGAGCGACCGCCACAAGAACTACACGGTCAACAATAACGTCAACGCCACCCATAATCTGCTGAACGCGCTGGTCGAACTCAATCTCGACGCGCATCTCGTGCATCTCGGCACGATGGGCGTCTATGGCTATTCCACCATCGGCGCCGCCATCCCCGAAGGCTATCTGCCTGTCGGCATCGATACCGCCGACGGCCGCACGGTCAGCCAGGAGATCCTCTATCCGGCCAATCCCGGCTCGGTCTACCACATGACGAAATGCCTCGATCAGCTGCTCTTCCAGTTCTATGCCAAGAATGACGGGGTGAGGATCACCGACCTGCATCAGGGCATCGTCTGGGGCACGCATACCGAGCAGACGCGCCGGCATACGCAGCTGATCAACCGTTTCGACTATGATGGCGACTACGGAACCGTGCTCAACCGTTTCCTCATCCAGGCGGCGATCGGCTATCCCCTGACGGTGCACGGCACCGGCGGCCAGACCCGCGCCTTCATCCATATCCAGGACTCCGTGCGCTGCATCGAACTGGCTCTGAAGAACCCGCCGGCCCACGGGGCGCGCGTCGAAATCTTCAACCAGATGACAGAGACCCATCGCGTGCGCGACCTCGCCGACATGATCGCCAGGATGAGCGGCGCGGAAGTGGTCCGCCTGCCCAATCCGCGCAAGGAAGCGCCTGAGAACGACCTCGTCGTCAAGAACGACAAGTTCCTCGATCTCGGGCTGGCGCCGATCACGCTTGAAACTGGGCTGCTGGGAGAAATCGTCGATGTCGCCAGGAAATACGCCTACCGCGTCGATCGTTCGCGCGTTCCGGCCGTCTCCGCCTGGACCAGGGATCTTGCCGCCACGGTCAATCATGACCCGGAGGGCAAGAGGCTGAAGTCCGTGTCATGATGCCGGGAAGCGAAATGCTGCAGGGATTGCGCCCGCGGACCCGCCCTCGCGCCAGGCAGGCATTCGTGACGCTCGTCACGAATGCCAATTACGCCATGGGCGCGCTGGGGCTGGCACGTTCGATCGTTCATGCCGGCACGAAAGCCGATATCGTCGCATTGCATACGGCCGGCGCCGGTGAAGCGGACCTCGCGCCGCTGGCTGCGCTCGACTGCCGGCTGGTCGAAGTCGAGCACCTTCCCTTGTCGGACGCCTTCAACGAGCGGCATGCCCGCGGCAACCTCCATGCCGCTGCTCCCTTCAGCAAGGGCCGCAAGCCTTCCTTCCACACGCCACTCGACAATTTCTGCAAGCTACGGCTCTGGCAGCTGATCGAATACGACACCTGCGTCTTCATCGATGCGGATGCGCTGGTGCTGCGAAACGTCGATCGGCTCTTCGACTATCCGGAATTTTCCGCCGCGCCGAACGTCTACGCAAGCCTTGCCGATTTCCACCGGTTGAATTCGGGCGTCTTCGTCGCCAAGCCGTCGCTTGCGACCTTTCAGCACATGCTGGAGAGCCTCGATCGCCCCGACGTCTTCTGGCGGCGCACCGACCAGACCTTCCTCGAGACCTTCTTCCCGGATTGGCACGGACTGCCCATCTTCATGAACATGCTGCAATATGTCTGGTTCAGCATGCCCGAGCTCTGGAACTGGAACAGCGTCTCGATCCTGCATTATCAATATGAGAAGCCCTGGGAAGAAAACCATCCCAAGGCCGAACAGCTCAAGCCGCTGATCGACCTGTGGCATAGCTTCCATACCGGCCGAGACATGCCGGACATCGCCACGCTCGCAAATCCGAAAGCGGCGGCATGAAAGTCCTCATTTCAGGCGGAACCGGCCTCGTCGGCCGATACATTGCCGAAGAGCTGCTATCTGCCGGGTACAAGGTTGCGGTCGGCGGACGCAGCCCGCCGCCAAAAGGTTTCTTTCAGCAGCCAACCTCCTTCGTGCCTCTGAGCCTCGATCCTGCAGGAAATCAGAGCAATGTTTTCGACGATGCGTATTTCTTCGTGCACGCGGCCTTCAGCCATGTCGCAGGCAAATATCGCGGCGGCGAAGGCAACGATCCGGAAGGATTTCGCCGGCTCAATCTCGACGGCTCCGTCAAACTCTTCGAGACCGCCAGAAAGGCCGGCATCCGCCGCTGCATCTTTCTTTCCTCCCGCGCCGTCTATGGTGATGGGATCGCCGGAAAAGAGCTGACCGAGGCGACCAGACCGGAGCCGAACACGCTCTACGGCGAGGTGAAGCGCGACGCAGAACATGCCCTGTTTTCCCTGTCTGCGCCCGGCTTCGCGACTGCGAGCCTGCGCGCAACCGGTGTTTATGGCGACCTGCGGCCCAACAAATGGGACAAATTGTTCGACGACTATCTGAACGGCAAACCGGTTTCTTCCCGTGCGGGAACCGAAGTTCACGGCCGCGACCTCGGCCGCGCGGTTCGTCTTCTGCTGGAAACGGAAGCCGGCCGCATCGACCGCGAGGCCTTCAACCTATCGGATATTCTGACCGATACACACGAAATCCTGGGCAATCTTCAAAGCGCAACGGGCTGTCCTCACGCACTGCCGGCACCTGCAGCTCACGACGCGCTCAGCACCATGAATACGTCGAGGATCTATGCCCTCGGCTGGCGAGGCGGCGGAAAGGACTTACTCCGGCAAACGATAGAAACGCTGGCAAAATCGCGGCCGCGCCACGGCATCAGCGCATCAGCTTCGTCTCGTCCCAATTGAGCGCGGCCAATTCCTCTTCCCTGAACCGCGCATCGTCGGAAACGATGAATTCGTCAAGCTGCGGCGGCGCGACACTGGTTCCTGCTAGCATGGCATGCACCTGGCCGCGATGATGCGTCTGATGCTGAAACAGATGGTTCAGCACATCGTCCGCTCGCTCTCGCTGGATGCGGCCATCACGTCGGATATCGACGATCCGCATCGCCGTCTCCGGCGTCAGATCTTCGCAGAAGGCCACCAGCCGCCGATCGACATCCGCCTGCTGCTTGCTCAATTCGTCGAGGCGGTCGAAAGGCTCCTCGACATCGAATGCCTTCAGACCCAGCGTGCCGCCTTCCAGCGCATCGACATAGAACCAGTCGACCGTCAGGATATGGTTGAGAGTCGCCCTGATCGACGGAAAGAAGCTCACCCGCGTGGCTTCGAACTCGCCGGATTGAAGCGCCGCGCAGGCCTGGTGCAGCCGGACATTCGCCAAGGCGTTGTTATAGGCAAGCTTGCGAACGCTGCGGACCGGATCGAAAGCAACCATCAAGTCCCCCTAGGCGCTGTCCAGATCGCCATCCCGCCAGACGAGATGGCGAGAGGTTAGCGGCAGGTTCTCGATTTCCTCGGCAATGAAATAGGGCGGGATATCGAGCGCAACCAGCGCCTCGCGCGTGGCTCGCACCCATTTGAATTCCAGCTCGTTGTCGCCATCCTCGATGCGATGCACGATCCGCTTGGGATCGAAGGGAAACTCGGCTGGAATATCCATCAGGTAGTAGAGGCCGAGCTCATGCCAGTCCAGCTGCTCGTAATGGAAGAAGTTCTCGACCGACCAGAGGAGGCGCCCGACCGCCACGTCGACGCCGAGCTCTTCCATCATCTCCCGCCGCAAGGTTTCTTCCGAGGTCTCGCCGATCTCGGCGCGGCCGCCGGGAAAGGTCCAGAAGCTCTCGTGCACCGCCCGGTGCACCAGGACATGTCCCTCACGAAATCCGAGACCTGCGACGCGTACCTGGAAACGTGCGCGGCCGGCGTTCAATCTGATGTGTTTGCGTTTCGGCATGATCCCTTATCCTACATCGATCAGGAGGATCTCAGGCGGAACGCCGAAGCGGACCGGCGCGATGGAACAGCCGAGGCCGCCGGATACGATGATATGGCGTTCCTCCTCGACGATATGGCCGTAGACATATCGGTCACCATAACGCGAGGGCGAATAGGGCGACCAGCCGAAAATCCTCACCTGTCCGCCGTGCGTGTGTCCCGACAGGGTGAGCGACACCCGCGACGGTACGGCAGGAAAGATATCCGGCTCGTGCGCGAGAAGGATGACGGGGGCGTCATCCGTAACCTGCGCCAGTGTCCCGTCGAGATCGTCGAGTCCTCTTGTAAAGGGGCGCTTCCAGCGCATGCTCCGGCGCAGAGCAAGCTGATCCTCGACGCCGGCGAGCCAGAATCCGTGCCCGTCCTTTTCCAGGCGCACGGCTCGGCTGGAATAAACTTCGATGTCCACGGCCGACAAGGCTCGGTGGCTGAAGGTAGGCCCATGACCGGTCCTTTGAGCCGTTGCGTCATGCCACCAGTCGTGATTGCCGACGATGGCGTGAACGCCAAGCGGCGCCTTCAGCTGCGCAAGCTCTGCCGCCCATATGCGATGATCGACACGGCCGGTAATGAGATTGGTTCCCGAGGTATAGTCGCCAAGTAGCAGGATGATATCGCCGCCAAGCTCGTTGGCATGAGCGCAGATCGAGGCAATGCGCTCGGCCGTCATCCAGGGCTCGCAGGCGTGGAAATCGGCAAGCGCCACGATCCTGAGCTTCAGCCCGGGCGTCCATCCCGGTGGGCTCAATGCATAGCGGGTGACATTCAGGCGAACGACGGGCTCATATCCGAGAGCATATCCTCCGAGTGCCATCAAACCGAACAGACTGCCGCCGAAAAGCTTCAGGAAGGCGCGACGGCCGAGCATTCAGTCTCCCTCCTGGAACAGCCGGAATTGCGCGGCCTCCAGATCCTTGGGTGGCTGCATGCCGAGATGTTTCCAGGCAATCGCGGTCAAAACCCGGCCGCGGGGCGTCCTTTGAATGAAGCCCTGCTGGATCATATAGGGTTCGATAATGTCCTCGATCGCGTCGCGCGGCTCGGAAAGACCGGCCGCAATGGTTTCGATGCCGACAGGCCCGCCGCCAAAATTGACTGCGATCATGTTGAGATAGCGCTTGTCGAGTTGATCGAAGCCGACATTGTCGACGAGAAGCCGTGTCAGCGCCTCATCGGCAATCTCCCGCGTCACCGCTTCCGCCTTGGCGACTTCGGCAAAATCGCGCACGCGGCGCAGCAGGCGGCCGGCGATACGCGGCGTACCGCGGGCACGACGCGCAATCTCGCGCGCGCCCTCATCCGTCATGCCGAGGCCCATCAGCCTCGCGCCGCGCCGGACGATCAGCTCAAGCTCTTCGACCGTATAGAAGCTCAGCCGGACGGGGATGCCGAAACGGTCGCGCAGCGGCGTCGTCAGCAGTCCGAGGCGGGTCGTCGCGGCAACCAGCGTGAATTTGGCGAGATCGATCTTCACCGAGCGCGCCGCCGGCCCCTCGCCGATGATGAGGTCGAGCTGGAAATCCTCCATGGCCGGATACAGGATTTCTTCGACAGCCGGATTGAGACGATGGATTTCGTCGATGAAAAGCACGTCGCGCTCTTCGAGATTGGTGAGCAGTGCGGCAAGATCGCCCGCCTTGGCGATGACGGGTCCGGATGTCGAGCGGAAATTGACGCCGAGTTCCTTGGCCATGATCTGCGCCAGCGTCGTCTTGCCGAGGCCGGGCGGACCGACGAACAGCACATGGTCCAGCGCCTCGCCGCGTCCCTTGGCCGCCTCGATGAAAATCTTCAGGTTGGCGCGCGCCTCCGCCTGGCCGGTGAATTCGTCCAGCGACTGCGGCCTGAGCGTCGCATCGATGTCTTCGCCCCGCTTTTCCGGCGATATCAGACGTGCGGCTTCACTCATGTCAGAGGTTCCATTCCGGGTATGCGCTTTGCGGTTCCAGTGCCGTAGGCGTTATCACATCCGCCGCATCAAAAATACTCTTTGACGAAGGAGTGCCGAAGCTCGATCTCGCGACTTTGCGACAATAGTCAGGATTGCGGAAGGTGCAAAGCCTCACCGCGACAGTTCCTTGAGACCGAAGCGGATGAGCTTGGCGCTGTCAGCACCCTCACCGGCCGATTTCATCGCCGCGGCAACGGCGTTCGCCGCCTGATCGCGGGAATAGCCGAGATTGGTGAGTGCCGAAACCGCGTCGGCAACGGGCGCTGCGGCAACCCCGTCTCCCAGTTCCTGCTTGAGCCCGATATTGGCTGCATCGCCGGCAAAAGCCGGCGCCTTGTTCTTGAGCTCCGTCACGATGCGCATGGCGACTTTCGGACCTACCCCCGGCGCCCGCGAAACGGCGGCACGATCCTGCAGGGCGATCGCATTGGCAAGCTCGGCGGGCGTCAGCGTCGATAGCAGCGCCAGCGCCACCTTGGCGCCCACGCCCTGCACCGTCTGCACGATATTGAACCATTCGCGTTCCAGCGCCGTCATGAAGCCGAAGAGCCGGATCTGATCCTCGCGGACATAGGTTTCGATGAAAAGGATGCAGGCCTCGCCAACGGAACCGAGCTTCGACAATGTTCGGGCTGAGCAATAGGCGACATAGCAGACGCCATGCACGTCCACGAGCACATAGTCTTCGCCGATCTCTTCGATTGTGCCTTTCAGCTTGCCGATCATGGATGATGTCCGTCAGGGATGGGTTTCGGGAGAGATGAGCTCAACGGCCGGGAAATAGGATCGATAGCCTTTGGAATCTCGTGTCAATATCGAGTAACCGCGAATAGCGGCATGTGCACCGATCAGAAAGTCGGGAAGAACACGCTCGCGTGCCCCACCACTCTGACGATAGATCTTGAAAGCCGCGGCAGCGGCAAATGCAGCGGCCCAAGGCAGGTTTTCGCGACGAAATTCGCTTTGCGGCAACAGTTCGTCCACCTGGTCCACACTGCTGTAGCGCACCGAGAATTCCGCATAGATAATGGGGTTGATGACGACCGGTCCTCGCTTGAAAGCGGAAAGAACCTGCCCGCTGGACCACCCATGCCAAGTTGAATTGGATATCGCTAAATCAACCAGCACATTCGTATCGACGATGGTGACCATATTCACCGGTCACGCGTCATCGACATCAGCGCTTCGGCGTCGATATCTTGATCGCCGGTACCTTCCAAGCGCTTGAGAGCGGCCATGAACCGATCGAGCCGCTGCCGATCTTCCATTTCCCGCTTACCGTTCTTGGGCGAAACAACCAGCTTTCCATCCTCGACGGAAAATATGACTTCACTGTTGAGCTCTATGCCAGCCAATTCACGCAAGTCGCGGGGAATGGTCACTTGCCCTTTGGATGTCACACGCATTCTTACTCTCCGATCTTAGAGTAAGAATTATCATTACCACAGGAACAAGTCAAGAACAAACTATCCCGCCAACGCCGCCTGCCGCAGCCGGCTGGCGCCGCGGTTATGGGCATGGCAGATAGCAATGGCGAGCGCATCGGCAGCGTCATTGCCCTTGAATTCCACTTTGGGCATCAGGATCTTGAGCATCATGTGGATCTGCTGCTTCTCGCCATGTCCCACGCCGATGACCGCCTTCTTGACCGCATTCGGCGCATATTCCGATACCGGCAGGCCGGCGCGTGCCGGAACCAGCATGACGACACCGCGGGCCTGTCCGAGCTTCAAGGTTGCCACCGCATCCTTGTTGACGAAGGTCTGCTCGACGGCCGCCTCGTCCGGCTGGTAGCTGTGCACGACATCGGCAAGCCCGTCGTGCAGTTGGCACAGACGGGACGCGAGATCCATCTCTCCATCCGAAGTCACGGTTCCCGATGCGACGAAACGCAGGGAGTTGCCAAGCGTATCGATGATACCCCAACCGGTGCGGCGCAGGCCCGGATCGATGCCGATGATGCGAATCGTATTCTGCATAAGCCAACCTATCTTTCGGGCGGAAGATGTGCCAGCAAAATGTGAACAAAACAAAAACGGGGCACTGACTGGGCCGCGGGAGCCGTGCCGGAAACATCGTGACGAAATTGCGGCAACAGGGTTTGGAATAGGCACGCAGCGCTCCTACATGTGGGTGCGACCCTCCCCTCCACCACGCAGGTTTCTTGCCATGGTTCCCTTTTCCATCCTCGACCTTTCGCCCGTTGCCGAAGGCAGCACCATCAGCCAGTCCTTCGAGAGTTCGAGGCGCATGGCGCAGAAGGCGGAAGAGCTTGGCTACAACAGGTTCTGGCTTGCCGAACATCACGGCATGCCCGGCGTCGCAAGTGCTGCGACTTCAGTCGTTATCGGCCATGTCGGCGCGGCGACCTCGCGTATCCGCATCGGCTCGGGCGGCGTCATGCTGCCAAACCATTCGCCGCTCGTTATCGCCGAACAGTTCGGCACGCTGGAAGCGCTGTTTCCCGGCCGAGTCGACCTCGGCCTCGGCCGCGCGCCCGGCACCGACATGCGCACGGCACAGGCCCTGCGCCGCAATATCGATGCCGGCGCGCAAAGCTTCCCGCAGGATATCGTCGAGCTTCAGCATCTCCTCAGTCACGCCGACGAAGGCCAGATCATTCTTGCCGTTCCCGGCCATGGCGCCAACGTACCGATCTGGCTGCTCGGCTCCAGCCTCTACAGCGCCCACCTCGCCGCCATGCTCGGCCTGCCCTATGCCTTCGCCTCGCATTTCGCCCCGGAAGCATTGATGGATGCCATCGCCATCTATCGCGAGCGCTTCACGCCATCGGCCACGCTCGCCAAGCCCTATGTGATGGTCGGCATCATGGGCGCAGTAGCGGATACGGACGAAGAGGCGCAATATCACTTCACCTCCGCACAGCAGCAATTCGTCAATCTCCGCCGCAACGTGCGCGGCCTCTTCCCGCGTCCGCGCCGCGACATGGATGATTTCTGGACGCCGATGGAAAAGCTGAACGTGGAAAATACGCTGCGCTACGCAGTGGTCGGCTCGCCCGGAACGGGGGAGGCGAAGCTTTCGCAATTCATCAAGGACACGGAAGCCGATGAAGTCATCATATCGATGCCGATCCATGACATCGAGGCGCGCTTGAAATCGGTGGAACTCTTCGCGACGCTTCCAAGCTTCAGGAAGATCTCCTGATTTTCAGGCAGTCTATGCGGTGAGCCGATCTCATATACGCGGCTCACCGGCCGATCGACGGGCTCAAGCCACGAGCCTCGTCTTCCAATGACGCCGGATGAGCATATCGAGCGACAGCTTGCCCGCACCGGCGACGATCAGGGCGAACATGCCGCCTGCAATCGCCAAATCCTTTTCGAAGTGCAGCAGCTCGTTATGGCTGGCGAAGTTGTTGTGAAAGAGCAGCGCCGTCAGCAGGCAGAACAGGCCGAGGCCAAAAGCCGCGAGGCGAGTCATCAGCCCGAGCGCAATGGCAAGTCCGGCGGCAAGCTGCAGCACGATCGTTGCCGTGGCGATGGGAGCGGTGACGCCGAGCCTTGCCATCGCCTCCAATGCAGTATCGAGATTGCTGGCAAGTTCGAAGCCTTCTTCCAGAAAGAGCAGCGACAGCAGCAGGCGGCCGAACAGCAGTGCCATGTCGGCCATATTCACAAGAACGGCATTCTCCTCTTCGAATTCCATGACCTTTCTCCTTCCCGTCGGGATCCACACGCTTTCCGGTCCTGCCCGGCAGCATCCCCTCGATGTGATCGAGGGGATGCTGCCGGATCGGTTGAGGTCGTGCGCTAGTTGGTGCTCTTGGCGGTGATCGCCTTGGTCAGATCTTCAAGTTCTTCGCATCCCGCCGGGCAAAGCTTGGTTAGGGCGGCAAGCTGCTCGCGAGCCTTGGGCATATCGCCGGTCTCGACATAGAGTTCGCCGAGATATTCGTGCGCGCCCTTGTGATCCGGCTGCAGTTCCAGGGCCTTGGTGTAGTAGGTCAGCGATGTCTTGAAGTCGCCGGTCTTGCGTAGGGTGAAGCCCATTAGGTTATAGACGTCGGCCTGCTGATGCTCTTCGGCGATATCGCGAAGCTCGGCAAGCGCACCGGCATAGTCCTTCGCGTCGATCTTGGCGCGAACCGAAGTCAGGTCGGGCGCATCGGTCGATTCCATATTGTCGACAGCGAAGGCAATGCCTGCGGTGGCAGCAGGCAGGATGGCGACGGCGCATAGGCCGGCGATCCCAAGAATGGCATTTCTGAACATGGTACTTGCTCCTGTTTTTGGCCGGTCAGGCCTGGATGGTGGGGGTGAAGCCATAGGCGTTGCCGTCCTTGACGAAGGTGCCGGAGCCCGGGAATGGGAAATGCGAGCCGCAAATCCTGATTTTGTCGGCAATGACGCGATCGATCAGCCTGCGGCGGGTGGCGACGGCCATCGGGCCGTCCTGGTCGTAAGCGCCTTCCCATTCCGGATGGGGCGCCAGCAGCGCCGGCACATACATGATGTCGGCAGAGACCATCAGCTGCTCGCTGCCGCCATCAATGAGGAAGACGGAATGACCGGGCGTATGGCCGTATGCGGCCAGCATGTGCACGCCGGGCACAACTTCCGCATTATCCTCGACCAGCTTCCAATTCTTCCATGTCGGGAAAACGGAGGCGATGCGCCGGCCGGCTTCCTTGCGGCCTTCCGCCAGCTTGTCGACGCGGCCGGGATCGGTCCACCAATTGTATTCGGCGGCGTTGACGACCAGCTCGGCATTCGGGAAGACGGCGGCATTCGTCCCCTTTTCCATCAGGCCCCAGACATGGTCCGGGTGAAAATGCGAGATCATGATCGTATCGATCTTCTTGTAGTCGATGCCGGCGGCAGCCATGTTGGCCGGCAGATGCGTGGCGTTGGTCTGCCATTGGCCGACGCCCGAGCCGGCATCCATCATGATCTTGCGTCCGCCGATATCGAGAACGACAACGGTCAGGGGAATGGGCATGAAATCGGTCGTCAGGCCGGCTTTGGAAAGCGCTTCCTTGGTATCTTCGACGGAAGCGTTCTTGATGAAGGCCGGATCATGCGGCTTGCGCCAGATGCCGTCATAAATGGCCGTGACCTCGATGGAACCGACCTTGTATTTGTAGAAACCGACCGTCGGCTCCAACGGAGTGGCGGCAAAGGCTTGCGGGATGAATTCGAGCTTCGTCGACAGTCCGAAGGCTGCCGCAGCTGCGGCCGTGCCGAGAACGGCACGGCGGGTCATATCAAACATCGCAATATCTCCTCAGGGTTATGGCTTTCGGGCTAGGCGGAGGTCGCAAGCGATTGCGGCCATCCACTGAGGAAGAAGATCGGCGGTCACGGGTGCTTATTCCCCGTCGACCGAAGATTTCTTGCAAGCCATTGAAGTCCAATGGATTATTTTGCGGCGGGAGAATTACCGGATGCGATGGCGGACATTCCGCGTTCCGTGACTTCGACTTTTTTTCATCCGACCAGGAATAAAACCCGCGCGAGCGCGATCTAGCTTTTCAGGCAACATTGCAAGCGCCTTAGCTGACGCTTACAGTCACAGCGGCGTTTTGCGGGGATCACGATGACAGACGCCCGACCTATGAGTTCGATGATACTTGGCGGCCAGCTCCGCCCATGGACATGGCGTTCGCTGCAAAACACCGCGATCAGCAGGTTTGCGCGATTTCTGGCTCGCCTGCGGGCCTTCATCACAGAACCGAAAACGATCAAACATGCCGCTTCCATGAAGGCAGAGCGATCGCATATGAGGCACGTCGGCGCCGCAAGCACCTTCTCCCCTCGGGGAGAAGGTGGCCCAAAGGGTCGGATGAGGGGGCTTTCCGATTTGAATTCATGGATTTTCGTAGTCTTGGGCGCCCCCTCATCCGCCTGTCGGCGCCTTCTCCCCGAGGGGAGACGGGCATGCGGCAACAACCTCATTTCATATGCAATTGCCCTGTTCATGACGGTGGCAGAATCTTCGGCAAATGCAGCGCCTTCAAAGCGCGCAATCTCCTCACCCGACGAAACCATGCGCCGCTTCCAGCGCACCATCATCCCGCATCTGGACGCCGCCTATAATTTCGCGCGCTTCCTGAGCCGGGACGCCGATGCCGCACAGGATATCGTGCAGGAGGCATATCTTCGTGCCTATCGCGGCTTTGGCGGCTTTCGGGACGGCGATGCCCGCGCTTGGACCTTCACCATCGTCCGCAATTGCTATCATGCCTGGCTGCAGGAGGGCCGGCGCAAGACCCGTTACGAACAGCCGATGACCGACGAAAGAGATTTGGAGGAAGGCTCGTCCTCTCCCGAGCCAGCCTCGGAGGAGGATACGCCGGAAGCCGCCTTCATCCGTAAATCGGAAACGCAGCGGGTGCGTGCGGTCATCAACATGTTGCCCGATGCCATGCGCGAGGTTCTGGTTCTGCGCGAACTCGAGGACCTCTCCTACAAGGAAATCGCCGACATTATCGATGCGCCGATCGGTACCGTCATGTCGCGCCTGGCCCGCGCCCGCCGCGATTTCGGCGAAGTCTGGCGCAGCCTCGAAGAAAAAGGGGCGGCGCGATGAGCGGTGAAGAACTTAATGATCACAGCGAATGGGCAGACCTACTGCACGGCTTCATCGACGGCGAGTTGGACGCAGCCAATGCCGCCCGTTTCGAGGCGCATCTGGCAACTTGCCCAGAATGTGCCCGTGAAATGGAGAATGCCATGATGGTCAAGCGTCTTTCCGCACGCGAAGGCGTCAAATGGCAAGCACCGGAGGCTGTGCATACCCGCGTTCAGGCCGCACTTTCGCTGGAACAGGCCATGACGAAACGCGCGACGACGGTAGCGGTCCAGACGGAGAGCCCAAGGCATCGCGTTTGGCGATGGGTTCGCGAATGGAGCTTCGTGCCTTCGCTCGCTGTTCTGGCCGCGAGCCTCATGCTCGTGCTGAACGTGCCGCAGCAGAGCCAGACGATCGAGGATCAGCTTCTTGCCAGCCACGTCCGTTCGATGCTTGCCGATCACCTGACCGACGTGCTGACTTCAGACCAGCACACGGTCAAACCATGGTTCAACGGCAAGATCGACTACTCTCCCCCTGTGGTCGATCTGGCGGCGCAGGGCTTCCCCTTGGTCGGCGGCCGGGTGGATTATCTCGATAGCCGCGTGGTGGCGGCGCTGATCTATCGCCGGCATGGCCATGTCATCAATCTCTTCATCTGGCCTGGCGCCGCAGGAGCCCAAATCGATGCGGAGAAGGACGGCTACAATTTTGCCGAATGGCACGCGGACGGGCTGGTCTTCTGGGCCGTTTCCGATGTCGCGGCGCCTGATCTTTCCGCCTTCCGCGACGATTTTATCCGCGCGACGGCGCCATAAAGCAATTCCAGGAAAAGTGCGTAGCGGTTTTCCGTCCGGAATTGCGCAAATAACCAACGCGATAGAGTGTTTTCGCATTTCGGAGAAAAGCGAAAATGCTCTCAAGCAAAAAAGCCGGCCGCATCGCTGCAGCCGGCTTTTCTAAAAGACCCGGAAGGGATCAGGCCGAGAGCTTGGCCATAACTTCGTCCGAAACTTCGAAGTTCGAATAGACGTTCTGTACGTCGTCATCGTCTTCAAGGTTTTCGATGAGCTTCATCAGCGACTGGGCCTTTTCTTCGTCGACCGGCACGTTGTTCTGCGCGCGCCAGATCGCCTTCACGGTTTCGGCTTCGCCGAGCGTCGCTTCGAGCGCCTTGGCGACTTCACCGAGGGATTCGAAGGCGCAGATGATCACATGGCCTTCTTCATCGCTTTCGACGTCATCGGCACCGGCTTCGATCGCCGCTTCCATGACCTTGTCGGCATCGCCGGCGGAAGGCTTGTAGGTGATTTCGCCGACGTGATCGAAAGAGAAGGACACCGAACCGGTTTCGCCAAGCGCACCGCCGGCCTTGGTGAAGATCGAGCGAACGTTGGATGCCGTGCGGTTGCGGTTGTCGGTCAGCGCTTCGACGATGATCGCCGTACCGCCCGGACCGTAGCCCTCGTAACGGATCGCATCGTAATTCTCGGTGTCGGCACCGGAAGCCTTCTTGATGGCACGATCGATATTGTCCTTCGGCATCGACTGGGCCTTGGCGTTCTGGATCGCCAGACGCAGGCTCGCGTTCATGGTCGGGTCGGGCAGACCCGATTTGGCAGCGACCGTGATTTCGCGCGCCAGTTTCGAGAACATTTTCGAGCGCACCGAGTCCTGACGGCCCTTGCGGTGCATGATGTTTTTAAACTGTGAATGGCCAGCCATGGCACCCCTGTTCACGTCTTTTGTTGGGAATGGCCGCCTTATAAGAGCGAAGCGGCCTTCATTCAAGTAAAAAGCCGGATAATGGGGATGCGAGACATCAGCCGTCAAGAAGAGCCAAAAACCGCTCCTCGCAATCAAAGCCCCTTGAGCACATAGATCAGCGGCTTGCGCGGCAAGCTCTTCACCGACACCGTGACGCTCGGTGTCGGCGCGTAACCGACATCGAAATCGGGACCGAACAAGGCCAGGAACTGGTCGATCGGCGGTCCCCATCGATGCATCGGCAGGATCAGCGATGAACGCAGCCGCTTGACGACACGGCTCATGCTGTCGGCGCCCATGGTCAGCCCGCCATCGACCGGCACCATCACCACATCAAGCCGACCGATCTCGGCATATTGCTGGTCGGTCAGCTCGAAATGCAGATGCCCCAGATGGCCGATGCAGAGGCCCGCCGCCTCGAAGATGAAGATCGAATTGCCATTGGCCTCGATGCCGCCGCCCCAGGAGCGAATGTCGGTCACGACATTGCGGATCAACGTATCGCCTACGGTCAGATGGATCTTCGCCGGCTCTCCAGGCACGTCGTTCCATCCGTGCAGCACATATTTGATCGCCGGATCGGGCGTCAAAGTGTAGTGGCTCGGATGCGCCTTGTTCATCGTTACGACCCCGGGCGTATACGGCGGCGGATAGGCGCCGCTGTAATCCGTGGCGATGGAAACGCCGCCTGGCGTTTCGATGAAGAACGTCGAGTGGCCAAGAAAGGTGATCTTCACATCACCATCGACGGGGTCATTGGCAAGCGTGGGGCCGGGAGTAGAAAAGCTGGCGAATGTCGCCTTGGGCAGGGATTGCGCGATCGCCTGGCATTGGTTGGGCTCCGGACGCGCCGGCTTTTGCTGGGCATCCGCCGCGCCCGAAGCAAAGATCATCATCAGGAAGAACGCGGCAAGGACAGGAAATCCCGGCATCATGCCATCCCTTCAAGCCAGACATTGGCGAAAGGATGCGGCATGACCCGAAACAGGTCCAGCGGCAATCAGACGCAATTGCTCACAATCGCGTCATCCCTCGAGGATGATGGATTATCGTCCAGCGATCAGCGCCAGAACTCCGGAATGGTTTCAGCAAGCCGCGGGCCGAGCCGCAAGGGCGCGATCTTTTCGGCCAGTCCCGTGACGTCGGAAATCTCGACGCCGACGCCGCAAATTGTCGCAGGCCCGGAAGCCGCTTCGAACCGTCCCTTCGGCATTTTCGAAATGAACCGGTTGAGCGGTTCTTCCTTTTCCATGCCGAGCGAGGAATCGTAATCGCCGCACATGCCGGCATCCGACATATAGGCCGTGCCGCCGTTCAGGATCTGCGCGTCGGCAGTCGGCACATGCGTATGAGTGCCGACGACGAAACTTGCGCGACCATCGACGAAATGCCCGAAGCACTGCTTTTCGCTCGTCGCCTCTGCATGGAAGTCGAAGATGATGGCATCCGCCTGCTCCTTCAGCGGGCAGGCATCGAGAATGGCTTCCGCGGACTTGAAGGGATCGTCCAGCTCCGGATGCATGAAAACGCGGCCCATGATATTGGCAACGAGAACGCGCGCGCCGTTGCGAGCATAGTAAAGGCCGGAGCCACGGCCGGGCGTACCGGCCGGATAGTTGGCCGGACGCAGGAACTGGTCGTGGCGCTCGCAGAAGACAACGGCTTCCTTCTGGTCCCAGACATGGTTGCCCGTCGTCACGACGTCTGCGCCGGCATTGATCGTTTCGAGGAAGATGTCCTCGGTGATGCCGAAGCCGCCGGCGGCGTTTTCGCCATTGACAATGACGAAATCGAGCTTCAGGTCGGATACGAGCCCCGGAAGACGGTCCCATACCGCGGTTCGTCCCGTCTTGCCGACCATATCTCCCAGAAAAAGCAGCCGCATTCGCTATCCAATCACTTCCGAAACGAAATCGAGTCCGCTCTCGGTCAAAATCGCGTCAAGACGGACATCATGCGGCTCAGCCGGTACTGATGGCACTTCTTGGCAATCGAATGCAATGCCGATCAGCCGCGGATTCAATCCTTTTTGATGCAAGCGCTCGATCGCCCGGTCGTAATGACCGGCACCGTAGCCGATGCGATGGCCGCTTCTGTCGAAGGCCGAAAGCGGCACGAGCATGATATCGGGATCGAGCACCGCCGCGTCAGGCCCCGGCCCCGAAGTTCCGAATCCAACCGGAACCAATGGCACACCGGCAACGAGCTCACGAAAGACGATCGTGCTGCGGTCAAGGATTACGGGTACGCAAAGCCGCGCCCCACGCTCCCGCAGGCGCGCCATCAACGGTCTTATGTCCACTTCCGAACGGATCGGCAGAAAGCCGGAGACGATGTCTCCCGGCCCGATATCGATGGCGTCGCCGCCATGCACCACCATGGCGAGACCCTTTTCGATACGGTCCTCCGCCGGAATGGCGTCCCGTGCCGCCAGGCGCTCGTTGCGGTATCGGGCTTTCAGCTCTTTGGGAGTCATCGGATCTTCGCGAAAATTTATATTATCGCAAGATACATAATGAGCCGGCAGCCCATTGCAAAGCGCGAAAGCGACATGCAGTGGTCGCAGAAGGGAGCGGGCTGCGTCAGCCTTTGCGGATGATCGATAATTTTCCGTCGCCATCCGCATACGCGCGAACATTTTCGTAATTCGGCAGCATGGTGTGATTGGTCTCGATCGGATGCGAATGCGTGGCGGTGATGACCACCACATCCGCACCAGCCGTCTCGCCCGCCTTGACGCCGGCCAAGACGTCTTCGAACACCAGGCATTCCGACGGACTGAGGCCAAGGCGCTGCGCTCCGAGGATATAGCCCTGCGGATCGGGCTTGCCGACCTTCACGTCCTCCGCGGTAACCATGAAGCGCGGCACAGGAATTCCGGCAGCATCCAGCCGCGCCAGCGCCAACCGATAGGGCGACGAGGTGACGATCGCCCAGCGCTCCGGCGGCAATGACGCAAGGAAATCGACGGCACCCGGCAGCGCGATCACACCTTCGACATCGGCAATCTCGGCTTCGGTGATCTTCAGCGCTTCCGCGACCGGATCGACGCCAGGCAGGTTCAGCTGGCCAATCGTATCTACTCCGCGCTTGCCGTGCATGGTCGGCATGAACGTCTCGACATCGAGACCCTGAGCGCGCGCCCAATTGCCCCAGACACGCTCGGCGGCGGCGATCGAATTGATGATCGTGCCGTCCATGTCGAACAGGAAGCCGGAGTAGGTCTTGGCGAAGGCGGAATTCGATGCGGCGAACAAGGATGGACCTTTCTGGATAAGACGGTGAGCGGCGGCAAACGCGGCGCTCATGATATGAGCTCTTCCCGACTAGCGGCAGCCATCGAAAGAAGCAAATAAATGCTGTGCTGGACGCTCAGGAAAAGTCGGCCGGAGACAGGTGACTGAGAAAGACGAGAAAGGGCGCGCGGCGAACGAGTGTGCCGCGCGCCATGACTGTTATTCGCCGAGGCGGCTCTTCAGACCGTTGATGATGTGGTTTGCAAGTGCCTCATAGTCGTCATCGAAATGGTGGCCGCCATCCATGGCGATAACTTCGGCACCGGTGCCCTTCAGCAGCGGGCATGCCACATCCTCGTCGTCGTCCTTGCCGTAGACGCATTGCACCATCTTCGGATTGATGGATTTTAGGTCGCTGACCGGATCGCCACCCTTGCCCTCGCTCGAAGCGCCGAGCCAGCCCATGACCGAGATCACGTAGTCCACCTTCTGCGACAGCGACAGCAGCGACATCTGCACGATCTTGTCCTTTGCAGCCTGCGGCAGGCGATTGTAGCTTGCCGGCAGCACATCGGCGCCGAAGGAGTAGCCGACCAGCACCACATGCTTGACCTTGAAGCGCTTGGTGTAGAAGTCGATGATCCTGGCAAGGTCATTGGCCGTCTGCTGCGGATCCCGCTCCGACCAGAAATAGTGCAGGGAATCGACGCCCACGACCGGAATGCCCTGATCCTGCAGATAACTGCCGACTTCCTTGTCGATATCGCGCCAGCCGCCATCGCCCGAATAAACGATCGCAAGCGTGTCTTCCGTCGGCGTCGTTTCCATGATGTCGAGAGGCAGGCCGAGCGGCGACTTAGAGCTGTCGATCGACTTCATCAGATCGGCCAGCGAGGCCTCGAGCGTCGCATAACCATCGGTATTGCCGGAATCCGTGGTCTGGACTTCGGGATGCTCTTTCTGGATCTCCGTGACATGGTCGCGTCCATCCTTCGGAGCATTCGGCGTAAAGGTCACGAGGATCGGATTGGGCAGCGCGCCTTCCTGCAGGCCGAAGGAGACCATGTCGCCATCGGTCTTCTTCTCGGCCGGCGTGCAGAGTTCCTGCTTCAAAGCGATGCCCGCCGTCGGATCGACGGCAAGCGTACCGGCGACCGTTGCATCCGGCGTCTGGGCCGCGATCGTCAGCGCCATCGCGCCGCCGGCGCCGACGCCAGCGATGACGGGCAGCTGATAGGTGCTGTCGGCAAAGGAGCGCTGTATCTGCTGGCTCAGCGATTCCAGGTCCGCGACGATATAGATGCAGCCGTCATTCTTGCTGACGTCGTATTTGTTGAGCGAGGCCAGAAAGGAGGGATAGTCGATGCCGATGACAAGCGAGCCATTGGCAACGAGCTTGTCGGCCACCGCCTTTTCCTTGTCGCCCCAGCCGGCGAGATCGGAAATAAGCACGACTTCGTTGGAGACCTTGCCCTGCGGTCGCATGATATGCGGCGCCGGGATCATGCCCAGATCGTATTTGGTATCGTCGGCTTCCGCGCGCGCCGGACCCGACACCAGCAGGCTCATCGACAAGATGCATGCGAAAGCCAATGACATTGCGTATTTCAAGATCATTTCCTCACGACCCCCTTAAGTCCGCCCCCGATGAGGAATGTGGCATCCATCAACGCGATCATTGGACTGACACCTCCCGAAACCGCCAGATAGCGCGGCTGCCATTCGGGATGGAATTTGGATTTGAAGGCACGAAGCCCTTTGAAATTGTAAAAGCGCTCGCCGTGCTCGAAGACGGTCCCCCCGACCCTGTCCCATACCGGCGCCGATTCCCGTCTCGACATGCCCGATAGCGGCGCCATGCCGAGGTTGAAGCGGTGAAAGCCCTGTTCCCTAAGATATTCGAGGATCTGCACGAACAGAAAATCCATCGAACCCTTGGGGGCCTCGGGCGAAAAACGCATCAGGTCGACGGATCCCTCCTCCTTGGTTTCCGTCATCAGAATATTCGCAAAAGCGACGATTTTACCATCCTTTTTCAACACGCCGATCGGTTGCGAACACACGTATTCCGGATCGAACGCGCCAAGCGAGAAGCCCTTTTCCTTGGCATTGTGATCGGCAAGCCATGTATCGGATACATGGGTAAGCTCATCCATGAACCTGGGTATATCTTGAGGCTCGATAACGGCAAATTCTAGTCCGTCGCGAACCGCGCGGCTCGCGGTCTGCCTGAGGTTAGCCCATTTGCCGCCCTTGAGCTCGAAATTGGCGAGGTTGACCACGGCCAATTCGCCGAGCTTGAAGGCACGCAGGCCCGCATCCGCGCAATAGGACAGAAGCGCCGGCGAAATCTGGTAGAACACCGAACGGCAGCCTGCCGCGCGCGCGGTCTCGACGAAACGCCAGATGAGATCGGGCAGCGCCTGGCGCGGACCGACCGGATCGAAGAGCGCGATCCACGAGCGGCCCTGCTTGCCGTACATGATGAAGGCATCGCCCTTTTCCGAGAACATGATGTTCTTGTCGCCCATGCGCACCAGATTGGCGTCGGCCACGCCCTGTTTGCGGACGATTTCGACGGCACGCGCCACCGCATCGTCGGTTACCGGCTCCAGGCGCTTCGTTGCGGGACGCAGGAGGCTGAAGATCGCGATCGCCGACGACAGGATGGAGATGCCGAGTGCTGCGCGAAGGCCGCGCGGCGCCTCGTCGGCGAATTCGAACTGCCACCAGAGCTGATTGCTGTATCCGACATCGCGGTAAACGAAGAACAGGACCACGATGGCACCGATGCAGATCACTGCGATGGCCGTCAGCCAGCCGGCCGTCAGCGTCTGGTTGAGCAGCGAAGCGGGCCGGCTGAACAGGCGACGGCTGATGACGAGGCTGAAGACGAAGAAGGCCAGCAATCCGGCCTCGACGACAGCGATGGCCTTCAGCAGCGACAGGAACAGGGCCAGCAGCGCTGAAAAGCTCGACACCCACCAGGCGCCGTCGAGACGCTGGCTGAGACCGCGCGCCGCCACGATGATCGCAAGCCCGAGAAGGCTCGAGAGGAAATGCGCACTTTCGACAAGCGACAGCGGCAGGTAATCGGACAGGACGATCAGGTTCTGGTCCGGCGTCGGCGTCACGCTCGAGAAGACCAGCATCATGCCGAGCAGCAGCGCGAAGGCCGACAATAGCTGCGGCATGAGGCGGGCGCCGATGCGGCGCATGCTGGAAGCCGCCGGATGATCCACGAAACGGCGCAGCTCCGCCACCGATACTGCAGCGATTGCGATGATGAGAGGAATGACGTTGTAGATGACGCGATAGAGGACGAGCGAACTCAGCACGGCATCTTCATTCACCGAGCTGCCGAGCCAGGCGATGATGATCGTCTCGAAAACGCCGAAACCGGCCGGAACATGGCTGAGCACGCCAAGGCCGACAGCGATGGCATAGATGGCGAAGAAGCCCGGCCATCCGATGGAGGTTTCCGGCAGCAACACATAGAGCACGGAGGCCGATGCTGCGATATCGAATGCCGTGACGAGGAACTGCCGCGACCAGGTGCGCGAATCCGGCAGGCGCACGGCGATCGGTCCGATGCGGACCTCGTGGCCATTGCGGCCGGCATAGACGACGAAAGCCAGCGCTGCGAGAATGACGATGGCGATCAGCCGCAGCCACAACCCATCGACGCTGATCAGCGGGCCGATCTCGTCGGCGATGACCAGAAGCGCGATAGCTCCCACGGCCGCAAGACCAAGACCGAAGGCGAGCGTGACGAAGGCGATGACGCGGGTGATGTCGTCGGGCGACAGCCCGAGCCGGGTATAGGCGCGGTAGCGGATCGCACCGGCGCTGAGCGCGCCGAAGCCCGCGGTATTGCCGACCGCATAGGCGCTGAAGGAGGTCAGCGCCACATGCGGGAACGGCAGCCGCTTGCCGATATATTCCAGCGCGTTCTGGTCATAATAGATCAGGGAGACGAAACTCAGGCCGGTGAACAGCAGCGCCAGCAGTACCGACGAGATCTTCGTCGTCGTCAAGGCGTGAACGACGTCGTCGTAGCGCACTTCGGTGGTCAGGTCGTAGATCGCATAACCGGCGATGCAGAAGACGGCGACGGTAAGAAGAGCGACGATCAGGGTCCGGTAGCGGTTCAGCAGACCGACAATACCGCGACTCTCTTCCAATTCCTCATCGGCATTTTCCAGATCGATTGGGCTCGACATGCTCTACCTGTTTATATTGACCTTCTCGGTCCCGATTGTTCGGATGTCCAGTAACACCGGCGATGTGTTTGCGCGTCGCCGTATACACTTCTTTCACAGGCCCGTTATGACGCGCGCTCCCATCGTTCTAAAATTAGGCAATTTTGGCGCAGACCCCTGTTCTGCCAGCAATGAATCCGCCGTTATTCAAAGGATTTTGTCATTTCCCCGGCTTTTGAGCTCATCCCTACGCGCAAAAGTGATCCTTGCTCCCACCCCCGAGTGCAGCTCCGTATCAGGAATCGGCTGCCCGGTCACCTGCCCTGCCGCGCCTTTCGAACGGAGATCTCCGTGTCGCCGCATAGGCGCCGGAAAAGCAGATTTTGCCGGATACCCCAGAGCGCGTCACGACGCTAAGTAGATCTCCGTCTTACCCAGTCAACCGGATCGCGGAATGAGAGATTGGGGCGCAGCGGCAAATACAAAATCGGCTCATCCACGCCAGTTTGCGTGGATGAGCCGAGGGAGCCCTTCACTGTATCCGGGCATTTTCAGCGATCCGGCGCTTCCGCCGGTTCGCCACGCATTTCGCTGAGGAAGAACCCTTCACGCAGGTTGATGCCGTATTCGACGAAGGCCTTCATGCAGCAGAGCATCTGCGTCCACCCCTCGCAATTCAGATAGGTGCCGCGACGGCCGGCCTCGTCTTCGCGCCAGCCGGATTCTTCGATGATCACAAGCGTACCGCCGTCCTCGAGGGCGTCGAAGGTCATCTCCACCTTCGTCCTGTAACGAACGCCATCCTCGCCGGTGCCGCCATCCCAGTGAAAGACGATGCGCTTGTTTTCCTCCACTTGATTGACCTCGACGGGCGCCTTGTTCCACCAGATGACCGTAGTCCCCGCCACGAGCGGCGCACTCGCCCCGCCGACCGTCGTAAAATAGCTCGAAAGCTTCTTCGGATTGACGACCGCATCGAAGACTTCGTCAACCTTGCGGCCGATCCGTCCTGAAATCCGAACATTCAATGTCATGACATCTGCTCCGTTGTCCGTTTGTCGCTATCGCTCCATTGCGAGCAGCCCCATTATGTTATAAAAATATAACATGTCAAACGAATCGGACGGCGACCTCATTTTCAAGGCCCTTGCGCATCGTCGCCGGCGCGAGATCCTCGATCTGCTCAAGGATGCTCCGCGCACGACCGGCATGCTCTGCGAAGCCTTCACGGATATGGACCGCTGCACTGTCATGCAGCACCTGAAAGTGCTGGAAGAAGCCAATCTCGTGATCGCCAGGAAGGATGGCCGCGAGCGCTGGAACCATCTGAACAGCCTTCCGATCAAGCAGATTCACGACCGCTGGATCAGCGCCTATGCCGGCCACGCGCTGTCCATCCTCGATCGGCTGAAAAACGATCTGGAAAGCTGAAAGCTAGGCGATGCTGTTCCGGCGCAGCAGTTCCTTCAGCCTGCCGCTCGTCCCATCCTCGTCAAGCGGCGTATAGACCACCAGCTTCATATCGGGCCGGTCCATGACCGCCAGGGCGGTATATTCGAATGTCATCAGCCCGCCTTCAGGGTGGCGCAGCCGCTTGTGCCCGGCAAGGGGCCGCAACACGTCCTGTCGCGGCCACCAGGCGCGGAACTCGGGGCTTGCCCGCATCAAGGTAGCAATCAGCCGTTCGAAATCGGGATCGCCGGCATAGCGGGCGCTGTCGGCGCGAAACATCGCTAGCGAATTCGCCGCCACGCTCTCCCAATCGACGAGAAGCTGCCGATGGGTCTGATCTGTAAACACGCGATGGACGCTGTTGCGCGCGTCGCCCTGCAACAGGCCGTAGTCGCCGAAAAGTGCGACAGCCGCCGCATTCCAGGCCAATACGTCCCAGCGACGGCCGAGAACATAGGCCGGCTGGCCGGCAAGGCTTGCAAGCATCCGCCCCAGTGCATCGGGCACATCCTCCGGCCCGTGCGACGGCTGATCCGCTGAAGGTCGATCGCTGAGAGTGAAGAGGTGGCGCCGCTCGGCCGGATCAAGCCGCAAGGCATCCGCCAGTGCCCCAAGAACCTCCGCAGAGGCACGCACATCCCTGCCCTGTTCCAGCCACGTATACCAAGTGGTCCCGACACCGGCGAGAAGTGCCACTTCCTCGCGCCTGAGCCCAGGCGTCCGGCGCCGAAACCCTTCCGGAAGCCCGACGCCGGCCGGCGTCAGCTTCTCTCGCCTGGAACGCAGGAAGGCGCCGAACTCGCGGCGCCTGGCTTCCAGAATGGTCTGGTTTGGATTGATGGTCATCCCTTATCATAGCAGGATCGATACTAGGATAAAGTCAGAACTGTTTGCAGCCTCCGTAAGCTGCCAAATATCAGTTCGTCGTTGATGTGGAGACGAATGCGATGAACATGAGCGGTAAGACAGTCCTAATCACCGGTTCGACCGATGGCGTCGGCCGCCGGGTTGCCGAAAGGCTGGCGGCAGCGGGCGCCTTCGTGCTAGTGCACGGCCGAAACGAGGTGCGAGCCGAAACTCTGGTTTCCCGCATCCGCGATGCGGGCGGAAAAGCGGCCTTCTACCTTGCGGATTTCTCCTCGCTGGATGAGGTCCGGACTCTGGCCGATGCTATCGAGCGCGATCATGATCGTCTCGACATCCTGATCAACAACGCCGGCATCGGCACCAGCGGCGGCGATGCGGGGCGCAAGACAAGCCGCGACGGACACGAGCTGCGTTTTGCCGTCAATTATTTAGCCGGTTTCCTGCTGACGCGCCGACTGCTGCCGCTATTGCGGGCGGGCAGCCCGGCCCGCATCGTCAATGTGTCTTCCGTCGGCCAGCAGCCTATCGACTTCGACGACGTTATGCTGACGCGCGGCTACAGCGGCGTGCGCGCCTATTGTCAGAGCAAACTGGCGCAGATCATCTTCACCTTCGATCTTGCCGAGGAACTGATGGGTTCCGGCATCACCGTCAATTGCCTCCATCCGGCGACCTATATGGATACGACGATGGTGCGTCAGGCTGGCGTTGCGCCGCTAAGCACAGTCGAGCAGGGCGCCGATGCCATCCTCAATCTCGCAATGAGCGATGCTCTGGACGGACGCACCGGTCTCTATTTCGACGGGCTTCGTCCTTCACGCGCCGATGCCCAGGCCTACGACGCAGCCGCGCGCAGCAGCCTGCGGACACTCAGCCAGAGCCTTACCGGCCAGGCCTGAGCTCTTTACCCACTCCCCCTTTAGAAAGGAGACACCCATGTCGTCTCAACATGCCGTAATTGTCGGTGGTTCATCCGGTATCGGCCTTGCGGCCGCCGCCCATCTTCTCGAAAAAGGATATCGGGTCACGATCACCGGCCGCGATGCCGCAAAGCTGCGTGCAGCAGCGGAGAACCAAGACGGCGACGTCGCCGCAGCCGTCATGGATGCCGCCGACCTCGCCGGTCTTCCCGCCGCCTTCGCGGCGATCGGCCCGCTCGACCATCTCGTCCTGGCATTGGGCGGAGGCAACGGCGCCGGCCCCTTCGCCACGGTCGATCTCGCCGATGTCAGGAAAGGCTTCGAGCAGAAGACGATGGCGCATTTCGCCTGTGCCCAGGCCTGCCTGCCCTATCTGTCGAAGCAGGGCAGCATCACCTTCGTCTCCGCCGTATCGGCACAGGCCGCCATGCCTGGAACGGCGGGACTGGGGGCCATCAATGCCGCCATTGCCGCGCTCGCGCCGATTCTGGCTGTCGAGCTCAAGCCGATCCGGGTGAACTGCATTTCGCCGGGAGTCGTCGACACGCCCTGGTGGGATTTCCTGAGCGCGGATCAGAAAGAGCCGACATTTGCCAGCTTTGCAGCCCGTACGCCCGTCGGTCGCGTCGGCCGGCCTGGGGAAATAGCCGAGGCCATCGCCTTCCTGATCGGCAACGGCTTTACCAGCGGCCACACGCTGATTTGTGACGGCGGCATCCGCCTCGGTCAATGATTTCCAGCGCCATCGCCGGCCGGTAGCGGCGATGGCATCCTCATCTGTCTTGGACGCCCGCCTGCAGATGCGTGAGAATCTCGATCAGCCTCGGCGCCATATCGCGAATTTCGGCCAGATGGATCGAGCTGAGCCGCTGAAGAACCTCTTCGGACTTCTCCGTCAATTGCAAAGTCTGGCGGCGCTTGTCGGCGGGATCGGGATGGCGGGTAACATAGCCGCCATCGATCAGCCGCCCCACAAGCTCCGTCGCCGTATGCGGCGCAATCAGCAGCTTTTCCGCCAGCATGCCGATCGTCATCGCCTCGCCGGCGCGGTTTCCCCGGATGGCAAGCAGCGCCTGATGCTGCTGGGGGGGCAAACCCGCCTCATGCGCTGCCGAGGTGCTGAAATCCATGAACTTGCGCAGGGTATGGCGCAACGTCGCAAGCGCCTCGTAATCCGCCTGCGAAAGGGTTTCATTCAAACGTCGCACCATCAAATCATCCTCTTTGCCGCTGCTCGCGATCCCAGTTGATTTATATCGCATTACGATATATTTGCCATCTCGAAGCGCGGAACGGCTGAAGGATGGCCGCGCACGCTTAGCACAGAAGGCCCCCAATGCAGGACAGCACTACCCAACAAAGTCACAGCCACGATTTCTCCGGCGGGGCCTCCCGCAAGGACAACGGCGATTTCACCACGGACAAGCGTGTCCTGGTCCTGATTGCCATGGCGCTCGTCGTAGGCACCGGCGGCGCATTCGCCGCCTGGGTGCTGATCAACCTCATCGCGCTCGTCAGCAATGCCGTTTGGCTGTTCAAGATCAGCACCGAACCGCTATCCTTTGCTGTGGTGACGCGCTCACCCTGGATGGTCGCCGCTCCCATTCTCGGCGGCCTCGTCATTGGCCTCATGGCGCGATACGGTTCGGAAAAGATCCGCGGCCACGGCATTCCAGAAGCCATCGAGGCAATCCTGATCGGCGGAAGCCGCATGTCGCCGAAAGTGGCGGTACTGAAGCCGCTGTCGTCGGCAATCTCGATCGGCTCCGGCGGCCCCTTCGGCGCGGAAGGCCCGATCATCATGACCGGCGGCGCTATCGGCTCGCTCTTTGCGCAGCTCTTCCATATGAGTGCCGCTGAACGCAAGACCCTGCTCGTCGCCGGCGCCGCAGCCGGCATGACCGCGGTCTTCGGCACACCGATCGCCGCCGTCATGCTCGCCGTCGAACTGTTGCTCTTCGAATGGAAGCCGCGCAGCTTCATTCCCGTCGCGGTCGCAGCCTGCGTTTCCGTCGTCTGGCGTCCGTTGCTGATCGGCAGCGGTGCATTGTTTCCCGCCCATTTCGATATGGCGCTCTCCTGGTGGGGCATCCTCCTCGCTACCGGCCTCGGCATTGTCGCGGGCCTGCAATCCGGCCTGCTGACGACCCTTCTCTATAAGATCGAGGACGCTTTCGAAAAGCTGCCGATCCACTGGATGTGGTGGCCGGCGCTCGGCGGCCTCGTCGTCGGGTTTGGCGGGTTGATCGAGCCCCGCTCGCTCGGTGTCGGTTACGACATCATCGCCGATCTCCTGCACAGCCGCATCGCAGTCGGCGCCGTGCTTGCGATCCTGCTGGTCAAGGCGGGCATCTGGCTGGTCGCGCTGTCTTCGGGCACGTCGGGCGGCGTCCTGGCGCCGCTGCTCATCCTTGGCGGCGCGCTCGGCTGGCTGGTCGGCCTTGTCCTGCCCGGCGATCCCGGCTTCTGGGCGATGCTGGGCATGGCAGCGATGATGGGCGGCACGATGCGCGCCCCGCTGACAGGCACCTTCTTCGCCGTCGAGCTGACGGGAGATACGAGCGCGCTGGTGCCCCTGCTTGCCGCCACCGTAGCGGCCTATGCCGTCACGGTGCTGCTGCTGAAACGATCCATTCTGACGGAAAAGATTGCCCGGCGCGGCCAGCACATCACCCGCGAATATGGCATCGACCCGTTCGAGCTCACCCGCGCCCGCGACATCATGATCGCCAAGGTCGATACCTTGCCGGCGTACATGCGGCTGTCGGAAGCGCTGGCGCAGATGACGGATCGGCCGGATGCGCATCGCTTCTATCCCGTCGTCGGCGACAATGATCGTCTCGTCGGCATGATCTCGCGCGCCGATGCCCTGCGCTGGCAAGGCGAGCCTGAGCTCATGGATCAGTCGCTCTATGACGTGATCTCGGATACGTCGCTTCCCGTTGCCCATGCGGAGGATACGGTCGGCCGCGTCGCCGACATCATGATCCAGGCCGATACGGGACGCGTTCCCGTCGTCGAACCACAGACCGGCCGCCTCGTCGGGCTGATCGCCCGCAAGGATCTGCTGCGGCTGCGCAGCGCGATCAACCGCGCGGAACTCGAACGCGGTGCCTACTTGCGCTCGAAAAGTTAAGGACGCTCGAAAAGTCAAGGGGAGGAGGAGTGGCGCCAGCGCGGCAAAAGAACTGCGCGGCGCCTTCCTTTGCTATCGGCCGGAAAATCGGCCATCAGCCTGAAAATTTGAAGAGCGATCCACGACAACCGATGGATGTTTACGATCCTGGGCGCCTACAAACGTAGGTGGGCACCGTGTGTCCAGGCCCACAGGCCTGGTCAGGGACAGCTCCCTTTGGATCGAGTATGGCCCCAGGGATTGTGGTTCCTGTCGGGAAGCGCAGACCGCCTGAACTATATAAAGAGCTTTCGGGCCGGATGCCAGTGGCGGACGGCCGGCATCCGCAGAAAATAAACTCAAGCCTGCTCGACGCCCGGCCGCTCCAGAAGCTTCTCGGTAATGCCATGGATGCGCGTCGTCACCTCGTCGATGACGCTCGCCAGCGTTTCCTCGGCGCGGGCATTGGCGGCAAGCGTCGTGTCGCGATTGCTGGTGAGCGATTGCAGCTCCGCTTCAAGCGTGGAGACACGGCGCGTCAGCTCCGATACCTCGTCCATGATCATGATGCCGGCCATGACGGTCAGCCTGAGGTCGCCGATTTCGCCGAACTGGCTCTTCAAATGCAGGACGTAACGATCGAAACGGCTGGCGAGATCCGTCAGATGCTCTTCCTGGCCCTCTTCGCAGGCCATCCGGTAGGCTTTGCCGTCGATCGTTACCGTTACTTGTGCCATTCGACTTTCCGATCATTGCCGCGCTTCGCCGGCTGCCTCCCGAGAGATCAGCGGTCCAGCACGGCTCTTATGGTTTCCATCGCCGTAACCAGCCGGCGCGACACTTCACGATTGACCTCTTCGAGCCGGTTCGCACGGAACTCGGCCTGATCCAATTCCTGCGCAAGACGCGAACGGTCGGCATGAACCCGCCGCACCTCGCCTTCTATATCGCTCTGCGCCCGTTCCCGCTCGAACCGTCCGTCGACGGCGCTCTCCAAAGTCGAGAGCGCCTGGCGCAACTGGGCGAGCGCCGCGTCCACCGTTTTGCCTGAAGGTGTCATACCCTTCGCTTCTCCGCGCGAGGCCCCGAATCAAAACATCCGGCCACTTGTCTGATTTCGCAACAATATTCAACTCGGCAACAGCACGTCAATAAAGGCCGTCATGTGGCAGCCCCCCTATTCTGTGGATGAACGCCACCTTTGCCCGCCACACAGGCCCTGTCGCATGATTGTCGTCTTTTGTAAAAGTGAACGGGCAAATGTCAAAAAATTGCCTCTGAGGGGCCGGATTGAGCCCTCGATTTGTTGACTTGCTCGCCCTAGCTGCTATGTCTCAGCCGCCTGAGGCGACGTTGGAAATGGCGTTCGGAAGAGCGCCTCCCCTTCACCCGCCTTTCAACCGATGGCCTCCCTCCCAAGCGTGCGGTCATCCCTCGAACCCGGAACATTGCGGAAAAACCCATGAACTCTCGCGAACAACACGATCGGATGGCGAATGCGATCCGTTTCCTTGCCATGGATGCTGTCGAGAAGGCCAATTCCGGTCACCCCGGTTTGCCGATGGGGATGGCCGATGTCGCCACCGTTCTCTTTGGCAAATATCTGCGCTTTGATCCGAAGAACCCCCATTGGCCGGACCGTGACCGTTTCGTCCTGTCGGCCGGCCACGGTTCGATGCTGCTTTACTCGGTTCTCTATCTCACCGGCTATCCGGACATGACGGTCGAAGAGCTCCAGCGCTTCCGCCAGCTCGGCTCCAAGACCGCAGGCCATCCGGAATATGGCCACGCCACCGGTATCGAAACCACAACCGGTCCGCTCGGACAGGGCATTGCCAATGCCGTCGGCATGGCGATCGCCGAGCGCAAGCTGCGCGAGGAATTCGGCCCCGAGCTGCAGGATCACTACACCTATGCCATGTGCGGCGACGGCTGCCTGATGGAAGGCATCAGCCATGAGGCGATCGCGCTTGCCGGCCACCTCAAGCTCAACAAGCTGATCCTCTTCTGGGACAACAACTCCATCACCATCGACGGCGCTGTCTCGCTTTCGGATTCGACCGATCAGGTTGCCCGCTTCAAGGCCGTTCACTGGAACACCATCGAAATCGACGGTCACGACCAGGCCGCCATCGCAGCCGCCATCGAAGCCGCACATAAGTCCGACCGCCCGACGCTGATCGCCTGCAAGACGATCATCGGCTTCGGCGCTCCGAACAAGCAGGGCACGCACAAGGTCCATGGCTCGCCGCTTGGCGCTGAGGAAATCGCTGCGACCCGCGTCGCACTCGACTGGCCCTACGAGCCCTTCGTCATCCCGAACGACGTCCTCGGTGAATGGCGCGCCGCCGGCGAACGCTCCATCGGCACCCGCGAAGCCTGGGAAGGCCGCCTTGCCGCAGCCGACGCAGCCAAGAAGGCTGAATTCACCCGCCGCTTCGATCACAAGCTGCCCGCTGGATTCGACGCCGCCATCAGCGACTACAAGAAGAAGCTCGCCGAAACCAAGCCGACGGTCGCCACCCGCAAGGCATCGGAAGATGCGCTCGAAGTCATCAACGGCTTCGTTCCGGAAACGATCGGCGGCTCCGCCGACCTGACGCCGTCGAACAACACCAAGACCAGCCAGATGAAGTCGATCACCCCGACCGATTTCTCCGGCCGTTACATGCACTGGGGTATCCGCGAGCACGGCATGGCTGCCGCGATGAACGGTATCGCGCTGCACGGTGGTCTCATCCCCTACAGCGGCGGCTTCCTGATCTTCTCGGATTATTGCCGCCCGTCGCTGCGTCTTGCCGCCCTGATGGGCATCCGCGCCATCCACGTCCTGACGCATGATTCCATCGGCGTCGGCGAAGACGGCCCGACCCACCAGCCGGTCGAGCAGGTCGCCAGCCTGCGCGCTATCCCGAATTTCCAGCTCTTCCGCCCGGCGGACGCCACGGAAACGGCCGAATGCTGGCAGATCGCCATCAAGACGACCAACCGTCCGTCCGGCCTCGCCCTGACCCGTCAGAACCTGCTGGCCGCCCGTACCGAGTACAGCGAAAAGAACCTCTGCGAACAGGGCGCCTACACGCTGGCCGGCAATGCCGACGCCAAGGTGACGATCTTCGCGTCGGGCTCCGAAGTCGAACTCGCCGTTGCCGCCCGCACGGTTCTCGAAGGCAAGGGCGTCTCCACGCGCGTCGTTTCCGTTCCCTGCACCGAACTCTTCTTCGAGCAGCCTGAAGCCTACCGCAAGGATGTCATCGGCAACTCGCCGGTCAAGATCGCTGTCGAAGCCGGCGTCCGCGAAGGCTGGGATGCCTTCATCGGGCCGGAAGGCGCCTTCGTCGGCATGAAGAGCTTCGGCGCTTCGGCCCCGTACAAGGACGTCTACAAGCACTTCGGCATCACGACGGAAGCCGTCGTCGCCGCCGCTGAGGCAAAGCTTTCCTGAGGGCGCTGACAAGCGCTCTCAAATCCAATAGATAAACACCCTGAGTGAACGGGAGTGAATTTCAATGACTGTAAAAGTAGCCATCAACGGTTTTGGCCGCATCGGCCGTAACGTACTGCGCGCAATCGTCGAATCGGGACGCACCGACATCGAAGTCGTTGCGATCAACGACCTCGGCCCGGTCGAGACCAACGCTCACCTGCTGCGTTACGATTCCATCCACGGCAAGTTCCCGGCCGAAGTGAAGGTCGAAGGCGACACGATCATCGTTGGCGGCGGCAAGCCGATCAAGGTCACCGCGATCAAGGATCCGGCAACGCTGCCGCACCGGGAACTCGGCGTCGACATCGCCATGGAATGCACGGGCATCTTCACGGCCCGCGACAAGGCCGCCGCTCACCTGACGGCCGGCGCCAAGCGCGTCATCGTTTCGGCTCCTGCCGACGGCGCCGACCTGACCGTCGTTTTCGGCGTCAACCACGACCAGCTCACCAGGGAGCACATGGTCATCTCCAACGCTTCCTGCACCACGAACTGCCTGGTGCCGGTCGTCAAGGTTCTCGACGACGCCGTCGGCATCGACCACGGCTTCATGACGACAATCCATTCCTACACCGGCGACCAGCCGACGCTCGACACCATGCACAAGGACCTGTACCGCGCCCGCGCCGCAGCCTTGTCCATGATCCCGACCTCGACCGGTGCCGCAAAGGCCGTTGGTCTCGTTCTGCCGCATCTGAAGGGCAAGCTTGACGGCACCTCGATCCGCGTTCCCACCCCGAACGTCTCGGTTGTCGACTTCAAGTTCGTGGCCAAGAAGGCAACGACGGTCGGCGAAATCAACGAGGCCATCAAGGCTGCTTCGAACGGCAAGCTGAAGGGCATCCTCGGCTACACCGACGAGCCGCTGGTTTCCCGCGACTTCAACCATGACAGCCACTCGTCGATCTTCGCGACCGACCAGACCAAGGTCATGGAAGGCAACTTCGTGCGCGTCCTGTCGTGGTACGACAACGAATGGGGCTTCTCCAGCCGCATGTCCGACACGGCAGTTGCCTTCGCAAAGCTGATCTGATCGTGACCTTCCGCCCGCTCCTTCCGACGACAGTCCGCTGGCGTCCCATGGAAGGAGACGGGCTGGAGCATCTCACAGTCGCTCCCATCCCTAATGCCGGCGCCGCGGCCATCCGCGCCGCCGGCATTATCATTGGCGGACGCGGCGGCACGCCCTACGGCGTCTCCTACCGCATAGACTGCTCCGCCGGCTGGGCCGTTCTTTCCTTTTCCGTCGAAACCACCGATGGACGCCGTCTCGCGCTGCTGTCGGACGGCAAGGGGCATTGGCGCACCGAGGATGGCGAGCCCCTGCCGCAATTCGATGGCTGCATCGATATCGACCTCTACGGCTCGCCCTTCACCAACAGCCTGCCGATCCGCCGGCTGGAGATGGCCCCGGAAAGCGGAACCGCCAGGCTTTCCATGCTCTATATCCCGTTCGACACTTTCGAGCCGGTACGAGACGGTCAGCACTACGCCTGCATCGTACCGGAGAAACTCTATCGCTACGCCGCCGAAGACAGGGATTTCACCGTCGATCTTCCGGTGGACGAGGATGGGCTGGTGATCGACTATCCAATCTATTTCAAGCGCGTGGATGTGTGAGCGGCGGTATCGATACCCTTACTCATTCGGCGCGAGCCTTTCAGTATGGGCCAAAGCATTCATGAGCACTTCATCGCTATCCGTGAATTTAAACGTTTCGGGCTGCAGAATGACTTATTGTCAATTTCGAAATGCGTTCTGGGGTTTCAGTAACGCCAATCGCAGTTGCCCTTCAAAACGCCCCAATCTTTGCCCTCCCTGCCCTGCTATGGTCCAGATTTAACAATAAATTTTGGGTAGGAAGTCTCCGAGGGCATTCCAAGCCGCTTCGCCGTTCTGGCAAAAGCGCATCACACCATGACGTCGCAGTCGTCAGAGCGGGCTTCGGTCGTAAAGCTTTCCTCTGAATAAGGCCATATTTGCCAATATGGCCGGCAAGACTGCATCATGGGATGACGAAGGGATTTTCGCATTTCGGGTTTTGGCCCGGCATCGGCGCACGGAAAGGGGAAGACAAGGTGGAGGCATTTTACGTCATCGTGCTGATCAGCACGGTCCTCATTCTCATTGCGGCCTTCTCCAGCCTCCTCGCCTTCCGCTTCGGTGCTCCCTTGCTGCTGCTCTTCCTGATGATCGGCCTTGCTGCCGGCACCGACGGCCTCGGCATTGAATTCTCCAACAACTATCTCGCCTATATCCTCGGCTCGCTGGCGCTTGCCATCATCCTCTTCGATTCCGGCTATGGCACGCCGATCCAGGCCTTCAAACTTGCTGCCGCACCGGCGCTGACCATTGCCTCCGTCGGCGTCATCGTAACCGCAGCATTGTTCGGCCTTGCCGCCACCTGGCTGCTTGGCTTCACCTGGCTGCAGGGCCTGCTGCTCGGCTCCATCGTCGCCTCGACGGATGCGGCCGCCGTCTTCTTCCTGCTGCGTATCGGCGGCATCAATATCCGTGACAAGGTGCGTTCCACGCTGGAAGTCGAATCCGGCACCAACGACCCGATGGCGATCTTCCTGACGCTTGCCCTGGTCGAGCTTCTCGCAAGCGGCGAAGGCTATGCCGGAATCAATCTCGCCATGCTCGCAACCTTCGTCCAGCAGATGGGGCTCGGCGTCATTCTCGGTCTGCTCGGCGGCATGATGATCGTCCTGATCGTCGGCCGGCTGGAAACGGATCGTGGCCTGACGCCGATTTTCGTGCTGGCGCTGGCGCTCCTCGTCTTCTCCTTCACCGGCGCCGTCGGCGGCAGCGGCTTCCTCGCGGTCTATGTCGCCGGCATCTATGCCGGCAATCGGAAGCTGCCGGCATCCGCCTCGATCAAACGCTTCCAGGACGGCATGACCTGGCTGGCGCAGATCATCATGTTTCTCGTGCTCGGCCTGCTCGCAACGCCATCGGAATTTCCGGCGATCGCCATTCCTGCCGTGGCGCTGGCGCTGTTCCTGATCTTCATCGCCCGGCCGATCGCCGTGTGGCTCTGCTTGCTGCCCTTCGACTACACACAGCGGGAGACCGGCTTCGTCGCCTGGGTCGGCCTGCGCGGCGCAGTCTCCATTCTTCTGGCGATCATGCCGATACTCGGCAATCTGCAGTCGGGCCAAACCTATTTCAACGTCGCCTTCATCGTGGTGCTGGTGTCGCTGCTCGTCCAGGGCTGGACCATCAAACCGATGGCACGTCGCCTCGGCCTCATCGTTCCCCCGCGCATGGGGGCGATCGACAAGGTCGAAGTTGATCTGCCTGGTACCGTCAACCACGAGCTTCTCTCCTATCGCGTCGTGAAAGACAGTCCGGTTCTGCGCGGCGAACGCATTCCCCGCTGGGCCACGCCTTCGCTCGTCGTGCGCGACGGCAAATCCATGCGCTATCAATATGCCGGCCGCCTGCGCGAAAGCGATATCGTCTATCTTTTCGTCTCCCCCAACTATTCGCGCCTGCTCGACCGCATCTTCGCCAGCCGCGCGCCGGTCGATCCGGATGATGCCGAATTCTTCGGCGCTTTCTCGATCTCGCCGCTGCGTCCAGCCGCAGATCTCGATGCCGCCTATGGACCAGGATTGCTGAGCGAACAGGAGAAGGGCCTCACGATAGCCGAACTCATGCGCCATCGGCTGGGCGGCAAGGCTGATTATGCCGATCGCGTTCGTCTGGGCGAGATCATCCTCATCGTCCGCGACCTCGACGAGAACGACCATATCCAGTCCGTCGGCATGTCGCTGGAAGCGGTGGAACCGCCCGTCATCCTGCCGATCTTCATCAATCTCCATGATATCCTGCAGGGCATCCGCGCATACGTGCACAAACGCCGCGAGCGCGCGGACGAAACAGTCTCGGGCGATTCGACGACGGGCAAGAACGACGCCTGAATGCCTTGAGCCGGATGATTTCAGGTCTGTTCGACCTGAAATCATCCGGCTCCAAATCAAAAGGTGAGAGCGGGATGTCGCCCGAAAACCGCTCACACTTTTCGGCATCCCGCTCGAGAGCAACTCCAGGAAAAACGTGCAACGGTTTGCGTTCGGAATGGAGAAAAATTAAAGGAACGGAATGCTTCAGCGCGCCGATGAAACGCTGAACCGTCCTTGCGTCTCCGATCATCCGTAGTATGGTCGGCGCGCTTCACGCCACCAACAATATTGGATCCTCCCATGGCAGCCTTCAAAACCCTCGACGATCTCACCGACATCACCGGCAAGCGCGTGCTCGTCCGCGTCGACCTCAACGTGCCGGTCAAGGATGGCAAGGTCACCGATGCGACCCGCATCGAACGTGTCGCTCCGACGATTCTCGAACTGTCCGAAAAGGGCGCCAAGGTCATCCTGCTTGCCCATTTCGGCCGCCCGAAGGACGGCCCTTCCCCGGATCTTTCCCTTGGCCTTATCGTGCCGGCCGTCGAGGAGGTTCTGGATCATGCCGTTCTCTTCGCCTCGGATTGCATCGGCGCCCCGGCATCAGACGCCGTTGCCAAGATGAACAACGGCGACATTCTGCTGCTTGAAAACACGCGCTTCCACAAGGAAGAAGAAAAGAACGACGCAGCCTTCACCAAAGCGCTCGCCGCCAATGGCGATATCTACGTCAACGACGCCTTCTCCGCTGCGCACCGCGCCCATTCTTCGACCGAAGGCCTCGCCCGACTGTTGCCGGCCTATGCCGGCCGCACGATGCAGGCGGAGCTCGAAGCCCTTGAAAAGGGTCTGGGCAATCCGGTCCGTCCGGTCGTTGCTATCGTCGGCGGCGCCAAGGTTTCCACGAAGATCGACCTTCTGATGAACCTCGTGAAGAAGGTCGATGCGCTTGTCATCGGCGGCGGCATGGCCAACACCTTCCTCGCCGCCCGCGGCACCAATGTCGGCAAGTCGCTCTGCGAGCATGATCTCGCCGATACCGCCAAGCAGATCATGATCGAAGCCGTCTCCTCCGGCTGCGCGATCGTTCTGCCGGAAGACGGCGTCGTCGCCCGCGAGTTCAAGGCCGGCGCCGACAATGAAGTCGTCGCCATCGAAGCCATTCCGGCCGATGCGATGGTGCTCGATGTCGGCCCTAAGTCGGTCGAGGCCATAAAGAACTGGATCGGCCGCGCCACGACGCTGGTCTGGAACGGCCCGCTCGGCGCCTTCGAAATCACGCCCTTCGATGCAGCGACCGTCGCGGCTGCCAAATATGCCGCCGAATGCACCAAGGCCGGCAAGCTGACCTCCGTCGCCGGCGGCGGCGACACCGTTTCCGCGCTCAACCATGCCGGCGTTGCCGATGACTTCACCTATGTCTCGACGGCCGGCGGCGCCTTCCTCGAATGGATGGAAGGCAAGGTCCTGCCGGGCGTCGCCGTCCTGCAGGCCAGCAAGTAAGCAAGCCTTACTGCTATGAACCGCAGAGCCGCGAAAGCTAGATCTTTCGCGGCTTTTCCATGGATGCTAGGATCATATGCAAGACTTTCAAACGGTTGAAATCATTTCAATCGTTTCAATTAGTTAGCCTGCCATTTCCCTCCTTCTACACTTCTGTTATCGCCGATCTATATTGTTCTTGACGCCGACTGAAATCGCCTTGGAGAAACAAAATGAGCGAACGAATTGAAGACATTGCCGTAAAGATGGTTGCCGGTGGCAAGGGCCTCCTGGCGGCGGACGAGTCCACCGCCACGATCAAGAAGCGTTTCGACACTATCTCTCTCGTATCCACGGAAGAGAGCCGCCGCGACTATCGCGAAATGCTCTTTCGCTCCGACGACGCAATGCGGAAGTACATCTCCGGGGTCATCCTCTATGAGGAAACCCTCTTCCAGAAGGCTGCGAACGGCACGCCTTTCGTTGACATCATCAAGGCTGCAGACAGCATCCCCGGCATCAAAGTCGACGTCGGCGCCAAGCCGCTGGCCGGCTTCCCCGGCGAAACCGTCACCGAAGGTCTCGACGGCCTTGCCGATCGCCTGGCGAAATATTATGAGGCCGGCGCCCGCTTCGCCAAGTGGCGCGGCGTGATCGCCGTTTCCGACACGCTGCCGACCTTCGGCGCCATCAAGGCCAACGCTCACGCGCTCGCCCGCTACGCCGCTCTTTGCCAGCAGGCCAAGATCGTCCCGATCGTCGAACCGGAAGTGCTGATGGATGGCGAGCCCGGCACGCAGAGCCTCGACCGCAGCGAAGAAGTTACCCGCTGGACGCTGCAGGTCGTCTTCCAGGAGCTCGCGGAAGCCCGCATCAATCTCGAAGGCATGATCCTGAAGCCGAGCATGGTTATCGACGGCAAGAAGGTCCGCAAGGCTTCCGTCGAACAGGTCGCCGAGCGTACCGTCAAGGTTCTGAAGGAAACCGTTCCTTCCGCCGTTCCCGGCATCGCCTTCCTCTCCGGCGGCCAGTCCACCGAAGAGGCGACCGCGCATCTCTCCGCCATCAACTCCGGCCATGATCTGCCCTGGCATGTGACCTTCTCTTACGGGCGCGCCCTGCAGGACAGCGCACTGAAGGCATGGGGCGGCAAGCCGGAAAACGTCGCCGCCGGCCAGCGCGCCTTCACCCATCGCGCCGAGATGAATTATCTTGCCGCCAAGGGGAACTGGACGAAGGATCGCGAACAGGCTGCCTGATTTCAGCTGGGGTTTCAGGAAAAGTGCGCAGCGGTTTCTGTCAGGAATTGCGTGGAAACGAAGGATAGAGCGGTTCAATGACCCCATGAAAAGCTGAATCGCTCTGGCATTCGAATGAGCAAAAGCTCTGGTCGCATTGCGACCAGAGCTTTTTGCATTTGGGCAATAGCCGAGCGAGCATTCAGAACGGAGCAAGCCGCATCTGTCACAATGGCAAGAACAGGTTTGCTGTGATATCGGAAAACAAGCCATGTCACATGGATGTTACGAAAGCGCGGCACTAGAGCCGGATGATTTCAAGTCTGTTCGGCCTGAAATCTGAATCCGCTCTAGAAACAAAGAAGTAGAGCATGATGTCGTCCGAAAACCGATCATACTTTTCGGCATCATGCTCTAGGTGCTCCACTTGTAATAAAGGGCGAAATAGAGGGGTTGCCATATGCTTGCTTGGCGCAATTTTATAGCCGTTTTTGCTATAGTATTAGTTGCTCAAATAGATATTGTGCGCTCCCAACAGTTGCAGACGGCCGTTCCCATCTTTTCGTCGACCGGACCAGATGCAGAGGCTTACGGTCAGAAACTCGGATATCCCGTCGGTCTGCCGCTTAGCGAACAACGCAACATGATCGGCAACTTCAGCCACGCCGACCAGCTTGCGCCAACACACACCATCGCCGCCGCCGAGCATCCGCTACCGCTCTTACGCGCCCCATCCGAGATTTCGGTCAAGTTCACGTTCGGCACGGAAACCGCCTCTTTGCCGAAATATCTCGACACCAACCCCACTACGGGATTGCTGATTGCCCGCAACGACACGATCCTGTTCGAACACTACCAATATGGCCGCACCGACCGCGACCGGCTTGTCTCGCAATCCATGGCGAAAACCTTGACCGGCATGATGATCGGAATTGCGATCTCCGAAGGTTCCATCCACTCGATCGACGATACCGTTGAGACCTATGTGCCGGAGCTGAAAGGCACGGAGATGGGCGGCACGCCGATCCGCGCATTGCTGCATATGGCCTCCGGCATCGCCTTCACCGAGAACTTCGGCAATCCCGACGACAACATTCATCTCAGCAACTCACTGCTTGGACCGGAAAAGCTCGACCCCATTACGGCCGTATCGCGGTTCAACAAGCGGGTCGCGCCTCCCGATACGGTATGGCATTACAGCAATCTCGATACCGAAGGGCTGAGCCTGGTCCTGACCCACGCCACGCATATGAGCATGTCGGACTATCTCCAGACCCGCATATGGCAACCGATGGGCGCGGAAGCGAGCGCAAATTGGCAGGTCGACGGCACAGGCCAGGAAGTCGGTTACTGCTGCTTCAGCGCGACGCTTCGCGACTATGCCCGCTTTGGACTGCTGCTCGCTCATGACGGTGCCTTGAACGGCCGGCAGATCATACCCCGCCAATGGCTGCTGGATGCGACGCAGCCGGTTACGCAAGGCTCATTCCTCGCAGTCGATCACGAGAAGAATCCCTGGGGCTATGGCTATCAAACCTGGCTCATGCCCGGTCCACGCCGAACGTTTTTTCTGGACGGCCGGGCAGGCCAGCGCATTCTCGTCGATCCAACGACACATTTGGTCCTCGTGCACACTGCGGTACGCGCGAAACCGGGCGATGCAGGCAGTGCCGAATTGGTCGAGCTCTGGTCCAGCGTGCTCAAGCAGTTCCAGAGCAATTGAAGTAATCCCGATGCGTGCCGCAGACTTGCAGGACGCGACGTAAAGGGCACTGCTCCCAAAGAGGTCGCTGGCGAACTTGTCACCGGCACAAGTTCCCGCTTCCAGGTTCGGCCGGGCAGCGGCTAAATCCTGACAGTTCGACTAAAACTGCCGGGAACCGCCATGAATACCGTCGCCTATGTCACCGTCGACGTCTTCACATCCGAACGCTTCGTCGGCAATCCCTTAGCCGTCATTCCGGACGCCCGCGGCCTGAGCAGCGAGGCCATGCAGAAGATCGCGGCCGAATTCTGCTATTCGGAAACGACATTCGTGTTGCCGCCGGAAAACCCGGAGCATACAGCCCGCGTCCGCATCTTTACGCCGACGGCAGAAATCCCCTTCGCCGGCCACCCCAATGTCGGCACCGCTTTCGTCCTCGGCCAGCAGCAAGTGATCTTCGGAAAACCCACCGGCGACCGGCTGACCTTCGAAGAGGATGCCGGGCTCGTGGAGATAACCTTGTTGCGCAATGGTAGCGATGTTGCAGGCGCAAGCATTCGCGCGCCGGGCAAGCTCACGATCGGCGAGACCATTGCCGACGAGCTGATTGCCGCCTGCGTGCGGATCGACCCGCAATCGATCCGCCATGCAACCCACGCGCCGGTCTTCGCATCGGTCGGTCTGCCCTTCGCCTTTGCGGAACTGGACAGCCTCGAAACGCTCGGCAAGGCACGGCCGAATGCCGCCATTTTTGCCGAGGCGGCCGCCCGGCACAAGGAAGACAAGACCGGCTTCTCGCTCTTTCTCTACGTGCGCTCCCCTGAAAACCCGTGGGCTATCCGCGGCCGCATGTTTGCCCCGCTCGACAATGTGACGGAAGACCCGGCAACCGGCAGCGCCTCCGCCGCACTCGGCACCTATCTGACCTCCCTGCTCCCCGCGCAGGATGCGGAGGTGAAAATCGCCATCGAACAGGGTGTGGAGATGGGAAGACGCAGCACTATCGGCGTCGATGTCCGGAAATCTGCGGGCACGGTAAACGAAGTCTTGCTGTCGGGCAGCAGCATCTGCGTCATGCGCGGGGAGATCCGGCTTTAGGTAGCCGCGTGTGACGGGCTTGAAGTCCCGAATCCTGGCTCAAATGCGCTAAAACACCTCGTTGACGAGCAGCGCGACCGTCCAGATCGCGAAGGCGAAGATGGCAATCTTCCAAAAATCGGCCCTGCGCCTCAGGCCCGGCAACCCCAAAGGCTTGACGAGATGCACTGCCATGGCGAGCAGGAGCAGCACCGCAATGGCTTTTGTCACGCTATTTTTCCCCGTTTATGCAAGAGTGAGGGCAGCCGCGACCAAAAACCGCTGCACCGCTTTCGCGATCATGCTCTAAATGTCATAGGACGGACATTTTTCCGCGCCAACAGACTGTTTCCACAGGCCGATAGCGGCAATCCGGGACACAATCAATAGCGAAAACAGGCAGGGCGGGATCCTGCCTTGTCGGTTCCTGAAATGGATCCGCATTAAGGTGGGGGAGCATGAAAAGAAACATATTGCCGGTACTCGCGCTGCTGTTCGGCACGCTGTTCCTGTTTACGGGCAATGGCCTGCATAGCCTGCTGCTGCCCGTGCGAGGCACGGCGGAAGGCTATGCGACGACGACGCTCGGCCTGCTCGGCACGACATGGGCAACGGGCTTCGTGCTCGGCTGCCTGACGGCGCCGAAGCTGGTCAGACGCATCGGCCATGTGCGCGCCTTCTCGGGCTTCATCTCCGTCATCGCCATTATCGCGCTTTTGACCGGCATCATCGTCGATCCCATCTGGTGGGTGGCGCTGCGCGCCGTAACCGGCTTCTGTACTGCCGGCACCTCGATGATCATCGAAAGCTGGCTCAACGAGCGCGCCACCAATGAAAGCCGCGGCGCGATCTTCTCGCTCTACATCGGCATTACGCTGATCGGCGCCGTCGCCGGCCAGATGATGGTGCCTTTCGCCGATATCCATACGCCCATCCTCTTCATGATGTGCGGCATCTGCTATTGCGTCGCCATGCTGCCGACCACGCTGTCGACCGCCGCCTCGCCGCAGCCTCTCAAGGCCGTCAGCCTCGACCTGAGGGCGCTCTACCGCAATTCGCCCGTCGCTTCGATCGGCATCCTGCTCGTCGGCATCGCCAATGGCGCCTACGGCACGCTCGGCGCCGTCTTCGGCGCCAATGCGGGCCTTTCGGAAAGCAATATCGCGCTGATGATGAGTTTGACCATCTTTGCCGGCGCCGTCATGCAGTTGCCCGCCGGCCGCCTTTCGGATCGCATCGACCGCCGCTACGTGCTGGCGGGCATGGCTGCAATCGCCGCTCTGGATGGCATCCTACTCTTCCTTTTGAAGCCCGGCAGCCCCTTCTTCCTCATCGGCATGGTCGTCATCTATGGCGCCGTCGCCAACACGCTCTACCCGATCGCCGTCGCCCATGCCAACGACTTCGCCGCGCCGGAGGATTTCGTCAAGGTTTCGGGCGGTCTGCTGCTGCTCTACGGCATCGGCACGATCATCGGCCCGACGCTGAGCGGCCCCGTCATGTCCTCCATCGGCCCCTACTCGCTGTTCTTCGTTACCGCCATCGCCCATGTGCTGATTACCTCCTATTCGATCTTCCGCAGCCGCATGCGCGCCGCAAAGCCGGCCGGCGATCGCGACGCCTACACGACCATGCCCTCGGCCAACGCACAGATGATCACGCCGGAGAGCATGGCGCTGGCGCGAAGCGAGACTTCAAAAAAGGACGATGTAACTGTAAATTACGGCACCTGATCCCTCTTGAAGGGAAGGAGGAGCCGAAATGAGCATATTCGACGATGACCGCCCGAAGCAGCCGTCCGCCCATGAGATCGGCAGCGATCTGTCGCTGCTGTCCGTGGACGAGTTGAAAAGCCGCGTGGCGCTCCTCCAGGACGAGATAGCCCGGCTGGAAGCGGAAATCGCCACTAAGGCCTCCGGCCGCAAGGCGGCGGACAGTCTTTTCCGCTTCTGAAGCACTTGCTTGACGGCGTTTGGCGGCAGCACGAAATCTGTGCGGCGCAGTCGGGGTTTAAGGCATGCTCAACTGAATATTAAGCTTTACGACATATTACTATGGCCATCCAGATTCGTTCTGGACTCAGACAGTTCCTCCACTTGGCGAATTGGTCTGATTTTTCTCCCTGTTTTACCTTGAGAGCCGCTTTTGCGGCTCTTCTTTTTCGACCTGTGTCGCGGTCCTTGCCGAAACTGTGGAGATTAACCCTTTCTTAAGAATCACCTTGCGAATTTCAGTTAAAACCAGCATCTTAAAGTCATAAAAGCGGATGCCGAAAGCTCTTAGGGACTTGACCGGCTTTTCCTGAACAAAAGTGTTGCGTGAAGCAGGGATTTATTCGATGTCGGAACTTGGGTTGAACACGATCAGCTTTGCTGGCCACGCCGCATCCTCGGCACAGTTCAGGGCACTGTATTCTGAAGGCATGTCGCTGGTCGAGGAAACCGCCGGCTATCTCGACGGCCAGGGCCGCGCCGCCTCCAAGGTTCTGCCGCGCATGGCCTCGGTGCTCTACGCCGCTGAATCCATGCGGCTCACGACCCGCCTCATGCAGATGGCTTCCTGGCTGCTGCTGCAGCGCGCCGTCAACAACGGTGAAATGTCCCGCGATCAGGTACTCGCCGAAAAGAACAAGGTTCGCCTCGACGGCTTCAACGTCGACCGTAATGCTCCGGGCTGGAACGATCTGCCGGAATCTTTCCGCGATCTCGTCGAACGCTCGCTGCGCCTCCAGAACCGCGTCGCCATCCTCGACCGCGAAATCTACCGCCCGACGGAACCCGCGATCGTTCCGGACAACCAGAACAGCGTCAAGGCACAGCTGACCCTGCTGCAAACGGCCTTCGGCGGCAACTGAGCCGATCCCAGCGTCGGTAAAGGATTTCAATCGGCCGTGCTTTGCGCGGCCGGTTTTGTTTTGACGCGTATTATAATGACTGCGCTGCTCGCGCGTGATCTTGCCAGACAACGCAAAAAGCCCGGCAAAACCGGGCTCTTTTCATGCGGCAGATCGCAATGCGATTAGATGCCGAGACCGCCGAAGCGCTTGTTGAACTTCGAAACGCGGCCGGCACGGTCCATCATCTGCTGGTTGCCGCCGGTCCAAGCCGGATGGGACTTGGAGTCGATTTCGAGGTTCATGACAGCGCCTTCAGAACCCCAGGTCGAGCGGGTTTCATATTCGGTGCCGTCGGTCATGACTACCTTGATCGTGTGGTAGTCGGGATGAATGTTGGCCTTCATAACAATCTTCCTGTCATGCCAGGGTCCATTTGTCGCAAGCCATTGCGGCAACCGAACCGATTGAATAAATGAAGCCGCAGTCCGTTAAAGGCCACGGCTTCCAATTAAGATGGCGTGCCTATACATGAAGGCAGCGGCGATAACAAGGGGCGAAACGTCGAGTCCCTTGCTGATATGGGGATTGGAGACGACTTGTCAGAGACTGGCCAGGCTGAGGAAAAGAAAAACCGATCAATCCGCCCTCTCGGACGACTGGCACCCTACCTCCGGCGATATCGAGGCATGGTGGCCGGGGCGATTGTTTCGCTCGTCGCTGCCGCCGTCACCTCGCTCGCGCTGCCGGTCGCCGTGCGCCGCATGATCGATCACGGCTTCGATCAGGCCGACCGTGGGCTGATCGACAGCTATTTCGTCGCGATCATGATCATGGCCCTGCTGCTCGCCGCTGCGAGCGCACTGCGCTACTATTTCGTCATCTCCATCGGCGAGCGCATCGTCTCCGACATGCGCCGCGAAGTCTTCGACCATGTCACGCGGCTGTCGCCCTCCTTCTTCGACATCAATCAATCGGGCGAGATCGTCTCGCGGCTGACGGCCGACACGACTCAGATCAAGTCCGCGGTCGGCGCCACCGCGTCCGTCGCGCTGCGCAACCTCATCCTCTGTCTCGGCGCCGTGATCATGATGATCGTCACCAGCCCGAAGCTGTCGAGCATCGTGCTGGTCGCCATTCCGGTCATTGTCCTGCCGCTTGTCAGTTTCGGACGTTCCGTGCGCAAGCGTTCGCGGGCCGCGCAGGAGACGCTGGCGCAAGCGTCGGCCTATGCCAACGAGACCATCGCGGCCAACCGCACCATTCAGGCCTATAACGGCGAGAACGCAGCCGCGCGGCGTTACGGCAGCGCCGTCGAGGATGCCTATCAGGCGGCACGCGCGGCGATCAAATCCCGCTCGCTGCTGACGGGCTTCGCCATTGCCATGGTCTTCGGCAGCATCGTCGCGGTTCTCTGGGTCGGCGCGCAGAACGTTCTCGCCGGCACCATGTCCGCCGGCACACTCGGCCAGTTCCTGCTCTATTCCGTCATCGCCGGCTCCTCGCTCGGCTCGCTGTCGGAAGTCTGGGGCGAGCTGTCCCAAGCAGCGGGGGCTGCCGACCGCCTCGGCGAGCTGCTTGCCGAGGTATCGCCGATCGCCGCACCGGCCAATCCGCTGCCCTTGCCGCAACCGCCGCAGGGCCGTGTGGAATTCTCCGATGTCCACTTCTCCTACCCGTCGCGACCGAACAGATCGGCGCTGCATGGGCTCTCCTTCTCCGTAACTCCGGGGGAAACAGTCGCAATCGTGGGCGCGTCGGGTGCCGGGAAGAGCACCATCTTTTCGCTGCTGCTGCGCTTCTACGATCCGCAGAAGGGTCGCGTCGCCCTGGATGGCATCGATGCCCGCGACGTGCTGCCGGATGCCTTGCGCGAACGCATTGCCATCGTGCCTCAGGATACGACGATCTTTGCCGCCACGATCCATGATAACATCGCCTTCGGCCGCCCGGACGCCTCTCGCGAGGAAGTCTGTGCCGCCGCGGCCGCTGCGCAAGCGGATGAGTTCATCTCGCGCCTGGAGCATGGATACGATACCGAGGTCGGCGAGCGGGGCGTCACTCTTTCCGGCGGCCAGCGCCAGCGTGTCGCCATTGCACGCGCCATCCTGAAGAATGCGCCGATCCTCCTGCTCGACGAGGCGACCTCAGCCCTCGATGCCGAGAGCGAGACCCTGGTGCAGAAGGCGCTGGAGGGTCTGATGGAGGGACGCACGACCCTCGTGATCGCCCATCGTCTGGCGACCGTTCTGAAAGCCGATCGCATTCTGGTGCTTGATCAGGGCCGCATCGTCGAGGAAGGCACGCATCAGAGCCTGATCCGCCACGGCGGCATCTACGCCAAGCTTGCGCGCCTGCAGTTCGATGCAGGCATCGAGGAGCACATGCTCATCGCCAGATAGCGATAACCGCGTAAATCGCACCAAATACAACTCTGTGGAAATAGTCTGGAATTTGAGCTAGGTTTTCAACGCCATCTCGCGCTGACGCGATTCTAGGAGACGAGAACCATGTATAAATTTGAAGTCTACAAGGACAAGGCCGGCGAGTTTCGCTTCCGCTTCAAAGCTTCGAACGGCGAAACCATGTTCGGTTCCGAAGGCTACAAGGCGAAAGCCTCCGCCCTGCATGCTATCGAGTCGATCAAGGCCCATGTCGGCGGCGCTGTCATCGACGATCAGACCGTCGCAACCGCATAATATCTCGCGTCACGCATTCGCTGCAAAGCCACTTACGGCCGGCTGCCCATCGGGCACGCCGGCCGTTTCGATTTTTGGCGACGAGTTTCAAAAAATCTTTTCGCGAGTGTCGAATTCGTCCCGGCACGCGGCTCATTCTATCGAAACGGCAGGAAGCCGTTTTGCCTGCGGTGTTGTATAGTCCGGCAATCAGCTTTGCAGGGCACACCGTCCGGCCATCGTCAAAACTGTAAATGGGAGACTTATCTCATGCAATATGCTTTGATCATCCGTGAATCAGCCGAGGATTTCGAGCGTCGCGCCGATCCGACCTATAAGAACGGCTGGATTGCCTATACCCAGGCCCTTGCGCAGGCCGGCATCATGACAGGGGGCGCGGGATTGACCGCGCCGGAGACGGCGACAGTCGTCCGTCGCCAAGGCGAGGACCATGAGGTCAAGGACGGTCCCTTCCCCGATGGTAAGGAGCAGCTTGGCGGCTTTTTTCTGATCGACGTGCCGGATCTCGATGCCGCGCTGGAATGGGCCTTGCGCATACCGATCTCCCAGCAAGGCTCGGTCGAAATACGGCCGCGATTGCAGATGTAACCATCATGACATTGGATGCCCGACGCGCTGCCGAGCAAGCGGCGCGTCAATCCTACGGCAAGCTGGTTGCTTTTCTCGCCGCGCGCTTCCGCGACGTGCCGGCGGCCGAGGATGCTTTGTCCGATGCGATCGCGGCAGCGTTGAGTACCTGGCCGGAACGCGGCATCCCCGACAATCCGGAAGCCTGGCTGCTGGTTGTGGCCAAGCGCAACCTCCTTCGCCGGGTCAGGCACGAAAATGTCAGGGTCGGAGCGCGCGACAGGATCATGATGGCCTTCGAAGAAGCGGAGGAGCGCATGAATGCCGACAATTCCACCTTTCCGGACGAGCGCCTGAAGCTCCTCTTCGTCTGCGCCCATCCGGCCCTGGATCGCTCGGCTCACACGCCGCTGATGCTGCAATCCGTACTGGCCGTCGATGCCGCCACCATAGCCAAGGCATTCCTCGTTTCGCCGCAAGCCATGAGCCAGCGGCTGGTGCGGGCAAAAATCAAGATCCGCGACGCACATATTCCTTTTATCGTTCCGGAGCGGTCCGTTTTGCCGGACCGATTGGAAAGCGTGCTCTCGGCGATATATGCCGCCTATGGCCTCGGCTGGGATGGGGTAGACGGAGAGATCGGCAAACAAGGATCTCTTGCGGAGGAGGCCATCTGGCTCGGCCGCACTCTGCTTGCGACCTTGCCGCAGGAGCCGGAGGCGGCGGGCTTGCTGTCGCTGATGCTCTACAGCCAATCCCGCCGTGAAGCGCGGCGCGATGCGAATGGACGGTATGTCTCGCTCGACCAGCAGGAAATGGCCCTCTGGGATGCCGAAATGATCGCGGAGGCCGACAATCTGTTGCGAAAGGCCGGTGCATTCGGGCGTTTCGGTCCGTTCCAGTGCCAGGCGGCTATCCAGTCCGTGCATGCCGACCGGCGACGCTCCGGCGCGACCGATTGGCAGGCTCTCGCCAAGCTCTACGAGGCACTGATGATGATGGAGCCGACGACCGGCGCGCGCATCAGTCAGGCCGCGGTGATCGGCAAAGTCCGCGGCGCGAGCGCCGGGCTGGATTTGCTGGACCGGATGGCCGAGCGCGATATTGCAAGCTATCAGCCCTATTGGGCCGTGCGCGCGCATCTGCTTGCCGAATCCGGCGATATGGAGAAGGCCGCCTCCGCCTATCGCTCGGCGATCGGGCTAAGCAGCAGCGAGGCGGTGCGGCAATTTCTGCTGCAGCGCCTCGAGGCCATTTCGCCAAGGAACGGCTGACCGATTATTTTTCCGTCAGCTTCAGCTCGATGCGGCGGTTGGTGGCGCGCGCATCCGGCGTATCGCCGGGGGCGATCGGCTGGAATTCGCCGAAGCCGGCAGCGACAAGCCTGTCGGCCGGAACGCCCTGCGAGATCAGGAACTTGACGACGGCGATGGCGCGCGCGGACGATAGCGCCCAGTTATCCGGGTAGCGGCCGGTGCCCGAAAGCGGCACATTGTCCGTATGGCCGTCGACGCGCAGCACCCAATTGATTTCAGGCGGAATTTCCTTGGCGAGGTCGATAAGAGCTGCGGCAAGCTTCGTCATCTCCGCCTGTCCTGCCGGATTGAGATCGGCAGCGCCGGATGGGAACAGCACCTCGGACTGGAACACGAAACGGTCGCCGACAATGCGGATATTGTCACGGTCGGAAAGGATTTCGCGCAAGCGGCCGAAGAAGTCGGAACGATAGCGGTTCAGCTCCTGGACACGCTGCGCCAACGCCACGTTCAGCCGCCGCCCGAGATCGGCAATCTTCACCTGCGATGACTGGTCCTTGGCCTCGGATGCCTGAAGTGCGGCCTCCACGGCGGCGATCTGGCTGCGCAGGGCGGCGATCTGCTGATTGAGGAGATCGACCTGGCTGAGCGCCCGCGCGCTCACCTGCTTCTGTGCATCGAGTTCCTGCGAAAGGGAGCCGGCACGCTGTTCGGCCGCCTGGCTGTTGCCGGACCCGGCGGCCAGCAGTGTCTGCAGCCGCGAGCGCTCGCTCTCGGCCGAGGAAAGTGATGCCTGCAGATTGGCGACGGCATCCTCCAGATCCTGCTTGCCGCTCTTTTCCAGCGCCAGTTGCTGCACCAGATCGTTGATGCGGCTATTGAGGCGGTTGAGCACCTCGTCACGGCCGGAAATCTCGCGGCTGAGGATGAACTGGCCGACGACGAAGACCGTCAGCAGGAACATGATGGCCATCAGCAGCGTGGACAGCGCATCGACGAAGCCGGGCCAGTAGTCGACGCTTCTCTGGTGGCGTCGGTTGCGGGCGAGCGCCATGGCCTACTTGCTCCCGGTCTTCTCGATATGGCCGATACGGTCGGCGAGGCGATCGAGCGTGCGGCGCATCGATTTCGCCTCTTCCTGCTGTGCCTCGATCCAGTCGCGCAGCATCTGCTGTTCGTTGCGCATATTCTTGACCAGGCCCTGAATGCCCTCGGCAAGATTAGCCATGGCCGTCACCGAGCGCTGGCCGCCCCCTTCGTCGGCGATCTTGCGCAGATAGTCCGACAGCGCCCGTACGTCCTCGGAAGAAGCGCCCGTGGTGCCTTCAATGACCGGGGCGATGTCGGAGCCGACGTCCGTCACCGAGGAAAGCCAGTTTTCGAGTTCGGTATAGAAGCGGTTCTGCGCGCGGCCGGCCTGCAGGTCGAGAAAGCCGAGGATCAGGGAGCCGGAAAGACCGAGCAGCGAAGACGAAAACGCCGTGCCCATGCCGACCAGCGGGCCGGAGAGGCCCGTCTTCAGGGCGCTCAGAATATCGCCTGTATCGCCGCTGCCGGCATCGAGGCCTTGAATGACGTCGTTGATCGAGCCGATCGTGCCGATCAGGCCCCAGAAAGTGCCGAGCAGGCCGAGAAAGACAAGCAGGCCGATGAGATAGCGCGAGGTATCGCGGGATTCGTCGAGGCGCGTGGCGATCGAATCGAGAATGGATCGCAGCGTCGCCGTGGAAAGCTGCATCGCACGGCGGTTGCCCAGCAGCGCCCGCATCGGCGCCAGAAGCCGCGGATTGCGGCCGACCTTGTCCGCATTGCCGACGGCGCGGAAGTGATTGAACCAGCGAACCTCCGGCCTCAGCATCAGCACATGATTGAAGACAAGCAGGATGCCGACGGCCAGCACGCCGACGATCAGGCCGTTGAGGCCAGGATTGTGCAGGAAGGCGACCTGGGCCTGACGGAAAAGGATGGCCACGATGAAACCGACGATGACGAGGAAAAGAACCATCGTCCAGAAGAAGGCCATCGGGCTTGAGAGCTTGTAGGTGTAATTTCCCGATATGTTGTCGGTCGATCCGAGATCCGACAAATTTACATTTTCCATCACACGCTCCGCCACCGCATTTTCCGCAGGCGGAGACTAGAGCAACATTGTGCCGAATTGAAGAGACGGAAAGCACAAAACAGCCCGTTGGCAACAGACTGTTTTATCGCATGAAAGGCAGCCGAAGCCTGATCTATTTCGTCGGGATCGGACGCTTGACCACTTCGGCGAGCGCCTTCTGGATATGCTCGTTGCCGCAGATGATCGAATTCGTTCCGAGCATGTCGGTGCCGCCATGGAAATCCGAAACGAATCCGCCGGCCTCGCGGATCAGCAGAATGCCGGCTGCGATGTCCCAGGGAGACAGGCCGGTTTCCCAGAAGCCGTCGAAACGGCCCGCCGCTACATAGGCAAGATCGAGCGATGCGGAGCCGAGACGGCGGACACCGGCGACTTCGCCCATGACATGGCGCAGCTCGACCAGGAATTTGCCGTGATTGCCGCGGCCGAGATGCGGAACGCCGCAGCCGATGACGCTGTCCGACAGCACGCGGCGCGAGGCCACGCGCAGGCGGCGGTCATTGAGGAAAGCGCCGCCACCGCGTTCGGTCGTGTAGAGTTCGTCGGTCGCCGGATTGAAGATGACGCCGGCGACGATCTCGTCGTTGCGTTCCAGAGCGATCGAAACGGCAAACATCGGAATGCCGTGCAGGAAGTTCGTGGTGCCATCGAGCGGGTCGACGATCCAGCGATGAGCGCCATCCGTGCCCTTGACCTCTTCGCCTTCCTCACCGAGGAAACCGTAAGTGGGACGTGCCTTCAGCAGCTCGTCGCGGATGATCTTCTGCGCCTTCAGATCCGCCTGGCTCACGAAATCGCCCGGTCCCTTCACCGACACCTGCAGGTTCTGCACTTCGCCGAAATCGCGGCTGAGCGACTTGCCTGCCTTGAGGGCAGCCTGAACCATGACATTGAGAAGAGCAGAACGGGCCATCGGGTTTCCTTGGATAATGCAGAAAGCGCTGACCGGGCCTAAAAGCAGGCCCCGACTAAGCGGGAGCGTCAGCGGAAATAAAAGATTGGCGGCCTCAAGACCATAAAATCGGGTGAATTTCAAGTGGTGAGGCCACTGCACATGCAAACTGGCCTCATATCGGCTCCGAGCCGGTCGGATTTCACCTCGCCGCTACTGCGCGCGCCGATATTTGTTGGCCGCCTCGATGGCCGCCTTCTGCTGATAATCCTCGATACCCTGATAGAAATCCTCGAGCTCGGGATCCTTCAGGCCGGCGCGGCGGGAAATGACGTACCAGGTGGCAGCAGCCACCGGATCCTGCTTCGTGCCGATGGCGTTGATGTAGAGATGCGCCAGCTTGTTCTGCGCAACGACGTTGCCGCGATAGGCGGCGACGCGCATCCAGTTGAAGCCGTTTTCGAGGTCCTGCTTGCCGCCCGTGCCGTTGATAAGCCAGATGCCCATGTCAAGCTGCGCGGTATCGAAACCGGCATTGGCGGCGCGCGACAGCCACTCGCGGGCACGCGCCTTCTTTTCCGGCGGCAGGTCGGGAAGATTGAGATAGAGCTGCGAAACCGCATATTGCGCGTCGGCGATGCCCTGCTCGGCAGATTTTTCATAGTAGGGAAGCGCCATCTGCAGGCCCTTCAGACCGGGGTTTGCCGCGGTCAGCATCTGCGCCACGTTGAATTCGGCGGATGGCTGACCGGCTTCGGCCGCCTTCTTCATCCAGTCATCCGCCTTTTTCTGGTCGCGGGGCACGTCGTGCCCCTCCATCAGGATCAGCGCATATTTGAACATCGAAGTGGCGTCGCCACCCTCGGCTGCCTTGCTGTACCAGAACGCGGCATCCTTGGTATCGCGCTTGACGCCGAGCCCCTGCGACATCAGCTCGGCAATGAGCGTCTGCGCGGCAGGATCCCCGAGCTGCGCCCTTGGCAGGGCTCGTTGAAAAGCGGTCAGGTAATAGCCGCGCTGGAAGGCGCCATAGGCGTCGTCCGCCTTGCCCGCGTAGGGCTTTTCCGGCGGCAGATCGGGCAGCCTCGCCCCCATGCGCTCGAAGACGCCGACGCCTTGGGAAGGCTTGATGTCGCCGTCGGCCTTAGGCTCGGCGCCCGGCTGGATCTTCTCGTTCTTGAAAGTGCTTGCATCGGTGCCCAGCGGCCGCGTCACGATGCTTTCGTTGCGCGGTGGAGCGTCCGGCACGGCCGATTCATCGCCGGATTGCGCGCTGTCATCCGGCCGCGCGCCCTTGTCCGCCGGCTGAGAAACGCCCGGCAACGATGGATCGCCATTGCCCGATTGCGCTGCGGCCAGCAATGGAAATGCTGCAAGCCCGGCGGCAAGCACGGCAAGAAGGGATCGATGGCGGAATCGAGGCGTTGACGACATGAATCGCTATCAATCCTCAAACCGTGGCGCTTTTTCGTCCAGAAGCGCATTCACTTCCGCAACGATCGACGGGGCCGCGGCAGGATCGGCAAAGACAGCCTTATGCAATGCTACGAACTCCGCACCCGTCAGGGCCACTTCGAGCACCGACTTCGGATCGGTGCCGCCCATGACGATGCAGGGAATTTCGATCATCGAGGCCCACCATTCGCCGAGCGCCAGATTTTTCGGATGCGCCTCGGGCTTGATGTCGCCATCGAGCTTGCCGAAAAAAATATAGTCCGGCCGCAGCTCGCCGATCTCCAGCGCGCTATGCCGGTCGGTGGCACTGCCGCCGCCGACGATCAGCTTCGGCACGAATTTCTCGACAGCTTCGGTCAGCTCGGCGATATTGCCCGCGATATGCAGCCCATCGGCCTTGGCGCGGCCCGCCACGCGGCTGTCGCCGGCAATGAGCGCTGCGGCACCCGCGGCCTGAATGGCCGGCACCAGCTTTTCCGCATGTTTCTGGAAGGTGCTGTCATCGAGCCCATACTGGGGAATGATCACCGACGCGACGTCCCCGCCCCTGAGCGCATCGGCAACCGCCTTCGCCTGCTGCTCGATATCGGCGATGTCGGGAACGATGAGAACGAGGCGGCAACGATCTTCGGGCACGGTCATGCGAGCTTCCATGGTTTCGGCTTCCATCGTCAGCGATGGCGCACCGGTTCGATAATCGTGAGTAAATCCGTTAGCTCTCTCTGACAAGGGGCAGTGACCGAAACCGGCAGTTCGCGGCGGAGGACGGCCGCGGCGCGAACCTTCGCAGACGACCATCCTCACAATATATCATGCAGCGCACAATTAACTTGCCGCCATTGGGTGTTTGACGTAGCTTTCCGCCATGTCGACCATGGACCCTTTCGCAGCCATCGCGGACCCGAACCGGCGTCATCTGCTGGAGGAATTGCGCCGCGCACCCAAGACGGTCAACGAACTGGCGCTGGGCCTGCCGATCAGCCGCCCGGCCGTCTCGCAGCATCTGAAGGCGCTGCTCGACAGCAACCTCGTTTCCGTTACCAATGAAGGCACGAAGCGCATATACGCGGTGAACAGCCGCGGCTTCGACAAGCTGAATTTGTGGCTGGATCAGTTCTGGTCCTGAAGACGTCGTTTCAGGAAAATTGCGCCAACCCTACCTCCGACGCTATGAAGCTGGCGCATCCGTTTTGGCGGAAATGCTCTTCGATCCTGGCTGGGGAATTGCCTCGAGACCTTTCGATCTGCCTCTCTTGCCCCCAAGATCGATGGCTTTTTGAACTTTGGAGCCGTTGCCTCAGTGGACCGAGGAACGCAGACGTTGGATTTCGTCCTTGACCCGCAGTTTCCTGCGTTTGATGTCGGCTATTTCCGTATCATTGCTAGAGGGAGATGACATTGCCAGATGAAGCGCCTCCTCGAGCGCGACATGTTTCTTTTCGAGCGATTCAAGATGAGCTTGAACAGTCATATGACCCTTCCTTCCTCTTTAAGAGCCCTGACCATCCATTCGCCAAGGCTCTAGGTGTCAACCTTGCCACTGTGCCATAATATCGGGCCTTTGTCGAAGGCGAAAACGTGGCCCATAGGCGGCAAATTCGTGAAGAAGGATAACTTCCCGTTGTCGCCTTTTGGTGATAGGAGCTTGCGGGATTCAGGAGGCGGAACGAATACGATTCCGCGATATGCTGGGGAAATGAACATGGCCGATCAGGAACAGGCAGAAATCAGGCTGATCGTGGCGCGGCTGCGCCAGGAACACGAGGATTATGATGCCGCAATCAATGCCATGATCGAGACGGGCTGCGATGCCCTCCGTATCCAGCGCATGAAGAAGAAGAAGCTCGTCATCAAGGACAAGCTGACCAAGCTGGAAGATCAGATCATCCCCGATATCATTGCCTGAGGAGCTTAACGCAACGATGATGACCGAAAGACCGCCTGTCGCCATCATCATGGGAAGCCAGTCCGACTGGGAGACCATGAAAAATGCCGCGGACACTTTGGAAGCGCTCGAGATCACCTATGATGCGCGCATCATTTCGGCGCACCGCACGCCGGACAGGCTGGTGAGCTTCGCCAAAGGCGCAAAGGACGAAGGCTTCAAAGTCATCATCGCCGGCGCCGGCGGCGCAGCGCACCTGCCGGGCATGGCGGCATCCATGACGCCTCTGCCTGTTTTCGGCGTGCCCGTGCAATCCCGTGCCCTCTCCGGTCAGGACAGTCTCCTCTCCATCGTACAGATGCCGGCTGGCATTCCTGTGGGCACACTCGCAATCGGCAAGGCCGGCGCGGTCAATGCCGCCCTTCTTGCCGCCGCCGTCCTCGCCCTTGGCGATGAAGAGATTGCCGACCGCCTCGACGAATGGCGTGCCCGCCAGAGCGCGGCAGTCGCCGAATATCCGATGGACGACCTATGAACAAGACGATCGGCATCATCGGCGGCGGCCAGCTTGGCCGCATGCTGGCCATGGCGGCCGCACGCCTGAATTTCCGCACGGTCGTCCTCGAGCCGCAGACCGACTGTCCCGCAGCCCATGTTGCCAACGAGCAGATTGTCGCCGCCTATGACGACACGACCGCTCTTGCCGAGCTGGCAAAGCGTTGCGACGTCGTCACCTACGAGTTCGAAAACGTGCCCGTTGCGGCCGCCGAAGAGCTTGCCGCGCAGGTCACCGTCTATCCGCCGCCGAAAGCGCTGGAGATGGCGCAGGACCGGCTGACCGAAAAGAGCTTCATCAACGGCTGCGGCATCCCAACGGCTCGTTTCCACGCCGTCGGCAGCCAGGCCGATCTCGAAAAGGCTCTCGCCGATTTCGGCGGCCAGGGCGTGCTGAAAACCCGCCGCCTGGGTTACGACGGCAAGGGCCAGCGCGTCTATCGCTCCATCGCCGACAGCCCTGAAGGCGGCTATGCGGCATTGGGCAGCGTGCCGCTGATTCTGGAAAGTTTCGTGTCCTTCGAGCGCGAGATTTCCATCATTGGCGCGCGCGGCATCGATGGAACTGTCGCCTGCTACGATCCGGCCGAGAACGTCCATCGCAACGGCATTCTCCACACTTCGACGCTGCCGGCGGGCATTTCGGAGCAGACGGCTGCCGCAGCCCGAGCGGCCGCGGAAAAGATATTGACCGCGCTCGGCTATGTCGGCGTCATCGGCATCGAGTTCTTCGTGCTTGCCGATGGCAGCCTGATCGCCAATGAAATGGCGCCGCGCGTCCATAATTCCGGCCACTGGACGGAAGCCGCTTGCGTCATCTCGCAATTCGAGCAGCATATCCGCGCCGTCGCCGGCCTGCCGCTTGGAAAGCCTGACCGCCATTCGGATTGTGTCATGACCAATCTGATCGGCGACGACATCCTGGCGCTGCCAGAATGGCTGCGGCTTGACGACACGCTGGTGCATCTTTACGGCAAGACCGAAGCACGGCCGGGCCGCAAGATGGGCCATGTTACACAGCTTCTGCGCTGAGAGCAGCGGGAAAAAGCCCCTGACATGGTTGACAGAGCCGGTATGACAGGGTATTTGCTCCCCACCCTAAAGAGCGCGCCCTGAGCGCGCTTTTGATTGTTAAAGACCCGGGCGAATGTGACATTCCCCCTCAGAGATCGCGGATCAGAAAAATGAAGATCAAGAATTCGCTCAAGTCGCTCAAGGCGCGCCACCGTGACAACCGTCTCGTCCGCCGCAAGGGCCGCATCTACATCATCAACAAGCTGAACCCGCGCTACAAGGCTCGTCAGGGCTGATAGAGCGCGCGGCTCGGATCCTATGGATCGAGCCTCAGTTTTAATTGATCGCATCAAATTTGTTTTGATCTTCGACATTGGCGGGCTACTATGCCCGCCATGCGCGTTTTTGCTTTGTCATATCTAGCCCTGCCGATTCTGCTTGCCCTGACCGCCTCTGCGCCTCATGCGGTGCTGGCCGATGAACCGAACGTTGTGGAAAAGCAGAATCCCGGCGTTTCCTCCGGCAGCCTGTCGCCCAAGCAGCAGCTCGACAATCTGTTCATGGCGCTGAAGCGGCAACGCGATCCCGATCAGGCAAACCTTATCGCCGAGCAGATCAATGCCGAGTTCAACGATTCCGGCAGCGCCACCGTCAATCTCCTGATGCAATGGGCCGACAAGGCCATTCAGGACAAGCGCAATGCCGCAGCCATGGACTATCTGGATCAGGTGATCTCCCTGAAGCCCGATTACGTCGAAGGATGGAATCGGCGCGCGACTCTCAACTTCACCATCGGCGACTATCGCAAATCGATGGAGGACATCAATCAGGTCCTGCGGATAGAGCCGCGCCATTTCGGGGCGCTGGCGGGCATGGCGGCCATGCTGACCGAACGCGGCAACGATGCCCTCGCCCTCAAGGCCTGGGAGCGCTTCCTTGAAATCTATCCGGCGAATCGATCGGCCCAGGAAGAAGCAAGCAAGCTTTCGGAAAAGATTGCCGGCAGCCGGACCTGATATTTCTGAAACGCCGGCTTCTCCCTTTCACTGAAAAGTCGCCGGAAGGGATGAAAAGGCGAAACAACGCGCTAGATTAGTGGCTCAAGATATTTGATCCGTGCCGAAATGACCGATTTTCTGCTCGTCGCCATTGTTTTGCTCGTCGTCGTCGCCGCGGGTTTTTCCGCCTACAAGTCCCGCGCCATCGAGCAGGCCTACCCCAATATCGGCGAACTTACCGATATCGGCGGCTACCGCCTCAATGCCGTACATCTGCCACGCCCGAAAACAGCGGATTTGCCGGCGCTCGTCTTCATCCATGGCGCCAGCGGCAATCTGCGCGATCAGTTCGAAGCTTTTGCGGCGCCTTTGAGTGGCCGTGCCGAAATGCTGTTCGTCGACCGTCCCGGCCACGGTTACTCCGAGCGCGGAAGTGCCGAAAACGCCCTACCCTCGGGCCAGGCCGATGCTATCGCCAGACTGATGGAGAAACGCGGCATTAAGAGCGCCATCATCATTGGACACTCCTTCGGCGGCGCGATCGCCGCGGCCTTCGGCATGCGCCACCCCGAAAAGACCGAGGGCCTGCTTTTCCTTGCTCCGGCGACTCACCCTTGGCCGGGCGGTGTCGATTGGTACTACACGCTTGCCGCCACGCCCGTCTTCGGTTGGCTCTTCACCCAGCTCTTCGTAATTCCGATCGGCCTGCGTAGGGTCGAGACCGGCACGCTCAGCATCTTCCGCCCGAATGCGAGACCGGCGGACTATATCATGAAGACGGCGCCGGAGCTGGTGCTGCGGCCGCAGACCTTCCGCAACAACGCGATCGACGTGGTCAATCTCTTTGCCTACGTCTCCGCCCATGCGCCGCGCTACAGCGAGATCAAGGCGCCCACCGTGATCATCACCGGCGATAGCGACGAGGTCGTGCTGGAGGAACTGCATTCGCGCGGGCTCGCCCGGGACATCGCAGACGCAGAGCTCGTCACCATCCGCAATCTCGGCCACAAGCCGGATTATGTGACGACGGATGTGGCGATCGCCGCCATGGAACGGCTGGCAGGCCAGCCGCGTGACCTGTATGAGCTGGCTGCGCAGGCTGAAATACGCATCGCCAGCCTGACGGGGGAAGCTCCGCAGCCGAGCAGCGCCGTGTCTCAGGCCATCACCACATCATAGCCACGCGTATCCTCGAATATCCGGCTCTGCGGCACGGCCTCGACCGTCTGCCGAACCGCCTGCAGGATGATGGATGCCAATCGTTCCGTCGCCGGACTTGCTTCCGCTTCGGCGCGGTGCAGCACGAGATCGAGTTTCGGCAAAGCCGGCAGACCGGCCTCACCCGGCGCCAGTTGCCGCACCTTCGGCGGAAGGCCGAGCGGCGTGCGCAGCGCCAGACCGAGGCCTGCCGCCGTCGCCGCCCAAAGCCCTCCAAGACTCGGGCTGACAAAGGATATCCGCCAGCCGATGCCGGCGCGATCGAGCGTCTTCGTGGCGATGTCGCGCAGCAGGCATGGAGCTTCGAGCGAGGCCAGAGGCATGCTTTCGCCCCAATCGGCATGCCAATGCATCGCACCGCTCGCCGGGCCGACCCAGCAGAGCGGCACTTCGGCGACCCGATCGCAATGGGCCGTGCGGAAGCCATCGCTCCAGGCAAGCGCCAGATCGAGCTTGCCAGATGTCACACGCTCCACAAGCTCCACATTGCGCACCACACGCGCCTCAATGCGCACCTTGGGATGCGCACGCGCAAAACGCCCCAGCACCTCGGGCAGCAGCGTCTCGCCGAAATCCTCCTGCAAGCCGAGGCGCACCCAACCTTCCAGCTCCGTCCCGTGCAGTGCCGTGGCCGCCTCGTCGTTCAGGTCCAGCAGCCGCCGCGCATAGCCAAGCATGGTCTCGCCGGCCTCCGTCAGCGCCAGTCCCCGGCCCGCCTTGCGGAAGATCGGCGTGCCCGCCTGCTCCTCCAGCTTCTTGAGCTGGGCACTGATGGCAGAAGTCGAGCGTCCGAGCCGATCTGCTGCCCTGGCATAGCTGCCGAGCTCGATGCCGGTGACGAAGCTGCGCAGGACATCGAGATCGAAGACAATCTTCCGCATGGATAATCATCCATATTTTTGGGACTATAAATCCTGAATTATCTGATTTTCGGGACGATTATCTGCTGGCATTCTATGCTCGTCAAGTGACACGGAAACAGGAGCAATCCCATGCCATTCACCCGCATCACCCTTCTGCGCGGAAAGTCGCCGGAATATCTCAAGGCACTGTCCGACAGCTTTCATCGCGCTCTGGTCGAAGCCTTCGAAGTGCCGCCGACGGACCGTTTCCAGTCCATTCACCAGCTGGAGCCGCATGAACTCATCTTCGACCGGACCTATTTCGCCAGCAAGCCGCGCTCGGACGACTACGTCTTCTTCGATGTCGCTATCGGCAAGCCGCGCAGCACGGAAGTCAAGAAAGCCTTCTATCGCCGGGTCGCTGAACTTCTTGCCGATGCGCCTGGCGTTCGCGCCGAGGACATCATGATCACCATCACGACGGCGACACGCGAGGACTGGTCCTTTGCCGATGGCCGCGCCCAGATGATCGAACAGGTCTGAGAGACATGCCTCAAACCACCTCAACGCCATCGCCCGTTATCCATCGTGCCGGCACGAATATGCGCCCGTCGCCCGAAGGCATCGCAACCGCCTCTTTCCTAGTGGAGTCACTCGTGGAGAACGGTGAAAACGGCGGTCTCACAGCCATGCGCTGCGCCCTCGAGCCCGGCGTGATGACACACTGGCATACGCATCCGCATGGGCAGATCCTCTATGTTCTGTCCGGTGTCGGACTGGCCGAACGCTTCGGCGGTCCGGCCGAGGAACTGCACGCCGGCGACTGCGTCAGCTTCGCACCGAACGAACGCCATCGGCACGGTGCGGCGCCGGAAAATGCCTTTTCCTATATCAGCATCCAGGCGGCGCAGGATGGAAGCGCCGTGACCTGGCTGGAGGAATGACCGATGATCGCCATGCAATATAGCTTCCCCCTCCCCGCAGATTACGAGATGGCGATCATCGATCGCCGCATCCGCGAAAAAGGTCCCCTGCTCGACAATCTCGCGGGCCTGAAGTTCAAGGCCTATCTGACGGCAAGGAAGGACGATGCCATTATAGGGAGCCGGCAGAATCTCTATTCCCCCTTCTATGTCTGGCATGAAGAAGAGGGCCTGAGCGACTTCGTCTGCGGCCCCGGCTTTCTCGCCCTGACCGAGAATTTCGGCCGCCCGCAGGTCAACACCTGGATCGCATGGTACGCCGGGACGTCTGCGGATATTCGCCGCGCCAAATTCGCGACACGCGAGGTGGTCGCAATCGACGCCGAAACATCGCTTGCCGAACTCCGCGCGCACGAAACCGAGGCGGCAGCGCAAGCCCTGTCGAACGGCGAAGCCCTCGCCTCGGTCGCCGCCTTCGAACCGACCCACTGGACGCTGGTACGCTTCCGCCTGCTGGCCGAGCCGCCGAAAGATCCGGCTAGATCCGGTCTGCAGACCTACGATGTCGGGCACCTTTCTCTGCCCGGCATCGCTTGAAGTGTCATGGAGACAATCTGCTTGTTTCAAAGGACAGTCGGGCGCTTTATGGATGGAAAGTCTTTCTAAATCAGAAGAGTGATCCCTCCATGGTCGACATCGCAATGATCGAAGCCGCACGCACGCGCCTCGGCGGTCGGGCACGGCGCACGCCGCTGCTCTCCTCGCCCTTCCTTGATGAAATCGCCGGGCGCCGTCTATTCGTGAAGGCCGAATGCCTGCAGCATTCCGGCTCCTTCAAGTTCCGCGGCGGCTGGTCGGCGGTTTCGGCACTGGAACCGGCCGTGCGTGCCAGAGGCGTCATCGCCTTTTCCTCAGGCAATCACGCACAAGGCGTGGCATTGGCTGCAAAACTGCATGGCGTCCCTGCCGTCATCATCATGCCGGCCGACGCCCCGAAACTGAAGATCGCCAATACCCGCGCCTTCGGCGCCGAAGTCGTGCTCTACGACCGTATAAAAGAAGACCGCGACGAGATCGGCGCCCGCATCTCGAAGGAGCGCGGCCTCACACTCATCAAGCCCTTCGACGAACCGCAAGTGATTGCCGGCCAAGGAACGACCGGACTCGAAATCGCCGAACAAGCCACCGAGGAGGGCATCGAGGCCGCAAGCGTCCTTGTCCCCTGTGGCGGCGGCGGCCTGACCTCCGGCATCGCGCTGGCCCTCGAATCCCGCGCACCGGGCTTGAAGGTGCGCCCCTGCGAACCGGCAAATTTCGACGATACCGCCCGTTCGCTGGCTTCCGGCAAGATCGAGCGCAATGCCGCGCTGCAGGGCTCGATTTGCGACGCCATCATCACGCCGCAGCCGGGCAACATCACCTTTCCGATCCTGAAACGCCTTTGCAGCCCCGGCCTCGCCGTGACGGACGAAGAGGCACAAAAGGCCATGGCGCTCGCCTTTACCCGTTTGAAGATCGTGGTTGAGCCGGGTGGCGCTGTGGCACTGGCAGCAGCACTCTTCCACGGCAAGGATATCGACGGCGACACGGTGATCGCCGTTACCTCAGGCGGCAATGTCGACAGGGAAGTCTTCGAAGCGGCGCTGAGTCTTTAGAGCATTTCCGCTTTTCTTCGAATCGCGAAAACGCTCTATCCTCTTGTTTCTTTATGCATTCCGGACGGAAAACCGCTACGCACTTTTCCTGGAAATGCTCTAATTCACGGCGCGGCGATAGAGCGCCAGCGACCCGGCAAGAGCCAAAAGCGCGCCGCCGCAGGCGCGCTCGAGCCATTTCGCCCCTTCCGATTTCAGGACGCGCACGGCCTGCGAACCGAAAACGGCATAGCCGAACATGATCGTGAAATCGAGCGCAGCAAAGATCGCACCGAGCACGATATATTGCTGCATCTGCGGCGCCGAGGGATCGATGAACTGCGGCAGGAAGGCCGAGAAGAAGAGATAGCCCTTGGGATTGGTAACCGCGACCATGAAGCTCTTCAGGCCAATGGAAAAGGCGCCTCCCTTCGATGGGTTCGCGCCCGCCTGCAAGGCACCGTCTATGCTTCCCTTCGAGCGCAGCATCATGATGCCGAGAAAGGCGAGATAGGCCGCACCCACCCATTTCAGAGCCGAGAACCAGAACTCGGAAGCAGCCAGCAGCGCCCCGAGGCCGATAGCGACGGCGCTGATCAGCACTGCATCGGAAAGAACGGCGCCGACCATGCCCGGCAAGGCGCGCCTGACGCCGAAACGCGAGCCGTTGGTCAGCGCCAAAAGCACGGTCGGCCCCGGCGTCGCGATACCGATGAAGGAAACGGCAGCAAAGGCGAGCAGTGTGGTGAGATGCATGATGTCCCTCCTCTGGAAGAGAGGAAGGTTGCATGTGAGGTGGTGGTAATCAAGTGTCTGCTTGCTTCCAGTCTGCCGCACCTCTGATACCCCCCTCTGTCGCTTTCGCGACAGAGGGGGGTGCAGCACTCCCCACAAACTCGAGCGTCGATGACACACTCCAAGCTACCCCTCCAATCCCGCATCCTTCGCCGCCAGCGCGCCGATCGCCGACCAATCCAGTTCCTCGCCGCCATGCGCAAGCAAGGTCAGGAACCGATCACGCAGCAGACTTGCCAATGGCAACGGCACGTTCAGCGCCTCGCCGGCTGCCAATGCCAGCCGGACATCTTTCTGGCCAAGCGGCGCCGTAAAGCCCGCCGGCTTGAACTTGCGGTCCGCGATCAGCCCGCCATAGGTCTTGTAGACGGGCGCATTGAACAGCGTCGAGGTCAGAAGATCGAGATAGGCATGCCGGTCGACACCACCCTTCTCGACCAGTGCCATGGCTTCGCCGAGCGACTCGATGACCGAAGCGATGAGGAAATTGCCGCTGAGCTTGACGAGATTGGCTGCCTTCGGCTCTTCACCGAGCACGAATGTACGCTGACCGATGGCTTCGAAGAGCGGCATGACCGACCGGACGGCATCAGGCGCACCTGCTGCAGCAACGAAGAGCTTCGCCGCAGCAGCGGCTTCCGGACGGCCGAAGACGGGTGCCGCCACGAAACGCTGGCCTGCGGCCGCGTGCTCTTTGGTAAGCCGTTCGGACATGGCGACGCTGATTGTGCTTGCGGAAATATGAACCGCGCCCCTGCCAAGGTTTGCCAAAACGCCACCATCGCCATGAACGACGGCCGAAAGCGCATCGTCATGCGCGAGCATCGTGAATACGGCATCGCCAGCGCAGGCTTCCGCCACCGTTCCGGCAACCTTCGCGCCTTCGCTAGCCAAAGCCTCAGCTTTATCGCGCGAGCGATTGTAGACGGTTACCTCATGCCCGGCCTTGACGAGGTTGACGGCCATGGCGCTGCCCATTTGGCCCAATCCGATAAATCCGACTTTCACTGGCATATCTCCTTCTCACTCAGCCGGGGGGATCGCAGGCACTCCGCTTCAAGAAAAAACCCGCCGTCTTTCGACAGCGGGTTTCGGATGTTTCAGGGTGCTGCCGCAGTCAGATGTCGGCAATCACACGCCGGACTGGCCGTCCGAGCCGATATAGGCAATGCGCAGCATGTTGGTGGCGCCTGGCGTGCCGAGCGGAACACCGGCCGAAATGATGATGCGGTCGCCCGGCTTGCCGAAGCCTTCCTCGGCAACGATGCGGCAGGCATTGTTGACCATGTCGTCGAGGTCGGTCGCATCGTGCGTGACGACGCAGTGCATGCCCCAGACGACGGAGAGACGGCGCGCCGTCTGGATGATCGGTGACAGCGCCAGGATCGGAACCTGCGGACGCTCGCGCGAGGCACGCAGGCCGGTAGTGCCCGACGAGGTATAGCAGACGATGGCGGCGAGCTTCAGCGTTTCGGCGATCTGGCGTGCGGCGAGCGAAATCGCGTCGGCACCAGTCGCTTCTGGAAGTGCGCGCTGAGCATAGATGATGCCTGGATAATGCGGCTCGCGCTCGATGGTGCCGGCGATCGAGGCCATCATGGAAACGGCTTCGACCGGATAGTCGCCGGAGGCGGATTCTGCCGAAAGCATGACGGCATCTGCGCCTTCGAAGACGGCGGTTGCGACGTCGGAAACTTCGGCGCGGGTCGGGACCGGCGCGGAGATCATCGATTCCAGCATCTGCGTGGCGACGACAACCGGCTTGCCGGAGCGGCGGCAGGCGCGGATCAACTGCTTCTGGATGCCTGGAACGGATTCCAGCGGCATTTCCACGCCGAGATCGCCGCGGGCGACCATCAGAGCGTCGGAAAGCTCGATGATTTCCTCGATGCGCTCGACAGCCTGCGGCTTCTCGATCTTTGACATCAGGCCGACGCGGCCATGCGAGATCTTGCGGACTTCCGTCAGATCTTCCGGGCGCTGGATGAAGGAAAGCGCGACCCAGTCGACTTCGTTGGTGGCCAGGACGGCATCGAGGTCGGTGCGGTCCTTGTCGGTCAGCGCGCCGACGCCGAGCAGAGTGTCAGGCAGGCTGACGCCCTTGCGGTCGGAGATCTTCGTGCCCGAAATGACTGTCGTCACGATGCTCTTGCCGTCGCATTTTTCGGCACGCAGCGCCAGCTTGCCGTCGTCGATCAGCAGACGATGGCCGGGCTGCACCGATTCCAGGATTTCCGGATGCGGCAGGTAAACGCGCGTGTTGTCGCCGGGCGTATCCTGATTGTCGAGCGTGAAGGTCTGGCCAGGCTTCAGATCGACCTTGCCCTCGGCAAACTTGCCGACGCGCAGCTTGGGACCCTGCAAGTCAGCGAGAATGCCGATCGGACGGCCACAGCGGCTTTCGACGGCGCGAATGCGCTGGATCAGCATGCGCATCACATCGTGGCTGGCGTGGCTCATGTTGATGCGGAATAGGTCCGCCCCGGCCTCATGAAGCTTCTGGATCATCTCCTCGGAGGAAGATGCCGGACCGAGTGTTGCGAGGATTTTGACTTTTCGGTTTCGTCTCATCAATTCTGGCTTTCCTGGCTGCCCGGGGTATCGGAAAGCTGAACCATCCAGCTCGCCTGACGCCCCGTGTCGTATTCCTTGAATCCCATCTTCTGATAACCGCGAGCATAGCAGTCCTTCACGCCTGGGATTTTAAATTCGTTTTCCGCCACGCACATTTCGACGTCGCCCGTCCAGCGGCCGCCGCGAGCCGCATCTTCTGCGTAGAGATAATAGTAGCGGGATTGGAGCGGCCCCTCGATCAAAGTGGCGCAGGTGTTGGCCGGAATCTGCCACCACCCTTCCGTTACCCAGCCTTCCTTGGCACGATAGCCGATCGCCACACCGACGAGGTTCTGCGTACCGTTGCATGTTCGGAAGTCGGCATGAGCGGCATCCGGCATGAAAAAGAAGAACGGCGCTGCCGCAGCAAGGATGAGGAAGGCGATTCGGGCTAGCGGACCTGACCGCTTAACGAAACGTGGCGCGACTTGGCTGGACACGGCTTCCAATTGGCTCCCGGTTGTTCGTTGTTGCGTCTTCTTGCGCTGCCATCCCATGAATGTCAACGCAACTCTAATCGATTATATTTTCTTCACGGCATGGTGACGGCACCAGGCGCCGCTCTCCATCCGATCGAAGCTGCAAACCTTGCACCTTCCATCCGCACATGCAATCAAACAAAGAGTTGAAAATTTCAATAATCGACAATCTGCATGACCGACTTCAGACCGTTTGAAATCATACCCGGCAATCGTGACAAAGGCATGGTCATTCTCGGCGATCACGCCATGCGCCATCTGCCGCAGCGCTATGGCAGCCTCGGCCTGCCGGAAACTGCCTTTTCCCGCCATATCGCCTATGACATCGGTATCGAAAGCCTGTGCCGCCATCTCTGTGCGCGGCTGGACGTACCCGGCGTGCTCGGCGGCTTTTCCCGCCTGCTGATCGATCCGAACCGCGGCGAGGACGACCCGACGCTGATCATGAAAATCTCCGACGGCGCAATCATATCAGGCAACCATCCGATCACCGACGAGGAATGGAACTACCGCATAGAGGCCTTCCACAGGCCCTATCACGCTGCGGTCGACCGGACGATTTCCGCGGTGGCCGAAACGACGGGCAAGGCACCTTTGGTATTCTCGATGCATTCCTTCACGCCGGCATGGAAGAGCGTGCCGCGCCCCTGGCATGCAAGCGTGCTCTGGGATAGCGACGAGCGTGCCGTCGCGCCGCTTCTTGCAAAGCTAAGCACCGATACCGATCTCGTTATTGGCGACAACGAGCCTTACGACGGCGCCTTGCGCAACGACACCATGTTCCGCCATTGCATGATGAAAGGCATTCCGCACGCGCTGCTGGAGGTCCGCCAGGATCTGATCGGTGACGACGCCGGCGTTGTCGAATGGGTCGACCGGCTGGCGCCGATCTTCGCCGAGATCAATGCCGATCCGGCTCTGCACGAATACAAACGCTATGCTTCGCGCACCGGCCCCTACGAGGCATGAACCGGCGGGCGAACCGAGGAGAATAGAAATGACCATGCTCACCAAACAACAAGAGACCGAGCTCGAGGCCGCAGCGTTCCGCCGCCTCGTTGCGCACCTGCGCGAACGCAGCGATGTCCAGAACATCGACCTTATGAATCTCGCCGGCTTCTGCCGCAACTGCCTTTCCAACTGGTATCGCGAAGCGGCCGAAGAGGCAGGCTTGCCCGTCAGCAAGGACGAGTCGCGCGAGGTGATCTACGGCATGCCCTACGAGGATTGGAAAAACCTGCATCAGAAAGAAGCCTCGCCTGTGCAAAAAGCCGCTTTCGAGCGAAACAAGCCGAAAGATTAACCCTCCCTTCACCAATCCGGCTTGACCTTGCGCGCCATTCGCGGCACGTCAACTGCCCGATCGAATTCGAAATACCGCGCAGGCCGTGAATCGATGAGCCCTATGGGGACACTCGATCTTATCCGCGGCCGGCTGCAAGCGACCCTTTGAGACCCTTTAGGAGAAGTGCATGGAAGAGAACAGCGTCGAGAACGTGGCCGCGGCGGAACTCCGCCAATTCATCGAGCGCATCGAGCGCCTGGAAGAAGAAAAGGCCGCGATCGCCAGTGACATCAAGGACGTCATGGGCGAGGCCAAGGGCCGCGGCTACGACACCAAGGCGATCCGCACCATCATCCGCCTTCGCAAGAAGGACGCCAACGAACGCCTGGAAGAAGAATCCATCCTGCAGACCTACATGGCCGCACTCGGCATGGAATAATCAGGGCTTTATCAGCCTTGAGAGATGATCGGGAGCCGGCTTGCCGGCTCCTTTCTTTTTGAGTGTCACTCTGCGAAAAGATGATGGATCAATTCGGCAGCACTGCCCTGCCAGAGCTCGCCCTTACCGGTTCCCGACCAGAGCGACAGGAAATCCGGCGATCCCTTCGCCGTCGACGCACCGCGTATGTCCCGCGTGAACTTGTTTTGCGCCGGAAAGGGAAGAATGGCGTCAGCCTTCCCATCCATCTCATCCATGAAGCGGTTCTCGATGCCGCGCGCGAAGCGGCCCGAAAAGGCGCGGGTCGTCCGCGTTCTGCGTTCCGGCGTTTCGAGCAGCTTCTTGCGATAGGGTGCCGATGTTCCGGCTTCCGCGCAGGCAAGAAAGGCCGTGCCCATCTGGACGGCCTGCGCGCCCGCCTGCAGCGCCGCCCGGATATCGCTTGGGGTCATGATGCCGCCGGCTGCGATCAGCGGCAAACGAATGGTGCCGACGCATTGCGCCAGGAGATCGCGCATCCCGATTTCCGGATCCGCTGCCCCCGCGTCGAAAATGCCGCGATGACCACCCGCTTCGAAGCCCTGCAGCACGATCGCATCGACGCCGCTCTCTTCCAGCGCCCTCGCCTCGTCGAGCGCCGTCGCCGTGCCGATCAGCGGGATACCAGCCTTTTTCGCTTCTCGCACATGGTCGGCCGGCAATAGGCCGAAGACGAAGCTGAAACAGGCCGGCCTGACGCGCAGAACGGCCTCGAACTGTGCATCGAAATCCTCCTCATAGGGAGGAGAAAGCTGCGGCGAAGGCAGTTCCAACTCCTGGCGATATCGTGCGGTCGCGGCCGCCGCGCGCTCAACCCGATCGGCAGCTATCTCCGGAATCGAATGCGGAATGAAGAGATTGATCGAGAAAGGTTTATCCGTTCGCTGCCGCACCTGAGCTGCAAAGGCTTCGATGGCCGCGGCATTAAAATAGGCGCCGCCCATGGCGCCGAGCGTGCCGGAGGCCGAAGCCGCCGCCACCAGATCCACCGAGGTAGGACCGCCCGCCATCGGCGCGACGATCAGCGGATGCTTCAAATCAAGTCGTTGAAAAAGATCGCTGTCCGTAGGGGCAGACATGTCCGGCTTCCTTTCAGAAATGTCTGTTCAGATATGCATGCAACATAGGTGCCGTACCGCAGCTTCCCAGGCGAAACCTTGCGGAAACCCGCAGGTCCATCAGCTCCGCTTGAGCCCGGCGGAAGAGCATACTGCGTTTCCCGCCGGGTATCGATCGCCATCCGGTCAAAGCTTGACGTGGATTGCGCGGCTTCCAGCTTAGAACAGGCGGTCGAGCCACTCATTCTTGTCCGGCGCGCGGCCGAACTGGATATCGGTCAGTGCGGCCTTCAGACGGAGCGTGGTGGCACCGGCATTGCCGTCGCCGATCGTGAAGTTGTGCTTGCGGCCCTTGACCGTGCCGATCGGCGTCACGACAGCTGCCGTGCCGCAGGCGAAGGATTCGCGCAGACGTCCGCTCTCGGCATCGGCCTGCCACTGCTCGATCGAATAGGGCTCTTCGCGAACGGTGAGGCCCATGTCGCGTCCCAGCTTGATCAGCGAATCGCGGGTGATGCCCGGCAGAATCGTGCCTGTCAGCGGCGGCGTCTGCAGCGAACCGTCATCGAAGACGAAGAAGATGTTCATGCCGCCAAGCTCTTCGATCCAGCGCTTTTCGACGGCATCGAGGAAGACGACCTGATCGCAGCCTTCACGCTGGCCTTCGGCAAGCGCGGAAAGGCTTGCGGCATAATTGCCGCCGCACTTGGCAGCACCGGTGCCGCCGGGAGCAGCGCGCGTGTAATTCTCGGAGACCCAGAGCGTAACGGCAGATGCGCCGCCCTTGAAATAGGAAGCAACCGGAGAGGCAATGACACAGAAAAGATAATCGGTGGCCGGCCGTGTGCCGAGCGCGGCTTCCGAACCGATCATGAACGGACGGAGGTAAAGCGATGCGCCTTCGGCGGTCGGAATCCACTCCCGATCGATCTTGACCAGCTCGCGGACGGATTCGACGAAGACCTTTTCCGGCAGCGGCGGCATCGCCAGCCGCTCGGCCGAATTGTGGAAGCGCTCCGCGTTGGCGCTCGGACGGAAGAGCGCCGCACCGCCGTCCGGCAGGTGGTAGGCCTTCATGCCTTCGAAGATTTCCTGCGCATAATGCAGCACCACGGTCGCCGGATCGAGAGCCAGCGCCTTGCGCGCCTCAACCTTGGCGCCATGCCAGCCACGATCCTGCGAATAGCGGATCGTCACCATATGGTCTGTGAAGACACGGCCGAAGCCCGGGTTCTGCAGCAGCGCTTCCCGCTCGCTGGCCGTCGCGGGATTGGGGTTTTTATGGATGTCGAAGGTTAACGTCTCGCCGTTGCTCATGGCTCCTCCAATGCTTCTCTTGTCGCGGCTCACGCCGGCCATCTTCCGAAGGATGGTGTAAATCAAATCGGGTGGTATTTGATTGCGTTTACGCCTGTTCCCACGCAAGTTTAAGAGTGATTTTCATAAATTCGTGGGGCAAATCGTCATTTCGCGCCCGCAAGTGAGTTCGCGCTCCTTGTCAAGCTCGATCATAGCGCTTTCGCGACCGCCTCTGCGGCAACAACGCCGCTTTCATAGGCGCCGTGTGCAGTCGAGTATCGCGACCGCGAGCAGGCTTCGCCGGCAAAGAACAGACGATCGTCGCAGGGGGCAGCCAAGACCCCACGCAGATCCGATGCGCCGGGTGTAGCATAGGAATAGGAGCCTCCCACGAAGGGCTCGCTAGCCCAGGCAGACATGACGAGAGGCGAGAGTTTCGCACCGATACCGGCACCGAAGACGCGCTTCAGCTGCTCCACCGAGAAATCAAACATGGCATCGATGCCCCGCCGCTCGAGATCGAGCGCAAGATCGGCGGCGAAATAGGCTTCGATGACAGGGACGCCGAAGGGTTTGAGCTGATAGGCGCCTGTCCGGCTGCTATGCTGCGATCCCGTCGCATGCGTATCGTCGGGAAACATGTCCGGTTCGGCGATACGAATGAAAAGCTTGTTTGCCAGGCCAAGAGGCAGGCGCGACGCCGCCTCGATCTTCTCCGGCAGCGGCGGCCAGAACGCAATGCGTTCGGCAGCCAGTACATTTGTGGAAACGGTGACGATGACAGCCCCGGCTCGTAGCTCGCCCTTGCCCGTCGAAAGCACGATATGGTCGGCGCCGCTGTGGTCAACGCGACTGACCTCCACGCCGAGAACGGTCGGCACCGGCAGGCCATAGGTCGCCACCAGCGTTCCATAGCCTTGGCGCACACGCCAGTCCGGACCAGGACCGGGATCGTAGCGGCCAAGATCGATCACCGAAGACTTGTCGAGCTCTCCCCCGGTCATGAACGCGCCGACGGCGTAAATCCTTTCACGCCACGGATCGTCGGGCGACAGCATGGTCGAGAGATCCGCGTCCTTGTCGCCGTCATAGTCGTAAACGCGTTCGAAGAAGCGGTTGACGGCCGCACCCGCAGCCCTTGCGCCCGGATCGTCCTGCTCGAGCCGGCGGCCGCCGTCACTCCAGGGCGCGGGGGTACGATCGACAGTCAGGCCGACCTCTTCGGCGATCCCGGTCCAGGCATTGGTGCGGGCGCCATGCAGCCAGCCGCAGCCAAGATCGAGTGCGGCAGCATCGGTTCCGAACGGATGGATCGAGCGAGCGCGGCCGCCGACGCGATCGGAAGCTTCGAGCAGCACGACCGAAAGATCGGGTCGGAGCAATTGCAGACGCCTGGCCGCAGCCACGCCGGCCGCTCCGGCACCGATCACGGCAACATCGACCTCGCCGCCTTTCCAGGATTCGATGGGCATTCCATTTCCTCTTCGCGCGCACATTGGAGAATGATCCGGCCGCGCGACCTTGGCTGATATGAGGCTCGCCGATCCGCCAGCGCAAGCCCCTGCAATCATCTGTAGCCGACCTCGGCGCGGCATGTAAACGGGCACTTCGATGGGGATACCAAATTGCCGCATTGAGCTGAAACGACGAATGTCGTAGGTGCTTCATCCAAGCTGGCAACGGGGAAGAGATCGTGCTGAAGCGGATCTTCGCAACAACGCAAGGACTGATGCGCATTCTATGCGCCCTCGCGTTGATGTCCGTCGGCTTCGCGCATCATCCGGCCGTTTCCAACGCCGCCGAACTGCCTCTTCTGGAGCTTGCACAGTATCGTTTGCCAGACGGAAGCCTGCCGGTCATCTGCACCACCGAGAAAACGCCTGACGGCAAGGAACACGGCAAGGCCTATATGCCCGGCTGCGAGGCATGCCGTATCTCCGCCGCAGCACTCCTTCCCCACCCGCCAGCAGCCGTATGCGACCGTCTCGAATGCGCGCGGCAGGATACGATCGTTCCCGAAAGCGCACGATTCCGCCGACAGCTTTATCCGCCCAACAGCGGACCACGCGCGCCCCCTGCTCTTCAGAACCTCGTCTGAGCCTCTTCCGGGCGAAGACGGCGTAGCGGGCTCACGGACCCGCATATCGCTCTGCGGCGGATCAAATCGGCATCCGTTCCCTGCAGGCAACTCCCCTTCTCATGAAAAGCCTCGCGGCGGAATTTGCCGCAAGGCGCACCACTCCCTCAAGGAAACCGATCATGAACCGATTGATATGCCATCGCGCTGCCTTCGGCCCCGACACTGCCGAAATGGCCGATATTGGCGCCGCTTTTCAAACCGAGACGTATACCTCTGGAGGCGACGATGCCGACGCAGCTCAATAAGACGGCGGCCGCGCGTCGCGCCACTTTCAAGCGTCGCCTGGAAACACCGATGTTCGCGAAGGAGTGGTCCATTCCGGCGATATTGACCGTCTTTCTGCTCGGTGTCTGCGGCCTGATCGCCTATTTCACATGGACCCTCATGCCGCCGTCGGCGGCAGTACAAAATCGTGCCGGCGGCCCCTACACGCTCAGCGACGGCAATGACCATCCCATCGTGGATTCCGCGCCGAAAAAACAGCAGTAACCGACAGCCCAGAATTTGCCGCGGCCACGACCGCGCAAACAGGAAAGGAAAACCGAGATGCCTCGAATGAAGACGCTGCTCCTCGCTGCGGCCATGGCGAGCATTGCTCTCGCGGGCCAGGCCCTTGCGCACGCCCATCTCAAATCCTCGGCACCCGCTGCCAACAGCACCGTCAAGCAGGCGCCTTCAGTGCTCGATCTCAGCTTCACTGAAAGCCTCAACCTGAAATTCAGCGGCGCGACCGTGACCGGACCGGACAAGAAGACCATCAAAACCGGTGACGCCGCCTTGGCGGATGGCGACAAGACGCTGACGGTGCCCGTGAGCGACAAGCTCGCTCCCGGTACGTACACGGTCGAATGGCATGTGCTCTCGACCGATGGCCACAAGACCAACGGCAGCTACAGTTTCACCATCACACCGTGATCTAGCCGGTCCGAGAAGGCCGGCAATTGCGGACGATCGATCTGCCCGCTATCCGACGACGCATTTCTTGACGAAATGCAGCCAGCTGTCGTTGCGCCGGATGGTCGCCCGCGGCAGGCCGAAAGGGTCGTCGCCCGTCCGCGCCCGGCCCCTGCGGGTTGTCGTTGCGGCGCTGTAGCCGGCTTCATAGGTCAGCACGCGATCGAGCGGCGTTTCATCGCCATAAGGAAAGCAAAAGGACGAGACCCCCTCATCGAGCAGATCCTCGAGCAGTTCGCGCGAGTGCGCGATCTGGCGACGCGCCTCTTCCATCGGCAATTGGGGCAGATGAACATGGTCGAGAGTATGCGACCCCACCTCGTGCCCAAGGCTGTGCCAATGCCGCAGCTGCTCGGCCGACATGCATGGCGAATGTGCGACGCCAAGCGGCGTATCCCAAACGTTGCTGCCGCCGATCTGGTTCGCCACCACGAAATTCGTGGCGGTGAAGCCATACTCCTGCAGCACGGGCAGGGCATTCTCGTAGACGTTGACATAGCTGTCGTCGAAGGTGATAGCGGCAACCTTGCCGGCCTTTTCGCCCCTGATGTAGGGCATGGCCTCACGCAGCGACATGCCCTGAATTCCGAGCCTTTTCAGCCACCCCATCTGACGATAGAAGGCCTCTGGATGGACGACCATGCTTCTGAACGGCGCCTTGCGCGAAGGCGGCACCGCAATCTGATGATATGCGAGGATGGGAACAGCCACGATGTATCGTCTCAGATGTAGCGGCGCGAGCGAAGGGCGATTTTCGCGCGATAGAGCGGCCGCAAAACCTCTCTGGAAAGGGTTTCCATCAACGTCTTGCTGCTTTTGATGGTGCTGCCGCCGAGCTGCGGGGAAATCTCACGGACACCGCCCGGCAGGACCGTCAGCGGGAACACATGGGTAAACCAGCTCATTTGAATGGTCGTATCGACGGGCCGGTCGAAGACGGATGTCACCTCCAGCAGCCGGATTGCGGCGTCGCGGCTGACGAGCTGGGCCACCATGCCCAAGCCGATGCGCGTCGGCTGAATGACATTGGTCTCTCCGTGAGTGAGAACGCAACTGCCATGTTCTTTTCCCATGCGGAATGGGAAGCGGATGAACGAACCGGGCTTCAGGCAAGCCTTGGCTGCGGCAAAAGCGGCATGGAACGAATCATCGATCTCGACGTCGTCCTCGAAGACAAGACCTGCATCGATACCCTGCTCGACAATCGCAGCCCATGCTTTTCGATGGGACAGGAAACAGGCGATCTCACCCATGCTCATCGCAAATGGGTAGTACGGCTTCTGCAGCCGGCGGCGATAGACGCGATCCGTCTCGGCTTCGGTCAGCACACGGCCGTCAACGGCTTCGATGATCTCCGTGGATACCGGAAGTTTTGCAACAAGCCTTTCCACCTGCGGCAGGCGATCGCGAGCCCGGTCGAGATGGACGATAAAGCCGCGAATGACGGGCTGGCTCGGCTCATCCGCACCGGCGGTCGATTTGGACGCTTGGTCGAACTCGAATCCCGTGTGAGATCCTTCGAGCGGCATCGCTGAAGACCGGTTGAATTCGCGGCTTTGCATTACGGATACCTCGGTCATATTTCGCGAGGCTCTAGCAACCGTGAATGAATGCGGCATTAGGCAAACCTGAGGCGAAACTGAAGATGGTTGCTTTCAGCCGGTCTGAACAACTGAAAGAAGGGTGGATAGGCATGCCGATAAGACCATTCGTCATCTTGTCGTCAACCTGGCGGCCTCATTCAGCCAAGTATGACGCTCCCATTTTTCCCAACTGAAGTTCTGCAAGTTAAACATTATATCAAACAAGATGCAATCTCATAAGTTGTAAACGTGGGGCTCTCGGTATATGAGCCGCCTGCCAATGCGCCCTTTTGGCCGGTTGAAGCGCACACAAATTCCGCATTGTCCATGATCTCTGTGAGATCGCGCTCCAGCTTGCCGTTGCCGATTATGATTTGCCATTGCCCGGCGAAATGAACGAAAAGAAGCCTGAAGAGGCTCCTGAGAGCGAGATGACGACCATATGACCTCGGCCTACTCGACCGAATTGAACTTCTTCACCTGAAGAAAATTCACCGCGGTCCCGCTGAAGCGCTCGGGATCGATCGAGGCCGTCTGAACCTTGAATCCGTCGGTATAAACGGCGGTCGGCTGAGCACGAAGCGTCGGGCTTACGAAACGCGGCGCCTTGACAGGGCGGTTTACGATCTCGACACGAGCTTTTGCGATCGCCCACTGCGAAATCATCTTCTCCGTCAGTTTCGGCGCAGTCGTCACCGTGGCGTGTCCGGCATCGGCATCCGCCGCATCCTGCTTGCTCGGCCTTGCGCCCTTGGCTGCAATACCTGCGGCAATCGCGCGTTCCTGCGGCGTCGGCGTTTCGAAATTGTCGCCGAAGCGATGGCTGCCGGCCTTCACCTCGTTGCGGATCGGCGCAAGCGCAGCCACCTGCATCGGCATCTGCTGAGCCGGCCGCTGCTGCGGCAGGACCGCCGCGATCGCCTGCGCCGCATCATTGCTCATGGCACTACCATTGCCCGAAGGCGGGAGCTGATCCTTCGATGCGACATTGTTCAACGGCGGCGCCACCGGAACGGCATTGTTCGCATCCGCTCGATCGGGCCGGCTCTGCTCCAGGGCCGCAACGACGGAAGGCGAGAGCGCGCCTGCATCGGCCTGGTCGTCGATCGCTTCCTGATCGGCATCGGCGGAGGCCAGAAGGTTTTCGGCAATTTCAGGACGCTGCGCCGGCACAGGAACGGCGGCAAGCTGTCCCCTCATGTCAGCTTCGGCAGAGGCCAGTTCGGCATCGCCGGGCGCGCGGCGATCCAGCAAGGACGGCACCGGCACATGATAGGAGCGAAGATCGGCATATTGCTGCTGATCGTCCGCATTCGGCATGGCAGCGGCAAGCGCATCCTGAGCAGCGTTACGCGAAGGCGAGACGAGAGCGGAAGCAACATCGCTGCCGGCAGGCTGGTTTCCGAAGGCCGGGCGAACCTGCGGAACAGGAGCGTTCACGCTGGCAACCTGAACCTGGACAGGAGCTTGAGCCGGGCTATCGTCGCCTTCGTCACTTGCGGCCGGAGCCGGCTGACCCTTGGGGGTCGCCGAAGCGACAGCCACCGGCGCCGCAGTCGTGCCGCTATCGGCATTGTCCTCTTCCTCGTCGGCACCGCCGCCACCGAACAGGCGGGCAAAGAAGCCGCGGCGCGGCGACGAAGAGCTTGCAATCTGGATATTGTCCGACGACATCCGGCGCTTATAGTCGGCGACTGCTTCCTGGTAGCCAGGCAACGGCCGTCCGTCCGCCGGTATATGCATCGTCTTGCCGTTCGGGAACAGACGGACGAGATCCTGACGATCCATGCGCGGCCATGCGCGCACGCCGCCGACGTCCATATGCACGAAGGGCGAACCGGAAGTCGGATAATAGCCGACGCCACCCACCTGCAGCTTCATGCCGATTTCGCGCAGCTTGGAAAGCTTGACATCCGGGAGATAGAAATCCATCGCGTTGCCGAGCATGTGCTGGCTCTTCTTGGCAACGCCGGTATGGGCAGAGCGTGTGCGCAGCATCTCGTTGGTGCCGGGAGAACGGAACCCGCAGATGACGTAGATGAATTCGTGCGATCCGCTTTCGCGATAGGCTTCCCAGATGAGATCGAAAAGCCGCGGGTTCATCTTGGTCGGCTGATTCTTGCGCCAGTCGCGCAGGATGCGGTTCAGCTTCTCCAGACCGTCCGGATCGAACTTGCCGTTGCGCTTGTAGGTGATGACGGCCTTTTCGCCGGTGTGGACGTAATAGATCTTCAGGCTGCGGGTTTCACCGCCTGCCTGAGAGGGGGTACCGACGAAAACAGGGGTGGAAACAGCCAAAGCAAGGAGACCAACGGCTGCTACCTTGGCCACCTTGCGAAATAAATCCGAGCACGCAGAAAACCTGCTCAAGCTTTTAGGCTTGGTATTTCCACTCAAATTCGGCAATTCGATCCCCGTCCGACAGACAATGTCGCATCGTGTTCCAAATGGCTGTCAATTGCGGTGACACGATGACAAAAATGCCACACATGGTCGCCCTCTTCATACATGGTGAACGATGCACTAACAAGTGCTTTACGACGGGTAACAAAATATGCTTGCCTAAACGTTAAGCTTTCCTTCATGCGGCGCTTTTTTGCGGGTCATCCGGGTCTATCCCATAGTCTTTCAACTTGCGATAGAGAGTTGAACGTCCGATACCAAGCTTTCTTGCCACTTGACTCATCTGCCCGCGATAGAATTTGAGAGCAAATCGGATCAGTTCCTCCTCCACATCCGCCAGTTTCCGCACATCGCCCGATGTGTTGGTGCTGACGATGACATTGTCGGAAGCCGAAGCCGAAACATCGCCGGCAGGAAGCGGAGAAGTTGCAGCGGTACCAAGGGAAATCCCGTGCGGGAACCGCTCGGCTCTTTCATCCACGGCGGCGTCGGCCGAATAGGCATGCGAATTATCCACAACTAAGGCCGGATGTTCGGCAGCGAAATAACCAGGCAACTGCGCTGCGATCTGCGGAAAATCCGTGTCGAGCAGCTCCGGCCCTTCGGACAGGACCACCGCACGGAAGATCGCATTTTCGAGCTGACGGATGTTGCCGGGCCAATCATAGGCCGTCAGCAACGCAAGCGCGTCGCTGCTGATCCCAAGCGGGTGGTCAAGCTTTTGCTCCAGTGCGAACCGGTCGGCAAAGGCGCGCGCCAGATGCGGGATATCCTCCTTGCGGCGGCGCAGGGCCGGCATGGTGATCGGGAAGACGTTGAGGCGATAGTAGAGATCCTCGCGGAACCGTCCTGCCTTGACTTCTTCGATCAGATCCTTGTTGGTCGCCGAGATCAGCCGAACGTTGACCTTCTGCGCGACGCGCGCGCCGACGGTCTCGATTTCGCCCTGCTGCACGGCACGCAGCAGCTTGACCTGGACTTCCAGCGGCAGATCGCCGATCTCGTCGAGGAACAGCGTGCCGCCGTCGGCCTCCATGAACTTGCCGACATGACGCTCGGCCGCGCCTGTAAACGCGCCCTTCTCATGTCCGAAGAGGATGCTCTCGACCAGATTGTGCGGGATCGCGCCGCAGTTGACGGTCACGAACGGCTTGCCGGCCCGATCGCTGGCAGCCTGGATGGCGCGGGCCACCAGTTCCTTGCCGACGCCGGATTCGCCTTCCAGCACGACCGGGATGTTCGATTGCGCCGCGCGATGGGCGAGATCGAGCACGCGCATCATCGCCGGGCTTGCGGAAACGATGTCATCGAAGGTGATCGCGCTGGAGCGCGACTTGCGCCCGGCACGAGCTTTTGCCTCACGCTGGTCGAGCTTGAGCGCATTGGCGATGGACGCAGCTATGCGTTCCGGCGACACGGGCTTGACGACGAAATCGAAGGCGCCGGCACGCATGGCCTGCACCACGGTGTCGATGCCGCCCTGCCCCGTCTGCACGATCACAGGCAGGTCGATACCCATATCGTTCAGTGCGCCCAGGAACTCGATGCCGTTCATTTCCGGCATCATGAGATCGAGCACGATCACATTGATCTGATCGTTGCCACGCTTCAGGAACTCTAGGCCGAGACGGCCATTTTCTGCCAAATGGGCAACGTGTCCGTGCCGCTCGATGGCATTTTTGAGCAGACGGCGTTGAATCGGATCATCCTCAACAACGAGAATCTGCGCGCCCCCCTTGGCGCTATTGTAAACGGTCATTGGTGCCTCACTTCATGCGAAACCTGACATGGACATTCGCAGAAAGGCTTGAACATGAAGTTTTGCCAAACCATCGCATTTTAATCATTATGACGAATATAAAATTGCTTATGAATCAATCGCGGGTGCTGGAAAATCAGGCCTTGCCGTGGCCACTTCAGCCGACTAGACACGAACGTATCGGACCGTCCGAAAAATAAAAGCAGAGGAAATATCGCCCATGAGCCCGACCTCGCTCCGCTCCTCCCTTAACTTCTCCGCAAGCTCGGCCGCCGGCCAGGCGCTCGGTGACCTGCCGGCCTGGAAGCTCAGCGATCTCTATCCGTCGGCGACCTCGCCGGAATTCCTCGGCGACATGGAAAAGGCCGGCAAGATGTCCGTCGCCTTCGAGGAAAAATGGAAGGGCAAGCTTACCGATGCTGCCGCCAAATCGGGCGAAGCCGGCATCGGCGCCGCCATCAGGGAGTATGAGGCACTCGATGACATCATGGGCCGCCTCGGTTCTTACGCCGGCCTCACCTATTTTTCGAATACCATCGATCCGGCCAACGGCAAGCTCTACGGCGACGTCCAGGCGAAGCTGACGGATTACGCCGCACATCTGCTGTTCTTTCCGCTGGAGCTCAACCGCATCGACGACGCCGTCATGGATGCCTGCATGGCGAACGACCCCGCGGCCGACCACTATCGCCCCTGGATCGTCGACCTTCGCAAGGACAAGCCGCATCAGCTCGATGACAAGCTGGAGCAGCTCTTCCTCGAGAAATCGATGACGAGCGCCGCCGCCTTCAACCGGCTGTTCGACGAGACGATGGCGGAACTGCGCTTCGAGATCGACGGAGAAAAGCAGCCGCTGGAAGTCGCGCTCAACATGCTGCAGGAGCAGGACCCGCAAGTGCGCCGCAAGGCGGCAATGGCGCTTGCCGAAACCTTCAAGGCGAACCTGCGCACCTTCACGCTGATCACCAACACGCTTGCCAAGGACAAGGAAATTTCCGACCGCTGGCGCGGCTTCGCGGATATTGCCGATTCGCGGCATCTGGCAAACCGCGTCGAGCGCGAGGTCGTCGATGCCTTGGCAGCCGCCATTCGCGACGCCTATCCGCGCCTGTCGCATCGCTATTACAAGATGAAAGCCAAGTGGCTCGGCATGGACCAGATGAATTTCTGGGACCGCAATGCGCCGCTGCCGGAAACGCCGAATGCGCTGATTCCCTGGACCGATGCGAAAGAAACGGTTCTCTCGGCCTACGGCAATTTCGCGCCGGAAATGGCCGCCATCGCCAAGCGCTTCTTCGACGAGGAATGGATCGACGCGCCGGTTCGCCCAGGCAAGGCGCCGGGCGCTTTCGCACATCCGACCGTGCCTTCGGCTCACCCTTACGTGCTGGTCAATTACATGGGCAAGCCCCGCGATGTCATGACGCTGGCCCACGAGCTTGGCCATGGCGTACATCAGGTGCTGGCCGGCGGTCAGGGCGCGCTGATGTGCCAGACGCCTTTGACGCTGGCCGAGACCGCCTCCGTCTTCGGCGAAATGCTGACTTTCCGCGCGCTCCTCGACAGGACCACCGACAAGCGCGAACGCAAGGCGATGCTCGCCCAGAAGGTCGAGGACATGATCAACACGGTCGTGCGCCAGATCGCCTTCTATGAGTTCGAGCGCAAGGTGCATACCGCCCGCAAGAATGGCGAGCTGACATCGGACAATATCGGCGAGCTGTGGCTCTCGGTACAGGCCGAAAGCTTAGGCCCTGCGATCAAGATCTCCGAGGGCTACGAGACCTATTGGGCCTATATCCCCCATTTCATCCACTCGCCCTTCTACGTCTATGCCTATGCCTTCGGCGACTGCCTGGTGAACTCGCTCTATGCGGTCTACCGCAACGCCGAAAAAGGCTTCCAGGAAAAGTATTTCGAGCTTCTGAAGGCCGGCGGCACCAAGCATCATTCCGAACTCCTGAAGCCGTTCGGCCTCGACGCGACCGATCCGTCGTTCTGGAGCAAGGGTCTGTCGATGATCGAAGGGCTGATCGACGAGCTGGAAGCGCTAGATAAGGGCGTCTGACACCCTACCGCTGAAGAAGTGCTCAATGGCCGACGCCATACCCTACGTCCTCTTCAGGGACGACAGCACCGGACAGGTGATGCTCTTTGCCGAACCGGCCGAGATCATCACGGCCCATGCGCGGGCTGACTTCTTCGATGCCCTCGACCGCATGGAAAAGGCCAGACGGCAGGGAAAGTGGCTTGCCGGCTATATCGCTTACGAAGCCGGACATCTTTTCGAAGAGAAACTCGCATCCTTCGCCGAGGAGAACAGGGAAACGCCGCTCCTCTGCTTTGGCGTTTTCGATGCCCCCGCCGCCGAGGATCATCCGCTTGGCCAGCCGGCGCAGCGCCTGGAAAACCAGGAATTTCTGACGGAGCCGAAAGCCGCCTGGAATTTCGATACATATAAGGAGCGTTTCGACAGGCTGCACCAGCACCTGTGCCTGGGCGACTGCTATCAGGCGAACCTCACAATGCCCATCCATGCCCGCTGGAGCGGCGATCCCCGCGCGGCCTTCTGGTCGCTGATCGAACGGCAGCCGGTGAAATACGGCGCGCTTGTCGATCTTGGAGGCCCGATCATCCTGTCGCGCTCGCCGGAGCTTTTCTTCCGCACGGATGAAGACGGCTGGATTGAGACGCATCCGATGAAGGGCACGGCCAGGCGTGGTGCAAATGCCGCCGAGGACGGGCACATCATCGCCGCCATGCTTGCCGACGAAAAAACGCAGGCCGAAAACCGCATGATCGTCGACTTGCTGCGCAACGATATCTCGCGCATCACCGAGGTCGGCACGCTCGACGTCCCCAAGCTTTTCGAGATCGAGACCTATCCGACGCTGCACCAGATGGTCAGTCATGTGCAGGCCAAGCTGCTTCTGGGCATATCGATCCGCGATATCCTTGCCGCCCTCTTCCCCTGCGGCTCGATAACAGGCGCCCCCAAAATGCGGGCTATGGAAATCCTGCACGACCTCGAAGTCGGCCCGCGCGATGCCTATTGCGGCGCGATCGGCATGATCTCGCCGAGAGGTGCAATGCGTTTTTCGGTGGCGATCCGCACGATCACGCTTTTCGGCGACGGCCGGGCGGTGTTCAATGTCGGCGGAGGTATTGTCTTCGATTCCACGGCGGAAGCGGAATATGAAGAATGCCTTCTCAAGGCACGCTTCGCTGTGGGGGACAGATGGATCGACCGGTAGAGGATTTTTCCCTGATCGAGACGCTGCGCTACGAGCCGGAAGCCGGCTTCGTCCGTCTGCGTCTGCATCTCGCCCGGCTGCAGCGCTCAGCCCGCCGCCTCGGCTTTTCCGCCCCCAAGAGCATGCTCGGAAACCTGGAACAGGCTGTCGCTGGCGCCGCCACACCCTTGAGGGTTCGGCTGACGCTGAAGCGGGAGGGCAAAATGGAGGTAACGACCGCCCCCTTTGTTCCGCTGCCGCGCGATACGGTCTGGCGTGTCCGCATTGCCGCAACCAGACTCGATTCCGCCGACAAGCTGCTACGCGTCAAGACTACGCGCCGAGGCGTCTACCAAGCAGCTCGCGCGGAATACCGGCCCGACGAGGCAGACGAAGTGCTGCTCCTCAATGAGAAGGGTGAGGTGTGCGAGGGAACGATCACCTCCGTCTTCCTCGAAGATGGCCCGAATGCGCTCCGCACCCCGCCCATATCAGCCGGCCTGCTCGCCGGCGTCCTGCGCACCGAACTCATCTGCCAGCGCAAGGCCCGCGTCGGCCGCATCCGCCTCGACGAGTTGAAGGACCGCACACTTTACGTCGGAAACTCCCTGCGCGGCCTGATCCGCACGCAACTCCTATGGAATTGATTGAATGTTCATTCTCTCGCTCACCTACCTCAAGGGCAATGACGAAGCCGACAAGCATATGGAACCGCATATGGCTTGGGTGAAAGAGGGCTATGCCAGGGGCTGGTTCCTCGCATCGGGACGCAAGGTGCCGCGCACCGGCGGCGTCATCTTCGCCCGTGGCGGGCGTGCCGAACTCGAGGCCTACGTCGCCGCGGACCCCTTCACCATCCATGGCGTCGCAGCTTACGAGGTCCAGGAAATCGCACTCACCACTGTCACCGATGGCCTGGAGGCCCTCAAAGCGTGATTGGCGGGAGACGCCACATTCCGCCGTCACATTCCGCCTATGTCAGCGAAAACCAACCTTTAAGGCAACAAACTCGTCGCATAAGGCGTGTATGTTGCCCCCACTTGACTTTGTCCGGCTAACCCTCAACAGCTCTTTATTGTGACATCAAATTATGATTAGAGCCGCTCACCTCGCGTTTTCGCGCAAACTCTGCCAGCGCTTTCGCGCAAACTCTAATTGGATTTCGTGAACCGAACGGCACCCTGCCTTTCGAAGGAGAAAAGAATGACGAAACACAACTATCCGGTATATGCCGAAATTACCGGTCCGATCGTAATGATCGGCTTTGGCTCCATCGGCCGTGGCACCTTGCCCCTGATCGAGCGCCATTTCAAATTCGACAAGAGCCGGATGGTCGTCATCGACCCGCAGATGGACGCCGAGCACCTGGCGATCCTGGAAAAGCATGGCGTCCGCCATATCCAGGAATATGTCACCAAGGACAATTACAAGGATCTCCTGAAACCGCTTCTGACGGAAGGCAGCGGCCAGGGCTTCTGCGTCAACCTTTCGGTCGATACCGGCTCGCTCGACCTGGTCAAGCTCTGCCGCAAGCTCGACGTGCTCTACATCGATACCGTCGTCGAACCCTGGCTCGGCTTCTACTTCGACAAGGGTCTGAAAAACGCCGACCGCACCAACTATGCGCTGCGCGAAACCATGCGCAAAGAGAAGGAAAAGAACCCGGGCGGCGCGACGGCCGTTTCCACCTGCGGCGCCAATCCGGGCATGGTCTCCTGGTTCGTCAAGCAGGCGCTCGTCAACCTCGCCAAGGATATCGGCCTGAAGTTCGAAGAGCCGGATCAGCATGACCGCGAAGGCTGGGCCAAGCTGATGAAGAAGGTCGGCGTCAAGGGCGTCCACATTGCCGAGCGCGACACGCAGCGTACCAAGCATCCGAAGCCGCTCAACGTCTTCTGGAACACCTGGTCCGTCGAAGGCTTCATCTCCGAAGGCATGCAGCCGGCCGAACTCGGCTGGGGCACCCATGAAGAATGGATGCCGAAGAACGCCAAGAAGCACAAGAAGGGCTGCAAGGCTGCCATCTATCTGGAACAGCCCGGCGCCAACACCCGCGTCCGCACCTGGTGCCCGACGCCGGGTCCGCAGTACGGCTTCCTCGTCACGCATAACGAGTCGATCTCGATCGCCGATTATTTCACCGTACGCGACAAGGACGGCGAAGTCACCTTCCGCCCGACCTGCCACTACGCTTACCATCCCGCCAACGACGCCGTGCTTTCGCTGCACGAAATGTTCGGCAATGGCGGCAACCCGCAGCCGGTTCACCACGTTCTTGACGAAGACGAACTGGAAGACGGCATCGACGAACTCGGCGTGCTGCTCTATGGCCATGCCAAGAACGCCTACTGGTACGGTTCGCGCCTGTCTCTCGACGAGACCCGCCGCATCGCTCCCTACCAGAATGCCACGGGCCTTCAGGTGACCTCGGCCGTTCTCGCCGGCATGGTCTGGGCACTCGAAAACCCGACCGCCGGCATCGTCGAAGCCGACGAGATCGACTACAAGCGCTGCCTCGAAGTGCAGCTGCCCTATCTCGGCCCGGTTGAAGGTCACTACACCGACTGGACCCCGCTCGATGGCCGCCCGGGCCTGTTCCCGGAAGACATCGACACGAAGGATCCCTGGCAGTTCAGGAACATCCTCGTTCGCTAAAAGGCATAGCATTCGCGAAATGCAATGCTCGAATGCCCGCACAAGTCGTGCGGGCATTTTTGTTACGCAAACCAGATAAATCAAGCAGATCGCCTGTGAAGCCTTGCTTTAGCCCAATGGTCACGGCATCTTCGCTGCAACCGATACGCCTTTAGTCCGCTCTTATTCGCGGGAGATATTTATGAAGATGCGAACCACTCTTGCCCTCGTTGCTGCCGCGGCAGCTCTGTCTGCCTGCGTCGATTTCGGCGGCTCAAGACCGCCGCCGATGGCAATGAACACCGGCGCGGCGCCGCGAGCAAACGCGGTGGAAGGCAGCTGGGCCGATTCGAACGGCCTGAATTCGACCTTCATCGCCGGTCGATTCGAAACGCATACTACAGACGGCACCAACCAGCAGATGGCCTCGGGAACCTACACCACCGACCCATCCGGCATGATCCAGATCAATCTCTATTCGAATATCAAGCGCACCTCATCGAAGGTCAATTGCTTCCTGGCCAACCCCAGCCAGCTCAATTGCACCTCCGAAACCGGCGGGCATTTCTCGCTCAATCGCCAGGGCTGATAGAGACCCGATGGACGGATAAGGCATCATGCGCCGCACGCTGATCCTTATCTGGCACTTATCGCAGCATTGCCCGTCGCCCTTCTGGCGGCGGTCCTCCCCGTGAACAGCTATCAGGCTCAGGGCATCGACGCCCTTGATTGCGACGGCCCGGCAAGCGTTCTCCTTTTTGCCATACCCGCTTTGCTCATCTACGGCGCCAGTGCTATCCTGCTATATCGAAAGCGGAATCGGCGCCTTCATCTTGTCGCCTCCCTCTGTTGTGCCCTCGTCTTCTGCTCCGTCGGCTGGAATGCCGCTGCGGCGCTACGCGAATCCCATGGGGCGGCCTCGGTCGAAGCCTGCGGCTGATCCGCGGCTGCTTTGCGAAATCCCAATGAAGCCAACAGCTTTTGCTTGCACTCGCTCCGCTGTGATGAAAACATCTGCGTGGGGGACCGCCGCAGGGGCGCAGGCGGGCCGGATTGCAATGAGCAACAGGAGAGACAGATGAAGCAGCCCTTCGCAGTGGGTTTTTTGGCCGCCACGCTGCTGGCGCTGAGCACCAGCGCCGCCTTCGCGGACTATCAGCTCAACATCCTGCATTTTAACGATTTCCATTCGCGCGTGGAGTCCATCAACAAGTTCGACGCGACCTGCTCTGCGGCCGAGGAGGCCAAGAACGAATGCTTCGGCGGCGCTGCGCGCTTGAAGGCGGCCATCGACCAGAGGCGCGCCGCACTTGCCGGCCAGAACCTGCTTGTCCTCGATGCCGGCGACAATTTCCAGGGGTCCCTGTTCTACACGACCTATAAAGGGGCGGCCGAAGTCGAATTCCTCAATGACATGAAGATCGATGCCATGACGGTCGGCAATCATGAGTTCGATGATGGCGAAGGCCCGCTGGCCGCGTTCCTCGACAAGGCGCAATTCCCGGTCGTGACGGCGAATCTGGTGGTCGACGACCAGTCGAAGCTCGGCAACCGCATCAAGAAGTCGATCGTGCTCGATATTGGCGGCCAGAAGATCGGCATCGTCGGCGCGGTGACGACCGAAACGCCCGACCTCGCCTCTCCCGGGCCGCATGTGAAGATCACCGACGATGCCGCCGCCATCAACGCCGAGGTGGATGCGCTGAAGTCGCAGGGCGTCAACAAGATCATCGCGCTGACCCATGTCGGCTATCCCCGTGATGTCGAAAAGATCGCCAAGATCGCCGGCGTCAGCGTCGTCGTCGGCGGTCACTCGCATACGCTCTTGTCGAACACGGACCCGAAGGCAGCCGGCCCTTATCCGACCATGGTCGACAATCCGGCCGGTTATAAGGTTCCCGTCGTCCAGGCTGCTTCCTACAGCAAGTATCTCGGCGATCTCGTCATCACCTTCGACGACAACGGCGCCGTCAAGGACGCCAAGGGCGATCCGATCCTGCTCGATTCCTCCATAAAGCCTGATCCGGCGATCCTCGCACGCGTGCAGGAGATGGCCAAACCGATCGAGGAATTGCGCAAGAAAGTCATCGGCAGCTCGCAAGGCCCGATCGAAGGCGCCCGTGAAGTCTGCCGTGTACGGGAATGCTCGATGGGTAACCTCGTCGCCGATGCCATGCTCGACCGCACCAAGGCGCAGGGCATTTCCATCGCTATCCAGAACGGCGGCGGTCTGCGCGCCTCCATCGGCGCCGGCGATGTCAGCATGGGCGACGTGCTGACCGTGTTGCCCTTCCAGAACACGGTTGCAACGTTCCAGCTGACCGGCGCGGATGTGAAGGCAGCGCTCGAAAACGGCCTCAGCCAGATCGATGACGGTGCCGGACGCTTCCCACAGGTTGCCGGCCTCAAATACAGCTTCGACAAGTCGAAGCCGGCAGGCAGCCGCCTTGTCTCCGTCGAGGTACAGGAAGGCACGGAATTCAAGCCGCTCGACCCCGCGAAGACCTACGGCGTCGTCAGCAACAATTACATGCGCGCCGGCGGCGACGGCTACACGGTTTTCGCGAAGAATGCCAAGAATGCCTATGATTTCGGCCCAAATCTGGAATCGGTGGTCGCCGACTATCTTGCCGCGCACAACCCCTACAAGCCCTATACGGACGGCCGCGTGACCCAAGTCGCGCCCGTAGCTCAGGCTGCCCCTGCCCAGACTGCCCCCGCCCAGACTGCCGCGCAGCCGGAACCGGCAAAACCCGCCGATACCAAGCCCCAGGCTGCGCCGGAGCAAAAACCGGCACCCGCCGCAGCCGAAGGCACCCCTGCCTCGCCCGCAGTGAAGGCGCCTGCCTCTTCGCCTCCTGCGGTGACTGCGCCTAGCGCGGCCACACCGGCAAACCCGACGCCGACGCCAACACCGTCCGCTCCGACAAATTCGGAATCGGCAAAGCCGGCCCCGGCGACATCGGCCCCCGCGGCAGAAAGCCCGGCCACGTCCGCGCCGACAACCACGGCTCCGGCAGCAGCCCCTCCGCAGGCAAAGACAAACGAGCCGCCGAAAACACCGACGACCCATGTTGTCGTCGCCGGCGACACGCTCTGGGATCTGGCCAAGACCTATTATGGCAACGCCAGGCAATGGCGCAAACTCGTGGCCGCCAACCGCAACATCAAGCCGCATCACCTGACCATAGGCGAAAAGGTAAGGATTCCGGCCAAGTAAGGACGATTTGTCTCGTATGTCAAAGCCGGTCCGGGCTTTCCCGGGCCGGCTTTTGTTCCTAAAACGCCGCATCATATTATGACGAGCAAAAGTCGCTGCAGCACTTTAAAGCTGCTGCATAATTCCTTAAATCGATCCCGATCCAAGGAATTATGCAGTATGTGAAGTGCTTCGTATCTTGAGAGGAATTCATTCCATGACAGCAAACCAGACCGCGTTTCCGTCCGACCATCCGAGCGTGAAATACGGCAAGGTTGGCGTGCTGCTCATCAACCTGGGAACGCCCGACGGCACCGACTATTCCTCGATGCGCCGCTACTTGCGGGAATTCCTCTCCGATCGTCGCGTCATCGAGTGGTCGCGGTGGAAATGGTATCCGATCCTCTTCGGCATCGTGCTCAACACCCGTCCGCAAAAGGTCGGCAAGGCCTATGAAACCATCTGGAACAAGGAAAAGAACGAGAGCTACCTGCGCACCTATACGCGCAACCAGGCCGACGTGATGGCCGAGCGGCTGCGCGACCTGCCCAATGTCCGGGTGGACTGGGCCATGCGCTACGGCCACCCCTCGATTGCCGACCGTATCCAGGCATTGAAGGACGAAGGCTGCGAGCGCATCGTGCTCTTTCCGCTTTATCCGCAATATGCGGCGGCAACGACGGCAACCGTCAACGACAAGGCGTTCGAGAAGCTCCAGAAGATGCGCTGGCAGCCAGCAATCCGCACCGTGCCGCAGTATCACGACGACGAGACTTATATCGAAGCGCTTGCCAATTCCGTGACCCGGCACCTCTCGACGCTGGACTGGCAGCCCGAAAAGGTCATCGCGTCCTTCCATGGCATCCCGATGTCCTATTTCAGGCTGGGCGACCCCTATTACTGTTTCTGTCAGACGACCGGCCGCCTGCTGCGCGAGAAGCTTGGCCTATCCGAGGACCAATTCATGGTCACCTTCCAGTCCCGCTTCGGTCCGGAGGAATGGCTGCAGCCCTACACCGACAAGACGGTGGAGGAGCTCGCCAGGGGCGGCATCAAGCGTATCGCCGTACTCAATCCGGGTTTCGTCTCGGATTGCCTGGAAACGCTGGAAGAGATCGCCGAACAGGCAGCCGAATCCTTCCATCACAATGGCGGCGACAAGTTCACCCATATCCCCTGTCTCAACGACAGCGAAGACGGCATGAATGTGCTGGAAAAGGTCGTGCGGCGGGAACTGCTCGGCTGGGCCTGAGGGGATCGCCGGGCTGATCCCCGGCGACCATCCGGTTCTATTGAAGCTGCGGCTTCTTGAGGAAGCTTGCACGGTCGGCGGATTTGATCCGCAGCCAGGCCTCGCGGCCGTCGCGCAGCACCCGCATGGGAATCTCGGCGCCGGCCGGCCCGCTCTGCCATACCTTGCGGTAGAAATCTGCGAGCCCGTCGACTTCGCCGTCGCGGATCTCGGAAATGACGTCGCCTCGGCGCAAGCCCGCTTTGGCTGCCGGCCCGCCCTCGGTGACGCTCATGACGACGACCTCGCCGTTGCTTTCGGCGGAGAAGGCGCCGAGCCAGGGCCGCGGCGCCTTGTTGACATGGCCGCGCTTGATCAGATCGTCCAGGATCGGCGTCAAAAGATTGATCGGCACGATCATGTTGATGTCGGCACTGTCGCCATTCTGGGTCGCCATCTGCAGGTGCAATGAACCGATGCCGAGAAGCTTGCCGTCTTCGTCAAGAAGCGCCGCTCCGCCCCAGGAGGGATGGGCCGGTGCCGTGAAGATCGCCTCGTCAAGCAGATATTCCCAATAGCCGGCGAACTCCTGCTTGGCGACGATTCTCGCTTCGACGAACTGACCGATCCCGTCGGCAACGACAACCTCGTCGTCGATCTCCGCCTTGTTGGCATCGCCGAATTCGAGGGCGGGAACATCGAGCGGGCCGAGAGCCTGCACCAGGCCGAACCCGGTTTCCTGATCGTAAGCCAGGGCATGCCCGGGCACGACGCGGCCGCTGTTGGTCGTCAGCCAGACATCGTCGGCTTCTGTGATCAGATATCCAATGGTCAAGACCAGGCCGTTCCCCCGGATGACCACGCCGCTGCCTTCCCTGCGGGTGCCGAGCGTTGCAGCCGTGAAGGCGTCTTCCGGAATTGATGCGTGAACGGCCACGACCGACCGCAAGGTCCTATCAATGTTCATAGCTTCACCCTGATGATGCGCGATGGCTTGGCTCGAAAGGCTGCGTGGCAGCCGAGCCGGAAATTCACATAATAAGGTATGAAGATCAATCGCCGCGCGCAAGACCTTGATCGCGATTGATTGATCGTACTTCGGCGCTGCAACTGTTTTGGACACCTGGCGCAGCCCCATTCCTCACTTGTCGAGAACGTGCTAACCCACCACATCTGATTGAGCTGCGGCTTCATGGGTTCGACCGGGTACGGGAAGGCCGGGCGGCAGCAATTTGCGCGATGCGAGCCTGCCGGAAGCGGGCGCATCCATGGAGGAATTCGATGGTAGTGGGTGGTTTCAGCATTGTCGTGATTGCCCTGGTGGTCTTGGTCGTCCTGGTGCTGTTTGCCGGCATCAAGACCGTTCCGCAGGGCTATCGGTACACGGTCCAGCGTTTCGGCCGCTATATCCGCACGCTGGAACCGGGGCTCAATCTGATCGTGCCCTTCATCGAAACGATCGGCGCACGCATGAACGTGATGGAGCAGGTTCTCGCCGTGCCGACGCAAGAGGTCATCACCAAGGACAACGCCAGCATCTCCGCCGATGCGGTGGCCTTCTTCCAGGTGCTGAACGCCGCTCAGGCGGCTTACCAGATCACCAATCTCGAAACCGCGATCCTCAACCTCACCAAGACCAACATCCGCTCTGTGATGGGCTCGATGGACCTCGACGAGTTGCTGTCCAACCGCGACGTCATCAACGAACGCCTGCTGCGCGTCGTCGACGAGGCCGCCGAGCCCTGGGGAATCAAGGTGACGCGCGTCGAGATCAAGGATATCCAGCCGCCGAAGGACCTGGTGGACGCCATGGGCCGGCAGATGAAGGCCGAGCGTGAAAAGCGCGCTCAGGTGCTGGAGGCCGAAGGCCTGCGCAACGCCCAGATCCTGCGCGCGGAAGGCGCCAAGCAGGCTGCCGTTTTGCAGGCCGAAGGCCAGCGCGAAGCCGCCTTCCGCAATGCCGAGGCCCGCGAACGCCTGGCCGAAGCGGAGGCGAAGGCGACCCGCGTGGTGTCCGAGGCGATCGCCGAGGGCAACGTGCAGGCGATCAACTATTTCATCGCACAAAAATACACCGAGGCCCTGACCGCGATCGGCTCGGCCGGCAATTCGAAGATCGTACTCATGCCGGTGGAAGCCAGCTCCATCATCGGCTCGCTCGGCGGCATCGGTGCCATTGCCCGCGAAGTCTTCGGTGACAACGGCGACGGCGCACCGCAGCCTCCCCGTCCGCGCTCCGGCCCCGCTCGCACCACGCCGTCGGTCAATCCGCTGACGTCGAAGGAGACCTGAGATGTTCGACAATCTCATCGTCGAACTCGGCCCCTGGAGCTGGTGGCTTGCGGGTCTGGTGCTGCTTGCCGCGGAGCTGGTCCTGCCGGGCTTCTTCCTGGTGTGGATCGGGCTCGCCGGCATCATCGTCGGCGCCTTGTCGCTGCTCTTCTGGGAGAACGCCTTCTGGATCTGGCAGGTGCAGGGGCTTGTCTTCGCAGCCACGGCCGTGATCGTCACCCTGCTCGGCCGCCGTTATCTTTATAACAACGATCAGGCCACCGACGAGCCCTTCCTGAACCGGCGCAGCGCCAGCCTCGTCGGACGCACGGCAACGCTCGACCAGCCGATCACCGAAGGCCGGGGACGCATTCGCCTGAACGATACCTATTGGACCGTCAACGGGCCTGACTTGCCGGTCGGCACGCGCGTCAAGGTCGTTGCCAGCAGCGGCCGCGAACTCACGGTCGAGCCCGTCTGATCAGGCGACGCCGATCCGCAGCAGATCATGGAAGTGCACGAGACCGATCGGACGTCGCTCGTTGTCGACAACGATCAGCGCCGAAATATTGTGGCGGTTGAGTACGGCCATGGCGCTCGTCGCCAGCGTCGTTTCCTTCACTGTCTTCGGATTGCGGGTCATCACTTCGTCCACCAGCTTCTCCGCCAGGCTGGCGCCGAGATTGCGTGCAATATCGCCATCCGTAACGATGCCGCACAGGCAGCCGTCGTCATCGATCACGCCGACGCAGCCGAAGCGCATTTTCGATAGCGTCATCGCCGCTTCCGGCATGCCGGTTCCAAGCTTGACCAGCGGCACGCGGTCGCCCTTGTGCATGATATCGGCAACATGCGAAAGGCTGGCCCCCAGCTTGCCGCCCGGATGGAATGTGCGGAAATCCTCGGCCGTGAAGCCGCGCGCCTCAAGCAGGGCCACGGTCAGCGCGTCGCCGATGGCAAGCTGCAGCAGCGTCGATGTCGTCGGTGCGAGCCCGTGCGGACAGGCCTCCTGCTCCTTGGGCAGCAGCAGCACAACATCCGACTCGCGCGCGAGCGTGGAAGTCTCGCCGGCCGTAATCGCAATCATCGGGATCGAGAAGCGGCGGGAATAGCTGATAATGCCGCGCAGCTCGGCGCTCTCGCCGCCCCAGGACATAGCAATGATGACATCGTCCTGCGTGATCATGCCGAGATCGCCGTGATTGGCTTCGACGGGATGGACGAAGAAAGCCGGCGTGCCCGTGGAAGCCAGACTTGCGGCGAGCTTGTTGCCGATATGGCCGCTCTTGCCGACGCCGGTGATGACCACACGGCCGCTGATGTTGCCGACAATCTCCACCGCGCGGCTGAAAGGCGCGGCCAGGCCGTCGCTCAGCGCCCGTTCCAGCGCCTCCATGCCCCTTCTTTCGGTCTCGATCGTTCGCATCGCGGACTCGATCGCACTGTTCTCGATGAATTTCACAGCTCTCTTATTCATGAGGGAGGCCTAACGCTTTTCCGCAAATCTGTCCACCAAAGATCGGCCCATCGCGACCGTAACGACCTGCGCTGCCGTCCCGATAATCTTGCTCGGTCCTTGCATGTTACCGCGCTTTGGCAACCAAGCGTTAACCACGCAGCTTTACACTTGAGTAAGAATTTAAATCATTCCAGCAGGGTCAGTCATAAATAAATGAACATCGGCAAGAACAAGGCGGGCCAAAGCGCCCTCCGGCTGACGGCATGGGCGACCTGCGCCGCGCTCGGCTGGGGCATAGCGTTCGCCGCGCCGATGTCCGCCGATGCGCAATCGCTCACAGCCAACCAGAATCTCGACGATACTTCCGCTGTCCCGGCATCCCCGACGGACCCGGCGGCTGCGCCCTCGAACGATGCACAGGCAGCCGTACCGACAAATCAGCCGGCATCCACTGGGGATGCGCCGCCGAACATGCGCCTCCGCCTCGGCAACGTCGATCCAACAACGACAGGTTCCACCCTCGACAACGATCTGCGCCGCGTCAACACCGCCGAGCCGAGCATAGACGGGCTGAGAACGCGTCAGCACCCTGATCGTGCGGATGCGCAGGGAATACCGCTCGGCACCTTCACTCTGCGCCCCTCGATCAATCAATCGATCAATACCGAGCGGGATCGGACAGGTTCCATCGAGAACAACCGCACCTTCCTGCAGACGGATCTCCGCAGCACCCTGACATCGGATTGGGACCGGCATGCGATGACCATCACCGGCGAAGGCGTCTGGCAAAGGAACGTCAGCGGCACGGGCGAGGAAAAGCCGACCGTCAGCCTCAATGCCGACCTGCGCCTGGATCTTCCCGCCAACACGACGGCGCATATTACCGCCGGCTATCAATTCTACCGCGAAGACACGAGCGATCCGAACGCGATTGCCGGCGCCACGAAACAGTCAGCCGTCAACCAGTTCACCACCGGGCTCTCGCTGGAACGCGACTTCGGTGTCCTGCGCGGCACGACGGCCGTGGCATTGACGCGCACCGTCTATTCGGATGCCGTGCTGTCGGATGGCACGACGGTCACGCTCAGCGACCGCGACCAGACGGCCGGCACCTGGCGCGGACGCATCGGCTACGAGCTCTCGCCAGTCATCATCCCCTTCGTGGAAGTCGATCTCGGCCGCGCGGTCTATGATCAGACGCGCGACAGCAATGGCTATGCCCGCTCAAACCAGAGCTATGGCGGCAGGGGCGGCGTCGAATTCGACCTTGGCGAAAAATTCAAGGGCGAACTCGGCTTCGGCTACCAGCACACGCAGTTCGACGATTCGCGCCTGGCCTCGGTCGATTCGCCGACGATCGACGGCAATCTCGCGTGGTCGCCGCAGCGCGGCACCGATATCAGCGTCGGTCTTTCGACCACGGTGCAGCCTTCCACCACGGCCGGTCTCAGCGGCTACACCGCTTACCAGCTCACCAGCACCGTCAGCCATCGGCTGCGCGACGACCTCACCGCGAAGCTGACGGGCGGAACGATCTGGCGTGACTATCCTTCGAACGGCAGTGGCTCCGACGAGACCGAATATGACACGGCTCTCGGCCTGACCTGGGGGGTCAACCGCTACCTCGATCTGACGGGCAATGTCGGCTATCAGCTGACAACCAGAAAGACAGGCGACGATACCCGCCAGCTCCAGGCCGGCGTGGGTCTGACGGTGAAGCGCTGACTGCTGGACGGTAACGCCGTCGACGCGGCGCGGCCATTCATTCAAGCCGGCCTTTCCTCCCAAACGAAACGAGGCCCGGCATGGGCCAGGCCTCGACATTTTTTTCGAAAGGGCCGGCAGCTTATTTCAAAGCGGCGATCAGCGCCTTCAGCTCATTTTCGATGGTCGGACGGATATCCGCACGCGCCAGCGAGAAGGCGACGTTGGCGAGAATGAAGCCATCCTTCGCGCCGCAGTCGAAGGTCTGCCCCTGGAAATGGTACCCGGCGAAGTCCTGCGTCTGCGCCAGCTTCAGCATGCCGTCCGTCAGCTGGATCTCGTTGCCGGCACCGCGCTCCTGGCTTTCCAGGATGCGGAAGATTTCCGGCTGCAGGATATAGCGGCCGTTGATGAAGAAATTGGACGGAGCCGTACCCTTGGCCGGCTTTTCGACCATTTCCGTGATGCGGAAACCGTTGCCGATCGTCTCACCGACGCCGACGATACCGTATTTATGGGTCTGATCGGGCGCACATTCTTCGACGGCGATGACGTTGCCGCCGCTGTGCTCGTAAAGTTCGATCATGCCCTTCATGCAGCCCTTTTCGGCGCGCATGACCATATCGGGCAAAAGCAGAGCGAAGGGCTCGTCGCCAACGATCTCGCGGGCGCACCAGACGGCATGGCCGAGGCCGAGCGGCTCCTGCTGGCGTGTGAAGCTCGCCGTGCCTGCCTTCGGCAGCAGACCGTTCAGCAGCGAAAGTTCGGCATTCTTGTTGCGCTGGCGCAGCGTCTGCTCGAGTTCGAACTGAATATCGAAATAGTCTTCGATGACGTGCTTGCTGCGGCCCGTGACGAACACGAAATGCTCGATACCGGCTTCCATCGCCTCGTCGACGACATACTGGATAACCGGCTTGTCCACGACGGTCAGCATCTCCTTCGGCACCGCCTTGGTCGCCGGCAAGAACCGCGTCCCTAGTCCGGCGACCGGAAATACTGCCTTACGAACCTTCTTATGCTGTCCCACTCATACCTCCTGGGCATTAAAATGCTTGGCGCCAAGCCATTCTAGAAGTCAGTAGATTAAATTTGCTACCGTTTTGCAAATAATGACTGACCCCGACTTCCATGGTAAAGAATTTGTTGACTTCGTTCCTTTAGTGTCACGCTTGGGCCGATGCCATGCGCATCGCCGCACCGAAATCCAACGATTGATGGACAAGGCTGTAGATGACCGTAATCCGTAAACACTCCCTTCGTGGTCTCGCTTTGGCGCTCGCGCTCGGCGCCTTGGCGGGATTCCTTCCCGTCAACGCCAATGCAGACCCTGGGTTCCAGAAATGGATCGCGGGCTTTTACGCGACCGCCGCAAAGAGCGGCATCACGCAGTCGACCTATCGCAATGCATTTGCCGGCGTGACGGACCCCGACCCCACGGTCCTCGAAAAGGCGCAGTACCAACCGGAATTCAAGTCCCAAATCTGGGATTACCTCGACTCCCGTGTCAATCCCTATACTGTCGATATTGGCCGGAAGATGGCGGCCAAATATGCCTCCACGCTACGCGCGCTCGAACAGCGCTTCGGCGTCGATCGAAACGTCATGCTGGCGATCTGGTCGATGGAGTCGAATTACGGCGCCGTTCTCGCCAAGAACGATCGGCTGCACTATGTGCCTCGCGCGCTTGCGACGCTCGCCTATGCCGATCCCAAGCGGGCGGGCTATGCCAAGAAGCAGCTCATCGCCGCGCTGAAGATCCTGCAGAAGGGCGACATCTCGCGCAACGAGCTGAACGGTTCTTGGGCCGGCGCCATGGGTCATACGCAGTTCATTCCGACCAGCTATCTGCTCTATGCCGTGGATGCCGACGGCAGCGGCCATCCCGATATCTGGAACTCCATTCCCGATGCGTTGGCGACGACGGCCAATCTCCTCGCCAAGAACGGCTGGGAAACTGGCCGCACCTGGGGCTATGAAGTCGTCGTACCGCCGGGCGGCAGCGCTCAGGCCGGCAAGACGCACACCGTTGCCCAGTGGGCAGCCCTCGGCTTCGTGCGCCCCAATGGCAAGGCCTTCCGGCAGACTTCGGACCGCGCGCAACTGAAGATGCCTGGTGGCCCGAACGGCCCCGGCTTCCTGATGACCGGCAACTTCTTCACCGTCAAGCGCTACAACGCCTCCGACAGCTATGCTCTCGCCGTTGGACTGCTCGCAGACCAGATCGCCGGCTATGGCGGCATGCAGCAATCTTGGCCACGCCCGAGCGGTACGCTCGACGTCAAGCAGAAGTTCGAGTTGCAGACGCGCCTGAAGCAGCTCGGCTATTATGACGGCGTGGTTGACGGCAATTTCGGATCGGGCTCCAAGGCTGCGATATCAGCCGTTCAGGAGCGCATGGGTCTGGATGCGGATGGCGAACCGTCGATGAACCTGCTGAAGGCCTTGCGCAAGTAAGCCGCCTCAAGCGAATTCGGGGCGCCGGACGGTGAAATCGTCGCCATGCGGCCGGGATCGTGAGCGGAAAAGAAGCTATGATAAGACGACCTGCCCGCGCGACCATGGCAACCGTGAGAATTGTTCTAACGGCGTTACTCTCCGCCGTCATCGCACTCGGCTGCCTGTCGGACATGGCTGAGGCGCAGGAACGCCCGCGCAGAAATCTGTTCGACATGCTCTTCGGCACCCGCGAGCCCGATTACCCCGATCAGCCCGTGGAGCAGCCACCGCCAAGACGCAAGATACAGCCACGAAAGCGGCCGACGCCGCCGCCACGCCAGCCGGTCGCGCAGCCGGAAACGCCGCCGCCGGCTGAAAAGCTTCCCGACGCCAAAACCATCCTCGTTGTCGGCGACTTCCTGGCAAGCGGACTGGCCACCGGGCTGTCGGACGCTTTCTCCACCTCCCCCGGCGTCGTCGTCCAGGGGCGCGGCAACGTCGCATCCGGCCTTGTTCGTCAGGACTACTACAACTGGCCGCAGCAATTGCCCGGGATGATCGACCAGCTGAAACCGGCCATGGTCGTCGTCATGCTCGGCGCCAACGACCGCCAGCAGATGATCGGCGACGGGCTCAACGAGAAATACGGCACCGATCCGTGGTTTCTCGCCTACGAGGAGCGCGTGCAGCAATTCGCCAAGCTGGTAACGAGCCGCCACATCCCGCTGCTTTGGGTGGGACTGCCTTCCTTCGGCTCGGACCAGCTGACGGCCAGCGCAGTCAAGCTCAACCAGATCTTTCAAAGCCAGACGACAAGCGTCGGTGGAGAGTTCATAGACATCTGGGACGGCTTTGCCGATCAGAGCGGCCAATTCATCGTGACCGGCTCCGATATCAACGGCCAGCAGGTGCGGTTGAGAACGGCTGATGGTGTCAACTTGACGGCCGCAGGCAAGCGCAAACTCGCCTTCTATCTCGAAAAGTCCGCACGCCGGATATTGGGCGATCAGGCAAGTCCCGACATCACCCGCCTCGACACGAACAATCCGTTACCTGCACAACAGGCCAATCTTCCCGGCGCGGAATCGGAAAAGATTACGCGTACCCAGCCGATCAGCCTTTCGGACCCGGATCTCGATGGCGGCTCGCAGCTTCTGGGCGGCGCACCAGCCCCGGCGGCAACGGCACCATCGCCCCGCGATCTTCTGGTCGAGAAGGGCCTGATGGACCCGGCGCCGGCAGGGCGCGTGGACGACTATCGTTTGCCGGGATCGGTGGCGCGATAGGTGTCGCGGATGCGGTTTGACAATGTCGCGACCCGCCAATAGAAGAACTGCATGAGCATCGACAGCGCAGATCAGATCGATCGTTACCGCACCTGCCCGCAGGCTGCGGTTTTGCGCGCTTTCTCCGGCCGAGGTCTCCGCGTCCAGTCGTGACGGTCGGAGGCGTTGATGCGTCCGGCGGCGGCTGGACGTAAAGCCCCACCTCAAGACATCAACGCTGCCCATGGAGAATGGCGCGTGCTCAATATCTATAACGTCAATTCGCTGGTTCACTGGGAAGAGCGAGACGTCAAGCTGCGCGACGATTTCGTTCGCTTCTTTTCCGATGAAGTTGCCGGCTTTCTGCGATCCGAAAACCAGGCATGGAATATCCGAAGGGTCGAAGCTCCGGCCCTGATGCCGCGAAACCTCGTCTCCGACGCATATTCCAACGCGGACATATGGGTCCAGGAACAGGTCTCCAAGACCGATGCCGAACTGGTGCTGCGGCCGGAAACCACACCGTCAACCTATATCTACATGCAGCACTTGCTCGGAAATCATTCAAGAACGCGGCTGCCGCTATGCGTCTGGCAGGCCGGGAAGTCCTATCGACGTGAGCAGGACCAACCGAGCAAGCATGTGCGGCTCAAGGAATTCTGGCAGCTCGAATTCCAATGCGCGTTCACCGCCGACAGCGGCAATGATTACCATGCCGCCTCACTGGAACCGGTTCGCCGAATGATCGCCTCAGTCATTTATCTGCCGACCCGGATCGTGCCGTCCGATCGCCTTCCGGCCTATTCCGAGGTCACCATGGATATCGAAGTCGACAACGGCGACAAATGGATGGAAGTCTGCTCGATTTCGAGACGCACGGACTTCCCGCAACGCTATCGCAGCCAGCCGAAGAAAGGCCCGGCCATAGACCACGATGTCGCAGTGCTCGAAATCGCCATCGGCCTCGACCGCTGTGTCTACAACTGGAACATCGCCGCAAGCCGATAACGACAAAGGCCGGGTTCATCGCGAGCCCGGCCTTCGATCATTGCAGGAAAACAGCGGTAAAGCTCAGTTCGGCAGAACCGTCGACCCCATCAGAGCCTCATCGATAGCGCGGGCGGCCTGGCGGCCCTCGCGGATCGCCCAGACCACCAGCGACTGGCCGCGGCGAACGTCGCCGGCGGTCCAGAGCTTGTCGACCGAGGTCTTGTAATCCTTGTCGTTGGCAACGACGTTGGTCGAACCGCGGCGGTCGGTATTCACAGTCAGCTTGCCGTCGAGTTCCTTGAGCACGCTGTCGGTGAACGGGCCGCGGAAGCCGATGGCGATGAAGGCGAGGTCGGCGCGGATGACGAATTCCGTGCCGGCGATCGGCTTGCGGCGCTCATCCACTTCGCAGCACTTCACGCCGGTCAGCACGCCGTCTTCGCCGATGAATTCGAGCGTTGCGACCTGGAATTCGCGAACCGCACCTTCGGCCTGCGAGGAAGAGGTGCGCATCTTCGTCGCCCAGAAGGGCCAAACGGCGAGCTTATCTTCCTTTTCCGGCGGCTGCGGACGAATGTCGAGCTGGGTCACCTTCACCGCGCCCTGGCGGAATGCCGTGCCGACGCAATCGGAGGCCGTATCGCCACCGCCGACGACGACGACATGCTTGCCGCCGGCGAGGATCGGATCGGCAGGCCAGCCGACGCTGTCGATGTTTTCGCGGCCGACACGGCGGTTCTGCTGCACGAGATAGGGCATGGCGTCATGAACACCGGCCAGCGTCGCGCCGGGGATGCCCGCTTCGCGCGGAGTTTCCGAGCCGCCGCAATAGAGCACGGCATCATAATCGGCCAGGAGCTGCTCCATCTTGACGTCGATGCCGACATTGACGCCGCAATGGAAGGTGACGCCTTCGCCCTTCATCTGCTCGACGCGGCGATCGATGAAGTTCTTCTCCATCTTGAAATCCGGGATTCCATAGCGCAGCAAGCCGCCCGGCTTGCTTTCGCGCTCATAGAGATGAACGTCGTGACCGGCGCGGCCGAGCTGCTGGGCGGCTGCCATGCCGGCAGGGCCGGAGCCGATGATCGCGACCTTCTTGCCCGTATGCACGGTTGCCGGCTGCGGCCGGATGAAGCCGAGCTCATAGGCCTTATCGGCAATCGCCTGCTCCACGGTCTTGATGGCGACCGGTGCGTCTTCCAGGTTCAGCGTGCAGGCTTCCTCGCAAGGTGCGGGGCAGACGCGGCCGGTGAATTCCGGGAAGTTGTTGGTCGAATGCAGGTTGTGGATCGCCTGTTCCCAATTGTTGTTGTAGACGAGGTCGTTCCAATCGGGAATCTGGTTGTGCACCGGGCAGCCGGTCGGGCCGTGGCAATAGGGAATGCCGCAGTCCATGCAGCGGGCTGCCTGTTTCTGCACTTCCTGGTCCGACATGGGGATCGTGAATTCGCGGAAATGCCGGATGCGATCCGACGCCGGCTGATACTTCGCCACCTGCCGGTCGATTTCCAAGAAGCCTGTTACCTTGCCCATGCTTTCGTTTCCTCACTCAAAAAGAGGAGCTCGCGGCTCCTGTGCCTGAGGGTCATCTCGGTTTCCCTGCCGGCACTTTAATTCAAATCCGATTCCGCTGTTCGACAGTCGCGATCGCCATGGCGGCGATCGCAATGCGAGGCGAAACCCTCGGCTGGCTTCAGAACCGGGGCGGATTACTCCGCCGCCACGCTCATCCGGCTGCGCTCCATTTCCTCGAGGGCACGGCGGTACTCGACCGGCATGACCTTGCGGAATTTCGGGCGGTAGTCGGCCCAGCGATCGAGGATCTCCTTGGCCCGTGTCGAGCCCGTATAGTGGACGTGGTTCGAAATCAGCTGGAAGAGACGCTCTTCATCATGGCGCGTCATGTCGTCGGAGACGTCGACACGTCCCTTGTGCATGATATCGCCGCCGTGATGATGCAGCTTCTCCAGCAGTTCGTCCTCTTCGGGAACCGGTTCCAGTTCGACCATCGCCATGTTGCAGCGACGGGCGAAATCGCCCTTCTCATCGAGAACATAGGCCACGCCGCCCGACATGCCGGCCGCGAAGTTGCGCCCGGTTTCACCGAGCACGACGACGACGCCGCCGGTCATGTATTCGCAGCCATGGTCGCCCACGCCTTCGACGACGGCGATCGCGCCGGAGTTTCTGACCGCAAAGCGCTCGCCCGCAACACCGCGGAAGTAGCACTCGCCCTCGGTTGCGCCGTAAAGCACGGTATTGCCGACGATGATCGAGTGCTCAGCGACGATCTTCGAATTCTCCGGCGGACGGATGATGATGCGGCCGCCCGAAAGGCCCTTGCCGACATAGTCGTTGCCATCGCCGACGAGGTTGAAGGTAACACCGCGTGCGAGGAATGCGCCGAAAGACTGGCCGGCCGTTCCCTTCAGGGTGACGTTGATCGTGTCGTCCTTCAGGCCGCGATGGCCGTAGCGCTTGGCGACCGCGCCGGACAGCATGGCGCCGGCCGAACGGTCGACATTCTTGATGTCGACTTCGAAGGCGACAGGCGTCTTCGAAGAAAGCGCCGGCTCCGCCTTCTCGATCAGCTTGCGGTCGAGAATGTCGTCGATCGGGTGCTTCTGTACCGTCGTCCAATAGGTCTCTTCCTTCGGCGCATCGACCTTGTGGAAGATACGGCTGAAGTCGAGCCCCTTCGCCTTCCAGTGGGCTAGCATCTCATCCTTCTCGAGAAGCTCGGAAGCGCCGATGATATCGTCCAGCTTGGCAACGCCGAGCGAGGCGAGGATTTCGCGCACTTCTTCGGCCACGAAGAAGAAGTAGTTGATGACATGCTCCGGCGCGCCCTTGAAGCGCTTGCGCAAAACCGGGTCCTGGGTGGCGACACCAACCGGACAGGTGTTGAGGTGGCACTTGCGCATCATGATGCAGCCGGCCGCAATCAGCGGCGCGGTGGCGAAGCCGAATTCGTCGGCACCGAGCAGCGCGCCGATGATGACGTCGCGGCCGGTCTTCAGACCGCCATCCACCTGCAGGGCGATGCGCGAGCGCAGCCCGTTCAGCACCAGCGTCTGCTGGGTCTCGGCAAGGCCGATTTCCCAGGGTGAACCGGCGTGCTTCAGCGAAGTCAGCGGCGAGGCGCCGGTGCCGCCATCATAGCCCGAGACGGTGATGTGATCGGCGCGCGCCTTGGCGACGCCGGCGGCAACCGTGCCGACGCCGACTTCCGAGACGAGCTTGACCGACACATCCGAGGTCGGGTTGACATTCTTCAGATCGTAGATCAGCTGCGCCAGATCTTCGATCGAATAGATGTCATGGTGTGGCGGCGGCGAAATCAGGCCGACGCCCGGCGTCGAATGCCTAGTTTTGGCAACTGTCGCATCGACCTTGTGGCCGGGCAATTGGCCGCCTTCGCCGGGCTTGGCGCCCTGCGCCACCTTGATCTGCAGCACGTCGGCATTGACCAGATATTCCGTCGTCACGCCGAAGCGGCCAGACGCGATCTGCTTGATAGCGGAACGCTCCGGATTCGGCGAGCCGTCGAAGAGCGGCATGTAGCGGTCGGCTTCCTCGCCGCCTTCGCCGGTGTTCGACTTGCCGCCGATGCGGTTCATGGCGATCGCCAGCGTCGTATGTGCCTCGCGGCTGATGGAGCCGAAGGACATGGCGCCCGTCGAGAAACGCTTGACGATATCGGCGGCCGGCTCGACCTCGTCGATCGAGATCGGCTTGCGGCCGAGCGCTTCCGCACCCTTGATCTTGAAGAGGCCGCGGATGGTGTTCATCCGCAGCGCCGATTCGTTGACCATTTCGGAGAACTCGCGGTAACGGTCCTCGGCATTCCCTCGCACGGCATGCTGCAGCGCTGCCACGGCATCCGGCGTCCAGGCATGGCTTTCGCCGCGCATGCGGTAGGCATATTCGCCGCCGATGTCGAGCGTGCTTGCCAGCAGCGGATCGCGGCCGAAAGCAGCCTTGTGACGGGAAACGGTTTCCTCGGCGATCGTCTCGAGGCCGATGCCCTCGATCATCGTCGCGGTGCCGAAGAAGTACTGATCGACCAGCTCCTGCTGCAGGCCCACGGCATCGAAGATCTGCGCGCCGCAATAGGACTGATAGGTCGAAATGCCCATCTTCGACATGACCTTGAGGATGCCTTTGCCGACTGCCTTGATGTAACGGTAGACGACTTCGGTCGCGTCAACTTCCTTCGGGAATTCGCCGCGCTGATGCATGTCGAGCAGCGTGTCGAAGGCGAGATAGGGGTTGATCGCTTCCGCGCCGTAGCCGGCCAGCAGGCAGAAGTGATGTACTTCGCGCGGCTCGCCGGTTTCGACGACGATACCGACCGAGGTGCGCAGGCCCTTGCGGATCAGGTGATGGTGCACGGCGGCCGTCGCCAGCAGCGCCGGGATCGCGATGCGGTCCGGTCCGATCTGGCGGTCTGAGAGCACGATGATGTTGTAGCCGCCGCGAACGGCCGCTTCCGCCCGCTCGCACAGACGATCGAGCATCTCGGGCATGCCTTCGGCGCCGCGTTCGACATCATAGGTGAAGTCGAGCGTCTTCGTGTCGAAGCGATCTTCCGTATGACCGATCGAGCGGATCTTTTCGAGATCGCCGTTGGTCAGGATCGGCTGGCGCACTTCCAGGCGCTTGGCGTTGGCCATGCCGGTATGGTCGAGCAGGTTCGGGCGCGGGCCGATAAACGACACGAGGCTCATGACCAGCTCTTCGCGGATCGGATCGATCGGCGGGTTCGTCACCTGCGCGAAGTTCTGCTTGAAGTAGGTATAGAGCAGCTTCGGCTTGTCGGACATGGCCGAGATCGGGGTATCCGTGCCCATGGAACCGACGGCTTCCTGCCCCGTCGTCGCCATCGGCGACATCAGGAGCTTGGTGTCTTCCGCCGTGTAGCCGAAAGCCTGCTGGCGGTCGAGAAGAGACACGTCGCGGCGCAGCGCCCGCGGCTCAACCGGCTTCAGATCTTCCAGGATCAGCTGCGTGCGGTTCAGCCAGCTACGATAGGGATGCTTGCCTGATAGTTCCGACTTCACCTCGTCATCCGAGATGATGCGGCCCTTTTCCATGTCGATCAGCAGCATCTTGCCCGGCTGCAGGCGCCACTTCTGGATGATCTTCTCTTCCTCGACAGGCAGAACGCCGGCTTCGGAAGCCATGATGATGCGGTCGTCGTTAGTGACGAGATAGCGGGCCGGACGCAGGCCGTTGCGGTCGAGCGTCGCGCCGATCTGCTTGCCATCGGTGAAGGCGACGGCGGCTGGGCCGTCCCATGGCTCCATCAGAGCGGCGTGATACTCGTAGAATGCCTTGCGTTCCGGCGCCATCAGCTGGTTGCCGGCCCATGCCTCGGGAATGAGCATCATCATGGCATGCGCCAGCGAGTATCCGCCGCGCACGAGGAATTCGAGCGCGTTGTCGAAACAGGCCGTGTCCGACTGTCCCTCATAGGAGATCGGCCAGAGCTTGGAGATATCGTCGCCGAACAGCGGCGAGGATACCGATGCCTGGCGGGCAGCCATCCAGTTCACGTTGCCGCGCAGCGTGTTGATTTCGCCGTTATGCGCAACCATGCGGTAGGGATGCGCGAGCTTCCACGACGGGAATGTGTTGGTCGAGAAACGCTGGTGCACAAGCGCAACCGCCGTCTCGAAACGCGGGTCGGCCAGGTCCTTGTAATAGGCGCCTACTTGGTAGGCGAGGAACATGCCCTTGTAGACGATGGTCGAGCTCGACAGCGACACGGGGTAGAAGCTGCTCTCCTCGCCCTCATATTCCGCATAGATACGGTTGGAGATCACCTTGCGAAGGGTGAAGAGGCGGCGCTCGAACTCCTCGTTCGTGCCGGCATCGCGGCCGGCGCCGATAAACACCTGCACATGGTGCGGCTCGGTGGCGGCAATATCCGGCGCCTTCGACAGCGAGGAGTTGTCGACCGGCACGTCGCGGAAGCCGAGCAGTACCTGGCCTTCTTCGGCAACGACCTGCGTGATAGCGGTCTTGAAATGTTCGATCAGCGCCTCGTCGCGCGGCAGGAAGAAATGGCCGACGCCATATTCGCCCGCCTTCGGCAGAATGACGCCCTGCTTGGCCATCTCTTCGCGGAAGAAGCGGTCGGGAATCTGCACGAGAATGCCGGCGCCGTCGCCCATCAGCGGATCGGCGCCGACGGCGCCGCGATGCGTCAAGTTTTCAAGGATGAACAGACCGTCGCGCACGATCTGGTGCGACTTCTGACCCTTCATATGCGCGACGAAGCCGACGCCGCAAGCATCATGCTCGTTACGAGGATCGTAGAGGCCCTGCTTCGGGGGGAGGCCGGGACAATTGGCGCGTTTCGACGTTTTGGCCGTAGCGGCAGCATTCACTGCAGCGGTCTGGTCAAAACTCGTAAACGTCGTCCTGTTGGTCATCGTCTTCCCTCCGGTAAGGCCCGCGTCGCGGGCGCTCCTTCGTCCCGCGCGGTCCGTTTCCGGGGCCGACGCGCGACAGCTCTGTTGCATTGTGAAGATCCGGCCGCGAACCATGACCCCTTGAGTGGAGCCCGTCGTCAGCGTTCCGCGCCTTGCTATTCCACCGCCGCACTGCCCGCCGCCTGAAAGGCTTGAAGAGCATGCTCCCGGTAACTATAGCTCGAAATCCCGACATCGTCAGGACCCTCCAGCGCATCTTCGGCCTCGGCGGCCAAAATAGGACAGCAACCCTGTCCTAATTCATCAGCTCTATGCCAGAAAGCTTCCGCCTTCGCAAGAGCAAAACGGCAAAAATTCGTCGATGAAAGACGGAAGATTGCCTTTGCTGCATAAATCAAGCAATAAAGTTTCGCTGCGGCGCATCATTTTATTTGTTGATTGCGTAGATCAATTTCTGTGATGCATTCTTCAAGCTCGTGCGCTTGATAGGTTTTTGCATTGGCGTAATGTCTCGCCGACCCTATTTATCTCAGCTGCAATTCACTCTCTACAATTGGTGCACTTTCCATGTTTTTTGCCTCCGACAATTGGGCCGGCGCCCACTCCAAGATCGCCGAACGTCTTCTCGCAGAGTCGGAAGGTTTTGCGACCGCCTATGGCTTGAGCGAGCTGGATCGGAAGGTGGAGACGAAGTTTTCGGAGATCTTCGAGCGCGACGTTGCCATCTTCTTCGTTGCGACCGGTTCTGCCGCCAATTCATTGTCGCTCGCCAGCGTCCAGAAGCCGGGAGGTATCACCTTCTGCCATAGCGAGGCACATGTGGCCGAGGACGAATGCGGTTCGCCGGATTTCTTCAGCAGCGCACGGCTGGCAACCGTCAGCGGCGCGGCCGGCAAGATCGATCCTGGAGCGCTTGCCGCCAAGATCGCTCGCTTCCCGCAGGACGCCGTGCATCATGGCCGCGCCGCTGCGGTAACGATTACCCAGGCGACGGAAATCGGCACGGTCTATTCGCTGGATGAGATCGACGCCATCGCCGCCGTCGCCAAGGCGAACGGCCTGCCGCTGCACATGGATGGCGCGCGGTTCGCCAACGCCCTGGTCGCGCTCGGCACTACGCCGGCCGAGATGACGTGGAAGCGCGGCGTCGATATCCTCTCTTTCGGCGGCACCAAGAACGGCTGCTGGTGCGCCGAGGCGATCGTCTTCTTCGATCCCGGGAAGGCAAAGGAGATGCACTTCATCCGCAAGCGCGCCGCCCAGCTTTTCTCCAAGTCGCGCTTCATAGCCTCCCAGTTTGACGGCTATTTCCAGGATGGCCTCTGGCTCGATCTTGCCCGCCACTCCAACGGCATGGCCGATCGCCTGCGCTCCGGCCTGGAGAAGACCCATGGCGCCCGCCTTGCATGGCCGACTACCTCCAACGAGGTTTTCGCGATCGTCCCGAAATCCTCCGCCAAGACTGCCGAGGACAAGGGAGCGAAGTTCTACGAATGGCCGATCCCGGAATCGCAGCCGGGTCTGGTCGGCAGCGATGAGACGCTGATCCGCCTTGTGACCAGCTTTGCCACGACCGAAGCCCATGTGGCAAATTTCCTTGCCTGCTTGGCCTGACCCCGCATGAAAAAAAGCGCCGGAGCCAGCTTCAGAGCTGGACGGCGCTCATAATGGGGGCAAGAGGTCAATTTTGATTGCGATGAGCGATCATTGCGGAGTTCGATAAATCGTCGTGATCGGACGCTGATCGGAAACGGCTTTTAGCGATACTTTATAAATGCTTCTGCCGTCAGCCTGAACGCGGTCTCCTGACCTTCGCCAGAATATCGTCCGAGAGCGCATTAACCAGAAGTTGGTCCGCGCCCTTGCGCGGCACGAGCACGAATTCCACATCCTCCAGCGTCGGCAGCCAGCCCGGCGCGGTCTCCAGCAAGCCGGCAGGCGCCATGCTCTTCGGCTGCACGAGAACGCCCATGCCAGCGCGCGCCGCCGCCGTCAAACCACTGAGGCTGCCGCAGGTGCAGACGATCCGCCATGGCATCTGCTGACGGCGCAGCGCTTCCAGAGCAACCGCGCGCGTAACGCTCGGGGTGGGAAAAGCGATCAGCGGCAGCGGCGCCGCAAGCTTGCGGATGCGGTCCGGATCGCGTGCCAACCAGACCAGCGGCTCACGGTAGACGAGTTTGCCTCTTACGTCGCCGAGCCGGCGCTTGGCAAGCACGAGATCGAGATCGCCATTATCCTGCATCTCATAAAGCACGCCGCTGAGCGCGACCGTCAGCTCGAGATCGACCGATGGATGCGAGCGGACGAATTCCTCCAGAACGTCCGGGAGCTGGCTGGTGACGAAATCCTCGGAAACGCCGAGCCGAAGATTGCCGCGCAGGCTGTTGCCAGCAAAAAGCTGCCGCACCTCCGCTTCGACCGATAGCATCTGGCGCGCATGGCCCAGCAATGCCTCGCCATCGCCGGTCAGGACGACCCGGTGCGTGTCACGCGTCAAAAGCTTTCGTCCCAATTCGGCTTCCAACCGCTGTATATGCTGACTGACCGTTGATTGCCCCAGCCCCAGCCGCTCCGCCGCCAGCGTGAAGCTGCCCATCTGCTCAACGGCGACGAAGCTGCGCAACTGCGTGAGATCGAGCATGGTTTATCCTGTATTGCGATAACTGTTATTCCTTGCATCGTGGATCACAATAGGTCTATCTGCAAGGAGTAATTATCGAGACTTGCAAATGCGATTGGGTAGGCACGATGCGCCGCTTTCTTCCAGACACCTTCACCATGCTGCTGGTGCTCACCGTTCTGACGGCATCCTTCTTTCCGGTGCAGGGGACAAGCGCTCACTATTTCGGCATTGCCACCAACTTCGCCATCGGCCTGCTGTTCTTCCTGCATGGCGCGCGCCTGTCGCGCGATGTCGTTATCGCCGGCATGCTGCATTGGCGGCTGCATCTCGTTATCCTGCTGACGACCTTCGGCATCTTTCCGCTGCTGGTGCTGGCCATGGGCCATATCGTGCCGAACAGCATCCTGCCCGTGTCGCTCTACACCGGCCTGCTCTTCCTCAGCGTGCTGCCTTCGACGGTGCAATCCTCCATTGCCTTTACCTCCATCGCCGGCGGCAATGTGCCGGCGGCGATCTGCGCGGCGTCGGCCTCGAATATTTTCGGCATGTTCCTGACGCCGCTGCTCGTCGGCATCCTGTTTTCGGTCGGCGGCCAGGGCGGCGGCTTTTCCTGGGATGTTCTATGGCAGATCATGCTGCAGCTGCTCGCCCCCTTCATTGCCGGCCAATTGCTGCAGCCCTGGATCGGCGACTGGATCCGCTCGAAGAAGAAGATCTTGATGCCGGTCGATCGCGGCTCGATCCTCATGGTCGTCTATTCGGCCTTCAGCGAGGCCGTTGTGGAGGGTTTGTGGCATACCTTCTCGGTGATCGATATCGCAACGGTGATCGTCGCCAACATGGTGCTGCTTGCGATGGTGATCTGCATCACCATGTTCGGCAGCCGTGCTCTCGGTTTCGGAAAAGCCGACGAGATCACCATCACCTTCTGCGGCTCGAAGAAGTCGCTGGCAAGCGGCGTGCCGATGGCCAACGTCATCTTCGCCGGCCAGAGTATCGGCGCCATCGTGCTGCCGCTCATGCTGTTTCATCAGATCCAGCTGATGGCATGTGCCGTGATTGCCCAGAAATACGCCGATGCCGCCAAACGGCGGGAGGCTGCGAAGGCTCACGCAGGCGGAAATTCCGGCGAAGCCAGCAATGCGGCCTGAAGCCCCTGACGACACGCAAAGCGAAAGCGGCGCCCCGATGGAGCGCCGCCTCTTTCGATCTTGGGAGGATCAGAGTCTGACGGCTTGTCCGTCAGACCTCTTTAGTTCATGTGGGCCTCGATGGCCTTCGGGGTTTCCACCGGCTCTGCCGCGATGGAGATACGGCGGGGCTTCATGGCTTCCGGAATGTTGCGCAGCAGATCGATGTGCAGCAGACCGTTCTTCAGCGAAGCAGCCTGGACCTCGACATGGTCGGCGAGCTGGAAACGACGTTCGAAGGCACGCTTGGCGATACCGCGATAGAGATATTCGCTGGTTTCAGCCGGCTCTTCGCTCTTTTCGCCCTTGACCTGAAGGACATGGGCGTGGGCCTCGATGCTCAGTTCCTTTTCGTCGAAACCGGCAACAGCCATGGTGATGCGGTAAGTGTTTTCACCGGTCCGCTCGATGTTGTAGGGCGGATAGGTCTGAGCCTGATCCGGCTGACCAAGGCTGTCGAGCATGGTGAACAGACGGTCGAAACCGACGGTGGAACGGTAAAGGGGAGAGAAGTCTACGTGACGCATGGAAGTCCTCCTGTGAGCGACAATTGCGATTACAGTTCTTGTCCCATGACCCCACTCTGGCGGCCTCGGGACGGTTCCGCGAGCCCGTTTGGCACCCGCGAAAAAGAGATGGGGATCGCTTTTCTTCAGTTCAAGCCCCCTGCATTGCCACGCCCGTTCTGCCGAAAATCACTGCGTGAACCGCAGATGAACGGCTGGTTCGGGACCCGTTCAGGCTGGCTGACCTATCGTCAAACCATCGGAACACCATCGTCCGATGACTGAAGTGTATCGTCCCTTCTTCTTCAGTCCTTGCTCGGCCGGCGAAGCGGATCTCTCTATCTCCGCAAGCCGGCCTTTTTTCTTTGTGGGCACTATCTCAGCAATTTCAGCGACCCGGTGAGCGACTTCACCCATTTCGACGGGCCGGCTATTCCCAGCCCGTCGATCACCTCCTCGGCAAGATCGCGGCCGGGAAATGTAGCCTCATACTCCCTGTAGTCGTGCAGAGACCGCGCGAAAGCCGGAAAGGCGACGACCGCCCGCTCCCCCTGTTGGGGCAGGGCCTTCAGCAGTAGCGATCGGATGGCATCGGCATCGGCCTGCAGCATCGGCACCGGCATGTTCGAGCTTATGTCTATCGCGCGCTCTTCTCTGTCCGCCAATCGCCGGGCCGCAAGTGCGGGAAACCGCGCGCCCAATCCGATCGCGATCGCGCCTGCGGTATTGGCAATCAGCCCGAGAGGCAGAGCCGGATTGATGACAATGGCGAGACGGATGTCGGGAAGCATGGAAAACCTTTGCTTTTGTCGCGTTGGCTCGCAGAGTATCTCCAACGTTGTGGATATTCCTACCTTTCATTGCCAGAAATCGATGATATTAGGTAGAAGCTACCGGTGTAGATCGATATTCGAGTCATATATGCCTTCTGCCCTAGAGCCCATCGACCTGAAAATTCTTAACGCCCTCCAAAAGGACGGACGCCTGACCAACCAGGCCCTTTCGTCCGAAGTCGGGCTCTCGACCTCGCCGTGCTGGCGGCGCGTGCGCCAGCTCGAGGAAACCGGTGTGATCCAGAGCTATACGGCCACCCTCGACCGGCGCCAGATCGGCCTCGGCGTCCTTGCCTTCATCCGGGTCAAGATCGACAGCCACAGCGAGGCGGAAGCAGAAGAATTCTCCCGCGACGTGCTGAAGCTCAGCGAGGTCGTCGCCTGCTACAGCATCGCCGGAGACGCGGATTTCCTGCTGCAGGTCGTGGCCGCCGATCTCGACAGCTATGCCGATTTTGCCATGGCCGTCGTTCGCCGTCTGCCGCGTATCAAGGAAATGCAGACGACCTTCGTGCTGAAAGAAATCAAGCCCTTCAAGGGTTTTCCGCTTGGGGTCGGCCAGCGATAGCGGCGCAAGGCACGGGTGCCGGGTACGGTATCGGGGAGACAGCGCGCCCATGCGCCTCTTTACGTTTGGATCGAAGCCATCCTATTCTCAGGCAAGTGGCGGCCCGCCCCCGGGTATTGCCTGGGGGTATTGAATGTCGGCGTTCTCTTTCTCGAAGATTTCCTCGTCGCTGAATGTATTGCTGGCAGCCATCGGTCTGCTGATAGTGGCGGTGCTTACGGCGCCCGACATAGCCGAACAGACAAGGTTCATCCTGGAAGTCCTGCTTGCCGGTGTCTGGGCCGTCTATGTTCTGCAATTGATCGAGACGCTGGTCATACATCGCGCAAAAGACGTTCGCGGCAGGGCACCGGAAATCGCCGTCGACGTGCTAGCCGTGCTGGTCCCTCTGGCCGCATTCCTTCTCATCCGCGGGCGTGATCAAAGCCTCTATTGCGCCATCTGGCTTTTGAAGCCGCTGCGCGGCTCGACCTTCTTCCGGCTGCTGGGCAGGGTCCTGACCAAGGAAGCACGCAACCTGATCGGCGTCACCTCGATCTTCGGCATCGTTCTGTTCGCCGCGGCGCTTGCCGCTTACATCATCGAGCGCGACGTCCAGCCCGACAAGTTCGGCAGCATTCCCCTCGCGATGTGGTGGGCTGTGACGACGCTGTCGACGACGGGCTATGGCGACGAGATTCCGCAAAGTTTCGCCGGCCGCGTCCTTGCCGGGCTGGTCATGATGTGCGGGATCGGCATCTTTGCCCTATGGGCCGGCATTCTCGCCACCGGCTTCTATGAAGAGGTTCGCCGTCAGGACTTCGTGCGCAACTGGCAGCTGGTGGCGGGAGTGCCGCTGTTTCAGAAGCTCGGTTCGGGCGCCCTCATCGAGATCGTACGGGCGCTGAGACCTCGCGTCGTGCCGGCCGGCGGCATTATCTGCCGCAAGGGCGAGGCCGGCGACCAGATGTATTTCATCGTCGAAGGCCGCGTCAGCGTCGCCACGCCGACCCCGGTGGAACTCGGCTCCGGCAGCTTCTTCGGGGAGATGGCGCTGATCACCGGCGAGCCCCGGTCTGCAACCGTCAGCGCCGCGACCGAAGTCTCGCTGCTGTCGCTCTATTCATCGGATTTCCAGATGCTGTCGAGCAGCAGCCCGGAGATTGCCGATATCATCCGCAAGACCGCGCTGGAGCGACGCGGCACGGCGCCGAAGAGCTGATGTGAACGATCTTCATGGCGTCGGTCCTTGCACGCACCCTTCGGACAAAAGCCAACAAACCTGTTGCAATTCCCCCCGCCTGCGCTATCCCCTTGAGATGAGACATTGGTCAGCGAGGCGCGACACCGTCATGGATTCGATCCTCTATTCCACCGCAGACAATCCGGTGCCGGAAAACCGCACCGAAGGCTTCTTTGAAAGTTTCGACGCACGCAAGCTGCGCTATGCCGTCTTTCGCTGCGAGCAGCCGGTCGCCAAGGGAACGGTCGTGCTGCTGCAGGGCCGTAACGAATTCATCGAGAAATATTACGAGACGATCCGCGACCTTACAGGGAGGGGCCTTTGGGTAGCGACCTTCGATCTGCGCGGCCAGGGCGGATCGGAGCGACTGCTGAGAGACCCCTTGCGCGGCCACATCCGGCACTTTTCCGATTATGAGCGCGACCTGACGGCCTTCCTCGACAAGATCGTCCTGCCGGATACGCGCCTGCCTTTTTTTCTCCTCGCCCATTCGACGGGCGGACTGATTGCCCTGTCTGCCGCGCCGAGGCTTGCAAGCCGCATCGACCGCATGGTGCTGTCGGCCCCCTTTATCGGCCTTACCGGTCACGGCGCCTCGCCGGGCTTTATCCGCCTCCTCTCCGGTGCCGTCAGCGGCATCGGCCTTGGCAGCATGCAATTCAGCAAGAAGTTCAAGGAAAGGCCATTTGCCGAGAATCCTCTGACGACGGACGAGCAACGCTACCGGCGCAACGTCGGTATCAGCACTGCCTACCCGCAGCTTTGCCTGGGGCCACCGACGGCACGCTGGCTATCGCAGGCCTTGCGGGCGATCGGACAGGTCAACATGCCCGAACATCTGTTTTCGATTCAGATCCCGACGGTGCTGATCGCGCCGACGCGGGACGGCGTGGTACCCTATGCCGATCAGGAGCGGCTGTCTCGCTATTTTCGCGCGGCACAGCTCGTACCTGTCCACGGCGCCAAGCATGAAATCCTGCAGGAACGGGATATCTACCGTAATCAGGCGCTGGCCGCGATCCATGCCTTCATCCCCGGCAGCGATGCTGAAACCAATGCCTACGAGATCGAAGCGGAAGCCTGATCTCAGCGAGACAGCACAGCCAGAGCCTGCTCGTAAACCGTGCGGCTGCCGGCTGCGATGATCGTTCCGCCCATTTCGGGGCGGCCGCCATCCCAGGTGGTCATGATGCCGCCGGCCTGCTCGACGACCGGAATGATGCCGCCGACGTCATAGGGCTTCAGCGAATTCTCGATGACGAGGTCGATATGGCCTGCGGCCAGCAGCGCATAGGCGTAGCAATCGCAGCCATAACGGAAGAGCCGGACCTGGTTCTCGATTTCGCGATATTTGGCAAGCTCCTCGCCGAGGAAGAGATGCGGCGAGGTGGTGAAAAGAGTTGCGTTCGAGAGGCTGCCGCAATCGCGGACCTGCAGCCGCCTTTCGCCGTCAGGACCGGAATAGGTGGCGCCATTGCCGTCGGCGAAATAGCGCTCGCCGGTAAAGGGCTGGTCGATCATCCCCATGGTGGCGCGGCCGTTCTTCTGCAGGCCGATCAGCGTGCCCCAGACGGGAACGCCCGAGATGAAGGCGCGCGTGCCGTCGATCGGGTCGATCACCCAGACATGCTCCCGGTCGAGCCCGACATTGCCATGCTCCTCGCCCAGGATACCGTGATCGGGGAACTCGGCCTCGATCAATGCGCGAATCGCCTCTTCGGCGGCGCGATCGCCTTCCGTCACCGGATCAAAGCCCTTGGCTTCCTTGTTGACCACGTCGATGCCGGCCCGGAAGCGCGGCAATGTTTCGGCCTTGGCCACTTCGGCAAGACGATAGAAGAACGAGCGATCAGGAAGCATGGTCAATCCGGGTAAATGGCGGGATGAGCGATGTCATAACCCATATGGGCCTTGAAGCAAACCGGATGATGACGCGGCAGGCGGAATGCCTGCCGATCAGGCAGGATTTTCGAATATGCCTAAATATTTTGCACCGCAATAAAATGCTTGACATTTGTGCAGTGCGGCAGCAACATGCAACTACAGTCTTCTGACTGTAAATACCCTCCTTGGGTGTTTCCTCCCTAGACTTAGCCGCGCCACAAGCGCGGTTCTTTTTTTGTTGGAGCCATCCCCTCGCCCCGCTTGCAGGTAGACGGTCAAAGCAAGGGGCCGGGCACGATGATGCGGCAGCGACAAACACGACCGACCATCACCACAGCCAAGCGATTCGACGGATTCTGTTCGCTCTGAAAGTTCCGAGACAGCCCCTTATCCGAGGCGTCGACATTTCGCCCTGCTCAATGTCTCGCCCAACCTTCTCACCGCCTCTGCGGGGCGAAGAGGCTTTGCCCTACTCCGCAGCCAGTGCCGGATCGCCCGTATAGGACTCCACATGCTCGGCCATGCGTTTCATGAAGAGCGTGATGCCGGCAGCGACCTTGTCGAAATCCGGACGTTTCTCGAGCGTCGTCTCGTCGACATAGAGAGAGCGGTTGACCTCGATCTGCAGGGCATGCAGCCCGCGGGAGGGGCGCCCGTAGTGTTCGGTGATGAAGCCTCCGGCGTAAGGCTTGTTACGCACCGCATTGAAGCCGAGCTCCTCGAGGATCTGCATGGCGGCGCGCGACAGCTCGGCCGAGGCGCTCGTGCCATAGCGATCGCCGAGGATGAAATCGGGTCGCATATTGCTGCCGGCTATGCGGATATTGCCTGGCATGGAATGGCAATCGACCAGCACGCCGAAACCGAATTTGACATGAGTGCGCGCGATCAGCCGCCGAAGCGTGGCATGATAGGGCTTGTAGATGGTGTCGATGCGCCGCAATGCATCCTCCACCGGCACACGGCGCGCATAGATCTCCATATTCTCGGCGACGATTCGCGGAATCGTGCCAAGCCCGCCGGCGACCCGCAGCGAATTGATATTGGCGTAGGATGGCAAAGCGCCGTCGAACATGCGCGGATCGAGCTCATAGGGCTCGCGATTCACATCGATGTACGCACGCGGAAAATTGGCAAAGAGCAACGGCGCGCCAAGAGAACTCGCCGCAGAAAAGAGCTCATCGACGTAGTGATCCTCTGAGCGGCGGATAGCGATGCCCTGCAGGCGGGATTGAGCGATGAAATCGGGGGGGTAGATGCGACCGCTATGAGGCGAGCTGTAGACAAACGGGATGGCCTGGGAAGCAGGCTCCAACACCTCGAAAATCTCAAAACTGCGCATTTCCGCGGACATCAACGTCTTTACCATATCAACAACTTGTCGCAGCAATCATGTTGCCAGTTGCATGACCGCAAGTCCATAGTAACTTGACCGAAATGGCCTTAATCCAAAGCGCCGTATTCGAAATCTCCGGATACCTCGTCAGCGGAAACGCAAGGCGTTTTCGGGGAACGCACTTGCGTTTCGAACAAATGTCGGAATGACGCGTTTTGGCTGACCATTCACGGCTTGTTTACGGCGCGGCGCTACCCTAAACGTTGGACGAGTCCAACAAGACAAGATTGATTAGCGATAGAGATGATGACCCAGAAGATACTTCTTGCCGAAGACGACAACGACATGCGTCGCTTTCTCGTGAAGGCACTCGAAAAAGCCGGCTACAAGGTCTTGTCCTTCGACAATGGAGCAAGCGCTTACGACAGGCTGCGCGAAGAGCCGTTCTCGCTGCTTTTGACCGACATCGTCATGCCCGAGATGGACGGCATCGAGCTGGCGCGGCGCGCCACCGAGCTCGACCCCGACCTGAAAGTGATGTTCATCACCGGTTTTGCCGCTGTCGCCTTGAACCCCGATTCGAAGGCGCCGAAGGATGCCAAGGTTCTTTCCAAGCCTTTCCACCTCCGCGAACTCGTTGACGAAGTCAACAAACTCCTTGCCGCATAAGGCTTTCGGCGGCCGCGTCACAAAACCGAAAAAAAGCCTATTGACGGCGACCAAGGTTTTGTGATCTATGCGCCGCCATCGGATGGGCGTGTAGCTCAGCGGGAGAGCACTACGTTGACATCGTAGGGGTCACAAGTTCGATCCTTGTCACGCCCACCATCCTAATTCGCTGAAAAGCAAGGCCTTTCGAGAAATCGAAAGGCCTTTTTCATTTCCTCCCGCCCGACTAGGCCTGCGTATATCGCGAAGGTTTTTGCATCGGCAAATGTTCCGCAAGACCGCAACCGTTCGTCGGCCGTCATTGCTCCAGAATATGTCGGAATACCGCCGTCGTGGGGTAGGCATAGGCGCCACGATCCACGAAGCCGTGGCGGTAGAGACAATTTCTCAAGGCGAGCCAGTAGAACGTACTGTCTGGATCCGGCGATCCGCGCCGCCAGGAATAGGCTTCGGGCTCGCAACGATCGAGAACCCTCTCGTATGTTGCCAGCACCACCGGGTCGGCGTCGGCGCGAATGCCGTGATAGGTCTGATAGTTTGAAGGCGCCTCGCCGGCGGAGACGCATGCCAGGCTCAAAATCGCACCCAGCGCTAACATCATTCTCATGTGCTTCGATCTCCAACTTGCCGCGTCTCGAAAAATTCGAGCGCAGGTCGAGAATAGTAGCCTTTTGAAAGATATCCAATCACATGCTGATGTTCGCGGCCATCGCAGCCGGTGCGAACCCTGCGACACAACTTCCCGCCACAAGCCGCTTGACTTCCGGCCTCGCCGTCATCCTACTGTCATATCAGCGCATCGATCATACGGGAGGACGAGATGACGGTGGTGAAGCGGCAGTTCTACAAAAACCATAAGTCCAACGGCGACGAATATATGTTCCATCTCGCCCGCGATACCGAAAGCGGTGAGGTCTACGTCATCCGCCAGGCGGATTATGTCGTCGACGGCGGCAGCGAGAAGAGCATGACCCTTTATGAATTCCTGGCCGGCGGCGGCAATCGCCAGAATGCTCTGCTGCAGTTGATCGGCTCGCTTGTTCCGGAACCGGCGCAACAACATTGAGGCGCACAACGGCTGCGGCGACCTTACGACAGCGGCATTCTCACATCAGGCTCTGACGTGCCCGACCTAAGTCCGGGCGCCGTCTGTGGTTTCGGACTTGTGCACCGCTTCGGGTTGACTGCCACATTTTGATCGGCGAATCTGCAGGGGCTTGAAAGGAGCCCCTCTTATGCGATTCGCAGGCATTGCTTTTGGATTCACGGCGCTGGTCGCTACACAGGCCGCAGCTGCTACCGTCGAGAATTTTCCGGCACAGGGTGCTACCGTCGTCAGCGGAAAATGCTCCAAGCTCGTGGTCGGCAAATTCGATGCCTCAAAGGGATGTAAGGCAGAACTCGCCAGCGTCACTGCACCCGACGGCTCCGTGACTTTCATTTTCACATCCGGCGGCAAAATGCTCGCCTTCCGCGGCAATGGGAAAGGCATCAAGCCCGGCAGCCAGAAAGGCACCGCGCAATTGCCGATTGAGGTTATCGCGACGGGAGCCGGCAACAATATATCGAATCAAGTCCCGGCAAAGGGCGCCTGCACCTTTGCCAACCCCTATGCCGGCAAGCCGGTTGCCATCGAATGCTCCGCGAAATCGACCGAAATGAGCTTCAACGGCAGCTTCACCTCTGACGGCAAGACACCCCGCCACAAATGATCATGGTTTTGGCATACGGCGCAGGCCCGCGTTAATGCCGCTGGCCGCTCTTCGGCTTATGCCCGTGACTGGTACCAGCCGGTGCTTCGCGTGACAGATCTGCACCGTTGACATGGGCCGGGACATGCACCTCCTCGTGCGTCACCGGCTGCAGCGTCAGATCTACATGATGCGGCGGCAAGACCTGTGCTTGACGCAGCGTATTCGGGCGAGCCTTCTTCTGCCGATCGGTCAATTCCGGCTTTTTCGCTTGCCCTTTGCTATAATTGGAAGTGGGGGTCGGGCTCATGAGAGCTTCTCCTGTCTATCGTTGATCGAGACGATAAATCCGCCGACGGGCGGCACAAACATGCTTGAAAGGCAAACGCAGCCTTTGTCGGTTTGGTTCCCAAATTTCAATTGGCGGGAGCAATCGTGACGACGGCTGATTCAACCCTTGACCTGCGTCGCGACTTCATTAACTATTGATCATCTCCGCGCCTCTCTGACATCGGCGGCGGATTGAACTTTGGTGCCGGGCCCCTCTGGCGAGAGTTTTCACGGCGCTCTCGCGATGTCGGTACCGCCTGCAGATGAGCCGGCGGACTTCTTTCCATGATCAGCTTGACCATGCCTCGCCCGCATGCCGTCTTCGGTATGCGGCTATGCGCGCAATCCGCGCGTACCCATTCATTTTACAGCGAGGTGTCCCCATGACCTCGCCGATCGCCTCAAAATCCGTGCTCGGCTATTTCGGCTGGGCATTTGCCGCCACCGTCGGCGGTCTTGTCCTCGGTGGCCTGCTCGGCTGGAATACCACCGGCACCTTCGGTGGCCTCGCCACGGCCTTCTTCATCTGCACGGTCCTTGCCGTGCTGGAGATCTCGCTCTCCTTCGACAATGCCATCGTCAATGCCAACAAGCTCAAGGAAATGACCCCGGTCTGGCAGCATCGCTTCCTGACCTGGGGCATCATCATCGCCGTCTTCGGCATGCGCATCATCTTTCCGCTGGCAATCGTCGCCATCGCGGCATGGATCAATCCATGGGAAGCGCTGAAACTTGCGGCCGCAAAGCCCGAGCAATATGCCGAGATCATGCAGGCTGCGCACCTGCCCATCGCCGCCTTCGGCGGCACCTTCCTGATGATGGTCGGCCTCACCTACTTTTTCAATTACGAAAAGGACGTGCACTGGATCGGCTTCATCGAAAAGCGGATGGCGCATTTTGCCACCGTCAAGGGCGTCGAAATCGCCTTCGTGCTGATCCTCATTCTCGTCTTCACCTCCATACTGGACGGTGATGATGCCACGGCTTTCCTGCATGCCGCAATCTACGGCCTTCTGACCTTCCTGCTCGTGGAGGTTCTCGCTGGCTTTCTGGATGCCTCGCAGCAAACCATGAGCGCGGCGGCAAGGGGCGGCTTCGGCGCTTTTCTCTATCTCGAAATCCTCGATGCCAGCTTCTCCTTCGACGGCGTCATCGGCGCTTTCGCTCTCACCCAGAACCTCTTCATCATCGCCATCGGCCTCGGCATCGGCGCGATGTATGTCCGCTCCATGACGATCATGCTGGTGGAGAAAGGTACGCTCGCACATTACCGCTACCTCGAGCATGGCGCCTTCTACGCCATCCTGATCCTTTCGGTGATCATGTATATGCAAACACTGATGCATATCCCCGAAGTCCTCACCGGCCTCGGCGGCGCAGCTTTGATCGGCATCTCGCTCTGGTCGTCGATCCGCTACAACAGGCGCAACGGCATCAACCATGCGGCGGCGCAAGATAAGCAGCGGGATCGGGCGGAGGCATAGGCCGCGAAGAAACAGCCGCGGCTCGAAGATCCGTGGCTGTCTTTTGCGAGAAAGGTGCCAGCGACAGACTTTCCTTGGAATTTCCGCGCCAAGATCGCCGAATGTTTACGCTCACGACACATTAGCGCTAGCGTTTTGTGCAAAAATATCGCAATGGCGATTGAAGTTGTCCAAGGAGCATAAGCAGGAAACGCAGTGGTTGCGTATCTTTGCGGGCGGCTCTCGAATGTAGTATCCAGGAGAGGCAATATGGCAGCCAAAATCGTTCCAGTGATCATGGCAGGGGGCAAGGGCACGCGGCTTTGGCCGCTATCGCGCGCATCTGCCCCGAAGCAATTCATCCAGTTCATCGGCGACAGGACGCTGTTTCAGAACACTTTGGAGCGGGTGGCCGATCCCGAGCTCTACGAAGCGCCGATCGTTCTCACCAATGAGGAGTTTCGTTTCCTCGTCGCAGAGCAGGCGCGCGAGCTCGACTTGAAACTGGCGGCGGTGCTGCTGGAGCCGGTCGCCCGCAATACGGCTGCCGCCGTTGCCGCCGCCGCCGCGCTCGTCACCGAGCTTTTCGGCAAGGACGCGATCATGCACGTCCTCGGCTCCGACTATGAGATCGATGCCAATACGACCTATTACGATTGCGTCCGTTTGGCGCGCGACACGGCACTGCAGGGCAAACTCGTCACCTTCGGCATCAAGCCGACGGAGCCTGCAACCGGCTACGGCTACATCGAAAGCGGCAAGGCACTCCCGACCGGCGCCCATGCCGTCAAGTGTTTCGTCGAAAAACCGGCACTGGACAAAGCCCAGGAGATGGTTGCCAGCGGCGGCTTCTACTGGAACTCGGGCATGTTCATGTTCTCGGCTTCCCAGCTTCTGGCCGAAATGAAGGAGTTTGCGCCCGACGTCGAAAAGGCTGCCAGCAAGGCGGTGTCCAAATCGACGCGCGACCTCGATTTCACCCGCCTGGACGCCGATCATTTCGCAAAGAGCCCCAACATCTCCATCGACTACGCGCTCATGGAAAAGACGGCCAATGCCGCCGTCGTTCCCTCGCCTTTCACCTGGTCCGATCTCGGCAGCTGGGATGCGGTGTGGAAAGTCGGCAGCCGTGACGAAAGCGGCAACGTGTCGGCGGGCGCCACAACGCTGGTCAACACGAAGAATTCGCTCGTCATGTCGCACAGCCTGCATGTCGCCGTACAGGGGCTTGAGGACGTCGCCGTCATTGCCAGCGAAGACGCCGTCTATGTCGGCCATCTCAAGGACAGCCAGGAAGTCGGCAAGCTCGTCAAGCTGCTGGCAAGCGAGAAGAAGACCGCCAAGCTCACCGAGACGCATCCGACCTCCTATCGCCCCTGGGGCGGCTATACATCGGTGCTGAACGGCGAACGCTTCCAGGTGAAGCGTATCTTCGTGCTGCCGGGCAAGAAACTGTCGCTGCAGAAGCATCACCATCGCTCCGAGCACTGGATCGTCGTCAAGGGCACGGCCGAAGTGACGGTCGGCGAAAACGTGCAGATGCTGCGCGAAAACGAATCGATCTATATCCCGCTCGGCGAAGTGCATCGCCTGGCCAATCCAGGCAAGATCCTGCTGGAGCTCATCGAAGTGCAGACCGGCTCCTATCTCGGCGAAGACGATATCATCCGTCTCGTCGACGAGTTCGGCAGAAGCTGATTGCAACGACCGGATCGAGTTTTCAAAACGGCGGGCAAAAAGCTCGCCGTTTTTGTTTTGGCGGCGCACGGCGGGAGCTTTGAAGCGCCGAGAGACGCCTTGCTTTCTTTCGCTGCATTGCACACACTGGCCGCGGGAACAGCAATCACCGCACAACGATGCGGGCTAGGCGAAGAGACATATGGCGATCAAGGCAAGCATCTATCATCTCACCCACTATAAATACGACAATCCGGTCCGCCTCGGCCCCCAGATCATCCGCCTGAAACCCGCCTCGCATTCCAAGACCCGCGTGCTGAGCCATTCGCTGAAGGTCACGCCGTCGAACCATTTCGTGAACCTGCAGCAAGATCCCTACGGCAATTACCTCGCCCGCTTCGTCTTTCCCGATCCGGTGACGGAGCTGAAGATCGAGGTCGATCTCGTCGCCGACATGACGGTCTACAATCCCTTCGACTTCTTCGTCGAAGAGGAAGCGACGCAATGGCCCTTCGGCTACCCCGAGACCATCCGTGAAGATCTTTCCATCTACATGAAGCCGGAGGAGCCCGGCCCCAGGCTGAAAGCCTTCCTCGCCACGCTCGATCGCTCGGAACAAAAGACCGTCGATATGATCGTCGGCCTCAATACGCGCCTGCAGCAAGAGATCGGCTATGTCATCCGCATGGAAGCCGGCGTGCAGACGCCCGAGGAGACGCTGGAGACCGCCAAGGGCTCCTGCCGCGATACGAGCTGGCTGCTCGTTCAGGTGCTGCGTCACCTCGGCCTCGCCGCCCGCTTCGTCTCCGGCTACCTCATCCAGCTCACACCCGACCTCAAAGCGCTCGACGGCCCCTCGGGCACGGAGGTCGATTTCACCGACCTGCATGCCTGGGCCGAAGTCTATCTTCCCGGCGCCGGCTGGGTCGGCCTCGACCCGACCTCCGGCCTGCTGACCGGCGAAAGTCATATTCCGCTGGCCGCCACGCCGCATTACCGCAATGCCGCGCCGATCTCCGGCGGCTATTTCGGCGAGGCCAAGACGGAATTCGATTTCGGAATGAAGGTCGCCCGCGTCGCCGAGCATCCGCGCATCACCAAGCCCTTCTCCGACGAAAGCTGGGATGCCTTGAATGCACTCGGCGAAAAGGTCGACGCGATCCTGAGGGAAGACGATGTGCGCCTGACCATGGGCGGCGAGCCGACCTTCATTTCGATCGACGATTTCCAGTCGGAGGAATGGAACACCGCCGCCGTCGGCCCGACCAAGCGCGACATGGCGGATCAGCTGATCCGCCGCCTGCGCGAGCGCTTCGCGCCCGGCGGCTTCCTGCACTACGGCCAGGGCAAATGGTATCCGGGCGAAAGCCTGCCGCGCTGGACCTTCTCTCTTTACTGGCGCAAAGACGGAAAGCCCGTTTGGCAAAATCCCGCCTTGATCGCCGAAGAGACAGCGAGAACCGGCGTGGGTGCGGACGATGCCGGCAAGCTTCTCAACGCGATTGCCGGGGAATTGGGCATCGAGCCGGAAATGGTGCAGCCGGCCTACGAAGACCCGGCCGAATGGATCATCAAGGAAGGCAGCCTGCCTGAAAATGTCGATCCCTCCAATTCGAAATTGAAGGACCCCGAGGAGCGCAGCCGCATCGCCCGTGTCTTCGAGCGCGGCCTGACCACCGCGACTGGCTATATTCTACCGGTACAAGCATGGAACGCCCGTGCCGGTGCCACGCGCTGGGTCAGCGAAAAGTGGCGAACGCGTCGCGGCAAGATTTTCCTGGTGCCGGGCGATTCGCCGGTCGGCTACCGCCTTCCTCTCGGCACACTGCCCTATGTGCCTCCGTCGTACTATCCCTATATCCATACCGCCGATCCGTCCGTCCCGCGCGTACCCTTGCCAGATGTCGTCGTGCCAGCAGGCCGTGCAATGCCGGAAGCCTCGTTCCACGCCGACGAGAGTTCGCAATCGCGCATCGAGCAGACACTCGGTGAGATCGGCGGTGCAGTGCGCACGGCGATCTCGGTCGAACCGCGCGACGGCCGGCTTTGCGTGTTCATGCCGCCTGTCGAACGAATCGAGCACTATCTCGAATTGCTGGCCGCCGCGGAGAATGCAGCCGCCAATCTCGGGCTGCCAGTGCATATCGAGGGCTACTCGCCGCCGCAGGACGAGCGCATCAACGTCATCCGCGTCGCACCCGATCCCGGCGTCATCGAGGTCAACGTCCATCCCGCATCGAACTGGCAGGAGTGCGTTGACATTACCACGGCGGTTTATGAGGAGGCACGGCAAACGCGTCTCGGTACCGACAAGTTCCTGATCGATGGCCGTCACATCGGCACCGGCGGCGGCAACCATGTCGTCGTCGGCGGCGCCAATCCGAGCGACAGCCCTTTCCTGCGCCGTCCCGACCTATTGAAGAGCCTGGTGCTGCACTGGCAACGCCACCCTTCTCTCTCCTATCTCTTTTCCGGCTTGTTCATCGGCCCGACCAGCCAGGCCCCGCGCATCGACGAAGCACGCCATGACAGCCTCTACGAGCTGGAAATCGCGCTGGCCCAGGTGCCGGCGCCGGGTCGCGGGCTGCAGCCGCTCCCGTGGCTGGTGGACCGGCTCTTCCGCAATCTGCTGACCGATGTCACCGGCAACACCCACCGCTCGGAAATCTGCATCGACAAGCTGTTCTCGCCTGATGGACCAACGGGGCGGCTTGGCCTTGTCGAATTCCGCGGCTTCGAAATGCCGCCGAATGCCCGTATGAGCCTTGCCCAGCAATTGCTGGTGCGCGCGCTGATTGCTCGCTTCTGGCGCAATCCGATCGATGGCCGATTCGTGCGCTGGGGCACGACGCTGCACGATCGCTTCATGCTGCCGCATTATATCTGGCAAGATTTCCTCGACGTGCTCGCCGATCTCCGTGAAAATGGCTTCGACCTGCGGCCGGAATGGTTCCAGGCGCAGCTCGAGTTCCGCTTCCCCTTCTGCGGCGAAGTCGAATACGAGGGCAGCAAGCTGGAGCTGCGCCAGGCGTTGGAGCCGTGGCATGTGCTGGGCGAAGAAGGCGCGATCGGCGGCACCGTGCGCTACGTCGATTCATCGGTCGAGCGCTTGCAGGTTCGCTTCGAAACCTCCAATCCTTCGCGCTATACGGTGACCTGTAACGGCCGCCCCGTGCCGCTGACGCCGACAGGAATGGCTGGTGTCTCGGTCGCCGGCGTGCGCTACAAGGCATGGCATCCGGCCTCGGGCCTGCATCCGGTGCTCCCCATCGACACGCCGCTGACCTTCGATATCTACGATACATGGTCGCGCCGCTCGATCGGCGGCTGCATCTACCATGTCGCCCATCCCGGTGGCCGCAACTACGACACCTTTCCCGTCAATGGCAACGAGGCGGAGGCGCGACGTCTTGCGCGTTTCGAGCCTTGGGGGCATACAGCAGGTGGCTATGCCGTAAGACCAGAGACTGCATCGGTGGAATTCCCGCTGACGCTCGACCTCAGGCGTCCGGCGGGAATTTGAAACGAGACTGTGCATGGGTAGAAAACCGGCGACAGAACGACGGGATGAGGTAAAGACCGGTATCGGCAACGATTCGGCCTTTGCCTATCGTCCCCTGCCCGGCGTCGCGGATGAAATGGTCGACAACAAAGGCGCCGTCCGCCCCGTCTGGCAAAACTTCCTGTCGGCGCTGATGCGCATGACGGAAGAGGAGCTGGCCGAGCGCTTCGCCCGCGCCGACCGCTATCTTCGCGATGCCGGTGTTTTCTATCGAGCCTATGGGACGACCGGGGTCAGCGAACGCGGCTGGCCGATCTCGCATATCCCGGTGCTTATCGACGAGCGCGAATGGCAGGCGCTTTCCGAAGGCCTGCAGCAGCGTGCCGATCTGTTGGAATCGATCATCGCGGACATTTATGGCGACAGCCGGCTGGTCGGCGAAGGACTGCTGCCGCCGGCCCTGATCGCCGCCAATCTGGAGTTCCTACGCCCGCTCGTCGGCATCAAGCCGGCAAGCGGTCATTATCTGCATTTCCTGGCTTTCGAAGTCGGCCGCGGTCCGGATGGCAACTGGTGGGTGCTGGCCGACCGCGCGCAGGCGCCATCCGGCGCTGGCTTCGCACTGGAAACCCGAGTCGCCACCACCCGCGCCTTTTCGGATATCTATGCCGAAACCAAGGTCCATCGCCTCGCCTCCTTTTTCGGCGCTTTTCGCGATGCCCTCCTGGGTGGCAAGCGCAGCGGCGAAGGCCGCGTCGCCGTCCTGACGCCGGGACCGGCTAACGAAACCTATTACGAGCACGCCTATATCGCCCGCTACCTCGGCTTCATGCTGCTCGAAGGCGAAGACATCACCGTCGTCAACGATCGGCTGATGGTGCGCACCGTCGCAGGCCTGCGGCCGATCAGCGTGCTCTGGCGTCGCCTCGACGCGGCTTACGCCGATCCGCTGGAGCTCAATCAGCAATCCCATATCGGTACGCCGGGCATGGTGGAGGCGCTGCGGGCGCAGACGGTGACCATCGTCAACGCACTCGGCTCCGGTATTCTCGAGACACGCGCTTTGCTCGCCTTCATGCCGACCATCTGCCGGCATCTGCGCGGCGAGGAACTGAAGCTGCCCTCGATCGCGACCTGGTGGTGCGGCCAGAAGAGCGAGCGCGAACATGTCGCCGCCAATATCGAGAAGATGGTCATCGGACCGGCCTATTCCCGCATGCCCTTCTTCGACGACAACGGCCAATCGGTGCTGGGCTCGACATTGCGCAGCACCGCCCGCGATTCGATTGCGGACTGGCTGGCGACCGAAGGCCATAAGCTGGTCGGCCAGGAGGTCGTGACACTTTCGACCACACCGGCCTGGGTCAACGGCAAGCTGACGCCACGGCCGATGAGCCTGCGTGTCTTCGCCGCCCGCACGGAAAACGGCTGGCAGATCATGCCCGGCGGCTTCGCCCGCATCGGCAGCGGCGACGATGTCGCGGCGATTGCCATGCAGGCCGGCGGCTCGGCCGCCGATGTCTGGATCGTCTCCGACAAGCCGGTCGAGGCACACACGCTGCTGCCGGCCGAAGAGACCTTCACCCGAAACATGCCAGGTAGTCTTCCGAGCCGGGCCGCCGACAACCTCTTCTGGCTTGGCCGCTATATCGAGCGCGCCGAAGGCGCCCTGCGCATCCTGCGCGCCTGGCACGGGCGTTTTGCCGAAGCGGCTGATCCGAACCAGCCGCTGCTTGCCGATGTCAGCGCCTATCTCGCCGCCATCGACATCGATACTCAGGAAGCAGTGCCCGAAAACCTGGTTCGCAACATCGATAGTGCGGTTTACTCGGCCAGCAATATCCGCGACCGGTTTTCGCCAGATGGCTGGCTCGCGCTGAACGACCTCGCCAAGACCGCGCGACGCTTCAAGGAAAGGGTCAAGCATGGTGACGATGCCAGCCATGCCATGACGATCCTGCTGCGCAAGCTCGCAGGTTTTGCCGGACTCGTACACGAGAACATGTACCGCTTCACCGGCTGGCGCTTCCTGTCGCTCGGCCGCTATATCGAGCGCGGCCTGCACATGACAAGGCTTCTCGGCCATATGTCCGGCCCTGATGCGCCCGACGGCGCCCTCGATATGCTGCTGGAAATCGGCGACAGCGTCATGACCCATCGCCGCCGCTACAACGTCAATACCGCCCGCCTGACAGTGACGGATCTTCTGGCGCTCGATCCCCTCAACCCGCGCTCGATCCTCTTCCAGATGAACGAGATCCACCGCGAGGTCGAGCAACTGCCGAATGCCTTCGTCAACGGCCAGATGTCGCCCTTCTACCGCGAGGCCATGCGGCTGCATTCGGGCCTAGCCGTGATGACGCCCGAAACGATGACCGTCGAAGTCTACCAGCAGCTGGCACGCGAACTGGAGCGGCTTTCCGACCTGCTGGCACGCACCTATCTCGGATGACGTGATGCTCTACGACCTTTCGCTTCACATGGGCTATATCTACGACGTGCCGGCGAGCGGCGCTCGGCATATTTTGCGCGTCATGCCGCTTTCCCTGCCCGATCGGCAGCGGCTGATCGCCGGCTCGGTGAAAATAACTCCAAGCCCGGACGAGCAATCGAACTTCACGGATTTCTTCCAGCATCCGGCAACCTCGATCCTGGTGCGCGATCCGCATGAAAGGCTCGACATCCGCATGCAGGCACGCGTCCAGGTGGAAAGCCAGCCGGTCGGGGCGGACTTCTCGCCGCTGCTTGCCAAGCTGCCTGAAGAGATCGACGACTGCTGGTCGGTCGATCCTTCCTCCCCTCACCATTTCCTCGGCAACAGCCCGCGTCTGCCCGATACAAGGGAGATCGCAGATTACGGCAAGCAGTGGAAATCAACCAATCTGACGACCTTGCAGATCGCCCACGCGGTCTGCTCGCAGATACACAAGGACTTCGTCTACGATCCCGAGGCGACGACGGTGGACACCACGCCGAAGGAAGCCTTCCGCCTCAAGCGCGGCGTCTGCCAGGATTTTTCGCATGTGATGATCATCGCGCTGCGCAGCCTCGGCATTCCCGCGGGCTATGTCAGCGGCTTCCTGCGCACCATTCCGCCACCCGGCAAGGAAAGACTGGAGGGCGCCGATGCCATGCACGCGTGGGTGCGCGTCTGGTGCGGCGAGACGACCGGCTGGATCGAGCTCGATCCGACCAACAACATGCCCGCCGGCACCGATCACATCGTCGTGGCCTATGGCCGCGATTATTCGGATGTGTCGCCCGTCATCGGCGTGCTCAAGGGCTACGGCAGTCAGAAATCCATTCAGGCCGTAAATGTTATTCCTCTAAAATAGAATAACTTAAATCAATAGAATCTTGCTCAAACCAAGATTGATCGGCCAATTTGCTAAATTTCAACCCGCCGCATAAACGATCAACTAATGTTTGTAATCGATAGTATCGCCATTCTCAGGGTTGAAACTCCTTTATAGGCGGACATGATGGTTGCCGGCTCGGATTTACTTCGCACAGCAAAACGACTTCCATTTGATAGAGCCGGAAATTTTGGCATCCTAACGGCGATCGCGGCGCCCGTGCTGGTAGCAGCCGGCGGCGTCGCAATCGATGTTGCGAACATGTCGCTGTCGCGCAGTCAGCTTCAGCAGGCAACGGACGCCGCCGCTCTCGCTACCGCGACGGCGCTCGCTGAAGGTAGCAAGACCACTACGGACGCCAAGGACTTCGCTGATAACTTCGTTCTAGGCCAGATGGCAAACTACCTCGGCGGCGACGTCGATACCGCAAACTCGCTAAAGGCGGGTACCGGCACCACGGTAACAAAGACCACGGATTCCTCCGGAAACGCCAGCTACTCGGTCGTCGTGAGCGCATCCTATTCCATGCCCGTGAACAGCATGACTCGCCTGCTCGGCCAAAGTTCAATGGGCGTCGCCGCCTCCAGCACCTCGGTCAGCGGCAAGACTTCCGAAACCCGGAAGAATGCGTTGTCGATGTATTTCGTTCTGGACCGTTCTGGATCGATGGATGAAGCCACGGACACGGTCAACGCCGAACAACCCACTCAAACATATAGCTATAGCTGCCTGAAAACAAACTCGCGGGGCTGGCAGGAGTGGAGTACGTGCACCGCCACCAAGGCGAATTACTATACAAAAATGGAATCGCTGAAGATTGCGACGTCCAATCTCGCCGCGCAGCTGAACAGCGCCGACCCGAACATGATATACGTTCGAACCGGGGCGGATTCCTATAACAACGTCGCCCAAACGGCAACGGCCTTGGCCTGGGGTACGAGCGGCATCACAACATATGTCAACAACTTGACGTCAAAAGGCTCCACAAATTCGGCACCCGCCTTTAGGGCAGCAGTCGACGCGCTGACGAAACCATCCACGACGGCTGGGCTGACGAACGAGCAGCTCCTGCACAAGAATAAGAGCGGCGTCACAAATCCGACCATGTACATCGTTTTCATGACCGATGGCGAGAACAACGTGGCGAATGCGGATGCGGATACCAAAGCGCAGTGCGATAAGGCGCGGAGCAATGGCATCCATGTGTACACAATTGCCTTCATGGCGCCGGAAAATGGCCAAGCCCTGCTGAAGTACTGCGCCACGTCATCTTCCGATTACTTCACCCCCCAAAGCGCGGCGGATCTTTTCAAGGCGTTCACGACGATCGCCACGGAAACGTCGAAGCAGATGACGCTGCTGACAAAGTGATCCTATTCGCAGCCGCGCAAAGCAACCACAGCTAGACGACAAAGAAAAAGCCACGCAATACGAGTATTGCATGGCTTTTGTTTTTTCAATTCGCGGATAAGAGCCCGAAATATCATCGGAATCAAGTCTTTTCCCGCAAATGGCATTCGTTTGGCGGCAATTTTCGCATCTGCCAAACTCGCTTGTTGCAACTGCTTTACATCAGTGCGTAAACTGATAGTGAAACGGAAAGGCAAATCGATTTAATTAGCCGTAACACGCTGAATATAAATCACAAATGGCGAGAGTTGATAGTATGAATAACTTGACGAAGGCTGATCTCCCCGTTCCAGCCCCGCGCAGTTCCCGCCCCGAAATCCTTGCTGAAGAAATCATCGAGCGCCTGACATACCGCATCGGCAAGGACGCGAAGGTCGCCAAACCGCACGATTGGCTGACCGCGACGATCCTCGTCATCCGCGACCGCGTCATCGACAAATGGATCGAATCGACCCGCAAAACCTATCAGACGGGCGCCAAGCGCGTTTACTACCTATCTCTCGAATTCCTGATCGGCCGCCTGATGCGCGACGCCATCTCCAACCTCGGCCTGATGGAGGAAATCACCAACGCGCTGTCCTCTCTCGGCGTCGACATCCGCGTCATTGCCGGCCTCGAGCCCGATGCCGCGCTGGGTAACGGCGGCCTCGGCCGCCTCGCGGCCTGCTTCATGGAATCCATGGCGACCGTCGATGTGCCGGCCTATGGCTACGGCATTCGCTACGTCCACGGCCTGTTCCGCCAGCAGATGGCCGATGGATGGCAGGTGGAATTGCCCGAAACCTGGCTCGCACACGGCAACCCCTGGGAATTCGAACGCCAGGAAAGCTCCTATGAAATCGGCTTCGGCGGCGGCGTCGAAACCATCGGCGGCCATGACGATCAGCCGCGCTACGTCTGGAAGCCCGCCGAACGCGTCATCGCTACGGCCTTCGATACGCCCGTCGTCGGCTGGCGCGGCCAGCGCGTCAACACCCTGCGCCTTTGGTCGGCGCAGCCGATCGACCCGATCTTGCTCGATGCCTTCAATGCCGGCGACCATATCGGCGCGCTGCGCGAGAGCAACAAGGCCGAAAGCCTGACGCGCGTTCTCTATCCGGCCGATGCGACGCCCGCCGGTCAGGAGTTGCGCCTGCGCCAGGAATTCTTCTTCTCGTCCGCATCGCTGCAGGACATCCTGCGCCGGCACCTGCAGCAATATGACGATCTGACCAATCTCGCAGACAAGGTTGCGATCCAGCTGAACGACACGCATCCGGCCGTCTCCGTCACGGAAATGATGCGCCTGCTGGTCGATGTTCATGGCTTCGAATTCGACAAGGCCTGGGATATTACCCGCGGCACATTCGGCTACACCAACCACACCCTGCTGCCGGAAGCGCTGGAAAGCTGGCCGGTGCCGCTGTTCGAACGGCTGCTGCCGCGGCATATGCAGATCGTCTACGCCATCAACGCCAAGGTTCTTGTGGAAGCGCGCAAGCTGCGCAATTTCAGCGACGGCGAAATCCGCTCGATCTCCCTGATCGACGAGAATGGCGATCGCCGCGTGCGCATGGGCAATCTCGCCTTCGTCGGCTCGCATTCGATCAACGGCGTTTCCGCACTTCATACCGACCTGATGAAGGTCACGGTCTTCGCCGACCTGCACAAGCTCTATCCCGACCGCATCAACAACAAGACGAACGGCATCACCCCACGCCGCTGGCTGATGCAGTGCAATCCAGGCCTGACCAATCTCGTGCGCGAAACCATCGGCGACACCTTCCTCGACGATGCCGAACAGCTGAAGCCGCTGGATCAGTTTGCCCGCGACAGCGCCTTCCAGGAGAAGTTCGCCGCGGTCAAGCGCGCCAACAAGGTGCAGCTCTCCAATCTCGTCGCCAGCCGCATGGGCATCAAGCTCGATCCGAACGCAATGTTCGACATCCAGATCAAGCGCATCCATGAATACAAGCGCCAGCTTCTGAACGTCATCGAAGCGGTCGCGCTCTACGACCAGATCCGCTCGCATCCGGAACTCGACTGGCAGCCGCGCGTCAAGCTCTTCGCCGGCAAGGCGGCACCGAGCTACCACAACGCGAAGCTCATCATCAAACTGATCAACGACGTCGCCCGCGTCATCAACAACGACCCATCCGTGCGCGGCCTGCTGAAGGTCGTCTTCGTGCCGAACTACAATGTCTCTCTCGCCGAAGTCATGGTTCCCGCCGCCGACCTTTCCGAGCAGATTTCGACGGCCGGCATGGAAGCTTCGGGCACCGGCAACATGAAATTCGCTCTCAACGGCGCGCTGACCATCGGCACGCTCGATGGCGCCAACGTCGAAATGCGCGACAATGTCGGCGAGGACAATATCGTCATCTTCGGATTGCGGGCCGATGAGGTCGCCAACCTGCGCAGCGACGGCCACAATCCCCGCGCCGTCATCGAGCGTTCGCGCGAACTCGCGCAGGCGCTGTCGGCCATCGCTTCCGGCGTCTTCTCCCCCGACGATCGCAATCGCTACGCGGGCCTGATCGATGGCATCTATAGCCATGACTGGTTCATGGTCGCCGCCGATTTCGATGCCTATGCCTCGGCACAGCGCGAGGTCGATATCCTTTGGGCCAATCCGTCCGAGTGGTATGCGAAGACGATCAACAATACCGCTCGCATGGGCTGGTTCTCCTCCGACCGGACGATCCGTCAATATGCCAAGGAAATCTGGAGAGCCGGATGAAAAAGCCGAAGAAACCCGCTGACGGCATGAGCTTGAGGGATATTTCGGCAGAGGATATTGCTGCAATTCTCGCGGGCACGCATTCCGATCCGTTTTCCGTTCTCGGCGTTCACAAGACGGATGAAGGCTATGTGGCCCGCTGTTTCATCCTTGGTGCCGAGGCCGTTACCGCGACCGCTCTCGACGGTTCCGTCGTCGGCGAGCTGGATCGTCTCGATCCCGCAGGTTTCTTTTCCGGCGACGTCAAGCTCGCCAAGCAGCAGCCGGTCCGCTACCGCGCGAGGCGCGGCGATGCCGAATGGGCTATAACCGACCCCTATAGTTTCGGCCCGGTCCTCGGGCCGATGGACGACTATTTCGCCCGCCAGGGCACGCATCTGCGCCTCTTCGACAAGATGGGCGCCCATCCGCTGAAGCACGAAGGCGTCCAGGGCTTCCATTTCGCCGTCTGGGCGCCCAATGCGCAGCGCGTTTCCGTCGTGGGTGACTTCAACAATTGGGATGGCCGCCGGCACGTCATGCGCTTCCGCTCCGACAGCGGCATATGGGAAATTTTCGCTCCGGATGTTCCCGCCGGGGTCGCCTATAAATTCGAGATCCGCGGCCATGACGGCGTAGTGTTGCCGTTGAAGGCCGATCCCTTTGCCCGGCGCAGCGAGCTGCGCCCAAAGACGGCTTCGGTAACCGCCAACGAGCTGCATCAGGTTTGGGAAGATGCGGCGCACCGCGAACATTGGGCAAGCGTCGACATGCGGCGCCAGCCCGTCACCATCTACGAGGTGCATGCCGGCTCCTGGCAGCGTCGCGATGACGGCTCGATGCTTTCATGGGACGAGCTTGCCTCACGTCTCATCCCCTATTGCGTCGATATGGGCTTCACCCATATCGAATTCCTGCCGATTACCGAACATCCCTATGACCCATCCTGGGGCTATCAGACCACGGGCCTTTACGCACCGACGGCCCGCTTCGGCGAACCGGAAGGCTTTGCCCGCTTCGTCAACGGCTGCCATAAGGTCGGGATCGGCGTCATCCTGGATTGGGTGCCGGCGCATTTCCCCACCGACGAACACGGCCTTCGCTGGTTCGATGGCACGGCGCTCTATGAGCATGAAGACCCGCGCAAGGGCTTTCATCCCGACTGGAATACGGCGATCTACAATTTCGGCCGCACCGAGGTCCTCGCCTATCTGCTGAACAACGCACTCTATTGGGCCGAAAAATACCATTTGGACGGTTTGCGCGTCGATGCCGTCGCCTCCATGCTTTACCTCGACTATTCGCGCAAGCATGGCGAATGGATCCCGAACGAATATGGCGGCAATGAAAATCTCGAGGCCGTCCGTTTTCTGCAATCGATGAACACCCGGATCTACGGTGCGCATCCTGGTGTGATGACCATCGCGGAGGAATCGACCTCCTGGCCGAAAGTATCCCAGCCGGTCCACGAAGGCGGCCTCGGCTTCGGCTTCAAGTGGAATATGGGCTTCATGCACGATACGCTGAGCTATCTCGCCAGGGAGCCCGTACACCGCAAATATCACCACAACGAACTGACCTTCGGCCTGATCTACGCCTTCTCGGAAAATTTCGTCCTGCCGCTCTCGCATGATGAAGTCGTGCACGGCAAGGGTTCGCTGATTGCCAAGATGGCCGGCGACGACTGGCAGAAATTCGCCAATCTGCGTGCCTACTACGCTTTCATGTGGGGCTATCCCGGCAAGAAGCTGCTCTTCATGGGTCAGGAATTCGCGCAATGGAGCGAGTGGAGCGAAGAGCGCGCGCTCGACTGGAACCTGCTGCAATATCGCATGCACGAAGGCATGCGCCGTCTCGTTCGCGATCTCAATTTCACCTATCGAAGCAAACCGGCGCTCCATGCCCGCGACTGCGAAGGCGACGGCTTCGAATGGCTTGTCGTCGACGATTTCGAAAACTCGGTCTTTGCATGGCTGCGCAAGGCGCCCGGCGAAAAGCCGGTTGCCGTCATCACCAATTTCACGCCAGTCTATCGAGAGAATTATACCTTGCACCTGCCGGCCGAGGGGCGGTGGCGCGAGATATTGAATACCGATGCCGATATCTACGGCGGCAGCGGCAAGGGGAACGGCGGGCGCGTACAGGCGGTTAACGCCGGTGGTGGCATACAAGCGACAATAACGCTGCCTCCGCTGGCGACGATCATGCTCGAACCGGAATTTTGAGACCAATACGGATGGGAGGAATGAAATGGTAGAAAAACGTTTCCAGCCGCTGGCACGCGATGCCATGGCCTACGTTCTTGCCGGGGGGCGCGGCAGCCGCCTGAAAGAGCTGACCGACCGCCGTGCCAAACCAGCAGTCTATTTCGGCGGCAAAACCAGAATCATCGATTTTGCCCTGTCCAACGCGCTCAATTCCGGTATCCGCCGCATCGGCGTCGCCACGCAATACAAGGCGCACTCGCTGATCCGCCATATGCAGCGCGGCTGGAACTTCTTCCGCCCGGAACGAAACGAAAGCTTCGACATTCTGCCGGCATCGCAGCGCGTCTCGGAGACGCAATGGTATGAAGGCACGGCGGACGCCGTCTACCAGAACATCGACATCATCGAGCCCTACGGTCCGGAATATATGGTCATCCTCGCCGGCGACCATATCTACAAAATGGACTATGAATGGATGCTGCAGCAGCACGTCGATTCCGGCGCGGATGTCACCATCGGCTGCCTGGAAGTGCCGCGCATGGAGGCCGTCGGCTTCGGCGTCATGCACGTCGACGACAAGGACCGGATCATAGATTTCGTCGAGAAGCCGGCCGATCCGCCGGGCATTCCGGGCAATCCGGATTTTGCGCTTGCCTCCATGGGCATCTATGTCTTTCACACGAAATTCCTGATCGACTGCCTGCGCCGCGATGCAGCCGACCCGAATTCCAGCCGTGACTTCGGCAAGGACATCATTCCGCACATCGTCAAGAACGGCAAAGCCATCGCTCACCGCTTCACGCAGTCCTGCGTCCGCTCCGATTTCGAACGCGAAGCCTATTGGCGGGACGTCGGAACGGTGGACGCCTATTGGCAGGCCAATATCGATTTGACCGCCGTGGTGCCGGAACTCGACATCTACGACAAGTCCTGGCCGATCTGGACCTATGCCGAAATCACACCGCCGGCCAAATTCGTCCATGACGACGAGGACCGCCGAGGCTCGGCCATCTCCTCGGTCGTCGCCGGCGATTGCATCATTTCCGGCGCCAGCCTCTATAACAGCCTGCTCTTTACCGGCGTCCGTGCCAATTCCTACTCCAAGCTGGAGGGTGCCGTCGTACTGCCGAGCGTCAAGATCGGCCGCCGTGCGCAGCTCAAGAATGTCGTCATCGACCACGGCGTCACCATTCCGGAAGGATTGGTCGTCGGTGAGGATCCCGAGCTCGATGCCAAGCGCTGGCGCCGCACGGAGAATGGCATCTGCCTGATCACCCAATCGATGATCGACAAGCTGGATTTGTAACCTATGAAGGTTCTCTCGGTTTCGTCCGAAGTCTTCCCCCTGATCAAGACAGGGGGTCTGGCCGATGTGGCCGGCGCCCTGCCTATTGCGCTGAAGCCCTATGGCGTCGAAACCAAGACCCTCATTCCGGGCTATCCCGCGGTCATGAAAGCCATTCGCGATCCGGTCGCTCGTCTCGAGCTTCCGGATCTTCTCGGCGAGCCGGCCACCATTCTCGAAGCCGAGCACGCGGGCATTTCCTTTCTCGTCCTCGACGCACCGACCTATTACAGCCGTACCGGCGGCCCCTATGTCGATGCGACAGGCAAGGACTATCCCGACAACTGGCGGCGTTTTGCGGCGCTGTCGCTGGCTGGCGCGGAAATTGCCGCCGGCCTTCTGCCGGGCTGGCGGCCGGATCTTGTCCATGCGCATGATTGGCAGTCGGCCATGGTGCCGGTCTACATGCGCTACTATCCGACGCCGGAATTGCCGAGCGTTCTGACCATCCACAACATCGCATTCCAGGGCCAGTTCGGCGCCAGCATCTTCCCTGGCCTGCGCCTGCCGGCGCACGCCTTTTCCATGGAAGGCATCGAATATTACGGCGATGTCGGTTTCCTCAAGGGTGGGCTGCAGACGGCACATGCCCTGACCACCGTCAGCCCGTCCTACGCCGAGGAAATCCTGACGCCCGAATTCGGCATGGGCCTCGAAGGCGTCATCGCCAGCAAGGCCTACAACCTCCACGGAATCGTCAACGGCATCGACGACGACATCTGGAATCCGGCGACCGATCCGATGATCGCCCAGACCTATAGCGCGACGACGCTGAAGGATCGCGCCGTCAACCGCCATCGCGTCGTCGAGCATTTCGGGCTCGACGACGATGATGGTCCGATCTTCTGCGTCGTCAGCCGGCTTACCTGGCAGAAGGGCATGGATCTTCTGGCAAGTGTCGCCAGCGACATTGTCCACATGGGCGGCAAGCTTGCCATTCTCGGCGCAGGCGACGCAGCGCTGGAGGGCGCGCTTTTTGCGGCAGCCGGCCGCCATCGCGGCCGTATCGGCGTTTCCGCGGGCTACAACGAACCCATGTCGCATCTGATGCAGGCCGGCTGCGACGCGATTATCATTCCCTCGCGCTTCGAACCCTGTGGCCTCACGCAGCTTTATGGCTTACGCTATGGCTGCCTGCCGATCGTCGCTCGGACGGGTGGGCTCAACGATACGATTATCGACGCCAACCACGCCGCACTGCAGGCGAAAGTCGCGACCGGCATCCAGTTTTCGCCCGTCACCGCCGAGGGGCTGCTGCAGGCCGTGCGCCGTGCGATGCACCTCTTCCAGGATCGAAAGGTCTGGACGCAGATGCAAAAGCAGGGCATGAAATCCGACGTATCCTGGGGCAGGAGCGCAGAACGCTACGCCGCTCTCTACTCCAGTCTAGTCTCGAGAGGCGCTTAACCCGATGATTAAAACCGTACCCACCACCCCCTTTGCGGACCAGAAGCCAGGCACTTCGGGCCTGCGGAAGAAGGTTCCCGTATTCCAGCAGCCGAACTACGCGGAAAACTTCATCCAGTCGATTTTTGATTCGCTCGAAGGCTATCAGGGCAAGTGCCTGGTCATCGGCGGCGACGGCCGCTACTACAATCGAGAAGTCATCCAGAAGGCCATCAAGATGGCCGCCGCGAACGGCTTCGGCAAGGTGATGGTCGGCAAGGGCGGCATCCTCTCGACGCCCGCAGCCTCCAACGTCATCCGCAAATACAAGGCCTTCGGCGGCATCATTCTGTCGGCCAGCCACAACCCCGGCGGTCCGACCGAAGATTTCGGTATCAAGTACAATATCGGCAATGGCGGCCCGGCGCCTGAAAAGATCACCGACGCCATCTATGAGCGCTCGAAGGTGATCGACAGCTACAAGATATCGGACTTCCCAGACATCAACCTCGATCGTATCGCCCGCGAAGATGTCGGCGGCATGATCGTTTCGGTCATCGATCCGGTCGAAGATTATGCCGCTCTGATGGAGGAGCTGTTCGATTTCGGCGCGATCCGCAATCTGATCAGCCTCGGCTTCCGCCTCAATTTCGATGCGATGAGCGCCGTGACCGGCCCTTACGCCAAGGAAATCTTCGAGATCCGCCTCGGCGCTCCGGATGGATCGGTGCGCAACTTCCTGCCGCTGCCGGATTTCGGCGGTCATCACCCCGATCCGAACCTCGTCTACTGCAAGGAGCTTTACGACGAGATGATGAGCGACGATGCGCCCGATTTCGGCGCCGCATCGGATGGCGACGGCGACCGCAACCTCATCATCGGCAAGGGCATCTACGTCACCCCGTCCGACAGCCTGGCCATCCTGGCGGCCAACGCCAATCTCGCCCCCGGCTACTCGCATGGCATCGCCGGCATTGCCCGCTCCATGCCGACCAGCGGCGCTGCCGACCGCGTTGCCGAGAAACGCGGCATCGGCATCTACGAAACGCCGACCGGCTGGAAATTCTTCGGCAACCTGCTCGATGCCGGCATGGCGACGATCTGTGGCGAGGAAAGCTCCGGCACCGGTTCGAACCACGTTCGCGAAAAGGATGGTCTCTGGGCCGTATTGCTCTGGCTGAACATTCTGGCCGTTCGCGGCGAGAGCGTCATCGATATCGTCACGCAGCATTGGGCCACCTATGGCCGCAACTATTATTCCCGCCACGACTATGAAGGCGTCGACACCGATGCCGCCAACGGCCTGATCGCGGCTCTGCGCGAAAAGCTGCCGACGCTGCCGGGCACGAAGTTCGGGGACCTCACCGTTTCCGCCGCCGATGATTTCGCCTATCACGATCCGGTCGACAAGTCCGTTAGCCAGCGCCAGGGCATCCGCATCATGTTCGAGGGCGGCTCCCGCGTGGTCTTCCGCCTCTCCGGCACCGGCACGACGGGTGCGACGCTGCGCGTCTACATCGAGCGCTACGAGCCCGATCCGACCCGCCACAATATCGAAACCCAGGAAGCGTTGGCCGATCTGATCGCCGCCGCCCAGGATGTCGCTGATATCAAGGGCCGCACTGGCCGCGATGCACCGACGGTGATTACCTGACGGCAACTTTTACAGAGTTCCCCCTCACCCTACCCTCTCCCCGAGGGGAAAGAGGATTGTGCCATAAGGATCTTCTCCCCTTGGGGAGAAGGTGGATTTCGGTGATTGAGCAGAGCGAAATCACCGAAAGACGGATGAGGGGGTTATCCAGGAACGACGGCAAATTGTATCGCCCTCGTTCCGGCGCCCGAAAATGGAAAGCCCGCGAGACATGTCAGAACCGACACCCCGATGCCTGGGCGCCACCCTCACCGACTCGGGCGTTGAATTTGCCGTCTGGTCCAGGAACGCCGAACGGATCGAATTGTGCCTGTTCGATGCCGAAGGCCACAAGGAAATTTCGCGCCTGCCGCTCGCCCGCGATGGCGACGAACATCGCCTCTTTGTAAGAGGCTGCGGAGAGGGCACGCGCTACGGCCTGCGCGCCCACGGCACCTATGATCCCGATCGCGGCCTCTGGTTCGACCCTTCCAAACTGCTGGTCGATCCCTATGCCAGGGAAATAGACCGGCCGTTCCGCTATGACCCGCGTCTGGGCGTCTTCGGGGCCGATACACAGGATTTGATGCCGAAGGCGATCGTCTCGCGCGATATCGCCGTCAAGCCGGCCAAGCCTCTGTTTCAGCCCGGCGGCCTGATCTATGAAATCGCCGTGAGGCCCTTCACCATGCTGCATCCCGATGTGCCGGCGAAGCAGCGCGGCACGCTCGGCGCCCTCGCACATCCCGTCATCATTGCGCATCTCAAGCGCCTGCAGATCGACGCCGTCGAGCTGATGCCGATCACGGCATGGATCGACGAACGGCATCTGCCGCCTCTCGGCCTCACCAACGGCTGGGGCTACAATCCCATCGCCTTCATGGCGCTCGATCCGCGTCTCGCTCCCGGCGGCATGAAGGAGCTGCGCGAGACGGTTGCTGCCCTCCACGCCGAAGGGATCGCCGTGATCCTCGATCTCGTCTTCAACCATACGGGCGAGAGCGACCGACAGGGGCCGACCCTGTCACTACGCGGCCTCGACAACCCCACCTATTTCCGCCATCTGCCTGACCAGCCCGGCACACTCGTCAACGATACCGGCACGGGCAATACCATCGCTTGCGACCAGCCGGCGACGCGCAAGCTCATCATCGACAGCTTGCGCCACTTCGTCCGGAATGCTGGCATCGACGGCTTCCGCTTCGATCTCGCCACTGTGCTCGGCCGCAACGGCAAGGGCTTCGATCCGGAAAGCATGACGCTGCGCACCATGCTGGCGGACGAGGTGCTGCAGGATCGCATCATGATCGCCGAACCGTGGGACATCGGCCCTGGTGGCTATCAGCTCGGAAATTTTCCCGCACCTTTCCTCGAATGGAACGACCGCGCCCGCGACGACCTGCGCCGCTTCTGGCGCGGCGATGCCGGTGTCGGCGATCTCGCGACCGTGCTTGCCGGCTCCTCTTCCGTCTTCGGCCGTGACGGGCGCACGCAGACGCGCAGCGTCAATTTCCTCGCAGCCCATGACGGCTTCACGCTGATGGACCTCGTTTCCTACGAGAACAAGCACAATGACGCCAATGGCGAGGAAAATCGTGACGGCCACAACGAGAACTTCTCCTGGAACAACGGCATAGAAGGCAAGACAGACGATCCGTCGATCCAGCGCAAGCGCCGCGCCGATATCGAAGCCATGCTGTCGACGCTCTTTGCCACGCGCGGCACGATCATGCTGACCGCTGGCGACGACGCCGCGCGCAGCCAGCAGGGCAACAACAATGCCTATTGCCAGGACAATGCCATCACCTGGATGGACTGGAAGTTGCTGGACGAGGAACTGATCGGCCATACGGCATGGCTCGCCGCCCTGCGCCGCCGCTTCACCGCTTTTGACGATATGGACTTCTTCCGTGGCAATGGCGACGTGCTCTGGTTCTCAGGCGCGGGGGCGCCGATGGCAGTGCCGGATTGGGAGGCGCCGAGAGCGGTCGTTCTCGGCATGGCACTGCAAACGCAAGATCGCGCTACGGGCCGATCGACACGGCTTGCCATAATCTTCAATCGCGCCGCAGACGAACGCCCAGTGACATTGCCCTCTTCTGAGAGCGGCGGCTGGTCTCTGCTGACGGCGGCAGGCGAGAATGCAGCCGGTGTGCAGATCTCCATTCCCGCCCGCTCCGTCGCCTTCCTTGTCGAAAACTGATCGCGGTTGCACTTTCAGTCCCGATTCGCCAGAAAGGGTTTGACGACACAGACTGACGAGGATGGCATGGCCGGCGAAATTTCGCTTGTTGAGATCATGAAACTGATTGGAACCGAGATCGGCGTTTCCGACTGGATCGCAGTCGACCAAACCATGATCGACACCTTTGCCGATGCGACGCTCGATCACCAGTTCATCCACGTCGATCCCGAGCGCGCCAAGGCGGAAACGCCCTATGGCGGCACCATCGCCCACGGCTTCCTGACGCTCTCGCTGCTCTCGGCAATGAACTACAGTGCCTTGCCGAAGATTCGCGAACAGACCTTGGGCATCAATTACGGCTTCGAGAAGGTCCGTTTCATGTCGCCGGTCAAGTGCGGCGCGCAGGTACGCGGGCGTTTTATGCTCGCCGAAACCCGGCTGCGCGGCGCCAACATGCTGATGCTGACCTACGACGTGACCGTCGAAATCGAAAACGAGCGCAAGCCGGCGATGACCGCGACATGGACGACCATATCGCAGTTCGATCCGAAGGATCGGCCGGACGCGGGTTAAAGCCCCGCATCCTCCGCACCCTCAGCCAGCAGGCCGAAAGCGTAGTCGGAGAAGGAACGCCAGACTTCGACGCGGAAGGTTTCCTCATCGAGCCGCAGCACCACGACTTCGGCCTTGCCAAGAAGCGTGCGCGAACAGGCGCCGACGGGAAATGCGCTCAACGAAACGTCTTGCGGGCAGCCGGCGGCAAGCGTCGCTTCGGCACCGGGGCCGGACACGATGACGGCAGTATTGCGGTGCGAGACATCGGTCGCCGAATGCAGCACCTCAGACAACGCGGCCTGACCGACCAGCTCGGCACCGTTTTCATCGATGACGAGCCATTCGTCCGGGCCAAGCCACAGGGCATGACGACCATTGGCACTGGCGGACGTCTTCGGCCGGGTCGGCAGCTGCAGGCCGAGCGCCAGCGAAAGACCGCCGACCGAATCGGCCGGCGCGCGCAGCGAAATGCGGCTTGCGGGTGCTGCGGGCGTCAACCGGACGGTGGCAGAACCGCCGTGGCGGCCGGCGAGCGGCAGTTTGCGGGTAGCGAGATCAGCCATTGATCCGGCCTCCTTCCTTGTCAAAGAACACCAGATCCGTCACCTCGACTGATATCGTCTTGTCGGGCATCGGCACATAGAGCGTCTTGCCCATGCGCTCGCGCCCACCGGCAACCAGCGCGAAGGCGATGGAGCGGCCGAGATTTTCGGACCAGTAGGCCGAAGTGACATGGCCGAGCATGGTCATCGGTTTCGGCTCATTGGGATCGGCGACGATCTGCGCGCCTTCCTCAAGCACCATCTTCGGATCGCGGGTGACGAGCCCGACGAGCTGCTTGCGCCCTTCCTTGACCAGATCCGGCCGCTTCAGGCCGCGAATACCGACGAAATCGGTCTTCTTCTTGGAAACGGCCCAGGCAAGACCGGCATCCTCGGGCGTGACTGTGCCGTCGGTATCCTGGCCGACGATGATGTAGCCCTTCTCGGCGCGAAGAACGTGCATGGTCTCCGTGCCGTAGGCGCAGGCGCCCAGCGGTTCGGCGCGAGCCCAGACGGCTTCCCATACCGACTGGCCGTAGTCGGCCGGTACGTTGATTTCGTAGCCGACTTCACCGGTGAAGGAGACGCGGAACAGCCGTGCCGGCACGCCGCAGACCTTGCACTCGGCCACGCTCATATGCGGGAAGGCTTCGTTGGACAAATCCTGGCCCTCGACGAGCGGCTCGATGATCTCGCGCGCCTTCGGCCCCTGCACGGCGATAACAGCCCATTGCTCGGTAGTCGAGGTCAGCCAGACCTTCAGATGCGGGAACTCGGTCTGCAGATAGTCTTCCATATGATGCAGCACGCGCGGCGCGCCGCCGGTCGTGGTGGTCACATGGAAACGATCCTCGGCCAGGCGTCCGACGACGCCGTCGTCATAAACGAAACCGTCCTCGCGGGTCATGATGCCGTAGCGGCACCGGCCGGGCTTCAGCGTATCCCAGGCATTGGTGTAGATCAAATTCAGGAACTCGGCCGCATCCGGCCCGACCACTTCGATCTTGCCGAGCGTCGAGGCATCGAACACGCCGGCCACGTCGCGCGCCGTGCGGCACTCGCGATTGACGGCCTGATGCATGGTCTCTCCGGCGCGCGGATAGAACCAGGCGCGCTTCCAGTTGCCGACATCTTCGAAGATGGCCCCATGCGCCTCTTCCCAGGCATGCATCGGCGTCTTGCGGGCGGGATCGAAGAGAGCCCCGCGCGAATGGCTGATCAGCGTGCCGTAGGTAACGGGCGTGTAGGGCGCGCGGAAGGTGGTAAGACCGACCTGCGGAATATCCTTGCCGAGCATTTCGGCAGCGATCGCCAGCCCGTGCATGTTGGAAAGCTTGCCCTGGTCGGACGCCATGCCGTTGGTGGTGAAACGCTTGATATGCTCGATGGAATGCATGCCTTCGCGCACGGCGAGGCGGATATCCTTGGCGCAGACATCATGCTGGAAATCGACGAACGCTTTCGCATTCGTGTCGGGTCCGGCGCCTTCGGCGGCACCGATCATGCCGCCGGTCCATTCGAAAGCCTGCTCGGCCTGGAGCTGGATCTTCTCGCCGCCATTGGTGCTTCCGGTGGCGCGCGCCATCAGCTCGCCAGCGGCAAGCGATTCCTCGATCGCGGCCTGCAGTCCATCCGTGCCGTTGCACGCACCGACCGAAAGGCAATCCTGAACATAGGTGCCCGGCAGGAAGCGTTGCTTCTCGGCATCGAATTTCAGCTTGCCGCGCGATTGTGAAAAGAGATGAACGGAAGGGGTCCATCCTGCCGAAACCAGCAGCGCGTCGATCGCAATTTTGCGCTTGGCGGAACTGCCGTTGCGAGAAACCGTCATGGAGGAGACACGCAGCTTGCCTGATGTATCGACGACGGCATAGTCGGTCATCACCTCGATGCCGAGCCGCTTCGCCTCGGCGAGCACGGCCTCGCCGGGCCGCGCGCGGCTGTCGACGATGGCGGCAACGGAAACGCCGGCGCGCTTGAGGTCGAAAGCGGCCTCGTAGGCCGAATCATGCGCCGTATAGACGCCGATCCTCGCGCCGACGGCAACGCCATAATGGTTGAGATAGGCGCGCGCGGCAGAGGCGAGCATGATGCCCGGACGGTCGTTGTTCGGAAACACCATGTGGCGTTCGATGGCGCCTGTCGCCAGGATGGCCCGCTTGGCGCGGACCTGCCACAGGCGTTCGCGCGGCAGATCGCGGTCCGGCCTTGCCAGATGGTCGGTCACCCGTTCGGCAAGACCGAAGAAATTGTGATTGTAGTAGCCGAAGGCGGTCGTGCGGGTCAGTACCTGCACGTTCGCCATTGCCGTGAGCTTGGCGAGGATAGCCTGCGCCCAGTCATAGCCCCCGACGCCGTCGATCTTGATGCCGGTATCGAAACGCAGCGCGCCGCCGACTTCCGGCTGCTCGTCGCAGAGGATGACCTTGGCGCCAGTTTCGGCAGCGGCGAGTGCTGCGGAAAGGCCGGCAATGCCGGCACCGACGACAAGCACGTCGCAATGGGCGTAACGGCTGGCATAGTGATCCGGATCCTCTTCCGTCGGCGCGACGCCGAGGCCGGCGGCACGGCGGATGAAGGGCTCGTAAATGTGCTTCCAGGCCGACTTCGGCCACATGAAGGTCTTGTAATAGAAGCCGGCGGCAAAGAACGGTGACATCAGATTGTTGACGCCGCCGATATCGAAGGCGAGCGACGGCCAGCGGTTCTGCGACTGAGCCTTCATGCCGTCGAAGACCTCCTGCACGCTGGCACGCACGTTCGGCTGCCGCCGCGCCGCATCGCGGGAGATATCGAGCAGTGCATTCGGCTCTTCGGCTCCCGCCGACAGGATGCCGCGCGGACGGTGGTACTTGAAGGACCGGCCGACGAGATGGACGCCGTTGGCAAGCAGCGCCGAGGCGACGGTATCGCCTTCGAGCGCGGTATAGGTCTTGCCGTCAAAAGTGAAGCGAGCGGTTCTGGCCGGCGTCAGACGACCCTTGCCCGCGATACGATTGGCGCCGCTCATTCAGCAAATCCCTCTGTTTTTATCGTCTGTTCTTGTTCGTTCTGATGCTGTGCCGCCGGCTCGGAAGTGCGCGGCAGCAACGTCGCCGGATCCGGCTTCGGCTCGCCGGCCTTGTAGGTTCGGTAGAAGTGATCGCTCACCGTATCGCGCGCCGCATTGAAGAAGCGGCCGCAGCCATGGATGTGCCGCCAGCGCTCGAAGATCAGCCCCTTCGGATTGTCGCGCAGGAAGAAATATTCCTCGAATTCTTCGTCCGAGATCCCGGCAATATTGGCCGGCCGCACGATATGCGCATCACCGGCGTTGCGGAATTCGAGTTCCGAACGCTCTTCCTCGCAATAGGGGCAGTAAATCAGCAGCATCGTTTTCTACCTGTGTTAAAGCTCCGAGCCTGTAAGGCTTGTGCCGGGAGGCTGCGCGCAGAGCCGCCGTCCCATGGTGACGAAAGGTGTTATGCGCTTCAGCAGCGCCTCGAGCGATCCGTAGGGCTTCAGCACATTGGTCATTCCTATATTGACCAGACTCATACCCAGGAGGTCCGTATCGAGCACGAAAGCTCTCGTCGCCTCGGGCGTCTGGTCCGGCACGAAATAGACCGACGGCTTGTTCAGCACCTTGGCGCAGGCAATCACGCCGCTTTCGGCCACGAAGGGCCAGTCGGCCTCATCCTTTGCCTTGTGGATCACCTGCATGCGAAAATCCTCGGCCCCCGGAACAAGATCGCTGACTTCGGCCGCGATCGTTCCAGCCGGCAGGGAAAGCCCTGCGGCAAGAACGATCCCGACCGCCGCCGGCATCAGTGCGCCACGGCGGCTGCCGCCGCCTCATCGATCAGTCGGCCTGTGCGGAAGCGATCCAGCGTCAGGCCGGCATTGAACCGGTGCGGCTCGTCGCGGGCGATGAGATGGGCAAAGAGATTGGCCGAACCCGGCGTCGCCTTGAAGCCACCTGTGCCCCAGCCGCAATTGACATAGAGCCCCGGCACCGGCGTCTTCGACTGGATCGCCGAGCGGTCCGGCGTGTTGTCGACGATGCCGCCCCAGGAGCGCATCATCTTCACGCGGCGGAACATCGGGAAGAGCTCGCAGATCGCATCCAGCGTATGGGTGATGATCTGCAGGCCGCCGGTCTGGCTGTAGGAATTATACTGGTCCGTACCCGCGCCGATGACGAGCTCGCCCTTGTCGGACTGCGAGATATAGGCATGCACCGTGTTCGACATGACGACGCAGGGGAAGATCGGCTTCAGCGGTTCGGAGACCAGCGCCTGCAGCGGGCTCGATTGCAGCGGCACGCGCACGCCGGCCATCTGCATGACGACTGTGGTATGGCCGGCTGCGGAAACGCCGACCTTCTTGGCGCCGATGAAGCCCTTGCTCGTGTCGACGCCGGTGACGCGGCCGTCCGGCCCGCGGCGGATGCCGGTCACTTCGCAATTCTGGATGATATGCACGCCGCGATCGGAAGCGGCGCGGGCAAAGCCCCAAGCAACGGCATCGTGGCGCGCCGTGCCGCCGCGCCGCTGCAGGGCCGCGCCGTTGATCGGATAGCGGGCGGTCTTGGAAATATCGAGCGGCGGACAGTAGGCCTTGGCCTGCTCGGGCGTCAGCCATTCATTGTCGATACCGTAGAGACGATTGGCATGGATATGCCGCTTGAATGACTGCTGATCGTGCACATTGTGCGACAGCATCATCACGCCGCGCGGCGAATACATGACATTGTAGTTGAGATCCTGAGACAGCCCTTCCCAGAGCTTCATCGAATGCTCGTAGATGTGCATGCTCTCTTCGTAGAGATAGTTCGAGCGGATGATGGTCGTGTTGCGGCCTGTGTTGCCGCCGCCGAGCCAGCCCTTCTCGATCACCGCGACATTGGTGATGCCATGCTCCTTGGCGAGGTAATAGGCCGCACCCAGGCCATGACCGCCGGCACCGACGATGATGACGTCATACTCCTTGCGCGGCTCCGGCGAGGTCCACTGAGCCTCCCAGCCCTTGTGAGCCCGCATCGCTTCCCTTGCCACGGCAAAACCCGAGTATTTACGCATTCGCCCTCAACTCCTTCAGGCAAGACGCCCTTTTTCTGGGTCATACAAATCGCAAATCGAAAACCGACACAACGGCTCTTTTGCGACGCATTCAGGACCGTCTTTCGACACGGTTAAAATTGCCATGCAGTAAAGTCATCGGCTCATTGCCATCAGCAGATCTATTTGCGTCGCAGATGGCAGACCTTCACTCGACCACCATGGCCGTCCTTGCGCCAGACGCATCCTTCGTTCCGCGGCTTTCCCTTGTAAAGATAGATCTTCGCACGATGTTTGCTGTCAAAAGTCTGGTTCGAAAAATCGTGGCCACCGACCCGGACGTTCTTGCCGAAGCGCACTTCGCCGGCTGCGGCTGTTCCAAACGCCGCGGCAAGAACGAAAAGGGCAAGCACGGGCACCGCAAGCAACCTCGCAGCGACAGCGAAATCGGGCGATTTCATGAAGCGGCTCCCCCTGGCTTCAGACAACTGCTCGAACGGCGCAATCGCCGTGACACACGAAACGACGGTGATCAGAAATACTCTCATAAGCATGTCAATGTCGCAAAAAATCGACCCGCGAACCCTCATTCAACAGCTTCGATGACTCGTCGCAGGCATCTGCGGCCCAGTTCAACCCTCGACAACTAGCTTTTTCCTCTGCAAACTCACGATCTGGCTAGACTTTGACAAACCGATCTGTTATCCCGCCTACCAATCGCAAGGCTGCGGCTGCGCGAACGTTATATTTTTGCCTCCAGGCGTTGCCGTCGCCGCTGGCATCAACCAAACCAAAGGAACGTGATTCTCGTGCAGGTACTTGTCCGCGATAACAATGTCGACCAGGCTCTCCGCGCTCTCAAGAAGAAGATGCAGCGCGAAGGTATTTTCCGCGAAATGAAGATGCGCGACTACTATGAAAAGCCGTCGCAGAAGCGTGCTCGCGAGAAGGCTGAAGCTGTTCGTCGCGTTCGCAAGCTTGCTCGCAAGCGCGCTCAGCGCGAAGGCCTTGTTGCCAAGTAATCGCCGTTTTTTCGACGTTTTCAGATGCATGTGTGGCGGGGGCGAGTCGTTCGCCGCCGCCTTTTTGATTTATTCTCTAGGCAAATCGGATTAAATCAGAAAAGCCTGATATGACGCATGGGGAAAGCGAACCCGATAATGGCAATGACGACTTCCGTAAAGTTCCGCACTTCGAGCCTCTCCTTGTTCGTTTCGAAGCGCGCCGCGGCCCTGCCTGCCTTGGCGATACTTGCCGCAATCAGCCTTTCCGGCTGCCAGACCGCCACCACCGATAACGTGATCCGGATCGACAAGGCGCAAGGCTCTTCGGAAAATATCGCCTCGCTGACATCGGTCATCAATGCCAATCCGCAAGACCCGGAAGGCTACAATGTGCGCGGCACGGCCTATGGCCGCGGTGGTGATTTCAACCGCGCGCTTGCCGACTTCAATCAGGCGATCCAGCTCAATCCGAAGTTCTATCAGGCCTACGCCAACCGCGCGCTCATCTACCGCAACATGGGCAAGCTGCCGGAAGCGATTGCGGACTACAATGCCGCCCTGCAGATCAATGGCAATTATGATGTCGCCTATATCGGCCGGGGCAATCTCTATCGCCAGGCCGGCCGCGACAACGATGCTTTCAACGATTATTCGAAGGCAATCAGCCTCGGCACGACCGATGGGCGCGCCTATAACGGCCGCGGCGTGATCTATCAAAAGCGCAACCAGCAGGACAAGGCGATCGACGATTTCTCGAAGGCGATCTCGCTCTCGCCGAATTCGCCGGAGCCTTACAACAGCCGCGGCATTTCCTACCTCGCGCAGAACGACGACGACAACGCTTTTGCGGATTTCAACCATGCCATCGAGCTGAACAACAAGCTTGCAGAATCCTGGGCAAACCAGGCCTTCGTCTATGAGCGCAAAGGCGACAAGGCGAAAGCCCGCCGCTCCTATCAGCACGCGGTCAACCTCGATCCCAACTATCAGCCGGCCAGGGATGGCCTGGCACGCGTTGGCGCCGGCGCCTGACAGGGGCCGCACGCTAAAACCGTTCAGCCGCCGGCATCCCTCGCCCGGCGGCTTTTCTTTGCCTTGTCGAACGCTTAGTCTCGGCCCACCATCCGAGTGAGACAGCGACATGCCTTCCCCGCAGAAAATCATCGTCATCGGCGCCGGCATCATCGGCGCCTCCATTGCCTGGCATCTGAGCCGCAAAGGCGCATCCGTCACGGTGATCGCCCAGCAGACCGGCGGCGTTGCAACCGCGAACTCCTTTGCCTGGATCAATGCAAGCTGGGGCAATCCGGAGTTCTACTTCCATTTCCGGCGCCGCTCGATGGCCGAATGGTCGAGGCTGAAGGCCGATCTGCCTGATATCCCTCTCTCCTGGTGCGGCGGCCTGTGCTGGGATCTCCCCGAGCCGGAGCTGGACGCCTATGCGGCGCAGCATCATGGCTGGGGCTATGGTATACAGCCGGTCAATCGGGCGACGAGCACGATGCTCGAACCGAGCCTCGTCAATCCTCCCGACTATGCGCTGCATGTTGCCGAGGAAGGCGCCGTTGAACCTGCCGCAGCCTCCAGACTGCTGCTGGAAGATGCGCAACGTCACGGCGCGATCCTGCTGTCCGGTATCCGTGTCAAGAGCCTGCTGAAAGAGGCTGACCGCATCACCGGCGTCGAAACAGACGAAGGGCCGATGCGCGCCGATCACGTCGTCCTTGCGGCCGGTGCGGGCACGGCGACGCTTACCGCCTCGGCCGATATCCTGGTGCCGCTCGAAACGCCACCGGGGCTTATCGTTCATTCCCGCCCCACACGGAAACTGCTGAACGGTCTGGTGATGACGCCGGAGCTTCATATGCGCCAGACGGCGGAGGGACGGGTCATCGCTGGCAGCGACTTTGGCGGCACCGATCCCGGCAACGATCCGCAGGCAGCCGCTCGCGAACTTTTCGCCAAGGTGAAAGCCGCCTTGAAAGGTGGCGAGGCTTTGGAGCTTGATTTCCACACGGTCGGTTATCGCCCGACACCGAAGGATGGTCTGCCCATTCTGGGTCGAGTGGAAACCGTGCCGGGCCTTTATCTCGCGGTTCTGCATTCGGGCGTGACGCTTGCGCCGCTTGTCGGCCTGCTCGCGGCTGAGGAAATCGCCGACGGCAGGGAAGATTATCAGCTTGCCCCCTTCCGTCCCGAACGCTTCAATTAGCCGGAAAAAAACCAGAGTAATTCCAGGAGCGTGAAGCGGTTTTCCGTCCGGAATTGCGTAAAACAAAAAGATGGAGCATTTCGCGATTCGAAGAAAAGCGGAAAGGCTCTGGACGGCTCAACTCAGGGGTACATCATTGTGCCCGTAAATACCTGTGATCGCTTATGATTTTGAAGTAATGACTTTTCATATGTTGCAAGGAAAATTACCGGGCAATAACATGACGCCTCTGGAGCATGTAGCTCTGATCTGGGCACGGGGGCGCTGGGCATGACGACCAACGGTATTCTTTTCGCGTTTGCCAGCGTTCCGGAGCGCCATGGAGGCACGATCGGTTGATCGCCTCATGAGGAAACCGCATTTCCCGAAAGCGTCGATTGGGGCCTATCTTATCGCTATTGCCCTGGCGATTGCATTGCCTATTCTGGCCTTTGTCGCACTGCTTCTGGTCCAGCTCGAAAACAATGAACGGGATGTGTTGAAGGGCGATACGGTTCAGGACGCACAGGCTCTTTCGCGTGTCATCGACCGGCAATTGCAGGACATGGCGACAACACTGCGGCTTCTGTCCTCCTCGCCGGAATTGGAGCGCAACGACATCGCCACCTTCTTCGCCCGGACGGAAACCGTCCTGCGTACCGATTCGCTCTTCGTCCTTCTGATGGAGAAGGATGGCCAGCTCCGGCTGAATACGCGCTGGCCTCTCGGCAAGCCTCTTGGCAAGACGGGCAACATGGCTGCGCTGCAATCGGCGCTGGATTCCGGGCGCATCGAAGCCTCCGATGTCTTCGTGGGATCGAACGCCCGGCGATGGGTCTACAATGTCACCCTGCCCCTCGAACACTCGCCGGCAGGCGCCGCATTGGCCGTGACCCAGGATGCGAATGAGCTGGCCAAGCTCGTGACGACGGAAGCCCTGCCGCCGGGCTGGTCGGCTGCCGTCCTGGACAAATCCGGTCATGTCGTCGCGGCTGGCGGTCCGACGACCCTTGCGCCCGGCGATGCATTCAACAAAGACATCCTGCCGAAGCTGATCGCCTCCAGCGGCGTCTACCAGGATGAGAAGGTCCTGCCGAACGCCGTGCTCGGCTATGCGCAGATCTCGGGCTGGTCTTGGAAGGCCGTCGTCTGGGGTCCGATCGCATCGGCGCAGGCATCGCTGATGAGCACCTGGCGTTTCCTGATCTACGGCGGCGTGACATTGCTGCTGATCGCGCTCATCGCCGTCTATGCGCTGGCCCGTCAGGTACGCATCACTATACAGAGCATCGCCGACATGGCGGATCGGATGGGCCGGGGCGAGATCGTGTCGCCGGTCGACACCAGCGTTATCGAAGCAAATCAGGTAGCGATTGCGCTTTCCAACGCCTCATTCGACCGCAGCGTTACGGAGGACCGGCTGCATTTCGTCATGCACGAACTCGTTCACCGCACCAAGAACCTGCTGGCGCTCGCCCAGGCAATGACCCGCCAGCTGGCGCGGCAGACGGACAGCGTCGATACGTTCCAGCGCGCCGTCGCCGATCGGCTGGAAGGCCTGGCGCGCTCGATCGAAGTCCTGACCAGCGAGCAATGGTCCGGCGTCTCCCTGCGCCGCGTGATCGACATCCATCTGGCAACTTTCCTGCAGGGGCCGCAGCAGCTCGAGGTGCTCGGCAACGATTTCCTGCTGAAGCCGGAGGCGGTGCAGAATCTTGGCCTGGTCCTGCACGAGCTTGCCACCAATTCGGTAAAATATGGCGCGCTTTCCGCACCGGAGGGCAAGATCACAATCGAATGGACGAACGAAGCCGGCGAAACCGGCACGATGATCCGCTTCGTCTGGACCGAAAGCGGCGGTCCGATGGTCAGACCGCCGAGCGAAACCGGCTTCGGCACGACCGTCACGAAAACCCACGCCGCGGCATCTTTCAGCGGCAATGTCGACGTCGATTTCCGTCCGGCTGGACTCGTCTGGATACTGACGGCACCGCGCACCATGATGGAGCGTCAAAGAAACTGAGAGCGGAAACGCTGCCCTTGCGAGCGCCGGAGCAACCTACTCGTTCATCGCCTTGACGATTTCTTCGGTCACCTTTTTGGCGTCGCCCAGAAGCATCATCGTGCCGTCCTTGTAGAACAGCGTATTGTCGATACCGGCATAGCCCGAGCCGAGCGACCGCTTGACGAAGAGGCAGGTCTTGGCCTTGTCGACATCGAGGATCGGCATGCCGTAGATCGGCGAGGTCTTGTCGTCGCGTGCCGCCGGATTGGTGACATCGTTGGCGCCGATGACATAGGCGACATCGGCCTGGGCGAATTCCGAATTGATATCCTCAAGCTCGAAGACCTCGTCATAGGGCACATTTGCTTCGGCGAGCAGCACGTTCATATGACCCGGCATGCGGCCGGCAACAGGGTGAATGGCGTATTTCACCTCGACGCCGTGCGCCTTCAGCCGATCGGCCATTTCGCGCAATGCATGCTGGGCTTGCGCCACCGCCATGCCGTAGCCCGGCACGATGATGACCTTGGAGGCGTTCGCCATCAGATAGGCAGCGTCCTCGGCCGAGCCGAGCTTCACGGTCTTGTCGGAGTTGTCGGCTCCGCCCGATGCGGTCTCACCGCCGAAGCCGCCGAGAATGACGGAGATGAAGGAGCGGTTCATGCCCTTGCACATGATGTAGGACAGAATCGCACCAGACGACCCGACGAGCGCGCCGGTGATGATGAGCGCGAGATTACCGAGCGTGAAGCCGATGCCGGCGGCGGCCCAGCCGGAATAGGAGTTTAGCATCGACACGACGACCGGCATGTCGGCGCCGCCGATCGGCACGATCAAAAGCACGCCGAGCGCCAGCGACAGCAGCACGACCGCCCAGAAGGCGAAATGGCTCTCGCTCGCTGCCAGGCTGATGATGGAGAACACGATCAGCACGAGCAGGGCGGCGTTGATGACGTGCCGGTTCGGCAGCAGGATCGGCTTGCCGGACATGCGTCCGTCGAGCTTGAGGAAAGCGATGATCGAGCCGGTGAAGGTCAAGGCGCCGATCGCAACGCCGATCGCCATTTCGATGCGGGCTTCGGTATGGATATGGCCGATCTCGCCGATACCGAAGGAAGACGGCGTATAGAGCGCCGAAGCGGCGACGAGGACAGCCGCTAGGCCGACGAGCGAGTGGAAGCCGGCCACGAGCTGCGGCATCGACGTCATCGGGATGACGCGCGCGATATAGGCGCCTGCTCCGCCGCCGATGGCAAGGCCGAGAACGATCAGCACGAAGCCGCCGAAAGAAGGCGCCGCCAGCACCAGCGTCGTGGCGATGGCAATGCCCATGCCGATCATGCCGTAGAGATTGCCGCGCCGGCTGGTTGCCGGATGGGACAAGCCGCGCAGCGCGAGGACGAACAGCACGCCGGAAACGAGATAGAGGAAAGCCGCGATATTGCTCAGCATGCCGCCCTCACTTGTCCTTCTTCTTGTACATCGCCAGCATTCGCTGGGTGACAAGGAAACCGCCGAAGATATTGACCGAGACGAGCACCAGCGCCACGAAGCCGAAGCCGGTGGCAAGACCGCTCGCCGAAATGCCCACGGCCAGCAGAGCACCGACGACGATGACCGAGGAGATGGCATTGGTGACGGCCATCAGCGGCGTGTGCAGGGCCGGCGTCACCGACCAGACGACGTAATAGCCGACGAAGATCGCCAGCACGAAGATGGCCAGCTGAAAGACGAAGGGGTCGATCGCTCCGCCCGTTGCGGCACTGGCCGCTTCGGGCACCTGTGCCGCAGCGGTCCTGACGGCGGTGACGGCATCGTTCAGTTGCTGAAGTGCCTGGTCCATTGCTTGGCTGGCCATCTCAGAGATCTCCCTTCTTGATCGTCGGCTGGTCGGGATCGACGAAATTCGGGTTCACGACCTCGCCGCCGTCGGTCAGCATCGTCGCCTTGATCAGCTCGTCGGTGCGGTTGAGGCCGAGGCTCTTCGTATCCTTGTCGACCATCGTCTCCAGGAAGGTGACGAGGTTCTTGGCATAGAGAGCCGATGCACTTGCCGCGATCCGGCCGGCCATATTGGGATAGCCGACCACCCTGACGCCTTCTACCTCGGCGATCTTGCCGTATTCCGCACCCTCGATATTGCCGCCACGCTCGACAGCAAGATCGACGGCGACCGCACCGGGACGCATCGCTTTCAGCATATCGCGGCTGACGAGACGCGGCGCCGGCCGGCCGGGTATCAGCGCCGTGGTGATGACGATATCCTGCTTGGCGATATGATCGGCAACGAGTGCTGCCTGCTTGACCTGATATTCCCTCGACATTTCCTTGGCGTAGCCGCCGGCGGTCTCCGCCGCCTTGAACTCCTCGTCCTCGACAGCGACGAATTTCGCGCCGAGCGAGGCGACCTGCTCCTTGGCCGCCGGGCGCACATCCGTCGCGGAGACCAGAGCGCCGAGACGCCGTGCCGTGGCGATCGCCTGCAGGCCGGCAACGCCGGCGCCCATGACGAACACCTTTGCCGCCGGCACGGTGCCGGCCGCCGTCATCATCATCGGCAGCGCCCGGTCATAGACCGCCGCAGCCTCGATGACGGCTTGATATCCTGCAAGATTGGCCTGCGACGAGAGGACATCCATCGATTGCGCGCGAGTGATGCGCGGCATCAGCTCCATGGCAAAGCTCGTGAGCCCTGCCCGCGCCATCTCCGCAAGTGCCGCCTCGTTGCCATAGGGGTCCATGATGGCGATGACGATCGCGCCGCTCTTGTAACCGGCGATCTCCTTAGTCGTCGGCCGCCTGACCTTGAGCACGACATCGGCCGCCTTTGCATCCTTGACGGAGCCGATCCTTGCACCGACGGCTTGATACTCGGCATCCGGGATACGCGACAAAGTGCCCGCGCCGGCTTCGATCACGACATCGAAACCGAAGCTCCTCATCTTCTTTACCGTCTCCGCCGAGGCCGCAACACGCGTCTCCTCAGCCACGCTTTCCTTGGCCACGAAAACCAGATTGCTCAACGACAACACCTCGCATCGAACGGCGGCACGCCCGCTGAGGCGGCGCTGCAGCCTGCAGAATCACGGAAAGGCTCGGACCGAAAAGGTCCGGCGTCGGTCAGCTCTGGAACGTCAGCGCAACAGGATGATGCTGGCGACGGAAAGAACGGCGAAAATGACGATGCCGCCAAGGAAGCCGGCATGGCCGAAGAAGCCGGCTGCCATCGCGATCAGCAATGCCGCAACGATCGCACTTCCCACGCGGGCGGCCGAGATGAAAAGATTGTAAGTCTTCTCATGTTCCTTGTAGTCCATCGCAGCGCCAGTTTCCGCCGGTCCGGTATGATGTTCGGCCATTCAGAATTCTCCCCTCGATCCTCTCCTCCGGCAGACGACATCGACTGGCGGCTGGAGTTCGCCCTCAAAAGTCGCGGCATCCCTGAAAAAGATGCCGCAACCAAATTTCCTCCACCGAGGGGTTACACAAAGCGAGGAAAAATGCAATGCACGACAAGGTCGCACGGATGCGCAGCCAGAGCAGGATGCCGAAAAACGTGATCGTCTTTCGGGCGACATCATATTCTACTTCTTTGATTCTAAAGCGGATTCAGATGTCAGGCCGAACAGACCTGACATCATCCCGCTCTAAAGCAATTCCCGGAAAAATGCGCAGTGGTTTTCCGTCCGGAATTGCGTAAAAACAAAGAGATAGAGCAGTCAAGAGATTCCGTGAAAACAGAACCGCTCTAGCCGAATTGCCCGCGGATTTCGCGCCGGTCGCCGCTTGCCGACCGCGCGGTCGGCAGAATGGTCAGCGGCGGCGAGCTCATATCTTCCCCGCGGTAAAACATCATGCGCCGTTCATAGGGCTCCGAATCGAAGAACGGGTACCGTTTCATCAGCTTGCCGCGGATCTCCTTCGAACGGGACGCCAGCAGCGTCAGCTCGAAACCATAGGTCTTGGTCATCCGCGGCGGTACGATCGTATCGGCATAAAAGACGCGCTTGTAAAAAGCCGCGTGCGCAGGACGGATATGCTGCATCACCCGATCCGTATCGAAGTAGATGGCGCCGACGATCGCCGGCCGAAGCGTCAGATAGGGCAATGCCGGCAAATCCAACTCGAAGTCCGGATCGACGGCAAAGCGCGCCGGATCGATCAGAGTCATCCCGGCATCGAGAAAGGCGTGTATCTCGTCCGGAAAGATGCCGGTCGATTGGCATACGCGATGATCCGGCGTGACGTGATGTATTCGCACGGTACTCACCAGCTGCTCGAAGTAGTAGACCCCAAAGACAAAGGCATGGTCATCGAAGTCGACATCATCGATCAGATTTTTCGCCGCCACCGGCAGGACGTCGCGCGTCTTGTAAGCCTTGTACCGCAGGCGCGCGACATCCTCCATGTCTTCGCTGCTTTCGATTCGGCGGTATTCTACGTTATCGAGCACCGCCATCAGCTTGCCGGCAAAGCTGTCTTGCAAAGTACCCACATGTGTCATGGTTAAGGTTCCGTAATGGTTAACGGATCATTATTGGTATTAACGGAAGATTTGATCAATATTTTATTTACTTTTTAATAGCTATTTATTCGCTATGGTTAATTTTTTTTAACGAATACCGGTATAGGTCCGGCGCGCTTGAGAAAACGCTCGGGCTTTCGTTGCTGTGAAGCGGGAAGCTTGCAGATTTGTCCGACTGTTTCGCCCGAACAAAGCGAACACGGATTTATGCGTTACGACGCCTGCAAGCACGAGAGCCGGATGATTTCAGGTCTGTTCGGCCTGAAATCTGAATCCGCTCTGGAATCAAAGAAGTAGAGCATGATGTCATCCGAAAGCCGATCACACTTTTCGGCATCATGCTCTGAAGCGCGCCGCGATCTTTCAGATTCGCTTCCTGCGCCCTGGTCTCGGATTTTCACGCATATCCTGATCGCAAAACCGCTGAACAATTCTACGCGACATGCTTCAAAAATACTGCGAATGACCCGGCACCGATGATTGTCGCGGCGCAATGCGATGGCCCGCGTCCAGATTGCAGCGGCCTCTGGGCAATGATACCCGTCATTCGATCCGTCAGGCGACGTGATCCTGCCGCACGCCCGGCAGGCGCCGGCCGAGGCTCTCCACCATCTCCGCCACCTGCTCCCGCGACACGGGCGCCGAGAACACATAACCCTGGATGATATCGGCCAGATTCTTCTCGACGACGAGTGCCAGTTGCTCCAGCGTCTCGACACCCTCGATCACGATATGGAGGCTGAGCGCACGGGAAAGATCGACAATGCCGCACAGCAGCTTGAAACGGCGGCTGTCCGTCGTAATGTCGCGAACGAAAGACCGATCGATCTTGACGACATCCACAGGCAGGGAATCGAGATAGCTGAGGCTGGAAAAACCCGTTCCGAAATCGTCGATCGCAATCGTGATGCCTTTGGCGCGCAGATCGGCGAGTATGGACCGGACGGTTGCCACCTCATCCATCAGGCAGCTTTCGGTAACCTCGAGATGAAGCCGCGAAGGCGCCAACCCCGACGCTTCGAGCGCCTGCACGACGATGCCGACGATATTGTCGCTGCGCAGATCCTGCGCCGAGAGGTTCACCGAGACGGCAAGCGGCGCCGGCCATGAGGCGCAGTCCCGGCAGGCCTGATTGATCATGAAACGGGTGATGCCGGCCACGATGCCCATCTCTTCGGCGATCTGCACGAAGATATTGGGCGGGATGGAGCCCTTTTCCGGATGAATCCAGCGCGCCAATGCCTCGCAGCAGTCGACGCGGGAGCCATCTGGCGTGAACATCGGCTGGTAAACGGCGTGCAGCCTGCCGGCTTCAACCGCTTCGCGCAAATCATCCTTCAGCTTCTGGCGCTCGACATAACGCGCATCCATCTCCTGCTCGAATGCGCTGCAGCCGCCCTTCATCCGGGATTTGGCGTCGAACAACGCCAGATCGACCTTGATCTGCCATTCCTCCGGACGGAATTCCCGGCTCGACATCGTCACATATCCGCCGCTGGCTGAAATCCGGAAGCTGTAGTCGTCGACGTCGTAAGTCCCCGTCATCGCCGCATGCAGCGCGCGGATACGGCCGTCGATGTCCGTGGCATTGTCCTCGCTGGGAAAGAACAGCACGAATTGATCGCCGACAAGACGGGCCGCCAATGCCGCAGTACCGGCAAGCCCTTTCAGGCGCTCAGCGATGGCGACCAGCAGGCGGTCTCCGGCCACATGCCCCTTGGTATCGTTGACGTGCTTGAAGTCGTCGACATCGAGAACCAGAATTCCGATCCGGCTTTCCCGGGGAAGCGCTGCGAGCCTTTCCTTGACCAGATCGATGAAATACTCCCGGTTCGGCAACCCCGTCAAAGGATCGTAGCGCACCATATGCAGGATCTTGCGTTCCGCCCGGATGCGCACGGTCACATCCTCGAAGATCAGGATGACGATCCCATCGGCGCGGCGGCTGGCCGAAAACTCGAGGAACTGGTCCTCGTTGAACTGTATGAGGGTGCGCGAAAGCGTGCCGCTGACGAGTTGCGCCATCTGTCGCTGGATGAGACCGGGCAAAGACCCGTCGATGAAGGCATGGCGGGCACCATAGCGCAGGACGACATCGAACTCGCAGTCCCTGAGCTGCTCAGGATGTGCGAAATTCAAAAGTTCGCATGCCTTGCGATTGACGACGAGAATGCGATTGTGAGCATCCAGCATGAACAGGCCGTGCGTCATGTTGTTGAGCGCGGTATCGAACCTGTCGGCGATCAAGGATATCTCGCGCGACGCAATGACATTCTTGTAGAGGAATTCGCGCACGCCGTTCGCCATCGCACGCGTCGTCAGCCCGAACGGAACGAGCATGATGGAAACGATTGCCTTGTAGAGCTGCTGCGACATGAGACAGGCGATGATGATCGGCAGGCAACAGGCAAGCGTCTGCAGGTCGATAGCCTTCTGCGAACCGTAGTTTCGGCCGACAATCGACACCATCGAAGCCATGGTGACGGCAATGCAGATGAATTCCGCCAGCGGATCCTGCACGATCAGGATAGCGTAGCCGCTGCCGATACCAAGAATGGCTGCCGTCGCCGCCGCGCCGATAACATAGCGTGTTTCCCACTCGGCGATGTCGGCCCGCGTGAAACTGTGCTTGTCGGCCGCGTCGAACAGCCTGAACGAATACATGCGCAAGCAGAAAACGGCGCCGAAAGCGACGCAAAGCAGGAGATAGATATTCGCGCCTGTGCTCAGGAAAACGATGACATAAGTCAGAATGTGAACGAACACCCCCGTAAAAAGCGTTTTACGGTTTCCGAAAAGCGAACTGACGAACGACAGATAAACATCCGTCGGCACGGTGTCCGGGCTTGGAGGCTTCATTCAGACTTCCCCTGATGCGGCCGAGACCCTAGTGTAAACGTTTTAAAATTTGATTGCCCGAAATGAATGCATCTGGGCCGATTTTCCAATTATGCCGGTCACTTACGCCGAAATCAGGCTACGATCCGCATCGTATTAGTGCAATTATCTTCAGTGAATTCTATCTGGGATATAATATCCGGATCGCCAGCAAACAAAGCAAGACATCGTGAAAGACTTATGAAATACGATCAAAGCTTACCAGCGCGTTGCTGGATCATCATGAATGTATCAAAAGTATACTCGGAAAGCTGCATCCAAAGGTAAGCATCCTTCTTGTAAGCAACCTGATCCTCATAGATGCGCTTGAAATAGGCGTTGGACTTCGAGAGATCGGCATAAAGCCCATTGGCTGCCTGGAAACAGGCATCCATGATCTCCTGACTGAAGGGCCTGAGCGTCACGCCCTGCTGCACGATATCCTTCAGCGCCTGAGGATTTTTGACGTCGTATTTTGCCAGCATGTTGGTGTTGGCGAAGGCACAGGCGTCACTGAGGATCACCTGATAGTTCTTCGGCAATGCATTCCATTTTTCCAGATTGAAGAAGGCGTGCACCACGGCACCGCCCTCCCACCAGCCCGGATAATAGTAGTATTTGGCGATCTTCTGCAGCCCGAGCTTCAGATCGTCATAGGGGCCGACCCATTCGACCGCATCGATCGTGCCCTTGCTCAGCGCATCGTATATGCCATTGACCGGAATATCCTGCTGCGGCGCCACGCCGATTTTCTCGATCACCTTGCCGGCAAGGCCGGCGATGCGCATCTTCAACCCTTTGAGATCGTCAAGCGTGTTGATTTCCTTACGAAACCAGCCGCCCATCTGCGCGCCGGTATTGCCTGCGGGCAAGCCCAGTATGCCTTGCGTGGCATAGAATTCATTCATCAGCTTGTTGCCGTTGCTCTGATAGAACCAGGCGTTGGTCAGCCGGGCGTTGAGGCCGAACGGCAGTGCCGTGCCGATGGCATAGGTCGGGTCCTTTTGCCAGAAATAATAGGAGCAGGTATGGGCGGCATCGACAGCGCCGGCGCTCACCGCATCGGCAGCCTGGGCGCCGGGCACGATTTCGCCCGCCTCGTAGGTCTGGATGACGAAATTGCCGTTCGTCGCATCGGATACGCGCGCGGCGATATCCTCCGCACCGCCATAGACGGTGTCCAGGCTCTTGGGAAAGGAGGAGGTCATCTTCCAGGTGATCTTCGGATATTCCTGGGCAAGGGCCGGACTGGCAAGCGCGGACGCGGCGGCACCTGCGCCAACGGCCCCTGCCTGCCTTATGAAGGAACGGCGATCCATCGAATTCTCCCATACGGACGGCATTGCTGGGGAACGGTGCGCTCCCCCGTCACGGCGCAAGCGATGGAACTAACCATGCCGCACACAGTCTTTCAAGCTTGCTCTGGCATCGCATTATGGCGATTCCTGTACATCGGCATGACGAGCCGGAACAAAGCCTTACGGAAATCGCTGCGCGTTGCCGGCCAAGCCCGATTCACGTAGACTGAGATCACGGACAAACCACCCTCTGATTGACATCTTCGTCATCCAGGGATGACGGCAAATAGCAATTTAGCACCTTCCGGAGCCTTGAATGCCCAGACCGATCATCGCCATTCCCGCCGACGTCCGTGAGTTGGATGGCACGAGCTGGCATGCCGTGCAGCTCCAATATGTCCGCGCTGTCGTGAAAGCTGCGGGATTGATGGCGCTGATCGTTCCGGCGCTTGAGGACGGCAACGATGCGGATGCCATTCTGGATCGGGTCGACGGCCTGCTCGTCTCCGGTTCGGCGACCAATGTGCATCCATCCCTTTACGGAAAGGAAGCAAAAGACAGCGATGGCCCCTTCGATCCGGCGCGCGACGCCACATCCCTTCCGCTCATCCGCCGCGCGATCGACCGCGCCATTCCGATGCTCGCCATCTGCCGCGGTATTCAGGAGCTGAATGTTGCCCTCGGCGGCACACTCGCCAGCGAAATCCAGGACCAGCCCGGCATATGGGATCACCGCAAGCCGCAGGATGCCGATCGCGACACGATGTATTCCATCCGCCAGAGCGTTTTCGTCAAGGAAGGCTCCTGCATCGCCCGTGTCATCGGCCCTGGCGAAGTGCGTGTCAACTCGCTGCATCGCCAGGCGATTGCCGATACGGCGCCGGGATTGCAGGTGGAAGCCCTGGCCGAGGACGGCACGATCGAGGCCGTCTCCGTCATCGGCGCCAAGACCTTTGCCGTCGGCGTGCAATGGCATCCGGAATATTGGGCCGAAACGGATTCATCGTCGCGCAAGCTCTTCGCCGCCTTCGGCGATGCCGTGCGCGATTATGCTGCAAGTAAGGAGCAGCTCGCCGCCGTTCCTTATCAGCAAAAAGCTGTGTAGTCAGCCGCGCGGCTTGATAGGCGTTTCCGGCACCGGCGTCACTGGCTCGCCCCTGGCGAACCATTCGATGATATTGTCGGCAACGAGATCGGCCATGGCATCGCGCGTCGGCACCGAAGCGGAGGCCACATGCGGCAGCAGCGAAACGTTGGCCAGGGAGAGATAGCCGGCTGGCACGTTCGGTTCGTCGTAGAAAACATCGAGGCCGGCAGCACCCAAGGTCCCATTGCCGAGGGCGGCGATCAGCGCATCGTCATCGACGGACCAGCCGCGCCCGACATTGATGAACACACCTTGCGGCCCGAGCGCCGACAGGATCTCGGCATTGATGACCTTATGCGTCTCAGGCGTCTTCGGCACGATGGAGATCAGCGTATCCACCGACTGCGCCATCTCCTTCAAGGTCGGATAATAGTCGTAAGGCAGCGCGTCGCGCGGCGAGCGCGTATGATAGCCGATCTTCACCTTGAAGGGCTCCAGCCGCCTTGCGATCTCCAGGCCAATGCGGCCGAGACCGTTAATGCCGATACGTCGCCCCTTCATCGAAAAGGGCGAGAGCGGGAACGCTCCCTCCTTCGCCCAGCGCCCCTCGCGCAGCCAGGTCTCCGCCTTCGGAAACTGCCGCAGCGTGTTCAGCAGCAGGGCAATGGCGGTATCCGCCACCTCGTCGTTCAGAACGTCGGGCGTATTGGTGACGACAATACCCTTCGAGGCGGCATGCCTGACATCGACGCCGTCATAGCCGACGCCGAAATTGGCGATGACCTCGACATTCGGAAAGGCATCGATCCAGGCCGCATTCAAGCTGCCGGAGACGGCAATGCCGCGGATGCGGGCGGCTGTCTCCGCATCGACCCGCGGACCGTCATTGCGTTCGACGGAAACGATATCGAACTGCTTTCCGAGCCTTTCCAGGACACGCGGGTGTATCTTCCCCGGAACGAGGACGGCGACGCGGCTATCGGACATGGATATTTCCTCTTGCGATAAGGTTCGGTGCTACTGGCGAGCCTTGTAGGGCGCCGTCGACTGGCGGATGCGCATTTCCGGCTTGATAAGATGGATACCATCCGGTTCATGGCTTCCTGCCAGCCTATCCAAAAGCGCTCGCGCCGCAAGCCTTCCGACCTCGGCCTGACCATTCCAGACTGTCGTCAGCGCCGGCGTCGCAATCGCCGCCTCCTCCAGATCGTCATAGCCGGTGACCGAAATGTCCCGTCCGGGGACGAGACCGGCACGCGAAATGCCGTTCATGAGGCCGATGGCGACCAGATCGTTCCAGCAGACGGCAGCCGTCGGCTTTTGCGGCAGCGACAGAAAGTGCACAGCCGCTTCGAAACCGCCCTGCTTGGAGCGCGCGCCGGGAATGCGCAGATTGGGATCGACCTCTATACCGGCCTTGCGCAGCGCATTCACATAGCCCTGGTAGCGGTCGCGACCGGTCGAGGTCTGATCCGTACCGCCGATCATGGCGATCGACCGGTGGCCGAGGCTGATCAGATGATTGGTGGCAAGCGAGATTCCATAGCTGTCGTCGCCGCGAAAGGTCGGCAGGTCGAGCGCGTCGATCTGACGGGCCACGAGAATGGCCGGCATGCCGTTTTCTTCTGCCAGCTCGAAATCTTCCGGCGGCGTCCCGATCGCCGGCGACATGATGACGCCGTCGCCGCCGAGCTGCAGCAGCGTCTCGATGAAGGTTCGCTGCTTTTCGACCGAGTCATAATGGTTGGAGAGAATGAAGGTGTGCCGGCTGCGGTCGAGCTCGCTTTCGATCGCCTTCAGGATTTCCCCATAGAAGGGGTTCATGATGTCATGAACGACGACGCCGATAATGCCCGATCGCGATGTCCTGAGGCTCGCTGCGCGCCGATTGTAGATATATCCTAGAGCACGGGCCTGGTCCTTGATCTTCTCGCGGGTATTGACCGCAACCAATGGACTGTCGCGTAAGGCCAGAGATACAGTTGCCGTTGAAATGCCCAGCGTTTCCGCAATCGTAGAAAGCTTTATCTTTTGCGCCACGCGCTCCCTCCCCGTGAAACGCAGCCGTAAACTTATTCCGTTCGTTTTATGATTCCGGAATTTAAAATCTTTAATTAAAAGCTTTAATCACATCGCGCAACACGAATTCTCGGGGATTCTCAGAATTCATCTTCATCCTCGCCATCATCGCCGGCCTGAAGATTGTGCTCGATCGTCTTGAGCAGGCGCACGAGCGAGCGGATGTCTTTCTCGGAGAAGCCGCGGGTCGCCAGCTCATCGCAGCTCGCAGCCGAACTTTCGATCTCGGTGACGCTGTTTCGCCCGGCTTCGGTCAGATAGACCTTGGTCAGACGCGCGTCCTCGGCATCCGGCCGCCGTTCGACGAAGCCTTGCGCCTCCATGCGCCCGATCGTCCGCGTCATCGTGGGCGCCTTGACGCCGAGCTTCTGCGCCAGCGTACCGGCGGGAAGCCCGTCATTCGCCGCCAGGGCGAGAATGACACCATCCTGCCCGGCATAGAGACCGCTTGCCGTCAGGCTGCGTGTCATCACCGTCCGCATGGATCGCGCCGCCTGCGTCAAAGCCGGCGACAGATCGGCAAGCGTGTAGTCGCGGTGATCCTTCTTTTTACCTGACTTACTTTTCTTCCCGACCTTGTTCTTCTTACCCATCGTGATTCCGTTGACCTTTTCGCCGATGTGTCATCACGCTATGACATTGCGCAGGTTATTGACATAAACAAGAGGCACATCTTCAGATGGCACATCCTTTGCCATGTTTCGATGACAATGATGAAACATTGATACCTCGGGAGCGAACCAGATGGATCGCCGTGCTGCCACTTGGCGCCCATGAGCAACATGGCCCGCATCTGCCCTTCGATACCGACACGCTGATCGCCGAGGGCATCGTCTCGCGCCTCAAGGCTGCGCTGCCCGCCGATCTGCCGGTCACGTTCCTGGCGGCCGAGCCTGTCGGCTATTCCATCGAGCATATGGATGTCGCCGGCTCGCGTACCCTCTCCTTCGACGAAGCCGTGAAACGCTGGCTCGGCATCGCGGAGCGGATGAACGATCTCGGCATCCGCAAATTCGTCCTGCTGAATGCCCACGGCGGCAACTCGCCGCTGCTGACCGTCGTCACGACGGAAGCGCGCGTGCGCTTCGACATGCTCGCGGTCGCGACCAGCTGGACCCGCTTCGGCATACCTGAAGGGCTGATCGCACCGGACGACAAGGCAATCGACATTCATGGCGGCGATATCGAGACATCGGTCATGCTCGCTCTCCATCCGGAGAAGGTCGATATGTCGAAGGCGGCAGATTTCCCGTCCCGCCAGTCCGAGTTCATCAGGGGCTTCAAGCATCTGCGCGCCTACGGCCCGCATGCGTTCGGCTGGAAGATGTCCGATCTGAATGAGCAGGGCGTCGCCGGCAACGCAGGCGCGGCGACGGCCGAAAAGGGCGAAAGACTGATTGCACACGCGGTCAAGGGCCTCGTCGAACTGCTTGAAGATGTCGATAAATTCGATCCAGCGACGCTGGCTCGATCCGGCGCCTGACCGCGCCGCCATAACCGATGTGATCTTATAACATATAAAAGCCTTTGAACTGACGCCGCCAACTCCTTATATGGAACGCGACACTTGTCCGCTCCCCGGGGCAACCTTCCCTATTTCGAGGCTCCCATGACCGAAACAGCCACGCAAAAGCCCGTTCCCGTCACCGTTCTCACCGGCTATCTCGGTGCCGGCAAGACGACGCTGCTCAACCGCATCCTGTCTGAAAACCACGGCAAGAAATACGCCGTCATCGTCAACGAGTTCGGCGAGATCGGCATCGACAACGATCTCATCGTCGAGTCGGACGAAGAAATCTACGAGATGAACAATGGCTGCGTCTGCTGCACCGTCCGCGGCGACCTGATCCGCGTGGTCGAAGGCCTGATGCGCCGCCCCGGCCGCTTCGACGGCATCATCGTTGAGACCACCGGACTTGCCGATCCGGTTCCCGTCGCCCAGACCTTCTTCATGGACGACGATGTCCGCGCCAAGACCGAACTCGATGCCGTCGTCGCGCTCGTCGATGCCAAGCACCTGCCGCTGCGTCTGAAGGACAGCCGCGAGGCCGAAGACCAGATCGCCTTTGCCGACGTCGTCGTCATCAACAAGTCCGATCTCGTCTCGCCGGAAGAGCTGGCCCAGATCGAGGACATCGTCCGCGCGATCAACCCGGCCGCCCGCGTCTACAAGACGACCCGCTCCGGCGTCGAGCTCGCACGCGTATTGAACCAGGGCGCCTTCAACCTGGAACGCGCCCTCGAAAACGACCCGCATTTCCTCGAGCACGGTCATGAGGATCATGTCTGCGGCCCGGATTGCGATCATCATCACGACCATGACCATGATCACGATCACCACCATCATCACGACCACGATCATCATGATCACGACCATCATCACCACGGCATGTCGCCGATCCACGACGTGACCGTTCAGTCGGTTTCGCTTCGCGGCGGCGAGATGAATGCCGAGCGTTTCTTCCCCTGGATCCAGAAGATCACGCAGATGCAAGGCCCGAACATCCTGCGCCTGAAGGGCATCATCGCCTTCAAGGACGATCCGGAACGCTACGTCGTTCAGGGCGTGCACATGATCATCGAAGGCGATCATCAGCGCCCATGGAAGGACGGCGAGAAGCATGAAAGCCGCCTCGTCTTCATCGGTCGCGAGCTCGACCGCGAAAAGCTGGAAGCCAGCTTCAAGGCGTGCGAGGCGTCCGCCTGATGCCGACTGTCGCTCCGCTTGATATCGACGGCCACGTTCTGGCCGTCGAATTTTTAGGTGATACACCCTTCTTCGCCAGCGCCGCCGGCACGATCCACCGCCTCGAAGGCGGGGAGAAGGTCACCGAAGCTCATCAGGGGATGCTGACCTGCATCCGCAATCCCTATAGCGACAGCCTGATTTCGGGCGGCGAGGACGGCAAGGTGCTGCGGATCGCATCCGACGGCAGCACGACGACGCTGGCCGAAGCGCCGCGCAAATGGATCGGCCAGCTTGCTGCCGGTCCGCAAGGCGCCGTCGCCTATTCCTATGGCAAGAGCACCTTTGTGCGCCTCGCCGACGGTACGACGAAAGAATTTGCCGAGGAGCGCACGGTCGAAGGCATCGCCTTTGCGCCCAAAGGCCTGCGCATCGCCGTCGCCCGCTACAACGGCGTGTCGCTGCACTGGGTCGGCATGAGCGCCCAGCCGGTCAATCTGGAATGGAAGGGTGCCCATACGAGCGTCACCTTCTCGCCGGATGGCCAGTTCATCGTCACGACCATGCAGGAAAACGCCCTGCACGGCTGGAAGCTGGACGCGAAGCCCGGCGCGGAAGCCCGCCATATGCGCATGACCGGCTATCCCGCCAAGGTGAAGTCGCTCTCCTGGTCCAACAAGGGCAAATGGCTTGCCTCGTCGGGCGCGCCCGCGGCGATCGTATGGCCTTTCCAGGGCAAGGACGGCCCGATGGGCAAGGCGCCGCTCGAGCTCGGCACGCGCGCCAACATCATGGCGACTTCGGTAAAATTCCACCCCGCCGAGGATGTTCTTGCCATCGGCTTCATCGACGGTATGATTCTGGCGGTGCGCCTCGGCGACGCCAAGGAGGCGCTCCTCCGCCGGCCCGGCAAGGGTGCGATCACGTCGATGAGCTGGAGCAAGTCCGGCAAGTTGCTCGCCTTCGCTTCCGAAGCCGGCGACTGCGGTGTCGTCGATGTATCCGGTTAAAGCAATTCCAGGAAAAGTGCGCAGCGGTTTTCCGTCCGGGATTGCGTGAAAGCAAAGAGATTGGAACAGTTCGAAGCTTCCGTGAGCCGAACTGTTCCAAGCAGAAAGACAGGATCATGCCCCAGTCAGGAACGGCAATCGCTGGAAGTGCACCTGCCCCAGCCGAAAACGTCTGGGACGCGATCCGTTGCGAAGCCGTCGAACTGGCGGCGCGCGAGCCGACGCTTGCGCCGCTGCTGCAGGCACAATTGCTTGCCGGAAGCTCCGATGCCGAAAGCCTTGCCAACGTACTGGCGGCACGGCTCTGCGTGGTCAGGGTCGAGCATGGTGACCTGCTTTCGCTGTTGTCCGACGTACTGACGCGAAATCCCGCAATCCTGCAGGCAACCGAAGCGGATCTTGTCGCGGTGCGCACCCGCGACCCCGCGTGCAAGACCTACCTGCATGCGCTCTTGAATCTGAAGGGCTTCCACGCCCTGCAGACGCACCGCATCGCCCATGCACTCTGGATGGAAGGCCGCACGGAAATTGCGAGCTGGCTCTCCAACCTTGTCTCGTTGGTCTTCGGTCCGGATATCCATCCAGCCGCGAATATCGGCACTTCGATCATGCTCGACCACGGCTCCGGCATCGTCATCGGCGAAACCGCCGTCGTCGAGGATGAGGTGTCAATCCTGCAGAACGTTACGCTCGGGGGCACCGGCAAGGAAAGCGGCGACCGTCATCCGAAGATCCGCCACGGCGTGATGATCGGCGCCGGCGCCAAGATCCTCGGCAATATCGAAGTCGGCGCCTACAGCAAAGTCGCTGCCGGCAGCGTCGTTGTGAAGGCCGTTCCCCCGCATTGCACGGTCGCAGGCATCCCGGCCACGGTCGTCCGCATCCATCGCGCTGATGAAATTCCGGCCGAAATGATGGACCAGAATATCTAACCGTCCTATTTGGTGACGGGCTGCCCGTGACATAAGGCGGCATCGCCATTTTTCCCGCCAGACGCTCTCCATCGGTCATCGGCCGTCACCGCAGAATCGTCCTTTGTCGCCCCTGTGCTCGACAGAAGCGAAATCCTTTCACCGCGCCCTTCATGGAACTGTCATACTCCATTGATAGCTCGAAAGGGTTCTCTATGTCCGGCGTGGCGCAAATGCGCCGGAGCAATGCCCCCCACTCGAAGAGGATATGACGATGACCCGTTTTTCACGTCGCGTTGCCCTTGCAACCGGCAGCGCGCTTAACCTTGTTTTGCTCTGTTCCACCACCGGTGCCGCTGATTTAAGCCCGGCGCCGAATACCGCGACACCGATCAAGCATCTTGTCGTTATTTTCCAGGAAAACGTTTCCTTCGACCATTATTTCGCGACCTACCCCAAAGCCGCAAATGTCGATGGCGAACCGGCATTCAAGGCCGCCGACAACACGCCGACCGACATCAATACGCTCGCCCATGCCGGGCTCATCGACAACAACCCGAACAAGACGAATACCGCAAACGGCGCCGATGCTGCGGCACCCTTCCGGCTCGACCGGACGCAGGCCGCGACTCAGTCGCAGAACCACGGCTATACCGCCGAGCAAGCCGCCTACAACAACTTCGCCATGGACCTCTTCCCGGCCAATACCGGCCGTGGCACCAAGGGAGCCGCCGGCGCTTTCGGCACCAAAGGTCAGGTCATGGGCTATTATGACGGCAACACCGTCACGGCGCTCTGGAACTACGCCCAGCACTACGCAATGAGCGATAATTCCTTCTCCACCAATTTCGGCCCCTCCACCCCCGGCGCGCTGAACCTGATTTCCGGCCAGACCAATGGCGCGATCCTGCCGCCTGGCTACACGCTGGAAAGCGACGGCACCTATTCCAAGGGCCGTATCGTGCCCGACGGCAATGGCGGCTGGACCGCGATCAGCGACTTCGATCCGACAGGCGACGTCTGCTCCGTCGGCCAGACGGCATTGATGTACGGCAAGAACATCGGCGACATGCTGAACGAACACAAGATCACCTGGGGCTTCTTCGAGGGCGGCTTCGACCTCTCGCTGACCAACCTCGACGGCACGACCGGCTGCAAGCGCGCGACGACGTCGACGGTCACTAAGGTCAACTACACGGACTACATTCCGCATCACCAGCCGTTCCAATACTATGCTTCGACCGCCAATCCGACGCACGCGCGCCCGTCCTCCGTGGCGGCGATCGGCACGACGGATGCGGCAAACCATCAGTACGACATGACCGACTTCTATGCGGCGCTGAAGAACGGCAACATGCCCACGATCAGCTTCCTGAAGGCGCCTGCCTATCAGGACGGCCATGCCGGCTATTCCGATCCGCTCGACGAACAGGAATTCGTGACAGAAGTCGTCAACACCGTGCAGAATTCGCCGGATTGGAAGGACACCGCCATCGTGGTCCTCTACGACGATTCCGACGGCTGGTATGATCATGCCCATGCGGTCGTCAATCCGTCGAAGCTCCCGGTCAAAGGCTACGACGTGCTGAGCGGCGACAGCTGCTCCACCGGCACGGCGCTGCCAGGCGTCAACGGCCTGCCGGCGCAGGGACGCTGTGGCTACGGCACGCGCCAGCCGCTGCTCGTCATCTCGCCCTACGCCAAGGTCAACTTCGTCGACCACACGCTGACCGACCAGACCTCCGTCATGCGTTTCATCGAGGATAACTGGATGGCCGGCGCCCGCCTCGGCGGCGGCTCCTTCGATGTGCTCTCGGGCTCGCTGAACAACATGTTCGACTGGTCCAAGGGTGACGCACCGAAGCTGATCCTCGACCCGAAGACCGGCAACCAGGCATCGTAAAGCCGGAAGGGAGACGGAAATGCCCTTGCAGATCAACCACCGTCTCCTGCCGCTCATTGCACTCGCGGGCGTCTCGCTCGCGGGTGCGGCTGTCGGCATGGCAAGTGAGCCGGCGGCGAACGCCACGATGACGGACGGCTATGACGGCCAGGCGCCGCTGAGCGCGGTGGCGCAGCTCGGCAAGAAGCTGTTCTTCGATCCGTCGCTCTCTGGCGGCGGCCAGATGTCCTGCGCGACTTGCCACGACCCTGCCAACCACTATGCGCCCGCCAACGGCCTCGCCGTACAGCTCGGCGGCTTGCACCTCGATCAGCCGGGTATCCGCGCAGTGCCCAGCCTCGCCTACAAGATGTCGACGCCCTCCTTCTCGATCGGCGAGGAAAGTGCTGCCGACGAGTCCGCGGAAGCCTCGCCGATGACCGAAGCATCGGGTGTGGCCCTCGCCAATGCTCCCGCTGCCGTCGCCGGCCCGCTGACTGCCCAAGCCGTCGCAAAGGCCGATGCGGCCGCCGCCAATCTCGTGCCGCAGGGCGGCATGTCCTGGGATGGGCGTGTCGATTCGCTGGAAGAACAGGCCCTGCAGCCGATGATCTCGCCCTTCGAAATGGCGAATGCCGATGCGGCCACGGTCTATGCCAAGCTGAAGAAAGGTTATGGCAAGGAGATTTCGGCACTTTTCGGCGACAACATCGCCAACGATCAGGACATGATGATCTCCGAAATCGGCTTTGCGCTTGCGCGCTATCAGATCGAGGAGCGCTCCTTCCATCCCTATACCAGCAAGTATGACGACTATCTGCGCGGCAAGGCGATCCTGACGGATGCGGAAGCCAGGGGCTTGAAGCTGTTCGACGATCCCAACAAGGGCAATTGCGCCTCTTGCCATCTCGACAAGATGACCGGCGACGGACAGATGCCGAATTTCACCGATTTCGAATTCGAGGCGCTCGGTGCGCCACGCAATCCGGCTATTCCAGCCAATGCCGATGCGCACTATTACGACACCGGCATTTGCGGCCCGCTGCGCAACGACACCTATTCCACCCAGCAGCAGAATTGCGGGCTGTTCAAGACGCCGACGCTGCGCAATGTCGCCACGCGCCACGTTTTCTTCCACAATGGCGTCTACCGCACGCTGGAGGATGTGACGCGCTTCTACGTCAAGCGCGACACCAATCCGGAGGAGATCTATCCGAAGGATGCGAGCGGCAAAGTGCTGAAATACGATGACCTGCCGTCGCAATATCAAGCCAATATCGACGTGATCGATGCGCCGATGAACCGCAAGCTCGGCGATGCCCCTGCCCTGAACGATGCCGAGATCGCCGATATCGTGACCTTCCTGAAAACCCTGACGGATGGCTACGATCCGGCGAAAGATGGCGTGAAGGCAGCCAAATAAAAAACCTCCGGCCAAATGGGCGGAGGTTTTTGGTATTTCAGGACCGCTCGTGCACTTTACGCAGCCTTAGATATCGGCGGCTGGGCGAGCTTGCGGCCGCTAGCGACGATCATGCCGGCAGCACTATCCAGCCAGCCATCCTTCAGCTCAAGAGCGAGGAACCGATCGCGCTGGAACGGACCCGGCATGACAAGGTGGCGGGTCTTGGACGCAAAGAAGCCGAAACGCTCGTAGTAAGGCGCGTCTCCGACGAGCAGGATAGCGCCGTGGCCGCGCTTCTTGGCTTCCATGATGGCGGCGCGCATCAGCGCCGAGCCGATGCCCTTGCCTTCATAGGCGGGATCGATCGCCAGCGGGCCGAGCAGCAGCGCTTCGACCGGGCGGGTCTCACGATCGACGCCGGCTTCGATGTTCCAAAGACGAACGGTGCCGATGACATGGCCGGCACGATCACGCGCGACCAGTGCCAGGCCTTCGGCCGGAACGCGACCCTGGCGCAGTTTTTCCGACGACTTTTTGCGGCGGTCGGGACCCATGGCGCGATCCAGCAGGTTTTCGCGCGCAACGACATCGCCTGCATTTTCCAGGTCGAGGGTGAAAGTGGACGGCGCAAAGAATGCGCGGACAGAATCAAGAACAGCGGCCATCTCGGCCTCCCGTGCCCAATACCGTTATCAGCGGTGGTGACGAACTATTGTGAGGGTGCCGCCCCGGCTGGCTACGGGGGCAGCTTTGTCAGACCTCAACTTCAGCTGAGATTTTTCTCTTGGCATGATCTGATCCGAAAACCGCTTCGCACTTTTCGGGATAAATGCCTTAGATAATGTAGGCCTTCAGCGGGTCGAAACCGTTGAATGCCACAGCCGAGTAGGTCGTGGTGTAGGCGCCGGTGCCTTCGATCAGGACCTCGTCGCCGATGGTGAGCGACACCGGCAGCGGATAGAGGTTCTTCTCATAGAGCACGTCGGCCGAATCGCAGGTCGGGCCGGCAATGACGCAGGGCTCCATTTCGTCGCCGTCGCGCGTCGTGCGGATCGGGTAGCGGATCGCCTCGTCCATGGTTTCGGCGAGACCGCCGAACTTGCCGATGTCGAGGAACACCCACCGAGCGGTATCGTTATCCGACTTCTTCGAAATCAGGACGACTTCAGCCTTGATCACGCCGGCATTGCCGACCATGCCGCGGCCCGGCTCGATGATCGTGTGCGGGATCTGGTTGCCGAAATGGGCGCGCAGGGACGCAAAGATCGCCTTGCCATAGGCTTCGGCCGAGGGAACGTCGCGCAGGTACTTGGTCGGGAAACCGCCGCCCATGTTGACCATCTGCAGATGGATGCCCTGCTTGGCGAGCGAAACGAAGACGCGCTTGGCATCGGCAAGAGCATCGTCCCAGGCATCGACCTTGGTCATCTGCGAGCCGACGTGGAAGGACACGCCATAGGATTCCAAGCCCAGCTGATGGGCATAGACGAGAACGTCGACGGCCATCTGCGGGACGCAGCCGAACTTGCGCGACAGCGGCCATTCCGCACCTTCGCCATCCGTCAGCACGCGGCAGAACACGCGGGCACCGGGAGCGGCACGGGAAATCTTCTCGACTTCCTCGTGGCTGTCGACGGCGAAGAGGTTGATACCCAGTGCATGCGCACGGGCGATATCGCGCTCCTTCTTGATGGTGTTGCCGTAGGAGATACGCTGTGCGGTCGCGCCAGCGTCGAGCGCCATTTCGATTTCGGCGACGGACGCGCAATCGAAGTTGGAGCCGAGGCTTGCGAGCAGGCGCAGCACTTCCGGAGCCGGGTTGGCCTTAACGGCATAGTAGATTGCGCTGTCCGGCATGGCATGACGGAAGGCATGAAAATTGTCGCGGACGACGTCGAGATCGACCACCAGGCAAGGACCGTCCGGACGTCGGGTAGCGAGGAAATCGCGAATACGTTGCGTGGTCATGTCAATTCCCTTTCAATTCCAAAGGCTCCGGGGAAAACCCAGAGGACAAAGGGCGACGCTCACTCGCTCAGGAACCAGCCGGTGGAGACCCCGGTACCATGCAAATGCGCGAAGCGCGGATGATGAACCAGTGCCGCAAGCGGCGCTAATTCGCTTTGTCTGCCATGGATTGGAGGGAATATCCCAACCGCACTTCCGGCAATGAAGGTGTGCCTCTTCAGTATCCCCGGCTGATGGAAAGCCGGGAGAGAACAAAAAGGCCCGCACCGTCGTTGCTTCAGATGTCCTCGCATTTTTCGGTTGGCCGAAATAGCGACTGGAGGGGTTAGTTCCAGGTACCTTACCGATTTTCTCACCACATCGAGGATCGGCGGACACCCACGGGCACGTGCGACTTTGGGCTGTTCGGGAAATAGGAATATTCGCCGTAATAATCAAGAAATTTTTTCAGCCATGCCCGAAAAAAATAATTGAACAAATCAAGGCATTTTGTTCAACATCCGGAAACAGTTAGCGGGAGGTTTCACCATGGATACTTTGACCCGGATTCGCGCCTTTATCGACGTGGTCGAGGCCGAGGGATTTTCGGCGGCCGCGCGCAAGACCGGGCGCTCCAAGGCGCTGCTGTCAAAATATGTCCGCGAGCTGGAAGACGAACTCGGCGCGCTGCTCTTAAACCGCACGACGCGCCAGTTCTCCATGACCGAGGCCGGTCACACCTATTACCGCACCGCTTCCGACATCCTGAAGGAGATCGACAACCTTGCCGACCTCGTGCGCGAAAACAACCAGCAGCTTAAAGGTCGGTTGCGCATTTCGGTGCCGCGTACCTTCGTCGACGCCGAGGTCGGACAATCGCTGATCGATTTCGCCAAGGAAAATCCCGACCTGGCACTGGAAATCGCCGCCGACGACCGCTTCGTCGATCTGATCGAGGAAGGCTTCGATGTCGCCGTGCGCATCACCAAGCTCGAAGATTCGGGCATGATCGCCCGCAAGATCTCGGACTTCCGCGTTCATCTCTGCGCGACGCAGGAATTCCTCGATCGTTATCCGGCACTGGAACATCCGACCGACCTGACGCGTGTTCCATTCATCATCGACACCAACACCCGCTCGCAAGGCAGCGTTCGTTTCGTGGATGCCGACAGCACCGTCTTCAACGTTGCCATCAACGGCACGCTCGAAGTCAACAGCCCGCATGCGACACTGCGGGCAGCGCTGGCCGGCCTCGGCATTGCGGTCGTTCCGGATTTCATCGGCCGCAAGGCGATCGAAAGCGGGCAGTTGCTGACGCTATTCAACGATTACCTGCCGACCGATCGCGGCATCTATGCCGTTTATCCGCATCGCCGCTATCTCCCCGCAAAGGTGCGCATCTTTGTGGACTACCTGCACAACTGGTTCCGCAAGAACGGCTGAACACTCCGGCTGTTGAAACCAGCGAGGCTTGCGGCGATTGCCTATGTCCCGCATGGTCAATGGAAGAAATGTGTCCAACTCTGTCTCGGTTGAAATTTCTCCCCGCGCCCTGTCAAAATCGCGCCGGTTCAAACGTCACTGCTGCAGCGGGCACTGAAGCTCCGCGTAACCCGAGAAAGGAACGCGTCATGCAATATATGCTATTGGTGTATTGGAACGAAGCCGAACACAAGAATGCTACAAAAGAGCAGAAGGCCGAGACGTTTGCGGCCTACGCTGCCTACACGGAAGTGTTGAAAAAGGCCGGAGCGTTCCTGGCAGGCAGTGGATTGCAGGATTCCTCGGCGGCAACCGTGGTGCGTGCGCCGGATGGCAAGCCCTCGGTTCTCAACGGCCCCTATATCGAGAGCAAAGAGCAGTTGGGCGGCTATTACCTCATCGAGGCGACTGATCTCGACAGCGCCGTCGTCTGGGCAGCCCGTTGTCCGGGCGCTCAGCACGACACGGTGGAGGTTCGCCCTCTCATGGTCTACTGACGCCATGTCGGGAGAAGACGACCAGCCTGCCATTAAGGCTGCCGAGGCGGTTGCGCGCCGAAGCTATGGCAAACTGGTCGCCATTCTCGCGGCGCGCACGCGCGATGTGGCTGGCGCCGAAGACGCCTTGTCGGATGCTTTTGCCTCTGCTCTGGCCGATTGGCCTATCAATGGCGCGCCGCATAGCCCCGAGGCTTGGCTGCTTGCCGTTGCCCGGCGCAGGATGATCGACGCCATCAGACGCGGACGGGTCAGCGCCGCCGCCTCCGAACATCTTCGGCTCATGGCGGAGGAGTTGGAGGCAACCGCCAGCCAGGCACCAGAAATTCCCGACGAGCGCCTTGCTTTGATGTTCGCTTGCGCACATCCGGCAATAGAGCCTGGGATCAGGGCGCCGCTAATCCTACAGACGATCCTCGGGTTTGACGCACAGACAATCGGTTCCGCCTTCCTGGTCTCGCCCGCGGCAATGGGCCAAAGACTGGCGCGGGCCAAAAACAGGATTCGACGCGCCAAGATTCCTTTGCGGGTGCCCGGCAAGGCAGACATGCGCAGGCGCCTTGGCGCAGTCCTGGAGGCGGTCTACGCGGCCTATACGGAAGGCTGGAGTGATCCGGCCGGCGCCGATGCGAGCTTACGTAACCTGGCTGAGGAGGCGATTTGGCTCGGCCGGCTGATTGTCGCGCTCTTACCAAAGGAGGCCGAAGCACTCGGCTTGCTTGCGCTGATGCTTTATTCACATGCTCGGCTTGGCGCCCGGCGCAGTTCGGCCGGCGAATTCGTACCGCTGGCCAATCAGGATCCTGCTCTTTGGGACGAAGGGTTGATCGACGAAGCTGAGAGGTTGCTTATTCACGCCAGTGCATTTGACGCCTTCGGCCGCTATCAATTGGAAGCGGCAATCCAATCGGCTCATGTCGCGCGACGCCGAACAGGCCAGACCGACTGGGTGGCGATCGAACATCTCTATGATGGCCTCTGCGCAATTACCGGCTCGCCGGTGGCGGCCATCAATCGCGCGATCGCCGTGGCGCAGACGCGCGGCGCGGCCGCAGGGCTGGCGGCACTGCCGCCGCTAGGCCCCGGCAGCCGGCTTATAGAGTATCAACCCTATTGGGCAGCGCGAGCCGAACTTCATACGAGGGCAGGAGAAATGATGGCGGCACGCGAGGCCTATGACCAAGCGATTGCGCTGGAAATAGATCCTGCGGTCCGCCGCTTCTTGCAAAAACGACGGGCGGAAAGCTTGGCGCCCGCTAACCCCGAGAAGCGTCAGGCGAGGAAAGATCCTAACAAACAATCTTGCATTGAGTGACCCCAATACTTACGCGCTCGTCAGGTTAGCGCATCGGCGGATTTGTTCTTCGTAAAATGAAACTCTTCTTCTTGGCAGGTATTGCGAGATCAAATATTTGAATGAATCGCCTTGAATTGGTTTTGATACCGGTTCCGCCGACCGGTCCCAATTCCGTCTCATTTCCTGACCAGAAACGAAGTGAATCAATGCTCACGAAACATATCGGACGCATGAGAAAATCCATGATCGCTCACGCCGTCGCGCTCGCCGGCGGCCTGCTGCTTGCGCCGGCCATCGCGTCGGCGCATCCGCATATTTTCGTGGAGGCCCGTCTGGAAGTGCTCGCTGGCCCTGACGGCAATGTGCAGGAGCTGCGCAACGTCTGGCGCTTCGACGAAGTATTCTCGTCCTCCGTCCTGATGGATTTCGACAAGAACACCAATCTGAAGCTCGATCCTGACGAGCTGAAGGAAGTCGGTAAGACCGTGCGCGAGTCTCTGGCCGACTACGATTACTATGCCAACCTGACGCTGAACGGCAAAGTGATCAAGGTCAACAAACCTGACGTCATCAATGTCGACTTCCGCGACGGTCAGCTCCTGATGTTCTTCGCTGTCAAACCGTCCGAGCCGATGCCGCTCACCAAGGGCAACAAGCTGAGCTTCGGCATTTACGACTCAACGCTCTACACCTCCATCGATTTCCCGAGCGACAAGGAGCTGGCGACGGAGGGCGATGCCTTCAAGAGCTGCACGCAGAAGGTGGTCCGACCCAATCCGGACGAGGTCATTGCCGAGAACAGATCGACGCTGACGGATGCGTTCTTCAACGATCCGACGGGAACGACCATGTCGAAACTCTTCGCAACGCGGATAGATGTCCAATGCTGATTTCGAGGTTGAGGAAGCTTATACCGGCCGCGGCTGTCGCCCTTCTGGCGGCAGCCGGTCTCGCCCATGCCGCCGGCTCGCCGCTCGGTATCGGCACGGCCGAGCCGAGCTTTCAGCCGATGGGCGGGCCGCTCGCGCCGATCTTTCTCTACGTGAATTACGAGCAGCAGGCTTTCTATCGGGCGCTCACCAAATCCATCGAAGCCATGCGCCAGGACCCCTGGCAGCTCTGGACCCTGATCGGCCTTTCCTTCGCCTATGGTATCTTCCACGCTGCCGGTCCCGGCCACGGCAAGGCTGTCATCTCCTCCTACATGGTCGCCAATGAGATCGAGCTGAAGCGTGGCGTTGCCATCTCCTTCGTCTCCGCCCTCATTCAGGGACTCGTCGCAGTCCTTGTCGTCGGCGCCGCCTATTTCGTCCTGCGCGGTTCGGGCATCACCATGACGATGGCGACCAACGTCATGGAGATCACCAGCTTCGTCATGGTCATCCTGTTCGGCAGCTGGCTCTTGTTCCGCAAGCTGCGGGCGATGATGCAAGGCCGGGTGCAGCGCCAGAAAATGCAGCTCGCGACATCGGCGGGGCCAATCAGCCTCTCGCTTTTCGAAGGAGCGGCTACAGGCACGGATTCGGCAAGAGGTTTTGCGCGCAGCAGCGCCGCGATACCCGCTGCCGGCAGCTATCAATGCTACGATCCCGCCCATACGACCGGAGATGGGGCCTACTGCGAGGCTTGCGGTCACGCCCATCTTCCCGATCCGAAGATGCTGTCGAACGAAAAGTTCAGCGCCCGCGAAGCGTGGTCCGCCATCGCCGCCGTCGGCCTGCGGCCATGCTCCGGCGCACTGCTGGTCATGACTTTTTCGATGCTGAACGGGCTCTATCTCGGCGGCCTATTATCGGTCCTCGCCATGTCGATCGGCACGGCGCTCACCGTCTCGATGCTTGCCATCATCGCAGTCTTCGCAAAAGGTACCGCCGTCCGTTTCACCGGCAGGGGCTCGAGACTTTCGGTTTGGGTCGGCAACGGCATCGAGATCCTCGGCGCACTGCTCGTTATCTGCACGGGCGTCATCCTGCTCGGCGCCTCGCTGCAGAACTGAGCGATTTCCGGGAGTTCGGGCGATCCTTACGCCAGAGCCTATCGCCCGTTGCGCCGCTGATAGCGCGCCCGAAGCCAGAACACGAAGAAGAACGCCAGGATGACCAGTACGCCGAAGCCGGTGCCGAGCCACGGCGAGATCGAGCCGAGCCAGACGATGACATTCGGCATCAGGTAAAGCACGACTGTCGCAACCAGCAAAATGATACCGGCTGCAATCGCCGCCGAGCGGGTCTCGCTTTTCTTATCCGTCAATGTAGCCATCCCTGACGCCCTGACATGAGTTCCGGCGAAGGCTTAAAGCGCGTCGCGATCCTTCAGATTCGCTCCCTGCGCCTTAAGCTCTTGATTTTACGCATGTCGTTGTCGCAAAATCGTTGCGCGCTTTTGCGCGACATGCTTTAGGCCAGCTGCCGAGGAAAGGCAACCGGCCCTATCCGTCAGAGCTGAACTTTGGCGCCCGCAACAGTCGCCTCGATATGATCGACCAGCGCGTCAGCGAGACCAAGCCGTCCGGCCAAGAGATCGAGATAGCCGCGCTCGGCCCGCGAATCCGGCTCGATCGCCAGCCGCGATGCGGTATAGACCTGCACCCGCTGCTCCTCGCTCTTTGCCGAGGCGACGATGGCATCGAGATCGACGGGATTGGCAAGCTCACGCTGGAAGAAGGCTTCCGCCTCCGACCCGACTCCGGCCTCCTGTACCTTCCCGAGAATGCGCTGGCGCTCCGTATCGTCGATATGGCCGTCGGCGCGGGCAGCCGCGATCATCGCCCGGACGAGGGAAAGCGTAAAATCATTGCTCGCAACGGCCGGCGCCGTGCTGAAACCGGAATCCGTCGGAGGCGGCAGGAACTGCGGTTCGGTCTGCGGAGCCGATTGCGGCGCTGGCTGCGGCTGATTGCCGTCCCGATAATTCTTATAGGCCTGATAGCCGAGCCCGGCGATGGCTGCGAGGCCGCCGAACGCCAATGCATTGCCCGCAACCTGACGCCCGGTCTTCGTGCCGAGCAGCACACCGGCGATCGCGCTTGTCGCCATCGGATTGTCCCTGGCGAGATTGATGGCCTGGGTTGCCCTGTCTTTCACCGTTCCCTGCAATCCCGGAACCTGCGACCCCAGGAATTGGTCAAGAAGCTTACGGGCGTCGATCATATGGATGGTCCTCCGTCCTTGTGATGGTGAAGGGAGATAGGAAGCGCGACCGCAAATACAAATCCACACCATGCAAAAAGGCGCGCAGAAAGCTCCGCGCGCCTTTGAAATCGAATTGGATAGGCTCGGTCTCAACCTTTTAGCGCTGCGGCCTCTGCTGCAAGCTTGGTGATGCCGGCCCAGTCGCCTGATGCAACCAGCTCCTTCGGCGCAACCCAGGAGCCGCCGATGCAGATGACGTTCGGCAGCGACAGATAATCGTGGGCATTCTTCAGCGAAATGCCGCCGGTCGGGCAGAAGATCGTGCCTGATAGCGGCGAGGACAGAGCCTTGAGATAGGCGGCACCGCCGGCCTGCTCGGCCGGGAAGAACTTCAGCACCGTATAGCCCTCCTCGCGCAGCGCCATGACTTCGCTGGCGGTCGCAGCACCCGGCAGCAGCGGCACATGCGAGGAACGCGCAGCATCGAGCAGCTCCTGCGTCGTGCCGGGGCTGACGATGAACTTGGAGCCGGCTTCGACGGCCGCATCCCACTGGCTGGCATTGAGGATGGTGCCGGCGCCGACTTCGGCCCCTTCCACCTCGTCTGCCACGGCGCGGATCGCATCGAGCGCGCCGGCGGTGCGCAGCGTAATCTCGATGGCCTTCAGGCCGCCTGCGACGAGCGCCCGGGCAAGCGGCACGGCCGATTTCGCATCGTCGACAATCAGCACCGGAACGACGGGCTGCAGTTTCAGGATGGAAAGAAGCTTCTCGGTTTTCTCGCCCATGGTCGGCACACTTCCTTTAAAACGATTGAAATCCGACTTTCGAATAACCCTCCCGAAGGTGCTTGTCGAGATAAAAGCACGCTTTGGATACGACGGGTAGGAATTCGTCCTGACATACTATAGTCTAGTGTCGTCTGTGCCGGTGGAGCATGTCAAACGCATGGCAAAAGAGATCGAGCGAAAGTTTCTGGTGCGCGGCGATCATTGGCGTAATCTCGTTTCCGAAAGGCTGATCCTGAGACAGGGATATATTGCCTCGCTGGAAGGTCGTTCCGTGAGGGTACGGCTGACCGACGAAACGAAAGCGACCTTGACGATCAAAATCGGCAAAGCAATGACGAGGGATGAGTTCGAATACGATATCCCAGTCGATGATGCGGAAGAATTGCTCGACGCGGCGATCGGCCTCGTCATCGAGAAAACACGTCACAAGGTGCCCTTTAAGGGCTTCACCTGGGAAGTGGATGTCTTCGGCGGCGCTCATCGCGGCCTGGTGATCGCCGAGGTGGAAATGGCGGACGAAAACGACGATCCGGAATTGCCTGATTGGATCGGCCGTGAAGTGACCGGCGACTACCGCTACTCCAATCAGGCCCTCGCGACGCAGTTCGAGCAAGAGTACGATGAGCTATCGCATACGGCCTGACCGGGCCTTTGATGACGAGGTGCACAAAGCCGCAGCGCACCAACTCGGCAAGGCGATGGCCGAACTGAGAGACAGGCCGCAGGGCCTGCACGAAGCAGTTCACGATGTCCGCAAGAACATCAAGCGTGTGCGAGCCCTCTACCGATCGATAGCCCCGATCGCGCGGGAATTTCAAAAGCAGGAGAACGACCGGCTGCGGGACATGGCGCGCACGCTTTCCGGAGTCCGCGAGGCGACCGCGCTGATCGAGATCGGCCACTATCTGCAGGCGACCGCCACATCTGCGGAGGAATTGCATGCGCTGACCCGCGTAAGGGATCTGCTGATCGCCAGGCGCGACCGTCTTGCGGAGGCGGAAACCGACCTCGAAAACAAGGCGCAGGCGGCGATCGCGACATGTGAGGAGGCACGCGAGGCGTTGAAGGGCACATCCTTCGACTGCGGACGCCGCGATACGGCCCGTCTTTTTCAGAAAAGCTGGCGCAAGAACGTCCGCAAGGCGATGGAAGCGCTTTCCCAGTGCCATGCGGAATCGGCTCATACCGAGAACTTTCACGATCTGCGCAAACGCAGCCAGGACTACTGGATGCATCATATGCTGCTGCGCGATGTCTGGCCGGCCGCCATGCATGCCAAGCAGCTTGAAGCCAAAGCTTTGATCGACGTGCTCGGCCGCTATCTCGACATGTCGATATTGGCCGGCGTCGCGGATCGCGAACCGCATCTCTTCCAGAGGAGCGACGACCACGCCCGTTTGCTGGAAGCGATCATTTCGCGGCAGCAGACCGCCCGCGAAGAGGCACTGAGCCGAGCCCGCTGGGTCTTCGCCGACAAGCCGGAGAACGAGGCGCGAACCATCAAGCGCCTCTGGCTGGAGGCGGCGGACTGAAGCGTAGCCCGGGAGCGGGAACCCTCACCGCCGTCGTTTTCCGGGGACGGAAGTCACTCCACCCTCATGGTGAGGTGCCTCAGCGTCCCAGCGTTGGCGAAGACGATGAAGCCTCGAACCACGAGGGTGGCCCGGTCGAACAACCTCAAAATACGAATCCCGATTGCCTGAACGCCCACAAAATTGTATCTCCCCGCCATGACCGACATGCTTTCAGATCCACGGCGCGACGCGACCGGCGCATTCCTCGTTGCCGCGCTCTATCATTTTGTTTCCTTTCCGCGCTTCGAGAGCCTGCGCGAGCCTCTGCTTGCGCTCTGCGAGGAAAATGGGGTGAAGGGTACGCTGCTGCTCGCGCATGAAGGAATCAACGGCACCATCGCCGGCACCGATGCCGCCATCGGCACGGTGCTCGCCTTCCTGCGCACCCAGCCGGAATTTGCTGGCCTCGAGCACAAGGAAAGCCGCGCTTCGAAAATGCCTTTCGTACGCATGAAGGTGAAGCTCAAGAAAGAGATCGTCACCATGGGCGTCGAGGATATCGACCCGACCAAGGTCGTCGGCACCTATGTCGCGCCGAAGGACTGGAATGCCCTCATCTCCGATCCCGATACTATCATCATCGACACCCGCAACGACTATGAGACCGCCATCGGCGTCTTCAAGGGCGCGGTCGATCCGAAGACCAAGACCTTCCGCGAATTTCCCGAATGGGTGCGGGAGAATACCGGCCTGCACAACAAGCCGAAGATCGCCATGTATTGCACCGGCGGCATCCGCTGCGAGAAGGCGACCGCCTTCATGAAGCAGCAGGGCTTCGACGAGGTCTACCATCTCAAGGGCGGCATTCTGAAATATCTTGAGGAAGTACCGCCGGAAGAGAGCCTGTGGGAAGGCGCCTGCTTCGTCTTCGACGAGCGCGTCTCCGTGGAGCATGGCCTGAAAGAGGGCAATCATAAGCTCTGCCACGCCTGCCGCAACCCGATCACGGCCGAGGAAGTGACCTCACCCTTCTATGAGGCCGGCGTCTCGTGCAGCCATTGCTATCATGAGCGCAGCGAGGAGGACCGCGAGCGCTACCGCGAGAGGCAGCGGCAGATCGCGCTCGCTCGCAAGCGCGGCCGGGAACATATCGGCTAGGCATTTCCAGGAAAAGTGCACGCGGTTTTTCCGTCCGGACCGCAGACATGCTCCAGGCATGTCAGGCGGCAGCGTGTTCCGCGTCCACAGCCGCAGCCATTTGAATGGCGAGCCGTTTGCTGATTTCGGCCTCCGGCATGGGCTTGCCGTAGAAATAACCCTGCAGTTCGTCGCAGCCGAATTCTTCCAGCGCCCTTCCCTGCTCCTCGGTTTCGATGCCTTCGGCCGTGACGGGAATGTCGAGCGAACGGGCCAAGGCCACCGTCGCCTTCACCATTTCGCGGGCGCGGCTGTTTTCCAGCACATCCATCGTCAGCGAGCGATCGACCTTGATACGGTCGAAGCCGAACTGGCGAAGATAGCCGATGGAGGAGAAGCCCGATCCGAAATCGTCGAGCGCCACCTTGACGCCGATGGTCTTCAGCCGCTCGATCGACTGGCGGGTTCGCTCCGGATTCTGAATAATATAGCCTTCGGTAATTTCCAGCGTCACGCGGCCGGGCTCGATCCCGGTGCTGTTCAGCACGCTGCGGACGTAATCGGCAAAAGCGGGACTGCGGAACTGGCCGGGCGATACGTTGACGGCTACGTGGAGATCCGGCCATTGCTGTGCTGCCTTGCAAGCCCTGCGCAGCACGAGCAGACCCAGAGCTTCGATCAGCCCGCTAGTTTCGGCGATGGGGATGAAGGTTTCCGGCGAAATCGGCCCGTGACCGGGCCGGTTCCAGCGCACGAGCGCCTCGACGCCGATCATCTCGCAGCTTGATGCATCGACCAGCGGCTGGTAGGCGAGCGTCAGCTCCTCGGTCTCGATCGCATGACGCAGGTCGAGTTCCAGCGCGTTGCGTTCCTCGCGATGCGCATCCATGCCCGTCTCATAGCAGGTCATGCGGGCACGGCCGGCTTCCTTGGCCTTGTACATGGCAAGATCGGCACGGCGTACCAGCTCCTCGCGGTCGATACGGCCTTCCGGTGAACTCGCAATGCCGATGCTGGCACCGACCACGACCACCCGGCGGCCGATCTCGAGAGGTTCGGCAAGAAAATCCAGAATCTGTTCGGCCAGCCGCAAGGCCGGTGCGTCATTGAGCTCCTTCGTGGGGAAGGCGATGGCGAACTCGTCGCCGCCGAGACGCGCCAACAAGGCCTGTGGCGGCACAAGTACCTTGAGACCGGCTGCTACGGCACGAATGAGCTGATCGCCCGTGCCATGCCCATAGGCGTCGTTGATTTCCTTGAAGCCGTCGAGATCGAGGTAGAGAAGCAGAACATTGGTGCCGTCGGAGCGCGCCCGCTCGACCAGGCGGTCCACATCGAGCCGCAATCCCTCGCGATTGAGGAGCCCGCTCAGCCGGTCGCGCAGAGAAACCTGACGCGCCTGAACCTCCTCTGCCCGCAACCTGCGCGCGGCAAGCGATCCCAGAATCAGCAGCACCACGAAGAACAGGCCCACCAGGCCGAGTGCGCCGAGTACCAGCGGGCGCACCTGCTGATAGCTCATATCGCCCGGTTCGCGGGAGTTCCATACAAGCCGCCCCAGCGATTTGCCGAGCGGATCGACGATCGAAACGGCGTATCGGGCGACGGTTTCCGGCGGCACCAGTTTCAGGCCACTGATGACGTAGGTGTTGGACATCATCTTGATCCGGTCGGCATCGAGGTAGCGCACGAGGATCAGATAGCGCCGCCTGCCTTCAGGCACCGGAATGCGGCCGGATCTTTCACGGATCGTCGCTGCGCCGGCGACGGCGATGCCGTCCCTGGTCATGATATAGCCCGAGGCCTCCGGCACGCCGGTCACCCTCATTGTGCGCGCCTGATCGACGAGCGCCCAGATGGCGCTTCCGAGAACATCCTCGATGTTTTCCGTCACCGGTTCGCCATCGTGATAGGCAAAGAGCGGCTTGTTGTGGTCGTCAACGATGATGGCAATGTCAAATGGCGCGCCGTGGGAGGAAATGTCACCATAATTGCCGGCAATCCAGCCCTGGTCATCAAGCCCATAGACGCTTCGCGCCGCATCGTTGCGCGCGGAGTGGTCGTGCAGCGTCACCTCCAGCTGCCCCTGAAAGGTCTTCAGCGCACCGACGGTCGTCTCCCAGGAGCGTTCGTCGTCCAGCTTGTCGGAGTAGTCGGCGACCCGGCCGATCGCGGTAAGTACCATCAGCGTTACAACGGCAACGACCAATGCAAAGGAAATCAGAACGGCGGTCACGATGGAATGACGACCGATCTGCGCGCTCTGCCGTGGTGATTTGAAAGCTGCTCCCAACGCTTTTTCTCCTTGGCGGAGAAGTCTGCCGTCAGGTCTTCAATAAACGGTTAAGGCGTATCCGAGATTCATACAGTAAAGAGTTGTATATTTGCCGAAGCTGAAAGAATTCATGTCCCGGCGGTGATCGCTTGTCTAAAACGATTGAGACTCGTCGACAAAAGGCCGATTTCACGCGCTTCCAGCAGCATTGCCGCCTGGGTCTCATCGCTCTTGCCGGCAATCGGCAGGCGCAGAAAAGCGTCCTGCACGATAGTCAGCGACATGGTCTGCAATACGTCCGTCAACTGCGCCAACACGAGATCGCCGCGATGCGAGGCATGGGCGAACATCAGCGGCTTGAACGGCACCTCGTCGCGCGACACCAGCCAATCCAGCGCGTTTTTAAAACCGCCGGGTATGCCATGAGCATATTCAGGGCAGGAGACGATCAGACCGTCGGCCTTGCGAATCTCGGCGGCAAATTTCTCGACCGCCGGTGGCGTTCTCTCGCCTTCATTGTCGGGATTGAAGATCGGCAGTTCGCCAATCAGATCGGAGATCGTGATGCTGAGGCCATCGGGACATGCAAGTTGCAGCGCTTCCAGCAGCCTGCGGCTGGCCGAAGCCTGGCGCTGGCTGCCGCAAAGCGCATAAAGAGAAATTGCCCGCTGGATCATGCGCAATGTCTATCAGGCCCTGCCGATTCGGGCGAGAGAGACTCTCCCTCGATTGGAGGCGCGGACCGGAGGTCCGGGTTGGGGTGACCGTTGCGAACACGGAAACCACCCCAACCCGCGCGTTCCGCGCGACCTCCCCCTCAAGAGCGAGGCAAAGCCCGCATCAGACCGGCTTGTGATTGCCCTTCGGGAACTGTGAGGCAAGCTCCCTGTACCATTTGCCGCTCTTCTTGATGGTGCGCACCTGTGTCTCGTAATCGACATGCACGAGGCCGAAACGCATACGATAGCCTTCCGCCCATTCGAAATTGTCCATCAGGCTCCAGGCAAAATAGCCGCGCATCGGATAGCCGTCCTTGATGAGATCGGCGACGACACCGAGATGCTCTGCATAGTAGTCGAGCCGCGGCTGGTCATCGACCTCGCCCTTGACGACGCCCATATTGTAGCAGGCGCCGTTTTCGGTGATGTAGCACTCCGGCAGTTCGTAGCGCTTGTTGAGGTCCTCTACGACGTGCTTCAGGCCTGGCGAATAGACCTCCCAGCCGATATCCGTCTTGACGTCGCTCACCGGCGGCGCTTCCTTCGTCCAGGGGAAATCGCCGCTCTTGGATGCATCGTCGGAGACGCGCATCGGCATATAGTAATTCAGACCCCACCAATCGAGCTTCTGGTTGATGGTCTTGAGATCGCCGTCCTCGATGACGGGCATGCGGTCGCCAAGCGCGTCGACGAACTCCTTCGGATATTCGCCCTTGAAGATCGGATCGAAGAAGGCGCCATTGTGGAACTGATGCGCGCGTTCGACGGCGGCCAGATCTTCCGCGCGGCCGGAGCCCGGCAGAATGGAGGCGGCATTGAGCACGATGCCGGCAGGCACCTTCGGCGCGACGGAGCGGATCGCTTCGACGCCGAGACCATGGGCGAGGTTCATATAGTGCATGGCGTAAAGGGCGGCCTGCATATTGCGCTCGCCCGGTGCATGGACACCGTAGAGATGGCTCAGCCAGACGATGCACCAGGGCTCGTTGAAGGTGGCAACCGAATCCAGACGGTCGCCAAGGCGAGCCATGACCGTCTTGGCATAGCGCTGGAAGGCATGCGCGGTCGAACGCGCCGTCCAGCCGCCATCGCCGGCCAGCGCGAGCGGCAGATCCCAATGATAGAGGGTCGCAAAGGTCTTGATGCCGCGCGCCTTGCAGCCGTCGACCAGGCGATCGTAGAAATCGAGGCCGGCCTCGTTCACCGGGCCGGTGCCTTCTGGAATGACGCGCGGCCAGGCGATCGAGAAACGATAGGCCTCGACGCCCATCTCCTTGATCAGATCGAGATCCTGCTCCAGACGGTTATAGTGATCGCAGGCGACATCGCCATTGTTGCGCTGATAGACGCGGCCGGGCATGTTGGCGAAGGCATCCCATATGGATGGCTTGCGGCCGTCGGCCTTGGTGGCGCCTTCGATCTGAAAGGCGGCGGTGGCAACGCCGAATGTGAAGTCGCCGGGGAAGCGATCGGCAAGAAGCTTCGGATCGATCATGATGAAAATCCTGTCTGTTATGGCTTCGTTGGCTGCGGTTTAACCAAGCCGCCCCTCAAAGTACAGGGGCCACGCAGGAAAACTGCAACGTTGCAGGTGCCGACAAACCAAGCCGGCTGGGTGGCACCTCGGAGAATTCCGCCGGTGGCAGCGACACTCTTCGCACGCCTCGATAACAGCAATGTCAACGGTCGTGACTTGCCTTTTCGACGTAGGTCGATCGGGGGTAGCATTCAAACTTGACAACGAAAGGATACGATGATCCGTGCGCTCGACGCTGTCCACCCGATCTGCTGAGCCCCCTGCGCGTCGTCGCCTCGCTGGTACCGTTCAGCTGCGGAACGCGGAAGGTGCTGCATTTCCCGGTCTCCGAGAACGTCTGCCATCCTCTTCCTCTTTCCGGTCGGTGCCGGCGGCGGCCCCCTGAGCGTGGATGCTTTGACAGAGCGCAAGCGCGACATCGCGGCCTGAAGAAAAGGCCCGCGGCGGTTGCACCGCCTCGGGCCTCGCTAATAATTAGAGCTTGACCCAGGCGCCGTTGCGCTTCGAGGAAGCGACACAAGCTTCGACGAATGCCACCCCCTTCACACCGTCATCGACGGTCGGATAGATCACGGCCGGATCGACCGCCACACCCTTCTTGCGGGCATTGATAGCGCGTGCGGCCTCGGTATAGATCGTAGCGAAGGCTTCCAGATAGCCTTCCGGATGCCCCGACGGGATGCGCGAGACGCGCGCCGCGGCGGCACCAGAACCAGCACCGTTGCGCGTGATCAACCGCTTCTGGTCGCCGAACGGCGTGTACCAGAGATAGTTCGGATCGGCCTGTGTCCACTCTATGCCGCCCTTCGTGCCATAGACCCGGAGCTTCAAGCCGTTCTCATGGCCGGGCGCCACCTGGCTGCACCAGAGCATGCCTTTAGCCGGCTTTTCCTTGCCCCTCGCCTTGAAGCGCAGCAGCACATGGCCGTTGTCATCGAGACGGCGGCCTTCAACGAAGCTATCGAGATCGGCGGCAAGGCTGTCGAGCTCGAGGCCGCTGACGAAGGACGCGAGGTTATAGGCATGCGTGCCGATATCCCCGGTGGAGCCGCCGGCGCCGGATTGGGCCGGGTCGGTGCGCCATGCCGCCTGCTTCTGGCCGGACTGCTCGATATTTTCCGTCAGCCAGTCCTGAGGATATTCCACCTGTACGATACGGATATCGCCGAGTTCGCCATTCTCCACCATCTCGCGCGCCTGACGGACCATCGGATAGCCGGTATAGTTATGCGTGAGGATGAAGAGCGCGCCGCTCTCGTCGGCCACCTTCTTCAGCTTCTTGGCATCGGCGAGATTGGAGGTCAGCGGCTTGTCGCAGATGACGTGGATGCCGCGACGCAGGAATTCCTTGGCGGCATCGTAATGAACATGGTTCGGCGTGACGATCGAAACCGCCTCGATGCCGTTCTTCAGCTTGGCCTCGCGGATCGCCATCTCGCGATAGCTGGAATAGGTGCGCGAGGGATCGAGACCGAGATCGCGGCCGGATGCCGCGGCCTTTTCCGGCGAGGACGAGAGCGCGCCGGCGATGAGATCGAACTGGTCGTCAATGCGCGCGGCAATGCGATGCACCGCGCCGATGAATGCGCCGGCGCCGCCGCCCACCATGCCGAGCCGGATGCGCGGCTCCCGCGTCTGTTCCGATGATCCTTCGATTGCCATTTTTGTCCTCCTGAGAATTGAAATAAATATCCCTTCTCCCCAGCAGGAAGAAGGTGGCCCGAAGGGTCGGATGAGGGGGATTTCGGCGAACACAGCTTTCGCTTGCCGCTCAAGGCACTCGTCGCGGCGCTCCTCGTCCCCCTCATCCGTCCTTCGGACATCTTCTCCCCCGCTGGGGAGAACAGAAAATTACGACAGACCCAGCATGCGCCGGTTGGCGGCCTGATCCGTGCCGCTGCCGGCAAAGTCGTCGAAGGCCTTTTCCGTGACGCGGATGATGTGTGCCTTGACAAATTCGGAGCCTTCGCGGGCGCCGTCTTCGGGATGCTTCAGCGCGCATTCCCATTCGACCACGGCCCAGCCGTCGAAATTATTGGCGGTCATCTTCGAGAAGACGGCACCGAAATCGACCTGGCCGTCGCCCAGCGAACGGAAGCGGCCGGCACGCTCGACCCAGCCCTGATAGCCGCCATAGACGCCCTGACGCCCGGTCGGATTGAACTCCGCATCCTTGACGTGGAACATCTTGATGCGATCCTTGTAGATGTCGATGTTCTCGAGATAATCGAGGCACTGCAAGACGTAATGCGAGGGATCGTAGAGCATGTTGGCGCGCGGATGGTTCTTCACGCGTTCCAGGAACATCTCGAAGGTGATGCCGTCATGCAGGTCTTCGCCCGGATGGATCTCGTAGCAGACGTCGACGCCGTTTTCGTCGGCATGGTTGAGGATCGGCGTCCAGCGGCGGGCAAGCTCCTCGAAAGCGGTTTCGACGAGGCCGGCCGGGCGCTGCGGCCAGGGATAGATGAAGGGCCAGGCAAGTGCGCCGGAGAAGGTCGCATGCGCCTTGATGCCGAGATGCTTGGAAGCAGTCAGCGCCATCTTCACCTGCTCGACGGCCCATTCCTGACGAGCCTTCGGATTCCCTCGCACTTCCGGCGCCGCAAAGCCGTCGAAGGCTTCGTCATAGGCCGGATGCACGGCAACAAGCTGGCCCTGGAGGTGGGTGGAGAGCTCGGTAACCTCGACGCCGTTGGCGCGAGCGACACCGGCGAATTCGTCGCAATAATCCTTGGAGGAGGCCGCTTTCCTCAGGTCGATGAGCTGGCTTGCCCAGGTCGGAACCTGCACGCCGATATACCCGGCATTGGCCGCCCATTTCGTGATCGAATCCCACGAATTGAACGGTGCCGCATCACCGGCGAACTGGCCGAGAAACAGGCCTGGCCCCTTGATCGTCTTCATCAGTAATTCCTCCCTAATCGTGTTCTGTAAACGTTTCCGATGCCTTCCGGACCCATATCCGAGGCGGCTAGGATGCCTTAGCCTCAAAAAACTATAGGGTCTTCAGGATGAAAGTCGAATGCCTCCCGACCTAATCACGGCCAGCCGCCGACGGCAAGAGGTACGTGCCGCAAAATTTCCATTGCGTATGAAACGAGCCGCCATCCGCATAAAAAAACGCCCGCCGAAGCCGGCGGGCGTATCTGTCTGAATCAGCCGATCAGAACGGTGAATCGGCGAAGTAGAAGTCCTTGGCATTGTCCTTGGTTACGAGCGTCGCATCGAGGATGTAGTTGCCGCGAACCGGAACCTGATTGTAGAAATTGGCAGCCGTCAGCTCCATGGCCGTGCCGACCATTGCCGGCGGATAGAGCACGTCGACCGGGATCAGCTTATCGCCATCCATGACCTTCTTCACCATGTCCTTCGAGCCGGCGCCTGCGATGATATACTTGATGTCGGTGCGCTTGGCCTGATCGATCGCCTGCAGCACACCGACGGCCATGTCGTCATCCTGACACCAGACGACATCGATCTTCGGGAACTTGGTCAGATAGTCCTGCATGACCTTGAAGGCGTCGTCGCGGTTCCAGTTGCCATACTGGCGGTCGAGAACCTTGACTTTCGAGCCGGCAATACCCTTGTCGAAGCCGTCCTGGCGCTGCTGGTCGATCGGGATCGGCAAGCCGCGAATGACGACGACCTGCGCGTCCGGCGTATTCTTCTTGATGTATTCGCCTGCCGTCTGGCCCAGCGCCGGATTGTTGCCGGCGACGTAAAGGTCGCGGACGGAATTGTCGTTGTTGCTCGGCGCACGGTCGACGAGCGTCACGAACTTGCCCTTGTCCTTGACTTCCTTGATGGCGTTGACGAGCGGATCCGGGTCCGACGGCAGGATCACGAGGGCGTCGATGCCCTGGGTCTCGAGGTCCTGGACCGCATTGGCCTGGCTTGCGGCATCGGGCGAAGTCTTGACGATGACATTGAGCCCCGGATGCTCCGCCATCAGGAGCTTGGCGACACGCTCGGCATGGAACACCACGCCCGATGTCCAGCCATGGTCGGCGGCCGGAATGGAAACGCCGATAGTCACCTTCTTGTCCGCGGCATGAACGGCACCGGCCAAAGCCACCATCGCGACCGCGAGCCCCAATAGTTTTTTACGCATGTTCTTCCTCCCAGATAGAGACAGGGCCTTGTCATTAAGGACCGGGCGCCCCCTGACCCGGTTATTCACGATCTACGTACGAGCGAGCGCTGAACGAGCATGGCGATGATGATGATCGCACCCTGGATGGCGCCGATTAGATACTCGCTGATGAAATTGGAAAGCAGCATGATATTGCCGACGAGTTCCAGGATGAAGGCGCCGCAGATCGTGCCCCATACCCTGCCCGCGCCACCCTTCAATGCCGTGCCGCCGACGACGACGGCGGTGATCGCCTGCAGTTCCCAGAGAATGCCCGTCGTTGCCGAGGTCGAGCCGAGCCGCGGCACGTAAAGCAGCACGGCGATAGCGACGCAAAGGCCCTGAATGACGAAGGCGATGGTGCGCACGCGGTTGACCGCGATGCCGGAATAGCGCGCAACGTCGCTGTTGGAGCCGACGGCGACGACATGGCGTCCGTAGCGGGTGCGGTAAAGAATGAATGCGGCGATGCCCGTAACCGCGAGGATCACGATGATCGGGACCGGCACGCCGAAAATGGAGCCGAAATAGGCCGGACGGTAGAGTGCCTGCAGTTCCGGCGAGCGCAGCGTAATCGCTCCGCCCTGCGACAGCCAGGTCGTCAGGCCCCGATAAACGCCCATCGTGCCGAGCGTCGCGATGAAGGGCTCGATCTTGCCTACGGTGGTAATCAGGCCATTGGCAAGGCCGCACAGCGCGCCCGCCACGATCCCGAAGGCCACGGCCGCGGCCAGCATCAGAGTGGGATCGGCAATGACGCCGGAATTCATCAGCAGGATCATCAAGCTCGCCACGAAGGCGACCATCGACCCAACGGAAAGATCAAGGTCGCCTGCCGAGATCACAAAGGTAGCACCGACCGCGATGATGGCAATGAAGGCGCTTCGGGTTGCGACATTAGCAAGATTGGTAATGCCGATGAAGTTCGGGTTGACCAAGGCGCCCACGATCAAAAGCAGCACCAGCGCTGCAAACGGCGCAACGGCCCTCAGATCGACATCCCGCCAGGAGCGCCCTCGCCGGCTGGCCTTGCCGCTGCTGTCTTCACCCACGCTCATAACCAAAACCAACCTCCCGTCCCATGATTGCAGGGAATTCGCCCTGCTCTCCGCCGCCCTTTCAGGCGGCCGTCTTTTTCTTCAGGCCCGCCGCATAACGCATGATTTCCTGCTCGGAGATTTCCTCGCCTTCGAGCACGCCGACGATCCGGCCTTCGCGCATAACGGCAACCCGCGTGCAAAGCCCGATGACCTCGGGCATTTCCGAGGACACCACGATGATCGAATGGCCGTCGCGCGCCAGCGCCGAAATGAAATGATAGATCTGCTGCTTCGTGCCGACATCGATGCCGCGCGTCGGTTCATCGATGATGATGATCTGCGGCTCGGTCTCCATGATTTTCGCCAGAAGCAGCTTCTGCTGATTGCCGCCGGACATGCGGCCGGCAACGATGTTTCCGTCGCGCACGCGGATATCGAAACGGCGGCGCGCTCGTGTCAGCGCCTTCGCCTCGCTGGAGGCGCTAAGATAACCGAACTTGCCGTGCCGATCGAGCGACTGGAGCGTCAGGTTGACGGCCATGCCCGAGTTCAGCAGCAAGCCCTTGGATTTCCGGTCCTTGGTCATATAGGCGAGGCCGGCATCGATGGCGGCGTGCACATCGTGCGGCGGCACAGTCTGGCCGTTGGCGACGACTTCGCCGGATGCGCGCGAGCGCAGACCGACGATCGCCTCCATCAGCTCGGTCCGGCCCGAGCCGATCATGCCGGAAAAGCCCAATATCTCGCCCTTGCGCAGCTCGAAACTCGCATCGCGGACATAACCGGTCGAAAGCGAACTGACGCTCAGCACCACTTTCTCGTCGACATCGGGCTCGCTCTTGGCCGGATAGAGGCTGGAGAGTTCGCGTCCGACCATCAGCTGGGCGATCGATTCGCCGTCGAGCAGCGAAGTCGGCGACGTCTTCACCCATTGGCCGTCGCGCAGCACCGTGACGCGATCCGTCAGCTCCATGACTTCATCGAGCTTATGGGAGACGAAGACGAAGCTGGTCCCCTGATCGCGCAGCTTGCGCACCTGCTTGAACAGGAAATTGGTTTCCTCGCGCGACAGGACGGCGGTCGGCTCGTCCATGAAGACGATGCGCGCATCGCGGCTGATCGCTTTAGCGATTTCGACCATCTGCTTGTCGGCGATGGAAAGCGAGCCGATCATGGCATTCTCGTCGACATGCGATCCGAGGAGATCGAGCACGCGCCGCGTTTCCTCGCGCATGAGCTTGCGGTCCAGAACGCCGAAGCGCGTGACTTCGCGGCCGAGAAACAGGCTCTCGGTGACGGTCAGATGCTCCGCAAGATTGAATTCCTGATGGATGATGACGATGCCGAGCGCCTCGGCAGCGCCGTTCGGCGGCAGCTTTACCGGCCTGCCATCGAGAAGGATTTCGCCTGAGGTCGGTTGCTCGAATCCGGACAGGACCTTGACGAGCGTCGACTTGCCGGCGCCGTTTTCACCCATGAGCGCATGGATTTCGCCGGCTCGCAGATCGAAGTTGACGCTGAACAGCACCTGCACGCCGTTGAAGGACTTGGATATCCCTCTCGCAGACAGCACGACCGCACCGTCGACGGCTTCCGAACTCATTGAATCCTCCCTGCGGTCCCGCCCGCTTTCCACGGTATGTAAACCTTTACATACATCGTGTAAAGGTTTACATCATTGGATATCGTACAAAATTTCGCGGTTACCTTTGACCTCCACGTAAGTCTGTGTAGTCTCCAGCCCGAGACGAGACCCCAAGGCAGAGCGCAGTGTCGAATTCCACGCCCGCAACCATCGAAGACGTCGCCCGAATTGCCAATGTTTCGATCGCAACGGTTTCGCGGGCCATCCATACACCGGAGAAAGTCGCCAATTCGACGCGGCTGAAGGTCAATCAGGCTATCGCCGTCACCGGTTATACCACCAATGCCATGGCGCGCAGCCTCAGGCTCGGCCGTTCGAACATGATTCTGGTCGTCGCGCCCGATATCGGCGACCCCAACTTTTCCAATATCCTGATAGGCCTGGAGAACGAAGCCCGTTCGCATGGCTATGGGATCCTCATCGGCCACACGCAGAACGACGCGCAGCGCGGGCTGGAATATTTGAAATTCCTGAATTCAAACCAGGCGGCGGGGCTCATCCTCTTCACCGGCATCCTGCCCTTCGGGCACCAGACGATGACGGCACGGCTGCCGCCGAGCGTCGGCGTTTTCGAACCGGTCTTCAACGGCGGCATTCCCTACGTGGGCGTCGACGATATCGCCGGCGCCCGCAAGGCCGTCGATCTCTTGATTGCCGAGGGTCACCGCGAGATCGCCTTCATCGGCGATTCCCGCACCCGCCTTGCCTACAGCCGGCGGCGCATGGGCTATGAAGCGGGGCTTGATGCCGCCGGCATCGGTCATGACATTCGTATCGTCTTGGACGGCGACGGCACTATCGAGAGCGGGCGGCTGGCGGTCGAGCAGCTCTTCATGCGCGACACGCTGCCGACAGCTTTCATGTGCGTCAACGACCAGACCGCGATCGGCGTCATGATCGGCCTGAAAACACGCGGCTACGATATCCCTGAAGATTTCTCGGTGACCGGTTTCGACGACGTGCCGCAGGCCGTCTTCATGACGCCGTCGCTGACGACGATCCGGCAGCCGCGCACCGCCATCGGCAAGCATGCGATGGCGCTTTTGCTCGAACTGCTTTCTGATGGCGAGCCGCCAGAGACGGAGATCCTGCTGCGGCCGGATCTCGTGGTGCGAAACTCGGTTTCGGCACCGTCGCGCACGCGGCGATAGGCAGGTGTCGCGATGCCGCTCGGCAGGCTGATCCTGTATGTCCGCGATGTGGAGGCGACAATCCGCTTCTACGAGAAGCATTTCGGATTCAAGCCGCATCGTCAGGAGGGCGATCGGATTGTCGAGCTGCTCGCTCCGGACGGTGGCGCCAATCTGATGATCCATCCAGCAGCCAAGGCGCAAAAGATGGGTCAAGCGCTGGTAAAACTGGTGTTCGACGTCGAGCATGTCGAAGCTTTCCGCGCAAGATGCGTGGAGAAAGGCCTTGAGTTCGGCCCCGTGCATCAGGCCGATGGCTATATCTTCGCCAACGCCAAAGACCCTTCGGGAAATTCCATATCCATTTCCAGCCGCGCCTTCAGGCCGAAGTCGGGAGGCGATGAACCACCGCCTCCCGAAGCTGTCGATCAAACGTAGCGATTGACGATGTTTTCCAGGAGTTCCTGCTTGCCGGACTTCGGTTGCGGGTTGACGTCCTTGGTCTCGACCCACTGGGCGATCTGGTCGAGCGAGTATTCGCCGCGCAGCAGCTTCTGTCCTTCGGCCGAATCCCAGCCGGCGTAACGGTCGGCGAGCGGCTTGGAGAGCGCCTTGTCCTCGATCATCTTGGCAGCAGCCTTCAGGCCGCGGGCGCAGCAATCCATGCCACCGATGTGGCCGATGAGCAGGTCTTCCGCATCGAGCGACTGACGGCGCAGCTTGGCGTCGAAGTTCGTGCCGCCGGTCTTGAAACCGCCGCCTGCCAGAACCTGGTAGTAGGCCAGCGTCATTTCCGGAACGTTGTTCGGGAATTGGTCGGTATCCCAACCGGACTGGTAGTCGTTGCGGTTCATGTCGATCGAGCCGAAGATGCCGAGCGCATTGGCAAGCGCCAGCTCATGCTCGAAGGAATGGCCGGCGAGGATCGCATGGCCCTGCTCGATGTTGACCTTCACTTCATTTTCCAGGCCGTACTTCTTCAGGAAGCCGTAAACCGTGGCGACGTCATAGTCATACTGGTGCTTGGTCGGCTCCTGCGGCTTCGGCTCGATCAGGATCGTACCCTTGAAGCCGATCTTGTGCTTGTACTCGACGACGAGGTTGAGGAAGCGGCCCATCTGGTCCAGCTCACGCTTCAGGTCGGTGTTGAGCAGCGTCTCGTAGCCTTCGCGGCCGCCCCAGAGGACGTAGTTTTCGCCGCCGAGCTTGTGGGTTGCGTCCATGCAGGTCTTCACGGTTGCCGCCGAAAAGGCGAAGACATCCGGATCAGGGTTCGTGGCGGCGCCCGACATGAAGCGGCGGTTGGAGAAGAGGTTTGCCGTGCCCCACAGCAGCTTCACGCCGGTATCGGCCTGCTTCTTGGCGAAGTAGTCGACGATCTCGTTGAGGTTCTTGGTGTTTTCGGCAAAATTCTTGCCTTCCGGACGCACGTCGGCATCGTGGAAGCAATAATAAGGAGTGCCGAGCAAGGTGAAGAATTCGAAAGCGACGTCGGCTTTCAGCTTCGCGGCTTCCATCGTGTCGTTGAACCACGGGCGCAGGAAGGTCTGGCCGCCGAAGGGATCGCCGCCTGGCCAGGTGAAAGTGTGCCAGTAGGCGACGGCAAAGCGCAGATGATCTTCCATGCGCTTGCCGGCAACGACTTCGTCCTTGTTGTAATAGCGGAAGGCCAGCGGATTGGTGCTGTCGGGGCCTTCGTACTTTACCTTGCTGATGTCACCAAAAAATCCGGTGCTCATGTCTTGTCTCCTTGGGTTTTGGGTACTGCTAGTGTTCTTCATTTGTCGGAAGCCCCCTCATCCGACCCTTCGGGCCACCTTCTCCCCACGGGGAGAAGGGTATGGGCGGCTGCCGCAATCTCGGCCTCCCCTCTCCCCTCGGGGAGAGGGCAGGGTGAGGGGTTTTCCCTCAAACTACGCTCAGCGGCTTGATCGCCGGATAAACCGCCCGGTAGCGCCTGTAGGCATCCGCATAGGCACCCGACAGTGACGCCACGGGATCGATCGTGCCGGCCGTCTGCGGCGGGGTGCAGACCGAGACAGGGTCGGCGCCGGTGGCGGCGATCAGGCCGAGACGCGCAGCGCCGAAGGCAGCACCGAAATCGCCGTCGGCCGGCAGGTCGACCGGCACGCCGAGTGCGGTCGCGATCGAGGCCAGCCAGTAGCGGGAGCGCGAACCGCCACCGATGGCGGTCACGCGCGCAATGTCGGTGCCGGCCGAGCGCAGCGCTTCCAGATTGTCGCGGATTGCAAAGGAAACACCTTCGAGCACGGCCTGCGTCAGCACGGCGCGGCCGCTCTCATGACCGAGGCCGATGAAAGCGCCGCGGATGGTCGCGTCGTTGTGCGGCGTGCGCTCGCCCGAGAGATAGGGAAGGAAGGTGACACTGGTCGGCGCCTTCAGCGTCTCGCCAAGCTCGGTGGTGAGTTCGGCGGCAGACTTGCCCGTCACATGCGAATGCCAGTTCAGGGCGTCGGTGGCCGAGAGGATGACGCCCATCTGATGCCAGGTATTCGGCAGCGCATGGCAGAAAGCATGGACGGCGCTTTCCGGCTTCGGCAGATAGGAGCCGTTGGCGGCGAAAAGCACGCCCGATGTGCCGAGCGAAACGAAAGCCGCGCCGTGGCGGACCGTGCCCATACCGCAGGCCGAGGCCGCATTGTCCCCTGCCCCGCCGGCCACGACGACATCGCCGCCGATACCCCATTTCGAGGCCAGTTCGCCGCGCAGCTTGCCGGCGGCCTCCGTGCCTTCGACCAGCGTCGGCATCTGCTTCTCGTCAAGATCGGTGGCCGCCAAAAGCTCGGAAGACCATTTGCGCTTGCCGGTATCGAGCCAGGACGTGCCGGCGGAGTCGGACATTTCCGACATGTGTTCGCCCGTCAGCCACAGGCGCAGATAGTCCTTCGGCAACAGCACCCAGCGCACTTTAGCGAAAATCTCCGGCTCGTGCTTGGCGACCCATGCAAGCTTCGGCGCCGTGAATCCAGGGAAGACGATATTGCCGGTCAACGCGCGGAAACGGGGATCGGCATCCAGCGCGGCAGCCTCATGATAGCTGCGGGTATCGTTCCAGAGAATGCAGGGACGCAGCACCTTGTCATCGGCGTCGAGCAGCGTCGCGCCGTGCATCTGTCCGGAAAGGCCGATGCCGCGTACGGCCGCCAGCTCCTTCGGATGCGCGGCTTTCAGCCCGGCAACGGCTTCTTCCGTCGCGCGGATCCAGTGGGCGGGATCCTGCTCGGACCAGCCGGAATGCGGACGCGATACGTCGAGCCCGCCATTGGCGGAGCCGACGATCTTCTGATTGCCGTCGATCAGCATCGCTTTGACGCCGGACGTTCCGAGATCGAGACCCAAATACATCAGATATTACTCCCTATGCTCTGCCGCGTTCGAATGCTCAGGGCAGATTATCCTTCAAGAAAATGTCGAGACGAATGCGCTCCTGGTCGGCGATAACAGCTTGACCGTCGGCGGTCGCCTTCATGACGCGGATGGCGCTGCGGACCTCATGGCCGGCATCTTGATTGAGAACGGCGTCGATCGTGCCATCCAGCAGTGCCGCCCGCGTATGCTGCGTCAGTTCATGCACGACCACGGTCAGCTCACGTTCAGGCCGTACGGCCTTCAGGGCCGCGATCAGACCGCGGTTGCCGGCGCCAAGACTATAGATGCCGATGATATTCCTATTCTCGGAGAGCGCTTTGGAAACGAGCGATCGGGTTCGCTCGGGATCATCTCGCCCTTCCAGCACGGGCAACAGCCGCAACTTGGGAAATTCCTCCGCCATCACGGCGGAAAAGCCCTGCAGGCGCTCTCGGTGGTCGCGCACCAGCATGGAGCCGGCGAGAACGGTCAGATCGCCATCGCGTCCGCCCAGAAAGCGCCCGAGCAGCCGGGCAGCGGTGCGGCCGGCGGCGATATTGTCGATGCCGGCATAATGATGGCGGGTGGAATCGGTGAGATCGGAGACCAGCGTAACGACGGGGATGCGCTCCGACACCAGCCGGTCGACGGCGGCCCGGACTTCCGGCGCATCGGTCGCCACCAGGGCAACACCGGCGATATTCCGCCCCAGCAACGCGTCAAGCGCGGCCACGAGCGCCGGCACGTCGAAAGCCGGCACTTCGACGATGCGGATATCCGTGCGCTCTATGCTCGCGCGCAAGGTCGCGTGATGCACTTCCGAGCGCAGCCCGTGCATGAAGGAATTGTCGCCGGTCGGCACGATGAAAACGAGGGGATAAACGCGGCCCTTCGCCAGATTGGCGGCGGCGACATCGCGGATATAGCCGATCTGTCGGATGGCCTCCTCCACCTTTTCGCGTGTCACCAGCCGCACACCGGGCCGCTGATTCAGGACGCGGTCCACGGTAGCGAGGCTGACGCCCGCGGCGGCGGCGATGTCATGCACGGTCGGTCTCATCGGTTCCTCCTGCAGAAACCCTTAGCGCCATTTCTGATGTACGTAAATCAAAAATTTCCGGCCATGCGCTTTTCCGCTCGTTCCTTCGGAATAAAAAAAGGCCCCTCACTGCGAGGGGCCATGCCTTGGGAGCATTATCGAATGCTGGATCAGTGGCCTCCGCCACCTCCGCCGCTGCCCGGCACATTGGGCTTGCTGAGCATGAGGACGCCGACAATCATCGCCAGGAACAGCACGGTCAGCATCAGGAAGATATCCCCGAAGGACATGACGACCGCCTGCCGCGTCGCCATGCCGACCATCTGCTTCAAGGCGGCCTGCTCGCCGTCGAGGCCGGCTGCATTGAAGCTGGCGGCCATATTGTTCAGCTGGGTAACGGCGGCATGGCTGCCCCAATGAACATGGTCGCGCAGGCTGAAATAGTGCTGGTCCTGCCGGTTCGTCAGCAGCGTGTTGATGATCGCAAGACCGACGGCACCACCGAGGTTGCGCGTCAGATTGAACAGGCCGGACGCGCCACGCATGCGAGCGGGCGGCATGGTTCCGAGCGCGATGTTGTTGATCGGCACCATGCAGAGCATCAGGCCGAAGCCGCGCAGTATCTGCGGGATCAGCAGTTCCCAGAAATCCCAGTCCGTCGTCAGGTGCATCATGATGTAGGTACCGGCCGAGAAGCTGGTAAAGCCGATAATCATCAGTATGCGCAGATCAACCCTGCTCGCCAGGAAGCCGGCAAGCGGCGCCGTGAAGAACATGGCGAGACCCGAGACGAACATCGTCTCGCCGATCTGCAGCGAATCGTAGCCGCGAATGCGCGCAAGAAAGAGCGGATAGATATAAGTCAGGCCATAAAGGCCGATGCCCATGACAAAGGAGAACATCGAACCGAAAGCGAAGTTCTTGTTCGTGAAGGCTCTGAGATCCACCACCGGAAATTCGACCGTAAACGCCCGGTAGAAGAAGATGACCGCGCCGATGGCCGAGGCGATGGCGCAGGAGACTATATAATTGTCGGCGAACCAGTCCTTCGTATTGCCTTCCTCGAGAACATATTCCAGCGCGCCGAGAAAAACGCCCATGGAAAAGAGGCCCCACCAGTCGAATTTCTTCATCAGCGACAGTTCGGGCTTGTCGAAATCGATGAAATTCCAGGTCACGATGGTAACGACGATACCCGGGGGGATGTTGACCAGGAACAGCCAGTGCCAGGAGAAGGCATTGGAAAGATAGCCGCCGACGGTCGGGCCGATGGTGGGCGCGAGCGTCGCGATCAGACCGATGATCGGCGAGACGACGTTGCGCTTGGATGGCGGGAAAATGGTGAATGCCGCCGCGAACACGGAAGGGATCATGCCGCCGCCGATGAAACCCTGAAGGGCACGGTAGATGATCATCTGGTCGATATTCGTTGCGGTCGCGGCAAGCGCGCTCGATGCCGTGAAGCCGGCGGCCGATATCGCAAACAGGTAGCGCGTCGAAATGATGCGGGCCAGCGTTCCCGATAGCGGGATCATGATGACCTCGGCGATCAGATAGGCCGTCTGCACCCAGGGGATCTCATCCGAGCCGGCACTGAGGCCCGCCTGAATTTCGCTGAGCGAGGCGGACACGATCTGAATGTCGAGGATCGACATGAACATGCCGAGCACCATCGCCAGAAAGGCGATGAGCTTTTTGGTGTCGATATGATCCACCGCTGGCGCGGCGGGACCGGCCACGCGTGGAGGCGACCCGGCTGTAGTGCTGGCGGACGACATTTCGTCTCTCCCGAGCTTGATCGCTTACTTGTCCGGTGCCGTGCGGGTATCGACGTCGACGACGACGCTGAGGCCTGCGCGCAGACGGCCGGTATTGAGCGCATCCTGCGGCAATGCGATGCGGACAGGCACGCGCTGGATGATCTTGGTGAAGTTACCCGTCGCGTTTTCCGGCGGCAGCAGCGAGAAGACCGAGCCCGAAGCCGGCGAGATGGACTCGACGGTGCCGACGATCGGATGATCGCTGAAGGCATCGACATGGACATTCACCTTGGAACCAGGAACCAGATGCTGGATCTGCGTTTCCTTGAAGTTCGCGTCGATATAGAGCTGCTTGGTCGGTACGATCGCCATCAGTTTCTGGCCGGGAGAGACGAGATCGCCTTCCTGGACCGAGCGGTTGCCGACGATGCCGTCATAAGGCGCCTTAAGCACGGTGAAGGACAGATCGCGGGCGGCCTTGTCACGAGCGGCCTCCAGCCCCTTGATCGTGCTCTCGGCTTGGCGGCGCTGGGCCTGCAGCAGGTTGATGTTGGCCTGTGCGGACGCGATGGCGGCGTCGCCGCCGACCAGATTGGCCTTGGCCTGATCAAGCGCGATATTGGCGCTATCCAAAGCGGCCGTGGTGCCGACCGACTTCGACTGCAGTTCGGCAGCGCGCGTCTGGGTGATCTGGGCGCCGCGGACCGTGGCTTCCAGGGCAACCTTCTGCGCCTGCGACTGGGCAAGGGCCGCCTGGCCGGCAGCGATCTGTGCATCGATGGTATGGAGCGAGAGCTGTTCGGTATCGAGCGAGGCCTGCGCCTGGCCCAATGCCAGCTTGTAGTCGCCGTCATCAAGCGTTGCGAGCACGTCGCCGGCCTTGACCTGCTGATTGGCAACGACGTTCACCTTGGCGACATAGCCCGTCACCTTCGGCGAAATCGTCGCGATATCGCCTCCGATATAGGCGTCGTCGGTCGAGACCATGAAGCGGCCGTTCGTCCACCAGTCATAGCCATACCAGCCGCCGCCTGCGAGAGCCGCGACGACGATGATCGGAAAAACCAGGCTGCGCCGCTTCTTCTCCGATGGCGGTGGGGCCGCAGGGGCCGGAGCAGCAGGCGCAGCCTGGGCGGGAGCAGGATTGCCGCGCGTCTCGGCAACAGGAGCATCCGCAGGTGCACCGGCTTCCCGAGCTTCCACGTCTGCATCAGCGGGCTCGTTCACGATACGCGCTACATTGTTTCCATGACTTGACGACATTTCCCTACCACCGAAAATCTGGCAAAATAATCGAACCGAACGGTTCGGTTCAATTGACATAGAGCCTTTTTCACTCCATATCAAGAGTTATCGAACCGCGCGGTTCGATTTATTTGGCGAATCTGTTTAAGATTCAGAAAAAATGATCGAGTGAAGGAGACGATGAAACACGAATCGCAAAATGCCGCTGTGTTGAACGCACCCGCGCCAGGCTCCGGTGGACGTTGGGCCGCCGGCGAAGATCCGGCCAAGCGTCATCAAATTCTCGAAGGCGCCAAGCGTGTCTTTATGAAGATGGGTTTCGATGCGGCGAGCATGAACGACGTCACCCGCGAGGCGGGCGTTTCCAAGGGCACTCTCTACGTCTATTTCGCCAACAAGGAAGATCTGTTCGCCGCCATGATGGAGAGCGAGCGTACCCAATTCGTCAATCTCGTGCGCACCGCACTTGCAGACGAAGCGGATGTCACGACCTCGCTTTATGATTTCGGCATCGTCTTCGTCACGCACGTCACCTCGGACAAGACCATCAGCGCCATGCGCACGGTCATCGGCGTGCGCGAACGCATGCCTTCCCTCTGTCAACGCTTCTTCACCGGTCCGGAGAATCTGAGGACGGTGCTGCGCGGCTTCCTTGAGCGGCAGGTCGCCGCCGGCCATCTCAAGATCGACGACTTCGACATGGCCGCCCGTCATTTTCTTGAAATGGCCAGTGGCGGCTATTTCAAGCTGCGGCTCTTCGGCGACATGGACGAACCGCCCTCGAAGGAAGAGATCGACTATGTCGTGCGCGGCGCCGTGCGGGTTTTCCTGGCGGGCTATGGTCCGGATCGCAAGGATTAGAGCAATTCCAGGAAAAGTGCGCAGCGGTTTTCCGTCCGGAATTGCGGGAAAACAAAGAGATAGAGCGTTTTCGCGATTCGAAGAAAAGCGGAAATGCTCCAGGTTGAACAGGCCTACCCTGCCGTCCGCGAGCGTGCAGTGATCCAACTCCGCAATGGCGATCAAGCATCGCTTCTGCCGGCAGCCTATGAGTGGTCCGGCAACCAGGGGAGTTGAAATGAGCGCGATCGGCAGAGCGATATGGTTTATCGAAAGCCATTTTAAATCCGACATATCGCTCGACGAGATCGCCGAGACGGCCGGGCTGTCGCGCTATCATCTTTCGCGTGTCTTCGGCATGACGACGGGCCATTCGATCAGCGGCTATATCAGAAGCCGTCGCCTGAGCGGGGCGGCTCTCGCACTGACCGACGGCTCCTCCTCCATTCTCCAGGTTGCCCTCGACGCCGGCTACGGCTCGCACGAGGCCTTCACCCGTGCCTTTCGCGAGCAATTCGGCATGACACCGGAAAGCCTGCGCAAACAGGGGCACGTCCGCAACCTCGCCCTACAGGAGCCGATCAGAATGGACGACACCCGCCTTCCCAAGCTCGATGCGCCGCGCTTCGAGACCCACGCCGCAATGCTGCTTGCCGGCCTTGCGGAAACCTATGCCCATGAAGCCACGCAGGCGATCCCTTCGCTCTGGCAGAAATTCAACCAGCATTTCGGCCATATTCCCGGCCAGATCGGAAATGTCGCCTATGGCGTCTGCACCCAGGCGGAAGACGGCAGCGAGAGCTTCCGCTATATGTCGGCCGCCGAAGTCTCCGGCACCGACGACCTGCCCGAAGGCTTCGTCATCACGAAACTCCCGCCACAGCGCTATGCGATCTTCACGCATCGCGGCCATATTTCCGGCATTTCGGCGACGGTGCACCAGATCTTCGGCGAGTGGCTCCCGCAATCGGGCCAACAGCATGCCGGCACCCTCGACATGATGGAACGCTACGACGATCGCTTCGACCCGCGCACCGGCATGGGCGTGACCGAAATCTGGATTCCGCTGAAAGCCTGAACAGCGCGCCGCCGCTATGAAAATGGCGGCGGCGCTTGTACCAGAGACGGCACTCCTTACATTACGGCCATTCTTAAAGGCCGGAGCTGGGGGTCAGCATCGGCAGGGTCGAAAAGCTGACAAGGGGAAGTCACCTATGGATATTGTGGGGCTGATGCAGGACCCGAGTGCGTGGATAGCGCTCGTCACGCTCGTTGTCATGGAGGTGGTCCTCGGCATCGACAACCTCATCTTCATATCGATCCTGACCAACAAGCTGCCTGCCGAACATCGGGACAGGGCTCGCAAGGTCGGCATCGGCCTTGCCCTCGTCATGCGCCTTGCCCTGCTCGGAACGGTCGCCTGGATCGTGCAGCTCACCCAGCCGGTTTTCGAGCTTTTGGGACAAGGCTTTTCCTGGAAGGACATGATCCTGATCGGCGGCGGTCTCTTCCTCGTCTGGAAGGCGACGAAGGAGATCCATCACAATGTCGATCCTGAGGAACAGGGCGAGGATTTCATCGCCAAGTCGACCACTACGACCTTCGCTTCGGCAATCGGCCAGATCCTGCTGCTCGACCTAGTCTTCTCGATCGACAGCATCATCACCGCCGTCGGCATGACGCCGCATCTGCCGATCATGTTCATTGCCGTGATCGCCGCCGTCACGGTCATGCTGGTGGCCGCCAACCCACTCGCCAATTTCATCGAGAAGAACCCGAGCATCGTCATGCTGGCGCTCGCCTTCCTGCTGATGATCGGCACGACGCTGATCGCCGAGGGCATGGGCGTGCATGTGCCCAAGGGCTACATCTACGCCGCCATGGCCTTTTCCGCCCTCGTGGAAGTGCTCAACATGATGGCGCGCAACCGTCGGAAAAAGGCACCCGGCGGCCATTGACCGGGAAAGCCGCATCCAGGAACGGGTGCGGCTTTGATAGCGTCAAATCAGTCCTGGACGTGGATGTCGACCCATTCGCCGACATCGCCGCGCCCGTAAATATCCACTTTCACCCAGACATTGCCGCGAACGATGAGGTTGCCGGCGTCATTGGCGATATTGCCATTTGCCAGCATGGTTTCCAGCTTCTGGCGATTGGACGGCAGCGAGAAGAAGCTGTCGCCCTCGTCGCCACGGTCGCGGCGGCGATAGGCGTGGTAATTGGCGCGGTCCTGGCGGATGATCTGCCATGGCGCCGTCAGCCGCTCGCCCTTGGAATTGTAAAGGTCGTCACTACCGATATAGGCACGATAGGACTCGATCAGATGCGCCGAGCTGTCGCGCGTAATGGTCGATTGAGCCGCAGCAACGTCGATCGTGGCAGCGGTCAACAAAAGGCTCAAAATCAATTTCTTCATTGCTTCCTCGCGGTGAACGATTGAAGACCTATTTCGCAACTGCCGCGAAAATTGCAAATCAAATTCGCCGCGCGGCTCGCCTTTATTTCTGAAGAGTAAAGAGATCTCTAGGAATCAAGGGATCGGCTCAAATCGATGCGGCACAATGCCTGCAACCTTGCCGCAGCAGCCTTGCGGCGCAGTTTCCCTTGACGCCATCACTTGAATATGGCCTAAGCCAGCCATACGGAAAACGCGGAATGGAAACGGCAATGCGCCCTTTTCCGGCCCGTTTCCTAATTCAGATACATCTTCGGCTGGACGGCGCTCGTCCCGAGCGCGGCCCGGCCCTTTATGACGGGCAAACAAGATGACCACTTCAGGCGTTCGCGTCCGCATCGCACCCTCCCCCACCGGCGAGCCGCATGTCGGCACCGCCTACATCGCGCTGTTCAACTATCTCTTCGCCAAGAAACACGGCGGCGAGTTCATCCTGCGCATCGAGGATACCGACGCGACCCGCTCCACCCCGGAATTCGAGACCAAGGTGCTCGATGCATTGAAATGGTGCGGCCTGAAATGGTCCGAAGGTCCGGATATCGGCGGCCCCTACGGCCCCTATCGACAGAGCGACCGCAAGGAACTCTACAAGCCCTATGTCGAGCAGATCGTCTCGGCCGGTCGCGGCTTCCGCTGCTTCTGCACGCCGGAGCGCCTGGAAAAGATGCGCGAGGCGCAGCGCGCCGCCGGCCTGCCGCCGAAGTATGACGGCCATTGTTTGAACCTTACGGCAGAGGAAGTCACCACGCGCGTTGCCGCAGGCGAGCCGCATGTCGTGCGCATGAAGATCCCGACGGAGGGCTCCTGCAAGTTCCATGACGGCGTCTATGGCGATGTGGAAATCCCGTGGGATGCCGTCGACATGCAGGTTCTCTTGAAGGCCGACGGCATGCCGACCTATCATATGGCAAACGTGGTCGACGACCATCTGATGAAGATCACCCACGTCGCGCGCGGCGAAGAATGGCTCGCGTCGGTGCCGAAGCACATCCTGATCTATCAGTATCTCGGCTGGGAACCGCCGGTGTTCATGCACCTGTCGCTCATGCGCAATGCCGACAAGTCGAAGCTGTCGAAGCGCAAGAACCCGACCTCGATCTCCTACTATACCGCCCTCGGCTATATCCCCGAGGCGCTGATGAACTTCCTCGGCTTGTTCTTCATCCAGATCGCCGAAGGCGAAGAGCTCCTCACCATGGACGAGCTCGCCGGAAAGTTCGATCCGGAAAACCTCTCCAAGGCCGGCGCGATCTTCGATATCCAGAAGCTCGACTGGCTGAACGGCCGCTGGATTCGCGAAAAACTCTCGGAAGAGGAATTCCAGCACCGTGTCCTCGCCTGGGCTATGGAAAACGACCGCCTGAAGGAAGGCCTGAAGCTGTCCCAGTCGCGCATCACCAAGCTCGGCGAGCTGCCTGACCTCGCCGGCTTCCTGTTCAAGTCCGACCTCAACCTCGATCCCTCGGCCTTCGCCAAGATCAAGTCGACGCCGGAAGAGCTCCTGGAAATCCTGAACACGGTGCAGCCGGATCTCGAGAAGATCCTCGAATGGAATGTCGAGACGATCGAAGCCGAGCTGCGCGCCATTGCCGACCGCATGGGCAAGAAGCTGAAGGTCATCGTCGCACCGCTTTTCGTCGCCGTATCGGGCTCCTCGCGCTCGCTGCCGCTTTTCGATAGCATGGCCATCCTCGGCCGCTCCGTCGTGCGCCAGCGGTTGAAATTGGCTGCGCAGACCGTTGCGAGCCTCGTCGGCCCGAAGAATTGAACCGGACTTTAAAACCATGAACGACAAGACCGAAGCATCCGCCCTCTCCTCCGACGCGACTGAAGTCCGCCGCCAGAAGCTGAAGCTGCTGCGCGAGCAGATCGGCGACGTCTATCCGGCGCATTTCCACCGCACGCTGACCAATGCCGAGCTGGCTGCGAAATATGAAGGCCTGGAGCCGGACACCGAGACCACGGATGCCGTCACCGTCGCCGGCCGCGTCTATTCCTCGCGCAATTCCGGCATGTTCATGGACATCCATGACGCCTCGGGCAAGATTCAGATCTTCAGCCACAAGGACGTAACCTCGGAAGAGGCGCGCTCCCTGCTGCCGATGATCGATCTCGGCGATATCATCGGCGTGACGGGCGTCGTGCGCCGCACCAAGCGCGGCGAGCTGACCATCAACGCGCAGCAGATCACCATGCTGACGAAGACGCTGCTGCCGATGCCGGAAAAGTGGCACGGTGTCTCCGACATCGAGCTGCGCTACCGCAAGCGCCACCTCGACATCATGACCAACGAGGAATCGAAGCTCCGATTCCAGCAGCGCAGCCGCATCGTTTCCGGCATCCGCCGCTTCATGGAAAATGACGGCTTCATGGAAGTCGAGACGCCGATGCTGCAGTCGGTCTACGGCGGCGCCACCGCCGAGCCGTTCAAGACGCATCACAACACGCTGAAGCTCGACATGTACCTGCGCATCGCGCCGGAACTATACCTGAAGCGCACGCTGGTTTCGGCGCTCGCAGACAAGGTCTTCGAAATCAACCGAAACTTCCGCAACGAAGGCGTCTCCACCCGGCACAATCCCGAATTCACCATGATGGAGTGCTATTGGGCCTATGCCGACTACGAGGACATGATGGATCTTGTCGAGCGCCTGTTCTCGACGCTTGCCATGTCGATCCACGGCAGCACGGAATTCGCCTTCGGCGACAAGCAAATGTCCTTCAAGGGTCCGTTCCGTCGCGTGCCGATGCCTGACGCCGTCAAGGAAGCGACCGGCATCGACTTCCTGGCGATCAAGACCGATGAGGAAGCGCGCGACGCCGCCAAGGCTGCCGGCTTCGCCGTCGAAAAAGATGCGACTTGGGGCGAATGCCTTGCCTTCATCTTCGAAGAGAAGGTCGAGGGCACGCTGATCCAGCCGGCGCACGTCACGCATTTTCCGAAGGACATCTCGCCCTTCGCCAAGGAAGTGCCGGGCGAGCCGCGTCTCGTCGAGCGCTTCGAGACCTATTGCAACGCCTGGGAACTCGGCAACGCCTTCTCGGAACTCAACGATCCGGAAGAACAGCGCGCCCGCATGGTGGAACAGCTCGAGCAGGCACATGCGCGCGGCGAGAAGGAAAAGCAGCTAGACGAGGAGTTCCTCGATGCCATCGACCAGGGCATGCCGCCCGCGGGCGGCCTCGGCATTGGTGTCGATCGTCTGATCATGCTTTTGACCAACTCGCCGTCGATCCGCGACATCATCCTTTTCCCGGCACGTCGCAACAAGGCGGACTGAGACCGTTTGGCCGCTCGAACATCAAAGGCGCAGACAATGACCGAAAAAGAGATACCGGCCGCGGATGCCGACAACGAGCGTCAGCGGCTGGCCGACCTTGCAGAGATCGGCGACGTCGATCTCTCGCAATACGCACCGGGAACGTTCGGCTGCCACGAAGCAGTGCACACGACGTCGCTCATGCTCGACATGACCGACGATCAGCTATTGCAGCACCCCGCCATTCTGGCGGACCCGAACTTCTACCGTCTTGCCGGCGAAGTTCACGAAGCGCTCTTTGCGCTTTACCAGGCTATCGGCGAAAAACATCTGGCGGATTGACGTTATTGTCTTTCCGCTCGACAGCCCAAAGCTGATTTCGATCAGTTCGTGACGGGTGAGCGTACGTCGGCAGCACCCGTCATGGTCGGATCCAGTCCGGGCGACGGGCTCTTTTCCTTAGCCCCGGCATCGGCGCCGATGAATTCGCCGTTCTCGTCATAACCCGGCCGTACGTTGCCGGTCGATTTCGGCTCCGGCGGCAGCGGTTTGGCATCGTGTTCCGCCGCCTGCTTTGCCGCCGCCTTTTCTTCCGCGGCGATCGCCGCTTTCATCTTGTCCTTCTTGGCATCGCCGTGCGCGGCCGCATCGGTTGCCAGCGCATTGTCGCAATCGCTATAATCTTTCAATCCGGCAATCGCGGCGTCGATATCCTGCGGCAGCATGGTGACCTGTTCGCCATAGAACAGGCCCGCGGCGCTCGCATCGCCATTGTAATAGCGCGCGGTGAGCGGAGCCTCGGCGCTGCCGTCGGCAAGTTTATCCGGGCGCGGCACATAGACGACATCCGCCCCCAGCGCCCGGCCGCGTATGTCGGAGCGCAGCGTCGGTCCATTCCGATCGAGAACCACAACCTGGACGAGATCAGGCTTCTGCTCCCTGTAGAGGGCCTTGGCAACACGCAGCGCTGTTTTCACGCGTGTCAGGCCATCGGTCGGTTCGGTGTTGATATATTTGCGGACCCAGAAGCGGTTATCCTTGCGGATGGTCACGAGATTGACGTCGGTACACTGGAGACCGTTGGGAGACGCCGATGCGAGATCGAGCAGCTTGTCCTTGCCGACATAAAGCGCCAAAACGCCGGAGCAGCCGATAAGAATGGCCGCTCCGCCGATCATGACGACAAACTTCCGGGGTATCCGGAAAATGTGCAGTAAGGCGCTCACGCCAACTGCTCCAGCATAGACCACTCCAAGGCGATAAAGATGATCAACCCTCACGTTAGGGAATTGGCGTTTCGGAATACTTAAAGCAGAAGCGAAACTTGCATCGCTCGCGCCATCGTTACCAAAAAAGGTCCAAACTTTCACAGCTATTGCGAGCGCTTGCCTTTCTATCCGCGGACATGCTCTAACCCTCTCATGGCTTTCACTTTGAGACAGCTGCAATACTTCGTCGCAGTGGCGGAACAAGGCTCCGTGACGCGTGCGGCGCAGAACCTGTCCATCTCGCAATCCTCGGTCACCGAAGCCCTGAAGGAGCTCGAAAGCGACCTCGGCGTCGCGCTGTTCGAGCGCCATCCGCGCGGATTGTCGATCACCCATAACGGCCATCAGTTCCTACGGCACGCGACGAAGATTCTCGCGACCGTTTCCGACGCGCGCACCAGCTTTTCCGGCAAGCGGAACGAGGCTGGCGGCACCTTGAACATCGGCGTGACGTCGCTTGTCGCCGGCTATGTGCTATCCGATCTTCTGGCGCGCTACCGCCGCGCCTGCCCCGGCGTCGAAGTCAGCGCCATCGAGGACAATGGCGGTTATCTGGAACATCTTCTGGTTGGTGGCGAACTCGACGTCGCCGTCATGGTCATTTCCAATCTGCGCGACCGCATGGCGCTGCAGGCCGAGATCCTCGAAACCTCGCCCTATCGCCTCTGGCTGCCCATGGGCCATCCCCTCGTCTCGGCCGATATCATCAGCGTCGCCGATATCAGCCGTGAGCCTCTGATCATGCTGACCATCGACGAGATCGAGGAGAATACGGGCAAGCTTCTGACCGCGCTCGGCGCCCGCCCGCACGTCGCCTTCCGCACGCGCTCGGTCGAGGCGGTGCGCAGCCTGGTCGCAACCGGCGCGGGCGTCGCCCTCTTACCCGACCTCGTCTATCGCCCGTGGTCGCTGGAAGGCGATCGCATCGAGAGCCGTGACGTCTCCGGCTCGCTGCCGGTGGTCCAGGTCGGCATGGTCTGGCGCAAAGGATCGAGCCTCCCACAGGCCGCCCGCGATTTCGTCGGCATTGCCGAAAGCATGCGCTCGGGGCGACAGAGGTAGCGGCACCCCACCCTATCCCCAGGCAGGTAAAGGCTTTTCTATGGAGCAACGGAGCCATATCCATATCTATCGGAATTTCCGATATCGACTTTCTGATAAATGAATTTGCGAATGCGGCGAAATCGCGTCACCTTTTCTTCCGGGAACAGGAAGCCAGCTACTGGCTCCACACGATCAAGGCTCAAAAAACCGGGAGAGTCCGATGAAGCATCTGCTGAAATCATGCACGGCCGCACTCGCATACCTAAGTTTCGCCACGCAGGTCATTGCCGCCGAACCGCTGAAGACACTCGGAAAGGGTGAAGGCGCCGTCAGCATCGTCGCATGGGCCGGCTATATCGAACGCGGCGAAAGCGACAAGAATTACGATTGGGTCACCGGCTTCGAGAAGGAGACCGGCTGCAAGGTCAGCGTCAAGACCGCGGCGACATCGGACGAAATGGTCGCGCTGATGAACGAAGGCGGCTTCGACCTCGTCACCGCTTCAGGCGACGCATCGCTGCGTCTCGTTGCCGGCAAGCGCGTCCAGCCGATCAATACCGATCTGATTCCGAGCTGGAAGAACCTCGACGACCGCCTGAAGAATGCTCCCTGGCACACGGTCAACGGCGTCCATTACGGCGTTCCCTACCTCTGGGGGCCGAATGTGCTGATGTACAGCACCGCCGCCTTCAAGGACCAGCCGCCGAAGAGCTGGAACGTCGTCTTCGAAGAAATGAACCTGCCCGACGGCAAGTCGAACAAGGGCCGCGTGCAAGCCTATGACGGGCCGATCTACATTGCCGATGCCGCCCTCTACCTCATGGCCCACAAGCCGGAGCTGGGCATCAAGGATCCGTACGAACTCAACGAAGATCAGTACAAGGCCGCACTCGAATTGCTGCGCGGGCAGCGCAAGATCGTCAGCCGCTATTGGCATGATGCGATGATCCAGACGGACGACTTCAAGAACGAAGGCGTCGTTGCCTCCGGTTCCTGGCCGTTCCAGGTGAACCTCCTGCAGGCCGACAAGCAGAAGATCGCCTCCACCTTCCCGGATGAGGGAACGACGGGCTGGGCCGATACCACCATGCTGCATGCCGACAGCGAGCATCCGAACTGTGCCTATATGTGGATGGAACACTCCCTGCAGGCCAAGGTCCAGGGCGATGCCGCCGCATGGTTCGGCGCCGTACCCTCCGTTCCGGCGGCCTGCAAGGGCGATGAGCTGCTCACCGACAGCGGTTGCGCCACCAACGGCTACGATCACTTCGACAAGATCAAGTTCTGGAAGACTCCGGTCGCAAAATGCAGCACGCAAAGCGAATGCGTGCCCTATCATCGCTGGGTTTCCGACTATATCGGCGTGATCGGCGGTAGATGACCTTTCCCCTTCTCCCCAGCGGGGAGAAGATGCCCGTCAGGGCAGATGAGGGGGATGAGGAGCGAAGCGACGAACGTCCTGAGCAAAAAGCGAAGGACAGCCCAAGCCGCCTCACCCCCTCATCCGACCCTTCGGGCCACCTTCTCCCCGCCGGGGAGAAGGAAAGAAAACCTCTTCCTGGAGAAACCAATGAACGCCGTTCGCTTCCAGCAGGTGTCGCGCCATTTCGGCCAGGTCCGCGCTGTGGACCGCGTCGATCTGGAGATTGCGCCGGGCGAATTCTTTGCCATGCTCGGCCCCTCCGGTTCCGGCAAGACCACTTGCCTCAGGCTGATCGCCGGCTTCGAGCAGCCCACCGGCGGCCATATCGAAATCTTCGGCGAAACCGCCGAAGGCGTGCCGCCCTACCGGCGCAACGTCAACACGGTCTTCCAGGATTATGCGCTGTTTCCGCATCTCAATATCCTCGATAACGTCGCCTATGGGCTGATGGTCAAGGGTGTCGGCAAGGCCGAACGGCTGCGTGCCGCCGAACAGGCCTTGGAACTGGTGAAGCTGCCGGGCTATGGCGCCCGCCGTCCCGGCCAGCTCTCCGGCGGCCAGCGCCAGCGCGTGGCGCTCGCCCGCGCCCTGGTCAACAAGCCGAAGGTGCTGCTGCTCGACGAGCCGCTCGGCGCTCTCGACCTCAAACTGCGCGAGCAGATGCAGGAGGAGCTGAAGAGCCTGCAGCGCGCGCTCGGCATTACCTTCGTCTTCGTCACCCACGATCAGGGCGAGGCCCTGTCCATGGCCGACCGGGTCGCCGTCTTCAACGACGGCCGCATCGTGCAGCACGGCACGCCGCACGATATCTATCAGCGGCCGAAGACCCGCTTCGTCGCCGATTTCGTCGGCTCCTCCAACGTCATCGCCCCCGAAACCATGTCGTCGCTCGGCGGCGAGCGGCGCTGGGCCAGCCTGCGCCCCGAAGCAATCCGGTTGACTGAGGAGAGCGGCGTGACGGCGACCGTGAAAGCGACGAGCTTTCTCGGCGCCGCTACCCGCCTCTCCGTCGAGACGAACGGCGCCCGCCTGCATGTGACGGTGCCGGCCGGCCAGCCGGCCCCGGATACCGGCGCCTCCGTCCGCCTCGCATGGCTGCCGGCGGATGTGCACTACATGGATGACGCCGCATGAACGCCGCCGCCTTCCCCGCCTCGTCGAACCAGGCGCCGGCCTCGATCCTGCCGCGCCGTGGCGGCATCTTCGGCCGTCTCTCCGATCTTTTCTGGCGGCGCCCGAAGCTGCTGCTGTTCCTGATGCTGACGCCAGCGCTGCTCTGGCTCGGCATCATCTATATCGGCTCGCTGATTGCGCTCTTGTTGCAGAGCTTCTTCTCGATCGACGACTTCTCGGGAATGGTGAATTACGAATTCACGCTCTCGACCTATGCCCAGCTTCTGAACTCGACGAATTTCGACATCATCCTGCGTACGGTCGTGATGGCCGCCCTCGTCACCATTGCTTCTGCCCTGATTGCCTTCCCCATCGCCTATTATGCGGCCCGCTATGCCCAGGGGAAATGGAAGGCGCTGTTCTATCTCGGCATCATGCTGCCGCTCTGGTCGAGCTATCTGGTCAAGGTCTATGCCTGGAAACTCATCCTCGCCAAGGAAGGCATCCTCACCTGGATCTTCGCCAAGCTGCATCTCGGCTGGCTGCTCGATGGCGTGCTCGCTTTGCCCGTCATCGGCGGCAATTCGCTCTCGGTCAGCTATATCGGCACCTTCCTCGTCTTCGTCTATATCTGGCTGCCCTATATGATCCTGCCGGCGCAGGCCGCCCTCGAGCGCGTGCCGGCAAATCTGCTGGAAGCCTCCTCGGATCTCGGCGCGACGCCGAACCAAACCTTCCGCATGGTGCTGCTGCCGCTGGCGTTGCCCGGTGTCGTCGCCGGCTCCATCTTCACCTTCTCGCTGACATTGGGCGATTACATCATCCCGCAGATCGTCGGCTCCTCCCGCCTCTTCATCGGCCAGGCCGTCTATGCGCAGCAGGGCACCGCCGGCAACGTGCCGCTGGCCGCCGCCTTCTCGGTCGTACCCATCGTCATCATGGCCATCTATCTCCGGATCGCCAAGAAACAGGGAGCTTTCGATGCGCTCTGATCGTGGCCAACGCGCCTCATTCCCTTTGAAGATCGCGGCCGCCGGCGGCCTGCTCTTTCTGCACCTGCCGATCCTGCTGATCTTCGTCTACGCCTTCACGACGGAGGAAAAGAGCTATCAGTGGCCGCCGCCGGGGCTGACGTTGCAATGGTTCGGCATTGCCTGGAACCGGCCGGATATCTGGTCGGCACTGGCGCTCTCCGTTCAAGTCGCAACGATCGCAACCGCAATCGCCCTGCTGCTCGGCACACTCTGCGCCGCCGCCGTAAGCCAGACAAAGTTCTTCGGCCGCGAGGCGATTTCGCTGCTGGTCATCCTGCCGATCGCGCTGCCCGGCATCATCACCGGTATCGCGCTGCGCTCCGCCTTCAGCCTGTTCGATATCCCCTTCTCGGTCTGGACGATCGTTCTAGGCCATGCCACCTTCTGCGTCGTCGTGGTCTATAACAACGCCGTCGCCCGCTTCCGTCGCACCTCCGCTTCGCTCATCGAGGCGTCGATGGATCTTGGCGCCGACGGCTTCCAGACCTTCCGCCACGTCGTCCTGCCGAATATCGGCACGGCGCTTCTCGCCGGCGGCATGCTCGCCTTCGCGCTGTCCTTCGACGAAGTCATCGTCACCACCTTCACCGGCGGCCAGCAGATGACGCTGCCGATCTGGATGCTGGAAGAACTCATCCGCCCGCGCCAGCGGCCCGTCACCAATGTCGTCGCCATGGTGGTCGTGCTCGTCACCTTCCTGCCGATCCTGGCAGCCTACTATCTTACCCGCGACGGCGACCAGATCGCCGGCGGCGGCAAATGAAAGGGGAATAATCATGGATACCCAAATGCTGATCGGCTCCCGCTTCGAAGCCGGCACGGAAACGGAAGAGCGCGTCCTCAACCCGAAGACGGGCGAGACCGTGCTAAACTTGCCGGAGGCCTCGCTAGGCCAGATCGATGCCGCTGTCGACGCCGCCGAAAAAGCCTTCACACGCTGGTCGCAGACCACGCCCAGCCAGCGCTCGGCCTACCTCCTCAAGATCGCCGACGCTATCGAGCGCGATGCCGAAGGCTTCGCAGCGCTGGAGGCGCTGAACTGCGGCAAGCCGATCAACGCCGTGCTCAACGATGAAATCCCGGCGATCGTCGATTGCTATCGTTTCTTTGCCGGCGCGGTTCGCAACCTTCACGGCCCGGTCGCCGGCGAATATCTGCCCGGTCATACTTCGATGATCCGCCGCGACCCGATCGGCATCGTCGGCTCCATCGCACCCTGGAACTACCCGCTGATGATGATGGCCTGGAAGCTGGCGCCGGCCATTGCCGGCGGCAACACCGTCGTCTTCAAGCCCTCCGAACAGACGCCGCTGACCGCCCTGAAGATGGCGAAGCTTTTGGCGGATATCCTGCCGGAAGGCGTCGTCAACGTCATCCTCGGCCGTGGCGAGAGCGTCGGCAATGCGCTGATCAACCATCCGAAGATCGGCATGGTCTCCATCACCGGCGATGTCGCAACCGGCAAGAAGGTCTTGCAGGCCGCGGCCAAGACGGTCAAGCGCACGCATCTCGAACTCGGCGGCAAGGCGCCCGTCATCGTCTTCGACGATGCCGACATCGAAGCCGTCGTGTCAGGCATCCGCACCTTCGGCTACTACAATGCCGGCCAGGACTGCACCGCTGCCTGCCGCATCTATGCCGACGCCAAGGTCTACGACAATTTCGTCGCCGACCTCACCTCCGCCGTGTCAAGCATCAGGTTCAACCTCGCCGACGACACCAAGAACGAAATCGGCCCGCTGATTTCCAAGCGCCAGCGCGACCGCGTCGAGAGCTTCGTCACGCGCGCCGCCGAACACAAGCACATGGAGATCACGACAGGCGGCAAGATCTCCGGCGAACGCGGCTTCTTCTATGCGCCGACCATCGTCGCCGGCGCCACGCAGGACGACGAGATTGTCCGCCGCGAGGTCTTCGGCCCGGTCGTCTCGGTGACACGCTTCACCAACCCCGACGATGCCGTTACCTGGGCCAATGACAGCGACTACGGCCTCGCCTCCTCGGTGTGGACCAAGGACATCAGCCGCGGCATGCAGACAGCCGCCCGGCTGCAATATGGTTGCACCTGGATCAACACCCACTTCATGCTGGTCAACGAAATGCCGCATGGCGGGCTCAAGCAATCCGGCTACGGCAAGGATATGTCAGTCTACGCTATCGAAGATTATACGGCGGTGCGGCATGTGATGATCAATCACGGGTGAGAGGAGTTTGGAATAAGGCGTCCGGTCAAACAAGCGCCCTTGTGCTTGTTGTGACACCATACCCCCCTCTGTCACTTCGTGACATCTCCCCCACATGAGGGGAGATCGTTGGGAGCTTGCCGCCCGCTCTGCAAAAATAACAGCCTTAGCTTCAACAAATACGATATTGATTTAGATGCTATAGGTTGCAGCGAGTTACCAATCTCCCCCCATGTGGGGGAGATGTCCCGAAAGGGACCGAGGGGGTATCCGCACTCTCCGCAAACTCCACGTAAATCGACAACACATCAATCAAAGCCACCCTCGGAACAAATCACCCTCCTCCCGCGTCTTTAAGAAGTACAACGCAGAGGAGATTGCTAATGCTGAAATGGGCTCTCATTTTCTTTGTGATTTCGCTGATCAGCGGCTTTTTCGGCTTTTCAGGGGTATCGGCGGCAACCGCAACCATCGCGCGCGTTCTCTTCGCCATCTTCCTGATCATCTTCCTGGTGTTCCTGATCCTGGCCGTCATGGCAGGCAATGCCGTCATGTGACGGTATGAGCCACGACTGTCGAAGGGGCGGGCTAGATCAAGCTCGCCCCAACGTTTATGGCGAGCGCGAGGATCGTCGTATTGAACAGGAACGACAGGATGGAATGCAGCAGCGCCAGCTTACGCATGGAAACGGTGGAAATACCGATATCGGCGGTCTGCGCCGCGACGCCGATGGTGAAGGAGAAATACAGGAAATCCCAATAGATCGGTTCTTCCACCGGTTCGGCGAATTTCAGCCCCCGTCCCTTGCCCGGGCTGCTGTAGAAGCGGTGCGCATAGTGGATGGTGAACAGAATGTGCAGGAACGCCCAGGATATCAGGATCGTCACGATCGCCATCATCACGCGGAAAAAGGCGACTTCCGGGGAGGCGTCCTTGACCCCGAGCAGATCGAGCGCGATGCCGCCGATGCTTGCGAGCGCTGCGGCAATCGAGAGGAACAGCAGGAAACCATCTGAAAAATCGAGATCCGCGGAGCGCTTGCGGATGCGCTGCGGATCGGCCGTCAGCATGCGATAAAGACTGTAGACGATGAAGACGATAGCCGTGGCGTCCCAAGCGATCAGCAGGTTGCCGGCGTTCAACTCGCGAGAGGTCAGAAGCAGGAAAACGGCGAGACCGGCAAGCACGGAAAACGCGATGACATGGTGCTTGCGCCACAGCACACGCCATCTGGAATGATGCAAATGTCCTTGCGCATCCATGCCGCTCTCCCGATTGCAAATCGTCTTTCAAAACAACGATTCGCCGATGAGAGTGGCAAATAAAAGGAGGCCCCGCAATACGGGGCCTCCGATCGGAAAATGAACCCTCAGCCTGTCCAGCCGCCGTCGATGACGTGGATCTGGCCGGTCGTGAAGCCCGCCTCGTCGCCGGCAAGGTAAGTCACCAGTGCGGCGATCTCCTCGGCGGTCGCGATGCGGCCCATCGGCTGGCGCGCGATGAAATCCTTCATCGCCTTGTCGTAGTCGCCGGTTGCCCGCAGCCGCTCATGCAGGGAAGGGCTGTCGACGGTGCCTGGGCAAATGGCGTTGGCGCGGATACCCTTGGAAACGAAATCGGCGGCGATCGACTTGGTGAGGCCGATGACGGCAGCCTTGGAGGCGCAATAGGCGAAGCGGTTGGGCACGCCCTTCACGCTGGAAGCAACCGAGGACATATTGACGATCGAGCCCTTGCCCTTTTCCAGCATGCCGGGAAGGAAGGCGCGGCAGGTGGTGTACATCGCCTTGGCATTGAGGTTGAAAGAGAAATCCCAATCCTTCTCTTCGCAGTCGAGGATAGTGCCAGCATGGACGAAGCCGGCGCAGTTGAAGAGCGCGTCGATTGGACCGATCTCTTCGGCGTAGGCCTTGACGGCGGCGCTATCGAGCACGTTCAGCACATGCTTGGTGGCGCCATCCAGCGTCGAGAGCGTCTGCTCGTTGATGTCGGTGGCGTAAACATGTGCGCCAAGCGAGATGAAGCGCTCCGCCGATGCCCGGCCGATGCCCTGTCCCGCCGCCGTAATGACGACTTTCCTGCCTTCCAACCCGTGACCCATAACCCTTATCCTTTCCTCGGGACTACGATCCTATTCATCTCGGGCGCATCGCCAGCAACTTGAACAAGATCCTGCAATAACAATTAGTTGGCATAGCCGCTCTCTATGCTTCGAAGGACTGCGCCAAGCGGCCGCTCAGCTCGTTGAGGAGGACTGTATGTTGTTCGCCACTTGGCAGTCCATCGCTAATCATTCGGATGCATCGCCTCATCGAACCTCCTCCTTCCAAGCTCGGACCTTTCGTCCGGTTTCTCTTAAAGACTCTTGAAGATCGATGATTTATAAGCAAACATTTTATTCATTGGTCGTCAAGCCGTGATCATTAGCTTGTAAATTATCATCATTCATATATGAATGATGATCGCACATCATCGCGTGAGGGCTTGTTACATGAGCATAGAAGACGACAGTGATCGCTACCGCGCGCCTGCCTTGGATAAGGGACTCGACATTCTCGAATTGCTGGCGACGATCGACGGCGGCCTGACGCAGGCGGAAATCGCCAAGGCGCTCAACAAGAGCCCCAACGAATTCTACCGCATGCTCGATCGCCTCGTGCGGCGCGGCTATGTGCAGCGGCAGGATGGCGACCGCTTTTATCTGACGCTGAAGCTCTTCGGGCTTGCGCATTATCATGCGCCGGTGCGCCGCCTTGTCTCCTTCGCAACGCCGCTAATGCGCGAATTCTCCAACCGCGCCGAACAGGCCTGTCATCTGGCGATATACGATCGCGGCTCCGTCGTTGTCATCGCCCAGCAGGATTCGCCGACCTATTGGGGCATCTCGATCCGCGTCGGCGCCCAGCTCAATCTCTATAATACCGGCTCGGGGCACATTCTCCTGGCATTCCGGGATGCAAAGCAGCGCCAGATGATGATCAACGAGCAGAGACGTCAGGAGCAGGACACGGAAGAACCGCCGGCCGATCTCGAGGAAAAGCTGCTGGCGATCCGTGAGAAGGGCTTCGAGACCATGAGCAGCCTGCAGACGAGCGGCGTGCACAATATTTCCGCCCCGGTGCTGGCGATGGACGGCAATGCGCTTGCGGCGCTGACCTGTCCCTATATCGAGCCCGTGAACCCAAAGGCGCCGACGCGTGAGCAGGTGGTGGAATATGTGCGGGAGGCGGCAAAGCGGATCTCGGAGACCGTGGCCGGCACGGTCGAAAAAGCCGAGTTATAATTTTTATTTGAATAAACTATTCTTATGTGAGCATATATTGAGCAAGCAGGTATGGGAGGAAAACCATGCTTTTCGACAGCCATTTGCATATCGTCGACCGGAAACGCCTCGCCTATCCTTGGCTGGCCGACGCCGGCGCACTCGATCGCGACAGCTTTTACCAAGATTACGCACGGGAAGCCAAACGCCTGGGGATCACCGACACGCTTCACATGGAGGTCGATGTCGCCGAAGACGATATCGAGCGGGAAACCGACTACGTCAAACGCCTGAGCCACGAGCCCGGCAGCCTGCTGCGCGGCGCCATCGCCGCCTGCCGCCCTGAAAGCACGCACTTCCCTGCCTATCTCGAACGCGTACTTGCCGACCCCTTCGTCAAGGGCTTCCGCCGCGTGCTGCATGTCGTACCGGATGATATCTCGGAGGGTGTCCTCTTCCGCGAAAACCTGAAACGGCTCGCCGATACCCGCCTCACCTTCGATCTCTGCGTCCTGCCGCATCAGATCTCCAAGGCGATCGCGCTGATCGACCTCAATCCCAACATCCGTTTCATTCTCGACCATTGCGGCGTGCCGGCGGTGAAGGATGGATTGAGCGAAAGCTGGGCATCCGGCATCAAGGACGTTGCGAAACGCCCGAATGTCATCGCGAAGATTTCCGGCGTCGTCGCCTATGCGGATCCGGAAAACTGGTCGCCGCAAACGCTGCGCCCGTTCGTCGAACATTGCATCGCGAGCTTCGGCTGGGATCGCGTCATATGGGGCAGCGATTGGCCGGTCTGCACGCTTGGCGGCAATCTCTCCACCTGGGTCGCCGCCACCCATGCCCTGATGCACGGTGTCAGTTCCGACGAACGCGATCGGCTTTATCACCTTAATGCAAAGCGTCTTTGGTCTCTCTGAGACCGGACGCATTTTTATCAAGGCCATACCCCGCCCCGCCGCCGTCTAACTGCGGCGCACGCGAAGTCCCGCCTCAAACAAAAAAGGCACCGCATCCCTGCGGCACCCCTCTCAAATCAGAGCTCCCCTTAATGGAGAGAAGCCCGGTCACCTTCAAGCAGCAGCGAGCTGCAGTTCCTTGCCGACCATGGCGCGCAGCGTGCCGAGGTCCTTGGCGAAGGCGCGGATGCCTTCGGAGAGCTTCTCGGTTGCCATCGCATCTTCGTTCATCATCCAGCGGAACGTCTTCTCGTCGACGGCGATCTTGCCGGCGGCGCCCTTGTCTTCCGGCGAGAGCTTGCGTTCCAGCCTGCCTTCGTCCTTGGAAAGCTCGTCGAGCAGGTTCGGGCTGATCGTCAGACGGTCGCATCCGGCCAGCGCCTCGATTTCGCCGGTGTTGCGGAAGGAAGCGCCCATGACGATGGTCTTGATGTCGTTGGACTTGTAGTAGTGGTAGATGTCGCGCACCGAGATGACGCCCGGATCTTCCTCAGCCGTGTAGTCCTTGCCCGTCGACTTCTTGTACCAGTCGAGGATGCGGCCGACGAAGGGCGAGATCAGAAACACCTTGGCGTCGGCGCAGGCGATGGCCTGAGCCTTGCTGAAGAGCAGCGTCAGATTGCAGTCGATGCCTTCCTTCTGCAGCACTTCGGCCGCACGGATGCCTTCCCAGGTGGAAGCGAGCTTGATCAGGATGCGGTCACGCTCGATGCCGCGCTCCTTGTAGGCGGCAATGATGGCGCGCGCCTTGGCGATCGAAGCTTCGGTGTCGAACGAGAGGTCGGCATCGACCTCGGTCGAAACACGGCCGGGGACGAGGCCGGAAAGAGCGGCACCGACGGAGATCGCCAGACGGTCGCCGACGGCTGCGGCGATCGCTTCCGACGTGCCGCCCTGCTTCTTGCCCCAGCCAACGGCTTCCTTGATCGCATCGGCGAACATCGGCGTGCCGAGCGCCTTCAGCACGATGGTCGGGTTGGTGGTGCAATCCACCGGCTTCAGGCGAGCGACTGCCTCGACATCGCCGGTATCGGCCACGACCGTCGTCATGGCACGGAGTTGATCAAGCTTGGAAGTCATAACAGGTATCCTTGTTGAATGAGGCTCGTTTGGATGGAGATATCGGGCAGCAGAGCCGGTCTTTTCGTCGGACGGGACTTGAAGGCGTCAAGTGTGCAGCCTTCCTTCTCCTATGTTTCGGTAACGGGATAAAAAGCGCGAAAGTTCCATTTCCGGTGAACGGCCGAGCGACGAGGAGACGACGTTCCGAAAACTGGCTTTTTACCGGCACGGGGCGCCCTATATGGCCCCCTGACCGGCCTGGCACTTGCTCGGAACAGCATCTGCACATTGTCCTCCTCGATTGGACAAGACCGAATTCCTCACCACCGACTATCAGCAATCTCGCACGGAAAAGTCAAGGACATTTGTGCAATTCGATTGACATAAGTTTCATGTCATAGAATATCGGCAGCAGAAGAGCCGATCTCGCTTGCTCCCGTCGTCCGCCACGGTGCCCTCTCGCATCCATGGCGGATCATGACGTTGAACGGCGCAAGCGGCAATCTTGTCGGAGGACCTGTGGTCAAACTGAGACGCGGAACCCATACCGCCTATTCGGAGACCTCGTCTCTGAGGCTTCGCGCCGCATGGCTCTATTATAACCAGGGCCTGACGCAGAAGGACGTTGCCGAGCAGCTCGGCATCAGCCGCACCACGGTCATCCGCCTGCTCGACGAGGCCATGCGCCGCGCCGAAGTGCAGATCTGGATCACGGAAGGCATCGACGATTGCGTGGAGCTTGCGATCAAGCTCGAACGTACATTTGGCCTCGACGAGGCGATCGTCGTTCCCGAGCCGGCCGGCGGCAATGTGAACGCTCAGGCAAAGAGCGTCGGCCTGGCTCTCGGCCAGTTCCTGACGGAAGCCATCCCCGACAATTCCACCATCGGCGTCGGCTGGGGCCGTACGATGACGGCGTCGCTTGCAAGCTTCCGCCCAACCCGCCGCGACAATTGCAAGGTGGTCTCCCTGCTCGGCGGCATCGTCGCCGTCCACCAGACCAACCCGATCGACTACACCTGGCGCCTGGCAAGCCAGCTGGGCGCGGAATGCTATATGTTCCTTGCACCGCTTCTCGTCGACTCCGTCGAGACCAAGCGCAATCTCATCGAGAAATGCGGGCTGGAAGCCATCTACCGGCTGGCGGAAAACCTCGATCTTGCGATTGTCAGCTGCGGCGATATCGGCCCGCAATCGACCTCGCTGTCGGAGGGTTTCATCTCGAAGCGGGAGCTGGAAGAACTGATCGAAATGGGCTGCGTCTGCGACACCATGTTCAACTTCCTCGATGCCGAGGGCAATTCCGTCGATCACCCCATCAACAAGCGCGTGATGTCCGTCGATCTCGAAACGCTGAAAAAGGCAAAGCACATCGTCATCTCCTCCGGCGGCGCCCACCGCGCCCAGGCAATCGGCGCCACCATCAAGCGCATCGGCTGCAACACGCTGATCACGGATGAAAGTGCGGCCAAGGCGCTGCTGCAGATGGCGGTGGCGAAGGCGGCTTGAGAGCGCTTCGGCCGTCAGCTCCGAGCGCGTCGAAAGTTCGTACCCCCCTCTGTCACTTCGTGACAGAGGGGGTGCAGTCTCCAGAGACTCAAATCCTATCGCAATACCCCCTTAAGCATCCCCCGCTTCCCATCCGAGCATCGCGCGCTTGCGCGTCAGCCCCCAGTGATACCCCGTCAGCTGGCCGTTCTTGCCGAGCGCCCGGTGGCAGGGCACAACAAAAGAGATTGGATTGCGTCCGACGGCCGCCCCCACGGCCCGCATTGCCGTCGGCTGTCCGATATCCCTGGCGATGTCGGAATAGGTCACCGCCCGGCCCATCGGAATCTTCAACAGGCTTTCCCAGACGCGAAGCTGGAAATCCGAGCCGATCAGCACAACCCGCAACGGCTGGTCGCTCGACCAGTTCGAACGCTCGAAGATGCGCGCCGCATAAGGTGCCGTCGCATGCGGATCCTCGATGAATTGCGCATTCGGCCAGCGGCAGGTCATGTCAGCCAGGCAGGCTTTCTCATTGCCGGGATCACTGAAGGCGAGGCCAGCAAGGCCGCGATCGGTGACCATGATCAGGGCGAGGCCGAAGGGGGAGATGTGAAACGCATAGCGCATCACCAGACCGCTGCCCCTTGCCTTCCATTCGCCGGGCGACATTGCCTCATGCGTTACGAAAAGATCGTGCAGCCGGCTCGGGCCGGAAAGGCCGACTTCGAACGAGGTCTCCAGCAACGGCAGATCCTCCTTGCGCAGCAGACGCTTGGCATGATCGAGCGTGACGGCCTGCAGGAAGGCCTTGGGCGACAGCCCGGCCCAGCGTGTAAACGTCTTCTGCAGCTGGGTCGGCGATTGGGCGAGCCTTTCGGCCAGCATCTCCAGCGACGGCTGGTCGCGATATTCCTCGGTGATGAGCTCGATGACTTCACGCACCGTCTCGTAATCCTGACCTTCCGGGGTGATATCTTTCTTCAGCTGTGCAATCGCATTCATGATCTTTCTCCTTGGAAAGGAGAAAACCACGGCAAGAGGGCTAAAACCACCCGTTTCTTGCGCAAGCGGTCTCTCTGCGAAAATGTGATTGGCCCATGTCGATCCGCCCGCTCAGATCCTCTGCGTGACGGTCGCCAACGCGCGTTTGAAGGCCTTGGCAAAGCTCTCGCGATCCTCCGGATTGAGGAAGGAACCGACATCGGTGTCGTGGCTTCTGTCGCGGACATGCATGGAGACGACACCGATCTCGCGGTGGCGGCGAACGAGGAACCGCGTCCAGAACGGATTGAAATCATGTTCCACCATACGGCCCGTCGGCGAGAACTTGCGGACGGACACATTGGTGCGCGATACCGTCACCTCTTCGCGCACGCGCCCCGAACGATAATTCAGCCGGAAGGCGCCGTAGAGCAGGAAGAAATCGGCGCCTAAGAAGATGCCGATCGGCCAGGCGCCGCGCGTGACGAAAATGATGCTGTAGAAGAGGCAAAAACTGCCGGCCAAGGCCAGCATGATCTTGTACCCCTTTCGTCCGAGCGAGCGATGGGGAAACAATTCGGCGGCAAAAACCGGCCTGTTGCCGTCTGCAGCCTTATCGGCGTTGCGTTCCGTCATAGGACTTGAGTATAGGTCGTTCATGGCAAATCCCAAGATCAAATCCAGCGCCCGAACCGCGAAAAAGTCAAATGCGGCCGCAGGCCGCAAGCCGGCGGGAAAGAGCCTCTATTCCAAGGCGGACCTGGAAGAGATCTTCCGCCGCTTCTCCGTCCAGCGGCCAGAACCGAAGGGCGAACTGGAGCACGTCAACCCCTTCACGCTCGTCGTCGCGGTGGCGCTGTCTGCCCAGGCGACCGATGCCGGCGTCAACAAGGCGACCCGCGCCCTCTTCGCCGTCGCCGACACGCCGCAGAAAATGCTCGATCTCGGCGAGGCGCGCATCCGCGAATATATCAAGACGATCGGCCTTTACCGCAACAAGGCGAAGAACGTGGTGGCCTTGTCGGAAAGGCTGATCACCGATTTCGGCAGCGAGGTGCCGCGCACCCGCGAGGAACTGGTGACCCTGCCCGGCGTCGGCCGAAAGACCGCGAACGTGGTGCTTTCCATGGCTTTCGGCCAGGCGACGATGGCCGTCGACACGCATATCTTCCGCATCGCCAATCGGCTGCTGCTCGCCCCCGGCAAGACGCCTGATGAGGTCGAACAGCGGCTGATGAAGATCATTCCCGATCAGTATCTCTACCATGCCCACCACTGGCTGATCCTGCATGGCCGCTATGTCTGCAAGGCGCGCAAGCCGGAATGCGAACGCTGCGTCATTGCCGACCTCTGTCGCTCGCCGGAAAAGACCTGCGACGTTCCAGCCCCTCTGGTCGAACTGCCGCCCCAGACCGTCGGGGCGGAAGCGACAGGCTAAGCCCGTCTTGTTGCCCGCAGGCTTGTTTCCCTGTGCGAGATCAGCTTGTGCAGATGCACCATCAGCCCAGCGGCAAACAGCGGCGTCAGCAGATTGAGAAGCGGGATGGCGAGGAAAGCGGCGATCACGAGGCCGGCCAGAAAGACCGTGAGGGCGTGCTTGACGCGGAACTGCCGTGCGTCGTCCGGCGAGCGAAAACGCATGGCGGCGAATTCGAAGAATTCCCGTCCGAGCAGATAGCCGTTCACCAGAAAGAAGGCGACGAGATTAACGCCCGGAATGAACAGCAGGACCAGCGCCACGATATTGCCGACGATGACGACACCGAGAAACCGCAGTGAACTTCTCATGGCCGCGGCGATTGGCATGGCGGTCCCAGGCGCATCGCCGGGATAATCGCGTTTTTCTACAACCTCAGCAACATCGTCGAGAAAGAGGCCTGCAATCAGCGCTGTCACCGGCGAGATGAGCAAAGCCATTGCCAAAGCCAGCGCAATACCCGCGAAAATGGCAAGAAAAAGCGTAAGCCAGCCCGTCCAGTCCGGTGAGGCCGGCATGAAGCTTTGCAGCCAGGGCAGGACGAAGGAATTGAACACGCCGCGCAACGCGAACCAAAGCGCGACAAGCGCCAGCAATGTCAGGCCCAGAACCTTCCAGAAAACCTTGCGTGTCTGCGGCGCAAAGAGATTGGCAAAGGAAAGGCGTGCAGCAAGGACAATCATTCGGTCGACCTCTTTCGGTGGCAATGGAACACCTAGGAAACGGTTGCATCGATATCAATATCTCGCGTAAGGCATATGAATAAACTCAATTAAAAATTTGGATTATTGTAATATAGTCTAGAATAATATATTCTGCGCGCACGGTAACAATAACAACAAAAACAAGATCGACGGCCACATGAGATTTGCACCCCCGGTTGCCTCAGCAATTGGTGCGGGCTGAACATCAAAAAGACCGTCAGTGAGGCATATGATTTGGAAGACCTTAGCCAGAAACTTAGACAATATATCAAGATCGGCACACCAGCCGAACGAAGAATTGCTAAGTATTTCTCCGAACACCTGAATGAACTGCCATTCGAAACGGCTTCTTCCGTTGCCGACAGGCTGGAACTGAGCCCGATGACCGTAGGGCGTTTCCTGCGCTCCCTTGGCTATCATGGCCTGGATGGGATCAAGGTTCATCTTAAAGAGAACGTATCCCCGGTTACGTCGCACCTGCCCAACATTCTTGAGCGGCTTCAGAAAGACGCGAGCGAAGGCCAGCCGCTTGCAACGCAGATTGCCGAACAGGTTGAAATGCTGCAGCATATCTACAACCTGGCCGGTCAATCGCAGTGGCGGGAGGCGGTGGCGGCGATCCTTTCGTCCAGCCATGTCTTTATAGCAGCCCAGCCCGGCCTTGCGGGTATCGGACGCCATTTCCGCGACCGACTGACTTTTGCGCGTGATCAGGTCCTGTTCCTCGACGGCGTCAATGGCAGCTATATCGAGCTGTTCGGTGAGCCATCCGAAGACGGCCTGCTCGTGATTATCGATTCGCCGAGCTTCGTCTCCTCGCGTTTGCTGGCGCGCTCCGCGCGCCGGGCTGGATGCAAAGTATTGCTGGTAACCGGTCAATTTACCGAATGGGCGCACGAATTTGCCAACATCACGCTGTCTCTGCCGCCGCAGCGAGCCAACAGCCGTGAAAATCTCGCGGCGCTGATGTCGCTGCTGGAATATCTGGCGTCAGGCGTCATTCAGGCTGCCGGGGAAGCGGCGGAGATCAGAACTCGCCGCATCGAAGAGCTTCAGGGCATGTTCGCGCACGCCCCGCTTCGGTAGGGCATCTCGCGCAAAAGTGCACAGCGGTTTTGCGCCAACGACATGCGCAAAGCGCGAAAAACGAATCCGAAAGATCGCGACGCGTTTCAGATGGCCTATTCCATGGCATCGAGTTCTGCGCGATGCCGGTACATGGCGAGGAACCGCCGGTAGTCGCGATCGTAGAGCCCTTTCTTTTCGGCATTCGGCAGCCGTTCATATCCGCCCGGATACATGGCGGCGCCGGCAGCTCCCAGGCTGTCGTGGAGCCCACAGGCGACGGAAGCGGCAACCGCCGTGCCGAGAAGCACCGTCTCGTTCATCTTCGGAATGACGACCTTGCAGCCGGTCACGTCGGAATAGAGCTCCATGAGCACCGAATTCTTCACATGGCCGCCGGCGACGTGCAGCGTGTCGGGCATATAGCCGTAATCGCGCATCCGCTCCAGGATGTGGCGGATGCCGAGCGCGATGCCGACGCTGGTACGCCAGTAGAGCCGGCAAAGGCCATCGAAGGACGCGTCCAGCGTCATGCCGCTGATCACACCCAGCGCATGCGGATCGGCAAGCGGCGAGCGATTGCCGTGAAAATCGGGCAGCACATGAATGCGGCCACCAAGGACATCACCCTCGCCAAGCCTGAGCTCGGCGATCCGCTGGACGATGCGGTCATGCAACGCTGCCGTCGGAGGGCCGCCGGCCGCATGCATGCTGACGATATGGTCGAGCAGCGCGCCGGTTGCCGATTGCCCCGCCTCTGCCAGCCACATGCCCGGCAGGACTGCTTCGTAATAAGGCCCCCACATGCCGGTGCTGCGCTTGCGCTCGCGCGCGAAGGATACGACACAGCTCGAGGTTCCGGCAATCAGCGCCAGCTGATGCTCCAATGCGGCGGCATCGCCCGCATGGCCGGCTAGCGCACCAAGCGCCCCGGCATAAGCGTCGATCATGCCCGCACCGACATGGCAGGCGCGGTCGAGCCCGAGAGCTTCCGCCGCCTCGGCCGTCAGCGTCCCGATGCTCTTTCCGACCGGCACGCTCCCGTCGGGCAGACCGCCGCGCTCCCTCAGGTCGCCGAGGCCGATCACATTGAGAAAATCCGCCTGCCAGCCCGGCTGGCGATGAGCAAGGTAGTTCCATTTCGCGACCAGCGTCGAGCGAGACCGGGCAAGCGAACCCGTCGCCTTCCAGGTCATGAAATCGGCGAGATCGAAGAAATAGCCGGCCTCGGCCCAGCTTTCCGGCAGGTTTTCCTTCAGCCACATCAGCTTCGGCATTTCCATTTCCGGCGACATGAATTCGCCGGAATAGGACAGAACTTCATGCTTCGTCGCGGTGCAATAGTCCGCTTCGGCGAGCGCCCGATGATCGAGCCAGACGATGGTGTCGAACCTCTTCTCGCCGCCTGTGGAAACGGTGAGCTGACGACCATCGCGATCGCGCACGACCAGCGAGCAGGTCGCATCGAAACCGATGGCACCGATGAAGGAGGCACCGGTGCCCGACGCTTTCACAGCCTTGCGAACGGCGGCGCAGACGGCCGCCCAGATATCTTCGGAATCATGCTCGGCGTGGTTTTCACGCGGGCGGTTCATCAGGATCGGATGTTCGCTTTTGCCCAGCAGTGAGCCGCTCGCCGTGAAGACACCGGCGCGCGCGCTGCCTGTGCCGATATCGACCGCAACGACGTGATCACGCATGCAAAGGAGGTCCCGACCACTTATCTCTTGTTGCGGACAAGTTGTATCAATTCCGGCATCGCGTCAAACACGACTTCCGGTGAAAGCTGCTCCAGCTCAGCTCGATAACTCGGCGAATGCGCATGCGAACCGCCGGTGAAGGCAAAGACCGTCATGCCGGCCGCGCGCGCAGCCGTAATCCCTGCCGGACTATCTTCCACGACGATGCAATCCTTTGGCGGAATGCCCATTTTTTCAGCCGCGTAAAGGAAAAGATCCGGCGCAGGCTTGCCGCGCTTGACCATGCTGGCGCTGAAGATATTCGGTTCCAGCCTGTCCAGAAGGCCTGCCACGCCAAGCGAAAGGCGGATACGCTCCAGCTGACTCGACGAGGCGACGCAGCGCGGCAGCGAAAGCGCATCCAGCGTCGCGGCAATGCCGTCGATCGGCTTCAATTCATGCTTGAAGCGCTCATAGAGATCGTTGCGGATGCGATCGAGAAATGCCTGGTCGATGAAGACGTCGAATTCGGTCTGCATCGTATCGACAAGCGTCGCCAGGCTCTTGCCGAGAAAACGGCTGTAGACATCCTCCTCGCTCATCTCGACGCCGACATCGTGCATCGCCTGGATGAGGACGCTGACCGACAGCGGTTCGCTGTCCACGAGTACGCCGTCGCAGTCGAAGATTACGAGCCCTGTTCCCGCACCTGTCATCCCGGATCCAACCTGAATTCTGTTGTTGTGCCGCCTGCCCGATTGCCGGGGGCGGCAATGGAAAACGGCCGGAACAGGAGAAGTCCGGCCGTTTGAAAATTATTCCGCGAGTTTGTTGTCCAAGTATAGCTGCAGGGTGACGCGGGTACCCTTTTCCCACAGCGTTTTCAGTGCATGCGCGAAGCGCTTGCGGAAGAGATCGGATTTGGCGACATCACCGAAGATATCGTCGAATACCAGGAAGGCATTCGGATCATCCTTCGCCTTGATGGCCGCTTCGTGCAGCCGGTCGGCGCTGGCATCGTTGAAGACGATGTCCTTGCCGCTGTCGCTCTTGCCGGCGAAGTAGCGGCACCAGAGCGCCGAAACGAGCGCAAGGCCGACGATATCCTCGCCACGGCGGAGACGATCGGCCGTGGATGGCAGGATGAATTTCGGCTGGCGGTTGGAGCCGTCCTGCGCCAGGCGCGGAATGGTGTCGGCGATCTTCGGATTGGAGAAACGCCGCTCGATCAGCTTGAAGTAATCGGCCAGAACCGTGTTCGGCACCGGTGGGATGACGGGAATGATCTCATCGTTTTCGAGCTTGGCGAGGAAAGCGCGGATCAGCGGCTCCTCCATGGCTTCGTGCACGAAATGGATATCCATCAGCGCCGCCGGATAGGCAATCGCCGCATGGCCGCCGTTGAGAATGCGGATCTTCATGTGTTCATAGGGCGTCACGTCTGGCACGAAGGTCACGCCGACTTTTTCGAGCGCCGGCCGGCCGGCGGGGAAATTGTCCTCCAGCACCCACTGCTTGAACTCTTCGCAATAGACGGGCCAGTTGTCTTCGATATCGAAAGCTTCTTTGAGCAAGTCGATTTCGCGCGCACCCGTTGCCGGCGTGATGCGGTCGACCATGCCATTCGGAAAGGCGACGTTCGCGGCAATCCAACCGGCAAAGGTCGGATCGGAAAGCTTTGCCGTACCGACAACAGCGGCTTTGGTGACGCCGCCATTATGGGGGATGTTGTCGCAAGACATGACGGTGAAAGGCTGCAGGCCGGCGGCGCGGCGCGCCTTGAGGCCGGCCACGATCAGGCCGAACACGGTCTTCGGCGCATTCGGATTCTGCCCGTCGGCAACGATCGCCGGATGAGCGGGATTGAACTTACCCGAAGCGTCGATGAAGTAGCCGCCCTCGGTAATCGTCATCGAGACGATGCGGATTGTCGGGTCAGCTAGCTTGGCAATGATCGCCCTGGCGTCGCCGACCGGCAGGATGTCGATCATGGGCGCGGTGACACGCGCAGCCGTGCGGTTGTTGTCCTGCTCGACAACGGTCGTCAGGAAGTCCTGGGCGGCCAGCTTCTCCCGCATGGCTGCATCGGACGGCAGCACGCCGGCGCCGATGATTGCCCAATCATGCGCCTCACCGGCATTGAAGAGATCGTCGAGATAGACAGCCTGATGGGCGCGATGGAAATTGCCGACACCGAAATGCACGATACCAGCCGAAAGCGACTTCCGGTCATAGGCGGGAATGGCCGCCTTAGCCGCCGCCTGCTGGAGAGTTGCGAGCGATAATTTGCACGTCATGTCTCTGGTCCTTCTGAAAGGTCGCTGGCTCCGGGCGGCTGGGGGCCGCGCCGGCTGGTACGCTTGCCTGTCCGCTGCGATCGATGGATGCGGACCGGCGGAAATGCAATTGGCCGTGCGCGGTGATCGCGTACGGCCTTTGGCGCCTTAGGCTGAGATCGCCAGCCCTTCGGCGTTGAACCGGTGAATATGCGTCTTGTCCGGCGTCAGGTAGACGGTATCGCCGGCCCGGGCCGGGAAATCGCCTGAACCGCGTGCCGTCACCGTGCCGATTCCCTCGACGTCGATATGCAGGAAGGTGTCGGAACCGAGATGCTCGGCGACGAGCACCTTGCCCTGCCAGTCGCCGGCGGTGGTCGACAGCAGCACATGCTCGGGCCGCACGCCGATCGTGTCGGCGCTGAGGGTCTGTGCATAGGCGCCCTTGACGAAATTCATCTTCGGCGAGCCGATGAAGCCGGCGACGAAGAGGTTACGCGGGTTGCGATAGAGCTCCAGCGGCGAGCCGACCTGTTCGATATTGCCGCGGTTGAGCACGACGATCTTGTCGGCCATGGTCATGGCCTCGACCTGATCGTGTGTCACATAGATCATCGTCGTCTTGAGCTGCTGATGCAGTTCGCTGATCTCGAGGCGCATGTTGACGCGCAGCGCGGCATCAAGGTTCGACAGGGGCTCGTCGAAGAGGAAAGCCGCCGGCTGGCGCACGATGGCGCGTCCGATGGCGACGCGTTGGCGCTGGCCACCGGAAAGCTGGCGCGGCTTGCGCTCCAGATAATCGGTGAGGTTCAGAACGCGCGCGGCATCCGCGACCTTCTTGTCGATCTCCGCCTGCGGCATGTTCGCCATCTTGAGCGGAAAGGCGATGTTCTTGCGAACGCTCATATGCGGATAGAGCGCATAGGACTGGAAGACCATGGCAAGGCCGCGTTCGGACGGCTTCAGATTGGTGCCGTCCTTGCCGTCGATCATGATCTGGCCGCCGGAGACGTCTTCGAGGCCGGCGATCAGGCGCAGCAGCGTGGACTTGCCGCAGCCGGACGGGCCGACGAACACGACGAACTCGCCATTGTCGATCTCGAGGTCGATGGAAGGGATGACCTTGGCTTCGCCGAAGACCTTGGAAACCTGTTTGAGAACAATGCTACCCATGTTTCTCTTCCTTACTTAACCGCGCCGAAGGTCAGGCCGCGAACGAGTTGTTTTTGGCTGAACCAGCCGAGGACCAGGATCGGAGCGATCGCCATGGTCGATGCCGCCGAGAGCTTGGCATAGAACAGGCCCTCCGGGCTGGAATAGGAGGCGATGAAGGTGCTCAGCGGTGCGGCGTCTACCGCCGAAAGGTTGAGCGTCCAGAAGGCTTCGTTCCAGGCGAGAATGATATTGAGCAGCATCGTCGAGGCAAGGCCGGGGATCGCCATCGGCGTCAGGACGTAGATGATCTCCTTGGCCAGCGTCGCACCGTCCATACGGGCTGCTTCGAGGATCTCGCCGGGGATTTCCTTGAAGTAGGTGTAGAGCATCCAGACGATGATCGGCAGGTTGATGAGCATCAGTACGATGACCATGCCCACCCGGCTGGCGAACTGGTTGTTCAGGAGGCCGAAGCTCTGGAACAGCAGGTAGATCGGGATGAAGGCGCCGACCGGCGGCATCATCTTCGTCGACAGCATCCACATCAGCACGTCCTTGGTCCGCTTGGTCGGCGAAAATGCCATGGCCCAGGCGGCGGGCACCGCAACGAGCAGACCGAGAATGGTCGAACCGAAGGCGATGATGACCGAGTTGCCGAAGTGGAGGAAATAGTCCGAGCGCGACTGCACCTCGAAATAATTCTGCAGCGTCCAGTGGAAGAAGAGGAACTGCGGCGGCGAGGCGATCGCATCGCCTTCCGTCTTGAAGCTCGTCAGGATCGTCCACAGTATCGGGAAGAAGATGAGGATTGCCACGATCCAGGCGGCGATCGATACGACGATCTTGCGTTGCGTGGTGACTTTGCGTGCCATCTCAAGCCTCCAGGTTCCTGCCGACTGCGCGCATCAGGAAGATCGCGACGATATTGGCGAGGATGACCGCGATGATGCCGCCCGCCGATGCGCCGCCGACGTCCTGCGACAGAACGATCTGCGAATAGACGAGATAAGTGAGGTTGGTCGTCGCCGTACCCGGTCCGCCATTGGTGGTGACGAGGATCTCGGCGAAGGCCGACAGCATGAAGATCGTCTCGATCAGGATCACGACGGTGATGGCGCGCGCCAGATGCGGCAGGATGATGTAGATAAACTTCGAAACCGGGCCGGCGCCATCCATCTCGGCGGCCTCCTTCTGCTCCTCGTCCAGCGACTGCAGGGCCGTCAGCAGGATGAGCGTTGCGAAAGGCAGCCATTGCCAGGCGACGATGATGATGATCGACAAGAGCGGAACCGTCTCCAGCCAGGTCAGCGGATCGAGCCCGAAGAACCGGAAGAGATGTGCCAGAAGCCCGTTCACGGGATTCATGAACATATGCTTCCAGATGAGGGCGGCGACCGTCGGCATCACGAAGAAGGGCGCAAGCACCAGCATGCGCACGATACCCTGGCCGAAGATCGGCTGATCAAGAAGGAGCGCCAGCGCGATGCCGCCGATGACGGTGATCAGCAGCGCACCGCCGACAAGCAAAAGCGTCACGATCAGAGAGCTCACAAAGGCCGGATCGCTGATGAAATATTCGTAGTTGAGCCAGCCGATGAAATCATGCGTGCCGGGATTGAGCAGATTGTAGTTGAGCGTCGAGAAATAGATCGTCATCACGAGCGGGACGATCATCCACGCAAAGAGAAGCAGAACCGAAGGCGCCATCATGACGCGTGCGGTGGAACGGGTGTGCAACGTTGCCATGGCAAGTACCGACCTATCTTTGAGAAGGAAGAGGTGGCCGTGGACCGGCTGAAACGAAAAGGGCCGCCAAGGGCAATTCGGCGCTCGGCGGCCTAGGGGAAAGCAATGATCGAGAGGAGGCAATGCTTTCCTTAGTTTCAAAAGCGCTTACTTCGGATAGCCGGCCTTCTTCATTTCGCGTTCGGTCAGCTGCTGTGCAGCCTTCAGAGCCTGATCGACCGAGATCTGGCCGGCAAGGGCAGCCGAGAACTGCTGGCCGACAGCCGTGCCGATGCCCTGGAACTCGGGGATGGCGACGAACTGGACGCCGACATAGGGAACCGGCTTCACGGTCGGATGGGTCGGATCAGCCGAGTTGATCGAGTCGAGCGTCATCTTTGCGAAGGGAGCTGCCTTCTGGTAGTCCGGATTCGCATAGAGCGACGTGCGGGTGCCGGGAGGTGCGTTCAGCCAGCCTTCCTTCTGCGCGACCAGGTTGGTGTATTCCTTGCTGGTTGCCCAGGAGATGAACTTCTCCGCGGCTTCCATCTTCTTCGACGAAGCGGGGATGGCAAGGTTCCATGCCCAGAGCCAGTTGCCGCGCTTGCCGAGACCCTTGTCCGGAGCCAGAGCGAAGCCGACCTTGTCGGCAACCTTCGATTCCTTCGGATCGGAGACGAAGGACGCTGCGACCGTCGCATCGATCCACATTCCGCACTTGCCGGACTGGAACAGAGCCAGGTTTTCGTTAAAGCCGTTGGAGGAGGCACCCGGAGGGCCGGCATCCTTCATCAGCTTGACGTAGAAGTCGAGCGTGTCCTTCCATTCCGGCTGGTCGAACTGTGCCTTCCACTTCTCGTCGAACCAGCGGGCGCCGAACGAATTCGACATCGCCGTCAGGAACGCCATGTTCTCGCCCCAGCCCGCCTTGCCGCGAAGGCAGATGCCGTAGACTTCATGATCCTTGTCGGTGATCTTGCGGGCCGCATCGGCAACGAAGTCCCAGGTCGGCGCGTCCGGCATCTTCAGGCCGGCCTTGTCGAACAGGTCCTTGCGGTACATCACCATCGAGCTTTCGCCGTAGAACGGTGCCGCATAGAGCTTGCCGTCGGTCGTCAGACCGCTGCGAATGGCCGGGAGAAGGTCATTCACGTCATAGTCCTTGTCGGCGGAAAGCTTGTCGAGCGAGGCAAGCCAGCCGAGCTTGCTCCAGATCGGCACTTCATAGGTGCCGATGGTCAGCACGTCGTACTGGCCGGCCTTGGTGGCGATGTCGGTCGTAACCTTCTGACGCAATACGTTTTCTTCAAGCGTGACCCACTGCAGGTCGATACCGGGGTTCTTGGCTTTGAAATCGTCCGTCAGCTTCTGCATGCGGACCATGTCGCCATTGTTGACGGTTGCAATCGTCAGGGTTTCGGCGGACGCCAGGCCGGCAAACATCAGCGCCGAGCAGGCGCTCAGCAGTAAAGTTTTCAATTTCATATCTTCCTCCCAGAAGACTAAAAATGAGCATTCGCTTTGCTCATGGGCAATTACTCACATCTTGCGACAAAATGTCAATGCGGATTCGTTGCTGCATTGCCGAGCAGACAGCCTATCATTTTGTTTTTACGGATTAAATTTTTTGCTCAATCCTTGAGCAAAAACTCGGCAGCTGCCTCGTCAGTGATCAAACCATTGATTTGACGGCCGATGACGGCCGCCCTGATCGCCTCGAATTTGCGTCTTCCCTTGGCGATTCCGATGACGGAAGAGGCATCGCGCGACGGCAAGGGAGCGCTTGCGACGCGCTCGTTGACATCGTCGGGCATGAGTTTGCCGCCACCATCGAAAATCCAGCCGCAGATCTCGCCCGCAGCACCGCGCTTCATCAGCGCCAGCATCTCGTCCCTCTCAAGGAAGCCGTCGAGGCAGAGCGGCGCCTCCACGCCCATCTCGCCGATGCCGACGAAGGTCACGTCGGCCTGCGCGCTGATATCGAGCGTCGAGCGCACCAGCGCCTGCGCATGCAGCAGCTCGCGCTCCTCCGCGGAAGATACGAGCACAGGCAGCGGCATCGGAAAATGCCGCGCCTTGATGACGTCGGCCATACTGAAGATGACGTTGTAGTAGGCGGCGGAACCGTCCGGGCCGATATTGCCTGTCAGCGACACCACACGGTGCTGCAGACATTCAATGGCTGGCAGCTGATCGACCGCAGCCTTCAGCGTGCGGCCCGTGCCGATCGCCAGCACGATCGGGTCGCTGCGACGCAGCCAGCGCTCGATTTCGGCAGCACCCGCTTCGGCAATGCCGATGGTGGAGGATGTGCTGTCCGGATCGCTCGGCACGATATCGACATGCCGCAGATTGAACTTTTTCTTGAGCTCCGACGCATATTCCATGCAGACCGCGATCGGATGATCCAGCCGGACCTTGATCAGCCGTTCTGCGACGGCGAGCGATACCAGCCTCTGCGCTGACTGGCGGGATATTCCCATCGCGACGGCGATCTCATCCTGCGTGCGACCAGCGACATAATAGAGCCATCCGGCCCGCGCCGCATCATCCAGCCGCCCTTGGGAATCCAGCTTCTTCGCCATCGCATTCCTTCATCGAAACAGCACCCGTTCCCCGATACGGTGTCCGGAGCCCGGATACGCCGGCCGGATCACTCAGTCTCTGGCGGGATGACGCCCTTGGTCAAGGTGAAACAACCGTAGAAGCGACGCTCGCCGGTCTGAATCACGCAAAAGGCATCCTTGGCACGCTCGTAGAAGGCAAAGCGCTCGACCGGCGCCAGCGGCCAATGCTTGCCCTCGGCCTTGTCGATCACGGCCTGGACTTCACGCTGCACCTGCGGCACCTCATCCGGCGCGCCGACCACTTCCATGCGCGCCGCCGCATCATCGACAAAGGTATCGAGCGGCATCAGCGACAGGATTGCCGCGACTGCATCGGCAGACGACACGTTATCGATGCGCAGCAGCTCGCCCAGGACGGTCTGGCTTGCCACCGATTCTGCAGGGAAATTCGTATCGACGACGGCGAGCATGTCGCCATGTCCCATGGACTTCAGCGCATAGAGCACATCCGCGTTCAAAAGCGGCGAAATTCCCTTCAGCATGATCGAGCATCCTCCAATGACGTGTGACGGCCATCCTGAGGCCGCTTCGTTCTCCGCGCAAACAAGTAACCACCGCGTTCGCGTCTGTCCATAGGCGCCGGGAACGTTTTCGGCAGACGAGCAGGACAGGAACTGTGCATCCACGCATGGCTTATTTCAGCCGTTATTGACCCGATAGGTTCGTCGGCATTAACTGAAGCGCGTTCAATGGTTGAGAGGTGCAGGTGCGCATTCTTCTGATAGAGGATGACGATACGATCGGCAGCGCGGTCCGCGACCACATTGCGACCGGTCCCCATGCCGTCGATTGGGTCAAGAATCTGATCGATGCCGAGGAGGTCACCAGCGCCGTGCAGTATGGCCTCATCCTGTTGGACCTGCAGCTCCCGGACGGTAGCGGCATCGATTTCCTCAAGCGCCTGCGCCGCAAGCCCGACGAAACGCCCGTCATCATCCTGACGGCGCGCGACCAGATTTCCGACCGCATCGAGGGTCTGAACAGCGGCGCAGACGACTACCTCGTCAAGCCTTTCAATCTCGGCGAACTCACGGCTCGTATCCTTGCGGTCGCCCGACGCTATGCCGGCAGCCCGCAGCCGACCCTCCGCTTTGCCGATCTCGAAATCGATCAGCCGCAGCGCCGCGTCCGGCTGGCGGGCAAGGATGTGATTCTGACCGGCCGCGAATGGGCCGTGCTCGATCTTTTGATCGTGCGGCCGGGCGCGATCGTATCGAAGGACAAGATTGAGGAAGCGCTCTATGCCTTCGGTTCGGAGATCGAGAGCAATACGGTAGAGGTCTATGTCAGCCGCCTGCGCAAGAAGATCGGCAGGGATCGCATCCGAACGGCCCGCGGCGTCGGCTATTGCCTGGGTGAGCGATGACCGAGCGCAGGGAACCCAGCCGTTCCAGCATCACCCGCCGCCTGATCACCGCGCTTACCGGCACCGTCGTCGTCTTCTGGCTGATTGCCGTCGGGATCGGCGTCCATGTGGTCAACAAGGAGCTCGCCGAGACCTTTGACGGCGCGTTGCAGGAAACCGCCGAACGGCTGATGCCCCTGGTGCTCGACGATCTCGCCAACCGCAGCCCTTCGGGCGATCCGCAAAGCCTCGAGGAGCTCAACAAGGGGCTGAACCGCGAATATCTGACCTATCAGGTGCTCGACGGAAACGGTAAGGTCATCCTGCATTCCCACGATGCCCCGGCGACAGCCTATGAGGTGCCGCTGAAGATCGGCTTCCACGATACGCCGCGCTACCGGATCTACACGGAATCCTCGGCGGACGGCACGATCTTCCTGCACGTCGCCGATGCCTTCAAGAACCGCCGCGAAGCATCGCGCGAAAGCGGCGTTGCCCTGCTCTGGCCGCTGCTTGCCCTCATCCCTGCCAGTATCGTCGCCATCGGCATCATCGTCGGCCGATCCCTGCGGCCCATCGACCGTCTGCGGTCGCAGATCGCAACCAAGGACGGCGGCAACATGGTGCCGCTCGAAAGCGAAACGCTGCCGCTCGAACTGCAGCCGATCGCCCGCTCCGTCAACCTGCTGCTCGAGCGCCTGCGCCTCGCTCTGGAGGCCGAACGCGAATTCACCGCCAACAGCGCCCACGAGCTGCGCACTCCGATTGCAGGCGCGCTTGCCCAGACCCAGCGGCTGATCGCCGAGCTGCCGCAGGGACAACTGACGGAACGCGCCGGCCGCATCGAGGCATCGCTCTCTAATCTTAGCCGCCTGTCGGAAAAGCTGCTGCAGCTCTCCCGCGCGCAAGCCGGCATAGGCGCCGGGGACAAGCCTGCCGACCTGATAGCTGTCATCGAAACCGTCATAGGCGATTATGATCGCGACACCGGCACAGCCGGACGCGTCCTGCTGGAAAACGAAACGACGAAGAAACTGGTGCGAAACATCGATATCGACGCTTTCGCCATCGTCATACGCAACCTCATCGAAAATGCGCTGATCCACGGTCCGGCCGACGACGAGGTGATCGTCAGCGTCGAAGACGGTGTCGTTCGCGTCATCAACGGCGGCACCGTGCTTTCCAAGGATGAACTCGCCGGCCTCAAGAAGCGCTTCTGGCGCGGCAAGACCAAAGCCGCGGGCTCCGGCCTCGGGCTCTCGATCGTCGAACGCATCGTCGGGCAGATCGGCGGACAAATCGACTTTCTGTCGCCGGCCACTGGCAGGACTGACGGTTTCGAAGCCAGAATTACCCTGCCATCGGGTTGACCGCGGTTCCGTGCCCGGCAAGGATTGATCTTGCAAAGACCGGCAAAGGGTGCGAGCAAGGCCGCAATGTTTCCAGCAGGTCGGTATTCATGATCGTTTCCTTCGACATCGGCGGCAGCGCCATCAAAGGCGGGATCGCCCACACCATGACGGATATCGTTCCGCTGGCGCGGCGCCCGACGCCAAGGCGCGATTTCGCCGAGTTCGTCGCTGTCCTGCGCGAGGTGATTGCCGAAGCGGGGGATAAGCCGGATTGCCTCTCCTTCTCCATCGCCGGTGTCGTCGATCCTGATACGCAGGCGCTCACCTGCGCCAATATTCCCTGCATTCACGGCCGGCGCCTTGCCGCCGATCTGGAAGCGGAACTCGGCTCCCCCGTACTGATCGCCAACGACGCCGATTGCTTCGCCATGGCCGAGGCCATGTCCGGCGCCGGCCGCGGCCATCGCATCGTCTTCGGCGCCATTCTCGGTACGGGCGTCGGCGGCGGCCTCGTCGCGGACGGCCGGCTGGTCAATGCCGCCGGCGGCTTTGCCGGGGAATGGGGCCATGGCCCTATCATCGCCTCCTTCGCCGGCAATCCACCCGTCGCCATTCCCGCCTATCCCTGCGGCTGCGGCCAAAAGGGCTGCGTCGATACCGTCGGTGGCGCCCGCGGCATCGAACGGCTGCACAAGACGCTTCACGGCCTGGAACTTTCCAGCGAAGAGATCATCGGCGAGTGGCTCAAAGGTGAAAGCCGCGCGGAACGAACGATCGAGGTCATGGTCGATCTGGTCGCCTCGCCGCTCGCCCTGACGATCAACATAACGGGCGCGACCATCGTGCCGGTCGGCGGTGGCCTTTCCAACGTCGAACAGCTCCTTGCAAGGCTGGACGAGGCGGTACGCGCCCGCATCCTGCGCAAATTCGGCAGGCCGCTCGTCGTGCCCAGCGAGTGCAAGCTGGAACCGGGCCTCATCGGCGCCGCCTTGCTCGGATTGCAATATGCCGCGGAACGCAGCCATGCTGCTTGAGGTCTGCGTCGAGGATATTGGCGGCCTCAAGGCCGCCGTCGAGGGCGGCGGTGATCGCATAGAACTGTGCAGCGCACTCCCGCTTGGCGGGCTGACCCCGAGTCCGGGGCTGATGGCAGCCGCAGCGAAGATGCCGGTTCCCGCCTATGCCATCATCCGCCCGCGCGCCGGCGGCTTCGTCTATTCCGCCGAAGAGCTTGAGGTCATGAAATCCGATATCGACGCGGCACGCGCCGCCAGGCTGCCGGGCGTCGTGCTCGGAGCATCCCTGCCGGATGGAAGATTGGATTTCGACACGCTTGCCACCCTGACTGCTCATGCCGACGGTCTCGGCATGACCCTGCATCGCGCCTTCGACCTTGTACCTGACGTCGAGGAAGCCGTCGGCATGGCCATATCCCTTGGCTTCGAGCGCATCCTTACCTCCGGCGGTGCAAAGACCGCGGCAGAGGGCGTCACCATGCTGGAACGGGCAATTGCCGCTGCCGCCGGCCGGATTTCCATCATGCCCGGCTCCGGCGTGACGCTGGCAACGGTCGGCCAGCTATGGCCGCGGCTTGATATCAGCGAGATCCACGCGTCCTGCTCGGCAACCACCTTCGAAACAGATGAGCGCGTCATCGCCCTCAGGTTCTCAACGCCATCGGTCCGCCGCACGGATGCCGCAACCGTCGAGGCGCTCAAGGCGTATTTCGCCTGACACATCCCGGGCGGACTTTATAGGCAGGCGACATCAGGAGGCTCGGGGCTGAAACGCAGCAAGCGAGTTTGAAAGATCATGATGCGCTTTGAGCAACGTCATGAATTGACAAAGAAACATTAGAATGATCAATCCTTCATAAACGCATATGCTGTAGCCATGAACTGGCTGCGCAACATACAGTTATTGCAGCAGAGCAAGTTTCCTCGGGAGTAGCTGTGATCTGAATCATGTCGGTGGCACCACCTCGCAAAAAAAGCAGGGCTGTCTTCTGGATTGCGGCTGTTGTCATCGGCTTGATCATCCTGACAACCGCGCTCCTAGCCAACGACATGCGCAATCTGCGGGCGCTGGATAGCCGCTATCGGCTCGATCTGTTCCCCGCTCCGCAGCAACAGGCGGCATCTTCGCCGCCGAAGCCCGCGCCGGAACAGCAGCCCGCACAGGCGGCGGCGCCTCGGAGTGCAGCGCTGGCAGCGCCGGCCGAAACTCCCAGACGCGATCGGGTGAAACCGGCGGCTGTCGCCAGACCACCAGCCGCAAAGAAATCCCATCTGCTGGACGAGCCTGTCGACGCGCTGCTGAGCGCCTTCGTGCGAAGCTGGCGGATAACGGGCCAGACGCTTTGCGCCGATCTCCAAAGTTTCGGCCTGTCCGTGGGCGAATGGCGGCAGAGCGAGCTGGGCGCCGGCACTTCGGAGTGCAGCTATGCCGTCCAGAAGGGTGCCTATGGCGATCCCAAGGCGGCTTCCTTCTTCATCATCGCCAGGGGCAAACCGTCAGGCGAAATCGATGCCATCCGCATCAAGGTCATCATGCCCGACAATGACGAGGGAAAGGCCATTGCCGGCACCTTCGTCGACACTGTCGTCCTGTTGCTGAACGAGACCCATTGGCTGGACTTTCAGGCCGCACTCGAAGCGATCGGCAAGCTGCAGGACGTGACGCTGCAAGCCTTCGGCGCCAAGCTTGCTTTTTTCAAGGAGTTCCAGAGCAACAACAATTTCAACCTGCAGCTGGAATTGCGGAGAACGTCGCCGGAGCAGCTCCGAACCGCGATCGTCTTCGACAAGGCGCGCTGGACATTGCCCTCGCCCTCCTCGACCGATTAGATCTCGGGGCATGCACGTATTTGCCGCTCTTTCATGGTGTATGTTACGAATACAACCAGTAAGAAAGCACTCGGTGGGCTAATCGCCATCATGGGATGAAACGGAGATAGAGATGGAGCCAAAAGCAGCCAAATCAAACATCAAGAAGATGGTTTTCATGAATATCTTCGCTCTCCTGGTTGCTGAATATTTCGCTATCGTTTCGTATTCTTTGATTTCATTCGCCTCTCATTTTAACTCAATCGCTGAGAGAATATCTGTGCCGCTGGCATTGGTCACCATTAGCTTCGCTGTGGTACCGATGGCTCTTCTGATCACATGGAAGGCCGCTCTAGTGGCGATCGGCGTCGGCGAATTGCTCGGTCGACCCTCCTATTATTATCCGATAGCTGGAGCTATTGCTGGATACTGGACAGCTCATTCATGGGCCTTTCAAAGTGGCTCCAATAGGTTTGATGTCCTTATGCTCACCATAAGCGGCGGCATCGCGGGCTATGCTTTCTGGTACGTGGCTGTCCGAAGTTTGCATTTTGATTTGCAAGCGTCGCCTTCACCGAGGGTCGATGACAATGTTTGAGGCGCGAAGGTGGGACGGCAAGAAATGAATCCGCTGTCCATACCGCGAAGCGTCCGATCACAACTGCCGTTGGCACAGTGCAGCAGGGCGTATCCAGGATCGACGCTCGATTTTACAAACGGTGTCAGATATTCATGCGCGTCGGTTCCTGTTGCACTGCGCCATCGGTAGTGCTCATATAGGCAACGATTCCGAAGGTCGGCGGATCACCGGCCGCCAGCACCATGTTTCCCGAGAGCACGAGGCGGTTTCCGAAGGGATTCATGCAAATCGTCAAACACGCCGGCACCTCCCGCCGCGCGTTGGAAAGCCATTGCATTTCATGGATTCGACAGATCCCAACCCGCAGGGCCACACTTTCGCGGTCGAACGCAATCCCCGCCTGCGCTACATCATCCCCGCCGTCGTCGCCGTAGCCTTCCTGATGGAACAGCTCGATTCGACCATCCTCATCACCGCCGTTCCCGATATCGCCAAAAGCCTCGAGACGACCCCGGTACGCATGAACCTGGCTGTCACGACCTATATTCTGACGCTTGCAATGTTCATCCCGGTGAGCGGCTGGTTCGCCGACCGGTTCGGCGCACGCCGCATCTTCGCACTCTCGCTCTTCATCTTCACGCTCGGCTCGATCTTCTGCGGCCTCGCAATCAGCTTGCCGATGCTGATTGCGACGCGCGCGCTGCAGGGCTTCGGCGGCGCGATGATGACGCCGGTCGGGCGCCTTATCCTCATTCGCAGCTTTCCGCGCAGCCAGCTCGTGACCGCCATGACCTATATGACCCTGCCCGCCGTCATCGGGCCGGTGATCGGCCCTGTGCTCGGCGGCTTCCTGACGACATATCTTTCCTGGCGCTGGATATTCTGGGTCAACTTTCCCTTCGGCGTGATCGGCATGGTGATGGCGCTGCGCTACATCGAGGATACAGAGCGCGACGAGACGATCAAATTCGATTTTCCCGGCTTCGTCATGGTCGGCCTCGGCTGCGTGCTGCTGCAATACGGCATAGAGAGTATCGGCCGTCCGACCATTCCTACCTGGGCCATTTTCCTCGTTCTTGGCGCAGCCGGTCTGCTGCTGGCAGGTTTCATCCGCTACGCGAGAACGGCGGAATCGCCGGCCGTGGATCTCACGCTGTTCAGGCTGCGGACGTTTCGCATCGGCACGCTTGCCGGCGGCATCTGCCGTGTCGGGCTGAACGGCGTGCCCTTCCTGCTGCCCCTGATGCTGCAGGTCGGCTTCGGCCTGAGCCCGATCGTCTCTGGTACGCTGACCTTCGTCAGCGCCCTGAGTGCCCTCGCCGTGCGGCCGGTCTCGGCAAGGCTGCTGAAGCTCTATGGCTTCGATCGCATGCTGATCTGGAGCGCCGTGTTCGGCGCCGCCGTCGTTGCCGGCTTCGCACTGATTACGCCCAGCACCCCGCACTGGTTCATCATCATCTACGTCTTCATCTTCGGCCTGGCGCGGGCTGGACAGTTCATGACCTCCAATACCCTGTCATACTCCGATACGCCGGCGACCCAGCTCAGCCGCGCGACCAGTCTCGGCGGCGTGCTGCAGCAGCTGAGCGTCAGCTTCGGCATTTCCGTCGCCGCCATGCTGCTCGGTCTGGTCACGCTGGATGGATCGCCGCTGACACCGGAGAAATTCCATCTGGCCTTCCTGCTGATGGCGGTCATACCGCTGCTCGGCATACCCGGCTTCCTCAAACTGCAGCCTGAGGATGGCGTGCAGGTGAGCGGCCATCAGCGCCGGCCGAAAAAGCGATTATAGGGATCACGGTACCTACGCAGCAAGCGCCGAAGAACGTGGATGGACGAGATGATCGCGAAGCACCGCGCCGGAGCGGTCGACCTCCTGCATCAGAACGTCATAGCTCCATAGGTCCGCCAGGTGCTGCAACACGCGCTTGGCATCCATATCGTCCAGCATCGCGCCATTCAGCACCGTGTGCTTCAGCAGGAGCCGCCTGTCACCAGCAAGATCGACATCGACGATTTCGATATGCGGATCGATCCAGCCGACATCGTATTGCCGCGACAGTTCCCGGCGGATACGCCGGTAGCCGCGCTCGTCATGAATGGCGGCAACCCTCAGCCCCTCCTCCTCTTCGGGATCGTCGGTCAGCTGGAAGATGCGCATCTTGCGCATGAGGTGCGGGCTCAGAAACTGCGCCACGAAACTTTCGTCGCGATAATTCGCCCAGAGATCGCGCAGCACCGCCATGGCATCGCCGGTGCCGGCGATCTCCGGGAACCACTGGCGATCCTCCTCCTCCGGCTTCGTCACGATGCGCTCGATATCCTGCATCATGGCAAAACCGATCGCATAAGGGTTGAGGCCGGAATAGCGGGGATCGTTGAAGGTCGGCTGGAAAACTACATTGGTATGCGACTTCAGGAACTCCAGAAAATCGCCGTCGCCGATACCGCCGAGCTCATGCAGCCTTGTCATGATGCGATAGTGCACATAGGTCGCCGTGCCCTCGTTCATCACCTTGGTCTGGCTCTGCGGATAGAAATACTGCGCCACATGCCGCACGATACGAATGATCTCGCGCTGCCAGGGCTTCAGGCGCGGCGCCATCTTTTCGAGGAAATAGAGGATATTCTCCTGCGGCAGGCCCGCGAGCGCGCGCCGGCGCTCCAGATCGAGATCGTGGGTCTTCTTGCCATGCCCGGTAGGAACCGTGCGCCAGAGATCGTTGAAGATCTTCTCGTCATATTCGCGCCGCTCGCGCTCGCGCTTCTCCTCGTCGCGCAGGTCCGGCGTCTTCTTGCCGGCATAGCGATGCACACCGTGCGACATCAGCGCATGCGCGGCATCGAGCGTGCGCTCGACGGCGGCGTGCCCATAACGCTCCTCGCAGCGCGCGATATAGCTCTTGGCGAAGTTGAGATAATCGAGAATGCCTTCGGCATCGGTCCACAGCTTGAAAAGATAGTTGTTCTTGAAGAAGTGATTGTGACCGAAGGCGGCGTGCGCAATGACGAGCGCCTGCATCGTCGCGCTGTTCTCCTCCATCAAATAGGAGATGCAGGGCGAACTGTTGATGACGATCTCGTAAGCGAGCCCGCGCAAGCCCTTGCGGTAAAAGGCCTCGTGATGGGCGAAATGCTTGCCGAAGGACCAATGCTTGTAGAACAGCGGCATGCCGATCGAGGAATAGACGTCGAGCATCTGCTCGGCGGTGATGATCTCGATCTGATTGGGATAGACATCGAGGCCAAGCTCGTTGACGGCGATCTTCTCGCAGGCATCGTGAATTCGCTGAATGGTGGCGAAATCCCAGTCCGCGCCTTCGAAAAGCCGCTCCATCGATGCCTCTTTTGCCATCACCCGCTCCTTGTTTCCGCCGTCCGGCGCTGGAAGAGATCGTGGAAAACCGGATAGATCTGGCTGCGGTCGCTGACGCGCCGCATAGAAAGCACCGGCCAGGCCGCCTGCATCCGCTCGTAGAGCGACCAGATCGCCGAACCGGAAGTGATCGCGACACTGCGCGATTCCCCCACTTCGAGATAGGCAAAATATTGGCAGACGGGCAAGATCTCGCTCGTCATGAGTGCTGCCGTCGTCGCATTGTCGGAATAGGCGTTGTCGCCATCGGACGCCTGCGCTGCATAAATGTTCCAGTCCGAGGCCGGGAAGCGATCATGCACGATCCGCCGCATGGCCTCGAGCGCGCTCGAAACCTGCGTGCCACCCGTCGCCGGGCTGCGGAAAAAGGTCTCTTCGTCCACCTCTTCCGCCACATCCGTATGCCGGATGAAGACGATCTCGACACGCCGATATTGCCGGGTCAGAAAGATGTAGAGCAACATGTAGAAGCGCTTGGCGAGGTCCTTCATGTGTTCGGACATCGAGCCGGATACGTCCATCAGGCAGAACATGACGGCCTGCGCTACCGGTTTCGGCTCGTTCTCGAACCGCCGGTAGCGAATGTCGATCGGATCGATATAGGGAATGCGCCGGACCTTCGATTCCAGCCTTTTGATCTCGGCTTCGAGCTGAGCCCGGCGCTTTTCGTCCGTGCACTGCTCCGCCTCCTCGATGAGTTTTTCAACCGTTTCCGGTTTCGGACGATGCAGGGCGACGCGGCGCATCATCGCGAGCCGCATGGTGCGGTTGATGGCGAGGTTGGCGGGCGATCCCGTCACAGAATAGCCCGACCGTACCGGGTTGATCTGGTCGGCCGACATCAGCCGCCGCTTGGCAAGATCGGGCAATTCGAGATCGTCGAGGAAGAGATCGAGGAATTCGTCTCGCGTCAGGATGAAGCGGAAGGCATCCTCGCCGGAGCCCTCCCCGCCGGCGCGCGGGCGGCCGCCGCTGCCTTCCGGCCGTGGAAGGATGTCGCCTTCGATGAAGTCCTTGTTTCCGGGAAGAATATGTTCCTTCAGCCCTTCCGGGCCACGATGGAACCGAGGCTCCTCGGTCCCATCCAGGGGAATGCTGACTTCGCCACCCTTCAAAATATCTTGAATGTCGCGATTTTGAGAGGATTCATAGACCGCTCTCTGCACCAGCGCTTTTGCTCTCCGCAAAAACCGTTGACGATTTTCCAAACTTTTTCCGCCTGGGTTCAGGCGTCTGTCAACAATGTGCATTCCTTCTTCCTTGGTGGCTCATCCAGCCTGTTTCACACGCATGTACCATTCCACAAGCCGTCGAACCTGACGCTCGGTATAGCCCCGCGTGACCATACGCTCGACGAATTCGCCATGTTTCTTTTCCGTATCGCCGTCCTTCTTGGACCCGAACGAGATGACGGGCAGAAGATCCTCGACCTGGGAGAACATCCGCTTTTCGATGACTTCGCGGATCTTCTCGTAGCTGGTCCAGGACGGGTTCTTGCCGCCATGGCTTGCGCGTGCCCGCAGGCAGAACTTGACCACCTCATTGCGGAAGTCCTTCGGATTGGCGATGCCTGCCGGCTTTTCGATCTTGGTGAGCTCCTGGTTCAGCAGCTCACGATCAAGAAGCTGGCCGGTATCCGGATCCTTGAAGTCCACATCCTCGATCCAGGCGTCGGCATAGTCGACATAGCGATCGAAAAGGTTCTGGCCGTAATCCGCATAGGATTCCAGATAGGCCTTCTGGATCTCGTTGCCGATGAACTCCGCATAGCGCGGCGCCAGTTCACTCTTGATAAACTCGATATAGAGCTTTTCGGTTTCAAGCGGCAGCTGTTCGCGGCGGATCGCCTGCTCCAGCATGTACATCAGATGCACCGGATCGGCAGCGACTTCCGTCGTATCGTAGTTGAAGGTCGCCGCCAGCACCTTGAAGGCAAAGCGGGTGGAAGCCCCGTCCATGCCTTCGTCGACACCGGCCGCATCGCGGTATTCCTGCACGCTGCGCGCTCGCGGATCGGTCTCCTTCACGCTCTCGCCGTCATAGACGCGAAGCTTGGAGAAAGCCGTCGAGTTCTCGTGCTTGGAAAGCCGCGTCAGAACCGTGAAGCGGGCGAGCGTCTCCAATGTCGACGGCGCGCAGGGCGCATCGCTGAGCTCGGATTCCTCGATCAGCTTCTCATAGATCTTCTGCTCCTCGGTGACCCTGAGGCAATAAGGCACTTTCACCACGCAAATACGGTCGATGAAGGCCTCATTGTTCTTGTTGGACTTGAAGCTCTGCCATTCGGACTCGTTCGAATGCGCAAGAATGATGCCGGAGAAAGGTATCGCACCGATATTTTCAGTGCCGATATAGTTGCCTTCCTGCGTTGCTGTCAGTAACGGGTGCAGCATTTTGATCGGCGCCTTGAACATTTCGACGAATTCGAGAATGCCCTGGTTGGCGCGGTTCAACGCACCGGAATAGCTGTAGGCGTCGGGATCGTTCTGCGCCAGGCTCTCGAGCTTGCGGATATCCACCTTGCCGACCAGCGAGGAGATATCCTGGTTGTTCTCATCTCCCGGCTCCGTCTTGGCAACGGCGATTTGCCGCAGCCTGGACGGCTGGATGCGAACAACCTTGAAACGGGAAATATCGCCCTCGAACTCCTCGAGCCGCTTCAGGCACCAAGGGCTCATGAGACCGGTCAAACGCCGGCGCGGAATACCGTAACGCTCCTCGATCATCGCTCCCATTGTGACGGGATCGAAAAGGCTGAGCGGACTTTCAAAGACAGGGCTCAGTTCATTGCCCGCCTTGAGCACGTAGATCGGGTGCACTTCCATCAGCGACTTCAGCCGCTCGGCGAGCGAGGATTTGCCGCCGCCGACGGGACCCAGAAGATAGAGGATCTGCTTGCGCTCCTCCAATCCCTGCGCTGCGTGCCGGAAGAAGGCGACGATGCGTTCGATCGTCTCTTCCATGCCGAAAAAGCCCGAAAACGCCGGATAGGTCCGGATCGTCCGGTTCATGAATATACGCCCAAGTCTCGTATCTTTGGCCGTATCGATCAGCAGGGGTTCGCCCATCGCTGCGAGCAGCCGCTCTGCCGCGTTCGCGTACATGAGCGAGTCATCCCGGCACCCTTCCAGGTATTCGGAGAATGACATCTCGACTTCGCGCCGTGCTTCGAAAGAACGGGCGAACGTGTTAAATAGCACATCGTTGTTTAACATGGCGCCTCGATAGCTTGCTATTGCAATAAACGCCGGACTTAACGAGATCACTTATCCCGCTAGTATCTAAGGTGCGGTATCAGTCGCTTCGAATCAATAGGTGATCTGTCAATAATTCGTACGCTTGATTCCGAATGTCATCAATATCTTGATGGGACCATGCACCGAATTAATGAAACACAACCGCAAGATTGAAGATATCAAAACACTGCACGCAAAAAGTTTCGCGCCCCATAATCGGGAATGCCTCAATCGGGCATCCATCCAAAAACCCGATCTGAGTCAGGAAACGATCAAAGCCAGCGTCGAGCTTCATTGTCCGCATGATTGGGGAGAAAAGATGGTGCCCAGAGCCGGAATCGAACCAGCGACACGCGGATTTTCAATCCGCTGCTCTACCAACTGAGCTATCTGGGCATCCGAGCTTCGCGTCGAAGGAAAAGCCTTTGAGAGGCCTTGGGCGGTTGGTTCGCCCCGGAAGCGAGCGGGGTTATAGCATCTTGTTCGGCCATGTCCAGCCGCAAATGACTCTTTTTTGACAGGAAATCGAATTTTGCCGATTCGCGAACAAAATGAAGGGGTTCGCAAGGCCGAACCTCCCTGGGAAACGGCGCTCAGTCCTGATCGGAGCCGTCGGCCTTGGTCTCGTCCTCGGTCACCGGGATGGCGTAGGAGCCGTTGAGCCAGCGTGAAAGATCGACGGAGCGGCAGCGATCCGAACAGAAAGGATAGTGTTCGCGCACCGAAGGGCGGCCGCATTCCGGACAGGGACGCGTCTTTCGCAGCGGTTCGACCTTCGAACCGACCTTGATATCCTCACCCTTCGTCATGATTGCTATCCTTCCTGCCACTCGGCATGGACATCGAAGCCCTCGCCCGCAAGCAGCAGCATGGTTTCATAAAGCGGCAATCCGACGACATTGGTGTAGGATCCCACAAGTTTCTGCACGAACGAGCCGGCAAGGCCCTGGATGCCGTAAGCACCGGCTTTGCCGCGCCACTGGCCGGAGGCGAGATACATCTCGATGTCGCGGCTCGACAGGCGCTTGAAGCGTACCTTGGTTTCGACGACCTTCTGACGGGCCTTGCGATCCGGCGTAATCAGGCAAATGCCGGTATAGACGACATGGCCGCGGCCGGAGAGCAGATGCAAGGCCGCAGCCGCTTCATCGACGAACTCCGCCTTTGGCAGAATGCGGCGCCCGACGGCAACCACCGTATCGGCAGAGAGAATATAGCTCCCTTGCCAGGCGGCATCGCTCTTGACGGCGGCAAAGGCGGCATCGCCTTTTTCAGCCGAAAGCCGCCGCGCCAGCGAGCGCGGATGCTCCGACTTCTTCGGCGTCTCGTCGATATCCATCGGCATGAGGCGCGCCGGCTCTATGCCTGACCGATGCAGGAGCTCGACGCGACGCGGCGATCCGGAGGCCAGTATCAGCTTGTGTTTCAACGCCATCAGATCTCGACCTGTCATGCGGGAATGAGAACCGGTTCTGGAGCACGATGCCGAAAAGTGTCAGCGATTTTCGGCATCATGCTCTGATTCTATGATTCCAGAACGGCGGACTATTTGAAACGATAGGTGATGCGGCCCTTGGTCAGGTCGTAAGGGGTCATTTCCACCAGCACCTTGTCGCCCGCCAGAACGCGGATGCGGTTCTTGCGCATGCGGCCTGCAGTGTGGGCGATGATCTCGTGCTCGTTTTCCAGCTTCACGCGAAAGGTCGCGTTCGGCAGGAGTTCGGTGACGACACCGGGAAATTCGAGGACTTCTTCTTTCGGCATTAAAGCTTCTTTTCCTGTCGGTTGGGCCGGCGCCCATGCCAAAAAAGCGGGGGTCGCCAGAAATTTGCGCGGAAACTACACAATCGCCGCGGTTTTGTGAACCTCGTTGATAAGGGTTTCTGCATTTGTTTCATGCGCAGTTCTAAAGCGAGCCGCGATGTTCCACCAGCCTGCTCTCAATCAGGCCGAGAAGATAGTCCCGCACCCCGCGATAGGCATCCAGAACCTGCTCGCGCGTTCCGTCCGTCGCGGACGGGTCTATCGTCGGCCAATAGATCACATCGACGGCGTTCGCCCGCGTCAGTTCCAGCGCGGCATGATGCGCCTCGGGAGACAGCGTGATGATGACATCGAAGAAATCATCCTCCAGTTCCTCCATGGTCTGCGGCTGGCGGCGGCCGAGCGAAAGCCCGATCTCGCCCAGCACGATATCGACAAAGGGATTGCGCTCGCCGGCACGCACCCCCGCCGATGCGATATAGGTGCCCTGCGGCAGCATGCTGCGCGCCATCGCCTCGGCCATGGGCGAGCGGATGGCATTGAGGCCGCACATGAAGAGGATGGCGCCGGGGGATTTGCCCCCGGGCGACCTGCCATTGTGCGCGATCGCCTGCGGCTCGCCCATATCGGTCACCCGCGCCAATAGAGCACGCAGACGAGCGTGAAAAGCCGGCGCGCCGTGTCGAAATCCACGGTGATCTTGCCGTTCAGCCGGTCCATCAGCGTCTGCGAGCCTTCGTTGTGGATGCCGCGCCGGCCCATGTCGATCGCTTCGATGCGGCTTGGCGTGGCGGAGCGGATCGCCTCGTAATAGCTCTCGCAGATCATGAAGTAATCCTTCACGATCCGGCGGAACGGCGTCAGCGACAGGATATGGGTGGCGACAACGCTGCCATCTTCCATGCGGATGTCGAAGACCAGCTTCTGGTCGACCAGCGAAAGATTGAGCAGATAAGGCCCGCCCGGATGTCCGACGGGCGTGAAGCTGTTTTCCTCGATCAGGTCGAAAATGGCGACGGCGCGCTCATGCTCGACATCGGGCGTAGAGCGGCCGATCGTGTCGTCCAGGACCACATCGCTCAGCCGGAAGACGCCCTTGGCCATGCCTCACCCCTCGAGATTGAGGCGGATCGCGACCGATCGCGCATGTGCGTCCAGCCCCTCGGAATTGGCAAGCGCGATCGCCGCCGGCCCGAGGGCGCGAAGCTGCTCCGACCCCAGCCTGAGGATCGAGGTGCGCTTGACGAAATCGAGCACGGAAAGGCCGGAGGAGAAACGCGCCGAGCGCGCCGTCGGCAGCACATGGTTCGAGCCGCCGACATAGTCGCCGATCACCTCCGGCGTATGACGGCCGACGAAGATCGCGCCCGCATTGCGGACACCGGCCAAAAGCGGGCCGGGATCGTCGACCGCAAGCTCCAGATGCTCGGCGGCGATGCGGTTGGCAAGCAGTATCGCCTGCTTCAGATCGGAGACCAGGATGACGGCCCCGAAATCCCGCCAGCTCGTTGCCGCGGTCTGCGAGCGGCTGAGCTGCTTCAACTGCCGCTCGACCGCGGCTTCCACCGCCTTGCCGAATTCGGCATCGTCGGTGATCAAGATCGATTGCGCACTTTCGTCATGCTCGGCCTGCGCAAGAAGATCGGCGGCGATCCAGTCCGGATCGTTGTTCTTGTCGGCGATGACGAGCACTTCCGATGGACCGGCGATCATGTCGATACCGACCGTCCCGAAAACCTGGCGCTTGGCTGCCGCCACATAGGCATTGCCGGGACCGGTTATCTTGTAGACCGGTTCGATCGTCGCCGTGCCATAGGCGAGTGCGGCGATCGCCTGCGCGCCGCCGATGCGGTAGATTTCCTCGACGCCGGCCATGCGCGCCGCCGCAAGCACGGCCGGATTGACGGCGCCGCCCGTTGCCGGCACGACGATGACGATACGCTCGACGCCGGCGACCTTGGCCGGAACGGCATTCATCAGCACCGAACTCGGATAGCTCGCCGTGCCGCCGGGTACATAGAGGCCGACGGCCTCGATCGCCGTCCAGCGAGACCCCAGGCCGACGCCCAGATCGTCTTCATAGATATCGTCCTTCGGCAGCTGCCGGCGGTGATGCGATTCGATGCGGGCGGCGGCGACCTTCAGCGCGCCAAGCACTTCGGCCGGAACAGCCTCGATCGCCGCATCGATCTCGGCTTCGCCGACGCGCATCGGTGTCGTGGCGAAATCGACGCCGTCGAACTTTTTGGAATAGTCCGCAAGGGCGGCATCGCCGCGCGCCCGCACATCCTCGATGATGCCGCGCACGACGGTATTCACATCCTCGGACACTTCCCGCTTGGTCGTCAGGAATGCGGCGAACTGTTGCTCGAACCCTTCCGACGCCTGATCCAGCCAGATAGCCAAACTGATATTCCCTTCCATCGAGGCCGCCTGCAGCGGCCGTATCCAACCCTTATAAGCCTACTCGCCGGCGTTGGGATGACGAGGCTTGTGCGTCGTTTCCCATGCACCGCCGATATCCGCGAGCTGGGCCTCAATGCATTCGACATCGAGCACGATCGTGGCGTTGGCGGCAAGGGCAAGCTCGACCGTGCCGTCCGGCCCCTCGCCCTTCTGTTCGAAGCGGATCGCGAGCAGCGACAGCACCTCGTCGCGCTTGCGCCGGTCGATGCCGTTGGAGCGCACGGCCTTGACGCGCTTGAACACCAGCGCGGAACGATGGCGTTCGTAAGGCTTGCGGCGCCGATCGGACCGCTCCCAGACAAAGCGATTGGCCGCAAGCGAAAACTGCTCCTGCTTCGGGGCAAAGGACATGTCGCCGACCTTGAAGACGCTATCCTGCATGTAAGCGGAGATGACATCCAGGTCCTCGGTGTCGAGTGCCATTAGCTTGAGATCGCTCATTCGTCCTTTGTCCCCGATTGCGCCGGTCAAACGCCGCGGCAAAACATCATTGCCGACGTTTCTTCATTGTGGACATAGGATGCGGGCGCAAAAGACGCAACTGGAGAAAGCGGGCTTGCCCGCTCTCTCCGCGTCATCGGACGGAATTAGGACATGTCGGGCAAACTCTGTCGCGATTTTGCGACAGAGGCAGGCCTCAGTCACTGATGCGCTCGACCACGGCGCCGCAGCGCGTCAGCTTGTCTTCCAGCCGCTCGAAGCCGCGATCCAGATGATAGATGCGAGACACCACCGTCTCGCCTTCTGCGGCAAGGCCGGCAATGACGAGCGAGACGGAAGCGCGAAGGTCGGTCGCCATGACAGGCGCCCCCTTCAGCTTCTCGACGCCTTCGATGCGGGCCGTCTGGCCGGAAAGCGAAATCTTGGCGCCGAGGCGGGCCAGCTCCTGCACATGCATGAAGCGGTTTTCGAAAATGGTCTCGGTAATGTGCGAGACGCCCGAAGAACGGGTCATCAGCGCCATGAACTGCGCCTGCAGGTCGGTCGGGAAGCCGGGGAACGGATCGGTGACGACGTCGACCGGCTGGATGCCGCCGCCATTGCGCATGACGCGGATGCCGTTATTGGTGGGCGAAACCACAGCGCCGGCACGGCGCAGGCTCTCGAGCGCGGTGTCGAGCAGCGCGACATCGGTATTTTCCAGCGTGACATCGCCGCCGGCCATGGCGACCGCCATGGCATAGGTGCCGGTCTCGATACGGTCGGGCAGCACGCGATGGCGCGCGCCGGAGAGGGAGGTGACACCCTCGATGGTGATCGTGCTGGTACCGGCGCCGGAAATCTTGGCGCCCATGGCGATCAGGCAGTTGGCAAGATCGACGATCTCGGGCTCGCGGGCCGCATTGCCGATGACGGTGGTGCCGCGGGCAAGCGTGGCGGCCATCATCAGCACGTGCGTCGCGCCGACGGAAACCTTGGGGAAGACATAGCGGGCGCCGATGAGCCCGCCCTTCGGCGCGGTGGCGTTGATATAGCCGGCGTCGATTTCCATAGTGGCGCCGAGCGCCTGCAGGCCTTCGATGAAGAGATCGACCGGCCGCGTGCCGATGGCGCAGCCGCCCGGCAGCGAGACGCGCGCCTGGCCCTCGCGGGCGAGCAGTGGTCCGATGACCCAGAAGCTCGCGCGCATCTTGGCGACCAGCTCATAAGGTGCTGTAGTATCGACGATGGTGCGGCAGGTGAAATGGATGGTGCGGGAATAGCCGTCTTCCTGGCGCTCGCGCCGGCCGTTGACGGCGACATCGACGCCGTGATTGCCGAGAATGCGCATGAGCAGCTCGACATCGGCCAGATGCGGCACGTTTTCAAGCGTCAGGGTATCGCTGGTCAGAAGCGAGGCGATCATCAGCGGCAGGGCGGCATTCTTGGCGCCGGAGATCGGAATGATACCGTTGAGCTCATTGCCGCCGACAATCCTGATACGATCCATATAAGCAATACGGGCGAGGCCCGCCTTTCCTGAAGTTCCGAACGCCCAAGTTTTACGCGCCTGATTTCGGGCACTTGGTAAAAGGCGCTCTTTAGACGAAATAGATTAACGCATCAATTCGTTTGATGATGGGCGACATCAATCATCGCGATTCGTCCCTTTTTGCGGCGGCATCCGCGCTATCCACAGGCTTTGCGGCCGGCAATCCATCGGTTTCGTCGGCCTGGCCGGCCCGCCGCGCCCGCACCTGCTGCTTGCGCCGAGAGAGATTCTCGCGCAGCTTCTGCGCCGCGCGCTCGCGGCGCCGATCCGCTTCCGTAACCTGTTTGCTTCCCACGGGCTCGCCGGCCCCGTCACCGACCCCACTGGGCGCCGAACCGCCCTGCAAAGCCCGCCCATCATCGATTTTCGTCTTGTCCGCACCCATATCTTCCTCATAGCGGAAAACCTTGAGTGTCAAAAGACCGACACATTTTTTCCAGCTATCTTTCAAAGAACTTGCAATTTGCGGCTTGCACTCCGCCCCGACCTATGGCAATAGCCGCCTCGCCCAATACGGCGCATCACACTGCGCCACGGAATGCTGCTATAGCTCAGGGGTAGAGCACTCCCTTGGTAAGGGAGAGGCCGAGAGTTCAAATCTCTCTAGCAGCACCAGCCTATCCCCCAGAAATCGTTCATTTTTTGAGCTTTATGGCTTTTGTAACCGCTTTTTTGTACACAGAGCGGTACAGAAGGCCGAGGGCCGCAACTCCCTGTCCGGACTAGCGCTTCGTGTCAGTGAACGTTGGTGCAAGGCCAAAGGCCGCGCCAGGGGCTGAAGCCCCGCGAGATTTGGGCAAGTGGCCCTATGGCTCGAACAATCCCGTCATCAGGGTTGTTGCAAAGCATTGCAGTCGTCGGAGCTGACCTCCGCTCCAGTAACAGATTGGATCGCATCAGCGTCGATTGGGAACTCGTTCAGTTCAATCACTCCGATCCACACGATAGAGCGGTCGGACTGTCGGGCTGACGACCGTCTCTTGCATGCTAATTTTTAAAGCGCTAATTTACGCAAGACTTAGTTGCATCAATCGGCACCTCGATTCGTCAGTGCCGATAGCTGAGGGGGCGATTTTCCGATTTAACATGATTTTGAATCATCGCGTTACCCGTGTGACCGTGGGACTTTTGCTTCTCCTGGTGGCGATTATCGTTTGGCTGCCCGGATTGACCGGCTTCACGAGTCTTGATGGCGCTGTCAACGCACGCTTCGCTGTGGTGAACGCCCCCATTGATGGAGTGATAACGGGAGAACCCGTCAAGGTGGGCGCTCCGGTAAAGGAGGGGCAGACGCTCGCGGAGATCAGCAATTCGCGTGTGAACCGTGCGATCTTCGCTTCTTTGGAAGCGGATCGCAACACGGCTCGCGACCGAGTCGTGGCTTTGCAGAAGGAACGAGACGAACTCAGTCAGCTTCGCCAAGAATTGGCTAAGCGCTTGGAGATCTTCAAACAAGCCACGATCTCGAACCTGGAACGCGAGGTCGATATCCTGCAGAAGCGGGTGCAAGTATCGCAAGCCCAGGACCTTGCGGCACAAGTCGATCTGAATCGCCGGATGGAACTGGAATCAAAAGGTATTCTGACGCAGAAGATGGTTGACGCGGCACGCGCGGCTGGAGCGGCGACCGGTGGCGAGGTCGAGATCAGCAATCTGACGGTCGATCAGTTGCAGAAAAGATTGAATGCGGTCCGGCAAGGGATTTTCGTCTTCGGCGATGGTCAAAACGACGTCCCCTATTCACGGCAACGCGAGGACGAGGTTGTTATACATATCAACGACTTGAACTCACGGATAGCGGAAAATGAAACGCGGGTCACGGAGGTTGAAAGGCAGCTCGTCGAAGAAGGCAAACGCGTTAGCAGCCTTGAAACGGCAACTGCGACCGCGCCGTTCGATGGTGTGGTTTGGAGCAGGACCGTCGTCAATGGCTCCAACGTCGTACTCAACAATGAGCTGGTGCGCCTCCTCGACTGCCGGGAACTGTACGTCGACATTCTTGTTCCGGAGGTTGACTATGATGAAATTCACACAGGACTTCCCGCGGAGGTGCGACTACTCGGCCGCAGTGATGTATTCACCGGTACGGTCGTTTCCCTGAAGGGCAGCTCCGCAGCCGTCGAGACGGATTCCTATGTCGCCACTCTGCCGACAACAACACAGCGCGACGCCCGCATTCGCGTCCGTCTCGATCCGTCCTTCATGAATGATGATTTTGCCAATTTCTGTCAGGTGGGGCGCACCGTGCAGGTGCGGTTCTCAAAGCATCGCATCGGCTTAGTGAGATGGGTTAAAAACCTGTGGTTCAGTATCTTCTAGCGCTGACACCGACCTTTCTCGTCTTGGCCTTCTTTTTCCTCGGGCCATTCAATTGGTCGCGTCAACAAACCTGGACACGGACGGTGACCTGCGCGTTCGTTGGGGCGATTGCTTTGCGCTATATGCTTTGGCGGCTGACGCAAACCGTTCTTCCCTATCCCAACGACGGCCTCAATTTTTATTGGGTCTGGCTTCTGTTAATTGTCGAAACGCTGGCTTTCATAGAGGTCGTGATTTTCCTTGTGCTGATGAGCCGGTACGTCGACCGCAGTGCCGAAGCAGACCGGCTGGCCCATATCTTCTTTGCGCGCGACAAGTCAGAACTGCCGACGGTGGATGTTTTCATCCCCACCTACAACGAGCCCCTCGACGTGCTTGAGCGGACCATCATCGGGGCGCTGTCGCTCGACTACCCCGCCGGCAAGCTGAAGGTCTATGTGCTCGACGATCAGCGCCGGGATTGGCTCAAGGCCTTTTGCGACGAAAAGAATGCAATCCACGTCACGCGCCCTGACAATACGCATGCCAAGGCAGGCAACATGAACAACGGGCTTAAAGTCAGCTCGGGCGATTTCGTGGCGATTTTCGACGCGGATTTCGTGCCCTATCGGCATTTTCTGCGCCGAACGCTGCCCTTCTTTTCGGATGAGAGCATTGGCATCGTCCAGACGCCGCAACATTTCTTCAATGTCGATCCCGTGCAGTCGAACCTCGGTCTGGAAAATATCTGGCCGGACGAGCAGCGATTGTTTTTTGACGAGATCGCGCCCAGCAGAGACGTTTGGGATGTTAGCTTTTGCTGCGGCTCGTGTTCGATTGCCCGTCGCAAGGCGATCGACGCAATTGGCGGTTTTCCAACCGAATCCATTACGGAAGACCTACTGACCACGCTTTCGATGCTCAACAGGGGCTACAAGACGCGCTATTTGAATGAGCGCCTGTCGATGGGGCTTGCCGCCGAGAACCTGACCGGATATTTCGTGCAGCGCGAGCGTTGGTGTCAGGGCGGCATTCAAACCCTTTATCTGCACAATGGACCATTGCGCGGCCCCGGATTGTCGCTCTTCCAACGGATCATGTTCCTGCCGATGTCATGGCTGGTGCAATATCTCGTCCGCTTCATGATATTGCTCGTCCCGATCGTTTATCTCTGGTTCGGCATGCTGCCGCTTTATTTCACCAATATGGCCGACTACGTTTCTTATCAGATGCCGCTGTTGGCCGCCTATTTCCTTCTCATGCTATGGATTACGCCGACCCGTTATTTGCCAGTGATTTCAAGCGCGGTTGGCACCTTTGCCACCTTCCGCATGCTGCCGACCGTCGTCTCAAGCCTGGTGCGGCCGTTCGGCAAACCGTTTCGGGTAACGCCCAAAGGCACCGGTAACGAAGCGAACAAGTTCGACGGCTATAGTTTCGCCTGGATCGCCGCACTGATTGCGATCACCGCCTTGGGCACGTTGGTCAATATCGTGCCGGAGACCAGCCATGTTCAGGGCCAGTTTTCGCCGATTGCGGCCTGTTGGTCGGGCATCAATATCGTCGTCCTGGTAATCGCGTCCCTTATCTGCTTTGAGAAACCCCGGCGGCTGTTCCATGCCTTCAAACTCAATGAAGCTGCCAGCGTGGACGGTGTGGCGGGCCGTGTCGTCAGTCTAGCCCTGGACAAGGCGGTCGTCGCAGTCCCGGTCGAAACGCGTTTTCAATCCCGATGGGTCACGCTCCGGCTTGACGGCTTCGCGCCGATTGACGCGGAACTGAAGCAAGTGACCCAACGAGGCCGCAGCATGGCCCGTGGCGGCGACAGGCAAGACTATTACCTGCATCTCCACTTCCAGCTCCAAGGCTCCGCCCGTGATAACATGATCATCAAGCTTTATACCGGCCGCTATTCGCAAGACGTTCCCGACATCGACAAGGTAGCCGTTTCCATCAACCTCCTTCTGCGGTCATTCGGGCGAACACGCACACTCTAACCGCACGCCGCGCGGCCATCCGCAAGCACGGCAGCGACAAGAGCTGCCGACCTCTACCCTTAAACTTGCTGGGAACAATTGCACGGCGGTTGCATTGGGACCCGACATGGTTAAGGACAAGTATAAACCTCGAAGAGATAGCCGCACGGCGCGGTCATTTGTTGATTTGATTACCGGACAAGTGGTGGATCGTGACGGCCCGCGGCTGGAGGGGCTGCCCACCATCTTCCGTCGAGATAACCAAAAGCAAAATTATCCCGATCTTCGAAGATCTCGGAATAAAGCGTGATAAGAGAGTTTTAGATCGTAGTCTCAATGCCATCCCGACTTTGAAGCCGATTTCAAAAGCCCGCCCATACCCCTCCCCAATTTAGCTGCAATCCCCCGTTTAAACCCTTCTCCCATCACATCCATCCTGGCTCGGGAGAAAAGCCTCAATGTCGAAACTACGCGTCGCCGTTCTGTTTGGCGGTCAGTCCACCGAGCATGAGGTTTCCGTCATGTCGGCCCGCAATGTCGTCAAGGCGATCGATGGCGGGCGATATGAGATCGTGCCGATCCTGATCGACCGCGGCGGGCGCTGGCTGCTGGTGGAGGAAAAGGGCGGGGTGCTGCTGCCGGAGCCGATTGCCTATGAGGGCACGGAAGTCTGCCTGGTTCCGGGCGGCAAGGGCCGGCTCCTGGCGCTGGAAGGGGCTGGCGCACGCGAGCTGCCCGCGGTCGATATGCTGTTTCCGGTGCTGCATGGGCTGAACGGCGAGGATGGCTCCATTCAGGGCCTTGCCCAGATCGTCGGGCTGCCCCTCGTCGGCTGCGGCATTCTCGGCTCGGCAAACGCGATCGACAAAGACATGGCAAAGCGCCTGCTGCGCGAGGCCGGCCTGCCGGTGGCCTGCTCCGTGACGCTTGTACGCGGCGGCAAGCCTGATTTCGATGAGATCGTGAGCGCGCTCGGCTCGCCCGTCTTCGTCAAGCCCACACGCCAAGGCTCCTCGGTCGGGGTCAGCAAGGTGCAGGATGCCGAAGCCTTCGAGACAGCGCTGGCCGAAGCCTTCCGGCATGACCGCAAGGTGCTGGTGGAGGAATTCGTGCGCGCCCGCGAGATCGAATATGCGGTGCTGGAGCAGCCGGACGGTACGCTCTTCGTTTCCGTGCCGGGCGAGATCGCCACGGCCGCGACTCACGGCTTCTATTCCTACGAGGCGAAATATCTCGATCAGCATGGCGCCGTCGTCACCGTGCCGGCGGATATTCCGGCCGAGACGGCAGAGATGATGAAGCGCATGGCGGCGGAGGGTTTTCGCGCACTCGGTTGCGAAGGGCTGGCGCGCGTCGATTTCTTCTTGGCGCCGGATCAGAGCGTGGTCATCAACGAGATCAACACCATGCCCGGCTTCACCAATATCAGCATGTATCCCAAGGCCATGGACGCCTCGGGCATTTCCTATTCGGAGCTTATCAGCCGCCTGATCGAGCACGGGCTGGCGCGGGCGCAGCAGGACTGATCGAGGCCATCCCGCCCGCCTGACGTCAGACCTTTTCTTTTTTCCTTGTCCTCACCTTCGGCTCGACAGGCGCATCCGGCGCCGGCGCCAAAAGCTTTCTAAGCGAAGCGATCTTGTCCTTGACCAGCGGGCGGAAGCGGCTGGCGCGATAAGGCATGTCGGCGGCGCCATAACCTTCCGGGCCGTCGTCATTGCCGCGATGGATCTCCTCCAGCTTGACGCCGATGAAGGTGCCGTCGACATAATGCGTGTATTCGCCGACCCAGCGGATGGTGTAGATCGTCCCCTTGCGGATCAGCTGGTCGATGCTGACATGCTTGAATTTGTCGTCGATGCAGACGACCTTCTGGCCCACATGGAAATCGTAGCTCACCCTGCCCTCCTTGAAGCGACGAAACATCTGACCCTGCCGCTAGGACAGGAACATGGCCATATCTCGGCAAACCCGCTGCACTTCACTCTCCAGAACAAATCATCCGACGAGTCAAATTTATCGGCCGCTGAGAAAGGCCGCGTCCGCCGCCGGCGGCCTGCCGAACAATTTGCGGTATTCGCGCGTGAACTGCGTCTGGCTGTCATAGCCGACCTCAAATCCGATCTCCCGTGCGCTCGCCTCGCGGAGAAGCAGCCGGCGACGCGCTTCCTGCAGCCGGATGAGCGCCTGATACTGCAACGGCGTCATCAACGTCACGGCCTTGAAATGCCGATGCAGCGATGTGGGGCTCATTCCCGCCATGTCAGCCAGCTTGCCGATGCTCATGGCCTCGGCGAAGTGGTGTTTGATCCAGTCGGTGACGCGGCCGATCTGCGCCAGATTCGTTCCGTGCGTCGCAAGCTGCCGCAGCATCGATCCGAGTTCGCCGCGAAGCAGCCGGTAGTAGAGTTCAAGTCTTGCAAGCTTTGACATCATGTCGATGTCATCTGGCATGTTCAGGCAGGAAACGAGACGCAATGCGGCGCTCACGATTTCCGGCGTCTGCTGCGACACCGCAATTCCGGCGTGATCGTGAGGCTCCGTCATATGGCTCAGCGGAGTTTCCGCAAGAAGCGTTGCGATCTCCTCCCTGTCTAGCTCGAAGGACAGGGCCAGGTGCGGCGTGGCGGGATCAGCCCGTTCGATACGCGCAGACACCGGCAGATTGACTGTCGCGATGAAATATTGCGAGGAATCGACGCTGAAAACCCGCTCTCCGAGCCGGATCTCCTTCGTTCCCTGCAATACCATGCAAATCCTTGGGCTATAGACGGCGTCCGTCGGCAGTGTCGGCTGATCAACCCTGTAAAGCATCAGCCCTTGCACCTCGGTCGCCTGCTTTTGCGCGGCAGCGTGACGGCTGATCAGCTCTCGGAGCTGCGTCGATGGTTCCATAAATCCGGCTTTCGATGATGGCGGCATTTCCCGCGCATGATATCGCCAACAGGCAAAATTTCGAAGGATCGTATGAAAGTTTGGTCCTTCTGCCCTAACGCCTGGGCGCTGACCGCTCCTAGATTTGCTCCATGCGATCCCTCGATAGGAAGGGCGCCAAAACATTCAAACAAGAGAGCTGAACATGAACGACACACCCGTATGGTTTATCACCGGATCGTCCACGGGCCTGGGATATGTGCTTGCAAAATCCGTACTCGAGCGAGGCTGGCGTGCCGTTGTGACGGCAAGGCGGCCCGAAGAGCTGCAAGCCCTTGTCGCCGAGCACGAGGGACGTGCCCTGGCGCTCCGCGTCGATGTCACCGACAAGTCCACAATCCAGACGGCAGTAGCCGATTCCATTGCTGCCTTTGGCAGGATCGACGTGCTCGTCAACAATGCAGGCTATGGTTATCTCGCAGCCATCGAAGAAGGCGATGATGAGGGCGTGCGCAAGCAGTTTGAAACGAATCTGTTCGGCCTGATCGATGTCACCAAGGAAGTATTGCCCGGCATGCGCGCCCGCAGAAAGGGCCACATCGTCAACATCTCGTCGTTGGGCGGCCTGGTCGCATTCGCCGCGACGGGCTATTACCATGCGACGAAGTTTGCCGTGGAAGCGATCTCGGAATCCTTGTCCCATGAGGTTGCTCCACTTGGCATGAAGGTGACAATTGTCGAGCCGGGTGCATTTCGCACCAACTGGGCCGGGAGCTCGATGGTCGAGTCGCCGATCAGGATCGACGACTATGCCGAAACGGCCGGAAAGCGACGCCAATCCACGAAAGCCTCTTCCGGCAACCAGCCGGGCGATCCCGCGCGTGCCGCAGCCGCAATCATAAAGGCGGTCGAGGCTGAGCTGCCGCCGCTTCGCTTGCTGCTGGGCGCTCCGGCACTCGATATCGCCTACAAGCGTCTCGAAGCGCTCAAGGCGAATTTCGATGCCTGGAAGGATATTACTGTCAGCGCCGACTTCCCTGATTCTCGGAGAAGCTGACGCTAGGGTATCGCAAACTCCTTGTTGGCGATGCTCGGTTATCGGCTGCTGAGGCACCAAGCCGAATGTCGCGGCGCCGATCAATGAAACTGTGACAAAGCAACCGTTGACAAGCCCCATCGAAGGCTGAAAATTGCACTTTGTTCAAGCAGCCGTAAGGCCTTGCTTCCATATCCGATACCCGCAAGGCTCGTTGAGTTCATGCCCACCCTCCGCCTCATTGCCGACGACTTGACCGGCGCGCTCGATACCGCCGTCGAATTCGTCGGCGTCTACGGGCCAATCGACGTTGAGCGCAGCGGCGCGCTTTCGGAGAACCTGCCGGATTGCCTCGCGATCGACAGCGGCACGCGCGAAAAGACCGCCGCCGAGGCGGAGGCGATCGTCGGCGGCATTGCGCCGCTGCTGGAGGATGCCGATCTCGCCTTCAAGAAGGTGGATAGCCTGTTTCGCGGCCCCTGGGCGGTGGAGCTCGCGGCCTGCTTCCGGCTCGGCCACTGGCGGCATTGCATTCTGGCGCCGGCCTTTCCGCATCACGGGCGGCACACGCGGGGCGGACGGCAGGTGCTTTATGCCGGCAAGGACGCATGGCGCGATGTCAGCGGGGATCTCGTCGCTCATTTGCGCGCCGAGGGATTGGCGGCCTTCAACACGACGCTCGAGCAGACCTCCGTCGACGGTGTTGAAAAGCTGCCCGTTCCGGATGGCATCCATGTTTTCGATGCGCATACCGACGAGGATCTGGATGCCATCATCGCATGGGTATCGTCGCAGCTGAAGGGGCCGGTCCTCTGGAGCGGCACGGGCGGGCTGGCCCGCGCTCTGGCGCGCAATATCGACCGGGCAACGCATCACCTGCCCCGCGCCCAAGAAAGCGCGGGTGAAAGACCACCCGCATCCGCCGTCCCTATCTCGCGCAAACTGCAAAGACCGGTGCTCGGCCTGTTCGGCTCGGATCAGCCGATCACGCTGGCGCAACTCCAGGCCTGCGGCCCCTATTGGCTGAAACTTGCGGAAGGGGCGGATGCCGATGCCGTCGATCGCCTGATCCATCAGGGCGGCGTCGCCATGGTCAGCCTCGATTTGCCGGCGGGGCTTGATCGTGACGACGCGGCAAGGCGCATCGCGGCGACCTTCGGCGGCATGGCCAAGGCCCTGCCAGCCCCAGGCACCTTGATCGTCGCCGGCGGCGAGACCCTGCGCAATCTCTGTTCGGCGCTCGATGTGTCAGCCCTCAGCATCACCGGCCAGGCAGCGCCCGGCCTGCCCCGCTCGACGATCGTCGGCGGTCCTTGGGGAGGAACGACCGTCATCTCCAAATCAGGCGCCTTCGGCGGCCCGACGCTGTGGCGCGATCTCCTGAGTGAAAACGGGTTGATTGCCGGCGGAGAAGAACCATGATTCGGCATCTGGCGATCACCATGGGAGATCCCGCCGGCATCGGCCCTGAAATCATCGTCAAGGCTGCGGCGCGGCTAAAGGATCGGCTTGATAAAGGTAAGTTGAAGCTTACAATTATTGGCAGCGGTCCGGCTCTGCGTCTCGCCGAAAGGCAGCTCGGCCTCGACATCGAAATCCCCGCGGCTGAGATGGAGGGCGGCTGGCCGAACCTCTGCTTCATCCAGGCCGATGCAGAGGGAGAACCGATCCTGCCGGGCCGGCTTTCCGCCGATGGCGGCCGCATGGCTTTCAAGGCGATCGAAAAGGGCGTCCAGCTCGCCATGTCAGGCAAGGTCGGCGGCATCGTCACCGCGCCCCTCAACAAGGAAGCGCTGAACAAGGCCGGCTTCCATTATGCCGGCCATACCGAACTGCTGGCGGAGCTCACCGGCGCGCGCGGTTCGGTGATGATGCTCGCCCACGGCAACATGCGCGTCAGCCACGTCACCACCCATGTCGCGCTGGAGGATGTGCCGAAGCGCCTGACGCCGGAGCGGCTGCGGCTCGTCATCGACCTCACGCACAAGGCTCTCAAAAACCTCGGCATTGCCAGTCCGAAGATCGCGGTGGCGGCGCTCAACCCGCATGCCGGCGAAGGCGGCCTCTTCGGACGGCAGGATATCGATATCTCGGCGCCCACCATCGCCAAGGCGGTGTCCGATGGCCTCGATATCGTCGGCCCTGTTCCCGGCGACACGGTTTTCGTCAAGCTGCGCGCCGGCCAGTATGACGCCGTCATCGCCATGTATCACGATCAGGGCCATATTCCGGTCAAGCTGCTCGGTTTCGAGATCGATCCCGCGACGGGCAAATGGATGGATCTCTCCGGCGTCAACATCACGCTCGGCCTGCCGATCGTGCGCACCTCGGTCGATCACGGCACAGCTTTCGACATCGCCGGCAAGGGCATCGCCAATGAGCGCAGCCTGATCGAGGCGATCGAATTCGCCGAGAGGCTCGCGACCGCCCGTTAAGAGCTTCAAGCCGCCGGTGTCTCGCCAAAGAGCTGATCGGTGCGCTCGGAGAGCAGCGCGAGGAAGGCCTTCGTTCTCGCTGCGGGGCGCGGCCCCGGCGGATAAATGGCATGGACATCCACGCGCCTGAATTCATGGGAAGGCAGCACGGGAACCAGCCTTCCTTCAGCGATCTCTCTGCCACAGACGGCAGCGAACAATGCACCTATCCCCCTTTCCGCCAGCACTGCCTCCATGAGCGGCCGCCAGTGATTGACACGCCATGTGGTGCGGATCGGCGCTTCCACCGTCCCCCCGTCGGAGCCGATCAGTTGCAGTCGCTCATCCGCCGCGAAGCCAGCGACCCGGATGAAGGGGTGTGCCGCAAGTTCTGCCGGTTCCCGCGGCAACCCGTTCCGCTCGACATAGCCGGGAGCGGCGAGCAGGAGCCGCCGCATCGCCCCCAGCCGGCGGGCGATGAAATTGCCGCTGCCGATCTCGCCGATACGGATGGAGAGATCCACGCCTTCGGTCATCGGGTCGACGAAGCGATCGTTCAAGGTCACATCTAGCGCCAGGTCCGGATGCAGCCTCTGGAATTCAACGAGCAGCCTCGGCAATGTCATCTCTCCAAGCCCATGCGGCGCCGCGATCCGGAACGTTCCGGTCAGCGATGCCTCAGCCGAGGCGACAGAAGCCTCCGCTTCTTCCGCGGCTTCGATGGCACGCTTGGCATAATCGTAGAAGCGCGCCCCGGCATCGGTCGCCTGCACCGAGCGGGTCGTCCGGTAGAGGAGCCGCGCATTCAAGTGCTTTTCCAGTTTCTCGACGCGCTCGCTGACGGTGGGTTGGCCGAGGCTAAGATCGCGCGCGGCGGCAGAAAGGCTGCCGCGTTCGACGACACGAGTGAAGATGCGCATGGCGGAAAGCATATCCATGACCGTACTTTATCGTCTTTTACGATAAATGACATCGCTATTCGCTTCCTTCCAAAGCATGTGCCGATCGATGATCTTCAAGCCGGTCAACAATCCAATCGGAGAATCAGTCTTGCAGACCAGCACCCTTCCAACTGAAAATACGCACTCCCAGTCGTTCCAGGGACAGAACATGGTCATCATCGGCGGCTCCTCGGGTATCGGCCTGGCGACCGCCAGGCAAGCCAAGGATGCCGGGGCGAATCTCTTTCTGATATCCCGCAACCCTGAGCGTCTTCGCGACGCCGCCGAGGCGATCGGCGGCGCTACGCAGATCGTTGCGGACATTGCGGCCCCGCAACCGGCAATGTTCGCAGGGATCGAAAGGATCGATCATCTGCTGATCACGGCCGGAACGGTGCACCTGCAGTCGCTCAAGGATCAGTCGGAAGCGGATCTCCTGAAGGTGGTCAGCGAGCGTCTGATCGGCCCTCTGCTCGCCATCAAGGCCGCTCTCCCGCTTCTGCATCTCGCAAGCTCGATTACCATGACCTCCGGACAATTCGCCACCCGCCCAGCCGCCATCGGTGCCGTCGTGGCAGCCGCGGTCGCTGCAGTCGAGGGCACCGTTCGTGCCCTCGCTCTCGAATTGTCGCCGATGCGCATCAATGCGGTATCGCCGGGATGGGTGGATACGCCACTGCTCGACGGATTGATGGGCGAGGCCAAGCGGCAAGTCCTCGAACAAACCGCCTCGACCCTGCCCAGCCGCAATATTGGCAGGCCCGAAGATATCGCCCAGGCAATTCTCTTCCTGATGGCAAATCGCTTCGTGACAGGAGAAGTCTTGCATATCGATGGCGGCGGGCGTTTGGCCTAGCCACCCGGCAGCCGGCTATTCCGATCCGACTGCATTGGCATGCGCCCTCGTCCCGAAGGCGAGCAGGCTCAGCAAAGCGAGTGCCCAAACGCTCAGGGCACCGTAGAGCATTACCCAATCAAAGCCTTGGGTAAGCGCCGCGCGCGCGATCTCGCTCGAAAGTTTCGTTATGGGCTTGTCCACGACACTGGTGTTGCCGGCTGCTATGAGCTCTGCCAATCGAGGCAGCGAAGTCGCGTCGGGCAAAGCCGGAAGCGCGGTCTGCAGGTTTGCGAGAACTCCGCTCACGAGAACGAACCCCATCACGGCTATGTTGATGGCAAGCGAAATCATTCGCGCGCTCATGTCGATGCCCGAAGCCATGCCGGCCCGGTCGCTCGAAACGGAGCCCGTCGTCGTGTTCGTGACGGTGGTGTTCGTCACTCCAAGGCCGATGCCCGCGGCGAGTGCCCCGAGCAATGTTACCGGCAGGCTTGCCTCACCTGCGGCCGCGCCGAGCTTCATGACCAGGAAGCCGAACCCGATCGTGAACAGGCCGGCGGGAATGACAAGGCCGGGGCCGCGGCGAAGCAGAAGCCGTTCGGCAAACGGCGGCACGATCAATGTCGGCAGCGTATAGGCGAGCAAGGCAATACCGGCGGCCACCCCCTCCAAGCCAAGACCTGCTTCAAACCAGATGGGAATGTAGATCATGAAGGGCCAGAAGCTGAAATTCATCCCCATAGACCCGAAGATCGCGCCCGAGAAGCGCCTGATCCTGAAGACCGTAAAATCGAACATGGGGTGGCTTCTGGAAAGCTCGGTGACGATGAAGACCGTGAAGCTGACGACGGCAATAACAGTGACGATGAGCGAAACAGGATTGATAAATCCGAGCTGCGAGCCTTGCGTAATGTAAAAGACCAGGCAAAAGACCGCGGCCGATAGCGAAACGATGCCGGCAATATCGAGATGCCGAGCGTTGGGATCTCGTGTTTCCCGTACGCCGAAAATTGCCAGCAAAACCGTCAGGATCGTGATCAGGACGTGCACGAGAAACACCCATTCCCAGCCCATGAACGTGGTGATGCCGTTCCCGATGACTGGTCCGAAGCCGAGGCCGAAGCCGAAGACGATCCCCCACCAGCCAAAAGCCCTTGCACGCTCGCCGGCATCGCCATATTGCTGAGATAATACGGCAATCTGGGAGATTAGCATTGCGCCGCCGGTCGCACCTTGCAGCGCGCGTCCTGCGATGAGGATCGTGATGTTCGGTGCGATACCGCAGACGAGCGAGCTGACGCCGAAGGCAATCGTGCTCGCGACGAAGAGCCGCTTGCGGCCATAACGGTCGGCGAGCGTGCCGGCTGCCATCAGCACGGTCGCAACCGCCAGCGTATAGGCATTCATGGTCCATTGAAGCTGCTGGAAGTCGGCATGCAACGTCCGCTCCAGCGTCGGCAGTATTGCCGGGACGCTGGAGATTTCGAGACCGAACATCATCGATGAAAGACAGACGGCAGCCAACGCAAGCGCTGTGTTTCCGTGCCGGATATTTCTCATAATTTCGCCTTTCGACATGAAATCTTCGTCGATCGGCGATGGCCCGCCCAGGGCATCCGTGCCGCTGCTCGTGCATTCCGCAACACGAAGCGCCGTCGATCGTCAAACTGTATCCGGCACTTGATCATGTTTGAATGCTATGACTAACTATATCAGTGATAACAAATTTGGATTCATATGATGTCGCTCGATGTCGATGCCGTTCAGGTCTTTGTAGCCATTGCCGATTTCCAAAGCTTCACGCGCGCGGCGGAGGCGCTCGGCACTACGCAGGCCACAGTCAGCGTGAAGCTGAAACGGCTGGAGGAGCGCATCGGCGGGAAGCTGATCGAGCGAACGCCGCGCCATGTCCGTCTGTCGGCCCAGGGCGAAACATTCCTTCCCTCCGCACGGGAGTTTCTCGCCGCCCACGAACGTGCCGTCGCAGGGCTTTCCGTCGCACGCAGGCGCTTCAGGCTGGGAATTGCCAGCCATGTCATGGGGCCTGAAGTACCGACCTTGCTGGCGCGTCTGAAAGCGGTTGATCCGGCGCTCACCATAGAAGTGCGGCTGGACGTCTCCCGACCGCTGCTCGAGGCTTTCGAGGAGGGCAAGCTCGATGCGGTTATCATTCGCAGCGACGACGACAGGCGGGATGGGGAGATCCTCGGCCCTGAGCATTTCGGCTGGTTTGCCTCACCGGATTTCGAGCATCGGGCGGGAGAGCCCCTGCCACTGGCCGCCCTGTCTCCGACCTGCGCCGTGCGCGATATGGCAATCCGGCTGCTCGACCGATCCTCTATTCCGTGGACCGAGGTCTTCGTCGGCGGGACGGCGGCGATCGCGGCTGCCCTATCGGCCGGGCTAGCGGTTTCGCCGTTTCCGCGTCGCCTTGCTCCGAGCGATGTGATCGATGTCGGCGACATGCTTGGCCTGCCGCCGCTTCCATCCTTGTCGCTCGTGCTGCATTCCTCTTTGTCCGATCCGAAATCCAGGGACAGCCTGCGCGCCATCACTGCCGCCTTCCGTGAACATCGCAAGCCGAGCAAACAACTCTGCTTGCCTGCACAGCCTTGAAAGCATTTTTCAAATCCTCATTGTCGGAATCTCGCTCTTTCAAACGTTCTCTGGTTGCCTGGAGCCGGATGATTTCAGGTCTGTTCGACCTGAAATCTGAATCCGCTCCAGAATCAACGAGGTAGAGCATGATGTCGTCGGAAGGCCGCTCACGCCTTTCGGCATCATGTCCTGGCTGCGAAGAGAAGCCATCTGAAAGAGGAGCACCAATGTCCAAGATCGCCCCATGCCTGTGGTTTGCGCGAGAAGCGGAGGAAGCAGCAAATTTTTATGTTTCGCTCTTCCCGAATTCCCGTATCGATCATGTGCAGAAGAATATTATCGACACGCCCGCCGGCAAGCCCGACGAGGTCCTGGTCGTGACGTTCACGCTTGCCGGCCAGCGCTTCATGGCGCTGAACGGCGGCAACCGCATCGAGTTCAACCACGCGATCTCGCTGGAGGTGGATTGCGTCGATCAAGCGGAGGTCGACCGCCTCTGGGATGGCCTTACCGATGGCGGAGCGCCGGTGGAATGCGGCTGGGTAACGGACCGCTACGGCGTCTCCTGGCAGGTCGTGCCAGCCGTACTCAGCAAATACATCGCCGATCCGGACCCGGCCAAGGCGGCTCGCGTCATGCAGGCCTTGATGCAGATGGTCAAGCTCGATATTGCCGGCCTGGAAGCCGCCTATCACGGTTGAACATCCTCATCATTCGGGCGGCGGTGCAATGCACGCCGCCCGAAGACGGCGCTAAATTTCGCTGCGATTTCAACGGTTCAGACCAATGCCCGCACCCGTAAGACTTGCGGCGGATCGATGCTTGGAATACCGTCCCATATGGGCTCGCCGAAGGCGGGTTTCCCGACGCCATGTCAAGCAATGGGACTGCCGCGGCTGTTCAGGCACGACTCGGCAGGAACGGTCGATTTCATGCAGCAGCAACGGAACCGTATCGACCTCACCGGACGTGACTACACGGCGATCTATGCGCTGAGCGATATCCACGGCTGCTACGACGAGATGGTCGAGGCTGAAAGGCGCATCGTCGAAGATGCCCGCAGCCTTCCCGGCCGGAAGCTGCTGATGTATCTCGGCGATTATGTCGATCGCGGCCCGCGCTCCGGCGACGTCCTTACCCATCTCTGCGCACCGCCGCCCGAAAGTTTCGACCGCCATGCGCTCTGCGGCAATCACGACGATGTCTTCCTGCACTTTCTGGACGATCCCGATGCCAATATCCATTGGCTGGAATTCGGCGCGCTGCCGACGCTCGCCTCCTATGGCATCGATGCCAGACATGTGCTTTTCGACCTCGGCTACAGCATTGAAAAGCTGCGCGACACGGTGCTGGAGGCGATGCCGGCAGCGCATATCGATCTGTTGCGTTCACTCGCCGTAGCCGTCATTTTCGGCTCGACGCTTTTCGTCCATGCCGGCATCCAGCCGGGCATTGCGTTGAGCGAGCAGACGGACGAGGATCTGATGTGGATTCGCGAACCGTTTCTGTCGGGCGGACCGCAATTGCCGCTGCTGGTGATCCACGGTCACACGCCGAGTTCCCATCCGATTTTCGGTCTGAGCCGCATCGGCATCGATACGGCGGTTTCCATGGGCGGAACGCTGACGATTCTCAAAATCGCCGATGGCAAGCAGACGATTCTGCCGCTGATCTAGGGCAATTCCAGGAAAAGTGCGAAGCGGTTTTCCGTCCGGAATTGCGCAAAACAAAGGGATGGAGCGTTTTCGCGATTCGAAGAGAAGCGGAAAAGCTTTAGGACATTGCCGCAGTTCCGTTTGCGGCGGAGATACTCCAATCAGTTCGAACGAAAAACCCCGGCCTGAAAGCCGGGGTTTGTTTTCAGGTGCCCTACTCCGCCGCCACTGCCGGCGGCAGGCGGATCGCATCCTGCTCCTCGTCGGCCTGCTCCTTGGCCGGCGGCTGCTCCGATTTCCTCTTCGGTTCGCGGCCGAAGAACAGGGCATAGCCAGCTGGCAGCACGAAGATCGTCAGCACGGTCGCGACCAGAATGCCGCCCATCATGGCGTAGGCGAGTGGCCCCCAGAAAACGCCGCGCGAGATCGGGATCAGGGCGAGCACGGCCGTCAGTGCCGTCAGCATGATCGGACGGAAACGCCGCACGGCCGAACCGATGATCGCCTCCTTACGGTCCATCCCCGCCGCGATATCCTGGTCGATCTGATCGACGAGAATGATCGAGTTGCGGATGATGATACCGAGCAGGGCGATGACGCCGAGGATCGCGACGAAGCCGAAGGGAGCGCCGCTGATCAGGAGGGCGCCGGCCGCACCGATGATGCCGAGCGGACCGGTGGCGAGCACCAGCATCGCCTTGCCGAAATGCTGCAGCTGCGCCATCAGGAGCACGACGATGATGACGAGCATGATCGGCGCCTTGGCGGCGATCGAGGCCTGGCTTTCGGCGCTGTCTTCGGCACCGCCCTGGATCTCGATCTTGTAGCCGGCCGGCAGGCTATTCCTGAGATCGGCCATGTCGTTGTAGAGCTTGGCCGTCACATCGTTCGACTGCACATTGTCGGGCAGCGTCGCCCGTACGCTGATGGTCGGCAGGCGGTCGCGGCGCCATTCGATACCCTGCTCCATCACGGGCACGATCTTGGCGACCTGCGACAGCGGCACGAAGCCGCCCGAGTCGGTCGGGATATAGACGGAGTTGACCGAGGTCAGCAGGTGGCGGCTTGCCTCCGGCTCGCGGGCAACGATTCCGACGGTTTCCTCGCCTTCGCGATAATTGTCGAGCGTGAAGCCGGACATGGAGGCCTGCAGCATCTGGCGGATACGCTGCGAGGTAACGCCGAGAGCGCGGGCGCGATCCTGATCAATTACCAGTTTCATGGCCGGCACCGGCTCGAGCCAGTCGTCATGGATGGCGCCGAGGAGCGGATTCTGAGCAAAGCGCTGCTTCACCTGGTCGGCGATATGGCGAATCTCCTGCCGGTCCGGACCCATGATGCGCAGCTGCACGGGCCAGCCCGTGGGAGGACCGAGGAACAGGCGGTCGACCTTGCCGCGGACGGATGGGAAGTCCGAAGCCAATATACCGCGCATCTTGGCGATCAGACGCTCGCGGGCCGGCTCATCCTTGGCCATGACCAGCATCTGGGCATAGTTCGGGTTGGTGAGCTGCTGATCGAGCGGCAGGAAGAAGCGCGGCGCGCCCTGGCCGACATAGGTCGCGATGAAGCGCTTGTCCGGATCGTCGGCCATGCGGGCTTCCAAGGCCTGGGCCTGGCGCTCGACTTCCTTGATGCTGGTGCCCTCAGGCAGCCATAGATCGACGAGGATTTCCGGACGCGACGACTGCGGGAAGAAGTTCTGCGGAATGAACTGGAACGACCACAGACTGCCGACGAAGGCGGCGAGCGTCAGAAGCAGCACGATCACGCGGTGACGCACGGCCCAGGTAACGGAGGTCCGCAGGCGGCGATAAAAGCGCGTGTCGAACACGTCATGATGCTCGCCGGCATGGTGCCGCTGCTTGAGGATCATATAGCCGAGCCATGGCGTGAAGTAGACGGCCACGAACCAGGAGACCACGAGCGCGATTCCGACGACGTAGAACAGGGTACGGACGTATTCGCCGGCCGTCGACGCCGCAAAGCCCACCGGAATGAAGCCGGCCGTGGTGATCAGCGTGCCCGTCAGCATCGGGAAGGCGGTCGAGGAATAGGCGAAGCTCGCGGCATCGAGTTTCACCAGCCCCTCTTCCAGCTTGCGCTCCATGAGCTCGACCACGATCATGGCGTCGTCGACCAGCAGGCCGAGCGCGATGATGAGCGCGCCGAGCGAGATGCGCTGCAGGTCGATGCCGAATTCGTACATGATGGCGAAGGTCGCCGCCAGCACCAGCGGAATGGCGATGGCGATCACCAGGCCGGAGCGCCAGCCGATCGACAGGAACGAGACGATCAGCACGATGATGAGAGCTTCGCCGAGCGCATGCATGAACTCGCTGATCGCGTCGGTCACGACATCAGGCTGGTTTGAAATCTGATCGACCTGAACGCCAACCGGCAGGGAAGCCTCGAAGCGCTTGTAGGTTTCTTCCACCGACTTGCCGACATCGGTCACCTTGAAACCATTGGCCATGACGACGCCGAGCTGCACGCTCGGATGGCCGTTATAAAGGAACTTGGCGGTATAGGGGTCCTGCAACCCGGCGGTGACTGTGGCGATGTCGCCAAGGCGCGTCACCTGGCCGCCGGCTTTGAGCCGCAGATTCTTGATATCTTCAACCTTGTTGACATCGCCCCCGACCGAAATGCGCACCGAGCGCGTGCTGGTGTCGACCGTGCCAGCCGGATCGACATTGTTCTGGCCGACGATGGCGTTCTTCAGGTCGTTGAGCGTCAGCCCGCGCTCGGCCAGAACCTTGGAGGAGACATCGATATAGATCTGCTCCGCCTGGTCGCCGATAATGGTCGCCTTCTCGACGCCGGGCGTCGAAAGCAGCATGTCGCGCGCCTGGATGGCGAACTTCTTCAGTTCCGGATAGCTGTAGCCGTCGCCGCTGATCGAATGCAGCGTAATGAAGGTGTCGCCGAATTCATCGTTGAAATAAGGACCGAGCAGGCCGGACGGCAGCTCGTTGCCGATATCGCCGACTTTCTTGCGGATCTGGTAGAAGGCGTCCTTCACCTCGGCAGTGTTGGTGTTGCCCTTGATCTGGACGGTTGTGATGGCGAAGCCGGCACGGGTATAGGATTTGACCCAATCGAGATGCGGCGTCTCCTGAAGCTTGCGCTCGATCTTGTTGACCACCTGGTCTTCCATGTCCTGCAGGGAGGCGCCTGGCCACACGGTCTGCACGACCATGACGCGGAAGGTGAAATCCGGGTCTTCCTTCTGGCCCATATGGGTAAGACCGAGCGCGCCGGCGATGATGATGAGCCCGAACAGGAAACGCGCAATGCTGGGATGGGCGATCGCCCAACGCGACAGATTGAACCGTTTCCTCTCGCCGGAAGTGCTGTTGATGGACATGATGTCGTCCCCTCGATCCGGGTCAGCGTACGATATCCGCCGAAGCGGCTTTGGTTTCAGCGGAGGCCTGCTGGGCTGATGCAGCCGGAAGCTTGACCTTCATGTTCTCGGTCATGAACTGCGTGCCGGCGGCAACGACGACATCGCCGGCCTTAAGACCATCGGCGACCCTGATTCCGTCATCGGCGAAATCGGCAACCTTGATGGCGCGGGAATGAACGGTGCCGGCGCTGCGATCGACGAGCCAGACGATCTTCTGTCCGTCCTTCTGCGCCAGCGCGCTCAACGGGATGGAAACATAGGGTTGGGTGTTGCCGGCAAGCGCCTCGATCGTCGCGGTCATGCCGAGCAGCACGCGCGGATCGTTCGGCAGGCTCACGCGCACCGCAAAGGTGCGCGACTGATCGGCGCTGCCGGAGACTTCGCGCACCTTGCCGTCGAGCACCAGCGCCGAGTCGGACCAGAAGCGCGCCTTGACATCCTTGCCGACCTTGAATTGGGCGATGTCCATTTCCGGCACGGCAACCTGCACTTCCTTTTCGCCATCGACGGCAACGGTGATGACAGGCGTGCCGGAACTGACCACTTGGCCGACATCGGCGTTGATGGTCGTGACGATACCGTTCATATCCGACGTCAGCTCGGCATAGGCAACCTGGTTCTTGGCTTCGGTCAGCGCCGAGGCCGCAGAATCCCGCGTCGAAACGGCTTGCTCATAAGAAAGTTCGGCCTGTTCGAGCTGCGACTTGGAGGTGACGTTCTTGGCGAACAGCGTCTGCGCGCGATTGCGGGCAAGCTCCGTCGTCTGCACCTGCTTTTCCGCCGAATCCAGATCGGCCTGCGAACGGCGCACCGCAAGGACATAATCGGTCGGGTCCATGCGGGCGAGCACGTCGCCGGGCTTCACCCTCTGGCCGATATCCACCTTGCGCTCGACGATCTTGCCATTGACCCGGAAGCCGAGATTCATTTCCGTCCGCGCGCGCACGGCGCCGGAATAATCGAGCTTGCGCGTCGTATCCGCCTGGGCAATCTCGACCACCTTCACCGGCCGGATCACCTCCGCCGCCTCTTCCTTTTTCTCGTTGCAGCCCGAAAGCCCAAGCCCCAAGGCGGCAAAGAAAGCCACGCCGGCGATGGCCCGTAGGGTGTTGGTCGTCAGCGAAACCATGTCGCTCTCCTAAAATCGAACAATGAGTGGAAACACGCCGGGCGTCCGGAGCGCATTGCTATTTCTTCAAGGCTCTGATGGCGAACTCGATAAGATCTTCGGGCTCGGCCCGATTTGTCTTGGCGAGGCACTGGGCCACCATCTGCGGATGACAGAGATTGATGGTCGCCGCGCCGAAGCATTTGGACGCGACATAGGGGTCCTGCGCGTAGAACTCACCGGCGGCAATGCCCTCGGCAATGATCTCGGCGATCAGATCGTGGATACGATCGATGTGTTTTTCGATGACGTGCCAATCACGCTCTATGGCGACGACGACCATCTCGTGGACCTTCTGCTCGTCCAGCATGGCCTCCGTCGTCATTTTGTATTGGGCCATGATATAGGCCCGCAGCCGGTCGGCGGCGCTGATGGGCTGATTGCGGATGGAGAGGGCCATCTGATAGCTCTGCCCGAGCATGCGCCCGCAAATGGCCTGATGGATTTCCGTCTTGGAACCGAAGAAACGATAGATATTCGCCGTCGACATGCCGAGATCCCGCGCGATATCGGCGACGTTCGTCTTGCTGTAGCCATAGTGGCGAAACAGCTTTTCGGCGGAATCGAGAATGCGCGTTATGTTTTCCTGACGGGCGGGATCGACGCTGACATCGGAAAGATCGAGCATGAGCAGGCCTAATGGTTTACGAGTGACGATTTTCAATTTTCGTCACTCGTAAACCATTAGAGCGCCGATGTCAAGAAAACCGCCTGCAACTGCAGGCGGTTTTCAGATGCTATTGAATAAACTGAGATTGCGCCGAACAACTTGAAACAAGAGTTAAATCATCGACAACGTTCCTCGCGGAACGCAGCGAAAGTATCCGGCATTTTGTCGCAGCAGCGAAAGTTGCCTGCTCAGACGCCGACGAGCGCCGGACGAAAACGGCGAAGGCTGAAAAAGCCGACGAACACGATCACCAGCAGCAACACCGCTTGCGCGACCAATATCGGCGGCTCGTTGCCATTCGGCGCCAACGCACTGAGCACCGGTATCTTCTGGAACGACTGAACGATCAATACGAGACAGTTGAAGAAGAGCAGCACCAGGGCGCCGATCACGAAGACGGGACGCCAGATGCCGGCAAGATGAAACCCGTAGCGCGCCAGCGCCGTCGGGATGAAGATGAGAAGACAGACAGTGCCGACGATGATCGCCGGCGTGACGCCGTGAAACGGGAACAGAAATCCCGTTAGACTGGTGAGAACGGTGGTCAGCATATAGACGAGCGTCGATCGATTATGACGGTTGCCCGTGAGAAATCCCTGGGCGACGACGACGCCACTGATGATGGCAATCAAACTTATGACGACATGAATTAAGAGAATTCCAGACATTCGCCCCTCCTCTTAAGCACTGCATTTCAGTGAAAATGACAGCGCAAAGCCGCAAGTGTGCAACCATACACCAAACGCGCCGCGCCAACCAGCGCGACGCGAGATCTGAAATTGCCGCTTACGCGGCGTGAACTTCCAGAGAGATCGGTACGGAAGCAAGCGCCTTAGACACAGGGCAACCCGCCTTGGCCTTGTTGGCGAGTTCGGTGAAAGTTGCCTCGTCGGCGCCGGGAACCTTGCCCGTCAGCGTCAGATGGATCGCGGTGATGGCAAATCCGCCTTCGACGCTTTCAAGCGTAACCTTGGCCGTTGTCTCCATGCTTTCGGCGGTAAAGCCTGCTTCATTCAGGATCAGCGACAGCGCCATCGTGAAGCAACCCGCATGGGCTGCGCCGATCAGCTCCTCCGGATTGGTGCCGGGAACGCCCTCGAAGCGGCTGGCGAAACCGTAAGGATAATGATTGAGCGCGCCGCTCTGTGTCGAGATCTGACCCTTGCCGTCCTTCAAACCGCCGGACCATTGAGCCGAACCTGTACGATTGATCTGCATGTCGTCCTCCTTGTTGTTGAATGAAATATGGGAGCAGAATCGCCGCCTCCCCGGGATTACCGATCGCAAGCGGTATTGGCGCCACCCGCGCGGGCATCGTAGTCCTTCTATACGTCGAAGACGACGCCGCCATAACAGATGCAGCGTCGATCCTGAAAAGCACTGCGCCGCGGATTGCTCGCGAACAGAACTCTAAATCATCATACAAGCATATTGCCAATGTATGATGATTGCCGTATCATTACATCCATGCAGTCGCGAAACGCGGCTAGGCATCGCCCGCAGGGAAGACCCGCCCGTCTCTCGTCGAGAGGTATTCGGGAAAGCATGCGAAACGGTGTGGGGGAGATAGGGTGGAATCGCTCGAAAGACAGGGGCACGACTTATCGGCTCAGCCCGCGCGCCGTCCGCGCGTGCGCAGAAACGTGACAGCCGCGATCGCCGAAGACATCTGCGCCGAACGCTATGCCTCCGGCTCGACCCTGCCGCGCGAAAACGATCTCTGCGAAATTTATGGCGTCAGCCGCACGGTTATCCGCGAATCCCTCAAAGTGCTGGAATCGAAAGGGCTGGTGCGTGGCAAGCCGCGTATCGGCACCAGCGTCTGCGACAAGGACGATTGGAACATTCTCGATCAGGATGTGCTCGAATGGATGGGTCCCCATATCGCCGATTTCGACATTCTCGGCTCCATTCTTGAGGCCCGCCGCACCATAGAACCTGCTGCCGCAGAATATGCGGCGGAGCGCGCCACGGCGCGCGAGATTGCCGATCTGGAGAACGCATGGCAGCAGATGCGCGACAGCGGCGATGACCCGGAGAGCTTTACCGAGGCCGACGTGACCTTCCACAAGGTGCTGCTCGGCGCCAGCCACAATCAGGTGTTCCAGCGCCTGTCCAGCGCCATGCATGCCGGCCTCAAATATGCGCTGCACGCCTCCAACGTCGCAGCCGATAGCCGCGACGAGGCGATCGCCGTTCACGGCGAACTTGTCGAGGCGCTGCGCCTGCGCGACCGCGATGCCGCCCGCGCCTGCGCCCATCGCATGCTCGATCTTGCCGCCCGCGATCTCGCCGTCGAACGACGGCCGGACAAAAGCAGGAAAACTAATCCCGAAACCCGGAGATCTGCGGCTTCGCCGCTGACATAACTCAAAGCCAAACGGAATCATTCCCATGAAAATCACCAAGCTGACGACCTATATCGTTCCCCCGCGCTGGCTGTTCCTGAAGATCGAGACCGACGAAGGCATCGTCGGCTGGGGCGAGCCCGTGGTCGAGGGTCGTGCGCTCACGGTGCAGGCCGCCGTGCACGAACTGGAAGATTATCTGATCGGCAAGGATCCGTTCCTGATCGAGGATCACTGGAATGTCATGTACCGCGCCGGCTTCTATCGCGGCGGCGCCGTTCACATGTCGGCGCTGGCCGGCATCGACCAGGCACTGTGGGACATCAAGGGCAAGGCGCTCGGCCAGCCGATCCACTCGCTGCTCGGCGGCCAGGTGCGCGACAAGATCAAGGTCTATTCCTGGATCGGCGGCGACCGCCCCTCCGACGTCGCCAACAATGCCAAGGACGTCGTTGCCCGCGGCTTCAAGGCGATCAAGCTCAACGGCTGCGAGGAAATGCAGATCGTTGACACCTATGACAAGGTGGAGAAGGCCGTCGAGACCATCGCCACCATCCGCGAGGCGATCGGCCCCTATATTGGCATCGGCGTCGATTTCCACGGCCGCGTCCACCGACCGATGGCCAAGGTGCTCGCAAAGGAGCTGGAGCCCTATAAGCTGCTCTTCATCGAAGAGCCGGTCCTGTCGGAAAACCGCGAGGCTCTGAAGGAAATCGCCAATCATTGCTCGACGCCGATTGCGCTCGGCGAGCGCCTTTATTCGCGCTGGGATTTCAAGTCGGTCCTGTCGGACGGCTATGTCGACATTCTCCAGCCCGACCTCTCCCATGCCGGCGGCATCACCGAGTGCCGCAAGATCGCGGCCATGGCCGAGGCCTATGACGTGGCGCTGGCCCCGCATTGCCCGCTTGGCCCGATCGCGCTTGCCGCCTGCCTGCAGGTCGATGCCGTCAGCTACAATGCCTTCATCCAGGAACAGAGCCTCGGCATCCACTACAACAAGGGCAACGACATCCTCGACTACATCTCCAACAAGGAGGTGTTCCAGTATGCCGACGGTTTCGTCTCGATCCCGCAGGGTCCGGGCCTCGGCATCGAAGTCGATGAAGCCTATGTCATCGAACGCGCCAAGGAAGGCCACCGCTGGCGCAACCCCGTCTGGCGCCACGAGGACGGTAGCGTCGCCGAGTGGTAGGATCATGGCGCTCTCCTGACGGACGAGGGGCCTGACATCCAAAAATGATTGAAGGCCCGGTTGCAGCAGATCTGCGCTACCCGGCCTTTTCTTTGACCAGTGCTCTTCTTAGTCCGGCACCTTTCCCCTTTGCCGCTCGGCGGCGAAGATGGCTGCGAAATCGGCCTCCCTTCATCAACTCGGCCTCGCCACCCCTCAGCGGTGCGGCGAAGCTCCCGATGTAGTGCCTTGGGCCGGTTTCCCATTCCTCAAAAAAAGTTGCGCCTGCAGTATCGGCGCAGATACTGCAGGCGCGTCATGCGTCTCAACAAGCCCCCAGGGAGACGCATTACCGGAGCATGATCACCAAAGGCGTGGAGTGCCCTTTAGCGCAGACCATGCTCAAGCAGGCAATTTCAAACTACTCCCGCTCGCCGGTGAAGTTCAGCAGCAGCTGGAAGATGTTGACGAAGTTCAGGTAGAGCGACAGGGCACCGAAGACGGCGAGCTTCTGCTGCGATTCCTGATCGTAGTTTTCGGCATACTGCTCCTTGATGTTCTGGGTATCCCAGGCGGTCAGGCCGACGAAGACGACGATACCGATGACCGAGATGGCGAACTGCAGGGCGCTCGAACCCAGGAAGATATTGACGATGCTGGCGATGATCACGCCGAACAGGCCCATCATCAGGAACGAGCCGATGTTGGAAAGATCGCGCTTCGTCGTATAGCCGTAGAGGCTGGTCGCGCCGAACATGGTCGCGGCGATGAAGAAGGTGCGCGCGATGCTCGTGCCGGTGAAAACCAGGAAGACTGAAGCCAGCGACAGGCCCATGACCGCACAGAAGGCCCAGAACATCATCTGCGCCGTGCTGGCCGACATCGACTGGATGCGGAACGAGAAGAAGAATACGAAGGCAAGCGGCGCCAGCATGACCACCCACTTCAGCGGGCTCTGGAAGATCGGCACGTAAAGTGCCGGCGTCGTGCCGACGATCAGCGCGACGATACCCGTCACGACAAGGCCGACGCCCATATAGTTGTAGACGCGCAGCATGTGGCGGCGCAGCCCTTCATCGAAGAGCGCCTGCGAGCCTGCGCCGGCTCCGTAGCCGTATCGCGGATTGGTCGGGTTCATGGTCGTTCTCCTTTAACTCGAATTAGTACAGGCTGCGGGCGAGCTTTTCGGCATCGCCGTCGAGTTGACCCGCCTGGCCGTTACCGATCAGTGCATAGGCGACTTCGCCGATCTGCCAGTAGGCAGCCTGGACATCGTCACGCTTGATGTGACTGACATCCTTGACGGCGAACGTGCCCGGACGGACGGCGAATAGTGACAAATGCCCATCCTTGCCGGCATCGACCATCATTTCGACACTCGGACCGAATTCGGACGGATAGATCTGCGCATCGGTGACGCGCCAATCGCTCGGCAGCTGCGGCAAGATGATTGCCGTAGACGCGCGGATTTGATCCGGATTGTAATTCGCAGACGCCGATTGCGGCTTGATCTCCTCGCGCACGGCCGTCGTCCGATAGGCGCGCACTGCGTCGTCGATAAAAGCCGGCGGCCGTGTGGACGCACTGACCTCGCTCGCCGTAAAGGCGCCGAAAGACGTATGAGCCACCCATCCCGACCCTACCAGCACGGCAATGGCGGCAACGCGCTGGAAGGAGCCGAGCATGCGCCCATAGACCAGCCCGCGCTCCAGCCGCCGCGCGGCCTCCCGCGTTTCTGCCCGGACCACATGAGCTTCTCCGGCCAGCGCCATGCGCAACTCGCCGCGAATGCTCATGTCGGCCATCACCTTGGCCGCAATCTCGGGATGCTCGGAGAGATAGGATTCCACCTCGACGCGGCGCGCAAGGGTGAGCTCGCCATCGACATAGGCATCGAGATCGGCATCGATAATCGGATCAACGATTTTCATTGCCGCCTCCGTCGATAAGCCGCAGATGTGAAACCCTGGAGGTGACCTCCTCGAAATTGCGCAGGCTTGTCCGCGCCCGCGCAATGCGGGACATCAGAGTACCGACAGGAATGCCGAGCGCAGCCGCCGCCTCCTGATAGGAGAGATCTTCGATCGCCACGAGATGAAGCGCCTCGCGCTGCTCTTCGGGCAAACTGAAGAATGCTTCGCGAACCTGGGTCAAACGCACCGTATGGTCCTGCGATGCCGGCAATGCCGTCTCCAGCTCGGCCGCCGCCTCTTCATGGCGACGGTTCAGCGACTTCTTCTGGCGCAGCCGGTCGATATGCACATTGTGCAGGATCGACAACAGCCAGGTGCGCAGATTGCCGTCGCGCCTGAAAGATGCCTTGCGCTCAAAGGCCTTGACCAGCGCGTCATGCACCAGATCCTCGGCCTCGTCCGCGTTGCGCACGAGCGAGCGGGCGTATCGTCTCAGCGAACCGAGCTGCCCCAAAACATCGAATGTGCGTCCTTTGCGTTCCATACACCTATATACGGAAGCACGCCGGATTCTATTCCATCGCCCCGCGAATATTTTTGCTGATTTTTTACATCAGCAGGAATCCTTGGGCTGCGGCAGCGGCGGCAGGTCCGTTTCGCCGAGCGATTCCCGCAGATTGATCTTGATCGTGTCGGCGATTATTTCACGCCGGCGCTCGCCGTCACCAGAACCGGGTCGGCGCGATAATCCTTAGGAAAGAGATGCTGCAAGTTCTTGATCTTCGGCAGATCGTTGATGACGATATACGGATAGCTCGGATGCGTCGTCAGGAAATCCTGATGATAATCCTCGGCGGCATAAAATTGCCGCGCAGGTTCGATTTTGGTGACAACAGCCGCATCGAAGACCTTGGCATGGTTGAGCTGGTCGATATAGGCGCGGGCAATATCGGCCTGCGACTGGCTGGTCGGGAAGATGGCCGAACGATATTGCGTGCCGGTATCCGGCCCCTGATAGTTCAGTTCCGTCGGATCGTGCGCGACCGAGAAATAGATCTGCAGCAAGTGCCCATAGCTGATCTTGTGCGGATCGAAGACGATACGAACGGATTCGGCATGGCCTGTCTCGCCCGAGCTTACCATTTCATAGTGAGCGGCATCCTTGCTGCCGCCCGTATAGCCGGACGTGGCGCTGATGACGCCGTTGACGTGCTGAAAGACGCCCTGGACGCCCCAGAAGCAGCCGCCGGCAAGCACCGCCGTTTCCGTGCTGGGGGCAACGGCCTTTTCGTCCATGTTCGGCGGCGGAATGATGCGCGCGTCCTCGGCCGATGCGCGACCGGCAAATTGCAGCGCAACAGCGCCGAGCAGCACGGCGGCTGCAGTGAGGCCGGCAAAACGCGCGACCCGCGCTGAACCGATGCGGATCATATCTGTCGATAAAGTCTTCATGACACTCTCCTCTCGACCGTCATTCTAAACGCTTCGGTCAGAAGGAGATACGGAAAGGCGAAGCTCAATGTTACGCACGGCCACGTGTAACACCAAAACGTGAACGAAATGACGGCTTTGTTCAGTAATGGGGCGGCTTGGTGATGGCAGGCGCGTCGAGCGACTGCTCCTCCAGCGTCAGAAACCGCTCGGTCAGCCGATCGAGCTTCTGCCTGGTCTGCTCGACCACCTTCCATTGCTCGGCAATCTGGTCGGAAAGCTCCTCGATCGTCTTCGCTTGATGGGCGACCGTTTCCTCGAGTTTGGTGATGCGGCTTCGCTCGTCTGACATGTCTGACCCCTTTCGTAACGATCTATAGCAGCGCAGCCACCTCGTATAGTGCTTCCATGCGGCATGACACGGACGCAGCCTCGTTTGACGGCGATGTGACAAAACTGAAAAACAGCTGAAAAGACCTGTTACCTGACTGACATGGGCGCCTTCTAAAGAGAGCGCATAGACGCGCCCATTTGAAGGCAATCCCTTCCGCAGGCGCACCATTCTGAAGACTTCGGAGAAGCGCCGTGAAGATCATCCAGATCACCGACACCCATTTGAGCCCCAACAAGCCGCATTTCAACGGCAACTGGGAGCCGCTCGCGAAATGGATCGAGGCAAGCGGCGCCGATCTCGTCGTTCATACCGGCGATCTCAGCGTCGATGGCGCCGACAAGGACGAAGATCTCCTATTTTCCATGGATCTGATGCGGCAGGTTTCGGTGCCGATGCTCATCGTGCCCGGCAACCACGATGTCGGTCACCTGCCCGGCTCCTATCAGCCAGTCAACCCCGAGCGGCTGGAGCGCTGGCGCCGCCTCGTCGGCCCGGACTACTGGGCGAAGGACGTCGGCAACTGGCGGCTGATCGGCCTCAACAGCCTGCTGATGGGCTTCGAGGATGCCGAAGAGCAGAAGCAGTTCGACTGGCTTCAGGACATGCTCGAAAGCCGCGGCGACCGCCGTGTTGCCCTCTTTGCCCACAAGCCGCTCTTCGTCGATGCGCCGGACGAAGGCGATACCGGCTATTGGAGTGTGCGTCCCTCGCAGCGCCGCCGCCTCTACGACCTGATAGCGGCCCATGACGTCGCCCTCTTCGGCAGCGGCCACCTGCACTGGACCTGGGAAGGCCGCTTCAACGATACGAACCTGGTTTGGGCGCCGCCCGGCGCCTTCATCCTCGGCAAGATGGAACGCGAAATGCCGGGCGAACGCCTGATCGGCGCGGCGATCCACGAGCTTGGCGAGACGGTCTCGACCGAACTCGTCGCCGTGCCGGGCATGACCGCCTACTTCCTCGATGACGTCGTCATGGAAGTCTATCCGCAAGCCGCCCCCAAGACAAAGGAACCGACCGAATGAGCGCGCTCTCGCTTCGCGGCATTGCCAAATCCTTCGGCGGCAACGCCATCCTCAAGGGCGTCGATCTCGAGGTGCAGCCCGGTGAGTTCATTGCGCTTGTCGGCCCGTCCGGCTGCGGCAAGAGCACGCTGCTGCGTATCCTCGCAGGACTCGACCATGCCGACCGCGGCGAGATCGTCCTCGGCGGCAGCGACGTATCAGGCGTTGCCGCGGCCGATCGTAACATCGCCATGGTCTTCCAGTCCTATGCGCTCTATCCGCATCTGACGGCCTCGGAAAACATTGCCGTGCCGCTCGCCATGCGCCGCCTGTCGCGCGTGCAGCGCTTGCCCTTTATCGGCTCGCTGATCCCCGGCCAGCGCGCCGCCCGCACGGGCATCATCCGCGATGTCCGCGAAATGGCTGTTTCGCTGAAGATCGACCATTTGCTCGACCGCAAGCCCGGCCAGATGTCCGGCGGCCAGCGGCAGCGCGTGGCGCTCGCCCGCGCCATGGTACGGCGTCCCGCCGTCTTCCTGATGGACGAGCCGCTTTCCAATCTTGATGCCAACCTGCGCGTCCACGCCCGCGGCGAGATCGTCGACCTGCACCGCCGCGCCGGGGTGCCCACGGTCTATGTCACCCACGATCAGGCCGAGGCGCTGTCGATGGCGGATCGCGTCGCAGTCATGATCGGCGGCCAGTTGCTGCAGCTCGCTTCGCCTCAGACGATCTATGACGATCCGGCCCATGTCGAAGTGGCCCGCTTCGTCGGCCAGCCGCGCATCAACCTTTTGCCGGCGCTCGCCGAAAACGGCATCGTCGCCTTCGGCGGCATCCGGCTCGCGCTGGAAGACGGCAGCTCCACCGGCAGCAACGTCACGCTCGGCATCCGTCCGGAATTCGTGACCCTCGCGCAGAACCGGCAGGATGCGCTCGCAGCCCATATCGAGCGCATGGAATTCCTGGGCTCCGAAGTCATCCTCTATGCCAAGCTCGATGCCATCGGCGAGACCATGGTCGTCAAGCTCGCTCCGGCAGAAGTCGCAGGCTTGTCCGCGGGCATGCCCGTTGCACTGACGCTCGCGGCCGAACAGGCGATGGTCTTCGCCGAAGACGGCCGCCGCCTGCGCGCGAGGCCGACGACCGTCGATGCGACGCGGGAGAAGGCGCATGGCTAGCATTGCCGCCACATCCTTGCCGATCCAATCGGCGGCGGCCCGCGAACGCAGCGAAGCCCGCACGGCTCTGCTTTTCGCCCTGCCCGCCATCGTCCTGATCGTGCTTTTCATCCTGGTGCCGATCATCGCCGTCGTCGTGCTCGGCTTCACGGATTTCCAGCTCGGCGACAAGGGCCTGCGCTTCGTCGCCTTCGAAAACTACGCGCATCTGCTGCGCGACCGCGCCTTCATGAAATCGCTCTGGAACACGGTAACCTATACCGCCATCGTCGCGCCCGTTTCGATCGTGCTGGGCCTCGGCGTCGCTCTGCTGATCGAGAGCGAAGGCATCGGCCGCAGTTTCTTCCGCACGGCCTATTTCCTGCCCGTCGCCTCGCTGATCGTCGCGATGGCAACCGTCTGGCAATATCTCTTCCATCCGACGATCGGCCCGATCAACGCCCTCCTCGGCGAGATCGGCGTGCGCGGCCCGAACTGGCTCGGCTCGTCGGCAACGGCGCTTTACAGCCTGTCGATCATCGGCGTCTGGCAGTCGGTCGGCTTCAACATGGTGCTGTTCCTGGCCGGCCTTACCGCCATTCCGCGAGAACTCTATGCCGCTGCTGAAGTGGATGGTGCAAAGTCGTCATTCGACCGCTTCTGGCTCGTCACCTGGCCGATGCTCGGGCCGACGACGCTCTTCGTGACCACCATCAGCATCATCAACGCCGTGAAGGTCTTCGACACGGTGAAGGCCCTGACCGATGGCGGCCCGAACCATGCTTCGGAAGTCCTACTCTTCAGCATCTACCAGGAAGGCTTCGTCTATCTGCGGGTCGGCTACGCCTCGGCAATGACCACGGTCTTCCTCGCCATCCTCGTGGTGCTGACCGTCCTGCAATATCGCGTCCAAGACCGGCAGGTGCATTACACATGACCTCGACAGGCTTCACTCCCGGCCGCATCCTGCGCCTATCGCTGCTGATTCTCGGCTCGCTCATCTTCCTCGCGCCCTACATCTTCATGATATCGACCGCCGGCAAGGCGCAGGACGATATCTTTACCTCGGCCTTGAAGCTGATCCCGACGCATTTCTTCTACGTCGAGAACATCGCCAAGGCGCTCAGCAAGGTTGACATGGGCACGCTGCTCTTCAACGGCGTCCTGGTCTGCGGCCTGATCTTCTTCTTCCAGGTGCTGATCGCCATCCCCTGCGCCTATGCCATGGCCAAGCTGAAATTCCCCGCGGCGCGCATGATGATGGTGCTGGTCATGCTCGGCCTGCTGGTCCCGATCCATGCGACGGCGCTGCCGCTCTATGTCGGCTTCAACAGCCTGTCGCTCCTGAACAGCTATACGGCTCTCGTCGCACCCTTCTCGATCTCGGTCTTCGCGATCTTCATGTTCCTGCAGTTCTTCCGTTCCATGCCCGACGATCTGATCCATGCCGCTCGTCTCGACGGCATGTCGGAACTCGGCATCGTCGCCCGCGTCATCGTGCCGAATGCCTGGCCTGCAGTCACCGCCTTCGCGATCTTCTCGGTCGTCGCGCACTGGAACGACCTCTACTGGCCGCTGATCGTCATTACCAAGCAGGAATATTTCACGCCGCCGCTGGGCCTCATGTATTTCCGCGCCGCCGAAGCCGGCGACGACTACGGCGCGCTCATGGCGGCAACCCTGATCATCACCATTCCCCTCGTCGCAGCATTCCTTCTCGCACAGAAGCGTTTCGTCGAGGGCATCACCATGACCGGTCTCAAAGGCTGACCGGTTCGAAATTCGAAAACGGAGAACGAGCGATGAAGCATATCACCCAGATTCTCGCCGCCGCGGCCATTTCCATGGTCGTGACGGTCCCGGCTTACGCCGAAACCACCCTGACGGTTCACTATCCCATGCCCGGCTTCTTCAAGAACGTGATGGACACGATCTCGAAGAAGTTCATGGAAGAAAACCCCGACATCAAGATCCAGTTCGCCGCTCCTTCGGCCACCTATGAGGAAGGCATTCAGACCATCCTGCGCCAGGCCGGCACCAGCGAAATGCCCGATCTCACCTTCATCGGCCTCAACCGCCTGCGCATGATGGACGAGCGCAACGTCGCCGTCGATCTCGGCCCCCTCGTCAAGAAAGAGGGCAACATGGCCGACCAGGGCTTCTCGGATACGATCCTGAAGCTCGCCCAGGTCAAGGGCAAGCAGGTCGGCCTCGCTTTTGCGACCTCAAACCCGATCATGTACTACAATGCCGATCTGGTGAAGGCCGCCGGCGGTAATCCGGACAACCCGCCGAAGACCTGGGACGAGGTCATCGCGCTCGCCGGCAAGATCAAGGCGCTCGGCAACGGCGTCGACGGCATGGACTTCCGCTGGCAGGGGGACGACTGGATGTTCTCCGCCCTCCTCTTCGGCGCCGGCGGCAAGATGCTGAGCGACGATGAAAGCAAGGTCGCCTTCAACGGTCCCGAGGGCCAGAAGGCCGTCGAGATGATCCAGCGCTTCGTCAAGGAAGGCGGCATGCCGGTCTTCACCAAGGCTGCAGGCGAACAGGCCTTCGCTGCCGGCAAGGTCGGCTTCGAATTCCAGACGACCGGCGCGCTCGTCAACACCATCAAGAATGTCGGCACCAAGTTCGACCTGCGCACCGCCAAGATCCCGCTGATCGACCCGGTCAACGGCCGTCTTCCCACGGGCGGCAACGCCGTCGTCATCCTGACCCATGATCCGGTCAAGGAAGAAGCCGCCTGGAAGTTCGCCAAGTTCGCCGCCGGCCCCTATGGCGCCTCCGTCGTCGTTCCCGGCACCGGCTATGTTCCGAACAACGAACTGGCTGCCAAGTCGGCCCAGTATCTCGGCGACTTCTACAAGAAGAACCCGCTCTTCCAGGCCGGCTTGAGCCAGATGCCGGTCATGATCCCCTGGTACGCCTTCCCGGGCGCTAACGGCGTCAAGGTCACGCAGACCATCGTCGACAACCTCTCGCGCATCGTTGATGGCTCGGCCGCACCGAAGGAAGCGCTTGACGACGCCGCTTCCGACGTCGGAGGCATGCTGCCGCGCAGCTGATCGACGGATCACTCGTGAAATATTGCGCCGCCTCTCATCAAGAGGCGGCGTTTCCATTCGCAGACTGGCGTCAGGATTGCCGGGTGAGATTGCGCACCGTGCCACCCGCACGCATCCGATAAGGCACGGTCAGATGACGCGGCGGCGCGGCATTTTCCGCCATGTCGAGCAGCAGCGAGGCCGCTGCCGCTCCCATCGTCCCATCCGGAATTTCCACGGTCGTCAGGGGAACCTCCCCCAGAAAGCCGAGAGAAATCCCATCAAAACCCGCGACCGAAATATCGCGCGGGATCGAAAGGCCCTGGCGCCGAAGTGCGCCCATGACGCCGAGCGCCAGAAGATCGTTGGAAGCGATGATCGCGGTCGGGCCGAACCGCGAAACCGCATCTGAAAGATCGAGCTGTTCGAGGCTGTTCACGAAGGAAATTTCGAGTGCATCGAGAGGCTGTTGCCCCGCCGCTTCCATGGCCCTGATATAACCGAGATAGCGCAGCTTCGCCCGATCCGATGCCGAAAAATGGCCCGATATGAACAGGATGCGGCGGTGCCCCCTGCACAGCAGATGATCGGTCAGATCCCGGCCCGCGCCGAAATTGTCGGTCGCGACTGCGGCGGTGAAGCGGCTGGTCGGCAGGTTGCCGAGCAATACGGTCGGCGGCAGGGCGGATGGCAGAACCAGGCTTCGTTCGGGATCACAGAGCGTCAGGATAAGACCGGTCGGCTGCTGCTGCAGGAGAGAGGCGACGGCATCGGCCTCCTGCGCCGGATCGTAGTTCGACTGCGCGATCAGCACGCTATGCCCGGCATGAAGGGCTCGGTTCTGAATGCTGGAAAGGGAAGCTGCGAAAACCGGATTGGTGATGCTCGGAATGAGAACGCCGATTGCCGGCCGGCCGTTGCCGGTGCGCCCACCCGCCCGATAGCCAAGTTCCGCCGCCGCCCGGCGCACGCGCCGCACCATCTCGTCGCTGACCGGACCGGTGCGATTCATGACCCGGCTGGCGGTCGCGACCGAACAACCCGCACGAAAGGCAATCTGCTGGAGCGTCGACATGATATCAAGCACCTCCGGCTTCGGATTTTCAGTCCAGATTGGTAGAGCCCCTAAGAATTATGGGGATTTATATCAGATCGATGACAGTTATTTGACGCCGCTCGCCGCTCCCGCGACATCGCTACCCTTGATCTTTGCTGCAGCGCAACAGATGTTCAGTATGATCTCAGTGGCGAATGATGCTGTCATCAACCGATGCCATGATTGCCGTGCTGTGATCCGCAGATCCGCTCCCCCCTCGAAAGGATGCTCTCATGTCAGAAGCAGAAGCACGGACGCCTGCCACCACTACCGACAAGATTGAAAGACTGTTTTTCCTCGATATCAACGACGGACGAATCCTCTCCTCCGCCATCGACGGCACCGATCTCAAGCTCATCGTCCAGCGGGCCGGCCGCAGCCCCGACGGCATTCTCGTCGACAGCGAGAACGGCTGGATCTACTGGACGGAGATGGGCAACGACTACAACGCCCATGACGGCTCCATCGAGCGGATGGACCTCGACGGCGGCAACCACATCACGCTGGTTCCGCCGGGCAGCACGCTGGTCACGCCGAAGCAGATCCAGCTCGACCGCGACAACGGCAAGCTCTACTGGTGCGACCGCGAAGGCATGCGCGTCATGCGCGCCAATATCGATGGCAGCGACATCGAAACCCTCGTCCAGAACGGCGATAGCCCCGAAGACAGCGCCGATATCGAGCGCTGGTGCGTCGGCATCGCGCTCGACCTGCCGCTCGGCCAGATCTATTGGACCCAGAAGGGACCGCCGGATGCCGGCCTCGGCCGCATCTTCCGCGCCGGCATCAATGTCCCGGCCGGCGAAACCGCAACAAACCGCAGCGATATCGAAACCCTGCTCGACAAGCTGCCGGAACCGATCGATCTTGAACTGGATCTCCCCACCCGTACGATCTACTGGACGGACCGGGGCAATCTCCCCCGCGGAAATACCGTCAACTGCGCAGCGATGGACGATATCGCCGCAACGTCCGAAGTGGTCCTCGAAGGTCTCGATGAAGGCATTGGCCTCTCGCTCGATCTTCCGAACAACCGCATGTTCTTCACCGACATCGGCGGCAATCTCTATTCCGCAAGCCTCGATGGTTCAGGCGAGCGCGAACTGCTGCACCATGCCGGCTCCTTTACGGGGATTGTTTACGCGGAGGTTTGAGGTTTCCAATTGACTTTAAGTCGTGGAATTGCCCCTCACCCTAGCCCTCTCCCCCGCACGCGGGCGAGGGAATGACCTCTGTTCTCTCGCATGAGAAGGCGGGTGGAAGGAAGGCTGCGGGTGTGTCTATCCCCTTCTCCCCGTCAAAACGGGGAGAAGGTGGCCGACAGGCCGGATGAGGGGCTCCTCAGTGATCAGTTACCCTTGCGCACGCCATCCAGCAGATGCGGCAGCCCCTTGATGCCCTCATCCCGCAGCTCCGCCGGCAGCAGACCTTCCGGGAGATCCTGATAGGAAACCGGACGCAGGAAGCGGCGGATGGCAAGCGTGCCGACCGAGGTGGTGCGGCTGTCCGAGGTCGCTGGGAAAGGTCCGCCATGCACCATGGCGTGGCTGACCTCGACGCCGGTCGGCCAGCCGTTGGCGAGGATGCGCCCGGCCTTACGTTCCAGCACCGGCACCAGCTTGGCGGCCGTCGCATGATCATCAGCCTCGATCTGCAGCGTCGCGGTCAGCTGGCCCTCGAGCTTTTCCGCAACGGCGATCATCTGGTCGATGTCCTTGCAGCGTACGAGAAGGCTTGCCGCGCCGAAGACTTCGTGGCCCAGACGCTCGTCGGCCAGGAATTCCTCCGCCTCTGTCTCGAAGAAGATGCCAGGGCTCCGGTTGACGCCTTCGGCCGGCGCGCCGTGAGCAACGGTCTTCACCGCCTCATGTTCCGCCAATGCCGCAACGCCCTTGTCGAAGGCCGCGTGAATGCCTGGTGTCAGCATCGGCGCCGGCGCGCGGCCGGTCAGGGCGTTGCCGGCGGCCTGGACGAAGCGGTCGAGATCCGGGCTTTCGATTGCGAAAAGCAGGCCCGGATTGGTGCAGAACTGGCCGGCACCGAGCGTCAGGGAATCGATAAAGCCCGTGCCGATCGCCTCGGCCCGTGCTGCGAGTGCTGCCGGGAACAGGAAAACGGGGTTGACGCTGCTCATCTCGGCATAGACCGGGATAGGCTCAGGCCGGGCCGCAGCAATGGCGCCAAGCGCCAGACCGCCGCCGCGCGAGCCGGTGAAGCCGACGGCCTTGATGCGGGGATCACGCACCAGCGCAGCACCGGTTTCGTTCGCGCCGGTCAGCAGCGAAAAAGTACCTTCCGGCAGGCCGCAAGCGACCACAGCGGCGCGGATGGCGCGGCCGACAAGCTCGCCCGTACCCGGATGGGCGAGATGCCCCTTGACGACGACCGGGCAGCCGGCGGCAAGTGCCGAAGCCGTATCACCGCCGGCAACCGAGAAGGCGAGCGGGAAATTGCTGGCGCCGAAAACGGCGACCGGGCCGAGCGGGATCTGGCGCAGGCGCAGGTCGGACCGCGGCAGCGGCTTGCGCTCCGGCAATGCCGGATCGACGCGCAGATCGAGCCACTCGCCCGAGCGGACCACCTGGGCAAACAGCCGCAGCTGGCCGACGGTGCGGGCGCGTTCGCCCTGCAGGCGTGCCGTCGGCAAGCCGGTCTCTTCCATCGCGCGTTCGATCAGCGCTTCGCCAATCTCCATGATGTTGTCGGCAATCTTTTCAAGGAATGCCGCGCGCTGCTCGGGGCCTGTCGCCCGATAGGTATCGAACGCCTGAGCGGCCAATTCACAGGCCCTGGCCACATCGGCCTCGCCGGCAATCGCAAAAGCCGGCTCCAGATTTGCGTTGGTCGCCGGGTTGACGGCGCGCGCGGTTCTGTTTCCGCCTGTGGAATCTGAGCCGATCAGCAGATCGCCGCGAATCTCGAAAGACTGTGTCATGGGTATTCCTTGATGATGTCGGAGCGCGAAGCTCTGCGCTCTCTAAGGCAAATAGCAGTATGGGATGACAGATATAAGATGATAATCGTCATATAATTATCAAGGTACACGCCCTGAGATCAAGGCGTCAGCGCCAATTAGTCATACTTTATCTGCATATGGCGCTGCGGCCACTTTCGTGCCAATTTAGCCGCCATCCGAAAGACCGAGTGCGGCCAAGCCCCTATGTCCATTGCACTTCTTGGTGATCCGATCGTCCAGTTCTGCCTTCTGGTCGTCGTCGGCACGTTCGTCAGCCGCGTCATGCTGCGTCATCGGCGCGCAGGCCGCCTGATCGGGCAGATGATCTTCTTCGTCTGCCTGACCGTGCTCTTGCTCTATCACGGCATCGTTCCCTATGAGCCGAGTCCGCCGCAGGACTCGGTGACGCTGCGCACCTTCACGGGCTTTGCCAAGATCGTCTGGTGGGTCAACGGCGCCTGGATGCTGATTGCCTTCGTGCGGCTGTTCCTGATCTTCGAACGCAAGCCGCGCGAGGGCCGGCTGCTGCAGGACCTGATCGTCGGCATTATCTATCTCGGCGCCATTCTTTCCATCGTCGGCGATGTTTTCAGTGTTCCGATCGGCACGCTGATCGCGACATCGGGCGTCTTCGCCATCATTCTCGGTCTCGCCTTGCAGAGCACCTTGAGCGATGTCTTTTCCGGCATCGCACTCAATCTTGGCCGCCCCTATTCCGTTGGCGACTGGATCGTCCTCGAAAATGACATCCAGGGCCGCGTCGTCGAAACCAATTGGCGCGCCACGCAACTGCTGAGCGGCACCAACGATCTGGTGGTTATTCCAAACAGCATTCTTGCCAAGACGCGGCTGACCAATCTTTCCTCGCCCGATGAGAGCCATGGCGCCACCGTCACCGTTCGGATTCAGCCGACCGCTCTGCCGCGCATCATCGCGGATGTGATGCAAAGCGTGTTGATCAGCTGCAATTCGATCCAGAAGAACCCTGAACCCAGCGTCGCCATCAATTCCATCGATGGGCAGGCAATCGAACTGCAGCTGTCTTTTCGCGTGCGCGATATGTCGCTGACACAAGCCGCAAAGAACGAGATCTATGATCTGCTATTTCGCCACACCAAGGCGGCAGGCTTGAAACTCGCCGATCCCCCCGGCACGATCATGTTTCCGATGGAGCGAAAGACGGATGCGCCCAATGATAAGCAACACGCTCCCGGAACCCCATGGCGGCTTGTCAGCAATATCCCGCTGTTTTCTTCGCTGACCGAAGATGAAAAGGAACATCTGGCATCGCATATGCAGCGCCGGACCTATCGCAAGGATGCCGTCATCGCCGAACAGGATGCCCGCATGCGGGCGCTCACGATCGTCCGCTCGGGCGTGGTCAGCATCACTCGCCGCGAAGGGCATCGTCAGATCGAGCTGACGCGCCTTGCGCCGGGGGATTATTTCGGTGAGAACGGGCTGCTAATGGGATCGGGCGAAGTCGGGACCGTCCGTGCCCTCACCTTCGTCGTCACCTACGAGATCGGCGAGGAATGTCTGGCGCCGCTGCTGCACGACCGGCCGACTCTTGCCGAAGAACTCGGCGCTATCCTGGCAAAACGCATAGAGGCGGAGCAGCATCTGTTCGCCAATGCCGATATGCTCGTCCATGGCGCCCACGTGAGCTCGCTAAGCTCTCGCATCAAGCATCTCTTTCAGCTGCAACAGCACGATTAGAGTATTTCCGCTTTTCTTCGAATCGCGAAAAACGCTCTTTGCTTTCATTCCGCCGCAGGGGCGCGAAATGCCCGGCATCATCGCCGCGCCGGAGCTTGAAAGCATCAAGCCCGATATGAGACGACCTTCATCCAGAAGTGCCATTGCCTCCTTTCATCAAGGCCGGCTCCGTCAGTTCGATTGCGCCGCCGGCGCTGCCTTAATTACCTGCCCGGCGTAAAATGCCTTGGCATCCGTCGTGAACTGTTCGCGCGACGCCGGCCGTGTGTAGAACATATGGCCGCCGCGATAGAGCTTCATTGCCATGCGATCGGCAAAGGCCCGCGGCATGTGATCGAGCACATATTTGTTGACGCCGAAGGGAATGACGAGGTCGCTGTATCCCTGCCCTACCATCAGCCGGAAGGATGGCGAGAGCGACAGCAGTTCCTTGAGATCGTCGGTGGCGCCAGCGGTCCCGCGCGAGCCGCCATTGTGCCCACCCCATTTCCACTCCCTGTTCACCGATGCCGACAGCAGCGTATAGGTCATGTCGGTATGGAAGCCCAGCTCATCACGGGCATAGCTCGAGAAGGCGCCGCCATAGGCGCGGACGAACCCATCCAGAACCGGATCGCCGCCATGCTCGGCCTCCGACTGCGGATAGGGATCCGGCGCAAGGAAGGAAGCATCATAGGCGCTCGCCACGTCGGCACCGCCGCCGTCGGAATGCTTGCGATAGACCTCACTGAGAAAACCCTGATTTTTGGCAACGACATCCTCCGGAATGCCGGTCAGCGACGCCACACGGCCATAGAAGGCACGACCGGCATCGCCTGAAGGCGGCGGCCCGGCGAGAGTAGGCAGATATTCGTTGAAGGCGAAAGCCTGGGCATCCTGCACCGCCTTCTCGCTGAATGCATTTTTCCGTTCCAGTTCGGCGGCAGCCAAGGAAGGAAGCTCCAGCGCGGCACCGAGCGCATCCTCGCCGCCGCCGAAGACGAACCGTCCCTCCAGCAGCGGCGAGAGCATGACGATGCCGGAGATCAGGATGCCCTGATCCTCGCGCAGGCTGCTGGCAACCTTGACTGCGCGAAATCCGCCATAGCTTTCGCCCAGAATATATTTCGGCGATGCCGCCCGGCTGTTGTGGGCCACATAAAGGGCGATCGCCTTGGACAGGCTTTCGGCATCGCCGCTTACGCTATAGAAATCATTCTGATCGTCCGTCTTCGCGGTGCGGCTCCAGCCGGTGCCAATCGGATCGATCAAGACGAGATCGGTGAATTCGAGCCAGCTTTGCGGGTTGTCAACCAGCCTGGCATTGGCGCCGTCGCGCCCGTCCGCGCCGAAATCGACGATGCGCGGACCGACAAGCCCGAGATTGAGGAAGGCCGATGCTGCACCCGGCCCGCCGTTGAACACGAAAGTCAAAGGCCGGTTGGCATCCCGGTTCTTGGCGACATAGGCCGTATAGAAGATGGCGGCGCTGCGCTGACCATCCTGACCGAAGAGATCGAGCGTTCCCGCCGTCGCCGTATAGGGCATGGTCTTGCCGTCGGCATTCAGCACATGATCGCTTACCGCATCGGGCGGCAGAAGCGAGAGCACGCCACCGCCATTGGCAGCTGCCCCATGGCCTTGCTCGGGCGGCGCGGCGGATGCCGTTGCCGACATCAGCGAAAGAGCCAGCACCAGGCCGGGAACCATCTGGCGAAAAGACATGAAATCGCATCCTCCAAGGGGATTATCGCATAGACGTCATTACAGGCGATACTATATCACAGAAGGCGAGTGTCGCCCGAAATCCCTGACACCTTCCGGCATCTTCCGGCATCGTGCTCTATCCAATCGGCGATGGGTTAGAATTTGATCCTGTCGATGCTGGTGAGCGTCGTCTTCTGCGCGACGCCGGGCGCATTGACCATATGCCAAGCTACATATTGCTCGCCGTAGAGCTCGGTGGACGACATGCCATCGACGGGCAGAATTATGCTCATGCCGTTGAGCGCCGCGTCTGTGGCCGTATCGAGCACCGCGCCCTCCGAGGCCGTACCGGTGACGATGACGGTCTTGATGCCCTTGTCCGAGAGAATGCTGCGCAGATTGGTCCCGATGAACTTGTCCGGCCCGGATTTGACGATCGGCTCGCTCGCCAAAGGTGCCAGCGCGGTTGCGATATCCGGCGCCTGACCGGCGCCCGCCAGGCTGAAAACGACAAGCATCTCTTTGGCCCGCGCCTGATCGAGCAGGGTTTTGACTTTAGGCACGGAGGCAAGGCAGCGCGGCTTGGTCTTCACGTTGCACGGCCCCTTGGTCGGGTCCTGTGCGCCGTTGAAATCGAGAAGGAGCAGCGCCGTCGTCTTCGGATCGATCGTGACAGATTTCAGCGCGGGCGGCGCCGGCGGCTTCACGTTGTGCCACTCGTCGATGATGGTCTGCGCTGCGGCCGGCGAAGTCAGCGCAAGGCTGAAGGCCGCTGCAAGAACTGCGAGACTCCCGAAGAAAGCAAAAGCCGCTTTCCGCCTCACACCGCTTATCTCGCTGATGAAGCTCCTCTCCTGCATCGACGTTCCCTTCGGTTGACCGTTGTGCAAAAGAGATAGGCTAGAAACCGTGACGGGGTAACGAAACTCTTCGTGATAACGATGGGCGGCGCGCAGCTGCTTCGCCATGTGCCGGTAAATTCCGCCGCCTATGTCGCCGCCTCGTCCATCGGCACTTCGGCGCTTCCATCGCCACGAAGCTTGCCAAGCACCCCCTGTAAAGCCTGCTTGAGCCCTTCGATCTCCTGCGACCCGGCAATGTCGGACCAGCGCTCGTCCACAAGGCGGCCTGTTGCCGCCGCGATCGGCCGCACGCCTTTTCCACGCTCGGTCAGAAAGACCAGCCTACCACGCCGATCGTTGGGGTCCGGCCGGCGCTCGACATAACCGAGGCGCTCCAGCTCCTCCACCGCTTGCGTCATCGTCTGCTTGCGGACATGGGCAAGGCGGGTGAGTTCGCTCACCTGAATTCCCTCCGGGCGCATGAAGGTGAACACGTTGGCGTGCGGCGGACGGATATCGCCATAGCCGGCCTCTTCAAGTGCGGCTTCGACATCCTGTGTCCAGTGTTGATGCACGAGCCGCAGCAGCAGGCCCAGGGAGAGACGAGTGGGAGCGCAATTTTCCATGGATATAGACAGGCACCTGACTATCGTGATAATAGACAGGTACCTTACCATCTTATTTCTCGAGAGGATACCCACATGCCCTCGCTCGATGTACTGGACTCGACGATCTTCTATGAGGATGCCGGAACGGGAACACCCTTCGTCTTCCTGCATGGCAATCCGACCTCATCCTACCTTTGGCGGCATATCACCCCGGCCATTGCTGTGCCCGTTCGCCGCCTCGTTCCCGATCTCGTTGGCATGGGCCAGTCCGGCAAGCCCGATATCGCCTATTCATTTGACGACCACGCGCGCTATCTCGACGTCTGGTTCGATAAACTCGCGCTCGATGATGTCGTATTGATCGGCCACGACTGGGGCGGCGCGCTCGCCTTCGACTGGGCGGCCAGGCATCCGGAGCGCGTGCGCGGCATTGCCGTCATGGAAACGATCATCAGGCCTTTGACCTGGAACGACATGCCGAATGCGCGCGCCCGCTACGAGGCGCTGCGCTCGCCGGGCACGGGCGAAGCGAAGGTTCTGGACGAGAATTTCTTCATCGAGCAGGCATTGAAAGCCACGATCCTGAATGGTTTGAGCGCCGAGGATCATGCCGTCTATCGCGCCCCCTACCCCACACGCGAAAGCCGCCGGCCGCTGCTTGCCTGGCCGCGCGCCATGCCGATCGAAGGCGAGCCCGCCGAGGTCGTCGCGCGCATCGAAGCCTATGACGCCTGGCTTGCCCGCAGCGAAGATATCCCGAAACTGCTGCTGACTTTCGACGGTCCGGCGGAGACGCTGCTGGTCGGCGAAGCGATGATCGACTGGTGCCGCGAGAATATTGCCGGATTGGAGATCGAAAACTGCGGGCCGGCAAGGCACATCGCGCCGGAAGATCAGCCCGAAGCGATTGCAGCGGCCATCTCCAGCTGGGCCGCGCGTCACAATCTATCTTGCTGAAAGCCGATCTTCGCGACCATCGCTCGATGGCAGCAATGAGGGACAATCCATCGTTGACAAAAACCGGTCAGGCCATAATCTGCGCCTAAGCCTTTGCGATTGCCCAATTTTCTTTGGAGATCAGGATCATGCCGGCACATTGCATGAGACGACTGGTTCTGGCAGGCATTATCCTCGGCATATCCGCCTGTATGGCCGCGGCCGCGCAGACGCTGGATCTCATCGCCCAGAAAGGCACGATCCGCATCGGCTATATCAGCGATGAAGCCCCCTTTTCCTTCAAGAAGAAAGACGGCAACCCGACGGGGTATGCCATCGACCTTTGCGGCAAGATCGCCGATGCCGTCGGGCACAAAATCACCAACCTCAAGCGCGATTATGTCGAAACCACGCTTGCCGATGGCTTCGACGCGATAAAAAGCGGCCAGATCGATCTTCTCTGCGGCGCCCTGACCATCAATCTCGGCCGGCGCCAAAGCGTCGATTTCTCGCAGCCGATCTTCATCACCGGCGCCAGCGCCCTGCTGCGCAAGGATTCGCCCGATTATCTGGTGGCTTTGTTTCTCGACAAGCGGTTGGCGCAGGTTTCCGCCAAGGCGGCGCCCGCGACGAGCACGATCGGCGTTCGTGCCGACACGACAACCGGCGCGACGCTGCGCGAAGCGCTGGGCTCCGACGTGCCGAAGACGCGCATCGCCGATTTCGCCACGCATCAGGACGGCCTGATTGCGCTCGAAAACCACAAGATCGACGCCTATTTCGCCGATCGCGCGCTGCTCTTCGATCTCGCGTCGCATGCCCACAATCCATCCGCGCTCGCCATCGGCAACCGCCTCTTCACGCACGAACCCTATGGGATCGCGCTTCGGCAGGATGACTCAGCCTTTCGCCTGCTGGTCGATCAGACGCTGACGGAGACCTACCAGTCGGATGATTTCGCCAGGCTGCTGACCACCTATTTCGGCCAGGAAGGCCCGATCTTGCGTCGCGAAATCATGATGCAGTCGATCCCGCAATAAGGCACCGAGGAGATGCCGTCGCCTTTGCGACATGGCCATGAGCGGCTGTCGGCCCTGCGTCTCGATGAGAAACGGCCTTACGGTCGTCGTGCAAGCATCTTCAATATGTCGTAGACAGGCTCTGGTCGTCGTCGCACACGTCATAAAATCCGTTCTCAATATCAATCAGGGTCGCACGCAATGGCAGTATTTCCTCAAAAGGCGAAGGTCGTCATCATCGGGCTCGGCGGTATCGTCGGCGCATCGATCGCTCACCATCTGATCGAGCGCGGCTGGGACGATATTGTCGGCATCGACAAGTCCGGTATCCCGACGGATATCGGCTCGACTGCCCATGCTTCCGACTTCTGCTACACGACCAGCCATGACTTCCTTTCCTGCTGGACGACACTCTATTCCATCGATTTCTACGACAAGCTCGGCCACTATGCCCGCGTCGGCGGCCTGGAAGTCGCCCGTGTCGGCGATGACGACCGCATGGCGGAAATCAAGCGCAAGGTCACCTCCGGCAAGGCCTTCGGCACGCGCGCCCGCCTGATCGAGCCCGCCGAGATCAAGGAAAAGTTCCCGCTGATCGAGGAAAGCATGGTTCAGGGCGGCATGTGGGATCCGGATGCCGGCCTCGTCATCCCCCGTTCCCAGACCGTTGCCGGCAAGTTGATCGACCAGGCCGAAAAGAGCGGCAAGCTGCAGTCCTTCGCCAATACGCCGGCTCAGTCGCTGATCGTCAAGGACGGCCGCATCACCGGCGTCGTCACCCATCGCGGCACGATCGAAGCCGAATATGTCATCGTCTGTGCCGGCCTCTGGGGCCGCCTGATCGCCGAAATGGTCGGCGAAGACCTGCCGGTCATGCCGGTCGACCACCCGCTGACCTTCTTCGGCCCCTATAATGAATTTGCCAATACCGGCAAGGAAATCGGCTTCCCGCTGATGCGCGATCAGGGCAACTCCGCCTATATGCGCGACACCGGCGATCCGAAGACGGCGGAAGGCGGCCAGATCGAATGGGGTTATTACGAAGAGAAGAACCCGCGCCTCTGCCATCCCCGCGATCTCCTCGAAAAGCATGAGGCTCGCCTCTCGCCTTCGCAGCGCGATCTCGACATGGAGCAGATCATCGAGCCGCTCGAACGCGCCATGGAGCTGACGCCGATCCTCGGCGAACTCGGCTACAATGAAGGCCATTCCTTCAACGGCCTGCTGCAGGTCACGACCGATGGCGGCCCTTCCGTCGGTGAAAGCCAGAAGGTCCGCGGCCTCTGGTATTGCGTCGCAATCTGGGTGAAGGACGGCCCCGGCTTCGGCAAGCTCGTCGCCGACTGGATGACCGACGGTCGCACGCCGATCGATCACAACAGGATCGATTACTCCCGCTTCTATCCGCATATGCTGGAAGAGAATTTCATCGAAGGCCGCTGCACCGAGGCTGCGCAGAAGATCTACAATCCCGCTGTCCACCCGCGCGAACCCTATGCGACCGGCCGCAACATCCGCCGCTCGCCCTTCTATGAGCGGGAAAAAGAGCTCGGCGGCTATTTCATGGAGCTTGGCGGCTGGGAGCGCGCACATGGCTATGCCGCAAACGAGCACCTGCTCGATAAATACGGCGATCGCATCCCGGTACGTGAAAACGAATGGGACAATCGCCATTTCTGGCGCGTCTCCAATGCCGAGCACCTGGCGCTCAGCGAAGATTGCGGCATCATCAACCTCTCACATTTCGCCATGTACGATATCGAGGGTCCCGACCATGTCGAGCTGCTGGAATGGCTCTGCGCGGCCAAGATCGGTGGCGACGCCAATATCGGCAAAGGCATCTACACCCACTTCCTCGACGACGAGGGCATGGTGCGCGCCGACTTCACGGTGATCCGCATGGCCGACCGCTGCCGCCTGATCGACGGCGCCGATGCCGGTCCGCGCGATTTCCACTATATGCGCCGCGTTGCCGAGGACAAGGGTTTCGACGTCACCATCACCGACGTCACCGAACGCTACGTCACGATCGGCATATGGGGACCGAACGCCCGCACCAACCTGCAGAAGGTGGTCGAGAACTCGGAAAGCCTCACGCACGAAAACTTCCCCTTCGCCGCAATCAAGCAGATCCGCATTGCCGGCAAGAACGTCACCGCGTTCCGCATCTCCTATGTCGGCGAACAGGGCTGGGAATTGCACATGGCCTATGGCGATGCGCTCGCCGTATGGGATGCGCTGCGCTCGACGGGCGCCATCGCCGTCGGCGTCGAGACCTATGCCAACAGCCGCCGCATGGAAAAGAGCCTGCGGCTGCAGAATGCCGATCTTTTGACGGAATATAATCTGCTCGAAGCCGATCTTGCCCGCCCGAAGGTCAAGGAGGCCGATTTCCGCGGCAAGGCCAAGCATCTGGAATATCGCGCCCGCGAGCATCAGCCGGCCATGCTCTGCACACTCGTCATGACTGACAATATCGATGCGAACGGCGTAGCCCGCTATCCGGTCGGTATCCTGCCGGTCATGGATCCCGAGACCGGCGAAACCCTCGTCGACGAACTCGGCCGCCGCTCCTTCACCACCTCGATCGCCTACGGTCCGACCATAGGCAAGAACATCGCTTTGGCCTACCTCCCCTGGTCCTACGCCCAGGAAGGCCGCAAGCTGAAGGTGGAATATTTCGGCGAGACCTACCCGGCGGAAGTGGCCGGCGTCGGTTACAAGCCGCTTTACGACGCGGAGAACCTGAAGCCGAGAAGCTGATCGGTTCTTTTGTAGGATATTACATGCAACTCACTGCCCGTTTGGTTTTCAAGCGGGCAGTTTTGTATAGTGCCTATACTCGTTCGCAAACGATGCCGCGCATTTGGGAGCGGGATAAATCGGTTGGGGAAGTGTACCCATGAGCACTCAAATCCCCCTGTGCGACGGCCCTTTGCTGGAGCGATAAAGGAAAGCGCGAGTTTCTATGCGCCTTCATCTCTTAAGTGCTCTTTGGCATGGAAGTGTCCACTAAACATAGGTGGACACCAAAAATGGACATAGACGCTCTTAAACTCCCATCTCCTGACCAAGGTCG